>Ga0209749_1000040_pt1 | contig 247344 bp, 196 predicted proteins | sample EPASupsiteSAE347_FD_187267 | JGI IMG/M metagenome (GOLD analysis project Ga0209749, IMG submission 187267) | Bioremediated contaminated groundwater from EPA Superfund site, New Mexico - Sample SAE3-47 (SPAdes) (version 2) | ecosystem: Environmental > Aquatic > Deep subsurface > Groundwater >... | reverse complement strand
CGCTTTTTTGCGTAATTTCGATTGTGTTTTCATATCGTAAAAGTTTGGGTATAATCCTTTTACGTAGAAATCGCAAAAAAGCTATCCCGTCTCCCGGAAATGGGAGGCGGGATTTAGTGCAACGAGCCGTCAACCGAGCAATGCGGGGCAATTTCGAAGGTAAGCATCCACCAAACCTATAAACGACGAAGGAAAGAAAAAGAAATAACAAGTAAATCCCGCGCTGCGGCTGCCGGCAGAGCGTTAGGTGGTATTGATTATAAAAACTTAACGAAAAATTGAATCTATTATATGGAAGAAAAAGCTGGATTAGTAAAAATTCTTAAGGTTACCTTATCCGACCATTTTGGAAATATTCAAGGAAATCCATGCAGAATAATTGCAATACCAATAAAATCAACCTTGTATAAATTGGCTTCTGTTATTATCGAGAGCTTCAATTTTGATTTTGATCATGCATTTGGATTTTTCAACAATCCTAAAAATATTTACAAATCAACTGAAGGGTATGAATTATTCGCAGATGTTGGTGAAGAAACTGAATTCGGTAGTGTTAAAAAGACTAAAATTGACCAAGTATTCGATACACCCAAGAAAAGAATGTGCTTTATGTTTGATTATGGCGATGATTGGAGGTTCTTGGTTGAATTTATTAATGACCAAAATGTAGACGATATTAAAAAATATCCCAAAATAATCGATTCAAAAGGTAAGGCACCGGAACAATATCCGGATTACGATAATGAAAAATAGTAAGGCACCAACACCACCTAACATGCCGCTATACCTCAACAATATGAAGAATAGGAACTCAACGGAAAATTTACTATCTTTGACCAAACCAATACAAAGATGAAATATCTGGATAAGATTGAAATTAATCCAAATATCAGATTTGGAAGACCTTGTATCAAGGGAACGCGAATAACGGTTTATGATATCTTGAACTGGTTAGCATCTGACATGACAACCGAGCAAATCATAAATGATTATCCTGAATTGAAGATTGAGGATATAAAGGCATGTCTTGCATTTGCGGCAGACAGGGAGCATAAACTTCGTGTTGCATAATGAAACTGCTGTTTGATCAAAATATTTCCTTTAGAGTGGTCAGGAGAATGCAAACAATTTTTCCCCTGTCAAAACAAATACGTGAGTTGAATCTAGAAAACTCGACCGATCGAGAAATCTGGGAATACGCGAAAAGAGAAGGCTATACGATTGTAACATTTGATTCGGATTTTTACGATCTCACTCTTATTCTCGGTATCCCACCAAAAGTAATCTGGCTAAGATTCGGTAATACTTCAACCGATAATTTGATAAAGGTTCTGACCGAAAATCAAAGCATCATAACCGAATTCATAGAGAATCCAGAATATCGGGAAATTGGTTGTCTTGAACTTAATAAACATATTTTCGAGGCATAACATGCCACTAAATCGCAACAAAGCCAGTATTGACAGTGCTTTTCATAGTTCCTGCCTTTTATGCGTTTAGCGCGTTTAGTGGCCCGATGTTACCCAACAAAAAAAAGATGGCATATAATTAGAATGTTTACTCATGGTGTTGACTCCTAAATATATGAGGTTGATTTTAATTATAATACCAATAACCTTGATGATTAGCGCATCCGGGCAAAAAACATCATTTGATTTTACCTTCACCGCAGTTGATAACGGAAAGTATATCCGGCTCGACAGCATTAAAGTAATGAACAGAACACAAGGAGATTCTGTTAAGCTGTATTGGCCTGATACAACACTTACATATCAAATAATTCCGGGAGATATATTGCTCTATGTTGGTTATGCAATGGATTTTCCTGTAGGAATGTGGCATATTAGTGATAGAATGAAAGAATTCAGACTGTTTTACTGCTATCCCAATCCGGTTATAGATCAATCCATAATTTCTGTATACCTTCCATCAAAAGGAACAGTGAATATTATGGTTTCTGAGGTCAGTGGAAAAACTGTGGTGAACTTAGACCGGGAGCTGGAAGAAGGAACACATTCCTTCAGGTTCCTCCCTGGAGATAATGGAATTTATTTCCTTAGGGCTCGTTATGACGGCATTGCAAAAAGTATTAAAATCATTACGAAAATGCCAACAGGCGGAAAGACATGCAAAATTGAGTACCTCGGCTTAGATAATAATAATCCATCATTAAAACAATCTCAACTTAAAGCAGGCCTTGTCGTTCAGGAATCCGGCATTTTGGATACACCCACTTGTGATACAACATACACTTTTCAGTTTGCTACCAATATCCCCTGCCCTGAAACACCAACGGTCACTTATGCTGGTCAAGTTTATAACACCATCCAGATTTATAGCCAATGTTGGTTGAAGGAAAATTTAAACGTTGGGACTATGATCTCTGGGAACCAGGTTCAAACGAACAATGGCATTATTGAGAAATATTGTAACAACAACGAAGCAGACAGTTGTACAAAACATGGCGGACTCTACCAATGGGATGAAATGATGCAGTATATGAACCAGCAGGGTGCACAAGGTATCTGTCCACCGGGTTGGCACCTGCCCACAGATGAGGAATGGAAAGTTTTGGAAGGCGCAGTGGACACTCGATTTCGGATCGGAGATCCGGAATGGGATTTGGCCTTGTTTCCTCGCGGCTATGATGCAGGTTCAAACCTAAAGTCAACCAGTGTCTGGCAGGGAAATGGAGTATGTACAGATTTGTTTGGATTTTCAGCCCTTCCAGGAGGCGTTCGTCTTGGCGATGGTTATTTCCACGCGATTGGATACACCAGCAATTTTTGGACATCGTCCGGGTATAACGTTGAAACTGCATGGTATCGTTGTCTCTATCTCTGGCAAGGATTGGAGCGGAATTACATATTATTTAAGGAGTCAGGCTTTAGTGTTCGGTGTCTCAAGAGTTATTAGGCTGTCACGAGGAATTTGAACAAGCAGTGTTTTTTCTGCGCGTTGTTAGTATGGTTAACAAAGGAAATCCGAAACAATAAAAATTTAGATTGGGAAACATGCCAGCAGCCGCAAAAATGAAAGCAATGAACATCAACCCATTAACGCTACCTTTCCTACGGCTGCCGGTGCACCGTCAGGGCCAATTTATGAGGAAGAGAAATCGTTCGGTTTACAATAGATTAAAGTATAAATTTGAATAAACGTTCCAGAATGGATATCGAAAAAAGATATGACTCTGAATGTAATAAATGGCTGAGAGACCTTAAAGATAGAATAAAACGGACTTAAATAAAAGCTGCATCTGCCGGCCACCCGTTAGAGGTAATGATTGAACCAGACGATAAAAAGCAGTAATATGAAAAATATTTTTTTTACTTTATGGTTAACGTCTTCTCTGTTGATTGGATGTTACGTTGAAGTATATTCTCAATATATCCTCGCTGGACAACATAATTCAAGCAATTATTTCTTTGATATAGTTCCCGATACAACACTGACCGGACCAAATAATCATGCGGCTCCCCTCCCTCCCGCAGTTTATCGAATCGACATCAATGGAGATGGTATTCTGGATTTTTATCTGTATGCTGTGGGATATTGGTCTAATGGCGCCGGTAATACAACAATAGCTATTAAATCGTACGATACAAGTTTTAATCAGGTTGCTTTCGGTTATTATGATACCTGCAATTATGTTTATAGCGATACCACCATATCTTGCCTTCATGAAATGGCCAAATCATTCAGGATGAACGATACAATAAACAGCAAACTCGAATGGAGTACCAATGTAGGCCTCTATTTAGCTTACACCAATTGGATGTTAATGGCAGCTGATTGCGAAGGTAATGGGTTTCGTAATGATTCCCTTGGCAATTACATTGCGGTCAGGATACTCCGACCCAATGATACCATCTATGGCTGGATAAAAGTTACGAATGTCAATTATCTTACATATACTGTACAAGCATTTGCCAGTAGTTTAAACTGCACCGGAATTACACATCATAAAGACTTCATGCGTATTTACCCTGTCCCGACATCCGGGATGGTAACCGTTGAAACCGAGGCACAAAACTATGAACTTGTAGTATACGATTTATTTGGGATAGAAATACTTAGAAGAGAACCCGGATCGAAAACCTTTCATATTGATTTAACCGGAAAAGCTAGGGGGGTCTATATTGTAAGGTTAACTCAAGGTAACACAACCATTTTCAAAAAAATAATTAAACAATAAAGTAACTACCCCAATCGAGTAGGCTGCCCCGCTGGCATCGCCGGCAGGGAGATGCGGGCGATTTCCGGAGGCTGGCTTTCACAAAACCTGCTAAGGATAAAGGAAAGAAAAAGAAACAACAAGTAAATCCCGCACTACGGCTGCCGACGGGCCGGTTATGCCCAATGTTTTTAAAATGAAGACAAAATTTCTTCTTGTACTTATAATAATCCTCACTGTGAGCGTGAAAGCTCAAACGAATTTAGCAGATAATGATCAATTTTGTAATCAATATTTAAAGATTATTAACTTCATTAAAAGCGATAGTTGCGCTAAAAAGGAATTTCCGATAAAAAAATTCAAAATTCAGATTGATAGTATAGTTAACCCCAATGAAAAAAAATGCGAACCATGATTTTACGATTCCATTTCTTACGGTTATTTGAATATCTCATGCCCTGCATAAATGTGTAAATACATCGAAAAATGAAAAGATATCTGACAATTTTCCTGGCATTTCTTGCCGGGTCACTGGCAGCACAGAACTACCAGAATATTTGTTCTCCCGGTGTGAGTTTATACCAGGAAGGACTGTTTTATCAATGGGGTGCGTTCGGCCGCGATTCGGTAGTAGTCATGCCAAATCACGACACCGTTTTTTATTCCTATAAAGTCCTCCATGATACTAACACCATGTGCCTGGACTATGCAAACGGTTCGTTTTTAGGGCGTAAGGTATACCAGTCGGTACAGACAGGGAATTTCATGTTTTTCAATAAGTACGGCGATACGATCCTTGTATGTACCCAGGCTGCCCTGAACCAGACCTGGCATTTGATGAATCTGCAGGGAGGCGATTACATCGAAGCAAAGGTGACCCGGATTGGACTTGATTCGGTATTGGGAACTGTGGATATGACAAAGGAGATCACCCTGCAAACCAAAGATGCATCGGGGAATAACATCGTTGGAAATATCAACGGGAGTGTGATCTGGCTCACCCAGCATTATGGATTCAGTACTTTTTTCGATGTTTATTCAATCCCTGACTGGCCTGTTTACGTGAGGTTGCTTGGAAAAGAAAATCCGCCGGCAGGTATTCAATACGCCACTGGCAGTCAGCTATTCGATTTTTCAATCGGGGACGAATTTCATTACCACGGATTCATGAAAAACTACAATTTCGACGCAGGACTCACCGATTGGCATGACATTAAAACCATCCTGCAGAAGGAGGTATTCGCTGATTCAATTGTGTACCATTCCCTTCGATGCCGTCGGCAAACCAGTACCGAAGTACCGCATTATGTTTCATTCCGCGACACCGTCAGGGATGCTTACTACCCTGCCAGGCCATTCTTCAACTGCCGTCCCGGCGAACTTGTACCCGACCCCGTTTATGGCGCCGGGGTACCTTGGCCTGCCTGTTACGCGGGCTGCAACATAAAGAACCGGCTGACCAAAGGTTATACCTATGGCAGATTCTGGATTTCACCTGGATGCATAACCGGAATGCCCTCTAATAACATCGATGAAAAACACGAATTCACGGATGGCCTCGGAGATACCTGGGACAACATCCAGTATTCCGGTTGGAGCACATACCAATGGCACAATGAACTGGTGTACTTCAGGAAAGGGGCCGACATTTGGGGCACCCCGGTGGCTACCGATTGCAATACGCTGGTAGATGCAGGTGCGAGCCTTAACCATATGGAGAAGGCTTTCCAGGTCCGGTTGAATCCTGCCGCTACCCTGATCACGGTCACACGAACCACCGACGACACTGATCCCTGGGAGGTGGAATTGATCGGTATGTTTGGAACCAGGGTAAGGTCGGAACAAGCGGCCACCGGATCAAACGAGGTTACCTTGGACGGTTCGGCACTGCCACACGGCCTCTACCTCGTCCGGATCCTGGAAAACAACCAGCTGTTGACGATAAAAAAACTTTTATTATACTAATCATTTCACCCCCGCTATCCTTCACAAATTGCCAAATCAATCAAGATTTCAAAGAACAAAACGATATACAGTTGAAAATCAATTTAGTTTAACAGAACACTAGTATTACAGAATTAAAGATAAAGTACTTAAATCGATTAAATATAATATAGAAAAATATTTATATTCACTGGGGTTAACAAGCTTGCGACCGACACAAATCCAACATTTCTGAGGCTTTGTAAAGGTTTACCGTTATGGCGGTTGCAAGCAACGCGTTATGGGCAAAAACAATTGGAGGAACAGATCATGAAACACATTTACAGTTTACTGATAATCAAACATGAAAATAATTGTGTGGAAACCGTTTTTACACATTTTTCAAAAAAAACATGCGCTAATAAATAAAACTTCGTGCGGTCGAGGAACAACGAACTTCCACTTATGAAACGATGTGTGTTTTTTTTAACGATTGTGCTCCTGTTTTTTTCTCTTTCTGGCTTTTCGGCGATGGTCGGGATTGATCGCGCGAGGATCGCCGGTCGGGAATTTTTCAGCCGGAATTGCAGAATGCACCACTTGCCGGCTCACAGAAATGCTTCAATCATTTCGGAATTCACTATTGGGGAAGCAAAATCCCCGGATTATTATGTATTCAATTTTTCCGGGACCGGTTTTGTGATTGTGTCTGCGGATGATGCCGTGTATCCTGTGCTGGGGTACTCCTATGAAAGTTCATATTCCCGCGAGGATCTCTCTCCCGAATTCAGCTTCTGGATGGAGCAGTATGTGAGCCAGATCAGGCATGTAAGGGAGAATCATCTGCCGGCCGATGCGACTATTTCCCGCGCCTGGGCAGGATTGCTCGGTATGGAATCCCATGAGAAGAAAGATGGCGCCAATGACCCCTCCGGAATAAATCCTCCCGACTTCCCCGATAATACCCCGGCCGAAGTTCAGCCTCTGATCAGCGATATCTGGCACCAGTACTTTCCGTATAACGCACTTTGTCCGGTCGATTCAGGGAGCTGGGGCGGACATGTGCCTGTGGGATGCGTGGCTACTGCCATGAGCATGATCATGCATTACTGGAGGTATCCTGCGACGGGGCGGGGGTCTCATTGTGATAATGCAGCACCGGCGTATGGCAGCCTGTGCGCCGATTTCGGTGCGACAACGTATGACTGGAACGGGATGAAACAGAGTCTGAGCGACACGTCGGACCCCGTGGCTGTCCTTTGCTACCATACCGGGATATCGCTGGACATGATTTACGGGACGAATGTTTCCTGGGCGTATTTTGGTAAGGTCGCACCGGCCCTGGTGAATTACTTCGGATATTCTCCCTCGGCGCAGTACCTGAGTCGCAGCGATTATTCAACCTCTGACTGGGTGGCGCTGCTTAAAGCCGATCTGGATGCTTCAAGGCCGATAGCATACGGCGGAGATGGTCCTTCGGGCGGGCATGGCTGGGTTTGCGATGGTTACCAGAGCGACGACTATTTTCACATGAACTGGGGATGGGGCGGAACGTATAACGGATACTTTTACCTGGATAACCTGAACCCCGGATCGAATACCTTTACCAACAATCAGAGCGCTACTATCAATATTCAGCCCGATGCCACCCGCGTTACCCTGGTTTTCAACAGTTTCGACACCGAAGCCGGCAATGATGAAGTCACCGTGTACGATGACGTCACCGGCAATCTCCTCGGCCGGTATTCGGGCAGCTATCCCGTACTGCCGCCCCCCGTCACTTCGGCATCCGGACAAATGCTCGTGATGTTTACTACCAACCTCACCATCCGTGGTCAGGGCTGGGATGCCTCCTATTCCAGCAACACAGGCGCCTCCGAAAATGACATCCGCAATCAGATCACCCTGTTCCCAAATCCCGCCACCGACGTCTTGCATGTCAACATCCCCGCCTTAAGCAACAGATACCAAGGCCACATCAATATCCTCGACCTCCGCTCCAACATCCTCCTTAGCCACTCTTTGCATGATGTTACTGCGGATCTCGACGTGAGTCGCCTCGCCTCCGGCATGTATTTCTTGCAGGTAACCACCAGCGAAGGGAATTGGGTGAGGAGGTTTGTGGTGAGCGGACGACTGTTCGGCACTGATTTATAAAAACTAAAAACGTTTTATACAATGACTGAGAGAAGAAACTCGATATTTGCAGGACTTGCATTTGGACTTTTGTTCGGACTTTATTTGGCTTTTCGTTATGAAATCCAATATGCATTGATTTGTGGACCTATTTCCGGACTATTATTTGGATTAGGAATGTATTTCTTCATTACTTCAAAGACCATAGGACGTCAAACTCAAATAGAAGTGAATAACAGGGAAGATATAATTCTCTCCGGGTCAGCAAATCATTTTAAAAACAGAGAGGCCGTTGGTGGAAAGCTATATTTATTGACAGACAGAATTCAATTTAAATCCCATTCATTTCATATTCAAAATCACGAAATGAAAATCGAACTTGAAGAAATTAAAGAAATTCGGTTTTTTAATACATTAGGTATTATCCCCAATGGATTAGAATTAAAATTAATGAATGGACAAATTGAGAAGTTTGTGGTTGACGGGAGGAAACAATGGCGAGCAGAAATTGAAAGACAAAAAATCCGGTCAGAAACTGATATCAGAACAACAGCAGATAAATCTTAAACGGGATGAAATATGTTTATTAAAGTAGTGTATTGTATTCTGAGTCTCTGGGCAATAGCTTTTTTTTCGCAAGGGATTTGTCAAAGCGAGTTTAATGTCAAACCGGAGATTTACATTATCGGGACCATTCATTCAAAGCATTTTGATCCGGAATATCATTATTCCATTAACGATATTCAGACACAGATTTGTGCTTTAAAGCCAGATCTGGTTTGCGGAGAAATTACACCTGCTGCGTTTGAACAGGCAATGGAAGGATATTTTCCACCGGAAGCCGCATTTCTGGCACAAATGGCATCAAAACTAAATTACCGTTTCGAACCTGTTGACTGGCGACTCGATTATGCTTCCCAGTCACAGGCTGAAAGAGAATACCCAAAATCGGTAATGGAAAAAGTCTCCTCTTTTGGTAATGCTTATTTTGCCAAATTCAAAGAATCTAAAAGTCAATCAGTATATGACGACATTCATAGCGAAATGAACATAGCAATTATTGATTCAGTATTTGAAAAAATAATAGGCGCTAATCAGATCGCAGAAACAGCACATGGCAATTGGAATGAACGCAACAGACGCATTGTAGAAAACGGATTAGCTGCCGCTAAAAACGCTCGCAGGATTGTTTTTGTTTTTGGTAGTGATCATATCCCACAAATCAGGCGTCAATTAGAAGTTTTAGGATTTAACGCTCAAATACCAAAACGCTTGTTTGTGCCATGCAATAACTTCAAAGTTTCAGATGAAGTGCTTGAACGGTGGCAACGCAACTTGAGAAACCTCAAGCTAATCCGCGAGAGAAAAATCAAGGCAACAGATGATGATTATCAGAAATTAATCCATAGTCGTCGAATTGAAGATTTAGAACTTGCCATTCGGAAATCAACATAATTATCAATTCAAAACCGAATTTTATAATCATGCCCAATGTAAATCAAGGAGTTTTAATCTTCACAACATCAATTATTGTGACTTAATTCATAATAGAATTAAAAGCACTTTAGCCCCTCCACCGGAAAAGAACGGATGGGCAAAAACTGAATAACATTCAATAAAGAGCTTTGATGGAACGGACTACAAACGAGAAAATATTTTCCGCAAATATTGCGGATATTATTTGTAAATGCGGAGAATAATGCTTATATTTGACGCATAAACTGCGGATAAAGTGAATTTCTATATCTATCAGCGTAAGGATTGGCCACATTTTACCTGGGATAATGATTATCTGATTTCCCCTCTGGGAAAAGTCAGAAATATGCAAGGTAAATTGGTCGGTAAAATGGAATCCCTGGGTTTTAACCTGAAAAATGAAGCCATATTGGAAACCTTGACTTTGGATGTTTTGAAATCAACCGAAATTGAAGGCGGGATTTTAAATCCTGATCAGGTTCGTTCATCCATTGCCAGGAAATTAGGTATGGATATTTCCGGTTTGGTTGATTCAGACAGACATGTTGATGGAATGGTTGATCTGATGTTGGATGCTACTCAGAATTTTTCAAAACCGCTGAATTCAGAAAGATTGTTTGGATGGCATTCAGCATTGTTCCACTCAGGAAGAAGCGGATTGCGCAATATCAAAGTTGGCGTCTGGCGGAAGGATTCAACCGGGCCGATGCAGGTTGTTTCAGGCGCAATGGGTAAAGAAAAGGCACATTTTCAAGCTCCGGCAGCCTCTATACTTGAGGATGAAATGAAAAAATTCATTTCCTGGTTTAACAATGAAGAACAATCAGACCCGGTGATAAAAGCAGCAGTTGCGCATTTATGGTTTGTGACCTTACACCCGTTTGATGATGGCAACGGAAGGATTGCCCGTGCATTGACTGATATGCTATTGGCAAGGTCAGATGGCAGTTCCCAGAGGTTTTATAGTATGTCGGCACAAATAAGGTTAGAACGAAAAGGGTATTATTCCATATTGGAAAAGACAGAGAAAGCAGACCTTGAGATCACCGACTGGTTAAACTGGTTTTTAATGTGTTTATTGAATGCCTTGGAATCGACCAATCGTATTTTGGAGAACGTTCTCAGCAAGGCTCAGTTTTGGAACAAATATTCGCAAACAGTATTGAATGACAGGCAAAGGCTCATTATCAATAAACTGTTGGATGGTTTTTTCGGTAAGTTGACCTCCTCTAAATGTTCGAAGATTTCAAAATGTTCTCCCGACACGGCATTGAGGGATATTCAGGATTTGATGCAAAAAGGGATTTTAAGAAAACAATCCGGAGGAGGAAGAAGCACCAGTTATGAACTTATCGGGATAAATGAAAAGACATATAAATAAACGGTAAATAACAATCCCTTTTTTTTCGCAAATAAGATTCCCTGGTTATCGCATAAAACATCAACGTCTGTTAACTTTAAGGTGTCCATCAGTTTGAAAAGAACGGGTGTCTCAAAAATGTCATTCTCCCGGTTTCCCGGAAAAGTCTACATTTGCAATCATGCTCCCGAAATCATTCACCGGAAAACTGTTGGTGTGGCGGTTGCGGCATATCCGGCTGCGTCGGTTTGTCTTGCTGCTCAGCGTGCTGGTTGGTATTGGCAGTGGACTTGCCGCGGTGGTTCTGAAAAATACCCTGTATTACACAAACTATTTTCTTACTAATGGATTCAGTTTTCACGGCCTCTATTACCTGTACCTGCTTTATCCGGTGGCCGGGATCATCCTTACCTTCCTGTTCATCAAGTATCTGGTCAAAGACAACATCAGCCATGGCGTCAGCAAAGTACTCTATGCCATTTCGAAAAACAACAGCCGGATCAGGCCGCATAACTCGTATTCCTCGCTGATTGCCTGCACCCTGACGCTGGGATTCGGGGGATCGGTCGGGCCCGAGGCTCCGCTGGTCCTTTCCGGATCGGCAATCGGCTCCAACCTGGCCAGGCTGTTCCGGCTCGATTACAAAACCACAACCCTGCTCATCGCCTGTGGTGCGGCAGGAGCCATCGCGGGCATCTTCCAGGCGCCTATCGCGGGAGCTATTTTCGCCATAGAGATCCTGATGCTCGACCTCACCACGACAACCCTGATCCCGTTGCTTATCTCCACGGTTACCGCCTCCATTGTCGGGTACCTGCTCATGGGCAAGGAGGTGCTGTTTTCATTCACCCTGACCAATCCGTTTATATTAAAACATATTCCGTTTTACCTGCTCCTCGGAATTTTCACCGGACTGATCTCCGTCTATTTTATCCGGGGTTCCATCTCCATCGAAAACCTGTTGAAAAAAGCCGCGGTTCCTTTCAGGATCGTTCTGGCCGGCGTCGGACTCGCCGCGCTCATTTTTGCCTATCCCTCCCTCTTCGGTGAAGGATACACGGTATTAAAGTCGGTGATCAGCGGAAGCGGGGAGATGATCGGGAACCCCGTGCTATTCGGTTCTCTCAGGGAGGGCCCCTGGACCTTCCTCGTCATTGTTTTCGGGCTGATTTTAATGAAGGTGGCAGCTATGGCCCTGACCCAGGGCAGTGGCGGGATCGGCGGGACCTTTGCCCCGTCGCTCTTCGTCGGAGGCATCAGCGGGTATTTCTTCGCTGTAGCCATGAACCAGGTTTTCGGACTTTCGCTCTCCCAGGCCAATTTTGCACTCGTTGGCATGGCTGGCGTCATGTCGGGCGTCATGTCGGGACCCCTCACCGCCATTTTCCTCATCGCCGAGATCACAGGCGGATACCTGTTGCTCACCCCGCTCATCATCACCGCTTCAATGGCCTACCTGACCACGCACCTTTTCGAAAGTCACTCCATTTACGCCCGTCAGCTCGCCGCCCGTAAGGAACTTATCACCCACGATAAAGATAAGGCCGTGCTGTCGTTCATGTCGTTGCGCCCCCTGATTGAAACCAATTTCGCAACCATCGCTCCCGACGCCACGCTGGGTGAACTTGTCAAAGTGGTGGCCAAGGCTTCGCGCAATGTCTTCCCGGTAGTCGACCATGAAGGATTTCTGCAGGGTATCGTGATGCTCGATGGCATCCGGGAGATCATGTTCGATCATACGCTGTACGACAGTACTTTTGTGAAAGACCTGATGGTAAAACCCGATTGTAGTATCGATCCCGGCGATTCGGTGGATGCAGTGGTTCAACTTTTCCAGCAGAGCGACCGGTACAACCTGCCGGTACTCGAACAAGGAAAGTATATAGGTTTCATATCCCGGGCAACGGTATTTTCTCAATACCGTGAGATGCTCCGGAAGTTCTCGGAGGATTGATTTCTAATATCCGAAAACGTCTTTCAGCTCCAGATTTCTCACATTTCCGTAAGTGGAAAGGGTGTTGACATCGATTTCACCTTTTTTCCCCAGTACCATGATGTGGAACTGCTTATCCTTGATATTTTTTTGCTGAAAGGCCTTCAGATCAGCAAAAGTCATGGATGGTACCCGTTCGTACACATCTTTGCGGATGTCGTAGGTCAGCCCGAATTTCTGAGCATTGATATAGTTGAACAGCACCTGGGCCTTGGTGATGCGTTCGGTTCTGATTTTGTTGATAATGGCCTCTTTCGAAGCATTCATCGCCTTTTCGCTCTCGGGCATGTTGTTGAAAATTCCCGTCATGGCTTTCATGGCTTCAGGCAACTTATCGATCTGGGTTCCGATATACGAAAAGACGTAGAAATTGAGCCAGGGCTGGGCCGGTGAACGGTATCCGGCATAGGCGCTGTAAGCCAGTCCCTTTGATTCGCGGATTTCCTGGAATACGATGGAGTTCATACTTCCCCCGAAATATTCGTTGAAAAGCCGGATGACCGGAACCTGTAGTTTGTCAAACTTCTGCGATTTCGACAGCATGATGATCTCCACCTGTTTCATGTCGTAATCGACCACGTAAACCTTGCTCTGCCCTGTGGGAAGTTGCTCGAAACGGGTATTTGCAGGAACCGGTTTCATGGCCGTGGCAGCCTTGATCTCCTTATTGAGAACATTGGTCAGGCTTCCGGTCGAAAGCGGCCCGTAATAGAGGATTTTATGCTGGTAACCGGTCAGTTCACGGATGGTTTTCACCAACTCTTCGGCTTTCAGGGCGTCAAGTTCCGAAGCCGAAAGAATATGGGTGTAAGGCGACTTTTCGCCATATACCCCGTAGTTGTACATCGCCTGCCAGAGGATGGTCTGTTTGGAAAGCTTATCGTCGTCACGACGTTTCTTGATGTCGGCTACCAAATTGGAAAGGGCTTCGCTGTTGGGTTGTGCATCGCTGAGGATCTGACCGAACAGTTCGATGGCCCGGGGCATGCTTTCACTCAACCCGCTGATCGATACCCACACTTCATCTTCACCGCTGTTGACGTTGAAGGAACATCCGAGTTTGTAAAATTCCTCCTGTACCTGACGCGGCGTGAGTTTGGAAGTGCCCAGATATTTAAGGTAGTCGAGCGCGATGCCAAGTTTGCGGTCGGCATTGGTACCCATCTCATAGTAATAGTAGAGTGAAAAGGTGTTGCTTTCGTTGTTTTTCCTGTAGAGGACAGGGGTGTTATTCCGGGTGTTGAACTGGCTCACATCCTTGCTATAATCAAGGAAGACCGGCTCAATCGGTTTTGAGGGTTCAGCCACAATCTTTTTCAGGAAAGCCGATTCATCATCCCGGTTCATGGTGACCGGAGTGATTTGGGGTTTCACGATTTTGGTCACTTCGGGCGATTTCCCGGTGCGTTTATAAACGATCACATAGTTTTCGGCATATGTTTTATTGGCATAATCGATGATCTCTTTTTTGGTGATCTTCGATAATCTGTCAACGTTATGGATAATGTCGGCATGGGGGATCTCCTTGATGAATTCGCTCATCAGTTCCATGGCGCGACCGCTGTTCGATTCGTTTCTTCTGATTTCGCTGAGTTTGATATCATTGATAATAGCCGGGATCAGCCAGTCGGGGAATTCACCTTTTTTGACCAGTTCGATCTGGGCCATGATCAGGTCTTTCACTTCTTCCAGGGACTGGCCTTCTTTGGCTTTTCCCGAAAAGATGTTCACCGAATAATCTTTGAGAATATAGGAAAACGCACTGGCTTCGAGAACTTTCTGTGCCTGGTTGAGGTTGAGATCCATGAGCCCCGCCGTGCTGTTGCTCAGGATCATGTTGAAGATGGTCACCAGATCGGCATCGGGTGTGGCGGCGCCGCCCATGCGGTAGCCGATTGTCACCGATTCGGCATCGGGTCCGAGAACCTCTTTAATGACGGGTTTGGCAATGGGGGCTTCAATAGCGGGAACATAAGGTTTGACGGGTTTTGCCTGCAAGGTTCCGAAGGTCGCGTCAACCTGGCGGATCACATCTTCGGGATTGAAATCGCCCGAGAGAATAACCGCCATATTGTTGGGGACGTACCTCGAAGCAAAGTAGGCCTTCAGGGAGGTGAGCGACGGGTTTTTCAGATGTTCAACGGTACCGATGGTGGTCTGTGTGCCGTAGGTATTGGTCGGGAACAATCCTGCGAAGAGCTCTTCAAAAATCTTATCCTCATCGTTGTCGAGGCTCATGTTCTTTTCCTCATAAACGGTCTCCAGTTCGGTATGGAAAATCCGGAAAACGGGATCCTGGAAACGTTCTTTTTCGATATCGAGCCACTGGGTGATTTTGTTGGAAGGAATATCGTTAATGTAAACAGTCTCTTCGAAGGAGGTGAAGGCATTGGTTCCTTTGGCCCCGATCACGGCTAAAAGCTTGTCGTATTCGTTGGCAATGGCATATTGGGAGGCAATTCCCGAAATGCTGTCGATTTCGTGATAAATGGCCTTACGTTTTTCAGGATCGGTGGTGCCTTTATAGATTTCGAATCGTTTCTCAATCTGGTCAAGCAGGGGTTTTTCCTTCAGATAATCCTTGGTTCCGAATTCATCGCTTCCCTTGAACATAATGTGTTCGAGGTAATGCGACATCCCGGTGTTATCGGATGGGTCGTTCTTGCTGCCCGTGCGAACCGCGATGGCAGTCTGGATGCGGGGAGCATCCTTGTAAACCGTCAGATAAACCTTCAGACCATTACTGAGGGTGTAAATTCTGACCTTCATCGGATCGCCGGGAACAGTGTCGTATTTGTAGCTCTTCTGAGCTATAAGGTCAGTTGTCCAGGCCGATACAATGATCATCACCTGAAGAATCAATATGAATCGTTTCATTAGAAAAAAAATTGGTTGGAAAAGATTAGATGATGTTTGTTAGTTCCTACAAAATTACAAAAAACAATGATTCAAACCGGTCAATAGAAATTCTCCTTATTTTTGTATGTTTTAAATTTTCAGTCCTATCCGTACTCTTACTACCCGGTTATTGTTGGTGATCTTTGGATTTGCACTGACACCTCATTTTTTCCTTCACGAATTGATGGGGCATGAGGATACGCACTGCCACCCGGGCACAAAGGTCACCGTTGAACCATTCCACCAGCATTGTAAAATATTACAGCTTGAATTACAGGTTTATACCACCCCCTCTTACATAATCCACGCCTGCGACTACTTCGATTATGAAACACTAAGGGTACCTGCTGCTCCGATGAAGGTTGCTCTTATTGTAAGTTGTTTCTACCTGAGAGGACCGCCCCGTTTTTCATAAAACCGGTCATCCAGATTAACCGGAACGTTGTCCTTTCAGGAATTGTCAGATTCACTGATCTTTCAGGTTTTTCGACCTTCGATAAAAGGGGCCGGAAATACCTCATGTCGAAGTATAAGTTCAATTTATTCTTAATCATTGAAATGATCCATAAAATCTTAGTATTGATAATATGGTTCCTGACCATGATCCCGTTTAACGGCCATACCCAATCCGGGGTAAAACAACGAATCGCATCCGGAAAGGCTGTTTTATCGGGGCGGGTTACGGATGGAAAAACCGGTGAAAGCCTTCCCGGCGCTACCATCTATATCCCCGATCTGAAATCAGGAGTCACAAGTGATACCAGTGGCTGGTATCACCTTGGCAACCTTCCCAAAAGCTCGTTGCTCATCCAGGTCAGCTATATCGGCTATGGTGCAATCACCGAGCAAATTGACCTGCGAAAAGTTCAGACCAGGGACTTCCGGCTTGATGCTACGCCTGTTGAAGTACAGGAGGTGGTAATAACCGGAAGCGGTGTGTCAACCGACAACAGCAGAAGCAGCATTTCTATAATTCCCATCAGCAAACAAGCCATTTTATATTCGCCTTCGACAAACCTTATTGATGCAATTTCAGTAGTACCGGGGTTGTCGCAAATCACCACCGGAGGCGATATTTCAAAACCTGTAATCCGCGGATTAAGTTACAACCACGTCGTGATCCTGAATGAAGGGGTACGTCAGGAAGATCAACAATGGGGGGATGAACACGGGGTTGAAATTGATCAGCTTTCGACCGACCGTATTGAAGTGCTGAAAGGACCGGCAAGCCTGTTTTATGGTTCAGATGCCATGGGCGGAATCATCAATATCCTGGAACCTATCCATGCCCCGTTGAATTCAGTCGGAGGAGAAATCACCTCAGGTTTTGCCTCAAATAACCGGATGACAAACAATTCGCTGATGATCGAAGGCAATAACAACGGGTTCCTTTGGCGGATGCGGGGTAGTTATAAAAACGCTGCCGCGTATCGTTCTCCTCCGGAATTTGTTTACAACTCAGGCTTTAACGAAATAAACTACAGCGCGATGGTCGGACTCATAAAAAACTGGGGATTTACCCATCTGCATTTTTCACAGTACGATGCGATGATCGGAATTGTTGAAGGTGAGCGAGATTCATCAACAGGAAGATTTATCGATATCAACGGGCAGATCATCACGGATACAGAGGCCAAAAAGCGGACACCCGATCTCCCCTATCAGAAACTGATCCATTATAAAGTTTCATCAGTAACCAACCTGATTACCGGAAGTAACCAATGGAGGATTAATGCAGGATTTCAGACCAACAAACGTCGTGAATTCGAAGAAACCTCTGATGCTCCCAACCTTTTTATGGATCTGAACACAGCGACCTGTGATCTGAAGTTTTCACACCAATTCGACAGTCAACTCGAACTGGTTGGAGGAATATCAGGAATGTTTCAGATAAACACCAACAAGGGCAGCGAATATCTCATTCCCGACTACGATTTGTGGGATATCGGAAGCTTCTTCTACCTGAAAAAATCGTGGGAACGGTTTACCTTAAATGCCGGGATACGATTTGATTCGCGTTGGGTGAACGGGAAAAAGCTGATTGAAAATATTTCAGCCGATCATCCGGCTATTGCTGACACCCTGTTCCCCGGCTTTAAAAGTAATTTTTCCGCTGTCAGTGGTTCAACCGGGATGACTGCCCGTTTGTCGCGTATTTTCAATCTCAAACTCAACATCGGTTCAGGTTTCAGAGCGCCCAACATTGCCGAGTTAGGATCAAACGGCGTTCATCCGGGTTCAAACCGTTACGAGATCGGCAATCCCACCCTGCATCCCGAGAACAGCCTTCAAATCGACGGAGAATTGTCGGCCACGGTGCATTGGCTTAGCTTCAGCCTGAACGGGTATTTCAATTTCATTAATCAGTACATTTATTCCCGGAATCTGAATGGGGAAAAGATCTTCAGTAACAACCGCTGGTATCCTGTTTACCGGTTTGTTCAGGGCAACGCGATTCTGACAGGATTTGAATGTTCATTAGACATACATCCGGTCGATCAACTTCATTTCGAAAATTCTATCGATTATGTGAGAGCTACCAACGAATCGATAGATATGCCATTGCCGTTTATCCCTCCGGTTCATACCCTTCACACGTTGAAATGGGATTTCAAAACTTCGAAAAAAAGTCTGTTTAAAACGCCGTATGTCACGATTGAGGCAGAATTTCATTTCCGTCAGGAGCGTATTGACGAGTTCGAAACCGCCACACCCGGATATTTTCTTTTCAATGTCGCGGCCGGAACCAGTCTGAGGGTTCAGAAACAGCTCTGGACTATTTTTATTTCAGGGAGAAACCTTACGAACACGAAATATTATGACCATCTGAGCCGGTTAAAAGAGGTAGGAATTAACAATGCCGGATGGAACCTTACTTTCGGAATTCATATCCCCTTCGGAATATACGCGAAGCGCGAATGAAATCGCCCGCAAACCATAGTGACTTCGACTGAGTAATCCGCCTTATGATGTTTTGTTCACCGTTTGAACAGGAAAGACCAAAGATTCCCGCTGGTTATTTATGGAACTTCCGGATAAAATCTTCCACCTCGGGAACGCCTCCCTGATAGATCAGGTAACCGTTGTAAGGTTCGCGCGGGGTGATTTCACCGTTGATCGGGGTCAGCATGATCTTCTTCACTTTTTCCAGGTCGTTGGTCTGTCCGAGCGCCCAGCTCAGTTTAATGAAGGCGGTTTCGGGAAGCATATTTTCGGCCGGGATGATCCCTTTGGCCATCAGGTCGCGGCCCGTGTCGTACACGAACATGTGCACATATCCCCAAAGGGTCTGAACGGTCATGTAAATGGCGACGCCTTTCGCGATGGCCCGTTCGATCGCCGGGTAAATCGGTTTGTTGACATGCCCGAGACCGGTACCGATGATGATGATCCCCTTGTAACCGGCATCTACCAGTCCGTCGATCACATCGGGCTGCATGTTGGTATAGTAATAGATCATTGTCACCTTCTCCTCGTAATATGGGAGGATGGTCACGTTGCGGTCTTTACGCCTGCGGTTATAATCCTGTTTAATGGGAATGACCCCGTTGCGTGTGACGGTTGCCAGCGGGGTGTCGCCGATGGTCCGGAAGGTCGACCGGTACGAGGAGTGCATCTTTCGTACCCGGGTTCCCCGGTGCAGAAAACCGTATTCATCGGATGTAGGGCCGAACATGCAAACCATGGTTTCGGCAATATCTCCGTGTGCTGCGGCCGTGGCGGCATGCATCAGATTCAGGGCTGCATCGGAACTGGGCCGGTCGGACGACCGCTGAGATCCTACCAGTACAATCGGAACCGGTGAATTCTGAACCATGAAGGTCAGGGCCGCTGAGGTGTAGTGGAGTGTGTCGGTACCGTGTCCGATGATGATCCCGTCGATCCCTTTCTCGATCTCGTGACCGATGGCAACAGCCAGTTTTTTGTATTGTTCGGGGCCCATGTTTTCGCTGAACACAGCGAAAAGCTTTTCGGTAGTCAGGTTGCAGATGTCGGCCAGCTCCGGCACCGCGCCATACAATTCGCCGGGCGAAAATGCCGGAATTACCGCTCCTGTCCTGTAATCGAGCCTCGAAGCAATGGTACCGCCGGTTCCCAACAATTTTACATTTGGCTTTTCCTTGGAATAGGGGAACTCCTTCTCGGGAATTTTGTAAACTGCCTTTTTATAGCCCAGCTCCGTAATAGCGGTAATCCCTGTGATGTCGACCCCGATGTTATATCCCGTAAAAATCTTCAGAACGATATGCTTGTCGTCCGTATTCTCGGCACGGGGCAGAATGGTCCCTTCAAAGGTTCCCCTCGTTGAATCGACCCGTACCCGGGCCCAAACCCTGGCATTGTATTTCTGTAGTACTTCGAGTGCACGACCCTTATAACCCTGAAAAATATCTTCGCTCATTTTATTTTTAGATGTAATTGTTTCTATTTACGATTGCCAAAGCCAGGAAGTGAGGATGCAAAATGATATGAAAATTCAAATCAGCCATTAGTCATTGGCCATTTGACGATAGTCATTAGGCAATAGGCAATAGGGAAAAAACAATAATTAAAAATTTTCACATTCTCAAATCGTTTCCCGTTTTCCATTTTCAATTTTCAATTTTCAATTGTCCATTGTCCATTGTCATTCTCGCATTCATTTTGTCCGCTCTTCGTCCGCTCTTCGTCCAACTCTTCGTCCGCTCTTCGTCCGCTCTTCGTCCAACTCTTCGTCCGCTAGTCCACCTGTCCGCTGGTCTTCATGACTGTTTCACACAACTCCCGCATCGGAATATTTCCGGTTGCCAGTTTGCTGAGGTTTCCCATGATCCATCGGGAACCTGCCATGTCGTCGGGAGAGGTTCTGATCTCCCGGTATTTTCTGACGAGATAGGGTACTTTTGCAACGATTTCTTCCGCGGGGATCCTTTTAAAGTTCAGCGTCACGAGGATCGACTCGAAATCCATTTTGGGATGTTGATAGAGGTGAACCAGCATCCTCCTTGCAAGTGAAATATCGAGGTTTGAATCTTTCAGAAATTTCAACAGATCAAATACCTTTTCGCTGCTGAAACCCGGCATCAGGGGATACTGTCCTTCGAGGTGCTTCAGCGTATGTGCCAACAGGGTCGCGGTAAAGCGCGCCGGAATCTGCTGCTCTGACCGGATGCGTTCGATGAGCGGCAACAGATTCTTTTTCAGCAGATAAGTAAAGGTGTCTTCGGGAACCTTCCAATCCATCAACTGTTCGATCCTTTCGGCCACCAGTTTCGGCAGGGTTCCTTCAATTTCACGGATGGTTTCATCTTCCAGCGGTATCGGGGCGGAATCGGTGTCGGGATACATGCGGTCGGCGCCCGGAAGCACCCGTTCAAAGATCGTGGTTCCGTCGGCAAACGATTTACGGGTTTCGTTGGGGACGCCGGTGAAAGCCATCCGGCAACGTTCTTCAATTGTCTCCAGCGCCGTTTTAATGTCGTCGGCCGGACCCCAGAAGATAATCTGTGCATCGCCCTCTTTGCTTCCCAGGAGCGATTTCACTTTATTCCATACCTTCTCACCCGCAGTACCATCCGGCATTTCCGAATGGATCATGTTGGGCTTTTCAATACAGGCGATCACTTTGAGGCGATCGGTAAATTCATCGGCAAACATTTTGCCCGGTTGGGTAAAATGTGATAAAAGACCCTGAAATTGCGGAAGATTGACCAGGTAAACCTGAAGGTCCGCATTTTTCGGAACGCCAAGGTTCTCCAGTTTAAAATCCTTAGCTTTCACTTCCCGCCACGTCATTTTCCAGTCGGCGGGATCCATAAACCTTTGGTTCAGAATCTCACGGATGGCAAGTAAAGCCCACTGACGGAAGGCCTCGTTGTGTGTCAACTCAGGCATCCAACGGGTATGTGCAACCCCCTTGATCTCAACCCGGGTTCCACCTTTGCAACTCACATTCACATCGGCCCGCGTAGAGCCGATCCCGGTGCGCACATTTCCGGTGCTCCGGTTCAGGAACCTGATATAATCGGCTCCTTCCCTCACTTCCGACGGGTTTGTAAAATCGGGGTAGGTAACGGTTTCGATGAGGGGCATCCCCAACCGGTCGGTGCGGTAGATCCGTACATGCCCGATGTCGGAAACCTCACGGCAGGCATCCTCTTCAAGACTAAGCTGGATCAGCCTGACTTTCTTGTGTTTCATTTTGATCTCACCCTCGATGCCGATGATGGCTGTCCGCTGAAAACCGGTAGGAATGGAACCATCAAGGTACTGTTTCCGGGTAATGTGAACCTCGCCCACGATCTTCAATTTCGACAGCAACGAAATTCCGATGGCCTGCCTGAGCGCCTCCGGGTTGAGCGGGAATGGCGGTGTATCATCGACATCGTAAGTGCATGCCGTTTCATTTTTGATCCGGTAAATAATGTTTTTCCGGGTTCTGAACTCCATGAGCGCCGTACCGTCGTATTCCCCCAGTTCGCTGAGGGTTGGCCTCATATGACGGATCAGTTCCGCGTCATAGTCATCGGCTTTCTGGTAAATTCCGGCCGGACAATGACAGAAAAGCTTTTCCCGGGTTTTTAATTGCTGGTGAACTTCCAGTCCCGACATAAAACCGATTCGGTCGTAATCGGCCTGGGTAGCTTGTTTTCGGGGCACATATCCTATCTTTTGTCTGGTTTCAGCATAGTTGCGCCTGGGATCAAAGGATTGTTTCATTTCAGTGTGAAAATAGAAATTTTGAGGGTCCAAAATTACCGTTTTTGCAGATATATCCGTCCTATTGTTCATTTCTTTTAGTAACAATGAGTTTTGTATCTTTGTCCGTTCATTTCCATGACATGCATCGCCTGATCCTGATCTTTTCCTTCCTCACCTTGCTACTGCAGGCAACCGCATCGGAAAATTTCAGGGCCGACACCGCAAAAATCCGGCTGGAAACGGCCGATAGCTGGCAGTTCAGCAAAGCCATTTATGAATTCGGCCCCAGGATCATCGGTAATGTGATCATGAGCCACGACAGCGCGTTCCTTTTTTGCGACAGCGCCTGGCTGAATGAGACGGAAAATAAGGTGGTTGCCTACGGAAATGTCAGGGTTAAACTGAGCGACACCCTGAACCTTTACAGCGATACGCTCATGTATGACGGCAATACCAAGATTGCCCGGGCAAAAAGCAACGTCCGTCTGATCGATAACCAGACCACCCTGACCACCGACACCCTGGTCTACAACCGAAATACCCAGATCGCCCAGTACGATTACTGGGGTAAGATTGTCAACGGAAAAAACTTCCTGGTCAGTCACTACGGCTACTATTATACCGACCTGAAACACTTTTTTTTCAGGGATAAAGTGATCCTGATCAATCCCGATTACAAGATGTATTCCGACACCCTGAAATACAACACAGTAACTGAGATCGCCTATTTTTTCGGTCCATCACACATCCTGAGCAATGATAAGGCTGATTCGATTTACTGTGAGAACGGATGGTACGATACCCGGCACGATATCTCGAGGTTCCGCGAAAAAGCCGGGATTTATCACGAGAACATATTCCTCACCGGCGACAGCATGTACTATGAACGAAAAAAGGGATTCGGGCAGGTTTACCATCATGCCGTAATCCTCGATACCGTCCAGGATGTATTGCTCACCGGAAATTACGGAGAGATGCGGCGGGCTGATGGCTTTGCCTTTATGACCGATAGCGCGGTTGCCATCCTGGCTGAAAAAAAAGACTCCCTCTTTATGCATGGCGACACTGTCAGAGCATTGTTCGACACTGCACAGAACATTAATGAAGTCCACTGCTATTTCAAGGTCAAATTTTACCGGACAAATCTTCAGGGAATGTGCGATTCGCTCTCCTGGCATCGTTCCGATTCCGCGCTGACCATGTATCAGGATCCTGTGCTATGGTCGAATAAAAACCAGCTCACTGCCGATTCCATCCGGCTGCAAATGCGGAATGGTGAAGCCGATTCGCTAAAACTTTTCAACACGGCTTTCATCATTATGAAAGACGATTCGGGGCAGTTCAACCAGGTAAAAGGCAGGAACATCCTTGCCAAATTCAGAAAAAATGAATTGTATAAAGTCAATGTGCTGGGTAATGCCCAAACCATTTATTACCTCCGCGATGACGACAAATCATTGATAGGGATCAATATGGTAAAGTCGGCCGATATGTTGATCTTCCTTGAAAATAATGATCTCCTGAGCATCACCTATCAGAGTTCCCCGGAGGCCCACCTGTATCCTGAAAAGGATGTCCCCCTCAACGAACGAAAACTCCGGAATTTCAGTTGGAAAGAAGAACTCCGGCCTTTGAAAAAGGAGGATATTTTTATCTGGAAGAAGGACTAGTTTAACGAAGAGTTGGACGAAGAGTTGGACGAAGAGCGGACGAAGAGTTGGACGAAGAGTTGGACGAAGAGCGGACGAAGAGTTAGACGAAGAGTTAGACGAAGAGTTGGACGAAGGGTTTGACGAAGAGTTGGACGAAGAGCGGACTGGCGGGCAATATTTTCGTTTTCAATTTTCCGTTTTCCATTTTCAATTGTCCATTTTCAATTGTCAATTGTCAATTGTCCATTGTTTCCCGCTTCCTCTTTTAAAAGACCGATACCTTCACATATTTTTTCGGATTCGCCTTGATGTCTTCCAGCAGCAGGTTCAGGTCGTGCGCGGCTTTTTCGACCTCTTTGTACAGTTGTTCATTATGGACCAGTTGGCCCACAGTACCTTCTCCTTTATTGATTTTTTGAAGAACCTGTTCAAGATCGGTAACGACCTTGTTGACTTGTAACAAGGTTTCCGGTATCCGGGCCTTGGTTAATGAATCGCTGATATCGGAAAAATTGGTGATGATGTTGGTTATCTTGTCGTTGTTGCCTTTCAGGTTCCGGCTGATCGATTCAACATTCCCGATGATGGCAGCCAGGTTGTTGCGTTCCGAATCGACCAGGGTATCGAGGTTATGGGTGGCATGCGCAATATTCTCGAGGGTTTGCTTTACGTGTTCGATAGCGTTCACGAGATTCTCACGCGTATTTTTATTCAGAACCTCCTGGATGATCACCGCGATCGAATCGATGGAGCTGATCAGGTTTTCAGCCTTGTTTTTAAGGGGCAGCAACTGCCGGTTTACCTCTTCGCCCAGCGTGGCTTCTGTTTGAGAAAAGAGGGTATCGCCATTCTGCGCCATCACCTGAGAATCGCCGGGAATAATTTCAACTTCCCTGGAACCCAGCAAACTGGAGCTGAAAATCCTGGCAAAGGAATTCTTCGGGACGGGATAATCGCCTAATATGTAAAGTTCGACAATGATTTTTCGCGGATCACGCGGGTGAAAATAGATTTTTTTCACCTGTCCGACCTGAAGGCCCTTGATCAGGATGGGATTGGCAGCCACCAAACCGTTCACATGGTCATACACAGCATAAAAGGTTCGGTTTGTTCTGAAAAGTTCGAGGCCCTTGAGATACATCAAACCCCAGATCAATACAACAGTCGCAATTACGAAAACGATTCCTATTTTTATCTCTTTTTTGATCTTCACAATGTCTCTTTTATGCAAACATACACATTTATTAACTGAGAAGAATCGTCCGGTCAAAAAAACGATTCCCTCCGGCAAGCTCATTTTCCCATAATTCGGTCGGCTTCCTCCTGCGAAATACGCTGGTTATCTCTGAAAACAACAATGAACGCATCATTTACTCCTTTTCTTTTTACCTCTTTCAGGAGCTTTTCGGCTCCTTGCAAAGATTTTTCGTCGCCGACCGTGTATTTGTACATATTGTTGTGACGGTACATTTTAACCTGACTGAATCCTGAAAATTTTGACGATCGGAGCGACAGTTCGGTAGTGCTAACCGCAACCTGGACGCGAAATGTAATTCCTGAGGCTCCGCCAACCCCGGCAGGATTCTCCCTGGCTTTTTTACGGGTGTCGGAAACCGTCGACGCACTCCTGGTCCCCTGGTAACTGGTGGCCTCGGGATTTTGGAGTACCGGGTTTGTTGCAGGTTGGACTTGCGGTTCCGAAGAGCCGCTCCCGGGTAGATTCACCGAAGCGTTCTTTTCACGGAACTCCTTCAATGCCCGATAGATGGCCGACGCGATGTAATCCTGACCTTTGCCCGAAATCAGAAATTTCTCTTCCGAAGCATTGCTCAGGTAACCCACTTCGACCAGGACGCTGGGCATCGTTGTTTTCCATAGAACGATAAAACCAGCCTGTCTTACACCACGGTCATTCATTCCAACCCGTTCGGCCATCTGATTTTGGATCAGGGATGCAAAATCGGTGCTTTGATCGAGGTTGGAATTCTGGTTCAGGGAAAATGCAATATAGGATTCGTCGGAGTTGGGATCGAACCCGCCGTAAGTTTCCTGGTAACCGGATTCCAACAAAATAGAGGCGTTTTCAAGTTTGGCAATATTGAGGTTCGCCTGCGACTTGTGGAGGCCCATAATGTACGTTTCGGCGCCTTGCAGCGCCCGTGAATGGTTTGCATTGCAATGGATCGAAATAAACAGGTCCGCTTTGCTCTCATTGGCGATCTCAGCCCTGCGGTAGAGTTCCACGAAATAATCACGGTCACGCGTATAGACCACCCTGACATCCTTCAGATTGCGCTGGATCATATTACCCAGTTTGAGCGCGATGGCAAGGTTGATGTTTTTTTCCTTCGACATGCGTCCAAGCGCGCCGGGATCATGTCCGCCATGACCGGCATCAATGACAATGGTTCTGATTGAAGATTTTCGTTGCGCGACAAGGGCACAGGGTAACAGGAAAATAATCAGTACCGTAAAAGTCCATAAATGTCGCGGCATCCGGGGTTTGCTATTGTTAAAGTATCTTAAAAAAACTTCCGTTCCAGGAATTTTAATTAGTTTTGGAACCTGAATAATAACGGACTTTTGCGCCTTTTTATTCCGAATTTTTCTAAACAAAGATAAAATATTAACGCCAGAGTACAGAAAAGAAGTTGTTAACGAAATTATCAACAGGAATGACCCTCCGGGGCCTCTTCACGGTACTGATCTTCTTGTATTCCGGCTTTTCACAGGCACAGGATACCACCGGGACCCAAAAAGCGGTTGCTCATGGCGCCAATCCCGGTCAAATCAGCCGTCCCGCGGGTGACAGCCTGTCGCCCGTGAGGATTCCCGTTGACTCCCTGAAACCGGCTCCGGCGGGAAAGGATACCCTCGTAACCGATACCCTCAAAGCCGACAGCGGCATCAAGGTTAAAAAAACTTCCCGGCTGGAGGCCAAGGTCGATTACGCGGCCAAAGATTCTCTTCGCTTCGAAATCAAAGGACAAAAGGTTTTCCTGTACACCGATGCCGATATTAAGTACCAGGATATCGGCCTTAAATCGGCTTACGTGGAGATCGACTTCCCTAAAAACGCCGTCTATGCTACAGGGACGCCTGATTCAACGGGAAAATTAACCGGCACGCCGGAGTTTTCACAGGGCGGGCAGAGTTTCAAGGCTAAAGAAATGAATTACAATTTCACTACGAAAAAAGGATACATTAAAACGGTCTTTACCAAACAGGATGAGGGTTACTTACACGGGACCATCGTAAAAAAAATGGAAAACGACGTCATGTACATTCAGTCAGGCGCCTACACGACCTGCGACCGTCCGAAAGATCCTCATTTTTCGTTTCAGTTTACCAAAGGAAAAGTCATCCCCGGAAAGAAAGTCATTACGGGACCGGCTTATATGGAAATTGCCAATGTGGCCACACCCCTGGTAATCCCGTTCGGTTATTTTCCCAATAAAACAGGCCGTCGATCCGGGATCCTGTTCCCGACTTACGGAGAATCGGCAAACAGGGGATTTTACTTCGAGAATTTCGGTTATTACTGGGCTATGAACCAGTATATGGATGTACAGGTTCAGGCGGATATTTATACCCGGGGCAGTTGGGCCGTTAAACCCACCCTCCGTTACAACTACCGCTATCATTTCAACGGGTCTTTTAATTTCAGTTATGCGGTCAACATCCTGGGTGCCGCCGATTCGCCCGACTACCAGAAAACAAAGGATTTTCAGGTGAGGTGGGTTCACAACCAGGATCCCAAAGCCCGCCCCAACAGCAGTTTTTCGGCCAACGTGAATATTGTCAGCAACACCTTCAACAAGTACAACCTGGCGTCGAGTGCACAATCCTACCTGTCGAATACCTTCCAGTCGAGTGTCAACTATTCCACCAACTTTGCCGAAAAATATTACCTGAATGTCAACTTCAACCACAGCCAGAACACCCTGAACAAAACCATCAACATCAACCTGCCCCAGGTTTCTTTTTCGGTGAACCAGTTCTATCCCTTCCGCCGCCAGAACCCGGTCGGGAAAATGCGCTGGTACGAACTGATCAGTATGAAATATAACATGGACCTGGAAAACCGTTACAACACCGTCGATTCAAATTTCATGAAAGGTAACTGGCTCGACTCCATGCAAAACGGGATGCGCCATAGTTTCCCGATCAACGGCACGTTCCGCATCCTGAAATTTATCAACTGGAGCAATTCGGTCAATATTACCGACCGGATGTACCTGAAATCGATCCGGAAATATTATCAGTCTGACACCCTGGTCGATAATGGCGACACGACTCTCCCCGGATACAAAACCCGCACGGTTGGCGGATTTACCAATGCATTTGATTTTGTGATTTCATCCTCCCTGAATACGCGGCTCTACGGCATGTACCAAATCAAAGCCGGACCGATCAAGGCCATCCGGCACATGATCACCCCTTCCGTATCCTTTTCATTTACACCGAATTTCGGGGCTCCCGGCTGGGGATATTACCGCCATATCGAAAACGACACCAACACCACCAATCCCGGGGTCTATTCGATTTTTGAGCAATCCCTCTATGGCGGTCCTCCGGGGCAACAGTCGGGAATGATCAGCTTCAACATCAGCAACAATCTTGAAATGAAGGTCCGCAACCGGAAAGACACCATTACCGGAACAAAAAAAATACCCCTGATCGATGATTTTTCCATCCGTTGCTCGTACGACATTGCCCGCGACTCGCTCAACTGGAGCCCGCTGACCCTGAGCGGCCGGAGCACCATCATCAAAGGACTCACCATCCAGTACGGAAGCAGTTGGGATATGTACGCCCGTGACTCGCTGGGCCGGCGAATCAACACCTCGGAGTGGAAAGCGAATCACCGGCTGCTCCGGCTCGATAACACCACCTGGGATATCGGACTATCCTATTCACTCTCCTCAGATAAAGTCAAAAAGAAGAAAACTACCGATAAGGGAACCCCACAGGAGCAACAGGACATTATCGACTATTACGATTATTATGTCGATTTTGACATTCCCTGGAGTTTTTCAATCAACTACAATTTTCATTATGCCAAATCCTGGGTGCAATCAAGCCAGTCAAGGGTGGGCAATATCACACAGACCCTCGGTTTTAACGGGCAATTGAACATCACGCCGAAATGGAAAATTTCGCTGACCACAGGATGGGATTTCGTGAACAACCAGCTTTCCTATACCTCCATCGATGTTTATCGCGACCTTCATTGCTGGGAGATGCGGTTTGGATGGATTCCCAAAGGCGCCCAACAAAGCTGGAATTTCTCCATCAATGTAAAATCGTCCATTCTGCAAGACCTGAAACTCAACAAGAAGAAAGATTTCCGCGATTATGCCTATTAATCCGCATATCAACATTTGATCATCAATAAATCAGAAATAACATGAAAAAGATCATCAGTTCCCCCCACGCACCGAATGCCATCGGCCCATACAGCCAGGCAGTTGAAATCAATGGCATGCTTTTTATTTCCGGTCAGATCCCGATTGATCCGGAGACCGGTAAAATGGTAGCGGGCGGCATAACCGAACAAACCACCCAGGTGATGAAAAATATCGGAGCCATCCTTGAATGCGCAGGTTATAGCTTTAATGATGTCGTCAAATCAACCTGCCTGCTGAGCGATATGGACAACTTTTCGGCTATGAATGCAGTCTACGGCGCTTCTTACCCCGAAAATCCCCCGGCCAGAGCGGCATATGGCGTAGTAAAACTACCCTTGGGAGCATTGATCGAGATTGAGACCATCGCTGTGAAAGGATAAGCGTCGTCGCCTACCATGATGGTGGCAACATCTACCGGCAGGTAAGCACATAGGGCGCCCAAATTGTCGGCAAAGAAGTTGCGGGTTTGGAAATTAGTCGAAGTTTGACATCGCGCAACGATTCGCTGAACGATCTCCCTGCAAGGATGCAACGGTAAAAATCGATCATAAAGGTTTCCGCGACCCGGTCACAGATATTCCACAGGGTCGAGATGGTATTTTTTGCGCCGGCCTTGAGGAAAAGGTGCGCCGGTGAAGCGGGATTATCGGGTTTATCATCCATTTCACGAAACGGAGCACAGGCATTCAGGACGACCAGATCAGCATGAAGGTCCATTTCATGGATTTCATTGAGGGTCAATATCCCTTTGCTTTTCGAAATATTCCCTTTTGCCGGATCATAATCCCAGAAAAGGTAGCCGGGAGCACCCTGATCCGGATCACCGGGAATGTAATGCGTGGCAAGATGTACTATCCTGCCGTACCGTGCCAGCGTTTTAAAATATTCCTCAAGCGAGACTTGTTCCGTGACCATCCATGAAGTCCATCCCTGTTGTTGAAACAGGTCGCCTATGATCTCTATTTCAGCCTTGGATGCCGGCAGGGAATCCAGCCCGCCCTGTCCGGAAAAAACCGGTGAGAATCCAATGAAGGTCTGAGGCACGACGGTTACCGGTCCGGTGTCATACGCAATTCCTCCATTTTGGTATAGATCAGGGGATCCGCGGTTGAAAGCGTAAATCACTTCAAAATCGCCGATCAGATAGGGAATGGGGAGTAAAGTGGGCTTGGTTGAAAGGTCCACACGTATCAACGCTTCAAAAGGAATATCTGAAAACGCATCGTCGGGAATGATAATGAGCCGGCGTTTCCCTGAAACGAAATCCTGTACCGGCCTTATCAGAAAAAAATATAAAACCTTTGCAGGGATCGTCAGGTCTCCCGGATCCGCTGTTTTCAGCTTTTTTCTGAATAGGTCCAGAGAGCGCCAGAAGTCATGGCTAACCTTTTGGGAGGTGAAACAGACAGAATCGCCACTCAGGGCTTTTGTAAAAAGAACCGAATCAGAGAGCCTATACTCAAGCAACACATCCTGGGCATTCAACAACCGGGAATCAATGAAAGATGAAACCGTGTCGGAACTGTATGGCCGGTCTTTGCAGCAACGCGGGCCTCCTATCCATACACCCTGATCCGAACTAACGGCTTCCGTTGCAGTGTAGTACCCTGTCCCTTCGTTCATGGGGCCTGCATTCAGAATCCACTGGCCGCAGGCAAGTTCCGTGTTGACAATACAGGAAATGCCGGTCAGAATAACGATGAGCTGAATTTTAACGAAGTTCATATGGCTGTCTTATATGATGATTAGTTTTCCGATCATGACCATCGTATCATGGTCAAGAATCTTCCAGTAATAAAGGCCGGGGGGTAATCCTTTTGTCTGGAGAGAATAGGTCGTACCATTTATACAGGGTACTTCCTGCACCTGATGCCCCTTGTTGTTTACGATGACAATGGTAACAGAAGGCCTGATCGACAGTTCCATCCATTCAAATTTAACCACGCTGCCCCGTGAAATTTTAAAACCCGAAGAAGGTGATACCACCACCAAGCCGTAACCCCGGGTCACAGAACCAGTTAGAATTTCATACTCGGGTAGCGGCGTATAACAATGCGCCAGGAGTTGCTGTTTCGACAACATTCGGCGCGACACCGGAGTCATCGGGGCAATGGGTACCGACAATCGATTGAAGTCGGGGGAGAACTGTTTTTGCGATTCGTCGGAAAAAAGTACCGAGGCCTCCGGATTTATCAGCAGGATCTCTTTGTCGCGGTTGGCTTCAAAATAGTGCAGCAGACTGCTGATCACCAGGAATGACAGTATGGAAGCGGCAATGAGTAAAGCTTTCCGGTAATTAGACGGAGATTTCTTCCGGTTGACAACATCCCTGACCTTATCCATGAATTCAATCATATTCACGTCTGAAAGAAAAACATCCAATTCGGCGTCAATCCTGGTCTCTGCACGTAAAAGCGGACTGATCTTCAGTTGCGCCTTAAACTGTTCAAGTTCGTTGCTGTTCAGTAAGCCTTCGTTGTACCGGTCAATCCAATCGCTTGATATTTCTTTTTTATTCATAATCAAATATTTGATGGCATTCAGGATCATTCATCATTTTTTTTCTCAACAAGTTTTTGCAGGTGTACTTTCTGGTTTTCACATAAATTTCATCCTTGACATTCATGACACGGGCAATTTCCGTGTACGGTGTTCTAACCATGTACAGAAGTAAAAGTTTCTGGCAATCAGCGGGTAATAATCGGAGATTCTTGTACATTAACCTCTTTTTTTCAAGCATGACTTCATTTTCATGTTGTTCATTCCGGTTGTAAGATGCCTCTGAATCATTGACTTCTAAGTCGGCCTGGTACAGGAGCCGGAACTTGCGTTCGAGACGTTGCAGCCAAAGGTTTTTGCAAATAGCGACAAAATAGGTCTTCAGAGCACACTTGAGGATGAACTGCGGTTCACAGCAACGGGCATACAATACCACCATAGCATCCTGAATAAGGTCCTGCACATCATGATTATTACCTGAGTTTTTCCTGACCAGATTCCGTACAACAGGATAAAATTCCCGGTAGAGGTATTCAATGACATTCCTGTTCCGCTTTCGGAGTTCCTCAATGCTCACTTCATCAGAATAACGAATCCTCATGTGCATGAAATCTGAAGGTTAATCCAAGAAAAGCAAAAAAGTAAAGGGATTGTTGATAACTTTTTTTTCAGCCGGAGGAGGAGGTAGAAATAAAGACTTTGTAAGGGCGAATTTAGTTGCTTACCTTAAAAAATAATTCAGCATTTCACCCTTACTTTTACATGCTTCTATTTTTCAGCATGATGCCGAATGTTGTATAAATCACATCCGCGCCAGGATCTATCACTTCAGGCATCGATGAAGACCAGCCGGCATGAGGATAACGACACAGTAAAAGGTAAGATTATAAACCACCCTTCCCGGGAACAGACTGAAAGCGGATATCTCCTATTTTTCGGAGAAGGACATTCCCAGATTGAACATAACGAAGGACCACAGGTCGGTCATTTCATCGATCATTTTGGCTGTGGGTTTGCCGGCGCCATGGCCGGCCTTGGTTTCGATGCGGACCAGGATTGGATTGTCACCCCGGTTTTTTTCCTGCATGGTCGCGATAAACTTAAAGGTATGCGCCGGGACAACCCGGTCATCATGGTCTGCCGTAAATGCAAGGGTAGCCGGATAACTCACGCTGTCTTTGATATTGTGCAGTGGCGAATACTTGATCAGATAATCGAAACCCTCCTTCGTATCGCTGGTTCCGTAATCACTGGCCCATGCCCATCCGATGGTGAACTTATGGTACCGGAGCATATCCATAACGCCCACCTGCGGTATGGCGACCTTGAACAGATCGGGCCGTTGGGTCATACAGGCGCCAACCAGCAATCCCCCGTTGGAACCGCCCATGATGGCGAGGCGGTCGGAAGATGTGTATTTCTCTTTGATGAGGTACTCCGCTGCTGCAATAAAATCATCAAAAACATTTTGCTTCCGCTCTTTAGTCCCTGCTTTATGCCACTCCTCACCATATTCGCCGCCACCCCGGATGTTGGCAATAACATAAATACCGCCGTTCTCAAGAAAGATCAACCTGCTCAGGCTGAAGCTTGGGGTAAGGCTGAAGTTGAATCCCCCATAACCATATAGCAGCACCGGATTGGATCCATCCAGTTCGACTCCTTTTTTATGCACGACGAACATCGGGATCGTCGTATTATCCTTACTCAGGTAAAAGAGCTGTCTGACCTCATATTTTGCCGCATCAAAATCGATCTCGGGACTGTTGTACACGGAGGAGTTGTTGTGGTAAACATCATACTTGAAAATTGTCATCGGGTAAGTAAAAGATGTAAAACCATAAAAAGACACATCGTCACCTTTTTTCCCTTTGAATCCCGAAAGGGTTCCGATTCCGGGAAGGTTCATCTCATGGAGAAATTTCCCATTGGTTTCATAAATAAATGCCTTCGACGAAGCATTCTGCATGTAAATGGTTACCAGGTAGTCGCCCGACAGGCTTACCGATTCCAGCACATCGTCGCGTTCGGGGACAATAGTCTGCCATTTTTCCGGTGCGGGATTTTCAGGATCCATCAGGATCAATTTCTTTTTCGGCGCCTTGTAGTTGGTAACAACCAGGAGCTGATCACCCAGATTATCGATAACCTCATATTCATAATCAAATCCTTCGGCCAAAAGTTTAAACTGCGATTGATTTTTTTGCAGGTTGCGAAAGTAAAGGGCGGTCCCGCTTGTCGATTCCGACTCGTAAAGTATCAGGAAATGCCCGTCATCCGTGGCCTGAGCTCCATAATTCCGTTGCGGAAATTTGAGGTTCTGGAAGATCAGTTTATCCTCTTTCTGGGGAGTTCCAACCTTGTGGTAGTAGACCTTGTGAAATTCATTCTTTCCCGATAAGGCTGTTCCGGTCCCGGGCGCATCATAGCGGCTATAATAAAATCCATCCCGTTCCCACGACATCAAGGAGAATTTCACCCACTTAATCGTATCGGCAAGCATCTTCCCCGATTCAATCTCCATTACCTGTATCTCATTCCAATCGGAACCGCTCCGGGAAAGGCTGAGTGCAAGGTACTTCCCGTCCTTTGAAACGGATGTTCCGGCCAATGCAACTGTCCCGTCGGCCGACAATTTATTGGGATCAAACAGCGCCCAGGGTTCGCCTTCGAGTCCTTTCCGGACATACATAACCGACTGGTTTTGCAGGCCGTCGTTCTTGAAATAAAAATAGTAAGGGCCTTCACGGAAAGGCACCCCAAATCTCGGGTAATTCCAGATTTTTGTCAATCGTTTGCGGATTTGCTCCCGAAACGGGATCTGCGCCAGGTATTCGTTGGTTACCTTGTTCTCCGCTTCAACCCATGCGGCAGTCTGCGCCGAAGTATCATTTTCCAACCACCGGTATGGATCAGCGATTTTCTGCCCGAAATAGTTATCCGTTGAATCCACCTTCCTGGTTTCAGGATAGGTGACCTTAATCTTGTGTTTACATGCAGTCATGACAACTATTAACATAACGAAAGAAACAATGTAAAGCTTTTTCATAGCCTGGTTTTTAAACTAATGACATTTTGAAGTAAATTTATGGCATTATTTTTAAAATTCAACCATCACATCGAATCAATGGATAAAAAATTACGGACCGTCACGGTTACCCAGTTCGATTACATTTTAAAAAATGTGGATGATGAAGCGTTGGATCTGCAAGGACACCCGCATCAGTACTCGGAATTCAATGAATCGGGAAATCCGGTCCGGGAGATCAGATACAGCAATTCAGGGGAATTTGAAGAGGAGTATCTTTATGAATATGACTCCGGGGGAGGCCTGTCCAGCGAACGCTATTACCCGGAGCAAGACATCCTCGCCGAACAAAAAATCTACTACCGGGATGACCGGGGAAGGATCGGCCATGTGGAGAAAACTTACCAGGATGGCTCTGTCGACACCCTCAGGTACGAATATGACGATTCGGATCATCTGATCCGGGTGACTACAACCACGGAGGAGGGCGAGGTGGAACAGGTTGAAACATTCACCTGGGATGGCGATCGGATGGTTGCCCAGGAGTCGTTCGACAGTCAGGGAGAACCGATCAGTATGAACGATTTTCGCACTGAAATTCAGAATGAAAGCCGGCTGACCCGAAATGAACTCGGGCAGGTTATCCGGGAAGAAGAGGTCGACGAAACGGGTACGGTATACATGACTGTCGACCGAACCTACGATGAAGCGGGGCGGTTGAAGGAGGTGGAAGTAAACTTTGATGGCCGCGGCCGGACCCTGAGCCGACACTATTTTCTGAAATACGAATATACATTCTTCGACTAAACCACGTTAATACTATACAAACCTGCATGTAACAAGATCTGATCCATGAAAAACAACCTCCTCATCCTGCTGTGTGCCTTTTGTCTGATCGCATCAGGCGGCTGTAAAAAGAAATCCGGCTTTGATCCCTCCACCAAAACCCAGAATGATTTTATCGGAAACTGGAGAGGGGTTATCACTGCCTTTAAAAACAACCAGTACCTCAAACAGAACGGGCTCGTGGTTATTTACCCCGACGCTGGCGGAAATACCCTTTCCGGAATTCTTTTTGCCAAAGAGACCAGTGTTTTCAGGGTTTTTCAGTACACTTCCGGGACCATCTATTTCAAGGTGGAATGCAATGATCCGGAAAATCCGAAATGCCAGAACTGGAGTCTGAGCGGATATGCTGTGTTCCTTGATGAAACGACCCTCGATCTGCGGATCTCGGGGAACGAATGCGGCGATTACGGAAATGAATACATCAGCTGGTCGGGAAGCATGGTTTCCGTTCAGGTTCCCGCTGATTCAATCAGGTACTTCAGTTTCGCGAAAACAGGCAACAACTGGACCTATGAGACCCTGATGAACAACGGATCTGTTTGTCAGCTCCAGCGTAACGTCGGTGCTATGCCCTCCGATTACTATTTCACGGGAACCGTCATCCAGACCTGTGCATGGGGAGGTCTTTCCAAAGTTCTGAAATGGAGTGTCACGCCCGACCGGTATACCATTAACCACGATTCAACCCTCACCCTCCATCCGGTCACCTTTGCCATTGATGCCAAGCCAGGTGTGGTTTATACGAGTATTCTCAACCTTGACACAACCACGGTGACCCTGCTCGATACAAATACCCTGATAAATACCGTTGCCGGAGATTTTCTTTGCGACAGGTACCGATATACGGAGCCTGTATCGACAGATGCCGGAAAGATTTACCGATCATCCCTGTTCTGGATCAGTAAAAAATTCGGGGTGATCAAACAGGAAGTTGACAATCCGGTTGATACTGCCGACATCAAAACGCAGGTACTCACTGCCAAGAATTTCTAGGTCTATCCGTTTTTCGGTTCCGGTCGCCGGAGAACCGGGAAACAGGGCGCTGAATTATACCGGGGAAATCAGCTGTTATTTATTAAAAGCTGCCTGTAATGATGGCGTCATCAACATTATGGGGTAATGTAACCCTCAGATCTGCTTCGGCCTTCATCGCCCGCTTGATCGCGAAAACAGCCTCTTTGTTACGGGCCCAGGCCCGACGGGCGATTCCGTTGTTGATATCCCAGTGCAGCATGGAATGAAGCCGACGGTCGGCCGATTCACTGCCGTCGAGCAGCATTCCGAATCCGCCATTGATCACCTCTCCCCATCCCACTCCTCCCCCGTTGTGAATGGAAACCCAGGTTGCCCCCCGGAAACTGTCGCCGATCACATTCTGTATTGCCATATCGGCCGTGAAGGAAGATCCGTCGTAAATGTTGGAGGTCTCACGAAACGGTGAGTCAGTCCCTGAAACATCGTGGTGATCCCTGCCAAGGACAACCGGCGCGGTGATCTTTCCCTCCCGGATGGCCTGATTGAATGCGGCGGCTATCTTCGTTCTTCCTTCGCAATCGGCATAAAGTATCCGTGCCTGGGATCCCACCACCAGCCTGTTCCTGCCGGCTTCCCTGATCCAATGAATGTTATCACGCATCTGCAACCTGATCTCGGGAGGCGATCCTGCTGAAATTTCTTCGAGTACTCCGGCTGCGATCTGGTCGGTTACTTCCAGATCGTGCGGATCACCCGAGGTACAGACCCAGCGAAAAGGGCCGAAGCCGTAATCAAAGAAGAGGGGGCCCATGATATCCTGGACATAGGAAGGATAGATGAACGAACCATCGGGTCCGACCACATCGGCGCCGGCCCTGGAGGCTTCCAGCAGGAAAGCATTGCCGTAATCCCAGAAATACATTCCGTTCGACACCATTCTATGGATGGCCGTAACCTGACGCCGGAGTGAAGCCTGCACTGCATCGCGAAATCCGGCCGGATCCTTCACCATCATCTCATTCGATTCGGAAAAGGTCAGCCCCGCCGGATAGTATCCGCCTGCCCATGGATTGTGGAGCGAAGTCTGGTCCGATCCCAGCCCGACCTTCAGTTGTTTATCGGCCAGGTATTCCCACAGGTCGACAATATTTCCCTGATAGGCCAGTGAAACCGCTTCTTTGCGACCAACGGCGGTCAGGATTCGTTGGTACAGATCGGGCAGGCTCAGAAAAACTTCGTCGACCCAACCCTGGTCAAACCTCTTTTTCACTACCCGCGGGTTAATCTCGGCGATGACGCCGATCGCACCCGAGATGACAGCGGCTTTGGCCTGTGCGCCCGACATTCCACCCAAACCCGAAGTCACGAAGAGGGTTCCGGCGATCGGATCGGAGGAGACTTTCCGGGCAGCATTTAAGATGGTAATGGTGGTACCGTGTACAATTCCCTGTGGACCAATGTACATGTACGAACCGGCAGTCATTTGCCCGTACTGGGTGACCCCGAGTGCATTGAACCGTTCCCAGTCATCTGGCTTTGAATAGTTTGGGATCATCATTCCGTTTGTCACCACTACCCTTGGCGCTTCAGGATGTGAGGGGAACAGCCCGAGGGGATGGCCTGAATACATAACAAGCGTTTGCCGGTCGGTCATCTGCGCAAGGTACTGCATGGTGAGCAGGTACTGGGCCCAGTTCTGAAAAACAGCACCGTTGCCGCCATAGGTAATGAGCTCATGCGGATGCTGGGCAACAGCCGGATTCAGGTTGTTCTGGATCATCAGCATGATGGCCGCGGCCTGCCGCGACTGGTACGGGTATTCATCGATGTGGCGGGCGTGCATGGGATAGTCGGGTCTGAACCGGTACATATAAATTCGGCCATAAGTCTTCAACTCCGCTGCAAATTCGGGCGCCAGTATTTCATGATACCCGGGATCGAAGTACCTGAGCGCATTTCGCAGAGCAAGTTGTTTTTCAGGCCCCGAAAGAATCTCTTTCCGCACGGGTGCATGGTTCACCTCCGGATCATACGGACGAGGAGGCGGCAGCATTTCCGGTATGCCGGCCAGGATGGTATTTTTAAAGTCACTGCTGTTCATAAACCTGATCTCTTTCAATGGTGGAATATTAACCTCTAAAAAGGAACTATTTGATTTTTGTACAAATTGTTAAGGAATAAAACTTCAGGTATCCGCGATCGCCGGTTCCTTCAGCAGCGAGGGACCAGGCAAAATTAATCAAAATATCAGATTTTTTCCTGTGAATTTTGGAGGATCTGGAAGAGAAAATCCCTGGCCCTGAACAACTGCGCTTTCACGGTTCCAAGCGGCAAATCGAGTTCTGTCGCGATTTCTTCATACGACCACTCTTTAAAGTACCGCAACTCAACCAATTGCCGGTAGTGCGGCTTTAACTTGGTCACCACCTCCCTGACCAACTGGATTTTTTGCTTTTCGATCACCTGCTCCTCCGGGTCCAGGGTGTCGGCAGGAATATTTGCAGGAGCATCATTCGATTCTTCATCATCGAACATATTGTCGGTGAACTGAAGGCGTTTATTCTTTCTTAAAAAATCGATGCAGTTATTGGCAGCGATCTTGAACAGCCAGGTACTGAAAGCAAAATCGGGAGTATATTGGGCAAGATTCTTAAATGCCTTCCCGAAGGCTTCGATGGTTAGATCGTCGGCATCGGAAGGATTACCCGTCATTTTAAGCATCATGAAATACAGGGTGTCCCGATATTTATTCAGGAGCGAGGCATAGGCTTGCTGATCACCGCTTTCAAGCGCCTGTCGGACCAACAGATAGTCCTGCTTTGCTTTCTCGGTCAGGTTTGCGCCTATTTCCATCTTTGGGGAGTGCGGAATATTACCGGGATAAATATCCATGTCTTCACGAAGAACATGATGAGTTCAAAAAGGGGGACCAAAGGCGCCAGATCCTGATCGCGGAGGCGTTTCAATCCGCCCGAAAACACTACGATCTGACAGATCAACCGGATTGAAAACAGCACGAGAACGGGGATTGCAGACCAATTCAGCGACAGCATCAGGATGAAGAGGGCCACAATGCCGAAGGAACTGAAGGAAAAGAGCCGGAGCAAGAGCTTGTGTGAAAATTTGTAGAGTCGCGCCGTGCTGGCATACCGTTGTTTCATCCGCATCCAGGAAATGAAAGACTCTTGTGCAGGCGCATAGACAAACCCGTCCGGATCGACCGTAACTGAAGTGTTTGCCGAAGTCGCAACCTGATTGATAAACAGATCATCGTCGCCCGAACGAACCCGGTAATGCGCGATGAAACCATTGTTCTCATAGAACAACTGCTTACGGTAGGACAAATTCCTTCCGATACCCATGTAAGGAATACCGGCCAGTGCGAACGAAAGGTAATGAAGGGCGTTAACCGCGTTGTCGAACCGGATCAGTTTGTTAAGCAATCCCTTTCCCTTAATAAACGGTGAATAGCCAAGTACAATCCCGGTTTCGGGGCGAGTGACGTTCATCATCGAACGGATCCATTCCTTTCCGGCAGGCCGGCAATCGGCATCGGTCAACAGGATCCAGTCATAGCGGGCAGATTTGATCCCGATGGACAAAGGAAATTTTTTACCCGTGAAGAAATTCAGGTCCTCACTGACCGTAAGAAATTTAAAATTCGGGTATTTCTCACTGTAATAGGAGCACAGGTAGCGCGTGTCGTCGTCGGATGCATGATCGACAACCAGGACCTCAAAGTCGGGGTACTCCTGTTCCAGGATCAGGGGAAGGTTCTCTTTCAGATTTGAATATTTATTATGTGCACAGATGACAACCGAAACCGGAACCGGATTCGCCGGTGTTTCTGCCGGCTTTTTGCGGGCCAATCTCCAGAAGAAAAACCAGAGCCAGACCATCTGGATCAGGAAACAAAGGGAAAAAAGACCAAGTAAAATTAATGGAATTATCGATGTATCGACCAGCAAATCAATCATTTAAAACAATATGACAAGATTCGTCGACAAAGATATTCATTCTGTAATGAATTCATTCGCTATTGTGGATAAAATGGCCGGATGGTTGAAAACCCTTATCTTTGCCACTTTAACTGATTTCATCTTGATATTTCAGGTAGAACATTCGGATGAGCATTCCGCTGCGAGGGCCGGCGTTCTTACAACAGACCATGGCGCTGTGGAATCTCCCTTTTTCATGCCGGTGGGAACTGCCGGAGCCGTTAAAGCTTTGCATATCAAGGACCTTGACGAGGAGATCGGGGCGCAGATCATGCTTTCGAACACCTACCACCTTTATCTCCGTCCCGGCGTCGAAATTATTTCAAAGGCCGGCGGATTGCACCGGTTTAACGGGTGGAACAAGCCGATCCTGACCGACAGCGGAGGCTATCAGATTTACTCTCTGGGCGATATACGGAAATTCACGGACAACGGGGTAGTCTTTCAGTCACACATCGACGGATCCCGGCATACATTTACTCCTGAAACAGCAGTGGAGATTCAACGCGAGCTCGGGGCCGACATCATCATGGCTTTTGACGAATGTACGCCCTGGCCCTGCGATGAATCCTATGCACGGAAGTCATTGAAAAGAACCCATTACTGGCTCAAGCGTTGTATAGCACACTTCGCCGAGACGGGTTGCCCCCATGGGTACAGTCAGGCATTGTTTCCGATCGTGCAGGGCAGTGTCTATCCCGAATTGCGAAAGGAGTCGGCCCGGTTTATCTCGGATCAGGGAGCCGACGGGAATGCAATCGGTGGGCTATCGGTCGGGGAGCCGGCGCGGATGATGTACGATATGACCGGATTGGTTTGCGATATACTTCCAAAAGATAAACCACGTTATTTAATGGGTGTCGGTACGCCTGCCAACATACTCGAAAGCATTGCACTGGGAGTCGACATGTTCGACTGTGTCATGCCTACCCGGAACGGGCGCAACGGTATGCTCTTCACCCGCGACGGGATCATCAACATTAAAAATGAAAAGTGGAAGGATGATTTTTCACCCATCGAAGCAGAAGGGGAAGTTTATGCTGATCTTCAATATTCAAAAGCATTTTTAAGGCATCTGTTTATATCGAAAGAAATACTGAGCGCGATGATCGCAACCTTGCATAACCTTGGCTTCTACATCTGGTTGATGACAGAGGCCCGCAAACAGATCATCGCAGGAACCTTCACTTCCTGGAAAGAAAGGATGGTGGTACAACTCATGCAAAGGCTTTAGAACCGGCTTCCGATGCGCACAATCGACCGCTATATCATCCGGAAATTCCTGGGAACCTTTTTTTTCACAATGGTTCTGCTGATGTTCATCGTCATCGTGTTTGACATTTCGGAAAAGATCGACGATTTTTTACGGCATGATGCTCCGCTCAAAGCCATCATCTTTAATTACTACGTGAATTTCGTTCCCTATTTCATGAATCTTTTCAGCTACCTGTTGACCTTTATTGCCGTCATCTTTTTCACCTCCCGGATGGCTTCCAATTCTGAGATCATCGCGATTCTCAGCAGCGGGATCAGTTTCCGGAGGTTATTATTTCCCTATTTTATTTCAGCGGTTGTCTTGGGGCTTTTTTCCTTTCTCCTGGCCAACTTCGTAATTCCTTACACCAACCGGGGAATGCACGAGTTTGAGAAAAAATACATCAATGATCCCCGTGAATTTACCGATCAGAATGTACACAAACAGATCAGTCCCGGATCATTTATTTACCTGGAAAATTTTAATATTCACACGGGATCGGGCTGGAAGTTCACGGTCGAAAAGTTTCGTGATCAGGAACTTATCTACAAACTGAAAGCAGAACGGCTTGAATGGGACAGCATCCGGTCGCATTGGATCATTTCGAACTACTACATCCGCACGATCAACGGGATGGAAGAAACCCTGAAAAAAGGCGCAAAGCTCGACACGGTGATGCCTTTCACACCGTCCGATTTCATGGAGGACATTGAAGATGTCAAGATCATGAACTATTTCGCCCTTCGAAGACAGATCAAGGAAAAAGAATTGCGGGGTGATCCCGACGTGATCAAGTACAAGGTCAAAGGTTATGAACGCATGGCATTCCCGTTTGCCACAATCATCCTGACGGTGATCGGAGTATCGGTATCAAGCCGCAAGGTACGCGGTGGAATCGGTTTTCACCTGGGAAGCGGGCTTGCGCTGACCTTCATTTACATCCTTTTCATGCAAATATTCACCGTCTTTGCTACTTTTGGCGACCTCCCACCCCTGATTGCCGTTTGGATCCCAAACATTATTTTCGGTATCATTGCCTTCTTCCTGTTGAAATTTGCGCCTAAATAGACCAGCGGAAAACGGAAAACGATTTGAGAATTTGAGGATTTGAGAATGTGAAAATTTTTAATTATTGTTTTCCCCCCTATTGCCTACTGCCTACTGCCTATTGCCTATTGCCTAATGCCTGATTTGGATTCATTTCGCTTCCTCGCTACCTCCGTTAAAGGGTGCAGGAAAAAGTAAAACAACCAGGGAAATTAAGGATTATGGGAGGATCCCGGAATAGTCCGAACACCGCGGATCCGCTGCCGGTCATGGCCGCGAAGGCAGCGCCCTGATTGTAAAGCTGATCCCTTATTTGGCCTATTACTGGATATTCACGAGCCATGACCGTTTCGAAATCATTGGTCACCAATTCCTTCCACCCGGATACCGGATCCGTCACCAGTTTTTTCAGGCTCCGGGAAGGGAGCTTCGGAGTAATCATGGCATAGGCCTCCGATGTACCCGCGTGAATACCGGGAAAAACCAGCGCCAGGTTCCATCCCGTCAGGCTGACCGGCGATGGTTCGAAGAGGTCTCCGCGACCGGAAGCAAATACCGGCTGGTTCCGGATGAAAAACGGGCAATCACTCCCCAGTTTCCGGGCATAATCCATCAAAGTTCCTTCATCCAGCTCCAGGTTAAACAAACGGTTCATTAACAGCAGGGTAAAAGCACCATCGGAGGAACCTCCGCCCAATCCTGCTCCCATCGGAATCACCTTATGCAGATGCATTTTAACTTCCGGGATAGGGAAATCTGAACTTAACAACCGATAGGCTCTGACACACAGGTTTTTTTCCATATCGCCCGGGATCATCAAGCCCGATGTACTGAATGCGAACCTGCCGTCGGAAGCCGGAATAATCTCCAAAATATCATGAAAAGGCACCGGGTAGAAGACCGTCTCAATATCGTGATATCCATCCGGTCTTTTTCTGAGAATATTCAATCCCAGATTTATTTTACAATTCGGAAACAGGATCATGTATCGATACGTGGTTAGGTTTGATCCGGATGACGTCTGATTTCGTTTTGTGATGATTTCCGGGCATATTCAGCACGACCAAAGGTAATCAAATTATCAAAATCCGTATATCTTGCTCCTGATCCGTCCGAAAGTAATTTCATTATGGATTTCAGTTTCTTTTTTCCCGTACTCTTGTCATTTCCGGTGATCCCACGATGAATATGGTCATTGATCCGGCAGGCGGGCCGGTCTTGAGAATGCCGGGTTAACCAGAAAACTGCTGTCGGAAAGGGTGAGCAGAAATGACTTCAGGTCCTGTAACTGGGCCGGGGTCAGTCGAATCCCATGGGTACCGATATGGTGCATCAAAGGAGAGATGGCAGGTGACCAGACCAGTCCTGAATTGTAGAATGTCAGAACTTCGTCAAGCGTCTTAAAACGGCCATCGTGCATGTATGGAGCGGTGAAAGCAATATTTCGCAGGGTTGGCGCTTTATAGGCCCCGATATCCGCCTGGTCTCCGGTGATTTTAAACCGGTCGGCCTGATCCACGAAGACCGAATCCTTGCCGTTGTTGTAGAACAGGTTGGTGGTGAAAAGCGGATTCCCTTCTCCCCCATGACAGTGAAAACAATCACCCCCCTGTTCTGTCATGAAAAGCGCGTATCCCCGCCGCTCGGATGCGGTGAGTTGGAGCTCCCCTGCCAGAAACTTATCGAACCGTGAATCGGAGGAGATCAGGGTCCGCACGAACTGTGCGATGGCGCGTCCCATGTTTTTTACCGATACCTTTTCAGTACCGAAAGCCTTACGAAACAGTTCCGGATATCCTTTTATCGACTGGAACAATGCTGCTACCCGGGCTGTATCTCCGTTCATTTCATGGGGTGCAGCGATTCCCAACCAGACCAGGTCTTCCAGATTCCTGAAGCCGGAAACGGGATTTTCAAGATAGATTTTCCCGTTCCACAAATAGCCGCTTTTGTTCCATACCAGGTTGATCAGCGGCATCATGTAATGCGGGGTATACACTCCGGTCAGGCCGAATGTCCGTCCGCCGGTAAATTTCGGATGATCGATCCCGCATTCAAACGATCGTGATTGAAGGTGGCACGTGGAGCAGGTCATGAGGGAGTCGGGATCTGTACGGCCCGAAAGCCGGCCATCATAAAAAAGATAACGGCCCAGGGCGACTCCTTCGACCGTCATGGGGTTATCGGCCGGAATATTCAGTTTATCCGGGAAATAGCGGGGAATGCGTATGGTGTATGGAACAGGGACATAAGGTTCCGGATCAGGATCAGGTTTCTTACAGGAAATAAAAGAGAGGATGATTGCAAGGAACCACGGCAACAGCGACCCGTTGAGACGGATCGTAACGACAGCCTGTAAACCGTGAATAATCTTCATTGCGTGAATCTATTTGTCCCAATAATTATTCGAGTCGCCAGTCTATTTTCTCAACTTGCATCTGCCAGAGCAGTTGATTGATCTTGCTGAAATGCCTGCATCCCAGAAACCCGCGCGACGCCGACAAGGGCGAAGGGTGTGGAGCCGAAAGAATATGGTGTTTGGTAGTATCGATCAGCGAACGCTTGGCAATGGCATAATTGCCCCAAAGTACAAAAATCAGCCCTTCCCGGATCCTTGATAAACTGCTGATGGCTGCATCCGTAAAGGTTTCCCACCCCTTGTTCTGATGCGATCCTGCCTGGTTTTCACGTACCGTCAGGGTTGCATTCAGCAAGAGAACCCCTTGAAGCGCCCATTTGGTAAGGTTCCCGGTCCGGGATTGGGGAATGCCGAGATCGGATTCCAGCTCTTTCAGGATATTAACCAATGAAGGCGGTTTCGCGATGCCGTCAGGAACTGAAAAACACAGACCATGCGCCTGACCAATCCCATGGTACGGGTCCTGACCCAACAGCACTACTTTGACCTTCCCGAAAGGTGTATGGTTGAAAGCATTGAAGATCAATGACCCGGGCGGAAAGACCCGGTGTTTCTTTTTTTCCTCCTGAAGAAAGATCTTCAGTTCATGAAAGTAAGGTTTGTTGAATTCCTCCTGCAAAATTTGCCTCCAGCTCTCTTCAATCACCGGTCTGATAGGTTCCATGGTTTATAAACTTTCTGTCGTTGATAACTTTATACAATAAATGTTGATTTTATTTGTTCATATTAAGGCATTTTGTAAATTTGTACACTCAATTCAACGAAAATCAAGAGATAACGACATGAAAAAAATTCTCATTGTTCTTATGGGCACGATCCTCCTGGGTTTGGTATATTCCTGCACCTCCAATCAGCATTGTGCTGCCTATGGTGAGAAACAAAGATATCAAATAGAGCGGCGCTGATACCCATCTGCAAGGATTTTTTTCAGAGGAGGGAAGCCATGGCTTCCCTCTTTTGTTTTCTTTGTAACTTTGTCGCCGGTCAATCGTTCCTGATGCCATGCAACGCTCATTCTTTACCCTGTTCGTCCTTGTTGTGATCCTCGGGTCGTTCCCGGTCATGGCCCAATATGAGGCACCCGAAGACACGCTTCCCGACAACGTTCTGCTCGAGAAACAATGGAGTATCGGAGCCTTGCTCCATACCAACGGCTGGGGACTTAAATTCACCAAGGGGCACAATGTTACCGCCCTGCGACAGTTCATGTGGGAAGCAGAATTCGCAACTTATAAATCGTCTAAAGAGGTCCGGAGCATCAATCCTTATTTCTCCGACTCCAAATCCTACTTTTACGGGAAGCTGAACTACCTCTGGTTTTTCAGAGGCGGCGTAGGTCAGCAGCATATTCTCAACCGGAAACCATACTGGGGAGGGGTTCAGCTTTCATGGCTCTATTTCGGAGGCGTATCTCTTGCAGTGACCAAGCCTGTTTACCTCTATATAATTTACTTTAACAGCGGGTATACGGATTACGAAGTCGTTGAAGAACGTTATGATCCGGAGGTTCATTTTCTAGATAACATCTATGGCCGGGGTCCGTTTTTATCGGGTTTCTCACAATTGGGATTTCACCCCGGCGCCTATGTAAAGACCGGACTTGAATTTGAGTACGGTTCAAAGAACAGACAGATCAGTGCATTGGAAACCGGTGCCATCCTTGATATTTCACCCATCCCTGTGGCCATTATGGCCGACAACCCCAAGCAGACCTTCTTTCTAACCCTTTACCTCAGCATTCAGTTTGGGAAAAGGTACAACAAGTAGCCGGAACCGACCGGCACTTTGACGGGAATCCTTTGAAATGCTTTCCTTTTTCCGTTAAAGAATGTACTCCACTTCTTTGTGGTGGAAGCAAAGAATTTCACCATCTCCTGTTTCGATACACAATCGTCCGCATTCATCCACCCCCCGGATCCTTCCTTCGAATGGTTCATTGCCTTTTGAGAACCTTCGCCATTGCCCGAACCCGACCAGATTCCGGTTGAACTCTTCATCCAGGTCCGCGGACTCATCCTGAACCAACTTCCGGTATCTGAGATCGAGTGAAATAAGTAATGAATGAAGAGCCTCGCGGAGTTTCATCTCATGCCGCAGGTGATGGATCATGGAGATGGGATTTGGAAGGGCGCCATCAAACGTTATTTGATTAATATTCAGTCCAATACCCACCAGTGCATACTCCAGCCGATTTCCCAGAATCCGGTTTTCAATCAGGATGCCTCCAACCTTTTGAAATCCCAGGTAAATGTCGTTGGGCCATTTGATGCTGACAGGAATTTTACCCAACGATTTTCTGATAAAATCAACCACTCCGAGTGTTATTGCCTTATTAAGTTGGAACTGGCGGTCGGGGGATAAAGACCAAGGCTTAAGGATCACCGTCAGAGTCAGGTTTTTCCCGGCTTCACTTTGCCACGCATGCTGTTGCTGCCCCTTTCCGGCGTACTGATCGTAAGCCCAGATGACCACACCGTCGTCGAGGTCATCCCGGTTCAGTAAACGGTTGGCATATTCGTTTGTCGAATCCACCCGCTCAAGTTCAATCAGAGTATTGCCGATCATCGCTTTATTATTTCTTATCGTTCACCGGAACCCGGCCCGGACCCTGCTCCTGTTTCACGATCACTGTGGATAATTTTTGGTACGAATTTTACAAAAGTACCTGTTTAAACGAAAAACCAGTCAGTACCCTTTACTTTTTTTCTCATTTCCGATTAAACATAAAACACAAAGGATGGAGACGTATCAAAATCGAACCCCGCTGAAGAACTGGGCCGAAGATGACCGGCCCAGGGAAAAACTGTTGTTAAAGGGTCGTCACAGTCTGAGCGATGCCGAATTGCTTGCAATTCTGATCGGATCCGGTACCCGGTATGATTCGGCCGTCGATCTTGCAAAACAGGTCTTCAGGAAAGCGCATGATAACCTTGGTGAGTTATCGAAACTCGGCATCAGCGAACTGACCGGGATCAGGGGCATTGGAAAAGCCCGTGCCATAACCATCCTCGCCGCGCTGGAACTTGGCCGGCGCCGCGATGAATCGATGGTGCCCGAGAAGGAAAAAATCACGAAAAGTTTTCAGGCCTACCAGATTTTCAGGAGTGTGATCGGAGATAAGCCCTGGGAAGAATTCTGGATACTTCTGCTGAACAGATCAAACCGAATCCTGAAAAAATGCAACATCAGCGAGGGGGGAATTTCAGGCACCACCGTCGATCCAAAAAAGATATTCAAGATCGCGCTCGACCACCATGCAACATCGATTATTCTCGGTCATAACCATCCGTCGGGAGCGCTTCATCCCAGTGAACCCGATAAAAGGCTCACCAAGAAAATAAGAGAAGCGGGAATTTTTCTCGAAATTGATGTGCTCGATCACCTGATCATCGCGGAAAATGGTTATTACAGTTTTGCCGACCAGGGAGAAATGAGTTGATCCACGAAGGTTCACCGAAAAGAAGTTTCACTGTCGATTGTTTCAAAACGAAACCCTTGCGCCCGGAAATGGGAAAGAAACTGTGGCAAAACCACCCGGACCTTGTCGATCGATTTCAGGCTGTCGTGAAAAACAACTACCGAACCACCCTGTGTATGTTCCAGGACGTATTGCAGACACTGATCGGCCGTGACGCCCCGATGAAAATCGTAACTCAGTACCGACCAAAGGATAAACCTGAAATCCTTTCTCAGTAAAAAATATTGTGAAGGGGTAAACCGGCCATAGGGAGGCCGGAAAATCCGTGTGGAAAAGTAATTCCCGCACCGGTAAACATCCTCCGCGTAGGCCGCTGTCGGGGTATGCCATCCGTTAAGATGGTGATACGTGTGATTCCCGGCCGCGTGCCCCGAATCGATAATGTTCCGGTATAATTCCGGAAACTTTCTGACGTTGTCGCCAACCATAAAAAAGGTCGCTTTCACGCCATATGATTCCAGAATACGGAGAATCTCCGGGGTGGTTTCAGGAACAGGTCCGTCATCGAAGGTGAGAAATACCGATCGGTTTCGATCGGGAATTTCGCAGGTAAGAAATCGTGGACTGCACCATCGGAAAATGGCCGGCGGTCGTACTGATTTCATGATCCTATTGTTGATAGATCTTTTCTACATAGAGATCGTAATACTTCTTCATGAGGGGTTCAGCCTGATCGATGAGCGCTTTCTGGTTGGCATTCTTCACGGCCAGCCCGATTCGCTGGATGGCGAATATCCCTTCCTGAATGTTCATATCCATCGGTTTAAGATCTTTTTCCGGAAATGAGAACATATGCGTCAGTTTCTCATCGGTATTCTTCAAAATTTTCGACGCAAGAGCATTTGCTTTGGCAGTTTCACCAATCCGGTACAAAGGATCAACCAATGACACGGTGAAAAAATCATACTCAGCAACGCTCTCGGGCATGATCTCAAAGCATCGTTCCACGACCCGGCGGGCCGAATCTTTCTTCCCTTCAAGGATCAGGGCATCGGCAAGCCGCCCGAACATGCCCCGCATGTTCATGATCATCCGCGCATTGGCCTCATCGATATAAACGCCTGGTTTGTTCATGTTTCCCCACTTGAACCGGTTCATCACGTTGTCGTACATCACATCCGTGTTGACCTGACCGGTCTGCTGGTCGGAACTGACGGCCTTTACCGGCAATAACCGGTAGGCCAACCCTTCCAGATGGAGGTAATTATCGAGTCCGATATAGGTATCGGTTCCCGTGGTTGAGACAAAATAGACCGGCCGCTTCCAGTTGTTGGTCGCCAGCAGGTCGAGGATCATCAGATTGGCTTTTTCAATGGCCTGACCTTTGTATTCCCACCTTATCGTGTCGAGCCGGCCCATTTTACGCGGCGTAATGGCTCCGGAGGCCACCACAGCGGCCGAATCATAGGTCACCATGAATTTTTTAGTCGGGAAATAATCGATGGTTCCAATCTGGGAAGTCTGCATTTTCAGTCGTGAATCATCCTGTGCAAGGATGCCGAAAAGGGCTTTTACATCTACATAAGTATTTTTAAGCGCTTCATCCTCGAACAGATAAGTAACATCATGATTTCCCTGACGGTACTTATCCTTAGTAAGGGAGAAGGGTACCGCGTCAGACAGGTAAGCTTTCCGCTTCATCTGGTCAATAAACCATTCGGTGTTAAGCAGGCTCAGGTTGATCACACGTACATCGGTTCTGATTCCTTCGACTTCCTGTGCATACCAGAGGGGGAATGTGTCGTTGTCGCCGTTGGTAAAGAGAATGGCATTGGGTGCGCATGAATTCAGGTAATTTTCGGCAATGGCAAGGGAGGTGTATCTTTCCGACCGGTCATGGTCGTCCCACCCCTGCTGCGCCATCAGGGTTACCACCGACAAACCCACAACAAGTGCAATTATCAGGGCGATGCGGGTACTGAGAAATTTACCAAGCCATTCGACGAGTTGCGGTATGGCAAGTCCGATCCAAATGGCAAAGGCATAAAAGGAACCTGCGTAGGCATAGTCCCGTTCACGGGGTTGGGGCGAATGCTGGTTCAGATATAAAACAATGGCCAACCCGGTCATAAAGAACAACAGGAAGATCACCCAGGCGCTCTGTTTATCCTTTTTAAGGGTAAAAAATATTCCGGCAATGCCCAGCAGAAGTGGCAGAAAATAAAAACTGTTATTGCCTTTGTTTTCCCGGGATGATGCAGGAGCCTCGGGTCCCAGCCGCATCCGGTCGATGAACCCGATTCCGCTTTTCCAGTTGCCTTCCAGCTTGTTTCCCATCCCCTGAATATCATTCTGCCGTCCGGCAAAATTCCACATGAAGTACCGGTAGTACATGTGCACCAACTGGTAATTCCAGAAAAAGGCAAGATTTTCACCGAAAGTAGGCACATTCCGGGTTTCCGTTTCACCATTCATGTTAACTTCGACCGGCCGTCCTTTAACATTACCCCACCTGATGTATTCTGAAGCAAAACGAGATTCTGTCTGATCCCACATCCGCGGAAAGATGGTAGTGAACCGTTTGTCATAAACCGGGATCACTTTTTCGCGTTTGTCGGTCACGACGTACTTTCCCGATTTATCGTCTTTGGCATATACCGGATTCCCGTCTTCCCTGTCAACGACAGGGGCGTTGTAATATTGCCCGGTCAACAGGGGCCAGTCGCCGTATTGTTCGCGGTTCATGTAGGCCAGCAGGTACATCGCGTTCTCCGGGTTGTTCTCATCAATCGGCGGGTTTGCATTGCTGCGGATCACCAGCATCAGAAAAGAGGAGTAACCAATCACGATAAAACTGAATGAGAGGATGACGGTATTCCAAACGGGTTTACTTTTTTTCCGGGTATAGATTAGCCCCCAGATGATAAACCCGATGATCAGGGCGAAATAGATAATCGTTCCGGTGTTAAACGGAAGTCCCAGCGTGTTGATAAAGAAGAGTTCGAAGAGTCCGGCCAGTTTCAGGATCCAGGGGATAATCAGGTACATCACGAAAGCGAGGATCAGTACCGACAGGATCAGGGTCAGGACAATGCCTTTCCAGGTGGGTTTGGGATTTTTTTTGAAATAGTAGACAAAGGTGATCGCCGGGATGGCAAGGAGATTCAGGAGGTGAACCCCGATGGAGAGTCCGACGAGATAGGCAATCAGGATCAGGTATCTGTAGGCATGTTTTTCTTCGGATTGTTCTTCCCATTTGAAGATCGCCCATACCACGATGGCAGTGAAGAATGACGACATGGCATAGACCTCACCCTCCACGGCGGAGAACCAGAATGAGTCGGTAAACGTATAAGCCAGCGAACCGACCAGGCCGGCGCCCATGATGATCCACAGGTTTTCACGGGAAATCTCGCCTGATTTCACGACGATTTTTTTCGCGATCAGCGTGATGGTCCAGAACAGGAACAAAATCGTGAAACCGCTCGAAAGGGCCGACATGGTATTGACCATCCGGGCTACCAGGGTCACATCCCCGAAGGCAAACAGCGAAAAGAACCTTCCGATCAACTGGAATAATGGCGCTCCGGGAGGATGGCCTACTTCAAGCTTATAAGCGGTCGAAATATATTCACCGCAATCCCAGAAACTCATGGTCGGTTCCGAGGTGATGATATAGACGGCTGAGGCGATGGCGAACACCACCCATCCGAGGATGTTGTTGATCTTTTTGTAACTGTTCATGCGTAAAGGGATTGAAGCGGACAAAGGTAGGAAAAATAGAGACATTGTTGTATTTTTGCAATCCAATGTTAAACTAAATAACAATGAATAAACTCGTGTTGATACGCCATGGCGAAAGCGCATGGAATAAGGAAAACCGTTTTACCGGGTGGACCGATGTCGATCTTTCGGAACGCGGCATTAAAGAAGCCATTGAGGCCGGAAAGGTACTGAAGAGGGAAGGATTTGAATTCAAAATCGCCTATACCAGTTATCTGACACGGGCGTTACGCACACTGTGGCTCGTTTTGGAACAAATGGATCTTCAATGGATTCCGGTTTACAAGACCTGGCGGCTCAATGAAAAGCATTATGGGGTGCTGCAGGGGCTTAACAAATCGGAAATGGCCGAAAAGTATGGGGAAGAGCAGGTTCACATCTGGCGCCGGAGCTATGATATCCGTCCTCCCGCGCTGGATTTTGACGATCCCCGCCATCCCCGGTTTGATCACCGTTACAGAATGCTTGATCCAAAGGATATTCCGGGAACGGAGGCGCTTAAAGATACCGTCGAACGGATCGTTCCATACTGGAAACAGGAAATGGAACCCATGCTCGCCCGGCATAAACAAATCGTGGTTGCAGCACACGGGAACAGCCTGCGAGGAATCCTGAAATACCTGAAAAATATCTCTGACCAGGAGATTGTCGGGATCAACCTGCCGACCGGGATCCCCTATGTTTTCGAGTTCGACGATCAGATGAAACTTCAGAAAGATTATTTTCTGGGCGACCCCGAGGTTATTAAAAAACTGATGGAAGAGGTCGCGAACCAGGGAAAGAAAAAATAAAAGTTCCGATGAAGCGCCGGTGGGTCATTGCCGACATCCACGGTCACAGCCTGACCCTGAAAGCGTTGGTCAGCGATCTGATCAAACCGGAACCGCAGGATGAATTGTACTTTCTGGGTGATTATATCGACCGGGGGCCGGATTCGAGGGGGGTGATCGGTTTTATCAGGTATCTGAAGGAAGGCGTTTGCCGCGTTATTCCGCTGAAGGGGAACCACGAGGACATGATGGTCGAAATTTACGCTTCCGCTATGAAAAACAAGCATGGCGGTTTGAAAGCTTCGTGCCGTTATGATTACAGTTCCTGGGTCGCCATGGGAGCGCGAAGTACCCTCGAAAGCTTTCAGGTTGATTCCATTACCGATGTGCCTTCATCTTACATCGACTGGATGCGGAAGTTGAGCAACTATACAATTTCCGGGGATGTTATTATGATGCATGCCGGACTCAATTTCCGTATCGAAGATCCTTTTGCAGATCGGCAAGCCATGTTGTGGATTCGTGAATTTGAAGTCATCCCTGAGAGAATCGGACGGCGCAGGTTAATTCACGGCCACGTGCCTGTATGTCTCGATCGAATCAAAAATAATGTCAGGAACCCGGGATGCCTTTCCATCGACCTCGATAACGGAATTTACCTTAACGGGAGGGAAGGATACGGGAACCTGGTCGCCCTGGAACTCAATTCCATGGAGCTGGCGGTTCAACGAAATCTGGATGATTGACGGGATGTAAATCCTCCGGCAGGTTATTTCCCTATCTTTTCAATCTCTGCTCCCAGAGCGCGTTCGACGGGAAGAAAGTTATAACTGCTCCAGAAACCGGGATCGGGTAACCCGATGATCTGATCCCAGCGCTGCCCCACGCCGGTTTGCCTGTCTCCTCTGAAATTCCGGATGATGCTGCGATCTCTGCTTACATCGGTCACCACCACATCACTCCGGTAGCCGATTGAAATCTTCTGACCCGTCTCCGACAACGTAAATATCGTGTAGTAGTCATTCCGGATGGTACTTAAACACCAGTATCCCCCCTTATCAGAATAATTTATTTCGGTGTGCCCCATCGGCATTTCACGAATCCAACCGGGCTTCTTATTGATCGTAAAACGCCGGTCGGTCTTGGTTTTCTCGTATTGATCAAAAGCCTTAAGACTGGGGCTGATTGTGATACGCCGGATCGCAAAGCTGTCGGCATCAATAAGCAGTTCTCCTTTCCAAAAGCGACCCTTTGCGCCATCTTTCTGGTCAAATGTGATGTGGTAAACCTTGCCCGTTGATTCTTGAACCTCCTCCTTCATGTAAAAATCGTGATGTTTGAATTCCTTTTCATCAAGGATTGACCGGGGATAGAATTCAACCAGGTCATCACGAAAATAGCAGCTCAGGCAGAATGCGTCTTTACCGGCATCTCCCATGGCTTTTACCAGGTTGGTATCGGAGATCACCCTTCCTTTCAAGAGAGCCGGCCAGTTTGAACGTTCATGTTTTTTCTCAAGATCATTACGGCCATAAGAATAGTAACCGTCTTTCAGATCTTCAAGAATCGCCTCCGCGAATTCGGCCAGTTTATGATTGACGGTCTTTCTGACCCTGACATAGGATGTGAGCAATACCGAATCCTTTCCATAATTTCCGGGAATTTTCGAGACCGCGCGTCGGATCACCTCCTCCGGTGTCAACCCGACAATTTCAACTTCGGTAAGCTGAATAGGCGCAGGCTGAAGTTGAATGACCAGGTTACTCCTGTTTTCCGGGGGTAATTCTTTCCGGTTTGTATGGTATCCCAAAGAGGCGATTAAAAGTACCGGGGTTGACGAAAGTCCGCCAAAGGCGATCGAAAACCTGCCCTCTTCGTTGGTTGAAGTTCCCAGGGTGGTACCGGGTACTGACAAGGAGGCAAAAGGTATGGGATCCCCGGTAATGCTGTCCACGACAATACCCTGAATCCATAATGGTTCCTGACTTTGGGTAGTCACTGCCGAAAAAAGTGTAAGGATCAGGTAAACCGCCCTCGCAAATTGATCTCTAATGTTGACGCATAATCTGCAACCTTCATGGTGCGTACCCATTCGTCATTCTTTTAAGTAAAGGTACAAAGAATAATGGCCGGTCGCGACGTCATAATTAATCATCTATATTTCAAGCAATTAACACCATACGCTACCGTCGGGATCAACGCTCCATCATGAAGAGGTGCAGGGCTGTCTCATCAACGCGGGTGTGCAGGCTGGCTGTCATGTTTTCATGGGATCCGAAGTAATCAACCACCTTCTCCTTGGCGATCATCGAAGGCCCCGTCGTCAACGTAGCCCGGAACGATGAAAAACGGTAGTTGGCAGGATGCTCGGTTACGCCGTGACGCCATGGATTCTGGTTCACATACCGGATCATCTCTCTGAAATAGGGCATATTCCGGATCTCAATCCGTTTGAGTTTGAACCGAAAGACCCTGCCTTCCCTGCCGGTATGCCGGTTGTACCCTTTGGTGTAACCGTTGAAAAGCAGCGCAAAGGGTTTGTACAGGCTGCCGGTGGCATTGTCCCGGATCCGGATCAGGAGGTGAAGATGATCGCGCAACAGGCAGTACGCGAAGGTCTCCGCGACAGGACAGACGTGGGTTTGGTAAAGCTTCAGGAAAAAACGGAACGCATCCTCATCATCAAAAAGGGGATATCCGTTCCTCGCTTCATTATAAACATGATAGTACTTCCCGGGTTCCAATAAAGTTTTCATGGCTTTTTCCTGGTTAATCCGGAAAGAGGAAAAAAGTGAAGGCTCTGTTAATATTTTTTTGATAAAACTGAACCGTCAATCAGATAGCGTCCTAGTGCGGTGGTGCGGTGGTGCCATGGTGGGAAGGTGGAATGGTGAAATTGGAGAATGGTGCGGTGGTGCCATGGTGAAAAGGAGATCAGTTAATCAGTCATTCAGTCATTCAGTCAATGACTCAATCACTCATTCACTCAATCACTCATTCATTCACTCAGGGCTTAAACACCACCCCGAAATTTTTACGGCCATCGATTTCAATACGCATTGGCTTTTCGAACCGTACATGGCGGAGATAGGCATCCTCGTAAAGGGAGGGAAATGAATTCAGGTATTCCACATCATAAAACCCGTCGTGGATAAAGGGATTGATGGTGAAATAACCGACCCTGAACGAGGTCAGGTTCTGGAAGAAGTGGGTTCCCTGGCTGGGATCGATCCGGTAATTTTCAAGTCCCGACTCCACGATAACCCGTGCAGCGCTGATCTGTGGCCATTTCACGGGAATTCCAAGCCAGGGGTCACTGGATCCCCACCGGCCCGGGCCAACCAGAACGTAATTCCTTTTTTCGACCAGAAACCGTTCGTTCAGTTGGTCAAGCCGATGGGCAATCTCCATACTTTTCGCGGCATCGAATACATCGGGCCTGACATAGACAAAATCAGTAATTCCCTTGATAATTCCGTTCCCCAGCGCCGTATGCGAAATCAGGAGGGTATCTTCTTTGTGGATTGATTCGGGTTTGCAGTTGATGGTTTCATCACGTCCGGCGATTGGTCTGATCTGGAGCAGGCTGAACAGCCGCGATTCTCCTTTGGGCAGATCGAGGTTGACGGCAAATTCGATCTCCACGGGTTTGTTCATCTCGCGTTGACCGATCTCCAGTACCAGTTTCAGAATATCGGCCAGCGGGAAGGTCTCGTGGTTTAGCTGGGGTGAAAAAGTAACGATTCGCTTCCCTTCATAGGTAGTACCGTCCTTCAGTTGGTGGCTCTCAAAATCGAATGTCGACGCCACCAGCCGTAACGCGCTGTCCGTCTCCGCGTCCTTGATCTTCAGATTCATCAGGTTCACCGTTTCATCAATATCGGGTGAAAAGCTTTCTGGCCGGAGATCGAGGGCATAAAAGGTTTTCTGGGTTTCGGTGAGCGCAAGTTCCGGGGTGGAAAGCTGGAGTACTTTTCGGGGATAGCGCGGTGAAAACCGGATCCCATTGCCGCCATCAACGATATATTTCCCCAGTCCGAATGCAATGTTGGCAATACCATCCTCAGACTTTTCCGGTGCTATGGGATAGAAGTTTATGGAACGGGCCACACCCGATACTGCCGGGTAAAAACGATCACCATACTGCCGCCCGGTGACCTCCTGCAAAACGATCCCCATTTTTTCATCCTCGATCATGTTCAGGGTAGCCGCCATGTATGATTTGCTGTCTTTGTAATAGACGGAGGCATAAACGCTCTTGATGGCCTCGCTCAGCTTATCGATCATGATCCGGTCGTTGAACTTGATATTGGGGATCATATAGGTGGAATAGATCCCGGCAAAGGGCTGGTAGTGCGAATCCTCGAGCAAACTCGACGAACGGATGGCGATCGGGTTGTTCACGCACGATATAAAACGGTACAGATCCTCGTGAATCCGGTACGGAAGCCTCGATTTGACAAAACGGGCCAGGATCTCCTTGTCGCTCCGGTCCGACAGGGCAACTTCATAAAGGTTGTTTTCTTCCATGAATTCATCGAAAATATCCGTACCAAGAACCACGGTCCTGGGTATCGATATAACGACATTCTCATAGCGGTCGGTTAGTCGGTTTCGCTTGATCATTGAATCAAGGAAGGCCAGCCCACGGGCCTTCCCTCCGATTGATCCCTCGCCGATCCTCGCAAACTGAAGGTACTCATCATAACGTTCACGGTCGAATTCAGCGATAACCCCGCGCGCTTTATTGATCCGGAAAGCGGTTATCGAATCAAAAATGTACCGCTTTGCCTCATCCATATCGTCGGCAAAAGCGGTCACCGAAACCTCCCTGAACATCTCTGCAATAGGGAACAATGCCCTCGCGTTGAACCACTTAGAGAAATGATTCCGTTGCATGTGATACAGCAGGGAATCGTCCGGAATTTCAAAAATCTTGTCCTGCAACGATTTCAGGTCGACCGCACGCGTGATCTCACGACCGTTCTTAGGATCAATGAATACAAAATCGCCGAAGGAGAAATGTTCATTGACATAATTCCGCAGTTCGATGGAGAGGGTTTTCGATAGTTTATTTACAAAACCCACCTTCATCTCGAAGGCAAGCGACTCATACTCCACATCGGTCGACTGGAACAGGATGGGCATGTATTCATCCTCAGCACGGACTTTTTCCACGAACCGGATACCGGCCATCTTGTCGGTCTCTCCTCCCCGTTTGAATGAGATATCGGTTATGATCCCGAGAAGGTTGCTCTTATATTTCTCCCACATCGTCACCGCATCTTCAAAGTTGGTAGCAAGCAGGATCTTGGTCCGCCCCCGCATCCTGAGCATTTTCTGATGCTCGTTCAGTCCCTCCGTCATGAAGGTCTTGGACTGTTTGAGCAACATTTTGTAAAGGTTCGGCAGGTAAGAAGAATAGAACTTGATTGAGTCTTCAACCAACAGGATAGCCTGAACCCCCTGTCGGACATCCTTATCGATATTCATCCGGTCTTCGATCAGTTTGATGATCGCCAAAAGAATGTCGGCATTCCCGAGCCAACTGAAAACATAATCGATGGCACTCAGATCTTTCTCGGCAAGCTTCAGGTTAACTTCCCTCGAAAAGGGCGTCAATACCACGATCGGAATTTTCGGGTACTGCTTTTTCAGCCGAATTGCCAGATCGAATGTGTCACTCTTTTCGATGTTGAGCATCGAGATGATCAACTCTACCCTTTTATCCTCCAACACGTCAAAAGCCTCCTCTTCAGAAGTCACTTTGATGAACTGGGGAGGATACCTGAGGTTCAGCGAAACATATTCCATGAATATGGATTCGTCGATTCTCCCGTCCTCTTCCAGCATAAATGCATCATAGGTGCTCGAAATCAGCAGGATCTGGTATATCCGCTGCTTCATTAATAGATTAAAAGAGGTATCGATGAAATAATACTTCTTTGGATTCAGTGCATTCTGTGATTGTGGCATAACCGGACTTTATAACGTTCAAAAGTAGTTATCTTTGAAAAGATCTGTAGTTTTTTCATGGGAATTAAGAAAAAAAAGAGATAAATGTGATTATTTTTGTCACAATAATACTTCCTGAACAATTTCAATGAGAACCTTTCTTTTAACGACATTGTGCATTGTTATTTTGGCCGCCTCCTGCAAGAAAAAAGAGGATCCTCCGCAACCCGTTCCCTATGCCACTTTCAAACTGCAAGGGGTACAGCGTACTTTTAATTTTTATACGCAGTTCACAAAGGATTTCTGTTCCAGCTCGACTTATTGCGGAAAGTTCCTGAATAAAAAGGAGGCCGATAGTGCGGCACAACTAAAATTCGGGATTCCGGGCGATCCTGTTGTCGACCACGTATACACCACCGGGGAGTATCGGTTTTCATGCTATTACCTGAATGAAAATGGCGTGCGATATGACCTGGCTACCGCACCATTCAACGTGGTGTTCTCAGTATGGGAAGGACAGGGTGGCTGGGCCAAAGGAACTTTTTCGGGATGGCTCAGATCGGCTTCAAACGACTCCATTCTTTTCGAAAACGGCTACTTCCAGAATACGATCTGGACCATGGGCACCAGGTAACCGGTTTGCCTCAGTTCTCCCTGAGGACATATTCGTCATATTCCACCTCAAATCGCAATTTGTGCTTCGATTCCTCCTGGGCCAGGTTCAGGAATAGATTCCGGACTGACGGATCGGTGGCATTTTCGGCCAGTTTGGAATACATCCTGAAAGCGGCTTTCTCCTTTTTCATCGCCAGGATCAGAGCATCCTCGTACGAAAGGTCGGGGGCAGGTTTCACATCGATCAAATAGTCGGCAATCTTCATATCCCTGACTTTCTGGTCCGGCAACAGGAATCTTCCTTCCTCCTTGATCCTGATCAGGTTTGCTTTGTGCTGCATCTCCTCACGGGCAAAGCCTTCGAAGGTACTTTTCGATTGAATACTTTTTGACTGAGAAGCAAGGGTCATATAAAAATCGACCGCTGCCTGCTCCTCCCCGATCGCAAAATCGAGAATCTCGGTGATTGTGTTGAACTCTTTCATAAAAATATGTTGATATTACTGAAAGTCCGAAACATTTAAACACCGGATGATCTGAGATTTGCTGGTTTGTTTTTCTCTTTCCCGGTGAAACATTCTTACCAGGGCGTCGCATCCGAACCTGAACAACCGCTTGTCATTGTCCTCCCGGGTCGTTTCCATAACAAGTTTGCCGTGATCCTTTCCTTGCGGTAACAAGGATATGATCTCGAGAAGAAGCTCCGCCGGATTATCATTGCACCCCGATCCGAATTTACCCAGCATGCCATTCAACTGTTGCAGCGAATTCAACTCCGGCCCCGAATTCAGCGCCGGCTGGAATTCCTGGATTACTTTCTGTGCATTGGTGAATGTGCCGCCGATTTCCGCTGCAAACGAAGCAGGTAACACCAGGTCAGCCTGCAGGGCCGTCGGGGTCATCCAATAGTCCTGGACAACCATAAATTCCACATTCGGGAAGATTTTTCCGGTTAAACTCTGATCTATGGCGCAACCGACCGGATCCTCACCGAAAATGATCAGATTTCGGATCAGGCCGTCTTCCAGAAGACGATGCAGGCAACGGGTTTCACCGGAGGCAAGATTTCCGCTCTTCCAAACCTCCTTCAGGCGATCCCGGTAACCCGGATCGGTCAGCGTCTGGCCGCCGATCCCAAAATGCGGACTCACCCCCATATCGAAAAGACCCTGCGAATTATTCTTGCTCTTCAAAGCGATGAGTCCGTTCGCGGTCTTCCCCAGTTTCCCGGTGATCCGGGCCATGTTGAACAGTTCTTTGGAAGTATTTCCCGATATCCCCTTTTCCGAAAAAATCAGGATGGCATTCATCTCCACGTTATAGTTTCGGGCGAATGAGGCAATGGTTTCCCTGTCAACCCCGGCAGACTCGGTCAGGCTGGTAAAATCCTCTGCCAGCAGCCGTTCTTTGTATTCTGAAAATCCATCCACCCGGTCGCGCAAAAACAGTGCATTCTCCAATCCTTCCGAAAGGAGATAGTGGTTCACGGCCTTGATGAAATGATAGTACGATTTCACGACGATCTGCCCGGTAACTTTGTGGGTCATGGCATTCACCTGCTTTCGGGTGACCATGACGGTCGGCGTCTTCTTCAGGAAGTGTGCGTTGTGTACCATGAATCCGACCACGGCGTGATCCATACTGATCTCGGTCCCGACAAGATAAATGGCGCTGGCATTCCCGATTTCGGCAAAAGGAACATTCAATTCGCAGTTGGCCCTGAACCCTTCACCCCGTCCGAGGTAATGAAAACTACCGACATTATTCGTTCCGGCCGCTGCCCTGGCAAGTTTATGGATCAGGTAAAGCTCTTCATTTGTAAGTCTTGCTCCGCCGAAGAAGGCATTTTCGGATGGGTCAACTGCACGGATACGCTCCCCTATAACCCGGAAAGCCTCATCAAAGGAAACCGGTTTAAAGACGCCGTCGACCTTCATCATGGGTGTTAAAACCCTCGATGAATCATGGTACTGATGATACCCGAACCGCGGATACTTGCAGATGTTACCATCCGGGTTGACCAGTCCTTTTGCGCCTGAAACGCCCATTACAAACCCGTTGCTATGCTGTAAGGAAATAGCGCATCCGACAGAACAATAATTGCAAATGGTTTCGGCATCCCGCGTTTTCACGGGTCCCGGTTTGAACGGAACATTTTCACTGATCGCCCCGGTCGGACAGGTAGAGATACACATCCCGCACGATTCGCAAGTCGTATCGGTAAGCGCCTCGCTCAGGCTGGGAACAACAAAGGTGTCGAAACCCCGGTTGATCAATCCGAGGGCATTGGCCCCGACTACTTCGCGGCAGATCCGGACACAACGCCCGCACAGCACACATTTATTGTTATCGATCTCGATGTTCGGATGGCGGAAATCAACCCGGTATTCCCGGAACTCGCCTTCGAAGGACTTCTGCAAGGCTCCATACTCCGTGGCATAGCGCTGCAGGTCACAATGGAAGAAGGCGTTACAGCCACATTCCAGGCACCGCTGGGCTTCAGAATGGGCGATCTCTTCACCGGCATATCCAAGTTCCACCTCTTTGAAATTCACACGGCCGGCTGCCGGTAAGGTCGGCATCTCCGCTCGCTTCCGGCTCTGAAAATTTCCCTGGTAATCTTCCGGCTTCTGCGTTCTGAAATTATCTTTCCTGCTGGTAAAAGGCTTGATTTGCGGCTGTATTGGCAATCCTGTAAGATACTGATGCGCGCTCAACGACGCCTTGCGGGCCTGGGCGATCGCTTCGATAATGGTGGCCGGACCGGTAACGCCGTCACCTGCGGCAAACATCGAAGGAATCCCGGTTTGCAACGTCGCTTTATCCGCCTCAATATCGCCCCATTTGTTGATTCTCAGGGCTCCATCGGTAGTGTTAGCGTTGACATCGTCGATGAAATTCACATCGGTCTTTTGCCCGATGGCGGCCAAAATGTAATCTACTTTGAGTTCAAAATCGGATCCCTCAACGGGTACCGGCCGACGCCGGCCCGACGCATCGGGTTCCCCGAGTTCCATCCGGATACAGGTCACCGATGAGACCTCACCCAGTTCGTTCTTGTTGATTTTTTTTGGCAGCGTCAAAAACAGGTACTCCACTCCCTCAAGTTTCGATTCATGAATTTCGATGGGGTTTGCCGGCATCTCCTTTTCCGTTCGGCGATAGATCACATAAACTTTGTCGGCATGGCACCGGATCGAAGTCCGGCAACAGTCCATGGCGGTATTTCCACCCCCGACAACGGCAATGGTCTTTCCGCGGAAATCATACCGCTGACCTGTAATTTCCATGTTCTTCAGAAAATCGATCCCTGAAAAAACGTTCTGAGCGTCATCTCCTTCGCATCCGACCCCGGTTCCTTTCTGAGATCCGATTGTGAGAATGGTGGCATCGTAATTCGCTTTGATTTCATGGTAGCTGATATTTTCTCCCAGGTTTTTATTGTAAAAAATATTCACCCCCAGATCGGTAATGTTTTTTACCTCCTGATCGAGGATATCGTTTGGAAGGCGATACTCCGGGATGCCGTAACGAAGCCATCCACCCGGTTTCGGGGCTGCCTCAAAAATATCGACCTGGTGCCCTTCGGTCTGCAGGAAATACCCGGCCGACAACCCACCCGGTCCTGCGCCGATAACTGCGACCTTTTTCCCCGTTGAAGGTTTCACAACCGGGACAAATTTCCCGGGATTGGCCAGATCATAATCGGCCGCAAACCGTTTCAGATAATCAATGCCGACGGGGGCGCCTTCACCCAGCAGATTTCGCCGGCATTCGGCTTCACAGGGCCTTACGCATACCCTGCCGCAAATGGCGGGCAGCGGGTTGGTCTCCTTGATCAACGCGATGGCTTCATGATACTGCCCTTTGTCGATCAGGGAGATGTAACCCTGCACATCAACCCCCGCGGGACAGGTCTGTTTGCAGGGGCCGATACAATCCGCATAGTGGTTGCTGAGTATCAGCTCCAACGCCATCTTCCTTGATTTCCGGATCCCTTCATTGTCGGTGATGATTTTCATTCCTTCGGCGATTCGGGTGGAGCATGCAGGTTGATGTCCGCGCATACCTTCCACTTCGACCACGCAGAGATAACAGGCCGTAAAAGGTTCCAGCCGCTCGTCGTTGCATAATGTCGGGATTTCAATGTCGTTTCTTTTTGCCAGTTCGAGAATGGTCTCACCGGGGATCCCCTTCACGATTTTCCCATTGAGTAAAATATTGAAAGAATTTTCAGCCATGATGAGAAGAAAAATTTTATTTATTGATTTTAAAATCGATCATTAAAATTGTCCCAACTTTGTATTTTATCAGTCCAGGGTTTCAGGGTTCGCGTTTCAAAATTTCGTCCAACTCTTCGTCCGCTCTTCGTCCAACTCTTCGTCCAACAAGTTCATCGTCAGCTCAACAAAATGGCGTCAAACTTACACTTGGAGTAACACGCCCCGCACCGGGTGCAGAGTTTCTGATGGATGAAATGGGGACTTTTCCGTTCGCCGGTGATGGCTTTGACCGGACAATTTTTTAGGCATACCATACAGCCCGTGCATTTTTCTGAATCCACCGAATAGGTAAGCAAAGGCCGGCACTTCTTCGCCGGACATTTCTTATGAATCAGGTGCGCTTCATATTCATCACGGAAGTATTTCAGGGTGGTGAGTACCGGGTTCGGAGCAGTCTGACCCAACCCGCACAACGAGTTGTTCTTGATCTGGTATGCTAACTCCTCCAGCTTTTCAAGATCGCCTTCGCGTCCCTGCCCGTTGGTGATGCGGTCGAGGATCTCGAGCATTCGTTTGGTGCCCATCCTGCAAAAGGTACACTTACCGCAACTCTCTTTCCGGGTAAAGTCAAGGAAGAATTTTGCGACATCGACCATGCAGGTTGTCTCGTCCATTACAACCATTCCTCCCGAACCCATGATGGCCCCGGTGGCATTCACCGAATCGTAATCGACGATGGTATCGGCAAGATATTCGGGAATACATCCCCCCGAAGGTCCGCCGAGCTGGACCGCTTTGAAACGCTTGTTGTTCTTGATCCCGCCACCCAGCTTGAAGATCACGTCGCGGATGGTCATCCCCATCGGAACTTCAACCAGCCCCGAACGTTTGATCTTCCCGGCGAGTGCAAAGACCTTGGTTCCCTTGCTTTTCTCGGTTCCGTAAGCAGCGTAAGCCTCCGCACCGTTCATCACGATCCACGGGATGTTCGCGTAAGTTTCGACGTTGTTGATGTTGGTCGGCTTTTTCCACAATCCTGAGACTGCCGGGAAAGGGGGTCGTTTGCGCGGCATCCCGCGTTCGCCTTCGATTGAAGCGATCAGGGCGGTCTCTTCACCGCAGACAAAAGCCCCGGCTCCTTCCTTGATATAAATATCAAGGTCGAAACCTTCTATCCCGAAAATATTCTTCCCGAGATATCCCCGTTCATGGGCCTGGGCGATGGCAATATTCAGCCGCTTGATAGCCAGCGGATATTCGGCCCTGCAATAGATCACCCCTCCGGTTGCCTCGATGGCATAGGCCGCAATGATCATCCCTTCCAAAACCGAATGGGGGTCGCCTTCGAGAACCGAACGATCCATGAAAGCGCCCGGATCCCCCTCGTCGGCGTTGCAGATCACGTACTTTTCGGCCGATTTGTTGGCATGGGCAAATTTCCATTTCATCCCGGTAGGGAATCCTCCACCACCGCGTCCCCGGAGCCCCGACTTCAGGATGGTGTCAATCACGGCCTCCCGCGTAACGTTACCACTAACGATCTTACGAATCGCCTGATAGCCGTCACGGCGCTCATACTCCTCAATGGATTCCGGATCCATGTACCCGCAATTCCGTAAAACAATCTTCACCTGCGAACCGATAAAATCATTCTCAGGGGCATGAAACAAGTCGGTGTATACGATGTAATCGCGAATGGGCTCATGCTGGTTGAGATGCTTCTCAATCACTTCAACAGCACGGTCGGCATCCACTTCCCCATACAGGTAAGTCCCGGTTTCATCGACGATTTCTACCAGCGGCTCGCGGTAACACATACCGACACAACTGGTTTTTTTCAGATCAAAGGAAAGGTTCTCAGTTTCCTTAAGCGCTTTGATCTTCTCGTAGGTCTTATGGGCGCCGGCGGCAATCCCGCAGCTTCCAAGACCTACAGTTACGGTGGTAGTCATACTGATTTAATGATTGATTGATTGACTGATTGATTGACTGATTGAGTGGCTGAATGAATTTTTCTGATCTTTTTCAGTTTTCCATTGTCCATTTTCCATTGTCCATTGTCCATTGTCCATTGTCAATTGCTTTCCTCCAACCTGATGTTTTTCACAATTTTAATGGCTTCGTTTCCGGTTAGTTTTCCGTAAGTCTGATCGCTGATCATCATGACCGGGGCCAGTGAACAACAACCCAGGCATGCAACCGACTCAAGCGTAAAAAACCGGTCGTCGGTTGTTTCTCCGTCTTTTACCTTCAGCGCCTCTTCCAGCGCTTCGGTGATCTCAACGGCGTTCTGCACGTGGCAAGCGGTACCATGACATACCTTGATGATGTACTTCCCGACCGGGTGTAAACGGAACTGGGCATAAAATGTGGCGACGCCAAACATGTCACTCAACGGGATCCCGGTTTCCCGCGATAACTTTTCGAAGGCCGCTTTTGATATGTAACCATAAAGGTTCTGGGCCCCCTGAAGCAAAGGGATCAGAGCCCCCTTTTTCCCCTTGTATTTTGCAATCAGCGGATCAAGGTGCGTAAGATCCAGATCATCTCCAACCGGTTGCTGACCGGTCGTTATTATTCGTTGAACTCGCATTGTTTAAAATTTGAGATAGATATTGTATTAACTTACAGTAAATTATAATTTAAAAAACAAATAATAAGACTACTCTGAAAATGTAATCACCGAGATCCGCTTTTTCCCGTCCATCCTGACACTCAGCGGCCGCTCGAACCGGACAATCGTGAAAAATTCGGTTTTCCTGATATTTTTCCTCGATTTCAGAATGTCATACCGGATGTAACTTTCCGACATTTCCGGCTGAACACAGAAATAGCCCACATTCATGGAGGTCACGTTGTGGAAGAAATGGCTTCCGGAAGAAGCATCGAGGGGAAATCCTTCGAGGCTGGTCTCCACGATCACCTTCGCATTGCTTATCTGCGGCCACTGGACCGGGACCCCGATCCACCGGTCGCGGGTACCCCAACGGCCCGGCCCGATCAGTATGTATTTCTTCCCCTCTTTTCCCATCTCGGAGTTGATCTTATCGATCTCCTCTGCCATCTCGACGGTTTTGCTTTTATCAAAAGTATCGGGATCCACAAATACCACCTCGTCAATGTCGCTGATCAACCCGTTGCCCATCTCTTTTTCAGAATAGAGCAGGATCTCATGTTTGCTGATACTGGTCATATCAATTTCAAAATCGGCGACATTACCGATCAAAGGTTTGATCTGAAGCAGGTAAAAGGAGGCCTTGTAATCCTCATCCTTGTTCAGGTCGATGGCGAATTCGATCTCAACCGGGGTTCCCAGCGCCTCATTGACCACATCGAGGACTACCTCAATGGTCTTGGCCATGGGGATGTAATTGTACTTTAGGATGTCGGCGAAATTGATGATCCTCGGACCTGCATCGCGAAGACCCGGTGAGATCCGGTCGTTCTCAGCCGAGTAAACCGAAGCCAGATGTTTGAGCGTCCCGTGCATTTCGGCATCATAGATGTCAAGTTTCCGCAAACCTGCTTCCTCTCCCTCCAGAAGATTTACATCCTGTTTCTTCAGATCGACTGCAAAAAAATGAACCTGCGAACCTTTGTACTGATCCTTTGGCGAATTAATTTCAAGATTCGGATACAGCGGGCTGAACCGAAAGGCTTTTTCACCTTCCACAACATAACGACCCAGTCCGAGGGCCGCTACGGCAAAACCCTCTTCGGGCTTCATATGCGCGAAGGGATAATAATTGTACGACTGGGCAACCCCGCTGATATGCGGGTAATAGCAATCGCCGTATTGATTTCCGACGACTTCCTGAATGACAACTGCCATCTTTTCCTGTTCGATACGGTAGTTCACCGCTTCAACATAGCCCTTGGCCGTCGGTGAATAAACGGAGGCGTACACCAGTTTAATGGCATCCATCAACTGATCGAGCCGGACCCGCATATCGGGATGGTTGTTGGGGATCAGGTAGGTCTCGAAAATGCCCGCAAAAGGCTGGTTCTGACTATCTTCAAATAATCCGGATGACCTGATTGCGAGGGGTCGCGAAATGTTTTTGATGATCAGTTTCAGTTTCCGGATGAGCGATTCGGTAAGCCGGCCCTCAATAAACCATCTCTTAATCTGATCAAAATCGGTCTCATAGACGGCCCTTTCCCGGAGTTTGTTCCGGTCGAGGAAGTATTCAAACTCGTCGGTTCCGATAATGGATGTCTTTGGGGTGCGGATGTTGATATTGGGTACGTGCTGTGAAAAATCGTAATTGTAAATAAGGGTGTTGACAAAGGCCAGTCCGCGCCCTTTACCTCCCAAAGCCCCATCGGTGAGGGAGAGGATGTTGTGCTCATCGCTGATGGCCGATTCCTCGAAGGGTACGATCTTCCCGATATTCTGTTCGTTTCTGAAATGCCGGATGACGTTGATCAGATACTCCCGGAGCGCGGTAGGGTCTTTGAAATCGGTCACTTTCGCCGGGTTCAGGATACGGGCGACCTGGATTTCGCCGCGTGCCATCAACCAAAGGGAAAAGTGGTCTTTACGGGCATGATAGAGCAACGACTCTTCGGGAATGGTCTTCAGCAGGTCTTCAAACTCCTTGAGCGACCTGGCTACCGCGATCTGCCCGCCCTCTTTGTCGCGGTAAATAAAGTTCCCGAATCCCAGATAGTGGGTGATAAAACTCTTGAACTCAACCAGCAGGGTTTCAGAATTTTTGTTGATAAATGATGCCTTGAGCTCGTACGCCTTTTGGGCATTCGATTCATTCGACGATTGCATGACGATCGGAAGGTCGCGGATCTCCTTGCGGGTCTGGCTCACCAGGCTGAAACCGGCTGTGTTGTTCAGCTTCCCGTCCTTCTTGAATTTGACGTCGGTGATCAGGCAAAGAATATTTTCCTTGTATTTATTAAAAATGTAGATCGCCTCTTCATAGGTGCTGGCCAGCAGTATTTTAGGACGGGCCTTCAACCGCAGGATCCGGTACAGTTCATCGGTGGTGACATCCTCAATGATGTTCTTGGTCTGTTCCAGCACGATGTTGTAGAGCATCGGCAGGTACAGTGAATAGTATTTCGACGAATCCTCTACCAGCAGGATCACCCGTACCATTCCGATCTCTGTATCGTTTTCAACATTGATTTTATCTTCGAGATAATTGATCATGGCAAAGAAGATCTTCGAATCGCCATTCCACACAAAGACCCGGTCGATCCAGGTAAGCTTTTGCGGATCCTCTTCAAAACGGGCAATATCGGTGTTGCTGTTGAGCAGCAGAAATACCGGAATGTATTGGTACACTCCCTTCACCCGCCTGCTGATTTCGACCGGAAACTGCTTGTCGCTGCCAACCATGATGATGATGAGGTCGTAGTGCTTGGTATTCAACTGTTCCATTACCTCCTCCGTGTTCGAAACCCCGGTAATTCTCGGCATGGTACTCAGACTCAGCGAGTAATAGGCTCCCAGCACATGTTCCGAAAACCGCCCTTCCTTCTCGATACTGTACGCATCATAAAGATTAGCCACTAAAAGGATCTCTTTTACCTTGAACGGCATCAGGTCGTGATAGATATCACGGTTGTAATTGGTCCGGTTCAGGAACGTTTGCAGAAGTTTTCTGCTGTTTTTGGTGGCGCTTTCCGGATCATGCTGAAGATCCCGCTGTTCCCGCTGGCCGGTCCGCCGTAAGATGGCCTTCCCTTTAACGGAATTCAGAAAACCGGTTATCAGGTTCCCCAGGTTCATGATCAGGTGACGTTCTTCCTCCAGGAAAGGACCCTCGAAAACGGTCGGGAAAGCCTTGGTGTAACAGATCTGGATAAAACCCTTCAACCCGTCAATGGTCTCGAAAAACTGCTGTTGCGTCCATTGTGTTTCGGCAAAGCCCGGCGATTTCGTTTCAATATTCCCGTACTTGATCCGGCATTCGCAGAACTCATGGTACTGCCAGGCTGTGGGAAGGATAAGGCAGATCTGACGAAGGGTCTCCTCAACCGATCTACCCGATCTGAGGATCGCTGTCGTCTGGTTTATAGCCGTAAGCTCTTTCAGTCGCTCCCGGTTAATGTAATGTCCTTCGCGCCCTTTTACCCCGTTGAGATAACCCTCCAGAAGGCTGGCGAGGTTGATCACGAGGTTCCGTTCTTCCTTCAGAAATGGACCCTCATCGAAAGCAGGAAACTCCTTCAGGTAAAAAATTTCAATCGTTCCATTGAGGTTATCAATGGTCTCGAAGGGCTGTTCCTGCCTCCATTGCGTTTCGAGGAATCCCGGACTGGTAAATTCCATCTCATCAAACCGGATCCGGGAGACGCAATAAGCCGGGTATTGCCAGGCCTTGGGCAGGATCTGGCAAATCTCGTAAAGCGTTTCGGGAATCGACTTTGCGGCTCTGATGATGGCCGTGGTTTCATTAATGGCAGCAAGTTCCTTTAGCCGTTCCTTATTGTCGTAAACCAGTTGGTTTACATCAGACGGTCCCGGAACGGGATTTCCGTAATCATTTCTTTCGTCGGATATCGGCATTTTTCTTCATGGGCTGGGGCGCCAAATTTAGCACTATTTTTTATCCGATAAACAAGAATGTTTTATGCGCACAATTTACATATTCTCACTAATTTTGATGGTGATATTATTGTTTCTCCATTCACCCATTCTGTTCTGCCCATGCTCCGTTACCATGACATCCCGATCAAAGGGTTTTGGACCTTTTTTGCTCTTGTCATACCGCTGATCAGCCTCACACAACCGTTTACAATCACCGGTTCTGTTTCGGATGAACTTACCCGGAAGCCCGTCAGTGGAGCCAATATCCGGATTTACGGAACCAGCCGGGGTACATCCACCGGCAGCGACGGATCCTTCACCCTGGTACCCGATGCGCTCCCGGTCACCTTTGTTATCAGTTGCGTCGGATACGAAAAGACTTTTATCGATCTGTTGGAAAAACCTGGTAAATCTATACGGTTTTTTATCAAACCCGTATCTTACGACCTTCAGGAGGTAGAGATTTCACACTCCGACCACCGCTTTATTTTCAGGAACCAGAATTACTCGGTTCTCGACTATGAAATATCGAACGAACTCCTCTTTTTGCTCATTACCCGTGGCATCGGCCGGGAAGCTGAGATGGTGGTGCTGAACCTTTCCGGCGATACCCTGGCCACCGCCCCCCTTCCCGAAATGCCTCCACTCAAAATCTGTCGCGATTTCCTGTCGAATATCCATTACTATTCCGCCAGGGGAACAACTTACCAGTGTAATGCCGACACCGATAACGAAACAGTCGATTTCCTTTACCCGATCCCTTTCGATTCGCTGGAAAAGTACATCCGGCCATTCCTCTTCAGGATCGGCGACAGAATCTATTTCCAGCAAAAAATCCTCAACAATTTCGGGACAAGGATCGGATATGGAAGCCGCGACAGCGGTCAGGTTTTTTTTAAAGATTTTATCAATACCCGGAAGATAACAGAATTGCGCGACGACCGGGCATTTTACTACCAATGGAACAACGCGTTCCAAACGATACGGGCAGGATCGCTTCCACAAAAAAGTGATGATGGTCTTCCGGAGGACCCTGCATTCGACTTCTCCTCCTCCCGGGCTGAAGAGGGCTCCTACGGAAGTTTTGAATCAGCCGCCCATTGGATTGAGTTCTATAACATGCGTTATCCTTTCATCCGGATCAACGACGACACACTCGTGTTCATCGATTTCAGCAACAGTACAATGGAGCTGATGAACCGGGATGGAAGGATATTGAGGAAAAATGATATAACATTTCACCGGGAAGATCCGGGATTAGCGGAGAAAAAAGCGGACGACAACGGCGCCCCGGTTTCATCAGGTTGGAGATGGGGTAACCTGATTCTGCAGGATGACAGCACCCGTTTTTTATACACTATTTATCAAAAAACAGGGATGGTAAAACTGTGCCGGGTGGATTACCGTACGGGGAAACTGACTGCAGAAACGATGATCCCCTTCCCGTTCCCGGAAAAGTTCCGGATCTTTAATAAAATGGTATATTATCTTTGCAAACCTGCGGGAATCGGCGAAACCCGCAGGCTGATCAGGAGCCGCCTGAATTGATTAACAGAACATGAAAAGACTAATCCTGCTTTTAGCTTTAATGGTCTGTGCAACTTCTGCATTTACACAGCAAACGGTTCAGGGAACTGTGACCGATGCCCGAACGGGCGAGCGTCTTCCCTGGTGCAGCATCGCGGTCAAAGGGATCGGAAAAGGCACTATTACCAACTCCGAAGGCATCTTCCGGCTTATCCTGATACCCGGTCATGATACGCTGATCATCACCTATGTGGGGTACGCTCGGCTGCAGCTACCGGTAACCCGGCTTGCCGGCGATCCGGTTATCAGGCTAAACAGAGCAGGCATTCAATTAGCCGAGCTGGTGATCCATGCCAACGATGAGTACCTTTACAATATCCTCGAGAAATGCAGGAAGCGAATCCTTCGCGACAAACGTATTCATCAGGCCAAAGTATATTACGGCATCAGCACTTTAACCCGCGAACAACCCATCGAACTCGTGGAGTGTTTCTACAACGGGTACCTGAAGGGCATCTCGGTCGACAGCCTGCTTTTCCGCAATGGCCGGGTCGGGTGCGCCGAACTCGACCAGCGTTATTTCCTCACCCTCAACACCTCAAAGGCGGCGAGCCAGCTCAGCCTTACCCGGAAATACCCCGATCCCCATTATCCCCTCATCCCTCTTCAACTGACCGGGAAAGCGCTCCGGAATGCCTACATCCTCACCCCTGAACAAAGCAGCAACGATATGGTCCGTATCGGTTTTCGGCCCCGCTCTGACATCCGGAACCTTTTCGGCGGATCGGTATGGATCGACCGCAAAACCAACGATATCGTGAAAATTGATCTCGAAACCGTAAACACGTCACGACACCCGTTTGCCCCGATCTATCCCGGCGACCGTCTCGACGAGGTGAATCTGTCAATAAATGAGACCTTCCGGAAAACCGAAACAGGAAATACCCTCGAACAGGTCCGCTTCAGCTATTCCCTGACTTACCATACCACCCGGAGCCCGCTGGGAGTCATCACCCCGGGAAACAGCACCTCTCGAAGGATCGAAACCCGCGGGATCCTTTTCCTTTACGACTACGAAGAACCGTTCATACTACCCAGGTTCGACTACTTCAGCGGGTATGACGATTATCATAAGATGTCGATCATACCGTTCAACCGGGAGTTCTGGTCAACCAACCAGGTACTGGTGCTTTCGGAAGATCAGAAAAAGGAACTCGGGTTCTTTACCGGAAAGGGGGTGACCCTCAATTTCAGTGAGTCCGGACACGGACGGGATTTCCTTGACCAGGTTCACTATGATTCAAGCCTCGCCAAGAGTTATTACACTTTCTGGGATTCCACCCGGCGGATCACCCTTAACCGGTCGCTCCACCAAAACAGGGAGTATTCCCCGATTAAGATCAACGGCGCCATCAGGACTGACTTGTACCGGCTGGAAGTCCAGTTGCTGCTCGATGTCACCTGCATCAACGATAGTTGTTTCTGCAGGTCTTATGCGGTATTCGACGAATGGCGTTCGATGTTTCACCTTCCCTGGGAAGCGTACACCGGAACCTTCATCAACCTTTATTTTGACCTTTACGAAATAGAGCGGCGAAAGATGCAGCGTGTCCTCGATTCACGCAAATGGACGGCAGCACAGGTGGATTCGGTTTATCAATCCACCCTCAGATCGGCAAAGGCCGTCACGAACCGGTACCTGGGAGAAGTTAAAACCGGTGAGAATAAAAAAGCCCTGCAGAAATGGGAGGAGGTTGTAAGGAAGGAAATTGGGAAAATTGAAAATGGAAAACGGAAAACGAAAAATCAATCAGTCAATCAATCATTCAATCAATCAGTCATTCAATCAGTCATCCGGTCATTCACTCAATCACTCATTTATGAAAACAATCACCTCCCTTGCCACAGGTATTCTTTTACTCCTGTTTTCTCCTTGTCTTGCCCAGCAATATGGCTGGATTAATATAGGCGGAAACCTGCCAAATACCCCATCAACCGCTACCATCAGCGATATTGCCATGGTGGGCGATTCGATGTGGATCACCTCCGGTTATGGAACCTACCTGAACGGAGTGCCCGGTGAGATTTACTTCTCAGCCGACCGGGGTCAGACCTTCACCATCCAGACCACCCTGTACGGCACCCATGCCATTCACATGAACGATGCGCTGAACGGCTGGTGCGGCGGTGTGGAAGGTCAGACTTACAACACGACCGACGGCGGAACAACCTGGGTGCGCAAACCTTTTGGTTTCGGGTCAACCCTGATGGACATTGATTTCGCACCCGGATGTGATACAGGCATGTGCACCGGTTTCACCGGCAAGGTCAAACAACTGACCCCGACCGGTTTGATTTCGGTCAACACCCTGGGATATGTGTCGAACATCACCTCCGTATCCTGCATCGACAAGGATCACGCGTTCATCGCCGGCGAAGAGATCATTGCACCGGTGACCCGCGGAATCATGATGATCGACCAGAACTACCCCGGAACAAACGGAATCTACGCGATCGACATGGTTGACACCCTCACCGGATGGTGCGTTGGAAGCCCAACTGCTGCCGGAGCATGGGACAGCTCAGGCTGCATGATCATCCGGACCGACAACGGGCACGACTGGATCGAACAGGTGAACCCGGTCAAGGGTAAAACCGGAACCCTGATGGCCGTGAAAGCATTGAACAAGCAGGAAGTCTGGACCGTCGGCACCTCCGGAGTGATCCTGCATACCACCGATGGCGGGCAAACCTGGGTCCGCGAAGCCGAAGGACTCACCAACGAGATGTTATACGGCATCTGGGTGGTTAACAACCAGGAGGTTTATGTGACCGGGAACAACCGTACCCTGCTGAAATACGGACTAATATCGGGAAAAGAAGAGCCCCTGCAGCAGACGCCTTCGCTAAATCTGACGCCAAATCCCACAGAAGGTATCGTGAGTATTACCGGCGCCGGAGGGCAACAGATCGGTCAGGTGAACGTCAACGATCTCGCAGGACGCCGGGTCGCCGTCTTCCGCAAACCGGCTGATTACCGGATCGACTGCTCGGGTTTCCGCCCGGGCATGTATCTCCTCGAAGTCTTTCTTGATGGATCGGTCGTCACCCTCAGACTGATGAAAAGGTAGCGACTACAGGGTCGGGGTCACCACTGTAACGAATCGGAAGAGTTATCAAATAAAGAGATGTTGTTCCTTCCGGTATACCGGTGTCACAAAGAAAAATGTCTCGCATTATTTTAAGATTCTGGAAAAATGATAGTATGAACACTTAGAATTCACATTTGATGAGCAGGGGATTTGTAAAGGAAGGCGACCAGGAAGAGGTCCCGATGGTGCCTCCGAGGGCCGATTTGCCTCCCGGAGTTACCAACTATGTCACCCCGGAAGGGATGCACCTGCTGCTGTCTGAACGCGAGTCGCTGATCAGCCAGCGGGAACAGGTGGACCGCACCCTTGAAAATGAGCGGAGGATTGCGGTAAACCTTATCAATGCGAAGCTCTTATTGCTGGAACAGCGCATTTCGGGAGCCAGGGTGATACATCCGGATGAACAGCCGCAGGATGAAGTCCGGTTCGGTGCGACGGTAACACTCCGGATCGAAGCAACTGGCAAGGTCCAGGACTTCCGGATCGTGGGTGTCGACGAGGCCGATATCTCCAGAGGAAAGATCTCCTTCTTGTCGCCGCTGGCAAAAGCGCTGACCCATAAAAAAGCAGGTGACCGTGCGGTGATCGGAATGGGCCGGTTTGAGCGGTCGTTCACGATCATCAAAATAGCCTATCAGAGACCGGTATATTGATAATCCGTCAATGGCTGACAATCAGTTTTCGTACAGATTTAATATTATCGGAAAATCTTACATAACAGACATAAATACCGTTGGGGAAGTTGCTTACATTCAGGATGAAACTGCCCGAACAGAGACCGGAAACCGCATGGATCAATGTTCCCGACGGGGTGAAAATTTCGATGCCGGTTATCGAATGGTTCCCTGCCGTGGTGATCGTTACGAGGTCGGATGCCGGATTGGGTAAAAGTGTTATCCGTTCATTTCCGGGTAGGTTCTGATGCGGTATACCGACTATGGTGTCCTCTTTATAACATCCGTCAAAAAAGGGATTCTGGGTTTCATGCGTATAAACGTGGTTGTTGTCTTTCCAGCCGCACAGCAGGAACGGCAGTTCATGATTTGACGGGTATCCGCCCTGGCCGCTGTTTTGATAATTATACGTAAAACCCAGGGAGGGGCCTATCCCTTCAATAAAGGTAAGCAGGCCCACTTCGACGGGATAGTCGGATAAGAGCATAGGATACGTATATTGCACCCGCACATGCTTTCTTCCGTCTTTAAAATAGACGCTGTCGACGAGATAATTGAGGTTACTCACGTTGAACAGATCATTAAGATTTAAGCTCAGGTCCATGAACAACTGTTCGGGCGAAGTTACGTCATACCGAATCCACGCTTTGCCCGTTGCGAGGTCCTCCCGCACAAAAGCAGTGGTTTCATAAACCGGAGGAAGGCTGTTTTCATGCTGAAGATGATAGAACAGAATTTTATTATAGGTCGCTGCATCAATAACCGTATCAGGTCCGGCGATCAGGCTGTCGGTTTTATACATCAGATTATATTCATTCAACACATTCCACGATGTCTGCACCGTACCGAACAGCGACTGATACTGTGCAAAGGCGCCGGTGGCTCCCAGCCACAGGATCGTAGCTAAAAAAAACATTTTTTTCATATCAGGGGTTTTTAAATTGGTTAGAAACTACAGTTTAAAACAAATTAATGCGATATCCTTTGTCCGGTCAACGTAACGATGGTGCTTATCTGATCACCTTGTACCTCAACAAACTCCAGCTTATGGTGGCTCTTTTAACGACAGATGAATTTGAAGTATCCACTTTAAAAATAAATTTTACAAGGCCAACTCCTGGCGAAAAGTAAAAATCGATCGTGTCTTTCTTTTTATAACCTAAAGTTTGGAACATTGACCTTGTAAGGCTTACCCTTTGAAAAAGTTTGTTGTTTACTTTTAAGGATGAATATATACCCATTTGTATAAAAGTATCGAAATCATACCAAGGCATTTCATTATCACCACATGCACATACTTGTCCACCATGATGATTTGATAAAGTATCATTGTATAATACAAACGCTGTTTCCCCCTGACAGCAATAATTATATCCCTTCATATCGGCAAGAAAAGGGTATCCATTTGATCGCATTACATTAGAGAAAAATTCACCAGAAAAATAAAACTGGGAAATGAGACTGCTTGTAAGTGGTATTTGTATATAATCGACGATTTATCAGAATAATCTGTGGTATTGCTCGATACCGGATTTGTATAAATATAGGTGCAATCAACCGCATCAGTACTATCATTTCTGTAAATCCAATAGGAATCTTTCTGAAACAGGCAGGCTGTTTTTAAGGCATCAGGAATTGGATAATATTTTATTTCCTGCTTTTTCTTGCAGCCAAACAAAAGAAGCAAAATAAAGAAAAGAAAGATATTTTGCTTGTTCATCTTTAACTCGTGATCGAATTTTCCCTATAAATGTACATAATTTTTTTACATATATCTTTACAGCAGATAAAAAAAATTTCATTTTCATCGTTCATCTATTCATAGTTTTAGAAATAATCAGATTTTTGGAATCATTCGTTTGATGGGAGAACCGATACGCAAACCATCCAGATATTTTCTTATCTGTAAACAAATAAATTTCTATATTTGTTAGAATAAAAGCAAAAAGCTATGGGAAAACATGGTATAGAAATCCTGAATCTCGATAAAGATGCATTGATTCAGATGCTCAACGAAGCGCTGGCCGAGGAATGGCTGGCCTACTATCAATATTGGATCGGGGCGCGGCTGATGGAAGGCCCGATGCGCAGCGAAATTGAACCGGAATTGCTGATCCATGCCGACCAGGAACTGGGCCACGCGGTGCTGGTGGTGTCACGCATCATCCAACTGGGAGGCACCCCGCTGCTCAACCCGTCCGACTGGCCTAAATTTGCACGGTGCGATTACGACGCGCCCGAGGATCCGTATGTCGAAGTGATCCTTTTGCAAAACCTGAAAGGCGAACGTTGCGCCATCCAACGGTATAAAGAGATTGCCGATTTTACCAACGGGAAAGACCATACCACCCACCAGATGGCTGTTACCATCCTGAATGAGGAGACCGAACACGAGCAGGACATCGAAGACTGGCTCAAAGACCTCGAAAGGATGAAGGAAGATATGCGCAAATTCAGAATATAAACGGAATCTTTGTGATTTTGTAAAAGCGCTGGGATTCAGTTATAATGAGCAAAAGCGGTTGAGATTTTTCCCGACCTCACTGAGCTGAAGTATAGTTACACGAAGCCCGGACAAAGGATGATTCCTGATACGCCCCGTTCATTAGCGTGCAACGACCAGCTTTAACGGGTAAATCCCGTCGCGGTAATGTATCCTCAGGATATAGCACCCCGGGGAAAGATGACCAACCTCCAATTCACGGGAAAACTTACCACTGATCCTTTCTTCGGACAGGAGTGTTGTCGATTTACCGGTCAGATCCGATATGGTCACCGACAAATCGCCGGATTGCAGCAGATCCAACCCCGACAGGGTCACCCTTTCGGAAACCGGGTTGGGATAAATCCTGAACAGCGGTTTTTGGCATTCTGAAACGCCCGTTACCACTGCGTTTAGAACGTTCGATGTATCCGATTGACACTGATTGAGAGTTACGATGTCAAAGTACCTGCCGCTGTGTGTGAAATGGTATTTTTGACCCGTCGCGCCCGGGATGGCGGTTCCCTCAAAGTACCACTGATTCCCGGATTCGGCCGTCGAGATCAGGGTATCGGCGCTGTAGGTTGATATAGCCGGCGTTGCCGGATAGGGATGTACCTGTACCGTGAGGGGTGGCGAAAATGCTCCCACTCCGCAGGTGTTTATGGCAGCCGCGGCAATATCGCCCGACTGTGCTCCGGCGCTGTAGTTAACCGTGATGTTCGGAGTATTGTTCCCCTGTACGATCTGGCATCCCGGTGGAAGGTTCCAGAGATACCCTGATGCACCTGCGACGGGAACCACACTGTAAGCCAAACCATTCGCCGGTTTGCAAACCATCGCGGGTCCGTTTATCACGCCCGCCGCGCCCGGAAAGGGATTCACCGTAACATTCAGGTTGACTGGTGCGGCGGCAGCGCAGCCGTTCAGCCCGGTATAGGAAACACCTACTGTCTGACTCCCCGGAACAATCCAGTTTACGAGTATCGAAGCCGTCCCCTGCCCACCGGTGATCAGTCCTCCTGCCGACACCGTCCACTGGTACCCGCTCATCCCTGACTCGGTAGAATAGGCGTGTATTCCCGAATTAACGCACAACGATGTTGGTCCCGAAACGGCCGGAACAGGAGGTGAATTCACCGTTACCTGCAGGGAGGAAGGAAGCGGCGCGGAACAACCCACGGCGTTGCTGTAATTCACGGTGACCATCTGAAGGCCTGCGACCGACCAGTTGACCGTCGCCACGTTGGTGCCCTGACCCGAAACGATATTCCCGCCGGCCGATACCGTCCAGGTGTAGTTCATCATCCCCGGTTCCGTTGTGTACGTCACGTTTCCCGTATTGGTACAAACCGTTGCAGCCCCGGTAAGCGAAGGAAGGAGCTGGTACACCGTTACGCTTTTAATGCCGGGTGAAACAGGGATACATCCGTCGGGCGTGGTATAACTAACGGTCACGGTCTTTGTTCCGGCGATCGTCCACTGAACCTGAATGATGTTGCTTGCCGCGCCCGAAATGATGATCCCGCCGGAACTGATGTTCCACAGGTAGGCGTTCATTCCGGGTTCGGTGATATACCAGGCCATTGAATTCAGACAAATGGAATCGAGACCGGTGATGGTGGGTGTGGGAGGCGCGATGACGATTACATTTTTAATCGTAGGCGACAGCGGAGCGCATCCGTTCCCGTTCGTGTAGCTTACACCCACCGTTTGCGGTCCGGCGCCGGTCCAGCCAACCGAGATCAGGCTGGTGCCTGTGCCCGATAGTATGGTACCCCCGGTCGAAACAGTCCATTGATAATTACCCATCCCGTTCTCCGTTGAATAAAATATATTGGATGCCCCGGCACATACGGTCGATACCCCGGTGATGGAGGGTGTCGGAGGGTTGAAAACAGTCACCGGAAACACCGATGCGGATGCCCCTGTACAGCCGGTTGTATTGGTGTAGTTGACCGATACCCAACCATTCCCTGCTGTTGCCCACTGAACCTGAACAGTATTTGTTGCAGTGCCTGAAACAATAGTCCCGCCGGGTGAAACTGCCCATTGATAGCCGGTCATCCCCGGGTCGGTTTCATAGGTAAGTACGTTTCCGGCGCAGGCTGAAGCAGGGCCCGCGATCGACGGGACCGGTAAGGGATTCACAGTCACCCCAAGTTGAACCGGGGCAGAGGCGCTGCATCCGTTCGGCGCGGTGTAGTTGGCTGCAATCCATCCCGGTCCGGCCGAATTCCATAAAACCTGAACGGCGTTGGTAGTTGCACCGCCGGCAATCAGCCCCCCGGGCGAAATAGTCCACTGGTAAGCCATCATCCCCGGGTCGGTTGAATAAACCGGCATCCCGGTGTTCGCGCATACCGTTGCCAAACCCGAAAGCGAAGGGACCGGGAGGGGTTTCACGGTAACGTTTTTAGTGCCGGCAACAGGCGCGGTACATCCGGCCGGGGTGGTATAAATAACGCTGACGGTTTGCGGCCCCGTTGTGGTCCACGTCACAGTAATAAGGTTGGTCCCGGTGCCGGAGGTGATGATGCCTCCCGATGACAGGGTCCACAGGTATCCCGTCATACCTGGTTCAGTCGAATAAATTATGCCGGTTGATCCCTGGCAAACTGATCCGGCCCCGGTGATCCCGGGAACCGGCAACGGATAAACATTCACCGTCGTAGTGGATGGCAACAGGGCATTGCAGCCGGCGGCATTGTAATAGTTCACGCCGATGGTTTTCAATCCGGCGCCGGCCCATTTCAGGGTAACCGATGGCGTATTGCCCCCGCCGGAGATCACCTGCGCTCCTGATGGAATTTCCCAACCGTAGCCCGATTTTCCCGCCTCAGTTGAATAGGTCGCCTGACCATTGAAACAGCCGGTGATGGGGCCGGTGATGGTTGGCAATGGCCGTGCGTTGACGGTTACATTTTTAACCGTCGGGACCGGGGCTGTGCATCCGCCGGTTCCGGTATAGATCACGCTTACCGACTGGGTCCCGGCCGGAAGCCAGGTAACCTGTATGCTGTTGGTTCCGGAACCAGCGGTAATTGTTCCTCCCGCCGTTACCGTCCAGGCATAATTGGTCATACCGGAATCCGTTGAATAGACCACGCCACCGGTCACTGCACAAACCGTGTCAGCGCCGCTCAGCGATGGTAACGGTTTGGGGGCAACCGTCACGGCTAACGCGGGCGCAAATGGATTGGTTGAACAGGTATTGACCGCTTTTACCGTGATATTACCTGATTGCGCTTCCGGAGTTGCATACAAGGTGATCGCGTTGGTTGTCTGCCCTGAAACCGGCGAAAAACCTGAGGGATAAACCCATAAATAACTGGTCGCCCCGGTAACTGCGGGAACGGAATAGATGTGGCCGGTACTCCCCGGACAAAGCGAAACCGGTCCGGTTACCTGTCCGGGGGCAGGCAACCCCTTATTTTGAATTCCACCATCGATGTAATAGGTGCTGACCGGGAAGTCGATCATCACATTCCCGTTTTCATCCACGAATTCGCAATCACCCCCGCTGCCCGAGGTTGTGTTGAAAGCAATGGCAGCATTCCCCGACAGATCGGTAAAAAAAAACCGGGCAAGGGTATCGCTTGCCGAGAGGGATTTTGGCGTGGAACTGCTCCACCGGATCCGTATTTTGTGTCGTGGCGAACCTCCTCCAACCGCCGAATCGGTGATCTGCATCCCGGGCAGTACCAAGGGCTTTGCAGCAGAACCCGAGACAAATCTTACCAGGGTGGTGTCGTATTCCAACCGGAGTGTTGCAGAAGTAATATTGGTAAAACCGTTCACAAGCAGGGGAACCAGGATCTGACTGCCCGGACAGCCATTGATGTTGGGAACGGTGTTGATTGGGGCGTTGCGCATGTTGCAAAACGAAGCGGGGAGCGTGATCCCGGTCACTGTGCACAACCTGAGCCGGAATGCCTGCTGTGTGGCGCCTGCCGGAACCATCAGCACATAATCCATGGCGACGTTTGCGTCGTTTTGATCGTGGGAGGTCTCTGTTTTACTGACCCATGTTTCTGCATTTACTTCAGGAGGAATGGTATAATGTCCGTTCCAGTGCAGATTGATCAGGGCATCATTGGTTCCGGCGCCATTATGGGTCATCCCGGAAATTCCGGTGGCCGTAACGGAGGCGACGGGCTGATCAGCCGCGACTTTCAGCGAATGGATATAATATTTATAAGATGATGGGATGGTTCCGGAAAAGGTGATCTTTAAAATATTCCCCGTAAGCTGCGTCTGAACGGTGATGGCATCTTTGATCAGAAGGTAATCCAGGATCTCCTCTTCCGTTGTCATCCAGATGTTATCGAGTCCGTTTTTCCCATAGGTGTTGGCTACATAGTTCAGGGCCGTTTGGAATGTTGTAAAGTCATAGCCATATCCGCCGTTGTTAATGGCATGGGTGAAATGAACGCCCCAGTGCCTTGCTGATCCTGTGCTTGCCGCCGCCATGGCATCGACCAGCGCGGGCAGGTTCACGTTGTTCCCAACGCCATTCCGCCCCATCTTGATCTGGTTGTGATCCCAGGTTGCGTTAACATTGAGGCTGGGATCCCCCAAGGTGTACCCGACGCGGTAACAAACCAGGTAATCCTGGGCAAAGGCATATGGTGAATAGGCTTCTGATCCGTTCGGGTTCACGAAAATTCCCATGTCGATACCCCCCGATACCGCCGACTGCGTCTTCAGCTTGACATAGCTGTGGTTCCGGGCAATATCATACGGCATATTCCCGGTCGAAGAAGAGGTGAGTCCGTGATTGGAGACTCCCCAGTCGTGTTGGTACAACTCATTTACCTCAGGCCAGGTCACATTTAACGGGGCATACGCGCTGTTCGGATCGTGCATATCAGTCTCACCCCCGCCGTAAGTGCTGAATGAGAACAGCGAGGTACTCATCTTGAAATAGAGATCATTGCCGCAACCATCGGTGTACTTCAGGCCGGGATAGGATGTTCCGGATATGGTACCGCCTTCAAAAAAGGGATACCCGTGCGTGTAAATATCCTTTCCCCCGTCGTCGATCTGAAAACTGTACGCGAACGACTTATCATACCGGAACGGGGCTTTCGTAACAGAAAAAGAGGTCGGGGGCGCCGTGAAGGTCACCGTGACCACAATATTTTTCAGGCTGTCGATATCATTGGCTTTCAGTGGAATTCCCGCGATCAGCATCAAAACCATGAATACTGCCACAGATAGCAGGGTCAGCCTTTTGCAGCAATGCTTTCCAGTCATGAACTGCCGGTTTTCGGATGAATATGGATGATGTGAGATTAAGGGTCGCATAAAAGGGCCGTTTTTCAGATAAGATTCCGGATCACACCGGAAAGGATATCGCTAAATTATGCAAAAAACGTGTCGGATATTCTTCGGTCTGAAAAGTGGTCAGCCCGGGATGGTTCCTTATCAGGAATAAAATATCCTAAGTAAAGGTTGCAAAGTCGTAAGTATCTCACTTATTCAGTCTAAGTAATTTTCTTAATTCATTGAAAAATAATTAATTAACGCAATATTTTTTTCATTTTTTTGTTTGAACTGAATGTTTTTGTTGTAATATTGCGAAGAACTTCACATTGATTATATATCTATAAACCATCAAATCATTTTCAAACCCATTAAAAAAACACTGTTATGAACAAAGAAATGTTAAAGAAACTGGTCGATGAATTCATGGCCAGGGTTATTGCCAAGAACCCGGGAGAAAAAGAATTTCACCAGGCAGTCATGGAAGTTGCCGAATCGTTGCTTCCCTTTATCGAGGAGAATCCGAAGTACAAGCAGGCCAAGATCCTGGAACGGATTACCGAGCCTGAGCGGATCATTCTTTTCAGGGTACCCTGGCTGGACGATAAAGGCGAAATCCAGATCAACAAAGGTTACCGTATCGAGATGAACAGCGCCATCGGGCCATACAAAGGCGGTTTACGTTTTCACCCGACGGTCAATCTTGGAATATTGAAGTTCCTGGCTTTCGAACAGGTGTTCAAGAACAGCCTGACGACCCTGCCGATGGGTGGCGGTAAAGGTGGAAGTGATTTCGATCCGAAAGGTAAGAGTGATAACGAAGTGATGCGTTTCTGCCAGAGTTTCATGACCGAGCTGGCACGCCATATCGGACCCGATACCGACGTTCCAGCCGGTGATATCGGTGTAGGCGGTCGTGAGATCGGTTACATGTTCGGGCAGTACAAGCGTCTGCGTAATGAATTCACGGGTGTCCTGACCGGGAAAGGCCTTGATTGGGGTGGTTCACTGGTCCGTCCGGAAGCGACCGGTTACGGCCAGGTATATTTTGCCGCAGAAATGTTGAAGACCCGCGGGCTCGATTTAAAGGGCAAGATCTGCACGGTATCCGGCTCGGGAAATGTTGCACAATATGCCACGCAGAAAGCCACCCAACTCGGCGGGAAAGTGGTTACCCTCTCCGACAGCGAAGGTTACATTCACGATCCCAAAGGCATCGATGCCGAAAAACTCGCTTTTGTAATGCATCTGAAGAATGTGAAACGCGGCCGCATCAAGGAATATCTCGAAAAATACCCCGATGCAACCTACGTGCCCGGCAAACGTCCATGGGAGGTAAAATGTGATATCGCACTGCCCAGTGCAACCCAGAATGAAATCGACGGAAATGATGCCCGGACGCTCCTTGCCAACGGATGTTTCTGCGTTTCAGAGGGCGCCAACATGCCTTCGACTCCCGAGGCCATCGAAATATACCTCGAAAAGAAGATTCTTTACGGTCCCGGTAAGGCTGCAAATGCAGGAGGTGTCGCAACATCCGGTCTCGAAATGTCGCAGAACTCCATGCGTCTCTCCTGGTCACGGGAAGAGGTCGACAGCAAGCTGCAAAACATCATGGTCAGCATTCACAAAAATTGCGTGAAATTCGGAACCGAGCCCGATGGTTTCATCAATTATGTAAAGGGAGCTAATATCGGCGGCTTTGTTAAAGTTGCTGAAGCCATGTTGGCACAGGGTTTAGTCTAAATGAAGACCAGTTCATTTTGATTGAGGCCCGGTCCTGAATTCCTCCGCTGATAGGCATCCAATCCCTGCAGTAAGGAATGAAAGGCACAGGGCAACCACTGAGGGCGGCTCAAAAGGCCGCTCTCTTTTTATTTCTTTTCCGCTGTACCTGAGAAAAGAACCAGGTTTATAAACGCGTAAAAAACCACGCCGGCCTGGATTTCGAGCATCGATTCGAAAAGAAAATTGATCCCGATCAGGATCAGGAACAAAAGATAAAAGTCGGCTTTTCTCCGGTATGCCATGAAGGCAGGAATGATAATCATCCCGGCCAACAGGAGAAATCCCGGCAGGCCAAGGGCAATGAAGGTCTGGAGAAACTGATTATGGGCATTGAACCGGTGTTTCAGCGCCGGGATCAAATGGTCGTTGCGATAGCCCTCCATCAGCTTATCTTTGACATCTCCGGTGCCGACACCAAAAAGCAGATTCTGTTTCACGATCTTCGTACCGGCTTTCCACACGGCCAGCCGGTCAGCATTGCTTTCGGGTTTCAGCCGTTTCCCTGTTTCTTCGTTTTGATTTAAAACTTTCCGGGTACCCGAAAACCGTGAAAACGATCCGGGAGCCAAGACAGAGGCCAGCAAAAAAGCCGCTGCTCCCATTATAACGAGGGAAACTGACAACGCCGGCCGCCTCATACGCAACGCTCCGAAACCAGCGAAAAAAAGAATCGTGAGCACCAGTCCGGACTGCCCGGCCTTGGAAGCCAAAAGAAAGACCATGGCCGTTAAAAAGAGGAGGGCGCCCCATGATAAAATCTTCACGCACCTGTTGCCGGCCTGGTGGGTCAACAAAATCCAAATCAGGTATGAAATGGCAACATTGTAGTACATCGAGAGATAACTGGCATGAAAATACCATGCTAATTTCATATAGTAGAAAGATCCCGGGATGTGGTAACCCTTTATGCGGTATCCGAGGGCGCCGATCGCAGCATGTACTAAAAGGATGACGGCACCGGTGATACACCCTGCGACAAACGACTGAAAAATCAACCTTATCCGGTTCTCCGGAAATAACGGCTGTACCGAAGTTGAAAATACAAGGGGAAAAACGATCAACGATAACTTGATCTCCATGTCAAACCAGCCGTATTCCTGGTTGACACTGTAAGTCATTCCGATAAAGTACAGGAGGTACAGTGCACCAAAACACAATATTTGAAGACGGGTTTTCTCTCTGAAAAGCATCTTAAAATTACGGATGCTGCGGATATCCGTGATCCAGTTCAGCACCATCAGGGTGATAAGCAGCGGGACCACCCTTCCGTACACCGGTAAAAAAAACGCGATGGCTGCTGCAGAGGCCAGAAAAACAGTGTCATGAATATTGTTACGGTTAACCGGCATAAATTTTCCTGCTTTTCAAAAGGGCCATAATCACCAAAAAGATGGAATAACATCCGGTTGTCAACAGGAGTGCCACGGAGGAAGCCATCAGCCCATACCCGGGAATCAGGATAAGGTTTAACACAATATTGACAATGACTGTGGCAACAAGGGCAAACAACAGTGCCAACTTATTGAACATCAATTCAAGGTACCTTTGCAGCAATAATGCGATCTGCCAAAGAAATGCCGAAAACAGAACGGGAAGGTACAACGGCCAGTAATCGGCTTCGGGGATCCGCATGATATCCTTCAGTAAAGCAGGTTTGATCACCATAAAGATGATGAACACGATGATAAAGATCAGAAACTCAAAACTAAGGGCCTCCTTAATGACTTTCCATGCTTCAGACTTATGCTTTCCATTCCACATGTCGGCAACTTTGGTCTGGTATGAAAAATAGATCGGAAAACTGGCAAAAGTAACGGCTTTGAACAACAAGTCTTTCAGTACCGAATAAAGGCCTGCATCGTGGTATCCCATTCGTTCCATAATCAGGAACCTGTCGCCTGCCATTAAAAGATGGGAAAACAGCAGCCACAGGGCAATCCCGTAACCAAACTCCGCCACTTTCCCCGAGAACCTGGAATCCCAATAGATATGCTTCAGATCGACAGTCAGTAGTCCCTTTACCCGGGTGAGGGAACGCAGGATCAGAACGCATATCTGGCTGAAGACCATGGCACCGAACAACAGCAGGTAGGTATTCAGGCGAAACAGGAACAGGCCGGCTATAAGACCCGCGATGATGACCACCTGGTTGGTGCCCTCCAGAATTGCCGACCGGGTGTTCCGGTGATAAGCCTGGAGTATGGCCTGATGAAACAGGCAAAAATGGTTGAGAAATGTGAAGAGCCCTACCAACAACAATTCTGTTACCCCGAGGTCAAAGTACCACAATCCTGCAATTACCACCAGGGCAGTGGAGGTCAACGCGCTCAGGATGGTAAGATCATAAAACCTGCTCATCACAAGGCTGGTTTCGCGGTGCATTCCGTTCATGAACTTCATAATGCTGACCTGAACCCAGTGAAAACTAAGCGTAACGGCAATCAGGGAAGTATAAAGCAAAAGGGAATAACGACCGTACTCCACGGGACCCAGAACCCTGATCGCGAGCACGATAACTGCCAGGCCTACTGCTGCCGGGATAAACCGGGTTAATAAATATATCAGAACCTCTCTTTTCATGACGACAGAGCGCGGCTAACGACCTGTACGGGGATTTTCTATCACCTCTTTAAGAAAAAACTGCTTTGGGCGGAGTACTTTGTCAAAGTTGAAGTACTGAATCATGGTAAAATCCCGGCCATCGTTTACAGAAGCATAGAGCCGGTCGAGATCATAGGGGAGCGGGTGGCCTTCAGGATCGGTCTGACCCGGAGGTCCGGCTTTATGAAAAGTCCGGATGGTCTTGGTTGAACCGGAGGTATCAGTCAGTGAAATGATAATAAATGGCTGCGATCTGAGAATGGAATCCTTTCTGACCTGGTCCATATCGTTGAGAAGCGCTTCATAATTCAAATTTCTGAAACCGGAAAGAAAGTTGAGGAGCTTCAGCGTATCATAATCAGGGATTTCCTGTTGGGTTCCCCATGTTAAAAGGCGGAATTTATTATTACCCAGGTTGTGTACTTCGAAGGACTGATCGGGTGTGGCCGGAATTTCAACTTTCACGGTGGCGATCTCAGGGATGGTACTTTTGAACACGTTATAATCGCGCCAGTATTTTTCGATCGGACTGTAACGGGGGGATACAAAGCCCCTGAATCCCGGAAGGTAAACCACGTAGGGCTCGCTGGCTCCATCCATCAGCATGTAGCATCCCATATTGCTTTGCGTGGCGCCGCCGACATAATAAACTTTGCTGAGCTTGTCATGTGGAAACCACCTGATACCTGCAAAGTCGATCCGGTAAACATGCTGATAAATTTCCACTTTTACGGCATTGACCGCCATTTCTTTGATAATGTTATTATGGGCAGCCCGTGCAACCGGTTGCTGTACTTCAATGTTCATCATCGTCTTTAAGAGCAGATCGACGCTGATCTTCTGAGCGGGATATTTATCGTTGACCATCCACTTACCGTTGGCCAGCTTTGAGAGGGTAACGCTGTTGTTGTTCTTGTCTGCTATAAAAATCCGGATCACGTTGGATGTGTCGTCGAGCGCAAAGTCATTCATCGAACGCCGGAAGGTGTTCTCCGACCGGCTCAGCCAGAGAATCAGGGCAACCAGGGCCAGCAGGATGACGACGACTAAAATGGTTCTGTTTCTTTTCATGGGTTCTGTTTTCTGACCGGACCCGACCATACCCGTTTCCGGTAAAAGTACTTTCCGAGCCCGAGGCCCGCGATCAGCACAATGGGAAAAATAATATTCAGCAACTGCCAGAAAAACCGTTGATTTGCCACCTTTGCCGAATCGAGCATTCTCAACCTGAGTTCGCGGGAACGTACCGTGATAATGCCCGAGTCGTCACAAAGGAAGTTCATGGCATTCAATACCAATTCTCTGTTGCCAAAGGTTTGTCGGGTGTATTGATCATATCCCATCGGAAGGGGATAACCCTCCTTGAAGGAAAACTGGTTCCTGGCAATGTCACCGTCGGCGATGACGATCATTTTGGTCGGCTTGCTCTTTGTTTTAAAACCCAATGCCGGATTGTCGGCCAATTCAGGGGGTATCCGGAATAAAAAAGCTGAAGTGAACACGCCTTCGAGAAGAACCGCCACCGGGTAGGGACCTTTGCTGAACATGCCCGCATCGGGCTGTTCCTGAAGAATCCTGAGGTCGATGAGAACGGGTGCATTGACCGATCTGGAGTAAGGAGAAGATTCAAGTAAAATAATCTTACGAACCCCGGCCGCCGTTACGGTATCGACCGGGCTGATAAACTCGGTTTTGATCGCGTTGAGACCGTTGACAATGGGATGGTGTATCGTAGGGATCAAAACCGGGAAGAAATACCATTTGAAGTATTCAAACTGGGGCTGGTTCCCGATCTGGCCGGTCTTCACCGGGATCGGAAGGGCATTCAGGTCCTGTACCAACCGGAAATTCAGCCTTACCCCGTAACTGAAAAGCAGGTCTTCCAGGTTTAAATCGTTCGGGATCCCCATGGTGGTATTGTATTTCTGAAGGCTATCCATACTGGCAAACACCGGATCGACCATCCAGAGGATCTTGCCACCACGCATAACAAACTGATCGATCAGGAATTTGTCGCGTTCCGCAAAGGGTTGTTGAGGTTTGGCGATGATGAGCGCCCGGTACTTGTTGACCAGGTCGTCGTGGATCGAGTCATGTTTCAACCGCACCGACAGGCTGTTGATCTTCCCGTTGAGCGTAATCCGATCGACGTTATAGAATTCAGAAAGTGAATTTTGCAGGTCAATGGATTCCATTTGGTTTAATTCCCCCTGGCCTTCGATAATGGCAATCCGGGGTTTAACAGCTACCGAAAGATTCTGGATCGCGCTGGCCAGGTTATATTCCAGGTTCTGGATCGAATTATTCAGCGTTGTGTTGGGATCCTGCTGCATCTGTATCATCAGCAATTGAACGGGAATCTCCCTGCCATGGTAAGAGACAAGCGCTCCCGGGAAAATGATGAGTTGGGATGATTCACCCTTTTTCTTAACCCTGAGGTCAGTCGGTTGCAACCCTCTTTCAGCCAGCAACGCATAAGCATCGTTCCGGTCTTTGGCATTTGGATTTTCCGACGGATCGATGAATTCATACTGGATGTTGTTGCTGTATGCCCTGAATTCATCCAGCATCTCTTTTGTTTCATTCGAAAGGCGCTGAAATCCGGGGGGAAGATCACCATAGAGGTAAACTTTAAACAACACCACGTCATCCAGTTTCTTCAGAAGCTTCTTGGTTGCCGGTGAGATGGAGTACCTCTTTTCAGCAGTCAGATCAAACCGTGTAAAGACAAAAGAAGCGATTATGTTGACAAGAACGATAACGACCACCCCCAGAATCAATCCGGTTATGTTGCTTTTCCTGATATTTCGTTTCTTGTCCGACATGGTTGTTTTTAATCCGGGATTATATGCTCACCATTTCCGGCTTTCAAGTGAAAATTTGGTCAGCAGAATAAACAGGGCCGTTACGCTGATAAAGTAGATCAGGTCGCGGGTATCGATAACGCCGCGGCTCATCGAGGAAAAATGGGCGCTTAATCCGAACGACTGTATCAGGAGGCCGGTTTTCCCGGAAACAATGAAATTATAAACAAAATCAAATCCCAGGTAAAGAAAAAAGGAGATAAAAACAGCAACTATAAACGAAACGATCTGATTGTCGGTAACGGAGGAAGAAAATATCCCGATCGCTGTGAAGCTCGCACCGAGAAAGAAGAGTCCGATATAGGATCCCCAGATGCTGCCGGAATCAAGGTTACCCGGAGGCAAACCGAGCCGGTAAACGGTGAAATAATACACCAGGGTTGGTAAAATAGCGATCAGAACCAGAAAGAGTCCGGCAAAATACTTGGCAAGGATCACCTGCAAATCGGTCAGCGGCTGGGTCATGAGCAATTCAATGGTGCCCGACTTTTTTTCATCGGCAAAGGATCGCATCGTGATGGCCGGGATCAGAAATAAAAAAACGAACGGGGCCAGGATGAACAACCCGTCCAAATTCGCGTAGCCAAAGTCAAGAATGTTGAATTCGACCGGAAAAACCCAAAGGAACAGGCCGGTTATCAACAAGAACACCACCAGCACTACATAACCGATCAGCGAATCCAGAAAACCATTTATCTCCTTCCGGAACAATGTATACATACCCTTATTTTGGGGGTGCAAAATTACGATTTTTTCATCTAAAAAGGATAATTCCGGACAGGATCACATAACATTTCTGGAAATGTACTGAGAATAATCGAGCAACTGCGGCTGATACGACTCCTGCAACAGATGCGAAGAGATCAGGAAATCGGCCGTTGACCGGTTGCATGCAGTAGGAATATTGTACACGACGGTTATCCGGAGCAGGGCTTTGACATCTACATCGTGGGGTTGTGGTTGCATGGGATCCCAGAAAAAGATCAGCAGATCGATCAACCCTTCTGAAATCATGGCACCCAGTTGCTGGTCTCCCCCCAGAGGGCCCGATTTCAGCTTAACGATTTCAAAGGTTATTTGTTCCTCTTTTTCCAATTTCCGTTTGATGGTCTCTTCAACCAGTCGCCCCGTGGTTCCGGTACAAATCAATCGATGGCCGAGTAAGGTCTTATAGTTGAACTCCACCCATTCGACAAGGTCTTTCTTCCGGTTGTCATGGGCAACAAGGGCTATTATTTTTGATTTTTCCATTGGTCAGGAGAATAATCTTGGTTTCAGGGTTTCAGAGTTAATGGATCAAAGCTCAAGGATCAAAGATCAAAGATCAAAATTGAAAAATTCTCAAATTTTCAAATCGTTTTCCGTTTTCAATTTTCCGTTTTCAATTTTCAATTGTCCATTGTCAATTCTATATTTTCTCCGCTTGTTCTCACAAAAGTTCCACCATTACAGACTGGTCGATTTTCAAGCCTAAAAGGCTGCAGGCTTTCCCTTCCCGGATAGCTATTTCGACATATCCGCTTGTGGAGAACAATGCCAGCATATCTCCAACCCCGACATCTTTGTAGGACTGGCTGATTTCACTGATGCGGTAATTGGGAGACCGGAAGGTGATCGCGAATTTGCTGTTTTTCACTACCGATTTGAACAGTTTTTCCGTAATGTTGGTGAAAACGTTTTCGTAATTATCCACATAGATCACCTTCCCTTTGATCATATCACCCTGGACGACAGGCTTAAATGCCATTTTTTGCATGACCGTATCTTTTGCATGTCCCAGGGTTTCGATCGGATTCCCGGCGGCGATATGGCAGGCTGCTTTCACGAAAACATCACGGGCAGGAAACGTAAAGTAATCGGAATCCTGAATAATGTCCAGTTCGAAAATGCGGGTTGGTTTTTCGTCGAATAACAAGGAAAAGATCCCGTTGTCGGCCCCTAAAAAATAATGGCCTTCATGTACGACCAGGGTGTGGGGCGTCTCAATGGCAGCCTCGGAATTGATCGCCAGAATGTGGATGGTCCCCTCGGGAAAATTCCGGTAAAAGTTCCGGACAATGAAGGCAGCCTGATTGAGATCAAAAGCCGGGATATTATGTGAGATATCTACAATACGTACATCCGGAAGATGCCGGAGAATGGCTCCTTTTACCGCTCCTGCATAATGATCCTTCAAGCCCCAGTCGCTTGTCAATGTAATGATCGCCATGGAAATAATCGTACTTTTGCGTAATCAAAGGTACAACATTTTCATGAGTGAGAAAATTATCACCATCGAATCGGTTCACCCGGTCGATATTTTTGGGCCGAATGATGTGAATCTTGAAGTGATCCGGAATTTCTTCCCAAAACTCAGAATCATCCCCCGCGACAACTTTGTGAAAGTCCTTGGAGAAGAACAGGAGCTGATTGATTTCGAGTCGAAGTTCACCGACCTCATGCTGTATTATGAGAAATTCGGAAAACTGACTCCGCACGATATCGGAATCCTATGGGGTTCTGTTCCGGGAGAAACGGAGAGCCGGACCCGCGTGATTTCCGGGTTACCTGAAGACCAGATCCGGGAACAGAGTCTTACCGAAAACCCGCAATCCTCCCGAAACGGCACATCGGATATCGGGTCAATGACCGGAGAATTGTCATCCGAAGTCCTCGTTCATGGTAAGAATGGACTGCTTGTACGAGCCAGAACCGGTAATCAAAGAAAACTCGTCGAAAGTTCCTCGAAAAACGATCTGGTTTTTGCCATCGGTCCGGCCGGTACAGGAAAGACCTATACTGCCGTTGCCCTCGCCGTAAGAGCATTGAAAAACAAGGAGATCCAGCGGATCATCCTGACCCGCCCGGCTGTGGAGGCAGGTGAAAACCTTGGTTTTTTACCGGGTGATCTTAAAGAAAAACTCGATCCCTACCTGCAACCGCTTTACGATGCCCTGGGAGATATGCTTCCCACACAAAAACTCATCCAGTATCTTGAAGACCGCGTTATTGAAATTGCCCCCCTCGCCTTTATGCGCGGCCGTACCCTCAACAACGCGTTCGCCATACTCGATGAAGCCCAGAACACAACCCCGGCCCAACTCAAGATGTTTCTGACCCGGATGGGATCTTCCGCAAAATTCATCGTGACCGGCGACATCACCCAGATTGACCTTCCCCGAAACCAGATCAGTGGACTGATCCACTCCCAATCGGTTCTGAAAGGCATCCCCGGAATTGATTTCGTCTATCTCGACAGCAGCGACATCATCCGCCATAAACTGGTGAGCAGGATCATTCATGCGTATGGCAGGGGGGAGTAAATGAAGACTGTTTGCGCCATGGTGCCGTGGTGAAGTGGTGCCATGGTGAGGTGGTGCCATGGTGAGGTGTGCCATGGTGAAGTGGTGCCGTGGTGAAGTGGTGCCATGGTGAGGTGTGCCATGGTGAAGTGGTGCCATGGTGAGGTGGTACCATGGTGAAGTGGTACCATGGTGAAGTGGTGCCGTGGTGAGGTGGTGCCATGGTGAGGTGGTGCCATGGTGAAGTGGTGCCATGGTGAGGTGGTACCATGGTGAAGTGGTGCCGTGGTGAAGTGGTGCCATGGTGAGGTGGTGCCATGGTGAAGTGGTGCCGTGGTGAAGTGGTTATGGCTTAAGAGATTTTCTTGTCTTTGAAAAAACCTGAAGAATCTTAAGAGTCTCGGCTATCAGTGGATTAAGAATCGTCTGGTCAACTAGTTTTGTATCTGCGATCAGCTCAAGCCAGAAAAGGGTTTCATCACACTCTTCCACTACGATGCAAATCTTCGCATAGTGCTCAGCGGGTGATCGACCTCTGCATGATGCCCTAAAATTTGCAGCTACAGAAGTAGCGCTTCTGATTGCCTGTTTACCAAGGATTTTTAATTCATCACGATGATTTAATTCGGAGTATAATCTGATGACATTCAAGGCATTCTGTTTTGTCCTTTTTCGAAATTCATCATTAAAGGGCTGTGTTGTCATAAAACTTTTATTGCTTAATCAGCTTGGAATCGAAAGGTGAATATAAAAAATCAAATTGCATCAGGGTGTAACCACACCAAGGCACCATAGCACCACTTCACCACGGCACCATGGCACCACCGCACCACGGAATCACTGCTCCTCAACGCAAGTTTTCCTGTTCTTTGTCAGAAATATTCGGAAAATTCGAAATTATTCATCGCTTTTCAGTGTTTAATCAGGGATTTAAAAAAAAGTTGACCTTACATCAAAAAATAAATCCATATTCCTCTTACCCTCCTACCCTCCTACCCTCTTACCCTAATTTCACTATCTTTGCCAACGCAAACACTTCTTGCCATGTCAAACATTCTCACTCGAACCAATTTCAACCTCCCCGGCCAGAAAAACCTGTACACCGGGAAAGTACGCGACGTTTATAATATCAATGATGAATACCTCGTGATGATTGCAAGCGACCGCATATCGGCTTTTGATGTCGTTTTGCCCAAAGGTATTCCCTTTAAGGGACAGGTGCTGAACCAGATTGCCGCGAAATTTCTCGACGCCACTGCCGACATCTGCCCGAATTGGAAGATCTCCACGCCCGATCCCAACGTGACCATCGGAAGATTCTGCAAAATCTACCCGGTCGAAATGATCATCCGGGGTTATCTGACCGGAAGTTCATGGCGCACCTATCAAAAAGGCATCCGGAACATTTGCGGGGTGGCAATTCCTGACGGAATGAAGGAACACCAGCGCTTTCCGGAGCCGATCATCACCCCCACCACCAAAGCGCAAGAGGGTCACGACGAAGACATCTCCGAAGAGGAACTCATCGCGCAGGGACTTATCCCGGCCTCCGAGTACCAACTGATCAAACAATATACCCGGGCTCTTTTCCAAAGAGGTACCGAAATCGCACAAGAGAAAGGATTGATCCTCGTCGACACCAAATACGAGTTCGGAAAAGGCCCGGATGGAAAGATTTACCTGTGCGACGAGATCCATACCCCCGATTCCTCCCGATATTTTTACCTTGATGGATATGAAGAACGGTTTTCACGGGGTGAACCACAGAGACAACTGTCGAAAGAGTTCGTCCGCGAATGGCTGATGGCCAATGGTTTCATGGGGAAGGAAGGACAGCAGGTCCCCGAAATGACCGATTCCTGGATCAATGAGATCTCTGAAAGATACATCGAACTTTATGAAGTCATTACCGGCGAAAAGTTTCAACGTGCCGACAACCGGGATATTCAACAACGCATCGGCGAAAATATCCTGAAATTTCTTACGGCACAGTGATCTTGCAATGGACAATTTACAATGGATAATGGACAATGGATAATTGACAATGGACAATTGACAATGGATAATTGACAATGGACAATTGACAATGGATAATTGACAATGGATAATGGATAATTGACAATGGATAATGGATAATGGACAATGGATAATGGATAATTGACAATTGACAATGGATAATTGACAATGGATAATAGGATTTGAGGAAGTTAACGTTCGAGAGGGGTTTATGTTTCTTACCTTTTATCAAAGACAATTTTGTTAATTCGATCATATGATCGTTGAGAAAGAACCATTTCTGGAGAAGGAAAATATCATAAAAACCAAAAGCTACGGGTTTGCAATCCGAATCGTTAATCTTTATAAAATCCTGGTTGAAGAGAAGAAAGAATATATTCTTGCCAAGCACCTTTTACGTGCAGGAACATCAATCGGAGCCCTTGTGCGTGAAAGTGAGCATGCTGAAAGCAAAGCTGATTTCATTCACAAACTATCTGTTGCCTTGAAAGAGGCCAATGAAAGTGAGTACTGGTTGGATATACTATATGATACAAAATTCATAACCAGCCAAATGCATAAATCCATAACAAAAGACAACAAAGAACTTCTGAAACTGTTAACCGCAATAATCAAAACTTCAAAGCATTAATAATTGAGAATTATCAACTGTCCATTGTCAATTGTCAATTGTAATGCAGTACTTTAATAAATATATTCTCCTCCCGTGATCCCCTTCTCCCCTCCCCGCATGGATCAAAAGATCATCGACGAAGTGGTCGACACGCTGTGGTCGGGGTGGATCACGACCGGACCCAAAACGAAACGGTTTGAAAAGATGCTGACGGCTTATGGCGGGCAACGGGCAACCCTGTGTGTCAGCTCCGCCTCAGCCGGTTTGGAACTGATGCTCCGGTGGTTTGGCGTCGGACCGGGTGACGAGGTGATTGTTCCTGCCTATACCTATTCGGCGACGGCTAATGTGGTCATTCATTGTGGCGCCCGGGTTGTCTTTGTTGATGTCGGTCCCGATTTCAATATCTCAATCGAATCGATTTACAGATCGATCACGGAACGAACCAAGGTGATCATGCCGGTCGACATAGCCGGATGGCCGTGCGACTACGACGAAATCAATGCCCTTGTGCTGCGCCCCGACATTATCAGGTTGTTCGGTCCCGCAACGAAAGAACAGAAAACACTTGGCCGGATCCTGGTACTTGCCGATGCCGCACACTCCATCGGCGGTACTTACAAAGGGAAAAAGGTCGGAAATCTTACCGATATCACGGTCTATTCGTTTCACGCGGTGAAAAACCTTACCACTGCCGAAGGAGGCGCAGTATGTTTGAACCTCCCGTTACCTTTCGATCATGAACAAATTTACCGGGAACTGAATGCGAAGTCACTTCACGGTCAGACCAAGGATGCATTGGCTAAAACCCAGATCGGAGGCTGGCGCTACGACATCATTGAGCCGGGTTACAAATTTAACATGACCGATATTCAGGCTTCTATCGGCCTGGTTGAACTTTCACGGTACGACGGAGATATGCTTGCCCGACGTAAAACGATCTTCAACCGGTATTCCAAAGGATTGGGAAAATTTTCATGGGCACAGATACCTGTTTACCTGCAACCGGGGAAGTCCTCATCTTTTCATGTTTACCTGCTCAGAATCAAAGATATAACCGAATCTGTGAGGGATCAGATCATCCAGGAGATTTTTCGCCGTGAAGTTGCCGTGAACGTACACTTTGTTCCATTGCCCATGATGACTTTTTACCGGGAATCGGGTTACGACATTCGTGATTACCCCGTTGCGTACGACAATTATTCACGCGAAATCAGCCTTCCGGTATATTATGATCTGACGGATGCAATGGTCGATACGGTGATCAAAGCCGTTGTGGATTCGGTGAAAACAGTTACCGGTATATAAAATTGCTTTCGGCTCCCTGCGTTAAAGAAGCTATAGACCCGGATCCGGGAGATAAATTGTTCAGGAATAACCTTACTCAATGGTCCGTTTTTTTGATCTGTTCTTTTCTGTGGCCGGTGTGATCCTGTTACTACCGCTGTTTTTGATCATCAGTCTGTGGATTCTGGTAACTTCACGGGGAGGCATATTTTTCAGGCAACAAAGGGTCGGTAAAAACGGAAGGGATTTTTACCTGCTCAAATTCCGGACCATGAAACCGGATTCAGAGCAAGGGGGAAAACTTACCATCGGTTCCCGCGATCCGAGGATTACCGCGGCAGGCCTGTTCCTCCGAAAATTCAAACTGGATGAATTGCCACAACTTTTTAATGTTATTACTGGTGAAATGAGCCTGGTTGGACCCCGTCCGGAAGTACGGAAATACGTGGAGCTCTATTCCGCGGAACAACAGACTGTACTTCAAGTAAAACCAGGAATAACAGATTATGCTTCAATCGCATACATGGACGAAAACACCCTCCTGGGCCGGTCAGCCGATCCGGAAAGAACCTACATCGAAACCATCATGCCGGAGAAGATCAGGCTGAATATGAAATATATTGAAAATCAAGGATTGTCGACCTATTTTAAAATCCTCATTCTCACCGTACTTCATATCTTCAAAAAGGGAATGTAAAGCACGCTCAAACGACAGGCCGGCCTCCCATCCATAAAAGCTAAATGCACCTGTTTTTCGGTCGCTTACCGGGCTGAGACCACGAACCTGCCCGAACCGGTATAGTTTCCCGACCGGAAATGACAAATGTAAATGCCGTCGCCGAGTTTTCCGAGGTCGTACCGGATCTTGCTGACGCCCTCCTGAGCGTAATGGTCCTCTATTTCATCAACGAGCCTGCCGTATGCGTCATAAATCCGGATGCTGAACGCTTCACGGCTGTCACTGTTTACCAGCGTAATGATGATATGATCCGTCGCAGGGTTGGGGTAGATCGCCGAAACATAAGGCTGATCCAGATCCTCAGGATCATCAATCGAATTGGGATACATCCTGGGACTGCCAGCCTCAACCCAAGCGGTATAGATCAGGCTGGAAAGTGCTTCTGATCCGGTCTTCATAAACCAGGTGGTAAAATGCTGCGCTTTCGACCACAAATTCTGATAATAGAGTTCCGTTCCGACGGAACCCGAGGCGGCAGTAGCAGAGCTGTCGGCATACAGAATGCTGTCGACATACTGATAATTCAGGTATAAATAGTCAAAAATATAATCGGAAACATTGTGAATAAATCGTGCTGAATCAACCTCGTATTGGATCATCGATTCATACCTTGAAATCATATAGGTTTCATACCTGGAATGCACCCCGGTATTGCCTGTTATCTGACCATTATAATTTACCGTAATATGCAGGGGCATATGACCATCGCCCACATAATGACTCAGATCGGCAGTAAAAAGAGCCGATCGGTTCCAATCGCCGCGATTGAAACAACTTTTCAACGAATCATAACATCTCAGTGTTGCCCAGGGGAGGGTACCCTGATCCACCACGAACCATAAGCCGTACCGGGCGACCACGGAATCATAATTCTGATGGATGGTCCCCGTTTGCAGGAATTCGGGATAATTATCGATATCAATATAGTGCCGGGGTGATTCATCCGGATCCTGATCCTTGCGATAATCTGCATCGGAAGCGTGATTGGTGACAAAATTTGTCCACGAGGGTTTCAGGAACTGCATGGCCGGCGGGTATCCCTGGGGCGCGTTGCCGCTGATCTTTTTATGCCCTTTCGAGCCCCAGCTTGAGAGTATCAAAACCAGGCACACCAACAGGGCTGAAAAAATCATTTTCTTCATTCAAGGACTTTTAAAAGATTCTTCAAATCCTCCGGTATTTCCGGGTCACCAATTTGATTATAGGAAAATATCAGGTTGTGGATCAGCCTCCTGATGATATCAACATGGGTACAGGGCGTAAAAAAGGTACGGTCGGGCTTGACCTTCAACTGACGTATAAACAGTTCTATTTCACGACGTGTAAAAACAGCGCCCTGGGTAAACGGGTTGATGTAAAACAATACATCATTTTCTGTGGGATTTACTATACCATAATCCGTAAGGTAAGCAAGGATGAAATGTTGTGGAAGGTTGACCCCGAAAATGGGCAATTGAAGACGTTGGGCAAGAATCATGTAAAGCATGCCGAGCGACAGTGAGTTGCCTTTACGGGTTTCGAGTACTGTATTGATATAGGAATTCTGCGGCTCCGACAAGCTTTGAACATTCCCTTCAAAATGCTGAATATGAAATAAAACATGATTGATTACCTTCACGTTCTCCAGTGCAGTCAGGTTTTCGTGAAGCTCGACCCAGATATCCATCCTCAACTGTTCGATGGCAACGATCACCTCCTCCTCCTTCAAATCCGGATTGTTGGTCCTGGTTACCAGGATGAATCCCCTGAGCAGGTCTTCTGATCCTTTATGGCGCCATTCGGCCAATTCGCCGCACACGGTTTCCAGGTTTATTTTTCTGATGATTCCCTGGATCCGCTCCCGGAGACCAGGATCAAATGTATTTTCGAGTGCGGTACCCAACGGGGCCAGGGCAGGATTCCCGATCGCAAGCAACTGCTCCCGGATCCGGTTGAAAATCATCTCATCGGGTTCATCCAGAAGGTTGATCAGGGCAGGTATCTGCTTGATATCAGGCATAAAGGGTAATGACTCGGGGAGTTTACTTACAACGTCGTTTTTTATTCAGCTTGTTATGGTATCCAAAACCAGTTTTATCAGATCTGCAATAAGTCGTTTATGGTCGGGGATGTACGCCCCGGTGGCCCGGTTGGCAATCAGGGCACACAGCGTGACCATTTCGTGACCCATCAGTGCTCCCAGTCCGTACAATGCAGAGGTCTCCATCTCAAAGTTGATGATTCGGAGCCCCTGGTGGTCAAATGTCCGGAGTTTTTCAATCATCCCGGGATCGGCCAGCGGAAGCCGGAGAAACCGACCCTGTGGCCCGTAAAACCCGGGAGCCGTCACCGTGATCCCGGCTGTGGCATGGGCCCTGAATTTGTCGATCAACCGGTCGGCGCCCTTGACAAAATAGGGGCGTGAAAGATGGTCGGGCCAGCTTGTATGCTTCGCAAACGCCTCATTCAGCTCCCGGTCGAAAATCCGCTCTGAATCCCTGTAAAAATACATCAGGTTATCCAGTCCCAGGGCATGGGTCGACAATCCAAAGCAGTTAACGGGGACATCCGGTTGAATGGAACCGGAAGTCCCTATCCGTATGATCGTAAGGCTGCGGTTAACTTCCTTCTTCACCCGGGTCACAAGATCAAAATTGGCCAGGATATCCAACTCGTGCATCACGATATCACAATTGTCGGTTCCGATTCCCGTCGACAAGGCTGTGATGCGTTGCCCTTTATAATTACCGGTAACAGAAATAAACTCACGGTTGGAGCGATGGTGGTCAATATGGGTAAAATGATCAGATATTTCAGCAACACGTTGCGGGTCGCCCACGACAATGACTGTATCAGCCAGGTTTTCCGGTTTCATACAAAGATGGTAAACACTTCCGTCAGCATTTACGATCAGATCGGGTTCTGCAAGCGGTTTCATCGATCGGAGTTTCTGCAAAAGTAGCATTTTTCCAGTAATCATTGACTACCTTTGCACCCCGTCGGGGTCCAAAATAAAACAATCCTATGCAAACCGAAATCATTAACATCGGAGATGAATTGCTGATCGGACAGGTTGTCAATACCAATGCCGCATGGATGGCCGAACAGCTTAACCTGTCAGGCTTTAAGGTAGAACGCGTGACCATCATTGGCGACGAAAGGGGACAGATAATCGAAGCGTTGCGCGCCGCGGAAAAACGGGTTCCGGTTGTGCTGATTTCAGGAGGCATTGGCCCTACCAAAGATGATATCACCAAGACTACATTGTGTGAATATTTCAACACGCGTCTGGTTTTTAACCCGGACGCTTACCGGGATATTGAAACCATTTTTGCCCGTCGCGGATACAGCGTGACCGAACTGAACCGCCGGCAGGCCATGCTCCCGGAAGCTTGCCTGACGCTGCCCAATCCGAACGGTACCGCACGCGGAATGTGGTTTGAGAAACGAGAAGGAGTACAGGGTACAACGGTCTTTGTCTCCATGCCCGGGGTCCCTTTTGAGATGAAAGCCATAATGACCGATCATGTGATCCCTGCATTGAAAAATACTTTTCAAACCCCTTTCATCTGTCATAAAACGATTCTGACCCAGGGAATCGGTGAATCATTTTTAGCAGCGAGAATTGAGAAATGGGAAAATGACCTTCCCACCCATCTTAAGCTCGCCTACCTCCCGCAACCGGGAATCGTCAGGCTCCGGATCACCGGCATGGGAACGGATGAAGCGCAGATCAGGAAAGAAATCGAAGAACAGTCGGCAAAACTGGAGTCGCTTATCGCGGAACATGTTTTTGGATACGATACGGATACCCTCGAAGATATCGTAGGCAGGTTACTTAATGGGAAAGGAGCTACCCTGGCGACTGCCGAAAGTTGCACAGGAGGGTACATCGCGCATCTGATTACTTCGGTGCCCGGCAGTTCCGCCTATTTTAAAGGCTCGGTAGTAGCATATGCCAACGACATTAAGAGAGAGCTGGCCGGGGTGCTTCCTGAAACGCTTCAAAAGCACGGCGCCGTGAGTCAGGCGACGGTAGAGGAGATGGCTACCGGTATTCAGAGACGCTTTGAAACCGATTATGTGATCGCGACCTCCGGGATTGCCGGGCCGGATGGCGGATCAACTGAAAAGCCTGTCGGGACGACATGGATCGCCATCGCTTCGCCCGGTGAAGTCGTCAGCTCCCTGTTTGCCTTTGGCGACAACCGCGAACGCAACATCAGAAGAACGGCATTGCAAGCGCTTAACATGTTACGAAAGAAAATTTTGCAGATTTAAAATAAAGACCTATCTTTGCACTCCATTTTGAAAGGCATTTAATCAGTATCGTCATGGCAAGAATTTGCGAAATAACAGGTAAAACAGCAATCAAAGGAAATTCTGTATCTCATTCCAACAAGAAAACAAAACGTTGGTTCAGTCCCAACATTCAAACCAAAACCTTTTACATTGCCGAAGAAGACCGTAATATTACGCTCAATATTTCAGCAGAAGGATTGCGTCATATGAATAAAAAAGGAATTTACACCTGCATTAAAGAAGCAAGGGAAAAAGGATATCTTACTAAGTAAGTTTTTTTTTCATGGGTAAAAATGCTGTTACGATGTAACAGCATTTTTTTTGCCTGTACAAACGGGAAATAAAATGTCGTCGCGTACGTTTAATGTTAAAGAACCTGACACCCGAATGAAATCAAGCTCCTGCTGCCTGTTGCTGTTCCTGCTCGTCCTCTTTCCGGGTATAACAACATGGGCGCAGCAGCAACCCGACCGGGAGAATGACGACCTGGTTCAGTTTTCAGGGATCACCATCACTGCCGACAGTCTGAATCCGGTGCCATACGCCAAGATCCACGACATTTGCAGCCACCGGGGAACCACCAGCGATGCAAACGGGTACTTTTCTTTTGTGGCCCACAAAAAAGACACGGTGATATTCAGCGCCCTGGGATTCAAGCCGGCCTCGTTCGTTATCCCCGACACCATCACCAAACAACGGTACTCCCTGATCCAGCTTATGACTGCAGATACATTGACGCTGGCGGCCGCCTTCATTTTTCCCTGGCCGACCCTGGAGGACTTTAAAAAAGCATTTGTCGAACTGAAAATTCCGGATGATGATCTTGAAATCGCACGAAAAAACTTGCAGGCAGCCGATATCCGTATGAGGGCCGAAGAATATCCGATGGATGCTTCCATGAACTACCGGAATTACATCGATACCCAGACGAGCAAGCTGTACTACTTCGGACAGCAGCAACCCTTTAACATCTTTAATCCCTTTGCCTGGGCAAAATTCATTAAAGCCTGGAAGGAAGGGAAATTCAAATCTCAGGAAGAACGGCTTAAAGACAAGAATCCTTGAAACGATTGCTGATCATCGCTGCATTATTTCTGCTGATCGCGGAATCGTTCGGCCAGCAGACCAACCCGCCGGCCGGTCAGGCTGCAATCCTCCGGGGCACCATAACCCTGTGGGAGTCACGACAGCCGCTGCAGTTTGTAAACCTCGCCATTAAAGGAACTACCATTGGTACAACCACCGACGCCAATGGCAAATATGAACTGAGAGTGCCGCCAAATACCGACCTGGTTATCCTGTTTTCATTCGTGGGCTATGAAACCGACTCCGTTCCCATCCGGCTGAAACCGGGTGAAACCAGAATCCTGAACCATGGCCTCAGACAGATTTCCACACAACTTGAATCGATCGAAGTGAAAGACCAGCAACTGCGAACCAGTACTTTCAGCCGGCTCGATCCCAAAATCATGACCTTCATCCCCACCATCAACGCCAGTGTGGAAGACCTGATCAAAACAATGCCCGGGGTATCCTCCCGGAATGAACTCAGCTCACAATACTCAGTGCGGGGAGGCAACTATGACGAAAACCTTGTTTTTGTCAACGATATCGAGATCTATCGCCCCTTTCTCGTAAGGTCGGGTCAGCAGGAGGGACAAAGCTTTCTCAATCCCGATCTTGTTTCAGGCATCTCTTTTTCAGCGGGAGGGTTTGACGCCAAGTACGGCGACAAGATGTCGTCGGTCCTCGATATCCGATACAAAAAACCCCGTGAATTTGCCGGTTCATTCGACGTCAGCCTGTTGGGTGCAAACGCACACCTGGAAGGATCCATCACCAAAAAGTTTACATACCTGCTCGGCGTTCGCTATAAAACCAACACCTACTTTCTGAAAGGTCTTGACACCAAAGGGAACTACAAACCCAGGTTCTTTGACATCCAGGGATTGCTGAATTATGAGATCAATAAAAAATGGGAGGTTTCGGTTCTGGGTACCTTTACCAACAACTCCTACAAATTAATCCCCGAAACCCGGGAGACCAGTTTCGGAACCCTCGACGAAGCTTACAAAATCAAGATCTATTTCGACGGCAGGGAGGTCGATCGGTATCAAAACTGGCTCGCCGCCGTGACCCTGAATTACAAGCCCACTTCTTCAGTCAGGCTCAAACTGATCTCCTCCATATTTCAGACCTGGGAATCGGAGACTTATGATATCTCGGGGGAGTACTGGTTGGGGAAACTGGAAGTATTCCAGGGAAGCAGCCAGGGTGAGATCACCGAAATCATGGGGATTGGAGCCTATCTTCAGCATGCCCGTAACTACCTTGACGGAACGGTATTCAACATGGAGCACCGCGGATCGTGGGACGGGGAGCAACACAGTGTCCAATGGGGTTTAAAGTACCAGCACGATTTTTTCGACTACCGGATCAATGAATGGGAGTTGCAGGACTCAGCCGGATATTCTCTTCCCCACCCTCCCGATTCCCTTGGATCACCCTACCCTCCGAAATTAGACCTGGAGTTGTCGAATGTCATTACCAACCATAATAAAGTCAATACCAACCGTATCGCGGGATTTCTTCAGGACACCTGGACTTTAAATGCCACCCGGAGCGATATTTCGATAACTGCCGGAATCAGGGCAATCTATTATGATTATTCAAATCAGGTGTCGGTCAATCCCCGGGTCAACATCTCATTCAAACCCCATGGAAAACAGGATGTGGTATTCAGACTCGCCGCGGGGTTCTATTCTCAACCCCCGACATTCAGGGAAATGACCGACCTCCAAGGGAATATTGTCCCGGGACTGAAGGCACAAACTTCACTCCACGTCGTTGCCGGGAGCGATTACTATTTCAAAGCCTGGGGAAGACCCTTTAAATTCGTGACAGAGGTGTACTACAAAAATATGCAGCACCTTATTCCCTATGAGATCGACAATCTGAAGATCCGGTACTTTGGAACCAACGATGCCCATGGATATGCCGCAGGTATCGATTTCAGGATCAATGGAGAATTCGTCAAGGGAGCTGAATCCTGGGCCAGCCTTTCGTTGATGAAAACAGAAGAATATTTTGAAGGGGCCTGGATCCCCCGTCCGACCGACCAGCGGCTTAACCTTGCCATTTTCTTTCAGGATTACATCCCGAAATTTCCTACCTGGAAAGTGAACCTGACCCTGATTTATGGAACCGGCCTTCCTTTCGGTCCACCCAATTCCTCCCGGAAAGAACAGACACTCAGGATGCCTCCATATCGCCGTGTCGACGTGGGACTTTCGAAACAAATCATCGGTAGTAATACCCGTTTTTCTCCAAAAAATCCATTCAGGGCTTTCAATTCGATGTGGATCACGCTCGAGATTTTCAATTTACTCCAGATCAACAACACGGTATCGTATCTCTGGATCACCGATATCAACGGAAAGGAATACGCCGTGCCGAATTATTTAACACCCCGGATTATTAACCTCAAGCTGATCGCGTCATTCTGATCATCGCCGTTCAGAAACCGTTCCCTTTGTAATCACTCACCGATGACCCTGAACCGGTCGCCGGTACCTTCCACCATCCGACGTTCCCAGTCGGCGCCATAACCCGGCTGTGATGGTTTCTTTGGAATACCGCGACCGTTCCCGTTATCAAGGAGCTCTATATTCCGGCTTTGCTTCACATTTCCATCCATATATTTCATAAAAAGATAGTGGTAGAATTCATTCCATTTCGAAACAATCATGTTCCCTGTAAACCAGGAATAATCCGTTACATAATCAATTCCCAAACCGGGATCGTCACGGTAAAGGAAACCGGCGCGGTAATCGACAATGGCCGTCTCCTTCGCTAACCGGTCCTCCAGGATTCGCTGATATGTTTCAATTTCAGGATGGATCACGTTATATCGCGAATATGAAAAATTGTTGACCTGGTTAAAAGTCCAGAAGGCGGATTGATCCGACCATCTGATCATCGATCCGGTTCCGGTCGCATAGGGTACGGGAACCGACTGAATGCCGCAATACATCGGGGCATAGACACATCCGTCGGCATCGTCGACCCCGAACCAGAAAATCCCGCCGATCGGATCGGGAATCCATGATCGTGACTGGGCAACGAAGCTGTAACCGGTCTGTTGGGTGGCAATGGCCCGTTCGTTAAGGTACAATGCACCGTCAACACTGAATTCCATCGGCCTCCACCGGTAAGGATTCTGAAAAGGTCCCGCCCCGAAATCATATCGCATGTCGAGGGGGGTATCTTCAAAATGATCCCGCATGGCATCCATCACCATCCGAAGGGTTACCAGGCTGTCGACCTTTACCCACAGCGGTAAGCGGTTGGTAACAAAGTTTCCGGCATTGGATCTTCCGTCGGAATATTTTGCCGAACGTTCCAGTTTCCCCTTTGCATAATCGGTAAAGGTCCCGTTGTTACGGACTTGCGCGTTGATTTTCCGGAAAAAGGACCAGACCCGGGAATCACAAAATCTGGCTCCGCCAAAATTCACGGGATTATAGACATCGGAAAAGCTGAAGTCAGCATCCTCCCCTTTATAGAAACCATGAGCTTTCGCGAAATTTATCACGTCAGGTGAATGATAAACGGTACGCCGTGGATCGTTCCAGTCATTGCTCTTCTGAAAATCAAAAGTCGTGATCCTTGCCTGATTGGCATGACCGGATACATATCCGTCGGGAATACGCATGGCAACCCATACGGCCCCCTTTTCATACTTTCCCTTTCCGATGAGTTCCATGATCCATGCCTCCCGGGAATCCGACACGGAGAATGACTCTCCACCTGATGCGTAACCGTATTGTTCAATAAGTTCTGTGATCACCCGGATCAACTCCCGGGCGCTTTTGGCGCGCTGCAAACCGATCTTCATCAGGGAGCCGTAATCGAGAAACGCTCCGGACTGACTTTGCAGCGAATCCAATCCTCCGAAGGTGGTCTCGCCGATAGCGACCTGATGCTCATTCATGAACTGTACGACCGAATAGGTATGGGCTACTTCGGGAATCTCACCCATCCATTTTCCACTTTCATAATGATAAACCTGGCACATCGAACCGGGTATATTGTCGGTTGCCGGATAAAAGGCAATGGCACCGTACCGTGTATGCGAATCGGCTGCATAGGTAATCATGACCGAGCCGTCGTTACTGGCCCCTTTGGTGATAATCAGGTTGGTGCACGAAAGAGCAGGCCGCGGTGAAGAACCGAACAGAAAAGTAAGGGACAGAATGATCAGGATGTTTCTCATAATTATGCTATTACTGATTGAATTGAATGACCGGATAAGACACATATAAAGGGCGTAGTTCTGATTCGGGTTTGAATGGTCGGAACCGGATGAAAACGGCAGGAATCCTAATGCGGATTCCTGCCGTTGGTATTAAATTGTCAAGACCTTAAAGAGATGGGGTTATTCCATCTCTTTAAGTGATTTCGCGATGATCGCAACTGCTTCACGTACCTGGGTCTCGTTGATAACCAGGGGAGGCGCAAAACGAATGATGTGATCATGGGTTGGTTTTGCCAAGAGTCCGTTATCCCGCATCTTCAGGCAGACATCCCAGGCGGTTTTCCCATTTAAGGGCTTGATGACAACGGCATTCAGCAACCCTTTACCTCTTACCAGTTCGATAAAAGGCGACCGGATTTTTCGCACTTCCGAACGGAAGATTTCACCCATGGCAAGTGCATTTTCAGCCAATTTTTCATCACGGATCACCTCCAGTGCGGCAACGGCAACTTTTGCGGCAACCGGGTTCCCGCCGAATGTCGATCCATGCTGACCGGGGTGAATGGTAAGCATGATCGGATCGTCGGCAAGGACTGCTGAGATGGGATAAACACCACCTGAAAGCGCCTTGCCAAGGATCAGCACGTCGGGTCTGACGCCTTCCCAATCGCACGCGAGAAGTTTTCCGGTGCGGGCAATACCGGTCTGTACCTCATCGGCGATGAACAGCACATTTTTAGCCTTGCACAGATCATACGCTTTTTTAAGATACCCTTCATCGGGAACGTACACGCCTGCTTCTCCCTGGATCGGTTCCACGAGAAATCCGGCAACATTCGGGTCCTGTAACGCTTTTTCCAGCGCTGGCAGATCATTGTAAGGGATCGTAATAAACCCGGGCGTGTAAGGACCGAAACCATCGCGGGCTTCAGGATCAGTCGACATTGAAATTACCGAGATCGTTCGTCCGTGAAAGTTGTTTTCACAACAGATGATCTTTGCCTGATTTGCAGGAATACCCTTAACGGTATAAGCCCATTTACGGGTCACTTTCAGGGCCGTTTCATCCCCTTCGGCGCCGGTGTTCATGGGCAAAACCCGCTGGTATCCGAAATATTCCGTTATGAACTTTTCGTAAACGCCCAGCACATTGTTATAAAACGCGCGTGAGGTAAGTTCAAGCGTTTGTACCTGTTCGATCAGGGCTGCGGTGATTTTCGGGTGACAATGTCCCTGGTTCACCGCACTGTAAGCTGAAAGAAAGTCGAAATATTGCTTTCCTTCTACATCCCACATGTAAACTCCTTTGCTTTTGGTCAGAACAACAGGAAGCGGATGATAGTTGTGCGCCCCGTACTGATCTTCCAGGTCCATCGCCATCTGTGATGTTTTAACTTCAATCATAATACACTTTGTTTTTACAGAACATCGATAACTTCACTGTTCATCGCGGCTGGAGATCGATACATCCAGTTCCGGATGATCCGGTCGACAGGTGCTGTAACACCTTATTTTATTACGGTGAAAGAACCCGTGTTCAACAGGGTCTCCCCTTCAACCAGTCTGAAATAATAGGTACCTGCAGTCAATTCATCAACCGCGATAATGTTTTTCAGTTGTGCACAGGACACTGAACCAACCTGCCTGCCACTGGCATCGTACATTTCGAAAACGCCGTTCCTGACCAGTTTCGAAAGTTCCACATGCATCATTTGGGAGGCGGGGTTGGGGTAAGTTTTAACTCCGACTTCAGGCATCAGCGATTGCGAAATCCCGGAGGCATACTCAAGCGCAAGATCATCGATATACAGGGCGCTGCCTGCCTGTCCTTTGCCCTGGGTAAAACTTACGGCATTGAATCCGGCGCTGGCGACACAAAGTACCGAAATAGAATCAGAAGCCACTTCTGAAGTAAAATAATAGACCGGAATCTCAAATTTGGTGTATTCGTTTACGGCATCTTTAATCAGGAAAAAACCTACGCCCAGTGTATCGCGGTGTTTGGTAGTGGTATTCCATTTTGATAACAGGACAACAGCGGCAGCAGAATCACCGCTAACCGGCTCATATTTAAAATAACCGGTGAATTTAACGGGTTTACAATCGGCACATGCCCTTCCGATCAGGGCGCGGGTTTCGGCCATCACCATCTGGCAGGTACCCAACATTCCGGGAATGAAAATATCGCTGGGGAACATGGTGAAATTCTGTGAAACCAGTTTTGCAGCATAGGTGCCACCATGAGCGTCAGTCGTTTTAAAAACAGTAACCGGACCGGGTCCGATGGGAGCAGGAACAGAAGCCAGTTCATTCAGGGTCGCGAGCCAGTTGTCGGTGGGTCCGGTCCCTGGTTGGTCATAATTAAGTGTACCGCTCACGGGTACATTGTACCAGTTTTCAAGATCTCCGTTAGGGATCTGTTGTTGGCTGTATCCCGAGTGGAACAGCAGTAATGTCATTGCAACGAGGAAAAGTTTTTTCATAGTATAAAATTTAGATGTGATAAATAATTTGCAGTGTTGTAACCCGGGGTGGTTCGATGGTCGCAGGTCTGAGTGAAAACTCTTTGTTAAGCAAGTTGTTAACAATAGCAGCAAATTTAAAACTGCGAACGGTCACACTCACACGGGCATCCATGATGAAAGTTCCGGTGTGGTTTTCTTCCCGGTATTTCGTGATGCCGGTATTAAAATAATCGGGCTGGTCATAATCAATGAAAAACCGGTCAATATTTCTGATATAGCTGTAATACTTTCCTGTAACGCCCAGTGACAGCCTCTTAAAAGCAACATCCAGATCGCCTTTTGCAACATGCTGGATCCTGTATTTCAAAATGTCGCCGGTAACATCGGAGGAAGTAGTGTTGTACGACAGCCAGGTTTTCTTATCCTTGTAATACACAAAGCCGGTATCCCGAGCTTGTGGCACGGCATAGGTATACCCGAGCAGAAAAGTAAAACTCAGATTTTTGGTGATATCTCCCTGACCTGCCAGTGAAGCATCGACGCCATATATCTGCGCCGGACCCGTGTTGAAAAACTTGAATCCCATGTTCTTATTAAAATGGGGGCTGCGTCCCCAGATTCCGAAATTGAACTCGATATAATTATCATAATGCTCGTAAAATGCAGCAATATCAAAAACAGCTTTCACGGCGCCTATTTTGAACATCTGTTTGAGCCCGAGTTCCGCGTTGTAGCTGTCCTCGGGAACAAGACCCGGGTTGGGATAAAATCCAAATCCACCGGAATTGGTGGTGATATAGCGTTCGCCGATACTCGGGAACCTGTACCCCTGGCCAAAGGAGGCCCGGATATAGGTGGCTTTTGTCGCCTGCAGGTTAAGCCCTGCCCGGAACACGGTCTTGTGTCGTTTCTGGTCGGTTAGTTGAAAATATTCATACCGGAACCCGGCGAGGATATTCAACCTTTTCCAGAACTTTTTCTCTACCTGACCGAAAACGGCAAAATTTTCTGAAACATAGGTCCCATCAATGTCTCCGCTCGTAGTGCTGTCGGCATTTAACTGCCCGGAGAAGACCCTTCCGAAGGCATAGGAATAGGTGTTCATGATGCCGGCCACTACCGTGAGATCTCCCAATGAAGAGAATTTTTTCTGATACTGGTATTCGTTGTACAGGGTAAGTGACCTGTTCGACTGGTTATTGGTCGCATTGGTGTTATTGAAAAAAACCCGGTTTTTAAAGGAATGGTTGCTTCCCTTTTTACCGAAATACTTGACATAGGGGTCAGCATAAAAGGTGGTGACTCTGTAATTGGAGAGCGCACCCGGGAAAGGCCGGTAGAGTCCGGTATCGGCATTGAACCAGAAAAAACAGACACCGCTCTGGTTGTACATGAAGGTTCCGTTAAGACCATAATGCAACCCATCAACTTTTTTAGATCTCACCCGGGTATTGAAGCTGATCTTCAGATACCGGTTGTAAGTTCCGGTAGTCGATTGAGTGGAATCTTTTATGGCCTCTTCGGGAGTTGCGCCGATATAACCGGGATCATTGTTAAAAGTGATGTTTCCGATGAAATCGATCGCACTGAATTTTTGTGAATGTGACAGGGACAAGCCATACTGAACGGGATTCAGGTCGCTTGACCAGGGAGTTGCATATTTTCGCTCGGGTTTGCTGTACAATCCACCGAAAACTGAAACTTTGGTCTCCGGGTCTTCCTTGGGCCAGGCAGTGCGTACGTTGATGGCTCCGCTTAAGGCCGATGAACCGTAAACCACCGAGGAGGCACCCTTAACAACCTCCACCTGATCTACTTCGTGAACCGGCATTAAAGTCCAGTCGGGCCTCCCGGCATCCCCTCTCAATAAAGGAATCTCATCAACGAGGATCATCACCCTGCTGCCCAATCCGGAACTGAAACCGCTGCCTGCCCTGATCTGAGGCTCATTGTCCATAATGGTTACCCCGGGAAGATGCTCCAGTGCTTTGTCGATCGATTGGGCATTGGAATTCTGAATGATGGCCGGTTTTAACACCTCGATCGAACTGACCGACTCCTGAATCCGTTGAGCATATTTTGAAGCAGAAACAACGACCGTGCTTAATTCCTGAGAGATATTATGTATCTGAAAATTGAGTTCATAAGATTTCTTGCCGTCCACGGTAATTTTTTTTACCAGCCGGTCATAACCCACCGATGAGATGATCAGTTCATATTCGCCTGCAGGAAGTTCCAGAACATAGTTACCGTTGGTATCCGAAAATGTTCCGATGTTACGGTCTTTGACGCCAATATTCACAAACGGCACCGGATCATTCATCTTGTCGTCAGTCACTCTGCCTTTTATGGCAGAAAGCTGACCATATACGAAGGTGGTCGAGATGCTATATATGAGGACTATACCAAAATATCGTAACCAATTTCTCATGCCGATCGATTTTTGACAAAAATAGTAAAATAAATCCAAACGGGATGTTAAGGCCTTTTGGAAATAGCTCCGGGCGAAGTTACCAGTGTTTGCAACATCGCTGAGGGCGAAGGAATGAAAGGTCCTAACTTCAGTGAATTCCATTTTTCATCAACTGACCGGATGGTTTGTGAATCCATGGCAACAATATTGGGCCATTCGCGTGAAAATCCGTCAAGTTCAGGGTCTTTGCTGGTTCCGTCAATCCAAAGCGTCGGGAACTTTTCTCCCGGGTTACAATCCAGCACAAAACAATCGCGTAAGGGATCGATATTATTTGCCACCAGCCAGGTCAGTTGGTGGAGATTCGTCAGATCGACTTGATCGTCGGTCAGCACAACGAATTTAACATGCTGAATCCGGTTGTTTTGAATCATCCGTTCAGCAATCTGGCGCAGGTGGTTCTTCCTCGATTTCCGCACAGAACAAATCACCAGGGAGATGCCTGCTTCTAAAAAATCATCACGGATACCGGCAATCTCGGGAAATTCAGATTTCAAAGCCGCTTTATCGATAGAAGGTTTGTCAGCGACCGGATCCGATGCAATCTGTATTGGAGCCAACTTACTGGTCGCATCCAGTCCTATTTTACTGCCGTAAGCATACACCGAGCTGGAATGGTCGAGGATATCGACCGGTCCTCTTGAAAAATGCACATCCCCAAGAGGATCAACCTTTTCTGAGATCACTTTGGCCAGGGTGACATAATCGTGAAGATCGATATTGGAATCGGCCACGACCATGACTTTATTGAACATCATCTGCCCGGCGCCCCATAAGGCGTTCATAACCTTGGGCGCCTGTCCGGGATACTCTGTATGAATGGAGGTCAGTGCAATATTATGAAAAACGCCTTCAGCCGGCATGTGCATATCAGATAGTTCCGGCACTACCGTCACGCGAATGGGTAAAAGGAATATCCTTTCAGTGGCCTTCCCGATCCAGGCGTCCTCCTGCGGCGGAACGCCTACAATGGTTGCCGGATAGATCGCATCACGGCGATGGGTTATGCAGGTTACGTGGAACCGGGGAAAGTAATCGGCCAGGGAATAAAAGCCCGTGTGATCGCCAAATGGTCCTTCCAGAATAAGATCTTCGGAGGGATCCACATATCCCTCAATTACAAAGTCTACATCGGCCGGGACTTCCAGGTCATTGGTCAGACAGCGGACCAGATCAACCCGTTTACGCCGTAAAAAGCCCGCGAGCAGGTATTCGTCAAGGTTCTCGGGAAGCGGAGCGGTTGCCGCGTAAATATAGGCCGGATCACCGCCAAGGGTTACCGTTACAGGCATTTTGAGCCCGAGCTCCTTGTACTGCTGATAATGTTTTGCCGACCCCTTGTGGAGATGCCAGTGCATCCCGGTCAGGTTGGCATCGAATACCTGCATACGGTACATGCCGAGATTCCTGGTTCCCGTTTGCGGACACCGTGTATGAACCCCCGGCAGGGTGATGAAGGGTCCGCCATCGAATGGCCAACAAGTCAGAACGGGTAATTTTCGGAGATCGGGCGGATCCATGACGACCTCCTGACAAGCTCCCCGGCCGCTTTTCGTCCTTGGCATCCAGGAGGCGACTGTCTGCAAGGCTGGTAAAACCTTCAATTTTTCAAGAAAAGTTGTTTTAGGACTCTGAAATTCCATTAACAGGCCGGCCAGCGATTCTTCTATTTCATGTAAATCCCGCACTCCAAGCGCCATGCAAATCCGCCTGTCAGAAGCCATGGCATTGATCAGCAAGGGAAATCCGGTACCGGTGTTCTCGAACAGCAATGCCTTCCCGCCTGCCTTTACCATGCGATCGGCAACCTCGGTGATTTCAAGGCGAGGAGATACAAATTCACGGATTCGGATCAATTCACCTGCCGATTCAAGGCACTGAACAAAATGTGCAAGCGACCGGTACGACATAAAATCTGTTAAAATTTAACCTGTAAATCGTAAATCGTGTTCAATCGTAAATTGTTAAACGTCTCCAGGTCAGTCCGGAGAACAAGTTTCTATTGGGGTTTCCCATCAAACTCCTGCTCTTCGAATTTTGCAGGTTTATCATTCTCATATTTGGATGGACATTTCAACAGTAGGCTTTTGGCAACAAACTGATCACCCTTCATGGAACCGATGATGACGACCTTTTCCGATTTCTCGAAATCCTGAGGCTTTGCATTGTTATAAACAACCTTTCGTTCGATGCCTTTTTCATCAATCAGGTAAAAGGAAAACCGGTTCGCGTTGATCTTGGGATCATATTCCAGGGGCTTCGACCTGTTCAGGGTGCCGATGATATGCAGCTCTTTCCCCGGCTTCAGGGAAGCCTGAGTGAAATCGGAATAGGTACTTGAATCGGTCATCGTGGTAATCACCACCCCAACCACCACGATAATAAAAATAATGATAATGATATGAATTGCTTTCATGGGGTCGGGTTTCTCTCCTTTTCCTTCAAAAACTTCTCCATTTTACCAATCCTGCGATCAAGGATAAAAAGATATATAAAAACACCGATCAGAATGACCGATAAAACCACGACAACTACAAATATTTTTCCATATTGATCCATTTTTTCAGGGAATAGCGATTAGCGAATAATTTTGAATTTTGATTCTGCATTTTGAATTTTCCATTCTTTTTTACTCCCCCAATGCCATCCTGATCCGGCGGAACCTGACCCGGAGGTTCATGATCCAGATTCCCAGCAGGATCCATCCCAACATGGCGGGATAGAAAACAATCCGGAGCGATGGTTCCAGATGCGTGGGCAGTACCGGCGAAGTATCTTTTCCGGGATGAATGCTTTCGCCGGCCATGCGGGGCATTATCATCACAAAAACGATCCAGAGCACATAAGCGAGAATATTATAGACCGCACTCACTTTGGCTTTTTTATGAGGATCTCCGATTGATCCGCGAAGGATCAAATAAGCAAGGTAAATAAAAATGCCCAGGGCGGCACCGTTCAGCTTTGGATCCTTCACCCATGGAGATCCCCAGGTAAACGAGGCCCAGACCATTCCGGTAAGAATTCCTAAAATCCCGAAGAGCAAACCCACATTGACAGATTCCACGGCAACCAGGTCTTCTTCCTCCCTGAACTTCAGGAGATACCTGATACTGTATATAAAACCAATAGTCAATAGGATAAACATACCAAACCACATTCCCACGTGATAGAAAAGGTTCCGCATGGTCTCGCGGATCGTGGTATCGGGTACCTCAACGAGGAATCCGGCGACAATAGCGTACAATAAAAGCGTTCCTGACAGCATTTTCCACCAATACCTTTTAACCATTCGTTCCAAGAGTTTCAGGCTTTTTCAGGTTGATAAAAACACAGGTGCATATGACAAGCGAAAACCGCGTTGTTCATTGACAGTCGTTGAGTTAATCTCTCCAAAGATAGGGAAATAAAATATAAGCCAGGGTGATAACAGCCAGATTGATCGTAAGAAGGACAACAAGTAATCCACCGGATCCTGACCAATCAGAGGAAGTCATGGCCGACCTGGATGATTTCATCAGGTTGATCAGCAATGGCAGAACGATTGGAAAACTCAGAATGGCCATCAATGAAAAGTTATGACCTGCTCTGGAAGCGATAGCTGCTACCATGGTCAGTACGGATGCAAGTCCAAGGCTTCCCAGCACCAGCGTGACAAGAAATAAGGCGATGTTGACCACGAGATTCCCCATCAACAGCACAAAGAAACCGAATGAAAGCGTCGAAAGTATGAACATCAGGATCAGGTTGTAGATAATTTTCGACATCACAATCTTTTGCGGACTGGTTATCGTGTAATAATACAGATGACGCGCGGGGCTTTCCTGTACAAAGCTTTTCGAGATGCCATTCACCGCCACAAAAAGCAGGATGATCCAAAAAAGTGAATTCCAGGTCTCCGGTGTGATCGTATCTTCAAAGGCCAGGTAGGTTACGAAAATCGTGGAGAGCAGATACAGCAGAATTCCGTTGATCACATACCGCTGCTTCAACTCCAGCCGGATCTCTTTCCCTATTAAAGCGCCTAATTCTTTCATTCGTAACAGTTGTAAAGCTCGGGTGCGAAGATACGAAAGGCCGGCGAAATCAAGAAAGAGGGCGACTAAAAAGTTTAGCCGCCCTCCTGAAAACACAGTACGTGTTTCAAAAATCAAATAATCTTCATTCCTTGTTTTTTACTGTATGATCATCTTCCGGGTCACCTTTTCCGTTCCCATTGAAACGGTATAAAAATAGATCCCCGATGCAAGTCCATTCGTCCTGACAGTCAGCACGTGATTGCCCGGGCTCATTGTTCCCATCTGAAGTTCCCGGATTTTCATTCCCGTAACGGTTGTCAGGGTCAGGGTAACATCGCAACCTGCAGCCAGGCTTACAGGTATCCTGGTATAGTCTCCGGCAGGATTCGGGTAATTCTGCAGAACCTGATTCTGTCCGGCGGTTTTATCGGGTCCGATACCGACAGGCCAGAAAGCAGATCCCGGGATCTCCCTGAATTCTATGGTATTATCATGTACAGGGATGGCCGAATTCACAATATTGGAACCGGGAGTATCAGCCGATTGGTACAAAATGGCAAGTTTGTCGTTTTTAATTTGTTTAGCCATAGCAGGGTAAACAAATTCGTAAAAAAGGTACATGATGCCGTCGTTGAAATCGATCATCTCTCCCATTTCCGGTTTATCATGGAACCAGGCCCTGCCATAAATATGACGGTAATTGTATTTATCCGGTGAAGGATCTCCGGGTTTTACCGCCGACCAGGTGAAATAAATGTTGTCATAGTCATCGATGGAAACCTGTGGCTGACTCGACAATCCTACCCTGTAGCTGGGTGCGGCCGTGATTGTATCCTCAGGGTCAGGACCGTTGTAAACGGCGCCAAGCAACATTCCGTGTGCCTCGAGGGTGTCAAGGTCAAGGCTGTCGGGCACCATCGGCATCGTGGAATTCCAGTAAACAAGTCCGTTGCTGTTGACATAAATATATTTGGTGCTTCCTTCCATGTAGCCGCCCCCGATCCCGAAAGCGACATGGAATATGCCCTTATGGTCTAATTCAACAGCTACCGAGCCATCAGACATTCTGAATGGCGGAACATAGGAAGTTCCGGTAGGAAGTTTCTTATTGGCGTTGCTCAGGATCGGTATTTTGGTCCAGTTATCACCATTGTCGGTCGACAACATGATAAAAGTATCAATCCAGGGGCCGGAGACTGCGAAGTAAATGGTATCGCCGTGTGGGGTACCCCACGCGACTTCGTCACCGTTGAAGCCGTCGTAATCGGCCGATGTGAGTTGCGGCAAAATAACATCTTTTTTATCCCATGTAGCCCCGCCATCGAGTGACCTGTAATAGAGCAGGGCAAGGTCAAGATTCTGATACGCAACATAAGTCCAAACCATCATGTGGATGTAGTCATGGTCCGGACCGTTGGTCATGATCCTGGGCCACGAAATATCAGTTGCTCCTGCAGGGCCAAAAATAGTGCTGTAACTCCAGGGACCTGTGCCCTTTGTAGCGCGGGTCGAAATCTTCAACCCGTTGTCGAGGTGAGCAATTACGATCTCACCATTCGGGCCCAACTGGTTATACGAAGGCCATCCGGTTCTTTCGTTCTCAATTCTCGAAGTAGGTGGCAAGCCCCAATCGGTCCCGTCATAATAGTTGTAACCGGTTCCGCGTTCGTTGTTATCCGAAGTACCCCTGATCCAGGCGGCGCCGATCGTACCGTCGTCATAAACCCTTATCCGGGTATCGACCGACGAATTGGTCTGCATATCATAAACCGTGTTCCCGATGACCTCTTCAAGGGCTGCTTTCGAGGAAGTCACAGGATTCATTTGCTGCGCCGGCATCACCTGCTCCTTCAATGACTTAAGCGGGGCCGTCTGCACTTTTGTGCTGGAATATTTCGACTGGGCAATAGCCAGAGCCGAAATCATCATGATCATAAAGAAAATGGTAAACTTTTTCATGATTTTTGTTTTGGTTATTAATTGATTACTGTTTTCTCCTAAAGAATAATTATCGGAATACTTTTTAATTTTTCAGCCATTTGCATATACAAACTTACACAATATAATCCAGCAAATGATTTTCAGCGTATGTTTTTTCGACAAAATCGATGATCCTCCCATTCTGTCCTGTTAACGTGAAAGTTTACCGGATAAAAGGAAGGCGGCCTTTCGAGCCGCCTTCCTTTACCGGTTATTATCTGTCCGGATTATTGAACGATCATCTTTCTGGTGATCTTCTGGTCGTTGATCATGGCAGTTACCATATAAACGCCCGAGGGAAGATTTTCAGCATTGATACTGACCTGAGTGGTACCGGCATTTACAATCCCTTTGTTCAGGCTGTATACCTGTTGTCCGACCAGGTTGGAAACGACGATGGTCACTTTTGAATCCTGTGTAAGATTCAGGTTAACCAGGGCGACATTCTTTACAGGGTTCGGCGTGATGGTCAGTGAATTAGCTTCCATTGATTTGGAATCAACACCAACGGGGAACGGAGGATACGGTACCGGAATTGAGAAATCGGAATCGACATAATAAAAGTCGGTCAGGTATTTGAAATCGACCGGTTGCGTTAAGTCTGTTGGAACAGAGAGGTATTCGGTGACAATCGGGATCGTGTATTTATTGTTATCGGTAAAGATGTAGGTCGACATACAATGGAACCACGCGGATGAGCTCACTTCTGAGATCAGGGTAACATTGTTTGGTTGGTTTTCGCCGCTGCTTGCGGTGATTTTATTGGTCACCAGATCGAAACCACGGCAGAAGACATCCGGCATGCTGTTATCGGTAACGCCCGGCATCTGGGTGTCGTTCCAGGTCACAAATACTTTATCGCCAAGTTGGGTGCTGGAAATCTGGACACGGTTATCCTCGCTCAGATCACCGTAAGTACCCCGGAAGGTCCAGGGATATCCCATGGCTACGCCATTCCAGGTCACGCCGTCATCGGTCGAGTAGATATCGAAGGCACAGAAAGCGCTGTCGGCAGTGGCAATGGAATATTCACCGGCCGAAACCCCGATGATTACACCGATATGGGGATTACCCCATTTATCAACCACGAGGTCGCCATCGAAGGCCGTAGTATAAGGAATCTGGTCGCGTGTGGGGAACGGAGGCAGATAAAGCTGCTCGATCCTGTAATCGCTCAGGTAATTCTTTACCCCTTCAATTCCGTCGGGGCCATCGAGCTGAACTGCAATCGGATTGCTCCACGTTTGGCCGCCATCCACTGATTTGAACAGTACCGGATAGTAATTGGCAGAGTCGCCGATCTGAACAGCGCCGCCATTGTTGGCAAGGGTCAGTATCCAAACGGTATTTCCATCGGGAGAGGCTGCAATCTTATTGCATATAGGATAGCTGCCGCTGGTTACCGGGAACGGAAGCGAATGCATGGTATAATCAAATTCGTGGGTAGCGGTATTCCATACACCGCGGCCATAAAGGATATTATTCATATATACGAACGATCCGCTCTCCCAGTTCTGATCCATATCAGTATAAAATGCCAGGCCATTTTTGGTGATGGTGAAGCCTTCCGGAATATAGGTGTAAGGAGGGGGACTGTACCAGTACATATTCTTGGTCGAATCGGCCTGGTTAACCAGGTTACATGATCCATAGCTATACCCTCCCCAGGTGCTTACCGTGTTCGAGAGGTTCGGTGCAAAAAAGGCACAGTAGGCGTTTGCAAGATCGGTATTCCCCACGGGATTGTAAATTCCTCCCTGAGGATAGCGGCCAGCGTCAAGATAATAATCTCCTCCTGTATTCAGGGTGGAGGCATAGATCTGCCGGTTATTGGTCCAGTCACTTTCCGATTGTCCGAGATTTACGCCCAGGTCGGCTGCAAGGTACCCCGATAAACCGGCGGGTGTGGACCCGGGACCCATGCGGTGGACGTTAACCAATGCATTGAGGTTATCGTCAGCCCAAACCATGGTTTTTTGCCCGCCGCCATATCCGTAACTGTATGCATTGGCAGAGGTACCGATGGTAATAACGTTAACAAAACCCTTTACGCCATCATCATAACTGACAGACGATGGTTTTGGGGCGACTGAATGGGTGCTCATAGGATTCACAGGTTCATAGGCAACCTTTTGACCTGCGACATGCTTGTTAACAGGGATACCCTGTTTCAGCCGGCCATTCTGGGCCGCAACTGCGATGGCGCATAAAAGCGCCAGACTCAGGAGTAGATTTTTTTTCATGTCAATGGGATTTATGGTTAATTAGCCCAAATATAAAAAAATATCTTTTACAACCATTCAAGAAAAAAAAGATGAATTCAGGATTTTCGGGTAAAAACCGTTTGTACAGGCTTCAGGGTTGTGAATTCACTTAAAAACATCTGCTGTCGGAATACAAAAAAGAAGGCGGCCTTTTGAGCCGCCTTCCTTTACCGGTTATTATTATTCCGGATTATTGAACGATCATCTTTCTGGTGATCTTCTGGTCGTTGATCATGGCAGTTACCATATAAACGCCCGAGGGAAGATTTTCGGCATTGATGCTGTACTGTGTCGTACCGGCATTTACAATCCCTTTGTTCAGGCTGTAAACCTGTTGTCCAACCAGGTTGGAAACGACGATGGTCACTTTTGAATCCTGTATAAGATTCAGGTTAACCAGGGCGACATTTTTAACAGGGTTCGGCGTGATGGTCAGTGAATTAGCTTCCAGTGATTTGGAATCAACACCAACGGGGAACGGGGGATAAGGTACCGGAATTGAAAAATCAGCGTCGACATAGTAGAAGTCGGCCAGATATTTAAAGTCAACCGGTTGGGTAAGGTCGGTAGGTACCGACAGGTATTCGGTAACAATGGGGATCGTGTACTTGTTGTTGTCGGTGAAAATATAATGCGACATGCAGTGGAACCACGCGGAGGAGCTTACCTCAGAGATCAGGGTAACGTTATTCGGCTGGTTTTCACCGCTGCTGGCGGTAATTTTGTTGGTCACGAGATCAAATCCGCGGCAGAACACATCCGGCATGCTGTTATCGGTTACGCCCGGCATCTGGGTGTCGTTCCAGGTCACGAAAACCTTGTCGCCCATCTGGGTGGATGAGATCTGGATGCGGTTATCCTCGGAAACGTCACCGTAGGTACCACGAAATGTCCATGGATAACCCATGGCAACACCGTTCCAGGTTGTGCCGTCATCGGTCGAATAGATATCGAACGCACAGAAAGCGCTGTCGGCGGTTGCAATAGAATATTCACCGGCTGATACTCCGATGATCACCCCGATATGAGGATTTCCCCATTTATCAACAACGAGGTCGCCATCGAAAGCAGTGGTATAAGGAATCTGGTCGCGGGTGGGGAAAGGAGGCAGATACAGTTGCTCGATCCGGTAATCGCTCAGGTAATTCTTCACACCTTCGATTCCGTCGGGGCCATCGAGCTGTACGGCAATCGGGTTGCTCCAGGTCTGTCCGCCATCAACCGATTTGAACAGTACGGGATAGTAATTGGCCGAGTCGCCAATCTGAACAGCGCCGCCATTGTTGGCCTGGGTAAGGATCCAAACGGTATTTCCATCGGGTGATGCGGCAACTTTTGAATTGATGGGATAACTGCCCGAAGTAACATTAAACGGGATTGTGGTGATGGTGTAGTCAAATTCGTGGGTGGCTGCGTTCCATACACCGCGGCCAACATTGATACCATTCATATAAACGAAAGAACCACTGCCCCAATCCTGATCAATATCGGTCATGAAGGCAAGCCCGTTCCGGGTGATGGTAAATCCTTCCGGAATGTAGAAATAGGGAGGAGGGTTATACCAAACCATATTTTTGGTGGAGTCGGCCTGATTGACCATGTTGCAACTGCCATGGCTGTAACCGCCCCAGGAACCTGCATTCGACAGGTTGGGAGCAAAGAATACCGTATAGGCATTTGCAATATTGGTGTTTCCTGCCGGGTTATAAATTCCACCCTGCGGGTAACGGCCTGCATCGAGGTAATAAGTACCACCAGTGTTGAGGGTAGTTGCATAAATCTGACGATTCGGTGTCCAGTCTGCTGCCGTTTGTCCAAGATTGACACCCTGGCTGCCTGCAAGATAACCTGAGAGGCTGGGAGGTGTTGAACCCGGTCCCATACGGTGGATGTTCACCACGGCATTCAGTTCGTCGTCGGCCCAGACCATGGTCTTCTGGCCGCCGCCGTAACTATAACCATAAGCATTGGCTGAGGTGCCGATGGGAATAACGTTTACAAAACCCTTGGTGCCTTCAGCAAATTTATGACCTGCCGGTTTCGGTGTGACAAATTGGGTATTGCTAGAACTTACAGGCTCAATGGCAACTTTTTGGCCTGTTACGTGTTTTTTCACAGGGATTCCCTGCTTAAGCTGGGCTTTCTGCGCCACAACTGCGCCAGCGAACACAAACGCGAGGCCCAGGAGTACAATTTTTTTCATGTCGTTTGGATTTGTTAATAATAGTGGCAAATGTATAAAAAATTTGATTTGCAGCGTTCCCGAATCCTGACTTTGACGACATTTTTTCCAGAATGCAGGAATACCAAGCTCTTTAGCAGGTAAATTTTCTTTCCTGACCAGGCTTCCGGTTCTTGCCAATAAAAAAGGCGGCCTTTGGAGCCGCCCTCTTTATCAGTTTTTGAGTTGGTGTTATTCAACAATCATCTTACGGGTGTAAGATTCACCATTAATCTTAACTGTATAGAAATAGATACCGGAGGTCAGCCGGTTACAGTCGATGGTGAATTTGTGATTTCCCGCGCTGATCATACCTTTATCGAGGGTCATGATCCTTTGTCCCATCACATTGGAAACTTCGATCACGACATTGGACGAACGGTCAAGATAGGTGTTGAAGCTGGTCAGGCCGGTAACCGGGTTCGGAAAATTCTGGCCGACCTCGGTATTCCTTGTCTTCTTGTTATCCACACCGGTTGGCCAGAAGGTCGAACCGGGGACAATGCGGAAGTCAATGTTGTTGTTATGCACGGAAACCGTCGATCCCGACAAGGATGAGATACCGGGTGTATCCGAGGTCTGGTAAATGATTCTCAGATTATCGTCGGGCACTGATTTCGCCATGGCAACATAGGCAAACTCATATAACCAGTAAATAATGTTGTCGTTGAGGTTGATCATGTCAGTCCACTCTGCTTTGTCATGGAATTTGGCGACTCCCCAGATGTTCCTATAGTTTTGTTTTTCTGCAGATGGATTGGCATAAGTTGGCATAACGAAGAGGCAGTAAATGTTGTTCGCTGCATCGATCGATAATTGGGGAAAACTTGAAAGACCCATACGATAGCTGGGAACCGTTAACAGGGTATCTTCGGGGTTCGGGCCATCGAAATAATAGCCAATCAGGTTCCCATGTGCCAATAGGGTATCAAGATCGAGACTGTCGGGGAGCATCGGCATGGTGGTATTCCAGTAAACAAGTCCGTTTCTGTTTACAAAGATATACTTGCCGGTGGCGTCCATGTGGCCCCCGCCAATTCCCTGTGCCATGTGAATAATGCCGTTATGGTCCATTTCAACGGCAACAGCTCCGTCGCATGCATAGAAAGGAGGTACATATTCGGTACCCTCAGGAAGTTTCTTGTTGGCGTTACTCAACACCGGGATCTTGGTCCAGGTTTCACCATTGTCGGTCGATTTCATAATAAAGGCATCACTCCAGCTCCCTGATACGGCAAAATAGATAACGTCGCCCTGAGGGGTACCCCAGGAATAAACATCAGCGCTGAATCCGTCATAATTGTTGGAATCAAGACCCGGGAGGATAATCCCGTTCTTATCCCACGTGGCGCCGCCGTCGAGCGAGCGGTAATAAAGCAGTGCACCGTCAAGTCCTTGATACTCGACACCGCCGTTGTTAACTGGAGATGTCAAAACGATCATGTGAACATAGTTGTTGGTCGGACCCGATGTGATGGCCCTGGGCCACAACAGGCCTGCTGCGCCTGCCGGCGGATAGATCATGGACTTCGTCCAGGTACCTGTACCTTTCACAGGACGGGTATTCATAACAAGAGGCGTCGTACCGCTCTGGTGGGTGATTATGATTTCACCATTGCCGTTCCATTTGTCAATGGAGGGCCAACCGGTTCTGACATCCTCAATACGTCCGGTCGGAGCCGGGTCCCATGCGGATCCGTCATAGTAATTGTAACCGGTTCCGCGGTCGGGATAGGTTGTTTCGTTCTGACCTTTGATCCAGGTAGCCGAGATGGTTCCATCAGGCCAGTAAACAATCCGGTTCTGGGTACCTGCATTGGACTGAAGGTCGTAACGGGTTTCACCGAGCGTTTCTTCAAGCGCAGCCTTTGAAAGCGGAGCCATGGTGCCCGATTGAAGCGGGGAGAATGGATTATCATAAGCCGCGGCAGGCACGGCTTTCCCCTTGCTGTATTTTGTGTTGATCCGATGGGATTGGGCCATAACCACCGTCCCCAACACAATCAGAAATGCGAAAAGTAAACATTTTTTCATAAGGAATTGTTTTTGGGTTTGAGTAATAATCTTATGTAGTTTGTAATGTCATGGTTCATCTGACGCATACAAAAATACATAAAATCGGTATCTGAAACAAATAAAAACTTATTAATCGAAAATTTTATGGCTGACTGCCCTGTTGTTCCCTGGCGCTTCGTTCCTTCGTATCAACAGGGATAATCGTAGAGCGCTGAAATTCAATATTTTCAGAAAATAACTTTCGATATGTGATATGACGTTTGGCAAAGGTAGCTCCGACCGATTCATGTAAAGCCCGCATTTTGGGATTAAAATCTCCAACCCACGACAGTTCGATTTCGGTAATATGGGGTCTTCGTTTCATTTTTTCATTCAGATGCCAGAAGATGCCCGATTCAATACCGTAACGCTGATATTTAGGCTTAACGCCCATAATAACGATCCTGGAACGGGTGATTGTTTTCCGGTATTTCAGCCAAAGGAATTTTATCTGGTTCATGAAATGCATTTTACCATGCATGTGCTTCAGGATCTGGTTCACATCCGGAAAATGAATGAGAAATCCGATGGGTTCATCAAGATGGTAGGCAAACCATATCATTTCAGGATCGGCAAAAGCTTTTGCCTTTTCCAATCCTTTATGCAACGTGACCTCATCCATGGGGGTGAAATTCTCATGAAATTTCCAGGCATCATCATATACCTCCTTCATGTCGCGGATAAATTTGCCGGCCTCTTTAAAAGTAAAATGACGGAATGTGAGTTCCGGTTTCTGCATGGTCCATTCGGCTATTTTCCAGAACCGCTCAGGAAAAGGCTTTGTGAGATCAAGATGGTTTGAGACCTGTTCAAAATAGAATTTAAATCCATAATTCTCGAACAACGTTTTGTAATAAGGAGGATTATACGACATCCCGAAACCGGGGTGAATAAACCCTTCGACCAGAAGTCCCCAGTTTGAATCATTTTCACCGAAGTTGATGGGTCCGTCCATCGCCGACATACCCCTTTCGGCAAGCCAGTTCCTGCAACAGTCAAACAACAGGGTTGCGGCTTCCTGGTTGTCGATACACTCGAAATAGCCCATTCCGCCGGTAGGCTGCTGGTAAGTGAACGCTTTCCGCCGGTTGATAAAGGCCGCCACGCGCCCGACTGTTTTGTTGCAGTCATCCGTGAGAATCCACCGGGTCGCTTCGCCATGTCCGAAGAAGCTGTTCTGTTTCGGATCGAACACCGCTTCCACTTCCGTGTCGAGGGGTCTGACATACCAGGGATCATGCTTGTAAACAGTTTCCACCATGTTCAGAAACTGTTTTTTTTGTTTACGAGTTCTAACTTCTGTAAGAGTCATTATTTAGAAATTCAATATAAGGGATTAGATATAAGCGATTAGCGAATAGAAAAAAAGCAATTCATAATTTTCAAATTCTCACATTTTCAATCGTAAATCGTAAATCAATAATCACATTATCACATTTTCACATTCTCAAATCCTCAAATCGTTTTCAATTTTCCGTTTTCCGTTTTCAATTTTCAATTGTCAATTGTCCATTGTCAATTTTCAATTGTCCATGTCTTCTTCCACGCAAAAATACGATATTTTCACGTTAATCGTTATCTTTGCAATGTCTGAAGTCATGCCATGAAAAAACTCGACCTCTTCATACTCAAATCCTATCTGGGGCCGCTCATCATGACCTTTTTTATCGCGCTTTTCATCCTGCTGATGCAGTTTGTATGGAAATATATCGACGATCTTGTCGGGAAGGGCCTCGAATGGTACATCATTGCCAAATTGCTTTTCTACGCCTCCTCTACCTTTATCCCGCTCGCGTTACCCCTCGCGATCCTCCTCTCTTCCCTGATGACATTCGGAAACCTTGGCGAACATTACGAGTTGGTGACCATCAAAGCTGCCGGGATCAGTCTGAGCAGGGTAATGCGCCCGCTCATCGTAGTATCCATCCTGATCAGCGGACTGGGATTCTATTTTTCAAATTATGTACTTCCTGTGGCCAACCTGAAATTTCTATCCCTGCTGTATGATGTCAGAGAAAAGAAGCTGGCCTTCAACCTGAAGGAAGGTGTTTTTTACAATGGAATTGAAGGGTTTGTCATACGGGTCGGAACCAAGGAAAAAGACGGGAATACAATTCGAAACGTGATGGTTTATGATCACACCAAGCATATGGGGAATATATCCCTGACGACTGCATCATGGGGTAAAATGGAACTCTCGCCCGATAAAAAATTTCTGGTATTCAGGTTATACGACGGCACCAGCTACGAAGAACGGATTGATTTGAGAAATAATGAAGTAACCCGGCCGTTTCAGCGATCCCGCTTCTCTGAACAGTATCAGATGTTCGATCTCTCGGCGTTTCAACTCACGCGGACCGATGAAAATCTGTTCAAGAAGAATTACGAAATGCAGAACATCGTGCAACTGCAAAACTCCATCGATTCGCTCAGAAAACAGCTTATAACCGAAAGGGCGGGATTTGAACGTTCGTATCTGCAGAACCTGCAGTTTTACAGTCAGTCAGATTTCAACATCAAAAAATCAACAAAGACTCCACCCCTACCGACATTCAATTCTACCGTGGTCCTGAATTTCAAGCAGGCCGACCGGGCACGGATCCTTGAAAATGCACGTAATACGGCGCTCGCGGCGAAACAATCGCTGCAATCCGGAGCCGAAAATCTTTATTCCCGCAATAAACTGATCTATAAACATCAAATCGTTCTTCACAAAAAATTTTCGTTCTCCATTGCCTGCTTTCTCCTCTTTTTCATTGGCGCCCCATTGGGAGCCATCATCAGGAAAGGCGGATTGGGGATGCCTGCCGTAATCTCAACCCTCTTTTTCATTCTTTACTGGGTGGTTTCATTTATGGGAGAAAAGTATACCGCCGAAGGAGAGCTCCCGCCCTGGCAGGGAATGTGGATTTCTTCAGCAATATTGCTTCCCATCGGCATATTCCTGACCATCAAATCGACCAACGATGCATCGCTCTTCAATATCGATGCCTGGTACCGGTTTTTCGGTAAGTTATTCCGAATTCCTGAACAACGGTTATGAGGATCCTGTTCCTTTGCAATAAATCACCCTGGCCTCCCCGTGAAGGCGGACCGATGGCCATGAACATGCTGATCGAGGGAATGGCCGATCGGGGTCATCAGGTTAAAGTGCTGGCAGTCAATTCATATAAATATCATATTACCGATTCCGGCATTCCTGCTGATTATCGCGAAAAGACCGGGCTGGAACTCATCGGGCTCGATTTAAAGGTCAGGGTAATCCCGGCGTTTCTGAACCTCTTCACCCGGAAATCCTACCATGTCGGAAGATTCATATCCCGGAAATTTGAAAACCGGCTCAGAGAGATCCTTTCCGAAGATGATTTTGACATCGTTCAGATGGAGACCATTTTCATGTCTCCATATATTAACATTGTAAGGAAATATTCCCGGGCACGGGTTGTACTCAGAGCCCACAACATTGAGCATCTGATTTGGAAAAGGGTTGCTGCCGAAACACGCAATCCCCTGAAATCCTGGTATATCAGGCATCTTTCGGAAACGCTCCGGAATTATGAAATGAACATTCTCGATCAGTACGATGGCATCGTCGCAATCACCCCAAACGACGCGGATTTTTTCAGGAACGCACTCCAACAAACGGGAGGGAACCGGAGACCTGTACCGGTTACCGACCTTCCTTTCGGAATGAGGGTCATGAATCTCGCTTCAGATGATACCAAAGAAGATTTTCCTTCCTTGTTTACGATCGGTTCGATGAACTGGATCCCCAATCAGGAAGGGGTTAAGTGGTTTGTTGAAGAAGTTTGGCCTGATGTTCACAACCATTTCCCCGATTTAAAATACTATCTTGCCGGTCGTGAAATGCCGGAATGGATGCTGAAACTCGACCTACCCAATGTCGTGGTGCTTGGTGAGGTCCCCGATGCCCATGAGTTCATGGAATCCAAATCGGTCATGATCGTCCCGCTCTTTTCAGGAAGCGGGATCAGGATCAAGATCATTGAAGGCATGGCAGCCGGAAAGGCCATAATTTCCACGACACTGGGTGCAGAAGGCATCCAATGTACCAATCAGGAAAACATCCTGCTGGCCGACCGTCCCTGCGAATTTTTCGAAATGATCTCCATTTGTGTCACCGACCGGCAATTGTGTCGTAAAATCGGAAGTCAGGCCCGTTCGCTGGTCTCTGCCTCCTATGAACCGGGTGAACTCATTAAAAAACTTCAGGGTTTTTACCTTGACCTTCTTCATTAATGGGGATTTTTTTATTTTTGCCTAAACCAACCCATTTTCATGCGATTGTTTTTTCTTTTACCAAGAGTGCCCTACCCTACCGAAAAAGGCGATAAGCTCAGAGCTTTTCATCAAATCAAACAACTGTCAAAAAAGCATGAAATCATTCTCTGTGCGCTGAACGACGGTGTTTTGCATGAAGACGCTATTCCCATCCTGAGTAAATATGTCAAGTCGATTCATATTATTCCTATTTCCAAAATAACCATATTTTTCAACCTGCTCAGTACCCTGTTTTCGACCAAACCTTTGCAGGTAGGTTACTTTTATCAAAAATCGGCAGTCGGAAAGGTCCGAAAACTGATCAGCGACACGAAGCCCGATCATATTTTCTGCCAGTTGGTCAGGGTTGCAGAATACGTGAAAGGCATTGACATTCCGAAAACGCTCGACTATCAGGACGTATTTTCCAAAGGGATTGACCGCCGGCTGTCGACCGCGCCGTTTTACCTGAAGCCTTTTCTCCGCATCGAACTCAAGCGGATGTTGCGGTATGAACAAGAGGTGTTTGATGCCTTCGATCACAAAATCATTATTTCCGCGCCTGACCGGGACCTGATTCCCCATCCGGATCGGGGGAAGATCGTGGTGGTTTCCAATGGCGTCGACACGGAGTTTTTTTCGCCGATTGAGTCGGAAAAGCGCTACGATCTCGTTTTTACAGGTAATATGGGTTACCCGCCGAATATCCGGAGCGCCGAATACCTGGTGAATGAAATTTTACCGGAGTTGTTGAAACAAAAAAATGACCTCAGGCTGCTGATCGCGGGTGCAAATCCCAACATCCGGGTCATGGTTCTCAAATCGGAACATGTGGATGTAAGCGGGTGGGTTCCCGATATGCGTACCTGTTATGCCAGCGCCCGTATCTTTATCGCCCCGATGCAGATCGGGACAGGATTGCAGAATAAACTGCTCGAAGCCATGGCCATGAAGATCCCGTGTATCACCTCTCCTCTTGCTTTTAAAGCCCTAAATGCCCGCGCGGGCGAGGAGATCCTGGTGGCAGATTCCCCGGCAGGTTACGCCGGCTATGTGAAGGACCTGCTCGATCATCCTGAGAAGGCAGCCTCAATCGCAAACGCCGGTTACGAATTCGTACTGCGCAACTTCAACTGGGAAAAAGAGACAGCGAAGATCGAGAAACTGATGACAATGGACAATGGACAATGGACAATTGACAATTGACAATGGACAATGGACAATGGACAATTGACAATGAAAGGAATTGAAAATTGAAAATGGAAAATGGAAAACGATTTGAGAATGTGAGAATATGAAATTACATATTATTGTTTGTCCCTAATGGCTAATGGCCAATACCTAATGCCTTATTTCGACTTTTGATTTTTTCCCTAAAGCCCAATTCCTAATGCCTATTTCCTGATTCCCAATGCCTTAAAAAATGTCCGACGACAAAAAAATCATCTTCAGCATGGTGGGTATCTCCAAGACCTTCCCGCCGCACAAACAGGTGTTGAAAAACATCTACCTCTCCTTTTTCTATGGCGCCAAGATCGGCATCATCGGCCTCAATGGCAGCGGTAAGTCGACGCTGCTGAAGATCATCGCCGGGGTCGAGAAATCGTTCCAGGGACAGGTGGTATTCTCTCCGGGTTATTCGGTGGGCTATCTCGAACAGGATCCTCAGCTTGACGACACCAAAACGGTCCGTCAGATTGTCGAGGAAGGGGCAGCCGAAGTGGTGGCACTGCTGAAAGAGTACGAGGAGGTGAACAACCGGTTTGCCGAACCGATGACCGACGACGAGATGGACAAGCTGATCAAACGGCAGGGGGAACTCACCGAACTACTCGATCAGCATGGCGCCTGGGAACTCGACAGCAAACTGGAACGGGCCATGGACGCCCTGCGCTGCCCCGAACCCGACGCGCCGGTGGTAAATCTTTCGGGCGGAGAGCGCCGCAGGGTGGCCCTCTGTCGCCTGCTGCTCCGGGAACCCGACATCCTGCTCCTCGACGAGCCAACCAACCACCTCGATGCTGAGTCGGTAGAGTGGCTTGAGATGCATCTTCAGCAATACAAGGGTACGGTGATCGCCATCACCCACGACCGGTACTTTCTCGATAATGTGGCCGGCTGGATCCTCGAACTCGACCGCGGGGAAGGGATTCCCTGGCAGGGAAACTACACCTCATGGCTCGAACAGAAATCGAACCGCCTCGCCATGGAAGAGAAGATGGAGAGCCGCCGCCGCAAGACCCTCGAACGCGAGCTCGAGTGGGTACGCATGTCGCCTAAGGCAAGGCAGGCTAAGGGGAAAGCCCGTCTTTCGGCCTACGAACGGTTGATGAATGAGGATGCCCGGGAAAAGGAAGAACGACTGGAACTCTACATTCCGAACGGACCGCGGCTGGGGACGAAAGTCATCGAAGCCGTTGAAGTTGCTAAATCGTTTGGCGACCGGCTGTTGTTCGAAGGGCTGAATTTCACTCTCCCGCCCGCCGGCATTGTGGGCGTGATCGGCCCCAACGGGGCAGGGAAGACCACTCTGTTTCGCATGATCATGGGAGCCGAACAGGCCGATTCGGGTACCTTCAGCGTAGGCGACACGGTGAAGATCGGCTATGTCGACCAGAGTCACACCGCCATTGACCCCGAAAAAACAGTTTTCCAGGTCATATCGGGAGGCGCCGAGAACATGCAGATCGGCGGCCGTACGATGAGCGCCCGCGCCTATGTGGCCCGGTTCAACTTCAGCGGCGCCGACCAGGAGAAAAAATGCGGCATGCTCTCAGGCGGCGAACGCAACCGGCTGCACCTCGCCCTTACCCTGAAGGAAGAGGCCAATGTGCTGCTCCTCGACGAGCCGACCAACGATATCGACGTCAATACACTCAGGGCGCTGGAAGAAGGGTTGGAGAACTTCGCCGGTTGCGCCGTGGTGATCTCGCACGACCGCTGGTTCCTCGACCGCATCGCCACCCACATCCTGGCCTTCGAAGGCAATTCACAGATGTACTTTTTCGAAGGTTCCTATTCCGATTACGAGGAAAACAAGAAGAAACGCCTGGGCGATACCGGGCCGCACAGGATACGGTACAAGAAGCTCAAGGTATAATGGACAATAGACAATGGAAAATTGTTAATCTGAACCACCCTGAACAAGATCCTGAAAGGTTTCAACTATCCCTTAAACACCTCACCGGAAACGCATTCGAACGGCTTGACGGGTACAACGACACCGAGAAATCATAAACATTCAATCCATGCGAAATGGCTGTGATGGCATTCCATGGTGTTGAAGTCCAGAATAGGGTGGCAAACCCGACATAACTCCAGGTTGAATTCTGATAGAACACACCGCTGGTATAAGCCCTGAATCCTGCCACAAGGGTATCCAGCAAAGGTTCTCCGGCCCGACTTTCGCCTTTGTAAAAGTTCAACAGGATTGTCCATTCCGATTCGGTCGGGATATGCCACCCGGGCGGACAAATCCCCTGCCCTGCCGGCGTATTATCGTAGCGCATCAACTCATCCCACTGGTACAAGCCGCCGTACTTCGAGCATTTCGCCGCGTCGTTGCCGAAACAGTATTTTTCATCCACACAATTGTCAAACTGAACCTGTAAAGAGGTGATCTGCGTTCCCCGGTTCAGGTTAGCCGCCATCCAGCACTGGGCGCCGATCTGTACGGTGGAATAAACCTTACCATCCCGGATATCGGTCAGATTGGTGCCGCAGGGAATGGCCGATTGATTGAATGATTGAATGATTGAATGACTGATTGAAGAACAACCATGCGTGTTGGTGTAACTGTAAGTGATCTGATGGTTTCCGGGACCGGCAGCGGCGGGTGTAAACATCCCGGTTGACGAATTAACCCCCGGTCCGGAATAGGTGCCTCCGAGTGGTTTTCCGCCTTTCAACTTGAATGGTTTTGCGTTTGTAGTGGTGATGGTATCGAAGCAGGTAGTGAATGTGACGATGGGCGACAGTGAACCGCTCATGACGATCGTGTTGGAAACGGCAGGGTTTGATGAAACACATTCGAGGTTGGAGGTCATTACACACCTTACGTTGTCATTATCGGAGGGATTGTAGGTGAAAACGGGTGAACTGTTAAGTTGGTCAGCGCCGTTGACAAACCATTGATAGAATGGCGCAGGGCCGCCATTGGCCGGGGTGGCGGTGAAAGTAATTGGATTACCAAGACAGAATGGATTTGATGAGGCTGTGACTGTTACGCCAGCGGTAAGATTGGGATTAACAGTCATGATAACCGCAGGTGAAGTGGCGGGATTGCCTGTGATGCAATTGACGATGGACGATTGACAATGGACAATGACTTGATCGTCATCGGAGGGGGTGTAGGTAAAAACGGGTAAACTGGTAAACTGGTCAGCGCCGTTGACAAACCATTGATAGAAGGGTGCGGCGCCGCCATTGACAGGAACGGCTGTGAAGGTGACAGATGTGCCCGCGCAAACTTGTGTGGTAGTGGCTGAAACAGAAACGCTGACCGGCAGCAGCGGGTTCACTACCATCGGGATGATATTCGAGGAAGCGGGATTGTTCGAGATGCAAACCGTTAACGAGGATGTCAGTATGCATTGAACCTGGTCACCATTACCAGGAGTACAGCTGAACACAGGGCTGTCGCTTCCTGCGTTGACTCCGTTGACCTTCCATTGATAGACTGGAGAAGCGCCAGGATTGGTGGGAGTTGCTGTGAAGGTCACAAGAGTTCCCGAACAGATATTGTTGGCCGAGGCAGATATGGATATTTTGGCCGAATCTCCCGGGTTCACGGTAACGATGAAATCAACTTTACTACCTGAACAACTGCCCACCTTGGGAGTGATCGAATAAGTTACGACACCGGGAGATGGAAGGGTATTGATCAATACCTGGTTGATCACCAGTCCGGAATCGGCGCTGAAACCTGTGATATTTCCCGAAGTCAGTGAAGCCGTCCAGTGAAATATCGTTTCCGGGACACTGGAAGTAAGCGCAATATTGGTGTTTTCTCCCGAACAGATGGATTTGGTCAACAGCGTGTTGGTGACCTGGGGAACAGGTGTCGTGATAAGCTGTACTGTGTCAAATCCCGAACAACCATTGCCATTGGTGACCACAACGCGGTAAACGCCTGCATCTCCTGAAGTAAAGGTTTGATTTGTTCCAACGACGATCCCTGTTCCGAGGTTTTTCCATTCATAACTGCATCCTGAACAGAAACCGGCGTCAAAGGTCGCAGTACTGCCGGTGCATATCGTTCGATCCGGTCCCAGTGAGGGTGCAGGACCTGGATCAATGGTAATAGTATGCCAGGTTGTATCGGTTCGGTTGTCGTTATGCCTTACGTAAAGTTCGACAGAATAGGTACCCGGAAAGAGATAGGTGTGTCCGGGATTTACCAGGGAGGAGGTGTTCTTGTTTCCAGATCCCGGATCTCCGAAATTCCATCGAATGGTATCGGCCGGAGGCCAGATGTCGCAGGTAAAGATTATATCCTTATTGGAACATTTGCCGGTATGATGGACAAAGGCTTTGTATTTTTGAATGAATTGTGGAAGCCCGTCATCGTGGACGTCAGGTGCAATAATCTGAAAGCCACAAATATCAAATCCACATCCCGGACCCCGGACCGAAGGATAATTTACTACATAAAGACATGGATCAGTATCCATCGTTCCGTAAATTTTTCCGTCAGGTCCGATCTGTATCGCATTCGGGACGATATTCGACCCGACAGGTACAATGTTAGCCATGAAGGCTGCAGAATCCGGTGAAGTCATATCCATTTGATACAGAATCCCCTGGTGATCCCCGGGACCGGCAGGAACATAAAGCAGATTTCCTTTCACCGAAAATTCGCTTTGAATCGCATTTTGATCGGGACCTATGGAGATTTTAAACCTGGGCGAGACCTGGCCGGTTTGATTATTAAAATCGCAGACCTCCAGTATTTCATTAAAATGCGTTGTGACAAGCCGGGTCCCGTCGTATGATATTTTTATTTCAACAGGCCAGAGTGTATATGGGATGGCTGGAATTGATACAAGACTAGGTGAAAGGACCGGAATAGTATCCACTCCATCATTCGTAACTTTGTAAGCAGCGTAATAGTTGCTGTCGGCATCCATCAACCGGACCACGATCCAGGTATCCTTGTTGTTCCTGTGCCGGGTGCCGGTTATGGCTCCGTGTGCATGATAACCTCCCCGCAACGGAATATTTCTGTGGTTCAAATCCACATCTCCCAGCCCGCCTCTCAAGGTCATATCAATAATCGAATACCTTGCCCCCAAAGGCACAGGATAATTAACCTGCATCCCACAAGTAAATAAATAATATTTGGTTGAATCCTTATTGTTTTTCAACACGGTCACTGTTTGCGGGTAGCTACCGGGAGAACCGCCCAGACTACCGCTGTTCGGCATCTTTGTATTGGTCTTGTCCCAGACTTTCACCCCGTCGCTGTAAAAAAGAATATTCCCAAGTGAATCGGAAACGTTCACACTGACGCTTGCGGAGCTTAATGCACTTCCGGAAAAATTAACGGGTGTACCCCCGTTAAAAGTCATTCCAAGAAAAATTCCGAAATACCAATTATTGAATTCACCTTGGGAATAACCTGGTTCACCGTGAAAAAAAATCCACAGCAAAAGCAATATCAGGGATACAAGTTTATTCCTTCTTCCCATTAATCTTTTGGTATTTCATTGCATACCCCAATGCCAACTCGCCTGGATAAAAAGTCATTGTTTATTTCTGGTGATAAAGTTAAAAAATAATCATAACCATAAGACAGCCGGGATGCAAAAAGGTTGGCTGAAAATATTGAATACCAATATGCATAGATTTACATATTTATGGGATATTTCGAAAAATAAATAAAAAGCAGGCAGATTGTTCTGTCGGAAATGATTGAACCCATCAATATATCTGGTGGTTACGACGTAGCATCTTGTATCCGGTTTGACTGGTCAAAAAGGCAGGAAAAAGCGAATGTTCGAGCGAATAGGAACATGCGTACTGACATATGAAGTGCGGAACAATCATCCTTTTTCACCGTAGTACGACTTTCCCCTCATACATCCTAAGCGAGATCACGGGGACAGTAGATTCATCGGCTCCCCGCGTTACGGCAACATACCTGAATTCCTCATCTTCCTTGTGATAGCGTATCTCCCTGAAATTTTCTTTCCTGTAATCAAAATCGGTATAACGGGTATCGGCGTCAATCTTACAGGCCGCCTCAGACTCAAAAATAAGGCTTAGCTCCGTATATTTCCCATCGAGATCAAGGCCTGTGAACTTCTTCGAAACCGATTTCACCATGATTTCATCTTCATAACTGGAGGTAAAGGTCATTTTTCCCTCGAACCGGTCGATCATGTATGAAGAGTAATTGGAGCTGGCCTTCAGGTCCACGATGATCCCCCCCCGGAGCTTGTTCTCATAGGAGGTGGTAAATACCAAAGCACGACACGATTGAAATTCCATCAAGGTATATTTCGCGCCAATGGCAAGGATGTTGACATCCCCGGTTTTAAGCTGACATTCATACAGGTCGAGTGTCCCGCGGTTGAAACCTGCCAGGTTCAGCGTGGTGTACTTTGCAACTGCGCTGACATCCCCGTGCCGGGCAACGGTAATCTTATCTTCGTAAGAATCAATATTCAACGATCCTGCAGTCATGATGCCGACGGTGGAATATTTGGAGTCCATTCTTATGTCTCCTGCTTTCGCAAGTGACAGGTTGGTCTCATACAGCGTCAGCTTTACATCCATCACCGAATCTACTGTTGCCTTGCCATACTTAAGTAGTATTTCTGCATCGTTGGCAATGGTGCCTGCAGTGAGATCGCACTCATAGAGGTCAAGATTGAGTTTACCATTGAGGTTGGGAAGGATTAACCTGTCATAGGCATTATTAACCAATAATGCGTTGTTTTTCGGAATGGTCAGAACATAAGAAAGATCGAGTCTGTTCAAACGAACTGTTGTCCCGTTGAGCAAAATCACTTTGAAATGACCCGGTATCACTCCTGACATCATCTTGTAAAACCTTGTCTTAAAGAGGACGGTTTCGTTATCTTTAATGAATTCCAGGTTCCTGAGTGCTTCAAGAACCTTGTTAATCTCATTGTCTTCGCCGTCGATCACAATTTGGATATCTACTTTAACGGCATTTTTATCCCAGGTTTCAACCTTAACGGGCCCATTCTTGTTCTCAAACGATATCCGGGTAGCCGGAGTTATGGTAATTTCCCTGGTGATCTTTTCCTGGCGCTCGCGTAAAGTGCGTCCCTGGACGGGAATAATAAAAACGAGAAGCATGGCCAGAAGTAACATTCTATAAAAGTTTTTTCTTGTTTTCATACTGATTGTTTTTTTCGATTTCTTTTAATGTTTTTTCGATAACTCTGATTTTTAATTCGTAGCAGTGAATGATTCCCTGCAGAATCCTGGGCTGTGGACCCATTTCATGCAGGTCAGACTTGTAAATGTCGTATTGACGGTCGATCTGGTTAAGCTGCCCTTCCATTTCACGATAAATGACCGACTTGATCTCAGTATTCTGTACCTCTGTCATCTTTTGCAGCAAAACGTTTCTGAACATGCTTTCTTCCGGTACGATATTGAAAGTCGTTACTGTTGCATCAGGGTATCCGCCAGACTTTGCCCTGTGTTTCTGAACCATCAGGATTCCTGTTCCAACGGTTGCAAGAATGACCAGGCAGGCTGCCATGGCATAAAAAAGCCGCTTCATATCCTGTTCCCGCTTCAGCGCCCCTGAGATGCCCTGCCAGATGCGTTCTTCGTCCGGGAACTCGACATCGATCCGGTCTTTCCGGCTTTCGATCAGGGATTCAATTTTTTCTTTCATCCCAATCTTCAGTTACATTTACTTTAAATTTTTCCCGCAGCAGTGTCAGCGCCCGACGGTATTGCGACTTTGAGGTGGATTCAGAGATCCCAAGCATCGCGGCGATGTCGGCATGCCTGTATCCTTCAAGCAGGTAAAGCACAAGCACAACGCGGGCTCCCTCAGGCAACTCCCCGATCGAGCGGTTGATCAGTTCCGGGCTGACCTCCGGGTAATCAGGTTCGTCGGGCTCATCTTCTTTTTCAAGGGATTCAACATTCTGAAAAACAATCCTTTTCCTTCTGAGGTAGTTCAGGCAATGGTTGATGACGATCCGCCGCATCCACGCTCCGGGAGTACATTCACCGCGGAAGCGCCGGATCTCCCGGAAGATTTTCACAAAGACCTCCTGCAGCAGGTCTTCCGCTTCCATCTTATCGACAACCATCCTTACACACAAATTGTACATCGGGTGCGCATATTGTTTGTACAGCCTGTATTGGGCCACACGGTCACCTTCCTTACAAAGGAGGATCAAATCGCGGTTATTATCGGGGACCTGTCCGGCCAAATCAGCTGTTTTCATAAAAAGACACCCGGAAATCGAAAAAGTTGGAATCGAATTTACTTTTTTTTCATTCATGTGGATGGCACATTTGAACTTCTTACTTGAACAGAATTACCGTTTATCGAAATTCCGTTTGATGCGGGACCTCAGGATTCGAATTTTGCAGGAAACCACAGAACCATGATATGCCCTGCAGAGCGGAATCTTCTGAGATCCATATCCGGATGCGGGGATTCCATGAAGTTAATCAAAAAGTATGAACCCCGGGGCATAGCCCCAGGCCCATATTCCGCCCCAAAGTGCGGGTAATTTACTAGAAACATTAAAATTAAAATTATTCACACATGAAAAGAATCATTATTACAGCACTGGCCTTCCTGACTGTATTTACAGTTTGGGGCCAGGAGATTTCCAGAGCCATAACGGAAGGAAATCTTGAAAAAGTAATTAAAATCCTGAACGACAACCCCGGGTTGCTGGATGCAAAAGATATCCAGGGACTTACACCGCTCAACAAATCGCTGGCGGAAGGAAAGAAAGAAATTGCATACGAGCTGATCCGCCGTGGCGCTAACGCTTCCATCGGTGACAATGAAAACACACTACCTGTCCACATGGCAGCACGGCTTGGCGACATTGATCTGTACAAGACAATTGCATCGAAGGGTTTCGAAATCAATGTCAAAGATGACAACGATGTAACACCTTTGTTTTATTCGATCGAGGGGAAGCACCCGGCCATGACAAAATACCTGGTCGAGAATGGCGCCAATGTCAATGCGGTCACAAAAGCAAAATGGCCGATACTTCTTTATGCCGCCATTTACGGACCAATTGAAACCGCGCAACTCCTTCTCGACAAAAAAGCGAATGTTAATGCAAAGAGTGTTGACGGGTTCGTTCCGCTCCACAGCGCCGTGTCGTTTGGACGTACCGAAATCGTGAAACTCTTCGTTGAGCATGGCGCCAGGGTCGACGAACCCGATAATCATGGCGAGACTCCCATTTTCTGGGCCCTGAATCCGAACACCTACGATGCCGCCAAATACCTGATCGAAAACGGAGCCAGGGTGACAAGGAAAGGAAATACCGGGAGGACCCCCCTGATGACAGTGGCCGGCCGCGGATCCGTCAACATGGCAGAATTGTTTTTGCAGCACGGAGTTGACATTAATGCGATTGACAGTAATGGACAGACCGCGCTTCACAATGCAGCTTATTCACGCAATCCCGATGGGATGAGCAAATTCCTGATCCTGAACGGTGCAGAGGTAAATCCATTATTCTGTAAACATGGAAAGGTGTCCGGATGCTGCAGTGGGATAACAACTCCCCTGCATTCAGCGGCAAACACGGGACAGTTGGCCATGGTCAGGAACCTGATAAACAGCGGGGCAAAGATCAATATGCTTAACCAGGATGGCTATACCCCCCTTCATCTTGCAGTGAAGAAAGGAAATGCTGAGGTAGTAAAGCTGCTCGTGGAACGAGGAGCCTTCCTTAATGTCGCTGACAAATATCTTGGCTATACCGAGCTGATGCTGGCAGCAACCCTTGGAAAAAAAGATATTGCTGATTACCTCGTTAAAAACGGGGCTGATGTGAATCAGAAGAACAAGGAAGGTAAAACCGCATTTGACCTGGCCTGGTATTACGGGCATAAACAGATTGCCTATTCGTTGCTTACGGCCGGCGGATCTGATGCTTCGCTGGCGCAGAACATCAGTCAACCCGATTTGCTCACAAAACCGCTCGGTGAGAAGGAGGCTGCTGTTTGGTTCTTGGGCCACAGCGGATGGACAGTCAAGACTAAAAACCATTTGCTGGTTTTCGACTATTTTATCACTCCTGCCGAGGCCGCCCCGCCTGATTCATCGCTTGCCAGCGGGTACATCAACCTGAATGAATTGAAAAACCAGAATGTGGCGGTTTTTTCATCGCACCGTCACGGAGATCACTACAATAAGGATTACTTCCGCTGGAAACAGACCATTAAGAATATCGATTATGTGATGTGCTTCAACCCGCAGGATGCAACCTCCGATTACACCTATATCCCCATCCATGGCGAGAAGCAGGTGAACGGAATGAACATTTCAGGGGTGAAGTCAACCGACGTTGACGGTGGATTTCTCGTGGAAGTCGACGGCCTTGTGATCTTCCACCCGGGTGACCTCGCCAACAGGTCAGATCAGCTTGCAAAAGAGTTTACCGATGAAATTGACTGGATTGCTGCCAAAGGTAAAAAGATCGATCTGGCTTTTGCCCCCATCAGGGGTTGCAGCCTGGGTACACCTAACCAGGTGAAACTGGGAGTTGAGTACATGGTCGAGAAACTAAGTCCCGTTATGTTGATCCCGATGCATGCAGGGACAACTACTTTTGAACTTAAGAAGTTCACTGAAGAGATGTCTGCAAAGAATTATCCCGTAAAACTAAAATTTGTTGTAACCAAAGGCGATCATTTTCTTTACGGAAACGGAAAAGAGATTACCGGACTGTAATTTCAATTATCTTTGAACTTCGGGTTTTCCCCCGTCTCTTCCCTTTGCAGGCAGGAGACGGGGGATTAAAAGAATCAACTTGCGCTGTTCATGACCAAAAGGCAAAAAAATATCCTCTTCTGGATCCTCCAGATATTCGGGTGGGCCCTCTATGGAATAGCCTATTTCCTTCTGATGCGTAAATCGGTTGAAAAAAGCAGCTTCATCGGCAATATGCTTTTCCTGTTCACCTATATGGTCGGATTCGGCATTACGGTCATGCTCCGTTATTATTTCCGTTTTCTCCGGAAAAAGGTCAACCGGAACGGGCTGATGTTCACGCTGGCCCTTTGCATGATGATCCTTGCCTGCCCGCTGTGGTACTGGGTCGACATATGGATCAGCATGAAATTCTGGGATCCCTTATTTGTGAAACAGTTCCTCCAGAAAGTTACGATTATGTCGTTCGTGCGGGCAACGGTCATGAACTTCATTCCCCTGCTGGCCTGGAGCACGCTCTATTTTGCCATCACCTACTGGATGGAACTGCAGTTGGAGAAAAAAAGAGCTGAAGACGCTATTCACCTGGCCCGGAAATCGCAATTCGAGATGCTCCGGTACCAGCTCAACCCTCATTTTCTCTTCAACTCCCTTAACTCAACCCGGGCCCTTATTGACGAGGATCCGAAAGCTGCACGAGAAATGATCACCGAGCTGTCAGAATTCCTGAGGTATTCGCTTATCGACAAAGATATCGCCTTCAGACCGCTGCGCGAAGAACTCAAGGCCCTGCAACATTATCTTTCCATCGAGAAAAAGCGGTTTGAAGAAAACCTGGTGATCGACTACCAGGTTGATCCTGCCACCGAGGAAACAAGGGTCCTTGGATTCCTGATCCATCCCCTTATCGAGAACGCGATCAAATACGGGATGAAAACGAGCGATACACCGCTAAAACTGACAATCAAAACCGCCCTGGAAAAAGAATACCTGGTGATCAGGATATGCAATTCAGGGAAATGGATTGAAAAAGAGGAGCATGATCACGAAACGGGGAATGGTACGGGTACCGGACTGGACAATGTAAAAAAGAGACTTGAAAATGCATATCCTGAAAATCATTATCTCAGGATTGACAAAGGAACTGATCAGGTCTGCGTGACCATCGGCATCCGCGAGATACCCGGGGAGACTGCTTAACGCCGCATGGCGGGTAGTTCTGAGTGAAACTCAAACGGGATGAACCCCGGAGAGGCCCCGGCTCCGGATTCCGCGGCAAGCCGGGTGGAATTGAATTTGGCAAGATTAATTAATCCATGTTTCAGATATGAATCAGGGAAACAAGACCAATATACTCCAGGTTGTGGTTGTCGACGATGAACGCCTGGCAAGGAATGAACTGATCAACCTGCTGAAAAGTCATCCCGAAGTCAATGTGGCAGGGCAGGCCGACAGCGTTGAAACGGCAAAAACAGAAATTGAACGGGTCAACCCCGATGTACTGTTTCTCGATATCCAGATGCCCAGGAAATCGGGCTTCGATCTCATCAATGAAATATCGTTCAGCGGGAAGATCATTTTTATCACAGCGTATGATGAATACGCTATCCGCGCCTTTGAAGTAAACGCACTCGATTACTTGTTGAAACCTGTCTCTCCCGAAAGGCTTGCCTCATCACTGAAGCGGCTCCGGGATGAAGCGCCGGAAACGGTTTTTCACGGGAAAAAACTGAAATATGATGATCAGTTGTTTCTTCATTTCGGGAATCAACTCAGGTTCCTGAGGATCAGCAATATTATCCTCATCAAATCCGAAGCCGATTATTCAAAGGTGCATCTTACCGGAGGAACCACCGGACTTGTGTTAAAGACCATGCGCGAATGGGAGGAAAGGCTTCCCGAAAACCATTTTTGCCGGATTCACAGGTCGGCCATCGTAAACATCGGGATGATCGACAGGATTGAAAAGTGGTTCAACTACGGGCTGCGGATTTACCTCCCCGGCAATCTGGATCCCATCAACATCAGCAGGAGAAATGCCGTAAAGATCAAAGAGCGTTTCGGTTGATTTTTTCATGCGGCATTGCTGCTTACCGGATTCTGACCAGCTTTTGAGTAACGACGAAAGGGATCTCCGTTCACTTCTCTTTTCCTCCTTCAGGACCGAAAGCAAATTGATTCTTCGGCCTATATCGGCGCCAGAATTTGAAACGCGTCAGCGAGGTCACGTAAAACAACGGACGTATCCAGCGAAACCTCAGCAGGTAATGAAAAAACCAGTATAATACAACCAGGGAGAAAAACGTCAGCAACCATCCTGTGATGTTCACTCCTATCCTCATCCAGCCGTTATCGACGTTCATGGTGATCCGGTTACCGACAAACTGCCAGAACCACCTGATGATTCCCATGTTGATCAGGAACATAATGCCGATGATATACCCATGCGCCGTTTCGATTGCCCTCCGGGGACAATCGTTCATGCAGCGCATGCAGCTTTCGCACCTGTAAGACCAAAATGGACGCTTATCGACCGTAAGGATTGCTGTAACGGGACAGTTGTTTATGCAAAGGTCGCATTTGTCGCAGGCGTCGGTTGCATAAAACGATTTTGCAAAAATAAACCTCCCGACGAAAAAATAGCCGATGGTGACGGGAGCAATAATCAGATCCTGGATGATGTCGCGAAAAGCCCGGTATTCATGTTTACCGTCGAAGATCTTTTCTGCAAATGCCCTGCTGATCTGTCGGCACCGGCAGTAAATCGATGCCACTACCTTTTCTTTGACGCCGGGATGAATCGAGATCCAGTTGGAAGGGAGATCGATCGAGCGCATCCCCGCAATCCGGTATCCTTTCACGAGCAAGACCAGCGCTGCCAGCCAAAGGGCAAGGCCACTCAGTCCCGGGATGAACCATTTCGACAGCTTCAGCCCTGCGCGGGTATTCATGACAATTGCCCGGTTGGATGTCATTTTCAGAAAATTATAAACCGGACGGAAGAAGGTAAAAACATCCCTATCTTTGTCCCATGATCTCCATCGACGATACGCTGATCGAAAAGGTTGCGTCAAAGGCCCGCCACGCTCCCCGCCGCCGGATGAACCACAATTTCCACCCGGTGCTCTCAGATCCGTTGCAGCGGCTGCTGAACGTGATGGAACCGCTGTCGTACATCCGCCCGCATAAGCATGAAAATCCCGACAAGGTGGAGGCCTTCATCCTGCTCAGAGGCCGTATGGTGGTGGTCGAGTTCAACCCCGACGGTTCGGTGTCCGACCACATTCTCCTCGATCCGCTGAATGGCAGCTACGGCGTCGAGATCGCTCCGCGGACGTTCCATACCATCATCGCGCTTGAAAGCGGAACCACCGTCTATGAAGTCAAGAATGGCCCTTACGACCCCGTCGATGATAAGAACTTTGCTTCCTGGGCACCTCCGGAAGGGTCCGGTGAAGCACCCGAATACCTCCGCGATTTACTGATGAACGTGTATAACGGGCGAAGTGATGCCATATGAGAAAAACCAAACCCGATGCCTTCTCCGGTTTCACCGGGAAAATCGGAAAAACCGGATTCTATAAACGAATATTGAACGGCGTGGAGGTGATACAGCAATGCCCCACCCGGAAAACAAATAAACGCAACAAACCCCTGCCCGCACAAAATCTCAAATTCAGGAAAGCGGTCAGAGCTGCTGCTCTTGCACTCGCCGATCCGGAGATTCGCTCGGTGTACACACGTGTCGCAACCGGCACGTGCAGCGCGAATTCCATGTATATCAAGGACTATTTCCACCCGGCGGTGATTTCCGGCGTCGATGTGTCGGGCTATGAAGGACAACGGGGGGTTCGCTTCCGCATCACGGTGGAAAACATCGTTCCTGTAAGGACAGTCACCGTTTCCATTGTCTCAGGCACCGGGCAGATCCTTGAATCAGGTCCGGCCATATCCCTTAACCGGGACTATGAATGGACGTACCAGACCGAATCATTCATCTCTGACCTGAATGGGGCCATGTTGCAGGTGACGGCCGTCGATTATCCAGGTCATTCCGCAACCCGGAGCATTCCATTGTAACACGGCGGGATCCCTCCGGACAGCGTTTCATTTTCCCGAGAATATCTTACGACCACATCGAATGCAACTCAGGAGCACCCTGTTTTCCGGATGAAGGTTAAAGGGTTCTTTATACAAGCTTATAATACCCGGTCCTGAGTTTATTGGAGCATGGCAAGGGAGGAGCATGAGGGGTTTGACAAGCTCGGTCAGGGTGTTGTTTTTATCAAAACGATCTTTGATTTATCGGCTTTGGAGATCTGGCGAAGGTACGCTGCGAATGCACTGAATTCGGAAGCCGGGAACCGGCCCTTTTCCATCTCCACCCGGCGTATTACTTTTAAGCTGTTACCGTTGCTTTCAGCTTTCATGCTGTATTTTCCGAACCGGGTGTCGAGGGAAACCGGCGAGGGCAAGCTTTCGACGGTATAACCTGCGGGATAGTCCATCAACAGTGTGTCGGAATCAATGTAGGGGAAGGTCCTGATAAAGTCAAACTTCCTGGAATCGGGTTTGGGATAAGTTCCGGGGCTATCCATGAAAAGCCACAGTGGCAGGAACATTCGGTTACCGGTGAAGGAGGCGAAGCGTGGCACTGTGGCCTCTGCCCGTTCAGTCACTCCCGGCAGGGGTTGGTCGATCGTATCGTAAGTAATGTTTTTGAAAACAACCCCGGGGATTTTGTATCGATTTTTTGCTAACTCCTTTTGTTCAACAAATTCCTGGTATTTCATTTCCCAAACCGGTTCCACCTGGAGGCCGCGGTATTCCGAGCAGAGTGATACGGTGGCATTCCCTTGCGAATCAACCGTTGTCCGGATCATTCTGGTGCAGGTGTTATGCGTTTTCGGGTAAACAGGGGTACGGGTAAGTTTCCCACCTTCAGGAGTAACCAAAAGAACAGCGCGGTCGTCGGTGAAGTTCCCAAGGAATCCAAAGGGCTGTCGCATCGAAGTACATTCCAGCCAGATTGTGTCACCACCGGCCGGCACACATAAGATGATGTGGTTAAACTGGTCGCCCGGGAAGTCGACCTGTACCGGTTCGGCATCCCTGCCTGCTCTTACCAGGGTGTAAAAAGAGGGAATCCCAGCTGCCCTGAGCAATGCCTGGGTATAGTTGACCAAACCCTTGCAATCGCCATATCCCAGTCGGGCCACTGTCTCGGCCTTTTCAGGCTGGATCCCGCTGATGCCCGTATTGACAGCCACATAACGACAGGTCGACTGCATGTAACGGTAAATCCTTTGCACCTTTTCGGTAATCCTGTCAACTCCATCCACCAGCGAACGCACCCGTGTAATGGTTTCGGGTGCCAGTTCCCCACGGCCTTCGTTAACCGCCGCGTGCCACGCTCCAAGGCTTTTCCAGGAGCTGAAGTTACCGCTGTAGCCCTTCACGTCATATTCTGCAGGCTCAAACATCACCAGCGGCGAGAGATCAGTTACAAGAGGGCACAAGGGTTCTTCTGTCAGCGCAGGAATGTTTTTCACCTCCCAGGTGATCGTTTTCCTGCCGTCGCCGCCGGTAATTATATCCTGAGGCAGGTTCATCGGCCTGGATCTCGGTAGAAGTCCTTCAGCGGCATCGACTGTCAGGGTCGCTGACTCCACAGCCACACCAAAGGCGGGCTGAACGATCCAGGTGGGATAGGCAAGCATCTTCCGGAAGGATTGCCTGATCTCGTACTCCACAGTATAGGGATAGGTCGGCACCAGCGGGCGGATCACCTGGGCACGTTCTTCGGAGTAGAGAATGCCGTTCTCAATAGCGCTCATGTCCTGAATATCCTTCCGCCCCAGTTTGCGGATCAACCGGCCGGAACCATCATAGATCGCACCCTCGAAACGTTCCACATCCGACCAGTTGTTGTATATGACCATGGCATTAGCCATTTCTGCAGCATCGCCCTTCAGGATGGTCACGGCTTTCCGAGTGGTTATCGTCTCAGAATGCAATGAATGGATCTCCAGTGAAAACTCATACTTTCTTACAACCGCCGCTGCGTCCTTTTTCAGAGCGGGGTCAATCGTGAACAGGGGGTATTTTAATTCCTGAGCATGGGTCGATGCAACACAAAAGAGGAAAAGGAGTAACATTCGGGTATGCATGACTCAACTCTTTTTCAGAACGATTTGCTGGACCTGCCTGGCGATCATCTGCGTGTAAAGGTCCCGCAGGTTCTTGTAATCGCCAGGTAAAAATTGTGTCCTGGTTATTGAAAACTGGCTGTTGACTTTTATGATATCCCCTTCGGCAGTGATGAAAAACCTGAATGACCCGGCTTTTTCCGGCAATTCCAGCCTTGCATTTGCGGGTATTGATTCAACTTTATAACCCGGCGGAATGGTGAATGTGAAAACATAACTATCTTTTACCGGACAACCGAAATCGATTGGTGTAAACCTGTTTTCCTGTACAAATGGATTTTGAGTCATGCCCAATCCGGCCATGGCTGGCAGGTAGATCATATCTCCGCTTGCCATGGCGATGTCCTGACCGGTAATTTTTAACCCGGTTTTGAATGGCTCAGAAATGCTGTCGGAGTTCGTAATTGTGATCTCATCCACCTCCCAGTTCTTAAAGACCTTTTTCAGTGATTCACTGAACTTCTCCTTCCCTTCCTTTGCAAGCTGGTTCCGGTACATCCCCGCGTCGTAACCACTGAACCACGATTCCAGGGTCCCGGAGAGTGTTCCATCATCGCTTACCGTAAAATTGGCAAACATGATCCGGTTGTATCTCTCGTTGTTCAGCAAAGGCACCCAGCGGATATTCTCCGCCTCTATCACCAGGCCTTTCCCGTTGAGACACTGTAATGGCAGCATATCAAACGGCAGCCAGTGACGGGTGGCATCGAGCAGGTAGTCCTTGTTGCCGATCCTGACCAGAGCGATCACATTGTTCATGTGCAATATCGTCGGGCCGAACTCCGATACCAGGCCATGGCCGCGGGTACTGAGAAGAACCGGATTTGCCTCCAATCCCAGCTCTTTCATCAACATCAGCATCAGCAGGTTGATGTCGGCAGAGTTCCCTGATTTTTTCTCCATCGCTTTTTTCAGGTTTGTAGTCGGATAGATGGAGTACTTCTCGTTCCATTGCATCATGTCGCAAATCATTTTCCGGGCAAGGAGCATCCTGCGGAAAGGGTCATCAGTTTGTTCCAAGATAGTGCTGGCCATGTCTTTAACGATACCGCTCCGTTTCAACGTCCCTCCGAAATCCTTATCCCGCATCAGGTCCTCGGTGATCTGCTCCCACGAAGTGTTGACTTTTACAAAGGCCTGGTCGGGAAACTGGTAAGAGTGTAATGAAAACTCAACCCTCAGTGTATAGTTGTCAAGCGAGTTTACAAACGATTCCTCCCTGATGGCAGGAATATTCCTGGCAGCCAGGTGCAATATGTTGTCGTCGTAATGGATCGCATTTTTACCACCCAGGAGGTCCCGGATCGAGTTGGGCCGGCCGGTCACCTCGTTGATGACAAAAGGAAGATAGCCATAGGTTTGCCGGCCATAATGAAAATATTCGGGGATCATCACCGTGTATTCACTCCACTGAACAGGAATATCCCACTGGAATTGCCACCCCCGGAAATGGTGAAAAAACTGTGTTTTTATTTTGTATTTCAGTTCGATAACCGAACCTTCCTTTACAGCCGGAAAGGTGAAACGGTAGTTGAGCTGGTAAAGGTCCTCTTCTTCCTTGAAGACCGACTCATCCTTGAGTTTTGTCTCGCTGATCTTGTCACCCACGAGGTTATAAGTCTTGGCCTTGAAATCCGTAATTCCCTCCTCCTTCTGGTCGGTGTGATAGATGGGTATTACCCAGTCGGCCTCCTGGTAACCATCCTTGGTGAAGATCTTGATCCGCACCATTCGTTCGTAGATCATATAGAAGCCAATGTTGTCGTCATAGACAAAATGGGTCGTACCGACATCACCGAGTACCATGGCCCCGGCGGTTGTATCGAACGGGCAACACTTCATGGTCATCTCATTGAGCGTGACTTTTTCGAAAGAAAATTTTTCCTGGCAAAATGAAAACACCGGTAGAAAAGGCAACACCATCAAGATGAGGTGTGATAACGGCAGCAAGAGGCAGGATTTCATGATACAGCAAATTTTTTCCAAATATATGAAAAAAATATATATCACTTGCCTAGCCTTCTCCCCTAAGCATGGAAAATGAATACACTCATGGCCCAGTAGGCAATGGAACCGGCTAAATAGCCAATCAGGGCCCAGAGAGAAATCTTCTTCAGGTACCAGATGAAATCAATCTTCTCCATTCCCATTACAGCAACTCCCGCGGCTGAACCGATGATCAGGATGCTACCTCCGGTTCCGGCGCAGTAAGCCAGCATTTCCCAGAAATAATGGTCGGGAACGAAGGTGTTCTGGTACATCCCCATGGCGCCTGCCACCAGCGGTACATTATCCACAACAGCTGAAAGAAGCCCGATAATGACGTTGATTACGTACAAGTTGCCCACATGCTTTTCCAGTGTTTTAGCTAAAAGGTCCAGATGCCCGACGGTCTGGAGGGCGCTTACGGCCAGCAGGATACCGAGAAAGAAGAGTACGCTGGGGGTGTCTATCCTCCGCAGCACATTGGCAACGGTTACTTTCGACCGGAATTCTTCATTTTTCGATTTGTGCATGATCTCCGTCACGATCCAGAGTACGCTGAGACCCAACAGGATTCCGATATATGGAGGCAGATGGGTGATGGTCTTAAAGACAGGAACAAATAACAGTGAACCGATGCCAAGGTAAAATACCAGGTTCCGTTCGAATTTTGTCGTTGGATCATGTCCGTGGCCGGTGGTTTTCTGCGGCAACCTTTCAATATTCCCTTTCATGGATAGGGAGATCAGGGCCAGTGGGATCACCATCGAAAGAACGCTCGGAACAAATGTTTTCAGGATGATGTTGACGGTGGTCACATGTCCGCCGATCCACAACATGATGGTGGTAACGTCGCCAATGGGGCTGAAAGCGCCGCCGCTGTTGGCGGCAATGATCACCATGCCGGCGTAAAACCATCGTTCCTTTTTGTCGCCGATCAGTTTGCGGAGCAATGCCACCATGACAATGGCCGTTGTGAGGTTATCGAGCACTGCCGACAGGAAGAAGGTAATTATGCTGATCACCCAGAGGAGTTTCACCTTGTTGCGGGTGGTTATTTTATCGGTAATGATCCTGAATCCTTCGTGTGAATCAACCAGTTCAACGATGGTCATAGCGCCCATCAGGAAGAAAATGATCTCGGAAATCCCGCCAAGGTGTTCAAGCAGGGCATGGTGCGACAACCAGTCTGAAAAACTCCCGCCCGGGTTTTTCAGGAGGTACTCCTCGAATCCTGTATTGCTTACGAGAATTCCCTCTCCGCCGATTACGAACAGCACCCAGAGTACTACTGCCAGCAGCAATGCCGTGGCCGATTTATTGACTTTCAGCGGGTGCTCAAGCGCGATAGCCGCGTAGCCAATGATAAAAACAAAAATCATTAAAGTAAACATAAACTTAAGTTATTGACTGAATGATTGATTGACTGAATGATTGATTTTTTCCCTATTCGCTAATACAGTTCCAACGTGCGAATGTGCGAATTTATATCTTTTCTTTTCCCTAATTCCCAATCCCTCATTTTGCATTTTGACATTTGCATTTTGCATTTTGAATTATTGTCTTTCCAAGGGATTTCCTATTTTTGCACAAAGACCTGACTTGTGGCTTCACAAAAACCATCTATACCCAAAGGAACCCGCGATTTCACACCCGATGAGATGGTCCGCAGGAATTACATCTTCGACCACATCCGCCGGGTGTTCAAACTCTTCGGTTACCAGCCGATCGAAACTCCGGCGATGGAGAACCTTTCGACCTTGTTGGGAAAGTATGGTGACGAAGGAGACAAGCTGCTTTTCAAGATTTTGAATTCGGGAAACTTTTTAGAAGAAATTCAGAACAGTGAATTCAAAGTTCAAAGTTCAAAGTTCAAAATTCAAAATACTGAGCAAATAGAATCCGGTTCTGCCGAAGTAGTTCCCGGTTGCAACGACAGACTTCTGGATTATCGGGAGATGACGCCGATGATCGCGGAGAAGGGGCTGCGGTATGACCTGACGGTGCCGTTCGCACGGTTCGTGGTGCAACGGCAGAATGAAATCTCCTTCCCTTTCAAACGCTACCAGATTCAGCCGGTGTGGCGGGCCGACCGTCCGCAAAAGGGCCGTTACCGTGAATTCTTTCAGTGCGACGTCGACGTGATCGGCAGCAATTCACTCCTGAATGAGGTCGAACTGGTTCAGATCATCGATGAAGTGTTTACCTTCCTGGAGATCCGGGTGACCATCCACCTCAACAACCGCAAGATTCTGGCCGGCATTGCTGAGGCCATCGGACTGCCGGACAAGCTGACCGACATCACAGTGGCCATGGACAAACTCGACAAAATCGGGTTGGAGAAGGTTCAGGAAGAACTTGCCGGACGCGGCATCGGAAGGGAAGAGATCGAACGGCTTACCCCCATTCTGACACTCGAAGGTGAGAACGATGAAAAATTTGGAATTCTTACGAATTTCCTCTCAGGCTCCGAAACCGGTCTTAAAGGACTGGAGGAGATGCGCACGGTGCTGATGCACCTGAAAGAACTGGGGTTGAACAATCGGTTCAATTTCGACACTTCGCTGGCCCGCGGACTGAGCTATTACACCGGCACGATATTCGAAGTCAAGGCCGTCGGGGTGACCATGGGCAGCATCTGCGGCGGCGGGCGCTATGATAACCTGACCGGCATTTTTGGACTCCCGGGAATGTCGGGCGTGGGGATCTCCTTCGGCGCCGACCGGATTTATGATATCATGAACGAAATGAACCTCTTCCCCGAAACACTGAAAGCCGCAACCCGCGTACTGTTCATCAATTTTGGGAGCGAAGAGGAAAAATATTGCCTGAAAGTACTGACCGTAATCAGGAAAGCCGGCATCCCGGCCGAACTCTATCCCGATCCGGTTAAGATCAAAAAACAGATGGAATATGCCAACCGGAAAAACATCCCGTTTGTCGTGCTGATCGGAAATGATGAAATGAAGTCGGGCCTGCTTACCCTCAAGGACATGCACAGCGGCGAGCAGGAAAAACTGACATTGGAAGAGATCATCCGGAAAATGGACAATTGAAAATGGAAAATTGAAAATGGAAAACTTATTCAATCTTTTATAAATATCTCTGACGCATGAAAAAATCCCTCAAACGCACCTGGGCATCGGCGATCCTCTGTCCCCGAAGCATGATTATCGGGGCAGAATTCATGTAGAGACAACGCATGCCTTGTTTCAAATACAATACCGGGCATGTCATAGAGACAAGGCATGCCAACACCGTAATGTAGAGACAAGGCATGCCAACACCGTAATGTAGAGACAAGGCATGCCTTGTCTCTACATTAACAATGGAAATAACAATTACAACAAAAAAACCGATTACATTTCAACCCTTTAACAATAAAAAAATGACATTAATCATAAAAGGTTCCGGCCTCACGATCGAAGATGTAGTGAACGTCGCCCGCCACAACCAGAAAGTCGAATTACATCCCGAAGCCATTGAGCGCATCCACAAATGCCGCGCGATGCTTGAAAGAAAAATAGAAGCCCACGAGATCATGTACGGCGTCAATACCGGTATCGGCGAATTCTCCGAAGTAGTGCTGAACGACGAACAGGTCAAGGATTTCCAGAAATATCTCATTTACAATCATGCCGCAGGCATCGGCGATCCCATGCCCATCGAATGGGTGCGTGGTGCCATGCTTGGCCGCATCAACGTGCATGCCCACGGCAATTCAGGCTCCCGTCTGGAGATCACGCAAACCCTGGTTGACATGCTCAACAAGGGTGTTACCCCATACGTTTGCCAGAAAGGATCCGTGGGAGCATGCGGCGACCTGGCCCCGATGTCGCAGATCGCCCTGTTGATGATGGGCGAAGGGCATGCTTATTACGAAGGGAAACTCCTTCCCGGCAAGGAAGCGCTCGATGCTGCCGGCATCCCGGTCCCGGGACTGAAAGCCCGCGACGGGCTGGCCACCATCAACGGCTCCAACGTGCTCACAGCCATGAGCGCCCTGTTCCTGTATGATGCTAACAACTGGCTGAAACAGGCCGAGATCGCCGCTTCCATGTCGCTCGAAGCCATGAAGGCCAACATGCGTCCGTATAATCCAAAACTCCATGAGATCCGGGGCTTCAAGGGGGCCGTTCGCAGCGCCGCTGCCATCCGTAGGTGCGTGCAGGGCGGCGACCTTGCCGAACTGAAGGTAAAATGCAAGGTGCAGGATGCCTATTCCATGCGGTCGACTCCGCAGGTGATCGGCGCCGCGCACGATGCGCTGGCGTATGCCCGTTCGCAGGTGGAGATCGAACTCAACGGCGTGGGCGACAACCCCATCTTCTTCCCGGATGAAAACCTGCAGCTCTCCGGAGCCAATTTCCAGGGATCGCCCGTGTCGGTGCCGATGGACATGGCCGGCTACTGCATCACTATGGTCAGCGTGATGAGCGAACGCCGCATGAACCGCCTCAACCACCCGGCCCTGAGTGTGGGTCTCCCCGCCTTCCTGACCAAAGGAGCAGGTATGTTCAGCGGACTGATGCTCAGCCAGTACACCGCCGATATGCAGATCGTCGAACAACGCATCCTTTCGATGCCCGCCTCGATCCAATCGATCCCGGCAGCGGCCGACCAGGAAGATTTCGTTTCGATGGGAATGAACACCGCACTAAAGAACTTCCAGATACTCGACAACGCTTATGGTATCCTTGGTATTGAATTTATGGCCGCAGCCCAGGCGTTGGACTTCCGCGAATATAAATTCGGAACCGGTACCACACGGGCCAAAGAGGTGATCCGGAAACATGTGGCATTCCTCGATATCGACCGCCCGCTCTACCCCGACCATAACACCATGAAGGAACTGGTAAAATCGTGTGAAATTCTTCATGAAGTGGAGAAAACCGTCGGTCCGCTTGCGTAACAATGCTTAATCATTCCGGGGGAGGAAATTCCTTCCCCGGTATTTATAAACCAAAAAGTGATAGCTATGGAAATTGTACATTCCTGTCCGATGTGGGCCGCGTTGGCCGCATTGATCATCCCCATTATTCTCTTCGGAATCATGGCAATAGTCGTTGAAATCGTTGGCGCATGGTTTATGTTTGAAAAGGCCGGGGAACCCGGATGGGCAGCCATTATCCCGATCTATAATTACCTGATCGGAATAAAAATTGCAGGCAAACCCTGGTGGTACATCCTGCTCATGCTCATCCCATTCGTCAACCTTATTATCTACATTATCATCCTCGATGGACTGGCTAAAAGCTTTGGCAAGAGCTCCGGATTCACCCTCGGATTATTCTTTTTCAGGTTTATCTTTATCCCGATCCTGGGTTTCGGGAATTCTGTTTATTCCGGCGATAAGACAAAATTCGGAGCCTGATCCCATGGATGAATACAACCAACTGCCTCTTCCGGAGACTGCTCCCAAAAGGCCTACCCTGCTGACTGTCATCTGCATCCTTACCTTCATTGGAAGCGGCATGAATCTATTCTCCAGCCTTGTCATTGCCGGGTTCTACGAAACTTTTGTACAGATGGCCCAGGAGTTTGCCGTCAAATTCAATATCCCCGGGATGGACATTCTGTCGGAAGCCTCACCCCTTTTCTTTCTGGTTTCAGCAATCCTTTATGCCGGCTCGCTCACAGGCGCCATCCTGATGATGAACCTGAAAAAGGCCGGGTTCCATATCTATACAATCTGCCAGATCCTGTTGATCATTGCTCCGATGTATTTTCTGCATCAGCGAAGCCCCGGCCTGGCCGACCTGATGTTCTCCGGAATCTTCATCCTGCTATACGGAATCCATCTGAAAATAATGAAATAATCAATGGAAGAAGGGATCAAACCGGTCAAATCAATGGAATTAAAACGGGACGAACGGCCTTTGCTGCTTTCGCTCCTGTGTATTTTTTCCTGGATTTTTTTCGGAGTGCTCACCCTGTTTTTTCTTGCCGGAATTTTCGAAGCCGGATGGATCATGAAGGTAACCAACCAGTACCTTTCGGCAACTGCTTACACTACTTCAGAGATCAGGATATTCATGGTCTCGGGATTGGCATTGCACCTGATCGCGGGATATGGAATAACAGGAATTTGGCGTCTGAAAAAAAGCGGATACCTGATCCTTTCCGTTACCTGCCTGATCATTGCATTGTACCAGTTGTTCAACCCCGCTTACACAGTGATCACGGTACTCCTCTACATCCTGTTGCCCATTCTTTTCGGGGTTTTTATCAGAAAGTACCATTGATAAAATCGGGCCAGACCGCCGGTGTTATGGCTTGTTCCTAACAGAGAAATTCATCGGGTAATTTTTTTTTTAATAAAAATTAAAATTTTATTCAATTCTGCTTGGTAAGGTGAAAAGTAATGCTTAAAATTGCAATGAGATATGGATCAAACTGCAATCTGTCTCCATATATAAAGATGCCGCAACTACGGTATCTTCAACGTATTATATTTATAATTTACTGATAATTAACACATTTACTAACAAAAACCAAATTGTATGAGAAAGTTTACAATTTTCCTCGCCCTTATGCTTTTCATAGGGTTGCAGGTTGCCCATGCCCAGCGAACCCTCACTGGCAAGGTCACAAGTGCTGATGACGGATCCGGCATTCCAGGGGCTACAATTCTCGTTAAAGGCACAGCAGTAGGAGCCATTACGGATGTTGACGGCAAGTACACGCTGAATGTGCCAAAGGACAAAAACACCATTCTTGTTTCTTATGTTGGTATGCAGACACAGGAAATCATTCTGGGAACAGATGATGTCGTGAATGTGGTACTTCAGGCCAGCGTCAAGGAACTTGAAGGGATTGTGGTCACTGCACTGGGTGTAACCCGGGAGAAGAAAGCCCTCGGTTATGCCGTTCAGGATGTTAAAGGCGGTGAACTTCAGACCGACGGAACCGCAAACGTAATCAACCAACTTTCAGGGCGTGTTGCCGGAGTACAGGTTACTGCTGCTTCCGGAAATATGGGAGGATCATCCCGTATCCTGATCCGCGGTATCAACTCGATTTCCGGGAACAACCAGCCGTTGTTTGTTATCGACGGAACCATCATCGACAACAGCGACTTCAACACCACCAACACAGCCCGGGGCGCCGGTGGTTACGACTATGGTAACATGGCGCAGGACATCAATCCCGATGACATCGCTTCGATTTCCGTACTTAAAGGTGCAAATGCTGCCGCTCTTTACGGCTCGCGCGCTGCCAACGGCGTCATCCTCATCACCACCAAAAAAGGCGAACAGCAAAAAGGCAAAAAGATCGGCATTGAATTCAGCACTGGTCTCAGCTTTGAACAAGTCGCCTACCTGCCCGAATATCAAAATGATTACGGCGGAGGTAACGGCGGACTGGATGCAACCTGGGAAATCAAAACCTATGAAGATGACCGGGGATATTATAAAGTTCCTGCTCCCGACGGTTCTTACCAGTCATTCGACCTCGGCATGGATTACGGAATTGATGAAAGTTTTGGTCCTGCCTACAACCTGACCGCAGGTGAATATCTGAAAGGTTATGAGATTGACCTCACCGGTACCGCTTATGAAAACCAGCCCATTTATTATCGTCCCTATTACAGCTTTGATGCATGGGATACCGAGAACTACGGAAAATCGATTGAATGGAAAGCTCCCAAAAATGATGTAAAAACCTTCTTCAACACAGGGATCGGCTGGACCAACAACGTAGCCTTCACCGGAGGAAGCGATAAAGCCCAGGTACGTCTGGCTCTCGGTACCTTCAACTCTTCAGGGTACATGCCTAAATCAACCCTCGACCGGTATACGGTTAACCTGAGCGCCAGTCTGAACCTGACCAAAGATCTCAGGGCTTTTGCCGATATGAATTATATCAGCACCAAAACCCAGGGTCGTCCCGAGGTCGGATACGGCGATGTAAACCCCGTTGAACGTTTCAACCAGTGGGGACAACGTCAGCTCGATATGATGAATCAGAAAAGCTATATCAATCCCGACGGAACCCAACGTTCATGGAACCGTACCTCCATGGATGATCCCACACCGGCTTATTCAAACAATCCATATTGGGATCGTAACATGAACTACCAGAACGACAAACGCGACCGTTATTACGGAAACGTTGGTCTGTCGTGGCAGATCACAAGCTGGTTAAGGGCCCAGGGAAAAGTTAATCTTGATAACTACTCATTCCGTATCCAGGAGCGCGTTGCCATCGGATCGGCTTCCCAGTCATCCTACCGCGAAACCGTTCGTCAGAACTCCGAGCTTAACGCCGAGTTCCTCTTCCTGGTTGACAAGACCTTCGCGAAAGACTGGCGTCTGAATGCCACCTTCGGCGGCAACATGATGGACCGTACCTATAAAATGAATGCCGGCGCCACCATCGGCGGACTGATCATCCCGGAACTCTATACCCTCAGCAATTCCCTCACCAATGTAGCCAGCGATTACAAATCATGGAAACGCATCAACAGCTTATATGGAAGCGTATCGTTGGGATGGAAAGGCATGTTGTATTTAGATATCACCGGTCGTAACGACTGGTCATCGACCCTGCCATCCGATAAGAACAGCTATTTCTATCCCAGCTTCTCATTGGGCTGGGTTGTTTCGGAACTTCCCGCTCTGAAAGAAGCCAAATGGCTGAGCTTTGCAAAAATCAGAGGAGGTTGGGCAAAAGTAGGTAACGATACCGATCCTTATCGCACCCTGCTGACCTATTCTAACTTTACCGATACCGATGGAAATCCATACCATTTCCCGCCTTACGGGCTTTATACCCTCCCCACTACGCTGAACAACCCCGAACTGAAACCGGAGTCCACCAAATCCTGGGAACTTGGCGCCGAATTAAGGGTTCTGCAGAACCGTTTGGGTGTTGATTTCACCTATTACAGCAAGATCTCGAACGACCAGATCATTCCGGTTGCCATTTCAGGCGCTTCGGGATACTCGTTCAAGGTGCTGAATGCCGGCGAAATCACCAACAAGGGATATGAAATCTTCCTGACCGCCATTCCTGTAAAAGTGAAGCAAAATTTTGAGTGGACCTTCACTGCTAACTTTTCACGTAACCGCAACCAGGTTGTGGAACTGATCGAAGGTATCGATAACCTCCAGTTGGGTGTAGGTCCGTTTAACGTTACAGTCAATGCTGCTGTTGGACAAGAATACGGACAGCTCATGGGAACTGATTTCGTTTACGATTCCGACGGAAATAAAGTGGTTGGCTCCAACGGACGGTACCTTTCATCGGCCGTGAAACCGCTCGGAACCATACTGCCCGATTTCAACCTTGGTATCGGAAATGAATTTAAAATCTTCGGTTTCGATCTGCGCGTGTTGTTCGACATCCAGGTTGGCGGAAAATTCTTCTCCACCACCAAGATGTGGGGTACCTACACGGGTATTCTCAAGGAATCGGCTGAAAACGGAATCCGTGAAAACGGTGTCGTGATCGATGCCATGGTCGCAAAATATGATGATAACGGAAAAGTCATTTACAATGCCGACGGAACCGCTCAGGTTACCGGCGTGAACCACGAGACCATTGATGCCTATACCTGGACAACCGATCATTACAACGGACCTGCCGCGCAGAATGTGCTGGATGCTGATTACATCAAACTGCGTGAAGTGACCTTGTCGTATACCATTCCGGCAAAACTTACCGGCCCGATCCACAACCTCAAAATCGGCCTCTTCGGCAGAAATCTGGCAACCTTCGGAACCGCCATGAAGGGAATCGATCCTGAACAGAACTCAAGCTCCGGAAACATCCAGGGAATTGAAGGTGCAGGGTTACCATCTCTCAGGACCTTTGGTTTCAATGTTGGCTTTAACTTTTAATCTTGAAAGGAACAAAATATGAAAACGATAATAAAACTTACACTTGGGTTGTTTTTGGCGGTTTTCGTGATGAGCTGCACCAAAAACTTCGACAAAATCGATGAAAATCCAAATCAGCCCGCTGAAGTTGGAACTCCGACCCTTTTGACCGGGGCTATGAAAGGCCTTTGCGACGACATCTATGATGAGTGGTGGGGTGGCCGTCAGAGCATGCTCTGGGCCCAATACTGGTGCCAACGAAACTATCCTTCCGAGGATCGTTTTGCCATCCGTCAGAATATCAATAATCAGTATTGGCGACTGATCTATCACGATGTGAAGAACCTCGTTGAGATCATCGACCTGAACACGAATCCCGAAACCAAGGCCAAGGCCCTTACCTATGGTGATAACGAGAATCAGATCGCCGTTGCGACCATCCTGAAAGTATGGGCCATGCAGATCATGGCCGACACCTGGGGCGATATTCCTTACCAGGAAGCCTTCCAGGGCGACGCCGAAGCGCCGATCTACACGCCGAAATACGACAAACTGCAGGCGATCTATGCCAAATTCCTGACCGAATTGAAAACAGCCGTCGACCGGATCAACCTGGATGCCCCCGGATTCATTTCAGGAGATAACATCTACGGTGGCGATATGGGTCTCTGGAAGAAATTCGGAAACTCCCTGCGCTTACGCGTTGCCATGCGTATGTCGGCTACCGACAACTATGCAGCCGCGAAAGCCATTTTTGAAGAAGTGGGCGAAGACGGACTGATACTTTCCAACTTGGAGAATGCTAAATTCCCCTATATTGGTCAGGCTCCGAATAACTCACCCCTGTATGACGCTTACTGGACCAATGCACGTAATGACTTCACTACCTGCAAAACCCTGGTCAACCTGCTGAAGGGCGTCGACGATACCCTGAACGCTAAACCCAACCCCTTCCATGGAATGGTTGACCCCCGCCTTCAGATCTATTCCCGCATCCGTAATGCTTCGATGGGATACATCGGTATGCCGTACGGTATGACCGAAGGACAAACCCAGCAGTATTGGGCAAAAAAATGGTGCCCGAGTTTTTACGGCGCCGCGGCATATAATGTTAATACCGCTATCGTAATCCTGAACGCAAAATATGCCCCCGTATTTATGGAAGCTGCCGAAGTTGAGTTTATGCTTTCGGAGCTTAACGGCTTTTCACAGGATCATTACGAACATGGTGTTCGTGCCTCGATGGAACACTGGAGAGATATCTGTGTTGAACTGGAAGGTCGCTCTGCCAGTTGGGCTGCCGATTACGATGCCGCTGTGGATGAGTTTATATCAGCCCTGCCCGCAGCTACCAAGGAAACCGTTCTCACCCAGAAATATCTGGCTTTCTACAACCAGGGATACCAGGCATGGGCCGAGTACCGCCGGACCGGTCAACCCAGCTACATGCTGAAACCGGGTGAACATACCAGTGTGGCAACCGACGGTTCACTGATCGATTTCATTCCATTGGTGACCCTCAACGACATGCCCCGCCGTTTAACCTATCCGCAACAGGAATTCACCGTTAACGGTACCAATGCAACTGCAGCAGCTGCCGCAGTTGGTGGAGACCAGATGTCAACCAAATTATGGTGGGAACCCGCGAAATAAAGGGATAACCACGAAAAAAAAAGGCGGCTCGAAAGGCCGCCTTTTTTTATAACCATCCCTCCTGTCGATACCAGGCTATGGCTTCGCTTACTCCTTTCTCGAGATCATATTCGGCTTTGAAATTAAAATCAGTGCGGAGCGGCTCCACATCGCACCGCCAGTTTGTACTGCTGAGCACGTTGTACTTGTCGGAATTCAGGGTAGGAACGGCACCCCATAATCCCGCGATCTTTTCACCTGAAACCGCAATAAGCTTGACCAGGAATTTAGGAATGGTTATGCGTACTGTTTTTTTATCGAGAATTTTTTTCGTGATTTCTGCAAACAATTCCGACGGGTATTCATTTCCATCAGCCACGAAGTAACCTTTCCGAACATGGGGCGATTTCAGGGCATCGAAGATCAGCCTTACAAGGTCGCGGACATAGATGAAGGTCAGAACCTGCTTTTTAAAACCGATGTAAGGCTCCAGCCCCCGGTTGATCGTTTGAAAAAAGACAAAATAATCGGTTTCCCGGGGACCATAAACCCCGGTCGGGCGGAAGATCAGCCAGGGAAAACCGGATAAGCCGGTAATGTATTTTTCAGCCTCCAGCTTGCTGAATCCGTAAAGTTCAATCGGTTTTGGGGTATCGTTCAGTCTGACGGGCTGCCCGGTTACCGGGTTTCCGGGTCCGAAGGCAGCCAGGCTGCTCATGTAAATAAATTTCTCAGGAACCATTTCGGCAGCGATCAACGCCTCGATAAAATTCCGTGTATTAAGGCAATTGACCCTGTTAAAATCCTCTTTCTTTTTCGTTTTGGTTACTCCGGCATTGTGAATGATGTAATCAAACCTGACGCCGCGTGATTTATATTCAGTCAGCACTGCCTGCACCTTTTCAATTGTAGAAAAGTCGAACTCGGCAAACTTTATTCCCGGATCCTGAAGGTATTTTCGGGAACTGGATTTTCTTACTCCTGCATAAACATCATAACCCCTTTTAAGGCCTTCTTCAACGAAAAAGCTGCCAATAAAACCACTGGCACCGGTAATAAGAATCGTCGCCATATAAAATAGTTATCAGAAATGTCGTATCCAGCACCGACGGGTCAAATGCTGTCGCCCGTTGAAATTCTTCCAGATCGTCAGCGCCTTCGCATTCTCTTCAAGTTGAGGGTTGGTGATCGCCTTCGTAATCCCGTATTTTATATACGCTTTATGCATCTCATTGTAATAAAGCGAATTGATTCCTTTTCCATGAAAATCGGGCCGGACCCCGTTGAGATACATATCGATGGTGTCGTTCTTCTTCATCGCCCGCAGAATATACCACCATCCCAGGGGAAAAAGCTTTCCCCCGCATTTCTGTAAGGCTTTGGTTAGTGAAGGCATTGAAATTCCAAATCCAACCACTTCATCCTGTTGATCCAGTATGAATGTGACAAACTGTGGTTGTACAAAGCCGAAATAGGCCTTGACATACATCTCAACCTGCCGGTCAGAAAGCCGCGTGAATCCATATAATTCATCAAAGGCCTTATTCAGGGTCCTGAACATCTTGGTGGCATATGGCAGCAAATCCTTAGCTTTCCCGGCTTTGAGCACCCGGAGCCCGTACTTTTCAAGAACAAGCTTGGAGAGTCGGTCGACTTTATCAGGAATTTCAGGCGGGATGCCAAATTCGTATTGTACCCAGTCGGCCGCCTTTTGAAAACCCAACCGCTCCATATGGATTATGTAATAAGGATAATTGTAGATGGATGCCAGGGTAGCCTGTTCGTCAAACCCCTTGATCAGCATACCCTCATTATCCATATCGGAAAAACCGAGCGGTCCATGAATACCGTTCATTCCTTTCGAACGTCCCCATTCAATTACCTTGTTGATAAGGGCTTCGGAAATCAGGGGATCATCGTAAAAGTCGATCCAACCGAAGCGAACGAGTTTTTCATTCCACCGTTCATTGGCTTTATGGTTGATAATCCCGGCAATCCGGCCGACAATTTCTCCGTTCTGCCATGCCAGCCAGTAAGATGATTCACAAAACTCAAAAGCAGGGTTCTTATCCCTGCTCAGCGTTTTAATTTCATCCATCCTAAGTGGCGGGCACCAGTAACTATTGCCCCTGTAAAGCTTGTTCTGAAATGCAATAAATTTCCTCAGATCTCCTTTTGTGCTGACTTCTCTGAGTTCAATAGAGGTCGTTCCGGCCATGCGATTTTATGAGATAATATGGAGCTTTTTCCCCAGCTTCTCAAATTTGTCCAAGGCTACATCAATCTGGTCTTTGGTATGGGTAGCCATCAGGGAAAAGCGAATAAGGGTATTGTCCTTGCTGACGGCAGGAGCCACAACAGGATTTACAAAAATACCCTCATCCAGGAGTAAACGCGTAAGGGTGAGGGTTTTCAGGTTATCGCGGATATAGAGTGGTATGATGGGCGTTACGGTATTTCCAAGGTCAAATCCGAGTTTCTTGAATTGTTCAATGGTGTAACGGGTGATGTCCCAGAGGTGTTGCATCCGTTCAGGTTCACTTTTTATGATCTCGAGGGCCGTCAGCACTGCGGCTGCGGAAGCAGGCGTCATTGATGCACTGAAAATCAGGCTTCTCGAATTATGCTTTATAAAGTTGATCGTTTCAAAATCACTGGCAATAAATCCTCCAAGTGCAGCGAGCGATTTGGAGAAAGTACCCATGATCAGGTCCACTTTCCGGGTCAGCCCGAAATGGCTGGCGGTTCCGGATCCGTTTTTGCCGATAACCCCGATCGCGTGGGCATCATCGATCATAATGGTGGCTTCGTATTTATCGGCCAGGCGAACGATTTCGGGCAGATTCGCGATGTCTCCGTCCATGCTGAATACCCCGTCGACCACGATCAGCTTGATTCGTGACGGTTCACAACGTTTTAACAAACGTTCCAACGAATGCATGTCGTTGTGCCGGAACTTCATGACTTTTGCAAACGACAACCGGGTTGCTTCGATGATCGAAGCATGGTCGAGTTCATCGATCAGGATGTAATCATTGCGTCCGGTAACGGTGGGGATCACCCCGAGATTTACCTGAAATCCGGTGCTGTAAACCAATGCAGCTTGTTTGCCGACAAATTCGGCCAGCTTTTTTTCAAGTTCAATGTGGATGTCGAGGGTTCCGTTTAAAAAGCGGGAGCCGGCGCATCCCGTGCCATATTTCCGGGTGGCCTGTATCGCGGCTTCCTTTATCCGGGGATGGTTGGTCAATCCCATATAACTGTTCGAACCGAACATCAGAACCTGCTTCCCATTTATGGTAACCACGGTGTCCTGATCTGATTCAATCATCCGGAAAAAGGGATAAATGCCCAGCTTTTCAACCTTTTGTGGTTCGGTGTAGTGTGCCAGCTTACGTTGTAAAACCCTCATATTTTTTTATCTTAGTCTGTAAAAAGCTTGTAAAGATACTAAAATCACATATTTTTTGCAGCGAAATCCCGGCCCGCCTTCAAGGCTGCAAGGTTAAGCTCGATGACCTGGTCGCCCTTTTTCCCGAAAATAAACCGGATGGCAGCTTCGAACTTTTCATAGGCCATCCCGAGAAACGGTGAAGCAGCCCCTAAAATAACGATGTTTGCCGCTTTGGCCGATCCGGCTTCCTTCGCAGCCGTGTCGGCATCCAGCGCGATATGGTGCGGAATTTTTCGAACCTCTGCCAGGACGGCATCCGCATCCGGATAATTTGGAATATTCCTGAAGGGTTGCGTATTGGTGACCAGCCACCCTTCTTTTGAAAGGTAGGGCAGGTAACGGAGCGATTCAAGCGGTTCGATCGAGATGATCATATCGGCTTGTCCGAAAGGGATCAGATCGGAGGCGATCTCATCATGCGAAATGCGCAGGTTCGACATGACGTCACCACCGCGTTGACTCATTCCGTGAATTTCAGATTGTTTCAGGTACATCCCTTCTTCCAGTGCGGCATATCCGATGATCGCGGCGATTGAAATGATTCCCTGACCCCCTACTCCGGCTAAAATTATATCCTTTTTCATCTTTCTGATTTTTACTTATTCCTGAATTTTTCCCGCATCCGTTTATCAATAGAAACAATGCATTCGCGTCGTGGTATGATGACTGAAACGCCCTCGTAGGCGAGCTCTTCCTTCAGGATTTTCACATTTTCCTCATGATACTTTTTCAGGGGTTTCAATACCCGGATATGCGATTCTTCCACTCCCAAACCCTTGCAGATCTCCTCCAACCTCCCGTTGGCAGGTGAATTTTGCCCTCCCGTCATGGCGGTAGTTCCGTTGTCGAGTATCAGTACGGTAATCGGCGACCGGTCATTAACCGCATCGAGCAATCCTGTCATACCGGAATGGGTAAAAGTGGAATCACCGATCACCGCTACGGCGGGAACCATACCGGCATCGGCTGCTCCTTTTGCCATGGTGATCGAAGCGCCCATATCGACGCAGGAATTAATAGCTTCGTAAGGTTTCAGCGCTCCCAGCGTGTAGCACCCGATATCGGAGAACACCCGGCCCTTGGGCAGGGACGACAGCGCTTCATTCAAACCGTAATAGGAATCGATATGCGGACACCCACTGCACAATGAAGGCGGACGGCCCACAACCAGCTCAGGAACAGGAAGTCCGTAGGTGTCCTCTTTCCCCAATGCCACGGCAACCAGATTCGGATTCAATTCTCCGTCGCGGGGAAGGGTTCCGTCAAGTCTGCCTTTTACGCTGATACCAAGCCCGAGAAAGCCTTTAAGCAACTCCTCAACAACGGGGTACCCATCTTCAAGAACCAGGATCTCCCGGCATTCGGCCGCCATTTTTGCAACCAGTTCGTGCGGAAGCGGATATTGACCGATTTTCAGGACGGGGTGGTTGAGTTTCCGGTCGGGATAATTTTCCAAAAGATAGTTGTAAGCGATGCCACAAACAATGATTCCCAATGATTTATCGGGACCGTCAATATATTTGTTGAAGGGTGAAACTTCCGATTCACGGGTAAAATCATTCTGGGCAGCGAGAAGATTCCGGTATCTTTTCTTTGCAATCACCGGAAGCAATACAAATTGTCGCAGGTCGGAAGGCATTTTCAGGTCATTGGGTTTTCTGACTTCCGGGCGGCGTACCACACCGGATCTGGAATGTGCCATTCTGGTGGTGATCCGAAGCATAACCGGAACGGTATATTTTTCAGAAAAGTCAAAGCCGTAATGCACCATATCGTAGGCTTCCTGTTGGTTGGAAGGTTCCAGCATCGGTATCAGGGCGAATTTTCCGAGAGCCCTTGAATCCTGCTCATTTTGCGATGAATGCATCGAAGGATCATCGGCCGAAACCACGATGATTCCCCCGTTAGCGCCTGTTATCGCAGAATTGATAAAAGGATCAGCCGCCACATTCAGTCCAACATGTTTCATACAAACCATGGTACGCTTACCTGCATACGACATACCCAGTGCGGCCTCCATGGCAGTCTTTTCGTTGGCCGACCAGGTGGAATGAACATTTTTTTCCTTGGCATACCGGGAGTTCTGAACAAATTCGGTGATTTCGGTTGAAGGGGTTCCGGGATAGGCGTAAATACCCGAGAGACCGGCATCCAAAGCACCCTGGGCAATGGCCTCATCCCCCAGTAACAATGTCTTTTGCATAGATTTATAAGGTAATAGGATTTTTACAAAAATAAGAATTATTTCTAATTCAGGTTTTTTCATCAGCAAACGAAAAAGCTTTTTTTACTGAATGATTTTCACTAATTTTGCCCGTTAATTCTGTCACTACGAATCCACTTATAATGAAGAAATTTCGAAAACTGCTGTTTTTACTGCCCGCTCTGTTCCTCCTCCCCTTTTTAAGTTCGAAAAGTATTGCACAATCCGGTTCACTGAGGGGGTTTGTGTATGAAAAAGAGACCGGTGAACCCGTTTTATTCACAAATGTTTACTTCTATAAAACCTCTATCGGTGCCCCGACCGATGCGAACGGGTATTTCGCCATCACAAAAATTCCGCCCGGCGATTATACCCTTATGGTGACCTATATCGGATTTGATACCCTGATGATTCCGGTAACCATCAAAGCCGGCGAACTTCAGTCGAAAAAGCTCTACCTGACGAAATCGACGGTTCAACTTGACGAGATCAGCGTTTCGGCTGCCCGCCAGGATAAAGTCAGGGAGACACAAACCAGCATCATCAAGATAACTCCCAAGGAGATCCAATCGATCCCGACCATCGGCGGGCAGCCGGATCTTGCCCAGTATCTGCAGATCCTTCCGGGCGTTGTATTCTCGGGCGACCAGGGCGGACAACTTTATATCCGCGGCGGCCCCCCGATCCAGAATAAGGTTCTTTACGACGGTATGATCGTTTATAATCCCTTTCATTCCATCGGATTGTTTTCGGTATTCGATGTCGACATCCTGAAAAATGTCGAAGTCTATACCGGCGGCTTCGGCGCTGAATACGGGGGACGTATATCCTCCGTCATGGATGTGACCACCCGCGATGGCAACAAGAACCGCATTGCCGGTAAATTCGATATCAGTACCTTCGGCGCCAAAGCGCTCCTCGAAGGACCGATTTACAAACCCAAAAATGACAACGAGGCCAGCGCCACCTTCCTGCTCTCCGTAAAAAATTCTTACCTGGAACAATCCAGTAAAATCTTTTATAAATACATTGATGAAAACGGTCTGCCGTACAATTACCTCGACATCTACGGAAAAATCGCGGTGAACACCCCAAATGGCAGTAAAATAAACATTTTTGGATTTGATTTCTCTGATAAGGTCCACTATAAAGTGTTGCAGGATTACAACTGGAATTCTTTCGGCGGAGGTTTTGATTTTATTGCCATCCCTGCAAAAAGTTCCGTCCTCATCGAAGGCAATTTTGCCTATTCCAAATACAAGGTTGAACTCCAGGAAACCAACAAATCGGCCCGGTCGAGCTCTATTGCCGGATTCAACGGGGGATTCAATTTCACCTATTTCTTCGGTCGCGACGCGTTGAAATATGGCATTGAGCTGTCACAATACAACACGGTCTTTGACTTTTTCAATGCTGTGAACAGGAAAATAGATTATTCCCAGAATTCAACCGAAGCATCGATTTTCGTTAAATACAAATGGATGCCCGGAAAATTCATCATCGAACCGGGACTGAGGGCGCAGTACTACGCCTCCCTTTCCAACCTGTCAATTGAACCACGCCTTGCCATAAAATACAATGTTCTGCCTAATTTCAGGTTGAAAATGGCCGCAGGCATGTACTCTCAAAACCTGATCAGTACAACCTATGATAAGGATGTCGTGAATCTTTTCTATGGTTATATTACCAGTCCTATGAATCTTCCTACCGAATTCATGGGTAAATCCGTCACCAACAGGCTGCAACGCTCCAGCCAGGTTGTTTTTGGCTTTGAATGGGATATCCTGAAGAACCTTTCAGTCAATATCGAAGGTTATTATAAATATTATCCGCAGCTTACCAGTCTCAACCGGAATAAACTCTATGATGATACCGAGGCGAACAACAACATTGCCGATTATTATAAGAAAGATTTTGTTCTTGAAACCGGGGATGCAGAAGGGGTGGATGTCTCGATCAAGTACGACTGGAAAAAGATCCATTTATGGCTCACCTATTCGCTGGGATACATTCACCGTAACGATGGGGTCTCAGACTATGTTCCTCCTTACGACCGCAGGCATAACCTGAACCTGGTCGGAACTTTCTTTTTCGGAAAAAAATCCGACTGGGAATTTGATGTCAGGTACAACTACGGTTCCGGGTTCCCCTTTACCCAGACACAGGGCTTTTACGAGCTGGTCAACTTTCAGAACATGGGAACCAACTATACTACCGAGAACGGATCCCTGGGCATTCTATATGGCGATTACGACATGGGAAGGCTTCCCTATTACAGCCGTCTTGATCTCAACATTAAAAAGATATTTTTTCTCGGAAAGACTACAAAGTTTGAAATCAGTCTGAGTGTTACCAATGCCCTTAACCAACAGAACATTTTCTATTTCGACCGGGTTTCTTACACCCGGGTCGATCAGATGCCTTTAATGCCCAGCCTCGGATTAAGCTTTAGTTTCTAATTCAAGTAGATGCAGGAGTTTCCCCTGACCGGAGAAATTGATTTTGGGAATGTTCAGGAAAGTCTTGAACGCATAAGGAGTAAAGTACTCCCGGCGGATCAAAGCAGCGATATTTTACGAAGGATTTTATCGTTTCTGGATTTCACCTCGCTGGAAGGATCCGATAACCCTGAAAAGATCAAACTATTCTGCCGGAAGGCACTGTCATTTAAGGATCAGGGATTGCCGGCACCGGCTGCAGTATGTGTGTACCCGCCGTTTATCGGAACTGCCCGGAAGGTACTGACCGGGACCGGCATCAGAGTCGCCACGACCGCCGCGGCTTTTCCATCGGGACAATTGCCGCTTTCATTAAAACTTGGCGAGATCAGGTACGCGGTGGAAGAGGGTGCCGATGAGATCGATGTGGTGATTTCGAGGGGTACTTTTCTGGAGGGTAATTTTCAGGAGCTCCTGTATGAACTGGAGTCCATGCGGTTGGCCGCTGCCACAAAGACCCTGAAAGTAATCCTGGAAACCGGTGAACTGAAAACCTTTGAAAATATCGCCAAAGCAAGTGAACTTGCCATCCTGGCCGGCGCCGATTTTATCAAGACCAGCACCGGAAAATCTGTTCCGGCTGCCACGCCCGAAGCCGTGTTCGTCATGGTACATGTGATCCATCAGTACTACCTGAGAACGGGCATAAAGATCGGGATCAAACCAGCCGGAGGAATTGCCGACGCTGAATCAGCGCTTTTTTACTATAACATTGTGAAGGAAATTGCAGGTGAATCCTGGCTTTCATCCGACCTTTTCCGGATCGGTGCAAGCCGGTTGGCCAATCAGATCACCGGTTTATTGTTGTGATTATTATCCGTCAGCTATAAATTCAGGCTTTATGAAATCAACCGTATCTCTTTTTACCCTGCTGTTTTTGGGTTTTCTGATCATCGGCGGTTGCACCGAAAAAGAAAATACTGCCGACCCTGAATCTCCGCGCGATGCATTCATCGGGCGATGGAGTGTTTCGGAGACCTGGACCAAACTCTCTTATGAAGTCCAAATTTCAGCCGATCCCGGCTCCTCCGACGGTGTATTCATCAGCAACTTCGGAAATTTAGGAAGCAGCTCGACTCCGGCCGGCGCCTATGTATCAAGCACCTCCATAACCCTTGACAGCGATCAGATCATTTCGGGCTTCACCATCAATGGTTCAGGCTACCTGAGTAAATCGAAAATTTACTGGAATTATACCATGAACGACGGGGCAACCCTGATCCAGGCAGTTGCGGTGTATACAAAGCAATAATCCCTATTTTTTCAGCCTGTTCTGCCGTTCCTCCAGATTCCGGATTATCTCACCGTACATGTTTGAAAAAAATTCCGGGTCCTGTCGATAATAAGCAAGACTTTGATCGTACCGGTTTCGGGTAATATGGTACTTTTCGAAGATTTTCCGGTAATAAAATGCCGAATTATCGGTTTTTTGAATTCCTTCATTTCGTTCCAGGACAAGAGCTGCCTCCACGACGTGAACATCCGAAAGGATCAGAACCATTTTGGCGGGTTCGATCACCGAATCGGATGATATGGTCTGCGACGATGCGGCTTCATCACGATGCCCGGAACAGGAGCAGAACATGGCAATAAAAACAAGGAAACCTAAAAACAGTTGCGACCGGTTCATTTTTTTCGCTGCTGATACTCTTTGTTCAGCGCATCGAGGACTGAGGCGGTAATGTCGAGGGTATCATTGGAAACCAGAATCTCACCGCCGGTCTTGTATCCCATGATATAATCAAACTGATACTGCCGGTTGAACCGCTTAAGAAAGGTGGTGACACTGTCGACCAGTTTGAGGTTCATGTCCATCTCCTGTTCGGCAACCTGTTGGGTATATTTTTCCTTCTTCTGCACGAGTACCTGTTGTTTCTGCATCAGTTGTTCATACACCTGCTTGGCCTTCTCCTCAGAGATCGCGTTGGAGTTAATCTGTCGCTGAAAATCATTGGCCTCCTTCTCCAGGGTTGCCTGTTCACGGAGAACCTCTGTTTGTAGCTTCTTCCCGGTACTTTCAAGATCCCGGCGCAGGACTTTGATGTATTCATACTTTGCATTCAGGCTGTCGATATTGACAAAAACCACCGAGAGATTTTTACCTGACGGGATCGATACCTTGAGGGGAGGTCCCTGCTGATCGCCGGCGGGAGCGGCAAAATGCAGCACATACAAAATGATCAGGCCGATCAGCAGGATCAGCCCAAGCAGGGTGTTAAAATTAAACACGAAGAACGGGGATTTATGTTCCCGGGGTTCCTGAATCGGGTTTGCGGGTGTGATCTGTTCGTTTAATTCTTCTTCCATGATCTGATTGTTAATTTCCAAGTTCCGACATAAATTTAATTCGCATCAGCCTGATCTCCTCTTCGGTGAATTCGTCTTCACCGAGCTCTTTGAGCGCCTCCTCGATGGAATCGGATTCGGCCCGGCGGAAATATTCAAAGATCTCCTCCTGATGATAGGGATCCACAAATTCATCCAGGTAATAATTGATATCAATCTTTGTTCCACTGCCTACGATGCTTTCGATCTCGCTGATCAGATCCTCAAAACTGAGGTTCTTGGCCAATGCAATATCGTCGAGGGCAACTTTCCTGTCGATACTCTGAATGATAAAAACTTTGATTCCCGATTTGTTGATGACCGATTTGACCACCATATCCATCGGGCGGATGATCTCATTTTCCTCAACATACTCCTTGATGAGGGCCAGAAACGGTTTCCCGTATTTCAGGGCTTTGCCTGAACCCACTCCGGTGATCTGTTTCAGTTCATCGACCGTGATCGGGTACTGGATGGCCATATCCTCCAACGAAGGATCCTGGAAGATTACGAAGGGAGGTAGTTTTTCCTTCCGGGCAATCTCCTTGCGCAGGTCTTTTAGCAACGAAAAGAGTGTCTTATCGGCCGTACTGCTCTTGGATCCAAGCGCTTCAAAAAGTTCCTCTTCTTCCGGATTTTCGAAGTCATGATCATCTACCAGCATGATCGAGTAAGGGTTCTTGAGGAACTGCATACCTTCAGGGCTGACTTTCAGCAATCCGTAATTCTCGATATCTTTGGTCAGCAGCCGTTCGATGAGGGTTTGACGGATGACGGCATTCCAGAATTTTTCGTCCCTGTCGCTTCCTTTACCAAAAACCTCAAGCTTGTTGTGTTTGTATGATTTTATGGTAGCAGCGGTCTTCCCGAGTATGATGTTGATGATGTGTTTGTTCTTGAATTGTTGCTTTACGGCAAGAACCGTCTGAAGAACCAGTTGGACATATTGTTTGCCCTCGAATTTCTTCTTGGGATGCATGCAGTTATCGCAGTTCTGACAATTATCCTCCGTGTAGATCTCTCCGAAATAATGGAGCAGTTGTTTTCGCCGGCACACGGAGGACTCGGAGTACGAAACAGTCTCCATGAGCAATTGCTTCGCAATTTCCTGTTCCGCGACTGCTTTTCCTTTCAGGAATTTCTCAAGTTTCTGTATATCATCATAACTGTAAAAAGCGATGCAGTTTCCTTCGCCGTCATCGCGTCCTCCCCTGCCGGTTTCCTGATAATATCCTTCAAGGCTTTTGGGCATGTCGTAATGGATCACGAAACGAACGTCGGGTTTATCGATACCCATCCCGAACGCGATGGTCGCAACGATCACATCGACCTCTTCCATCAGGAATTTATCCTGGTTCTGACGGCGCGTGGTGGCATCCAGTCCGGCATGATAGGGCAGCGCCTTGATCCCGTTCACAACAAAACTTTCGGCAAGTTCTTCCACTTTCTTCCGGCTCAGACAATAGACGATGCCCGATTTCCCTGCCTGTCCCTTAATATATTTGATGATATCCTTCGTCACATTCTTAGTCTTCGCCCGCACTTCATAGTAAAGGTTCGGCCGGTTGAAGGACGACAGGAATACCGCGGAATCCATCATGTTAAGGTTCTTCTGGATATCCTGTTGGACCTTGGGTGTAGCGGTAGCTGTAAGGGCAATCACCGGGACCTTTTGCCCGATGGCATCGATGATCGGTCGCAGCCTCCGGTATTCAGGCCGGAAATCGTGTCCCCATTCCGAAATACAGTGCGCCTCATCGATGGCATAGAATGATATTTTAATATTCTGAAGGAATTCTATGTTCTCTTCCTTGGTAATGGTCTCAGGAGCAACATACAACAGCTTGGTCTTCCCATCCGTAATATCCTGTTTCACCAGGGTAATTTCCTGTTTTGACAGCGATGAATTCATAAAATGGGCGATATTGTTCTCGGTTCCAAACGATCTGATCGAGTCCACCTGGTTTTTCATAAGGGCAATCAATGGCGATACGATGATGGCAGTTCCCGGTTTCATCAGAGCCGGTAACTGGTAACACAGTGATTTTCCCCCGCCGGTGGGCATGATCACAAAAGTATCATTGCCGGCCAGAACGCTTTTTATAATGGCCTCCTGATTGCCCTTAAAACTATCGTATCCGAAAACTCTTTTTAAAATATCGTACAGCGCCCGCTCTTCCTTACTTAATGCCATTCCCTGACTTTGAATAATTTTATTACTTTTGTTGCATCAGACTGGTTCTGAAAACCACCCTCTTATATACAAATATAAACACAAAACATCAGGAATAAACAAATTATTTTAAAAAAATTGTGTTTTGAAGGATAAAAATTCACTCAGGTCCATTGCGAACAGCACCATAAAAAATGAAGCGGATGCCATTTCGAACTTACAAGCTTTTGTGGATGAGGATTTTCTCACAAGTGTTGACAGGATCATTCATTCGCAGGGAAGGGTCATCGTGACCGGGATCGGGAAAAGCGCAATTATCGGGCAAAAGATCGTTGCCACGATGAATTCGACGGGGACACCTGCCGCGTTTATGCATGCAGCTGATGCCATTCACGGTGATCTCGGCACGATCAGGAAGGAAGATATTGTCATCTGTCTGTCGAAAAGTGGTGAAACGCCCGAAATCAGGATCCTGGTTCCACTTCTTAAAGAATATGGAAGCCTGCTTATTGCAATGGTTGGTAACCGGGAGTCGTTTTTAGCAAGGCATGCCGATCTGATCATCGATACCACCGTCCCAAAGGAAGCCTGTCCCAACAATCTTGCACCCACTTCGAGCACCACCGCCCAGTTGGTCATGGGGGATGCGCTTGCAGTCTGCCTGTTGGAGGCGCGGGGTTTTACCTCCGATGATTTTGCTAAACTGCATCCCGGGGGCACCCTCGGAAAGCAACTCTACCTGAAAGTGGGCGATCTCTATACCGGAAATGAAGCGCCAAGGGTACAGGTACAGGATGACATCCGAAAAGTCATCATCGAGATTTCTTCCAGCCGTTTGGGAGCGACTGCCGTGCTCAGGGGGGGAAATCTGGAAGGAATAATTACCGATGGCGATCTTCGACGCATGCTGGAACGGAATCCCGATTATTCAAATCTGACTGCCGGCGAGATCATGTCGAAAAACCCGCGTACCGTATCTCCTGAAATGCTCGTTGTCAATGCGCTGAACCTGATGCGGAAAAACAATATCACCCAGTTACTGGTTGTCGAAAATGAGGAATATAAAGGGGTGATTCACCTTCACGATATTCTCCGTGAGGGAATCATCTGACCGGTTCATTCATGGATCACCCTGAACGCTGATCCCGGCCCCGAACCATCCACGATTTTCAGGATTAAAAGTCCGTGTGGAAGATCCCCGGCAGGAATGGTTATTACTCCCGATAAAAGCCGGTTCCTCCCGGCGAATTGCCCAACCAGGTTGCCGTTCAGGTCATACACCAGGATCTCCTTCAACTGCAGGCTGTTATCACACCGAACCTTAAAATAATCCCGGCAGGGATTCGGAAACACCTGTATATCGCCGGTCTTAGCGGATCCGTCGATTCCTGTCGCACCGTAAACTGTAAAACGGCCGTTCATCCCTTTAGCCGTGTCGGGCCGGCTGTAATATTCATAGGAACCATTCTGCCTGGGAACGTAGAAGAATGAATTGGAATCTTCGCTGATCACACCATGCCATGGATCGGCATCCAGGGGTATGGATCCGGAAGTCGTGGTGTGATAACCGCCTTCCCAGACCCATTGAATGGTATCACCGGCCTTGACGTGGGTCAGATTATAGGGTACGAACTGGAAATCTTTAACAGTCACTTTCCACTTTTTACTGCATTCGGTATGAATCGGGAAAAGGCAGCAGACCATTATTCCCAGTGCGGTTAACAGGGTCATTGTTTTCATAGGAAGAAATAAACTTCAAATTTACTTATAAAATTTTAAAAATCCTCCGACGAAATTGGCGCCGGTATACTCCCCATTTCTTTCTACCTTTGCAACATTACATCTTTTTAGCCCGTTAACTACTTTATGATACTCAGGACAGATAAAATCATCAAGCGGTACCGGAAACGGACGGTGGTCAACGAGGTCTCCATTGATCTCAAACAGGGAGAGATCGTCGGGTTGCTCGGGCCTAATGGCGCCGGAAAAACCACCTCGTTTTACATCATCGTCGGACTGATCAAACCCATTGCCGGTGAAGTCTTTCTGGATGATTTAAATATTACGCGCGAACCGATGTATAAGAGGGCGCAACGCGGCATCAGTTATCTTCCCCAGGAGGCCTCCATCTTCAGAAAACTGAGCGTTGAGGACAATATCAGAGCCATTCTTGAATTCACCGGATTGAATAAAGAACAGCAAAAGGAAAGGCTTGAAAAACTGCTTGATGAATTTGGTCTCCAGCACGTCAGAAAAAGTCATGGCATCACCCTCTCCGGTGGTGAACGCCGGCGTTGCGAAATTGCCCGCTGCCTTGCCGTCGATCCGAAATTCATTCTCCTCGATGAGCCGTTTGCCGGCATTGATCCCATCGCCGTTGAAGACATTCAAATGATCGTCACCAAACTCAAAGAAAAGAACATCGGTGTCCTGATTACCGATCACAATGTTCATGAAACACTCTCCATAACCGACCGTTCATACCTGTTGTTTGAAGGATCGATCCTGCGTTCCGGAACAGGCAAGGAACTTGCCGACGATCCACATGTACGTAAAGTTTACCTGGGTCAGAATTTCGAACTGCGCTGATCCCTGAATCTATTTCCCGGTTATGACCGGTACTTTTCCCACACATTCATAATCCCGCACCGGTACCGGATCCCCTTTTCAGAAGGAACGCTGGAATAGTACCGACATCAAAATATACAACAGAATGATCATGGGAATAGCCCCCAGTGAAAAGAGGGACAGCAGTATGACTGACCCGAATAAAAGTGAAAACCGAAGTTCATTTCCTTTCCAGGTCAGGGTTTTAACCTTCATCGAAAAGATACGCAGATCGCTGATCATCAGATAGGAAAAGAAAACGACCAGGATGGCGAGCACGCGCGAATTGGATAAAAACGGAATCATGAAATCGACGGGAATGACGCTGTAAAAGTTCCGTTGCAGGATGAGGATCAGGGGAATTGATGCAAAAAACAATCCGTTGGCCGGCGTCGGAAGTCCGATAAAATTCACCTCCTGCCGCAGGTCGATATTGAATTTTGCAAGCCTGAGGGCGGAGCAGACCGGTATCAGTAAGGCCACATATGGCGTGATGTGAAGCCTTTCAAGAATGTTGCAGCTGCCGGCACAGGCTACCGACAATAATTGGTATACCATTATTCCGGGGGCGACTCCGAAGGAAACCACATCGGCCAGCGAATCCAATTGTTTTCCGAATTCGGAATAGGCTTTCAGGATCCTTGCCACACTGCCATCAAGAAAATCAAACAGGGCCGCGAGAAAGATAAACAGTGACGCGATGACCAGGTTGCCATGAAGGATCATGATGATGGAGAGCGTCCCGGATACAAGATTCAAGGTGGTCAGGAAATTTGGTATATGCCGTTTGAATTTCATGTGTCTTTGTTTTATGCAAAGGTATCGTTAATTTGGAAAAAATCCTCTATGCCCGATCCCTTTGGATATGCTGATCCCTGCAATGAGAACCCGGTATCATCAGACAAAAAGACCTTTTACCCGGGAGAAATTAACAGGGGTGTTTCATCCAAATTCACTAAATTTGAACCTGAAAAATCTGAAAAAATCAATTTTAAACAACTATGAAACAGATATTTAAACAATTAGTACTCGTTATTTTCATAGGATTGTCCGCCTCCTCCGGTCTGATGGCTCAATTCATCATTTCGGGTGAATTCAGACCCCGCTTCGAGTACCGTGATGGATATTTGAAGCTGCGTGACTCAAGCCAGACTCCCTATTTTGTCATTCCGGGAAGGAACAGACTCACGTTTGATTTCAAAAATGAGCAGTTCATGGCTAAGTTCACCCTCCAACACGCGTACGTTTTTGGTGAGAATAATTACTCCTCGGATACCATTACACGCAATACCATCAATATTTATGAAGGATGGTTCAGGTATAGCTTTGTGAAAGGTTTTGCCATTAAAATCGGACGAATGGAACTGGTGTACGACGACGGAAGGCTATTAGGTAACTCCAACTGGAATCCCAAGGCAGCTTCGCATGATGCTGCCCTTCTGCAGTGGGAAGCATCACAGATGGGATACCGTGGCGACTTTGGATTTGCCATCAACAACACGGCACCTGCCGGGGCCTTCCTTGCCTCTTATCCCCTTAAGAACTATAAATATATGGCTTACCTGTATGAACAGAAAAAGTTTTTTAAAGACAAACTGACGCTGAGTCTCCTGGCTCTCCTTGATGTCATGCAAAAGCCGGGTACGACTACAAAAACCAAATCGACCACTTACGACACGTTGTATGTCACCAACAGCAGTCATGATACCATCGGCACAACCGTGATCCCCGTGACCACTACCACTTCGGTATCGACCTCCTATCCAACCCAGCTTTACGGACGCTTTACCATAGGCGGTAACATCGGTTATTCCTGGAAAAAACTCAAACTGCTCCTCTCCGGCTATTACCAGACCGGCCATTACAACGACGGGAGAAAAATCAATGCCGGCTTTTTCACCGCGAATGCGTCTTATCAGCTATTTAAACCGTTGAATCTGCTGATCGGTTATGATTACCTGAGCGGAAATAATTATGCCGACACCCTGTCCATGAAATCTAAAACAGGCTCTTTTTCAACACTTTACAGCACAAACCACGGTTTTTACGGGTACATGGATTTGTTTTCATCAAGCGTTTCAACAGGCAATACAGCAGGATTGACCGATCTCTATTTCAAAGCCACCCTCACCCTTCATGAGAAAGCATACATCGAAGCGACCTACCGGATCTTTGGACTTGCCCAGGGTGCACTGCCTGCCACGGTCAAAAAAGCGGGCGATATTCCCTATGTTGAAGTTAACAAATCACTCGGTTCTGAATTGGATCTCATGGCGGTTTACAGACCTCACAAATCCATCGAGTTCAACGCGGCCTACTGTTTCTTTATGCCGACTTCGACAATGGAGACTTTAAACGGATTGAAATCGGGGACTTCGAAATTTGCCCAGTATGCCTATCTGATGATCACCTACAAACCGACCTTTTTCAACTCGGAAAAACACTGATCCGGGAACCTTTTCGGAGATCGAAACATCCCTTTTTTATGACCAATCCCCTGCAGATCAGGATTGCAGATTACCTGTACGAGCTTCCGGATGACCGGATTGCCCAATTTCCGTTGGATCAGCGTGATTCATCAAAGCTCCTGACATACAGGGACGGGGAAATCACGGATGATCAATTTACAAATCTGGGGAACCATCTTTCTGCTGATTCCACGCTGGTATTTAATGATACCCGGGTCATCCGGGCCCGGATCCTGTTTGAAAAACCAACGGGATCAAAAATAGAGATCTTTTGTCTGGAGCCCCTGGAACCTGCGCGCGAGCTCCAACGCGCTTTCAGTTTGCCTTCCGGTGTTGTGTGGACCTGTTTGATCGGGAACCTGAAGCGTTGGAAACAGGGAATGCTGGAACGCGAAATCACGGCAGGCCCGCATCAGGTAAGCTTAACGGCCGAGCGGATTCACGGGGAGGAGGATGGGAGCTTCCGGGTCATGTTCCGGTGGTCGCCGCCGGAGATCCCGTTTTCACAAGTTCTGGATGGTGCGGGACAGGTTCCACTCCCTCCGTATATTCACAGAGACCCGGAACAATCGGACTCAAACCGATACCAGACCATCTATGCGCGGCACGATGGGTCAGTGGCGGCGCCCACGGCCGGGCTTCATTTCACCGATAATCTTACATCCGCTTTACAGCAAAAAGGGATTTCACTGCTGAAACTTACGCTACATGTTGGAATCGGTACCTTCAAACCGGTGACTGCTCCCCTGATTTCGGGCCACGAGATGCATCAGGAACATTTTATCATTCCCAAAGAGACGATCAGGCGACTGTATCTTCAATATGGCCGCCCGATCATCGCGGTCGGTACCACTTCGGCCCGTACCCTTGAAAGTCTTTACTGGTTCGGGGTCAGGCTTTACCACGAAAAAGAGCTGAAGGATCATCATTTGTCGCAGTGGGAACCTTATTCCTCCCGGCTTGAAGCCTGTGATCCCCTGAAAGCGCTCGAAGCGGTACTTACCTATCTGGAGACCCGGCAACTCGGGTATTTCGCGGGAGCGACGAGTCTTATGATCGTTCCCGGTTATCAATTCAGGATGATCGGGGGGTTGATCACCAATTTTCATATGCCGGGCAGCACTTTATTGCTGCTTATTTCCGCGTTGATCGGAAAAGATTGGAGCCGGGTTTATAAACATGCAATGGATAACGGTTACCGGTTTCTGAGTTACGGGGATTCCTGTCTTTTTTTTTAATCCGGGTCGATCCTGAACCTTGTTCGCGGTACGCTGTGAATCTCCACCGTTGACATTCAAATTGCCCGGTTTGTTAACAATCAGGCTATTAGTTGTTTAATAAATCGTTACAGCGGATTCGAATTTCATTTGTATCTTTGCAATAGACCCGTTAACAAAATTGAAATTATGGCATCAGGCATACTTTTGATATTCGGATTGGGCACCACGGAGTTGCTGCTCATCGCCCTGGTAGTTTTACTCCTTTTTGGGGGAAGGAAAATCCCTGAACTCATGAAAGGATTGGGCAAAGGAGTGAAAAGTTTTAAGGATGGGGTCGATGGCGTGGAAGATGACAGGAAGTCTGCCGGAAATAATCCGCCTGCCGATAAAACGGAAAAAAAAGATTGAACCTGTTCCCATGACAGAAGATCACTTCGGCAAGTTCAGAAGCAATATTATTGGGAACGCGTGTCAATACCAAACACCCTATGGGCCGAAAAAACTGATTTACGCTGACTGGATCGCGAGCGGACGGCTTTATCGCCCCATTGAAAAAATCATCGCTGACGACATCGGGCCATTTGTCGGCAATACCCACACAGAGACCAGCAAAGTCGGAAAGTTGATGACCCAGGCCTATCATCTGGCCCATCAGAAAATCAAAAGCCATGTGAATGCCGGCCCCGGGGATGTGATCATCACCACCGGGTTCGGGATGACCGGAGCCATCGTGAAATTCCAACGCGTTCTAGGGCTGAAACAAAACCGGAAAGAGCATGAAGTAGTTCAGGATCATGACAGACCGGTGGTTTTTGTGACCCACATGGAGCATCACAGCAACCAGACCACCTGGTACGAAACCGACGCCGATGTCGTGGTGATTGAGCCCGGGGCAGATCTCCTGATCGATCTGAATAACCTGGAGCAGGCGTTAAAACAGTATGCCGGACGAAGAAGAAAAATCGGCGCCTTCACAGCCTGTTCTAATGTGACTGGAATCCGGACTCCCTACCATGCGATGGCTCGTCTGATGCATAAAAACGGAGGGCTGGCCTTCATCGATTTTGCCGCATCGGCACCCTACGACGACATAAACATGCATCCGGCCGATCCTTTGGAAAAGTTGGATGCTATTTTCTTTTCACCCCATAAATTTCTCGGGGGCCCTGGATCGTCGGGTGTCCTGATCTTCGACTCGGGTCTGTACCAGTTGAAAGCACCGGATCAACCCGGTGGCGGGACCGTTGACTGGACCAATCCCTGGGGCGAATATAAATACATCGACAACATTGAGATTCGGGAGGATGGAGGAACACCCGGATTTCTGCAGGCCATTCGCACGGCGCTTGCCATCGAACTGAAAAATCAGATGGTCGTTGAAAAGATCCATGAAAAGGAGTCAGAACTGGTTCAGATAGCCTTCGAGGAATTCCGGAAAATTCCCGGTCTTCATATTCTGGCCGACAGCATCGAAGACCGCATGGGAGTCATCTCCTTCTATATGGACCGTATTCATTATAATCTGGTGGTTGGCATCCTGAGCGATCGCTTTGGCATACAGGTACGCGGAGGTTGTGCCTGCGCGGGAACTTACGGGCACTTCCTGCTGGATGTCAGTTATGAAAAATCGCGCAGGATCACCGAAAAGATCAACCTGGGCGATCTTTCCGATAAGCCGGGATGGGTAAGGGTTTCCCTGCATCCGACCATGACCATCGAAGAGGTCCGTTATATCGCCGAAGCCCTGTACCAGATCAGTCTCCACCATGCGGAATGGGAACGCGATTACCTGTACGACAAACACTGCAACGAATTCAGGCACAGATCACAGAATAAGGATTCCGAAACAATTCAAAGCTGGTTTGATTTAGCCTGACACCATCTGAACAATTTCATCCCGGCTCAGACCGTATCATTTTTTTTCCTATTTTCGCACACATCTCCTAAGTAATTAAAAGGGATGCACTGTCCAAACCACCCCACCTGCCAACTTGTTCATATACAGGGATTTGTTGAAAGCGATGACCTGCGTGAAGATTATATCCTGAAATACTGTACCGACATCCACGGATTCTGGGCCTCCTGCAAACGGTTTAACACCCACCGGATGCTTCATTTTTGTCCCGATTTTGTGCTCCCCGACACACTGCTGACCGTGGATGAGATCATGGACCGGTTTGACGATGAAATCAATCACGGAACCAATAAAGAATTGAAGATGACATAAAATTATCCGCTACCAGGAACGTCCCTGCCGGATATGAACTGTGATAATAAAAATGAGAATTATTCACTCAAGAAGTACAAAAAATGGCTACAATCGAAATTGAAGGACGCGTACTCGAGGTTGATGGCGACGGATTCCTGGCCGATCCCTCTGTTTGGGATGAAAACCTTGCCGCTGCCATTGCCCGGTTTGACGGGATACAGGAACTGACGGAAAAACACTGGTCCATTGTCAGAATAATCCGCAACAACTGGCTGGAAAAAGGCATGGCTCCCATGATCCGGGTAATTTGTCAACAAACCGGGTTGAAATTAAGGGAGATCTACGAACTCTTTCCGCTCGGCCCTGCCCGCGGAGCCTGTCGTGTTGCCGGCTTGCCCAAACCCGATGGATGTGTGTAGTAAAAAAGATGGATTATGGCCTGGTATCAATATTTGACACTCATTTCGCTCCTCTTTTGTTGCATTGTTTGCCTGATGCACCTCTTCCGGTTAATCCGCCTGGGTTCACCGGTCGATTATGCAACGTCCGGGGTTAAAACCGGACCGGCCATTGCATACTCCTTCACAGGAGCCATGAATCCGGTCAAAAAAGAATCCGCTTACCTTCACCTGCCCACCTACACGGCCGGTATCCTCTTTCATCTGGGATCCTTTTTATCGGTGATCATCCTGGTCATACACCTCTTCAGTCCCATCATCACAGGGTTTTTATCGTGGCCTGTCGCGGTTTTTTTATTCGCATCGGGCACATGCGGGATTTCTATCCTTGTAAAACGAATAATAAAGTCAATGCTCCGGAACCTTTCGAGCCCGGATGATTATTTATCGAATATCCTGGTAACCCTGTTTCAACTCGCGACTGCGCTGTCGTTGATTCTGCCCGTTGTAGGGCCGGTGTATTTTGTCGTTTCGGCTATCCTGTTCTTATGGTTTCCGGTCGGCAAGCTGAGACACGCCCTCTATTTTTTTGCCGCCCGGTATCACCTGGGACTGTTCTATGGACGGCGTGGTGTATGGCCTCCGAAAACGCGTTAATAAACTACGATGGGAACACTTACTGATCCGATAAAAAACAAAGGACTTGCGGTTTTCGAAGACCTTCCCGACAGCAGGCTGATCACCCAACTGAACAGTTGCGTTCATTGCGGACTTTGTGCCGAAACCTGTATCTATTACCTTGCAACCGGCGATGAACGGATGATCCCGGCCCGCAAAGTCGACCTGATCGCCTCCATTTACCGCCGTTACCATACCGTTGCCGGAAAACTTTTTCCGGCCATCGTGAAAGCGCGTGATTTGGATGAGGACACTGCAGGTGAAATGGTCGATCTGCTTTACGGGGCCTGTACCATGTGCGGAAGATGTAACGCCCACTGTTCCATCGGCATCGATATCGGATTTGTTATCAGGACGGGTAGAACCATGCTTTCGAACATGGGGATGGTCCCGGCAACACTGCAATCGACAGTTGATGCTGCCCTCGTTTCGGGCAATAACATGAGCATTCCGAAAGAGGAATTCATTGATACGCTTAAATGGATGGAGGAAGAGCTTGTGGATGAACTCAACGACCCACAAGCTGTCATCCCGCTCGACCAACCCGGGAAACGGGTTCTTTACACCCTGAACCCGAGGGAACCCAAGTTCTTCCCGCTCTCCATCGCGGCCATGGCAAAGATATTTTATGCAGCAGGCGAAAGCTGGACACTTTCCACCCGGATGTACGATGTGACCAATTATGCCTATTTTTCCGGTAATATCAATGAAGCCAGTGTAATTGCAAACCGTTTGTGGGACGAAATGTCGGCCTTGAAAACGCAGGCGCTGGTCCTTGCCGAATGCGGACACGGGAGCGCTGCCTTCCGCTGGGAGTCGCCGAATTATTTGCACCAACAGTTCCCTTTTGAGGTGATGACTTCGGTGGAATGGATCGCCAGGTACCTGCGCCAGGGTAAGATCAAACTGGATCCTTCGCGGATCAAAGAGACCGTCACCCTTCATGATCCCTGCAATCTGGTAAGAAACGGCGGAGTAATCCATGAACAACGATATATCCTCCGGCAATGTGTGGAGAATTTCGTTGAAATGAATCCATATGGCTCAGATAACTACTGTTGCGGAGGAGGTGGAGGCCAACTCGCGATGAGCGAATACAACGAACGCCGGATAAAGATCGCCGGGATCAAGGCAGATCAGATCCGGAAAACCGGAGCCAAAATTGTAGTTACACCCTGCCATAATTGTGTTGACCAGTTATCCCAGATTAATTTTCATTACAAGCTGAATGTCCAGATCAAGACCATCGCGGAGGTTGTTGCCGATGCGCTGATCCTTCCCTGACTTCCAAAGAAAACTATTGATCCCATAAATCATGAACCATCAAATTTATCTCGACAATTCCGCCACCTCCTTCCCGAAACCCGATGTGGTGTATGAATTCATGTGTAACTTTTATAAAAGTCATGGTGTCAGCCCGGGGCGTTCCGGATTCGATGCCGCCATCGAAACCGAAGAGGTCGTACATGAAACCCGAAAAATGCTGACCCGCCTCTTCAACGGCGATGATCCGAATCATTTAACGTTCAGTTACAATGCCAGCGATTCGCTGAACATGGTTCTGCAAGGGTTGATCCAATCAGGTGACCATGTGATCACCACCAAACTGGAGCATAATTCGGTGTTGAGACCCTTGTACCACCTGAGCATGGATCGAGCGGCGGAGATCACCCACGTTTCATTTGACAAACACGGTTACGTCGATCCCGACGATATCAAAAAAGCTATCCGGAAAAATACGAAGGCTGTGGTGGTAAATCACAGTTCCAATGTAATCGGAACCATTCAGCCCATTGCTGCCATTGGGAAAATATGCAAAGAAGCAGGTGTTCTTTTTGTTGTTGACGGCAGTCAGAGTGCAGGAGCCGTACCCATCGACATGAAGGCCATGTGCATCGATGTTCTGGTATTCACCGGGCACAAATGCCTGATGGGACCTACCGGAATCGGCGGTTCCTATATCATGGACGGGATTCCTGTGAAGGGTACCCGTTTCGGAGGAACCGGCGTACGATCTGCACAAAAAACGCATCTGGAAGAATTTCCATACCGGATGGAATGCGGAACCCTGAATCTGGTCGGGGTGGCCGGCCTCCATGCAGGGGTCAAATGGATAACCGAAATGGGAATCGAAAACCTGCACCAACACGAAATCAGTCTTTGGGATAAACTGCGTCAGGGCGTTCAGAAAATCGAAAATGTAATTACCTATTGCGCCGACAGTGTTGAGAATCAGAACCCGGTACTCAGTCTCAACATCCGTGGATTTGAATCAGGCGATGTGGGCACCATGCTCGATGTGGATTATAACATTGCCTGCCGGACCGGACTTCAATGTGCACCGCTCGTACATGAAGTGATCGGGACCGACAAAATACACGGTACCGTGCGAATGAGCATCGGACCTTTCAACACGGAGCCGGAGATTGATGCAGCCATTGAGGCCATCCGTGAGATAGCCTCCATCAAAAAATAAGGATGCACGAATCATATTTTCATGGTTCCAGGAAAAAATTTTTAATAATGCCGCAAGTTTTTCGGTTTTTTGTTGTCAAAAGATCATAAACCTTTAAAAAACGAAATATGAAAAACTTTTTGAAGATCATGATCACCTTCAGCCTGGTATGCTTTATCGCGGTACTCACGCAGGCACAAACCCAGACCACAGCCAAGCAGACCACCCCGGCCTCTTCAACCGCCAAATTCGTCGATGCCAACAAAAACGGGATCTGCGATAATTATGAAATCAGGGGCAAGTCAAATCAGGGTAAGAATTTTACCGACAAGAACGGGGACGGTGTATGCGACAACAAAGGAACGACCGTAAACTGCCCCGGTAAAGGAAAAGGAATGGGTTGCGGAAAGGAATGCGGGAAGGGGAATTGTTGCGGCAATGGCCCTCACAACGGATGCAACAAGGGCCACCAGCACAGGCATGGGGCCAACTGTCAGAATCCCACGACCACACCAGCAACCAAGTAAAAACCATCTTTAAAATGTTGCCCTAGCAGAGGCGGTTTGAGAACCCGTCTCTGCTATTTGTGCCGGAGCATCCTGTTAACCCGAAAGAATGACTGAAGCCGAACTGATTGCCGGGATCAAAGAACGCCAACGTCCGGCTTTTCAAATGCTCGTTGACCGGTACCGGGATCAGGTTATAAAGACAGCCTTTTACTTTTTGGGTGACATGGCCGACGCAGAAGACCTCTCGCAGGAAATTTTTATCGAGATCATTCAATCGGTACATGATTTCCGACAAACCTCTACCCTGAAAACGTGGATCTACCGAATCACCGTGAATAAAGCGCTCAATATGGTCAAACAACGAAAACGCAGGGGAATCTTCTTCCGGATCGGATCGTTGTTCCATGGAGATAATCCGTTAAACACGCAAGACTTTGCAGAGCCGGTTACCCACACCGATGCGGTTGAGAAGCAGGAGACCCGCGCGATGATCCAAAAAGCAATCGACAAACTTCCTGAAAATCAACGAATCGCTTTTGTCTTATCCCGGTTTAACGACCAACCCTATAAAGAGATCGCGGAAATTATGAACATCAGTTTGCCGGCCGTGGAATCATTGATCTTCAGGGCCAGGCAAAACCTTCAAAAGCATTTGGTCAGGTCATTTCCAGAATATAAATCAAACCTATGACATGTAAAGATTTTATACGATCCCTTGAAGAACGACATAACAGGAATCTGACGGAACCTGAAAAGTCAGATATGGACAGGCACTCCCAGGAATGTGCTTCATGCAGGAATCAGCTTGCCGTGATGGAAAAACTCGGTTCCTTTATCGCAGATTCAAAGAATGCAACCCCGAATCCTTTTATTTCAACGCGGATCCTGCAGCGTTTGGAAGCAGAATTCGTATTCCCGGATGCTCCGAAAAAATCTCCCTGGCCATTACTCCTGAAACCGGTTGCCGTGACCCTTGCCCTTGCAGCGGGGTTGCTGATCGGTACCCTCACAACGAGGCCCTCATCTGAAACCGCACAGGTTGAAAACCAGGATGCCGTACAATTTGATGAATTGAAAAAAGATCTTTTCATCCAGGAATTTGTGGATGAAGACAAAAAAATATCTTTAATTCACTTATAATCATGAATTTTTTCAATAAAAACCGTGTAATTTTCTGGCTGCTGCTTATCCTGGTTTTGATCAACCTCGGGATCCTGGTCAGTTTTCTGTTTTTCACCAACCGTTCACAAACACCTGCATGCTGCCCCACCACGACCGGTCCGGAGAACCTGCTTCACCAGGAACTCAGGCTGACGCCCGGTCAGCAGCAACAGGCCAGTCAGATCACTGCCGTTTATAAGTTAACCGCCGCATCGCTGGTCGATGAAATAAGGGAACACAGAGGAGTCATCCTGGAAGAACTGGATCAGGAACGGCCTGACACCGCCACGATCAGAAAAACCGCCGAAGCGCTCGCCCGGCTTCAGTTCAAGTTACAACAGGAAAGTATCCGGCAATATCTCGCGTTAAAAAAAGTATGCACACCGGAACAGGCACACCGCTTGTCGACACTCTATCACGAACTGTATGGATGTCCGATGAAAGGAACACAGAATCAGAACCGCCACCGGCATGGTTGGGGAAAGCAGAAATAAACCTGAATCCTGTCAGCTTTTTTTCTCTTTTTTCTCCTTTTTTCCCTTCTCCTGTTTTTTATCCTTTTTCTCCTTGCGTTTTTTGTTTTTTTTGCAGATACAAGGATCTCCCGTAAGTACCTTCAACAATTCAACCTCTTTTTCGTGCAAGTTGATTATGTGATCCAGTTTCTTCTCTAATAAATTTGTATCCGGGAAGAATTGTTTATCACAGGTATTGGTTTCAATGTCCTTGAGAACCTTGAGCATTTGCTCCAAAATGATTTCTCGTTCAGCCATGTTTCAAGTGTTAATATTTGATTTCACTGGTCAGCCGGAGGCCGCCCCGATCGTTTTGGATTGACGGCAATCAGATTCTTCCGGGCTGTTTATTTGTTTATGTAAATATACAAAGTTAATTGCAGGATACAAGTTCAGGGAATTTTTTTTTATCATTACTTTTGTTTTCAAATTAAATGATGATAAGACCTCCGAAAAAGCCAAAGGATGATAACGAGATGACATTCTGGGATCATCTCGATGAATTAAGGGCCACGCTTTGGCATATCATCATTGCCATCCTGATTACCTCTATTCTTGCATTCACCTTCAAGGAAATCTTGTTTGACCGGATCATCCTGGCCCCGAAATCACCCGATTTCATTACATACCGGATATTATGTAAAATCGGAGCATGGCTTTCACTCCAATCGCTGTGCATCACTCCTGAAAAATTCGAACTGATCAACATCAACCTTGCCGGTCAGTTCACTTCACACATGAATATTTCACTCATCGCGGGTTTGATTCTTGCAATACCTTATGCCCTCTGGGAATTGTGGAGGTTCATCAAGCCCGGCCTGACTCCGGATGAGATCAGGGCTGCCCGGGGCGGTGTCATTGTGACCAGTATTCTATTCCTTACAGGTGTGCTCTTCAGTTATTTCGTCGTAGCGCCGTTGATGATTAATTTCCTTGGAGGGTACATGGTCAGCGCTTCCGTCTCCAACCAGATTGCTTTGACCTCTTACGTAAGCGCAATCACGATGATGACCCTTTTAATGGGTCTTTTGTTTGAACTCCCGGTGTTGGTATTATTTCTCACCAGGATTGGTATTCTCACCCCCTCCTTCCTCAGAAAATACCGTAAACATACTGCCATTGCCATTTTGATTATATCAGGCATTATCACTCCCAGCCCCGATATCTTCAGTCAGTTGATCGTGGCGGTGCCCCTCTATGCGCTTTTTGAATTCAGCGTTGCCATTTCTTCAAGGATTCATAGGAGTAAGACCCTCCCTGCAGGATAACTTCGATTTTTTAGAGGTTGTAACCTGATGGTATTCGTACCGTCTAAACAACGTACATCAAAAAAAATCTATCTCAATGGAACCAAAACGATTATATCGAAGCAATACAGATCGGAAAGTCGGTGGTGTCGCAGGTGGTCTCGGTGAATATTTCAGGATGGATACGCTGCTCATCAGACTAATTTTCGTGATATTGACCCTCGCGGGCGGCGGAGGAGTCCTGATCTATATCGTGCTGTGGATCGTGACACCGGAAAATCCCGCGATTTTCTCACAGGCCACCAATCCGCCAACCCCGGAACCACCAACCCCGGAATCGGGCACCCCGGCTCAGGATCCCGGACAGCCCGTCAACGAATCCCCTGTTGTTGCTGCCAGTGCCCCACAAACCAAGGAACGGAAAAAAGGCAGCTTGGTAGGCGGACTCATTCTGATCACCATCGGGACTCTTTTTCTTGCCGATGAGATCTTTCCTGCAGTGAACTTCGGTGATCTCTGGCCACTCATCCTCGTGGCTATCGGCGCCGGATTGCTTATCAATGTCTTTGCCGGAAGAAAAAATTCAAAGAATAATCAGGAAATTTAAAACTTATCATTATGAAATACCGTCATTTATTTTGGGCATTTATCCTGATCGCCATCGGGATTTTATTCCTGCTGAATAATTTCGGAGTCCTCGAATTCGGATTCCGTGCCCTGTTAAGTTTATGGCCGTTGATCCTGATCCTTTGGGGAATTTCTATTCTTCCTATTAAGGATTGGATCAAGACCGTCGCACTGGTTGCCGTCCTTGGACTGACGATCATTTTCTTCAACAGGATCTCTGACCGGTCCGACTGGTGTCTCTTCCATGATTACAGCGGATATTCACACCGGCATTGGGATGATGAGGACGAGGGTTCTACCCCAAATTATCATCCTCAATATCTTAGTGTTCCGTTCGATTCACTGATTAAAAAAGGAGAAATGAGGCTGGATGCGGCCGCAGGAAATTTCACCCTGCAGGGAATAACCTCTGATTTCCTTACGTTCAATAAAACAGGCGATATCGGAAATTACATCCTGACATCGAACGATGAAAACGGGACAAAAAAAATCAACCTTTCACTCGAAAAATCGGAGATCCGCCATACGATTAATGACAACAAAGTTGAAATTAAACTGAGCGATCGTCCGAGCTGGAATCTTGACCTGGATATCGGCGCGGCAGAGATTAACATGGACCTGAGGGATTATCGCATCGATACTGTAAATATCAATGCCGGGGCCTCCTCCATCGACCTTCAGATCGGGAACAAGAACCGGGTGACATTATTGACATTCAATGCCGGGGCTTCATCCATCAAAATTGCGGTACCCAGGGAGTCGGGATGTCAGGTTAAGTCCGAATCATTTTTGATCAGTAAAGAGTTCGACGGATTCACTAAAAAAGGTGATGGTATTTATCAGACGGCGAATTTCGGGACCAGTACCAATAAAATCTTTCTGGTCATCAAAACCGCGGTTTCGAAAATTGAGATTACCCGCTATTGATCTGAATTAAGAAACGCTGTCACGAGTCCGGCAAATTCCCCGGGGGCATCGGCGTGAACCCAATGCGAAGCCGTCGCAATGGTCTTCACCACCGCCCCGGGGAATTTTGTTTGAAAAACGGGGATATCCTCCGGTAAAACATAATCGGACAATCCTCCACGGATCAACAATACCGGCCCTGCAAATGTTCCCTGCACATCTATTCCTTCAAAGACCGAAAGCAAACCCTCGTGAATCGCTTCGAGGTTCAGCCGCCAGTCAAGGCGAGCGGGTGTTCTCCAATAAAGGTTTTTTAACAGGAACATCCGGAGACGCCGACTTGGGATTATTCCGGCCAGTTGTGCCTCAACATCACTCCTCGATCGGACCCGTGAAAAATCGACTGCCCGCATCGCGTTCAGGAGCTGTTGATGTTCCTGACCGGGAGTCGACCTCCGCAGCGAAATATCCACAATGACCAGCTTTCTTATGAGTTCCGGATGATGAAGGGAAAAGAACATCGATACTTTTCCTCCCAGTGAATGTCCGATAAGGTTGATGTTACGGAGATCGTGCTCCTCCATGAATTCCAACAAGTCGTTTTCCATGGACGGAAAGTTAAAAACGTTGCTGTGCGGGGATTGACCGTGATTCCGCAGATCGGGAATAAACACACTGTAACTCCCGGAAATGCTCCGGCCAAAGGTCACCCAGTTGTCGGAAAGACCGAATAGTCCATGCACAATAACCACCGGGTCGCCAGAGCCATAGTGACGGAAAAACAATTGCATGGAGGTGAATTATTAACAGAATTTTGTTGAAAAAAAATCGATTGCTCCGGTCAAAAGTACATAAAATTGTCACCTATTTGCAGGTTGATTTTTTATTTCACATGAAGGATTAAGCGTTCATGTTAATAATCATAAATTCAGTAAGATAACTAAAATAAGTTCCGGTATCGGGCTGCATGATTTAAAGCCATAAAAGTTAGAAATCATTCCAATGGAAAAAGAACCCATAGAAAAACTGAACATCCCACCCCATCCCGAATTGTCCGAAGAAGAAGAACCTCCAGGTAAACCCACCTTTATCGATGATGCCACGCTGATCGACGAGTATTTCAAATCACGGATCGACCGCGAGAAGACGGTTGTCAGCGAGCGTTCCATTTCATTCCTTCAAACCCATTTTCCCGAAGCCACCCTCAAGGACTGGAATAACTGGCACTGGCAAATCAAGAACTCCATCCGTTCGATTGAGCAACTTTCAAAGTTTATTCATCTTTCCGACAGTGAAATCAAGCCTGACGGCCCCAACGGGCAATCATTGCCCCTGCGGATATCCCCCTATTACCTGAGTTTGCTTGATCCGGAAAATCCCGATCAGCCCTTACGTAAATGTGTGGTTCCCGTGTTCGATGAGTTTATTGTTCACCCCGCTGAGGCATCGGATCCCCTTTCAGAAGAGACCGACAGCCCGGTTCCAAATATCGTGCACCGTTATCCCGACCGGGTTCTCTTCCTGGTCACCGGATTTTGTTCCACCTACTGCCGCTACTGCACCCGGACCCGGATGGTTGCAAAAGACAAATGTCATATCGGGGTTAAAGCATGGGAACCCGGGCTGAATTATATTGAACAGCACCGGGAGATCCGCGATGTGTTGATATCCGGCGGGGATCCCCTGACCATGCCCGATCTCCATGTCGAATATCTCCTTGCCCGTTTGCGGAATATCCCGCATGTAGAGATCATCCGGATCGGAACAAAAGCCCCGGTAGTTCTGCCACAACGCATCACCCGTCCGCTGGTGAACATGTTGCGCAAGTACCATCCGCTGTACATCAGCATCCATTTCACCCATCGTGATGAAATCACACCCGAAGTGAAAGAGGCTTGCGAAAAGCTCGTCAATTCAGGGATTCCGTTGGGCAGCCAGACGGTTTTGCTGAAGGGGGTCAACGACCGCATCGAGGTAATGAAAAGCCTGATGCAGGGATTGCTGAAAATCCGTGTAAGGCCCTACTATCTGTATCAATGCGATCCGGTGGTCGGCACCAGCCATTTCAGAACACCGGTCAGTAAAGGGCTTGAAATTATCCGGGGGCTCCGGGGCCACACGAGTGGTTACGCTGTTCCCACCTATGTAGTCGACGCCCCGGGCGGGGGGGGCAAAATCCCCCTGTTGCCCGACTACTCAAAAGGAAGCGATGACGGTTTCCTGATTCTCGAGAATTATGAAGGCCGTACGTTCAGGTACCCTGATTTTACAAAATAGTTTATGAACATAGGCCTGACGTACGACCTGCGGTCGGATTATCTGAAAGAGGGTTTTAGTGAAGAAGAGACTGCCGAATTCGATCGCGAAAGTACCATCGAAGAAATTGAACAATCTTTACGCAGGCTGGGTCATGCCACCGACCGGATCGGAAATATCCGCCATCTGGTGCAACGGCTTGCTGCCGGTGACCGGTGGGACCTCGTATTCAACATCTGTGAAGGAATGTTCGGAATCGGACGGGAAGCACAGGTTCCGGCGCTTCTCGATGCATACCAGATCCCCTATACCTTTTCCGACCCTCTGGTATTGTCGCTTACCCTCCACAAAGCGATGACCAAAGAACTTCTCAGGGCCGGAGGTATTGCTACTCCGCGGTTTTATGTTGTTCAACGCCGGGAAGAGATCGGTACAGTCGACCTCTCCTACCCGCTTTTTGTAAAACCCAATGCAGAAGGAACCGGGAAAGGGATCAATGCAGCCTCACGGGTTGACAATCCTGAAGAACTCCTTGAGATCTGCCTGACCTTACTGGAACAATACCCTACAGGACTCCTCGTCGAAGAATATCTCCCGGGCCGCGAATTTACCGTTGGCATGATCGGTACTGGAGACGAGAGCCGCGTTCTCGGGATTATGGAAATTGATTTTCAGAATGACGATACCAATAACATTTACTCCTACCAGACCAAGACGGATTACCTTCAGACTGTCAAATATAAAATACCGGAACCCGAAGTCGCAGCGCCCTGCGCAACACTTGCGATGAAAGCATGGAACCTTCTCGGATGTCGTGATGCAGGACGGATCGATCTCAGAATGGACCGGCATGGAACCCCGAACTTTATTGAGATCAATCCGCTGGCAGGCCTGGATAAAGTACATTCCGATCTTCCCATCCTTTCTTATATGAATGGTTTCGACTTCGATAAAATCATCGAAGCCATTATTGTTTCAGCCGGGAAGAGAATCGTTTTACCCGGGAATTAACGACCGGATATCGGATAACACCCTGAAACCAACAAGATGAAAAAGACTGTTCTGATCCTTTATAACAAGTTATCCAAAAAGCCAAAGGATGACGAGGTCGATGTTATTGAACAGGTAAATCTGGTTACCGGGGCCCTCCGGACATTAAATTACAGAACTGAATTCCTGGAAATCGACCTGAATCTTAAGGCAGCCATCAGCAGGATCAGGAAGATCAATCCCTACATTGTTTTTAACCTGGTCGAAACCATAGGAAACAAGGGAGAATTCACGTTTCTTGCCAATTCAGTCCTCAACTATTTGCAGATTCCCTACACCGGATCCCCGCTGATCCCGATGATTTATTGTTCCAATAAATATCTGGCAAAACGGGAACTGGAACGGATCGGGGTTCTGACCCCGAAAGGTTACACCCTCGATCAGGTAAACCTTCTTGATCCGGGTAAAAAATACCTTGTAAAGCCGATCTGGGAAGAAGGTTCCCTGGATCTGGACGAGGATTGTGTTTTCCGGGGCTCCGATAAAAAATTCATCGACAATCTGAACAGGAAAAGCCGACAACATTTTTTTATCGAAGAGTTTATCGATGGGCGGGAATTTAACATTTCCCTTTTGTACGGTTCGGAGGGTCCAGAAGTGCTTCCCCTGGCCGAAATGACCTTCATCGGTTATCCCGAAGACAAGCCCAGAATGATGGGGTATAAAGCCAAATGGAAAGAACACTCTTTCGAATACTCACACACACGGCGCACTTTCAGGCTTTCAGCAGCCGACAGGGAACTTAAATTCAGGCTGACCACCATTTGCAAAAAATGCTGGACCGATTTGGGGCTGAAAGGGTATGTCAGGATCGATTTCAGGGTCACTCCCGAAGGTAATCCGCTCGTCATCGATATCAACCTGAACCCGTGCCTGTCGGAGTCCGGAGGATTTATGGCTGCTTCAAAAAAGAAAGGGCTGGCCTTTACAGAGGTAATTGACCGCGTTCTTGCCGATGCACTGCGCCCCTGAATCTCATAAAAATCGTTCGTCGCATCAGATACAATGCCCTTTCAGGTTTAATTTGATACCTTGAAAATATGATTGAATCAATTACATTCCGCGGGGAGGTCAAGCCTTCCGATCCGGATTCAGTTCGCGTGATCATTGAATCGACCGGTTTTTTTTATGATTTTGAGGTGCCGGTAGCCGTCGAACTGATCGAAGACAAGCTTCATTCAGGAGATTCATGTGATTACGAATTTCTCTTTGCCGAAGTCTCCGGAAAAACCATCGCGTACACCTGTTTTGGGCCTATCGCCTGCACAGAGGGCAGCTTTGACCTGTACTGGATCGTTACCCATCACGATTTTCGGGGAAAGGGGATCGGCAGGAAACTGATCGATGAAACGCACCGGATTATCCGCGAAATGGGAGGCAGGATCGTGATTGCCGAAACATCCTCTACGGAGAAGTACCTCCCGACCCGCCGGTTTTATGAATCGCTTGGTTACGCGAATGAGGGAATGATCGCCGATTTTTACAAGGAGGGTGACGGCAAGGTCTATTTTGTCAAACGGTTTAAATGAACCGGTATGGCTATGCGAAAGGGAACATAAACCATCTTCCCTAATATCGGATGAGTACTCCGGAGGAGGAGTTGTACCGGGCTGTTTTTTTCCAGTAAAATCCTTTTGTATCGTGTTTAACCGACCAAAAGTCGTAATTGCCCGTGGCCCGGTCGCCATTTTCATCCAGTAAAGTACCTCCCGAAGCTCCGAAAAAATTATCGGATTCCAGAACAAATGTGGATTTCAACCGGTTGATGTCGGGAGATGGACCGGTTTTCAGACAGGTGAATACGGCAACCCAAAGGGCATCATACGCGGTTATGGCGTACGCTTCGGGGATTCTGCCTGTTTGTGCCTGAATTCGGCCTATCAAAGGTTCCCATTTCTCCCGGGCTGCATCATCCAGGCCGTAGATGGGACAAGGCAACCCGTGGGTACAGGCGAACCGGGCAGTAATAGAATCTGAAAGGACTGACGCATTGAGGGCAAATGCAGAGCTCCCGTACCAATAAACATAATTCAGGTTGTTGAAATTTCCGGCCGTGGCGAGGAATCCCGCCCCCTCCCCCAGCGTCACCAGGTAAACGGCGACCTCATTGGGGTTGAATTTGTGCAGTTGGGTAGCGACATTGGTATCCAGAGCCTCGAGATAAGCCGAAAAATCAACGGTGGAGGGAGGATAATAAACCGGATTGACCACAGTACCGCCACAATTTTCGAAGTTCTTTTTGACTGAAGAAACCAGGTCGTGCCCCCACAGGTCATCCCGGACCAGAGGGACAATTACCCGGATGTTGTCTTCAACCATCATTTTATTCATGGCTTCAGCCTGGATCAGGTCGGTTGAGACAAATCTGAAGATGTTGTCACCCGGGATGGCAAGCGATGCCGCTACACTCGAGGGGCTGATTATCATCATTCCCCGGGTGTCGGCAAAATTTTTCAGGGCGGCAACCTCAGCGCTTCCGTAAGGTCCGATGACTATTCTGATTCCTTTCCCGTAAAAGTATTCAAGTTGTTTCAGCGCTTCTGCGGTATCGGTCTTTGTATCCACTATTTCTAAGTTGAACAGCGTATCTGAACCCACAGTTTTCAGATAAGCCTTTATGTCATTCACGGCGAGTTCCAGGGCAACCTTCGAACTTTCACCGGTCGAGGATCCGCCACCGGTCAGGGAGAGCAATGCACCGAGCCGGATACCATTGTTCGACACCGGCTGGTATCCTGTAAAATCCGACTTCATGCATCCAAGCATAAAAAAAAGGACCGCGATCCCCGTGAAAAGAACGGATTTTTTCATCAGGCGTATTGATTTTTAAGTATTTCGATCATTTCAGGCGTTAACTTCTCTGTTTTTCTGATATCCTCAAATTTACACAATAAATCCTCTGTGGTCAAAATTTTTTTCTCCTCCTCCGGAATATCTTCGATGATTTGTCCATGATGCATCATGATGGTGCGGGTTCCCAGTTCAAGCGCCTGCTGCATTGAATGGGTTACCATGAGCGTTGTCAGCCGGTATTCCTTTATAAATCTCCGTGTCAGTTTTATGATCTGGTTTGCACTTTTCGGATCCAGGGCAGCCGTATGTTCATCCAGAAGAAGTACCATGGGAGGCCTGAGTACCGCCATCAGCAGGGTGATAGCCTGCCTTTGTCCCCCCGAGAGTGAACCCATGATGGTTTCAAGCCGGTTTTCCAGATTCATATCGAGAATCGCGAGTTGTTCACGAAAATAATCCCGTAGCTTTGCGTTCAGGTTGATCACCGGATAGCTGTGACGTCCTCTGTTGTATGCCATTAACAGGTTTTCAGCAATGGTCATCCCCGGAGCCGTGCCTGAAAAGGGATTCTGAAAAACCCTCGAAATATACTTTGCACGCTGAAAATCAGCTTTTGCTGTCACCTCGCTCCCGTTAATTTTAATCCTTCCTGCATCGGGCACAATGTTTCCGGCAATGGCATTGAGGAGTGTCGATTTTCCCGATCCGTTGGTCCCGATAACGGTCACAAATTCATGCTCCCCCACGGTCAGGTTGACCTCGTTCAACGCGATCATCTCATCGGCTGAACCCGCGTTGAAAATTTTACACAGTCGGGATATGACAATCATGGTAATAAAGGTTCTTCCGTTTTCTTTCCGTCAGGTAACTTCAGCGGTGGTTTTATGAGTTTATGGTTCTTGACCCGGGCATCTGCCATTTCACTGACGCCGGGGGGGATTTTAATATGTAAAATATTGGCGATGTCGTAATTCACGCCTAATGTCACCAGGGCATATTTTTCGAACGGGATATTTCGGGGACTTTCGCCTTTGAGAATGCGATCGACCAGATGGGCCGCCTGCATTCCGCTGGCATAGTATTCAAAACCATAAACAATCAGGGCGCCATCTGCGAGTCGTTCGGCATCACAGGTAAAGATCGGTACACCCGCGTTGCCCGAAACCCTGACTACCGATTCGAACGCGTTGAATACCGTGATATCGTTGATGAGCACAAATGCCTTTATCCCCTTCGAGATCAATGCCAGGGCTGCCTGATATACATCGTTCGACCCGGAAATGGTGGTTTCGACCAGTTTTATTCCCGGATCCTGTTGCAACGCCTGCTTCATATCTTTCAGGTTTGAAACAGTATTCGGATAAGCCGGATTGTATATCGTTCCAATGGTGACTTCCCCCTGGTAAAACATCCGGAAGATTTTTAACAGATCTCCAATGGGTGATGCCCCGTATACCCCGGTGATATTGGGCGGATGCGCAACCGGCGAGGTCCCTGCCCCGATAACAAATGGATTGGCGACCGTGGCAAAAACGATCGGTTTATCCTTCACTTTGTTCAGCGCTGCCTGGGTCGACGCGGTGGAAATGGGGACATAAATATCGACCTCTTCTTTCAGGAAGTGGTCCACAATGGTCAGGTTGGTCGGGATGTCGCCTTCGGCATTTTGCTCGAGTATTATGCAGTTTTTACCGTTTATGTACCCGAGGTTTTCCAATTCCCGATAAAACCCGTCACGGGTTTTGGTAACAATATCGCTGTTGTTAGCCAGGATCACGCCGATCTTCACTTTCCGGCTCTCCTCGGCCCCGGTTGATGCAAGGCGGAACACGACAAATCCAAAAACCATAATGATGAGGAGTATGCCTGTGATCCTCCTGTTTCGCCTGATCTGTAACCATTGTTGAATTTTCCGAAGATTCCCGGTCGCTTCCTGGCTCAGGGCGCCTGTAGTGATCAGGGTAAGAAGCACAAAAACAGCTGTAATAAGCTTCAGGTCATTCGGATCCATTCCCACATGCAGTGCAAGAGCAACGGCAAGCCTGAAAATAAGGGATCCGATGATCACTCCCAGTATCTGGAGAAACACGGATCGTTTGCGCAGGATGGCCTCTCCGATGATCACGGAGGCAAGGCTGAAAATGATCGATCCGGCGCCCATCCCGATATCTGCAAATCCTTGATATTGCGCAATCAGAGCGCCAGAGATTCCAACCAGGCCGTTGGCAAACGTAATCCCGAAAAGTTTCATCCGGTTTACTGAAACTCCCTGGGCGGAGATCATGACCGGATTGTTTCCCGTCGCACGCATCGTGAGGCCGAAGTCTGTCTTCAGAAACAGGGAAATAAGGATCCAGAAAACAAGAACAAGGACCACAAGGAACAGCATAGTCCATAATTCGGGAGGCAGGCCCGGATTGATATCAGAAAGAACGGAGATAAAAGTGCGTTTACTCAGCAGTGGAATATTTGATTTCCCCATGATATGAAGATCAACCGAGTAGAGGCCGGTCATGACCAGGATCCCGGCCAACAGACCTTCAACTTTGAAGCGTGTGTGAATAAATCCCGTGATGGATCCTGCCATACAGCCGGCAAGGAAGGCAACGGGAACCACCAGAAAGGAATTCCAGCCGTCAAAGATCAGGATTGAGGCAACCGCGGCGCCCGTAGTGAATGTGCCATCGATGGTAATATCGGGGAAGGAATAGAGCTTATAGGTAATAAAAGTTCCTACCGCCATGAATGCGTAAAGAAAACCCAGGTTTATTGCTCCAAGCCAAAGTTCCATCAGGCCACTTCTAAGTTAACGATCCCCAAAAAACCATTTTTCAGCCGTGACGCCGGGAGGAGATGTACCACCTTTTCCGCTTCAAAATCTTTGGTAACCCGCTGCAGCTCTTCTTCAAAATCCATGATATTTTTACTCCACAATCCGTTTTGCAGGATCAGGGCATGAAAATGCACGTTGCCTTCGGCCGGGAAGAGCGATCTTACTTTTTCTGCAGACCGGTCCTTGTTTTTCGTGACAATCCCGCAACCAAGAAGGGTCTTATTATGATCCTCCGGCTCAAGGGAAAATCTCATCCACTCCCCGAAATGAGCCTTGTCAAAAAGAGTTCCATCCGGCAGCCTGTTTCGGGAAACCGGTGTTTGCCGGAGATGCATCCAATCAATTCCACCGCTTTTTGCCAGAAAAACCACGCCGAATACATCCGTTTCGGCTAACTTTCCTGCGGCTTTCAACAGGGTATCGAGGCTGACATTTTCGGAGCCGACATCAAAGCGAAGGATTCGGGAAAACTCTCCGGTAAAACCAAAACCAAACAGAAAATTCAACCTGTCGTCCGACTCTGCTTTGTAATAGGTATAATCGATTACCGGTCGGGGCACGGCAGGATAGGAAAAGAAGTGGTGCCCAATCACGATCGATTCACCGAACAGGGATTCAAATTCAGCATAATCCGCTCCCAAGGCTCCCACGCCGGCTCCAAATGCAATTTCAGAGGATCGGATGCTAAAGATGTCCTCCTCTGAATACATGCATTCAGGTAGTTTATCAGCATTCCCTAAGGTGAATAAATAACCGGGATTGCTACAGCCTTTTCTCCACTCAAATTTAATTTCATTAAGGACGATATCCATGATCTCCGCAGCGCCTTCATCGCGCTGTTCGCCGGTCAGGAGTGATTTAAGTTCAGGAAGTATTTGTAAGACCTGGATCATGCCGCTAACTCTGAAAACTTCCATGATCGATGGTGGAACGGCAACCAGGGTAAGGGAACCGCCTATCGTTGTAAGCGATTTATGCGTCAGCAGGATAACCCGCAACCCTGCACTGCTCATGTACGTGACCGATGTAAAATCAAGGATCAGCTTTCTGTTTCCATCCACCGCTTCCTGGTCGCACCTGCGTTTCAGTTCAGCGGACGTCAACCCGTCGATGCGCCCGTGAATTTCAAGGACTTCGTGAATATGATATTTGAGCTTTTTAACCTCCATGGTAACCCGGAGACACCGGATCAGTTCGTTCCGTGATAAACGATGGAAAGTAAGGTGATGTCATCCGATTGCGGCACTCCTGCAGAGAAATCATTAATTTCGGTGAAAGACTTTTTTACTACTTCGTCGATCGGTGAGCCGGCATTTTGTTTCAGAAAGGCTTCCAGCCGGTCTTCGCCATAGGCTTCATCCTTCGTGTTAAAGGCTTCGGTAACGCCATCGGTGTAAAGGAACAGCCGATCACCGGGATTCAGCTTAATGGTTTTCGATTGATAGGTGAGTCCTTCCATACAACCCAGGATGAGGCCGCCGGTCATGTCAACTTTCCGGATCCCCGCCGGGGAAATCAGATAGGGTGGATTATGTCCTGCATTCACGTAATCCACCTCCCCGGTGAGGGTATTCAGGATTCCGTAAAAAACAGTCACAAACATGCAACTCACGCTTTCATTACAAAGAAGGTTATTAACATAGCTCATACAGTCATTCGCCAGAATCCCTTTCAATCCGGTGGCACGGATCAGGGTTCTGCTCACTGCCATGAATATGGCTGCCGGAACCCCTTTACCCGAAACATCCCCGATAACAAATCCAAGACGGTCGGAATCGATTACGAAAAAATCAAAAAAATCGCCACCCACCTCTTTTGCCGCAACCATAGAGGCAAAGATGTCGAACCGTGATTGGTTGGGAAAGGGCGGAAAAGTCTTTGGCAGTATCGCCTGCTGTATTTCGCGGGCAGTGTTCAGATCCTGCTGAATTGAAATTAACTGGTCGTGTTCCTCCAACGACCTCCTGATCAGGGTGATCTCCTCAAGTGTCTTGTTGATCGTGATCTCGAGATCTTCAAAATTTACCGGTTTTGTTACGAAATCAAAAGCCCCGCGATTCATGGCAGTCCTGATATTATCCATATCACCGTAAGCCGAAACAATGACAGTCTTAAGTCCGGGATTCTTCAGCTCCTTTAATTTCGTAAGCAAGGTAAGCCCATCCATTTCAGGCATGTTGATATCCGAAAGAATGATCCCGATCTCCGGATATTCAATGAGTTTTGCCAGCGCCTCCAATCCGTTGAACGCAAAAACAAAGTCGTACACTCCATCCCGTATCTGGCGGCGGAATTTCTGACGGATTAACGGTTCCAGGTCGATCTCATCATCGACGACCAGAATTTTCACATTTTGAGGAGAATTGTTTGTCATGATTATTTGACTTAGATACAACAAGCATCACGGATTTCACCGTAACAGACCACAAATGAAAGATTTATCCTAATGACCAACGGCTCAAAAGAAATACCCGACCTCTCTGGATTCATTATGATTAATTCCCGATAAAATTATGGATTTTCAGTTCAAATCTATTTGAAAAGAAAAAGTTTTTTTGTACCGGAAATTAAAATTTTCCTCTTAATTTTCGAATATCAATTTTATCAACCTTATATACATGGCACCTCCAACGCTACATGCCAATCCATTCCCCGGAATCAGGAGCTTTGAAATGAATGAAAGCCACCTCTTTTTTGGCAGGGAATTGCAGATTCGCGAACTGGTGGACAAACTTTCCGAAACCAGGTTTCTTGCCATCGTAGGTTCTTCAGGGTGCGGGAAATCTTCGCTGATCAAGGCCGGACTGATTCCCCAGCTTCAGATGTCAAAAAACGGTGCGACCCCGATCGATTGGAAACTAATCCTGTTCCGGCCGGCTGATGACCCGATCGGTAACCTGACGCATGCTATCACCAGTGATTTCTCCACTTCCGAACACATTGCCGATGCGCTTCGTTCCGGCACCGAAAACCTGGTCAGTGTTTTAAAGAACAAAGCTTCCGGCAACCAATATTTCTTAATTGTCATCGACCAGTTTGAAGAGTTATTCCGCTTCAAGAAAAGTAAATCTTCTTTCAGAACCATACTGGATGCAACCACATTCATTGACCTGATCCTGCAGGCAGTTCATCAAACGGAAATCCAGGTATACGTAGCCCTGTCCATGCGTACTGACTTCCTTGACGACTGTACGGAGTTCAGGGGGCTCAGCGAGATGATCAACCAGGGTTATTACCTGGTTCCCAGGATGAATAATGAAGAACGAAAGCTTGCCATCACCGGCCCGGTTTCCATTAGTGGCGGAAAGATCTCCGATGAACTTGTGAACCGGCTGCTCGAAGATGTCGGTGATGATCCCGACCAACTCCCCATCCTTCAGCATGCGCTGATGCGATCGTGGGATTACTGGACCCTGAACCGGGTCGGCGACCAGCCGATCGACATCGACCATTACCAGGCCATCGGGACCATGAAAGAGGCGCTTTCGATACATCTTGAAGAGATTTACAGCGAGCTCAAAGATCCCAGGGACCAGTTTCATGCAGAGAAGCTCTTTAAAGCGCTCACTGATATTTCGAATGAAAGCCGCGGGACGAGGCGACCAACGCAATTGCAGGAAATTTGCACTCTTGCAGGCGCCAGGGAGGAAGAGATCATCATGGTGATCGAAAAGTTCCGCAGTCCGGGCTGTGCATTCCTGATGCCATCGGCAAGAGTTCAACTCACTTCCGATACCACCATCGATATTTCCCATGAAAGTATTATGCGGGTATGGACCCGGCTCAACAAATGGGTTGAAGAAGAGAGCCAGTCGGCACAACTGTATCTGCGGCTTTCGAAATCTGCCGAATTGTACCAGGAGGGGAAAACCGGGCTATGGATCAATCCGGAGCTGCAATTGGCCTTACAATGGAAAGAACATTCCCGGCCGAATGCGACATGGGCCTCACGTTATGACCCTGCCTTCGACCGGGCCATGACCTTCCTGGATTACAGTAAAAAGCAGTACGAACTCGAACTCTCCCGGAAGGAAAAACTGCAAAAGCGGAACCTGAAGCGGGCCCGGACTTCGGCTATCATTCTGGGGATCGCTTCGGTGATTTCCATCCTGTTCCTTATAATTTCGTTAAACCTTCGCTTTAAAGCCGAAGCAAGCCGGAAGGAAGCGCTTGAAAAGGAAAAGCTGGCAGTTTCAGAACGGAAAAAAAGCGAAGAGCAGCGGAAAGAAGCCATTCTCCAGAAAAAGATATCCGAACAGCAGCAGCAGATTGCCGAGCAACAGGAAATGATCACCGAACAACAGCGGCAATATGCGGTCGGGCAGCAAATCATTGCACAGCAACAGACGACGGTTGCAGTTGAACAAAAAAAGCAGGCCGATATCTCGAGGCAGGAAGCCATTGTTGCACGCGACGAAGCTCAATCCCAGCGAAAAGAGGCAGTCAACCAGAAGCAGATCGCCGACCAGGAACGAATCAAAGCCGAAGAGTCGGAAAGGAAAGCACAGCAACTGCGGCTGCTTGCCATATCCCGTTCATTGGCCATTCAGGCCCAGCAGCTATTTTCAACCGAAAAAGATGATTTCCCCGCATTACTCGCTGTCACTGCTTACCAACTTTATACTGCAAACGGTGGCACCGGCACCGATCCCACCATTTACAGTGCGCTTTCCGCTATTTCGAGCGACCCAAACATCCTGAGAGGGCATGAGGACGCCGTCAGGGCCATTGTAATCTCAAAGGATGGCAAAACTTTGTATTCAGGGGGTGATGACAATAAACTGCTTTCCTGGAATCTTATCAATCCTTCATCACCACCCGTACCATTGCACGTCCCCGGAAAAATCAAATACCTGTTCAGGGCTGTCACGGTATCTTCGGATGACAAATCGGTGATTGCCGGGACCTCAGGCGGAAAGATCCTTATCTGGCAACGGAATGCACCATCACAGCCCCCAAAAGTAATTGATGCCCACTCCTCAATAATTCACGGCATCGTATCGCATCCATCACAAAACCGTTTTTATTCCTGCGGCTCAGATGGAAAGCTTCTTATGTGGGAATTAAATAATGGCGCCTGTAACAAAACAATTCTAGACTCGGCCCAGGGGGTGATTACAAGTTTGGATATTAGTCCCGACGGGCAAATGCTTGCTTTTTCAAACGAAACCGGTATCGTGAAATGCCTCGGGTTGGGCAAGCCAGGTACCGGGCCTGTCAGACTGCCTGCGTCGAAAAGTCCTGTCATCAGCATTGTTTTCAGTAACAATGGCAAATCGATTGCCATGGGATGTCAGGATGGAACCATTCTGGTTGCCTCAACATCCGACCTTACCGGTAATCCCATTCATATCATCGGCCGCCACCTCTCGGGTGTGACCGGAATTTCGTTCAGTGAGACCGACCATGAAATTGCTTCCTCCAGTTTTGATAAAACAATCAAGATTGCGGCATTTCCTGTTTCGGAAGGCAAACCTATTTCGATCGACAGCCATGAACTTTGGGTTTATGATATTTTATACACGCCCGACAATAAGCATCTCATTTCATGCAGTGCTGATAAAACCATCAGGATTTTTTCGACAAAAAACCAGGATATGGCTCAGAAACTAAGAAATAATCTGAAAAGGAACCTGACAGTCGCCGAATGGAAAAAAATGGTTGGTGAAGATATTCCCTATCAAAAAACCAGGACAGATCTGCCTTAAAAAAATGAAAAATGATAAACGACAGCATATGATCTCCAGTAAAACCAACCGTGTGGCAGCACTTCTGATTGCCTTGTTCATTATGGGAGGGATCATGTTACCCCACCGGATCCCAGCTCAGAATTGCGATGATGTTACATTGAATGATGCCCGGAAAGCTTATGAACTTGGTAAGTTCGTGGAGGTTACTACCCGGCTTAAGCATTGTATAAACAAGGGATTTAATGAAAAACAAAAAATCGAAGCGCACCGGTTGATGGCAATGTCGTACCTGGCCATGGATTCGACGGAACAGGCCAATTACGAAGTCAGCGCTCTGCTGCAGATTAACCCTGTTTATGAAGCCAACCTTTTTGATCCGCCATCATTTATTAATATGGTAAGCCTGCTCAAAACATCCGGGAATATCCTGACCGTAACATCTGTTTCCAAAAAAGCTGAAAATGTCTATGAAACTCCCGCAACGATTGCAGTGATTACCCGGGATGACATTATTAAAAGGGGATACAACGATCTCGTGGAACTGCTGAAAGATGTTCCCGGTTTTGATCTTTCGATGTTTTACGGACCGGAATATGCCAACATCTATCAGCGGGGATTCAGGCAGAACAATACCGAGAAAACCCTGCTTCTGATCGATGGTATCGAAGAAAACGACCTCTGGACAAACTGGGCATATATCGACCGGCAATACCCGCTTTCAAACATCGAGCGTGTTGAAATCATTTACGGGCCTGCATCAACCATGTACGGGCCGAATGCCTTTGCAGGGGTCATCAACGTTATCAACAGGAACACTACCGATGCCATCGGGGCAGGGAAAAGCATCGGGATCAGCGGTTCCCTGAAATACGGAACCTATAACACACAAACCCTTGATCTGAGTGTTTCCGGAAAAAAAAGGAATGTGTCTTTTACCGTTACCGGCCGACTTTATCATTCGGATGAAGCGGATCTTACCAGCCAGTCGTACTTTGACTACGATCCTGCGGTTTATGACGGGGTGGATTATTACAAGCTGCTTAATATCAATTCAGGTGCCAAGGAGTACCTGATCAAGAATAACCTGCCTTTCACGCATTCCTATTATACCTTATCATCCGACTCGAGCCAGCTCACCCTTACAAACCTCGGAGCAGAAACTGCCAGAAATCTTGATAAATCAGGGTACGACCAGGTCGTAAACGACCATAAGATCGGCTTCAGCAATAAGACCAACAGCTGGCTTATCAATGCCAAAATCAATATCGGAAATTTCAGCGTCGGGTTTCAGAGCTGGAAATACAGCCGTGGCGGCCTCACACAGTATACCGACACCTATGCTGCAGGTTCCGATAATAAATCCAACTGGAGACCTCAGCTGTCGTGTTTCTTCGTGAAGTATGAAAACCAGCTGAATGAAAAGCTTTTCATTTCAAACCTGACCACATACCGCATCCATGCAGTAACCGAATCGACCGCCCTGGTATCGGTATCCAATTATGCCCGCGGAAATAAAAAGCTTACCGATCTGGTCAATGACACACCCCCGCTGTGGACGACCCTTTACTTATTTGAAATGTCGAAACAGCTCCGGAACGAATTAAAGGTGATCTACCGCCCTGTTTCCCGGTTGGACATCATCTCCGGACTCGAGGTGCGTAACAGTACGTTGCAGGGCGCATATTACACAAGCCTGACCACGACGCCGCAGGATTCGGCTGTGATCAACCCTTCACCCAAAGGGGGAAATGAATTCAACATCTGGGATGTAGGGGTTTACAGTCAGGGAACCTGGCAGGTGATCCGGAACATGAAAATCACATTCGGGCTGCGCTATGATTATAATGTTGTAAGAAACAACGATGGGTTCGGTAGCGCATTAAGCCCGCGTCTGGCGGTGGTTTACTCGCCCGGAAAATTCACCCTGAAAGCGATCTACTCCCGTGGTATTATGAATGTGTCGAACTGGACCAAGTACTCGGCAGTCGGCAACAGGATCCCAAATCCAACCCTGAAAACTGAGAACATACAGAACATCGAGGTCAGTGCAGGCTTCAGGCTGAACAAAGCATTTCACGCGGATATTGCGATCTATCGCGATTATATCGATAACGTCGTTGGAACTGTCAGCGTTGAGGATAGTCCGGGAAAAGTCAAAAATGACAATATCGGCCGGTTCACCATCACCGGGATCCAAGGGAATGCCTATTATCAATATGAAACATTCAATGCCTATTTCAACTTCACCTATTGTGATCCCAGACAGACGTTTTCCGAAGCCGGTGAAGTAGATAACCGTGTCGGCGATATCTCCTCGTTCCAGTTCAACGTTGGTGCCGATAAACTCTTTTTCGACCAGCTCAATGTCGACCTCAGATTGAATTTTGTGGGCAACAGGGAAACGGGTGAAGGAACTACCGTACCGGCGAACTTTGATACATTTCCAAGTACGGCCATCCTGAACGGAGCAATCACCTATTCGAACAAGAAGATTATACCCGGACTTTCGCTTCAGCTTGTTTGCAACAATATATTAAATACCCGTTATTTTGATCCGGGGACCAAGGCTGCCGATGGCATTAACAGCCCGACTGAGATCCTTCAGCGCGGCATGCATTTTCTCCTCAACCTGAGTTATAATTTTTAGATTTTTTAATCTGTCATGCCTGAAAACTATCGAATAATTAAAAATAATGAATCAGAATGGGGCGCGCTCTATATCCCCATAAATCCGAAAAAAGAGAAGAAATCGGGTTTACGGGTTGGGCTGTTTGTAAGTTATGATTCAGGAAACCTGACGTTGAAAGACCTGGGCCGTTTCGAAACTCTTTTCCCGGATAAGCTGAATATCGTTGGAGTTGCCACTGATGACCCTGTTGATCCAAAAGCAAAGATCTCTATAAAAAAACGGATCTGGAGCCTGTTTGATGCGGACAAGCACCAGGCAATCATGCAGCGTGTGATTGATGAAAGTATGAAAATCGGAATTCCGTGTTATACCGGAGCAGTGAAAACCGATTATTTCAGGAACCTCTACCGTGAATGGAATCCTGATGTCCTGATCATGAATTGTTTCGGACAATGGCTTGACTCGTTTCTCTTTACATCCCCTCGGATGGGTTCTTATAACTTTCACCCCTCCAATCTGCCGAAAAAGATTGGTGCAGGAACGCAACCTTTTCACGAGACGATCAGGAACCGGATGACAAGCTCACCGATGGTCATTCACGGTGTAACAGAAATCATCGACATGGGTCCGATTATCGGGGTATCGCCGGCAGTAAATATCTGCCTTCATGACGGCAGTTATCCTGAAAGTCTTGTTACCCTGCTTAATAAAATCACCAGTGTCGGAGGCTGGATGGGAGTTGAATTGATCCAAGCCATTATCCGGAGGAAAGGGATGGAACAGCGCGGCTTGATCAATCCGATCGATTTCGGGAAAATCATGCCTGAATCGGTGAAGAGGATCCTTGCAAAGCCTGCGGTCAACGACCTTAATGAAAAATATGAAATTCCCCTGCATCCGCTGATCAGTTAATCATTGCCTGCATGAATAAGGAACCCTGGATATTAAAACTGATGAACATTCGCCGGGAGGAAGCCAAACCGGTCTTTCTGCTCATGTGTTTCTCTTTCTTTACCGGCATGACCCTGACCTTTTATTTTACCGCCTCCAACGCCATTTTCCTGAAACATTTCCAGCGATCGATGATCCCGGTTTCATTTATGGCTTCGGGCGTTTTGATCTATCTCGCCTGGTGGAGTTTTTCAAGGATCGACAAAAAGCTGTCGTTTTCATATCAGATACTGATCAAGTTTATCTTCATTTTTATAACGGTACTGGCCGTCAGTATCGGGGTATGGTCCTTTAAAAGTTCATCATGGCTGATATTCATGATGTATACCTGGGTCAGGATCGTGGTGTATATTCTCCTGGTTAATTTTTGGGGTGTTGCCGGGAAACTGTTCAACATCCGGCAGGGAAAGAGGATCTTCGGGATTATCGGGATCGGTGAAGTGGTTTCGGTGATCATCGGATATTTTTCAGTGCCCCTCATACTTCAGTTCCTGACCGCTCCCGACCTGCTGTTCGTGGCTTCCGCTGCACTTTTTATCTGCCTGATGCTGGTTATCCTCATCCTGAAGGTATTCAGGGAACAACTTCTGGCATCATCCGCTCAGAAAGCTGTTGCCAAAAAAACCGTCACCAAAGAATGGAATTATCTGAACCTGATCAGGAAGCCCTATTTTGTTTTTATCTCGCTTATGGCACTTTTGCCTATTTTCGGTTATCTTTTTGTCGACTTTCTCTTCCTGGCCCAGACCAAAAAGGAATTTCCCAATAACCCCGAAGCTTTTGCAAGGTTTCTGGGTCTTTTCCTGGGATTCGTCGCCGTGATTGAGTTGTCACTGAAATTCGTGTCCGGGAGGTTCCTTAATAAATACGGACTGAAGCCAAGTCTGATTTCTTTGCCGCTGATCCTGCTCGTCAGCATTTTCATGGCTGCCGTTTTTGGAACGATTTACGGCGCGGTTGGGTTGTTTTTTACCTTTATTGCTCTTGCCCGGCTTTTCGAAAAATCGGTTCGCGGTGCCGTTTATGAGCCGGCATTCCAGTTGCTCTACCAACCTGTACCAACAGAATTGAGGCTTACGTTCCAAAATCAAATCGAAGGAATTCCCAAGGCGCTTGGAACTCTTGCCACCGGCGCTGTCATCCTTCTGCTCTCCAGCTTTCCATCATTCAGCCTTGTTTCATTTAACTGGATTTTCTGTATTGTGCTTGGAGGATGGATCTGGGCGGCCTTTAAAATGTATGAAGAATACCGGAACATGCTGAAAACGAAGTTAAGCGAGTTGAAAACCAAATCGGATCATGAAAAAGCAAAGATGACCGATATTATAGGCCAGACATACCTGGGCGCCGGCGCTGATAAATTCGAAAACGTCTTTCAGATTCTGGAAACGGCCGAGCCTGTCCTTGCTGAGAAAGCGATCGAGACTGCATTCGTTGCGGCCCCGCCTGTATTACAGAAGAAATTCCTCAAAACGCTTGTTGACAGGGAAGTGACCAGTGCGTTACCATTCTTGAAAGGTAAGGGAATCAGTTCGATCCCTGATCCCGAAATCCGGAAGCAAATTGAGACGACAACCGAAGAACTGACCCGGGCTGAAAATGACACCTTTGAAACGCTGACCGAGATGGCAAGGTCGCACGATCCGGTTAACCGCCTGAGAGCCGCGAGGATGCTTGGCACATCCGCCCGTTTCAATGCATTCAAACTCCTGCTGAATCTCATAAAAGATCCTGATCTTAAGATCAGGAATGCAGCAATCATCTCAGCAGGAAAAATCAGGCGTATTGAACTGTGGCCTGCAATAATTGAAAATCTTTCGGTTCCGGAATGCGCAAGAGCCGCCAGTATCGCTATCAGGAGCATCGGAGAACCCATTTTATCAGAACTTGACAGGCATTTCAACAAGATGACCAGCGATCATGCCGTGCAACTGGAGATTATCAGTATTTATGAATCAATCCCGGTCCAGAAAACCATAAAGCTGCTTCGCCGGAAGATGAATCATCCTGACCGGGATATCCGATACGAGGTACTTTTCTCATTGAGCAATCTGAACTACCACGCCATTCCTTCCGAAATACAACTGATCCAGGAATGTATCGAAGAAACCGTTGAATATATTGCCTGGATCCTGGCCTCATTGAATGACATGGCGGGCGTAGTGGGTTGCAGCAACCTCCAGGTATCGCTCCTGGCTGAGCTCGATGAGAAGAAAGAACAGGTCTTCCTGCTTTTATCACTGATCTATGATTCAAAAACGATCAGCCACATCAGGGAACATATCGAAAGCAAAGACGCCACCGCTAAGGTTTATGCCCTTGAGATCAGCGACATGATCATTTCCGATGAAATCAAAGAGTTGTTCTTTCCGGTTTTCGAAGACCTTTCAGTGCACGAACGGTTATCACAAATGCAGGTTCGGTTCCCTCAGGAAACCCTTTCTTCATCAGAGCGGTTGATCGATATCCTCAATAAAGGGTATGCCCAATCGAACCGGATGACAAAAGTGTTTGCCATTTCTTTACTGGGCAAGATGACGGATCTTCCTGAAGGGAAAGCTGAAAACATCCTTGCAGCAAACCTGGTGCATCCTGATCCGTTGCTCAGTGAGGTTTCGGCCTGGATGCTGTTCAATCTTAACCGGAATTACTATTTAGATACCATGGTCCGTTTTGAGAAGAAATGGGAATCAGTTATACCCGAACTCGCTGAGAAAATCAAGAGAAGACAGAAGGACAACGTTTTACTGCTGTTTGAGAAAGTGTTATTCATGAAAGGTCATGAACTGTTTAGTGCACTTCCTGACCAGGCAATTATTCAGTTCCTGATGAGGCATCCCGGGATCCTGCAGCAAAAATCGACATTCACCGGTCACGACAATAAATTCCAGGAAATTTGTTTTACAGATCATGATGGAGCAACCTGGACCATCCCGACTTCATCGTTTGACGATTTCCTGAAAGACGCTCCGGAATTTACAGAAAAGTTTTTCAGGTACCTCAATATAACCATTGCTAATTGAAGGCCTATGAATAAATTGGTCACAACCCTCTTTCTGATGCTCCTGCCTGCATATCTCATTTCGCAGACAAGCCACGAACAGGGATTTCCCTTCCTGAAGAACTATGTTCCATCGGAATACCGGGCACATGCACAGAATTTTGCAATTGTCAGTGATCGCCAGGACATGCTCTATTTCGGAAATTTTGCAGGTATTCTGCAATTTGACGGGGAGAGCTGGCGCCTGATTCCAACCACAAACACAACTAAAGTTTCAGCGTTGGCCATCGATTCGTCAGGAACCATTTATGCCGGTGCCAGAGGAGAGATCGGTTTCCTGAAGCCTGATGAATACGGCGCACTTCACTTTTGCAACCTGAAAACCGGTTCAAAAAATGTTCTTAAGCCATTTTCTGATGTCAAGCAACTTTTTGCAACCCGTGAAGGAGTTCGTTTTATTTCACAAAATACCGTCTTTACTGTCAAAAAAGACGGGAATATTGACTCATGGGCTGCTCCGCTGGAAATCATGGGGGGATTCTATTGCTCCGGTACCCTTTACCTTCAACTTAAAGAAGAAGGTTTGGTTGCACTTGTCGGCGGAACAATCAAAAAATTTGAAGGAGGAAACAGGCTTTCTGGTGCAATTGAAATCAAGGCGATCATGCCCTACTCAAACAATGCCGTGCTCGTGGTAACAGGAACACAGGGTCTTTTCCTTTTACAGCATGATCAGTTGACAGAATTCAGGACCGCGAGCTTTTCACGGTTGCAGCAAAGCCTGATAACCTGCGGCATCAGGCTGAATGATGGTACGTTTGCCCTGGGCACCTCCACCCACGGAATCCTGATCCTTGACCAGAATGGTGATATTCTGCAGTTGATTGATAAAAGGGCCGGCCTCCGCGACAATTCAATCCAGGCACTCTATGCATCAAGCAGCAATATCATATGGGCCGCATTGAATAACGGGATCGCCATGATCCAGATACCTTCCCAACTTACATTCTTTGATGAAAAATCAGGACTGAACGGTGCAGTCAATCATGTGATCCGGTTTAAAAACACCCTGTATGTTTCGACCTACCAGGGTTTATTCTATTATGACGAACAAAAATTTACTTTCTCCCCCGTTAATGAAATCATTACCGCGTGCTGGTGCGTGGTTCCTTACGAAAACTGCCTCCTTGCAGCGACTTCGCAGGGTATTTTCTCGGTTGAGAATAAAAAAGCCAGACTTATTCAGGAAGGATTCGCACTTTCAATTGTCAGTTCGACGGTTGATCCTGCTACATTCTACATTGGTGAAATGAAAGGATTTTTCAGGTTAAAGAATGTCGGAGGAAGGTGGACCTGTGAAAGATTCGAGGGGCCTGAAGAAGAGATCAACGACCTTCAGGTCGACGGTCATGGAAATATCTGGGGATCGACATTATCCCGGGGCATCTTAAAGTATACGCCCGGCGACAAAGCTCCTGTTTTCTATGATCATGAAGACGGTTTGCCTGAGGATGTGGGGTTATCGCTCAACAGGATCAATAACCATATGTCGGCTGCAACGCGAAAGGGCGTCTATATCTTCAATGAAAAAACTAAAACTTTCGACTCGATAAGCCTGTATAAAAGCACTGATCCTACCGATGACCAGTGGTTCTCGATCCTCATCCCCACTCCCCAAGGCAACTTGTGGGTCAACGATGGAGAAGAAACCAATATCCGGCTCCTGGTCAGGAATAAAAACCAATATCAGCCACTTGAAAAACCGTTTCTGCCGATCACCGACTATGTGATCTGGGCAATATACCCCGAAGACAACGGTGTGACCTGGCTGGGGGGACCCGACGGGCTGATCAGGTATAATCCTGTAGTCACGAATGATTACATGGTCCCTGAAGCAACGCTCCTTCGGAAAATTGCCATACAAGCCGATTCTACAATATTTGCAGGCAGCCTGGTGAACCAGGCAAAAACCCTGAAAAGCAAAATTGAAATAAAATACCGCTATAATTCACTCCGGTTTGAATTCAGCCTTCCCTTCTATTCTCCCAGGGGTGAGAACCTTTACCAGTATTTTCTCGAGGGGTTCGACGAAACGTGGTCCGATTGGGGAACTCAATCGCACAAGGAATATACAAACTTAGCCGGAGGCAATTACATCTTTCATGTCAGGGCAAAAAACGTGTATGGCAATATCACACCTGAAACAACCATTGCGTTCAGGATCCTGAAGCCATGGTTCGGTACGGTATGGGCATTCATCATGTACATTCTTGTTGCATCATTCATCATCTACCTGATCCTCATCATCCGGAACCGGCAACTTTTAAGGGAAAAAAGAGTTCTGGAACAAAGAATCGCCGACCGCACCGCTGAAGTCGTTCAGCAGAAAGAAGAGATCATCAGCCAGTCGCAGGAACTTGCCAATAAAAACGATGAACTGGAAAAGATCAACACTGCCGTTAAGTCGATCAATGCCGAAATCAACTTCGAGAACCTGATTCAGTCGCTGTTGGAAAAAATGAGGGTCATAAGGTCGATCGATACTTCATCCGCGCTTGTTTTCGACAAGAACATCAATGCGTACAAATTCACGGCAAGTATCGGTTATGAATTGCAGGAACTTGCATCGACCACGTTGACTTTCGCCCAGGCTGAAAACAGATACCTGAAAAACACAGAAGAGGTTTTCGAGGATATTTTCATTAAAACTGACTTTTCAGGCTATGACGAATCTGACGTTCTTAAAGAACTGAAAACACCGAAATCATTGCTTGTCATGGTTATCAGGGTGGAAAACCGTGTCGAAGCTTTTCTGTTATTTGCAAATCTGTCGCGCGAGCAGGCCTTTGAACCGAAGGACATCAGTTTCATTAAAAACTCGAAAGAGCACATCGTTTCAGCATTTATCCGTACACGGATCATGGCTGATCTGCAACAGACCCTCCAAAATCTTAAAGATACCCAGGACCAGCTGGTTCAATCGGAAAAACTGGCTTCACTGGGGCAGTTGACTGCCGGGATCGCTCATGAGATCCAGAATCCCCTGAACTTTGTCAACAACTTTTCCGCACTTTCGGCAGAACTTTCGGATGAGCTTCTTGAATTCGTCAACGGGATCAAGGATATCCTTTCACCCGACAAATATGCCGATGCTGAAGAGATCATCGGGATGATAAAAGGCAACGTAAAGAAAATCAACGAACATGGCAAACGTGCCGAAAGTATCGTCAAGGGAATGCTTCAGCATTCGAGGGGTAAAACCGGAGAATTTGAACAGGTTGATATCAACAATATGGTTGCGGAATATGCAAACCTTGCCTACCATGGAATGAGGGCAAAAGATAAAAGTTTCAATACCGCCATCAGGACACAGCTTGATCCGGAAGTCGGTAAAGCTTATATTATTCCTCAGGACCTTAGCAGGGTCATTCTCAACATTGTCAACAATGCCTGTTATGCCGTTGATGAAAAATCGAAAAAACAGGTACCGGCTTATGCCCCCGAGGTTTTGATCAGCACCCGCAGGATCAAGGATAAAATTGAAATAACGATCAGAGACAACGGAACCGGGATTCCTCCTGCCGTGATGGAAAAAATCTTCAATCCCTTCTTCACGACCAAGCCTACAGGAAAAGGCACCGGATTGGGATTATCAATGAGTTTTGACATAGTAAACCAGGTCCACAAAGGGAAATTGGAAGTTAAATCACAAGAGGGTGCGTTCACCGAATTCATTATTACCATTCCTGAAAAACAATCGTAACCCGACTGTTGCCAATGCTTAAAAGAATAATACAACTGGCTTTACTGTCTTGTCTGTTCCATGCGCCGGCTCCCGGTCAGACGATTTTCAAGTTCAACCAGTACGATATTATTTACAGCGGTGATTTCATGCCGGTGGTAACACTCTATGCCAGCTACCAGATCAATAAGACCTTTGGGGTCGCAAGTTATTTCTATGTAAACGGTTACGCTAAGAACAGCTGGGGAGAAGGTTTGATCGGCCCTCTGGTCACCCCTGTTCAAGGGATCACCATCGGTTTTCTCGGGGGCTACCAGACAAATGAAACGGAATTATGGCGGATCTCGCCATTGTTGATCCTGTCGTATAATCAATGGTCTTTCTATGGCGCATTCGAATTCGGAGGAAAAAGGTACCGTTGGGATTGCATGGGATTTTATTCCGTGAAAAGTTTTAAATTCGGCGGGGAATTCATCAGGTTCTATCAGATGTACACGGCTGGTCCAAGAGTTGAATTCACATTTTTCAAAAAACAGCCCATTACTGTTTTTTATACTGCATTGTGGGATTGGACCTACGGTAAATATTCATCGATGTTTGGCATTTACACAATTTTCGGTCCATTTGGTAAACAGAAACCTTTGGATGACTGACAAAAAACACAAATCATATTCACCATGAAAGCACTGGTATTCAATAAGGTCCCTGAAATACTGGAAGTCCCTGTTCCGGTTCCGGAGCATGGCTCGGTATTGATCAAGGTTCTGTACTCTTCCATTTGCAATACCGACATCGAGATCATAAAAGGGTACATGGGATTCAAAGGAATTCTCGGTCATGAGTTTGTCGGGGAAGTCGTTACCCCAGAAAGCAGGTTTTTCGGTCAACGCGTTGTCGGAGAAATAAACTGTTCCTGCGGTGAATGTTACCTTTGCCTGACCGGCAGAAAAACACATTGCCCTTACCGGAGTACTTTGGGAATCATGGATCACGACGGGGTTTTTGCTGAATACTGTGTACTTCCCGAGTCAAACCTGCACCTGGTTCCTGAGGATATTGATCCTGAGATCGCCGTGTTCACCGAACCCCTTGCAGCAGCAGTCGAAATCTTCGAGCAAATCCAGATCCGGCCTTCCCAGAATGTTTTCATCTTTGGCGCCGGGAAGTTGGGATTGCTCATTTCACAGGTTTTCAGGTTAAATGGATGTGAAACCATCACCTTTGATATCAGTGAGTCTAAAGTAAAAAAAGCCCGTTCAATGGGAATCCACGCGGCGTTGGTTCAAACGCTATCCGAGACCGATAAGGCCGAGATCTGTGTGGAATGTACCGGCAATGCCGACGGAATTGATATTGCCCTGAAACATCTTTATCCCCGTGGTAAACTGATCCTGAAAACCACAGTCGAAAAATGTGAGAAAATCGACCTGAATCAAATCGTGATCAATGAATTCGAGATCATCGGATCCCGCTGCGGACTATTCGAGCCCGCCCTGAGTCTTCTCGGCCAGCGCCTGGTCAACCCACAACCAATGATAACAAAGGTTTTCAGCTTCGAAGAGATCCTCAAAGCATTTGAATGCGCTGTAAAACCCGAAACCATTAAAGTAATCATCAAACATTGAGAAAACAGTGAATTTTAAAATCTGGAGGGTTTTGTTAAAAAAAACGACCGGATTTTAAAAATTTCTCTTAATTTCGCATAGTTCATATAAAACAAGAAAAACTGGTTTCAGATTCACCAACAAATTTTCACTCCATTTATGAAAGCAATCACAAAAATCAACACAGGGCTCGCGCTCGCGGCTTTTACACTTTTCCTTGTTCTTTCGGGATGCAATGGTTCATCAACCAAGGATCAGCAGGCCAATGAGGCAGCGGCCGACACGATTCAAAAAGAGATAGCGCTAAGCCCTGAATCACAAAACCTCCTCTACAATTTCCCGACGCCGTTTGAGGTGACCATGATGCTTGAAAAAGCCAAGGCAGGCTTTATTTTCGATATTACCAACCCTCCTGCCGCAGCCAATAAATACACTACCGAAAAAAGCAAGGCGCTAAATCTTGGAGTCTACAGCGCGGATCTCAGTTATTCAGCAACTTACAACCGTACCGACGAAACCAATAAATTCCTTGCGGCCACCAACAAACTTGCCGATGAACTTGGTATTGCCGGGGTTTATGACCAGTCCCTGGTTGAAAGAGTGAAAAAGTTCAACAATAATAAAGACTCACTGGTCGCCATGATTACCAAGGTATTTGGCCAAACCAACGACTTCCTTTCCAAAAATAACCGGAATCAGGTTGCCGTACTGATCGCTGCCGGTGGTTTTGCCGAAGGTTTATACCTCGCCGCCACCCTTGCCGAAGTTGCAAAAGATAATGCCAAAATAATGGCCGTCATTGCATCCCAAAAAGACAACCATGGCAAACTCCTTACCATCCTCCAGGCGTATCAATCCGATACGGAGATGAAGCCCGTTGCTGATGAAATCGCAAAACTGGCTCCGATCTGGACCAATTACGGAATAGAATCCGGTAAGAAGATTTCACAACAAAATGTGATCTCCATCAGCGACCTTTCCGAAAGCGTAAGACTTTCCTTCGTTAAATAAATCCTGAAAACATTATTCTGAAAAACCGTCCCGGCAGGACGGTTTTTTTTGCCCATAATTCTTAAATTTGGGTACCGAAAAACCCAACCTCATGTCGGAACCCATCCTAATGGCACTGGTGCAATTGTTTGCCATCGTTGCTGCCTCCGTTAACAAACAGATTTCCGAAAACTCGCGAAAGATACTCGAATCATATCTTTCTCAACATCTTAACAATCAGGAATTAGAGGAATATTTAAAACTCTTCGACGAATTATTGATGTTTCATCTGCCTGAGCAACCGGAAATGGATCCCACGGATGTTTACGACAAAACCAAAGCCATTTGCAACCGTATTAAAAACAACCTGACCGCCCAGGACCGGATCATCGTCTTCATTAAATTCCTCGAATTTCTCACCGCGCTGACACGGGAAAACAGCCCGCGTCCGGTTACCGATGATCAAAACCTGGACACCTACCTTACGATTTTCCGGACTGCCTTCACCTTCCCTGAACTGGAATTCAACGATGCGGTGGCATTCATCACCGACCCTGACGGGGGAAAAATCAATCCGGAACATTTACTTACCATTCGCGGGGAAATGACCAGCCCGGAGCCCGCCGGGAAGTATATTTACCGGGAGCGCCTCGATGGCAGGATCCTTGTACTTTTCATCCCTTCAGTCAGAACCCTTATCTGCCGGTACCTTGGTTCGGATGAGTTGTACCTGAACGGGCACATAATCCAGCCCTACCGCTCTTTTGTCCTGACCAACGGCACCATCCTGAAAAACCTGAAAATCGCCCCGGTCTATTATGCCGATGTGGCTTCGCGGTTTTTCCACGCATCCAGGAAAATCCAGATCGATTTTACCGCAAAAGAGATTTCATACCGGTTTAAAAAAAGCACCAACGGGATCCACCCCTTCAGCCTCACCGCGACCTCCGGGGAGCTTATCGGAGTGATGGGCGGAAGCGGTGTCGGGAAATCGACCCTCCTGAATGTTCTGAACGGAAACCTGAAGCTCAACGACGGTCAAATCCTGATCAACGGTTATGATCTGGAAAAAGACCACGATGCATTGCAGGGGATGATCGGTTTTGTGCCCCAGGACGATCTCCTCATCGATGAACTGACCGTTTTTCAGAATCTTTACTACAACGCAAAACTCTGTTTCCGTGATTTCTCTGAAAAAAAGATAATCCGGGCAGTCATGCGGGTACTGATGGACATTGATCTCATCAGCATCCGGAATCTGACGGTCGGAGACCCTTTGAACAAATTCATCAGCGGGGGGCAACGAAAAAGGCTCAACATTGCATTGGAACTGATCCGGGAACCCGCCGTGCTTTTTGCCGATGAACCAACGAGCGGCCTCTCCTCAATGGATTCAGAGATGGTGATGTTGCTGCTTAAAGAACAAACCCTCAAGGGCCGGCTTGTCATCGTGAACATCCATCAGCCTTCTTCCGACATCTATAAATTGTTCGACAAGCTTCTGATCATGGATAAGGGAGGCTATCCCATCTACTACGGAAACCCCATCGATGCCCTCACCTATTTCAAGCTGGCCGGCAATCATGTAAATCCTGATGAAAGTGAATGTCAGAGCTGCGGCTATGTCAACCCGGAACAACTGCTTCAGATTACGGAAGCAAAGATCGTCAATGAATATGGCCGCTTTACGGGCAACCGCAAAACCACTCCGAAAGAGTGGTACGAATCCTTTCGAAAAAACATTCAACCTGCCCTGAAGCTAAAGGAAGAAAAAAAAGAGATTCCGAAAAGTCATTTCAAGATCCCTGGAAAAATAAAACAGTTCAGGATCTTCAGCATCCGGAACCTTCTGACAAAAATCACCAACCGCCAGTACATGCTCATCAACCTGCTGGAAGCCCCTTTCCTTGCAGCCTTGCTGGCGTACCTCACCCGGTACAGCTTCGGGGAGCAATACATATTTGGCGATAACCGGAACCTGGTTCCCTACCTCTTCATGAGCGTCGTCGTTTCCCTTTTCCTCGGAATGATGGTCAGCGCCGAGGAGATCATCCGCGACCGCCGGATCCTGAAGCGCGAAGCATTCCTGAACCTGAGCAGATTCAGTTACCTGAATTCGAAGATCATCCTGCTCTTTGCACTCTCAGCCATCCAGGCCTTCCTGTATGTCGTGGTGGGAAACTGGATCATGGGTATCCATGGAATGACCCTCTCCTATTGGCTCATCCTCTTTGCAACCTCTTGCTGCGCCAATCTTATCGGACTGAATATCTCCTCCGGGCTGAATTCGGTAGTAGCCATCTATATCCTGATCCCCTTTATCATTGTTCCCCAGTTGCTCCTCAGCGGTACGGTGGTCCCATTTGACTACCTCAATCCTTCCATCGCTTCGCGGAAACATGTACCTCTTGTGGGGAATATGATGACCTCTCGATGGACCTTCGAAGCCCTTGCGGTTGAACAATTCAGGAATAACAAATATGAAAAGATTTTTTATCCCTATGATAAGGAGATCTCAAGGTATTCCTACCTAACAGCGTTGGAGATTCCCACGCTAAAATCAGAACTGGATGTCTGTTTGCGAAACCTGATTAAAAAAGAGAATCCGGCGCAAACCGCGAACTACTTTAAAATACTGAAAACCGAAATCCCCGGATTGCTGAAGGAGTCGGGATACTCTGCCTTTCCGGCTTTCGACAGCCTGACCGAGAAACTGCTGACCGATGGGGCTGTACAGAATGCCAAGGCCTATTTGGATTCGCTGAGTTTGTTCTTCTCTTCGCAGATGCAGGTCGTTACTTCGAAGCGGGACGCGGCCTATGAAAAACTGGCCAAAAAAATGGGAGAAGAAGGTGTGTATACCTTCAAACAAAAATATTATAATGAAAATCTTGCCGACCTGCTGCTCAATAAAACCGCTGAAAACAAGATCATCGAAGGAAAAGGGTTCCTCATCCGCAAGAAAGACCCCGTGTTCATGTATCCTGAAAGCAAATCAGGGCAGGCTCATTTTTACGCGCCGGTCAAAATCATTGGCTCCCTGAAAATCAATACCTTCTGGTTCAACTTTGCTGTGATTTGGCTGATGTCGGCCCTGTTATACCTGACTCTGCTCCACGATACCTTAAGGAAAGCCATAGAATTTTCTTCCAGAATCCACTTCAGGCTTCCCCGAATGATGACACGAAAAAGTAAGTCGTAGAAAACGAGGAACCAGGGTTTCTATCGGATTCCCTGCCAGTTCCGGAACAGGTAAACAGGGCGAATGCTGAAATGCGATGTGTGTAAAAAAGTCGAAGAGGGCGCCGCTATAATTTCACGCTATCCTCGTCAATCAGCTCCCCGCTTAATAAAAGCAACTCTGTTTCCGTAAGCTTTGCTTTGAACTGCGCTGTAACGAGCCGGGTTCTCGCATTCAGCAGATCCTCCTGTACCTCTCTGAGCTGCAACGAAGATATGGAACCGATCGCGTAGCTTGTTTTCGCGATTTCCATATTGCGGACGGCGAGGGCCAGGTTCACCTCCTCGAAACCGATCATTTCCATCTGGTTTTGATATTCATTGAAGATCCGTGTCAGGTAAGCGTCAAGCCTATTTTCAACCTGTGCCCTTTGAATCTCCATCGATTCCATCGAAATAGCGGCATTTTTATACTGTCTCTTCAGGTTGAGCCCGTCGAAAATGTGCATGTTCAGGGTCAAACCGACCAACGGTCCGAAATTCCGGTTGTATTGAATAAAATTGGCATCAGTCTCCAACCGGTAATAGTTATAAGAGGCATTGAGACCCAGGGTTGGCCATTGACTTGCACGGGCCGATTTCACTTCAGTCTCGGCCACCTGTTTATTCAATATTGCCAGGATCAGATTCCGGTTCGACCGCTTCATGGCAAGATGAAGCGTATCATAATTCAACGGTTCCCGCACCGGGATGGAGTCGGTGACATTAAACTTCGTATTAACATCCCGTGAAAGCAGATCGTTCAATGTGGTTTTCGAATTTTCGAAAAGTGTCTTCTGATTGGAAAGCCCTGCAATATCTGCGTTGAGTTCCACACGGGCTTTCAGGTATTCCATCTCTGATCCGGTACCGGTCTCATACTGCATCCGCGCCAAATCAAGCCTGAACCGCGATATCTCTACCTGCTCATTCATTATTTGCAGAACCCTGCCCTGGCGGATAATTTCGTAATAGCCTGCAATGATCCTTGCAACCGTATTCTCGATGGTGATCCTGGCGCTTATTTCACTGCATGCTTCCAGTTTCTTCAATTTATCGTAAGTAATAAACATTTTCAGCCCGTCGAAAAGCGTCCAGGTCAACCCCAGGCCGGCCGACAGCACATCGGTTTGCGCTTTGGGATTATCCAGTTCTGAGCCGGTCACCACATCGACTTTTGCGTCGGTGAGACTTTTGGTGTACCCCGCGTTAATATCGATGATCGGCAGCATTCCGGCTGCACCCGGCGTTGCATTGTTGTGCGCTTCCCGGAAGGTATTTTTCGAAATGTTAATATCAAAATTATGCACCAGTCCGATCGAAATGGCATCCCCGAGTGTAAGCACCTCCTGGCCGGATAATTTCCACGACAGGAGGAGGATGAGACAGGTTATGGCAAGGTACTTTTTCATTAACTGATATCTTCGGTCATGATGGATTTTCGTTCGACGGTAAGTTCGGTGTAGTCGATTCTTCCGGTTCCCGGGTTTCGCGAAAGGTAGGCGTACAATGCCGGTATCAGGTAGAGTGTGAGCAATGTCGAAAACAACAAACCGCCCACCACGGCAATTCCCAGCGACTGTCGGCTTTCGGCAGATGCACCCAGGTTCAACGCAATGGGCAGGATGCCCAGGATCATGGCCGAAGAGGTCATAAGAATCGGCCGGAAGCGCGATATTGCTGCACGCTGAACTGCTTCAGCCTTCTCCAGGCCGGTCTCTTTCCGCTGGTTGGCAAATTCAACGATCAGAATCCCGTTCTTGGTAACCAGGCCGATCAGCATGATAATGCCGATCTCGCTGAAGATATTCAGGGTTTGATTGAAATACCACAATGAAAAGAGGGCTCCTGCAACAGCAAGAGGCACGGTGAACAGGATGATCAGGGGATCGATGAAGCTTTCGAACTGGGCAGCCAGGGTTAAATAGATCAGAACAATGGCAAGAACGAAAATGAAGATCAGGCTTGAAGAACTCTCCGCGTAATCACGCGACTGGCCTGCCAGGGCTGTGCCCACAACAGGCGGGAGTACTTTTTTGGATACCTGGTTAAGGGCATTGATCCCATCGCCCAATGTGGCGCCCGGTTTTAGCCCGGCCGAAACAGTGGCGGAAATATAACGGTTAAATGAATAAATGGCAGCAGGGTTGATCGATTCTTCCACGTGGATCAGGTTATCGAGTGAAATCAGTTTCCCTTCAGCATTTCTGACATACAAGGATTTCAGATCATCAGGCCGGTCGCGATCATAACGCATTACCTGTCCGATGATCTCGTATTGATTGCCCCCCATGATAAAATATCCGTAACGCTGTCCGCTCATCGACAACTGTAATGTACGCGCTACTTCCTGTGTCGATACCCCCGTTTGTGATGCCTTGTCACGGTCGACCCGGATCCGCAATTCAGGCTTGTTGACCTTGAAATTGGCGTCGACAAACTGCAGATAATCTATTTTCCGGGCTTCCTCCAGAAACACGGGGAGTACCTCAATGAGTGTCTTCAGGTCGGGGGCAAGCAGCACATACTGAAGCGGCTGGCCCGAAAACCGGTCGCCAATCGTCGGAGGCTCAAACGGGAAGGACCTGATTCCGGTAAATGCAGGCAGTTCCATGGTCATTTTCTGAAACATCTCTTTTTGACTCCGCACCCGTTGGTCGGGTTCAACCAGATAGACAATGTACTGTCCCTTGTTCGGATTGTCGATGGTTCCCAAACTTGGTGATATCCAAGAGAATGAAACGGATACCTCCGGAAAAGAATCCGTCACATACTTGTCGATACGGTTAAGATACTGCTCCATGAATTCATATGATGACCCCTCAGGCGCCAGCACCGGTATCCTGATGTTGGATCTGTCCTCAAACGGAGCCAATTCCGAATGGAGCGATCTGAACAATAAAAACACTACGAGAATCAATACCGCAAACACCGGAAATACCAGCCATTTTCGATTCATGAAGCCTTTCAGTGAATATCGGTACATCCGGTTAAGCCATAAAAAGAAGGGTTCGGTTTTATTGATAAGCCAGTTGGTATTCAGGTGCCGTTGGACCTTCAGGATCCGGGAACACATCATCGGAGAAAGGGTAAGCGCAACAAAAGCCGAAATCAGGACCGATCCGGCCACCACAATGGCAAACTCTCTGAAAAGCCTGCCGATCAAGCCCTGCAGGAACATGACCGGTAAAAACACTGCTGCCAGCGTAATGGTTGTGGATATCACGGCAAAGAAAATCTCCTTCATACCTTTATGGGAAGCCTCTATCGGATGGATACCCGTATCGATCTTGGTATAAATATTTTCCAGAACCACAATGGCGTCGTCACATACCAAACCGATTGCAAGTACCAGGGCAAGAAGCGTAAGGACATTGATGGAGAGTCCCATGACAGCCATGAGGATGAAGGAACCGATAATGGATACCGGAATCGCGACTACGGGAATGATCGTGGACCTCCAGTCGCGCAAAAACAGGAAAATGATCAGAACGACCAGTACCAGCGAGATAAGGATGGTCTGCTCAACCTCCTTTACGGCGCTTCGTTCAAAAGTCGTGAAATCATAGCCCACCATGATCTGATATGATGCCGGGATCTCCTTCTTCAGGCGCTCCATTCGGCTGTAAAACTCATTGGCGATGGCAACGTTGTTGGCTCCGGTCTGGGGAACCACCCCGATCGCTACAACGGGAAGCATATGAAGGATGACGGTCGACCGGTCATTCTCAGGGTAAAGCGCCGCCGTGCCGATATCACTGAGCCGGACGATAGTCCCATGTTCCTGCTTGATGATGATGTTATTGAATTCTGACGGTGTTTGTAGCAACCCGAAGGTCCGGATCGTGAGCTCCGTCAGATCACCCTCGATCCGGCCCGAAGGAAGCTCTATGTTTTCCCGACTGACCGCGCGCTCAACGTCGAAGGACGTGATGCCATTCGACGCCATCTTATAAGGATCCAGCCACAACCGCATCGAGTACTTCTTCTCCCCGAAAACCCGGATGTCGCCCACCCCGGGTATCGTCTGCAACCTGTCTTTTATGGTATTTTCAACAACATCATTAACTTCCATGATGTCGTGTTCATAACTCCTGACAATCATGAAGATGATCGGATTGGCATTGGCGCTTAGTTTTTCAACGATGGGGGGATCGACATCCTTGGGCAGGAGTTTAATTGACTTTGAAACCCTGTCGCGTACGTCGTTGGCAGCAGACTCCATATCTTTGCCCAGGTTGAATTCCACCGTGATCAGGCTTGACTGATCTGTCGAAACGGATGATAAAACACGAATGCCTTCAATTCCATTGATGGCATCTTCGAGTGGTTCCGTGATCTGAGCCTGGATGATTTCCGGATTGGCGCCTGTATAAGTTGTGTTGACGGTCACCACAGGCGGGTCCATTTCCGGATATTCGCGGATTCCCAAATAAATAAAACCGACTGCTCCGAAGATGATAATCATCAGTGTAAAAACGATTGCCAGGACAGGCCGTCTGATGCTCAGGGACGAAAGGCTCATATCAGGATATCTTGACAGTTTTCAGTGGAGACCCTTTTCTTACCCTGAGCAGGTTGGTGATTACCACGGTGTCGCCAATACCGATTCCTTCGGTAATCTGAACGAAATCACTGTTCCGGATCCCGGTTTTAACAAGTACAGGGAATGCCTGTCCCTCCTTTTTTAAAAACACGGAATACCCTTTAATCGATGGAATTAGGCCCTGCGTGGGAATAAAAATACTTTTTGTCAGCTCTTCAAGGGTCAGGTAAATCCGGGCTGAAGTCCCGGGTACCAGGATTCCCTTTTCATTAACTGATAGAGCCCGGATCAAAAGGGTTCTGGTCCGTTCATCAACGGCAGGTTCAACAGCTTCAACAATGGCAGTAAGATCGCCGGGGTAATAGTCGGTCCGAAATACAATTTTGCTTCCGACCTGCAGGTTATGAGAATATCGTTCAGGAACTGCGAAATCAACCTTGATCCGACTGATATCCTGGAGATTTGCCAGAACTACGCCGGGGCTGACCAGGGCTCCGACACTCACATTTCTCAACCCGATCCGACCCGGGAAAGGTGCACGGATCTCAGTTTTGGAAAGGTCCACCTTTAAAATCTCAATTTCTGCTTCCAGCGTGTTGTGAATATTGGCCAGTTCATCATATCGCTCCTGGCTCATTCCGCCTTTCGATAGCAACACTTTGCCACGTGTCTTATTGGCTTCGGCAAGTCCGGATTCAAGTGTCAGTTTTTTAATCCGGGAGGTTATATCGGAATCATCCAGTTTGAACAGCATTTGTCCGGTCGATACCAACGACCCTTCCTTCATAAAGATTCCTGTTACCTTCCGGGAAATTTCACTTACGATCTCCACCTGCTCATTGGCACGCAAAGACCCGACAGTTTCCAGTTGATAGTTCACCGAAGTGTCCCGGGCAACGTAGCATTCAACGGGAATGACGGGCTCCTCCCCAGCTGCTTTTTTGTGTTCCTTTATCCCTGGGAAAACCAGAAACTTCAACAGGATCAGAATGCCCAAGATGACAACCGCTCCTATAAAAATAATAGCTCTTTTCATTCGGGGATCAACGGGTTAAAAGAAAACGACTTATTTTTAAAGGCAGCCCCGGGCGGGTCGATTACCGGAACCTGTATGGTGATTTCATCTATTCAGGAACATAAACTCCCGAACCGATGAAGAAATTGGTACCCGGAATGGGTTCCACATATCCAATTTTTAACTTTTCACCGGTCGAACCCGGCTTGATCCAATAAAATTCAACAAATCCTCCTCCCTGTGCTGCCGCGACAGAGAGTTCACGGATCACATATTTCCCCTTACAATCCTGGTAATTGTAAAGATCCTGTCCCTGCAAGTTTTTCTGTGTCGCATGGGCAATATTGACACACTGATAATTATAGACGTAGAAATAGCCCGACCGGTCATCGTAAAAACGGATGGAATCGACATATATTCGGATGATCCCGACTTTGCCGGCTGAATCGTGAATGGTCTTCAGGACCTCACCGATTCCAACCGCCGATGAATGAACTACAGCCTTCGCCGTATTTTTAAAGTGGGCGAGATCGGTTTCAAACGAAATCGGATCAGTGGTCTCATCTTTTTTACAACTTCCGGTAACAAAAGGCACCAACATAGCAATAAGCAGCAATGGATTCAATACGCTTTTCATTTGTAAATAATTTTGATTTCAATGGTCAAAGGAAATGCTCCTGTCAAATTTCATAAAAAAATCAATCCTTCAAACCATTTCTTCTGATTTGATCTATTTCTTGAAAGCTGAATACTCCGGCCCGCAGGAGCTTCAGGTATTGTTCCGAAATCCCGTCGCTGAAAATCAACGCGTCGTCGGTATTGATGGTCACCCTGACACCATGGTCGTAAAGCGTCCTGATGGGGTGGTGGCGGATCGATCGGATCCGTTTCAGACGAATATTGCTGGTCGGGCAAATGTTTAATTGGATGTTATGGTCGCAAAGCCACCGCATCACGGATGGAGAACCGGCCGCCCCGATCCCGTGCTGGATGGCATCGAGTTCCAACACTTCAGCAGTTTCTCTTACTGATTCGGCTGACCCGAATTCACCGGCATGTGCCTTACATTTCAATCCTGATTTTCGTGCCGACTGAAATAACTTTTTGAAATTTTTCACGGGTTGAACATCTTCTTCATTATACAGATCGATGGCTCTGAAATATCCTGTTTCATTCATGGTTTCAAAATCCGAAAGGAGGACATCGATGGGAAAGCCCTTTGAGAACCCGATCTCCGGCCTGAAATCAATGCCGGGGGCTACGGTTTTATGATAGTATTGCAGGGCAGCAATGATTTTCCCCGGCGGGACATTGAAAATTCTGTGAAAGGAGCCGTCAACGCTCATCTCCAGCAAAACAACCCCATCGGATCTGGCCTGGAGAAAGGCGGCTTCAATTGCTTTTTCAATGGACCCGGGAAGGCTGAAAAACGGCCGGTACTCCTTAACAATCCAGTTGTTCAGATCAACGATGCCTTTCCCGGTCGATTTAAACCGGGAAAAACTTCTGCCATAAAACTTCTCAACGACCGATCGTTTACCACCCAGCAACCCGTGGTTATGCAAATCAGCCTTCTTCAACTGCCTGATTTCCTTTAATCGTGGGATCTCCAATTCTGTCCCGGGCAGCTTTATCATGAAAATCTAAATTACCTAATGAAAAGGATCCTGCCGGATTAAAACCGGGCTGAAAGTCCAAAGTTGACAACACCCCTGAAGCCAAATCCCCATTCCATAAAACCACCAATCTCTTTCCCGATCCTGATCCCAAAACCATTCACCTGAAAGGCAAAACTCATTCCCCCGTCAGTCACTGTCGTCTGCCCCTGCCGGTCCCTCCAGAGAATCAGTGCACACCCTGCCTCAACCCCCGAATACATCGAAAAAATACCCTTCCTCAGGTAATAGAAATTAACTTTTGGCATGACACTGAGCACATAGTAACTGTATGTGAACTTAAAGCCTTTGGTGGAGGTGATCTCCGTACTGATCGGGTTGAAACTCAATGACCCTCCAACACTTACCCAGGGTTGTAAAAAACGGTTGTACTCGAGGGTTGGTACCCCGTTGAAAGAACAGGTATAATCCTTGATGGTGTCCTTCATGATCTCTATTCCAATGGCAGGCCAGATTGAGATCAGAGAATTTGCCATTTCGGGACCGGTCAGGACCCCATATCCAATGCGGATTTCATTTTTACCGGCAGGGTATTCCTGCGAATGCACCAGGCTGGAGCTTAGCAAAAGCGCTAAAAGAAAAAGGAAGAAGAACTTTGTTTTCATGGTTGATGGATTTTATTCTTTTTCTTCAAAAATAACGATTAATTGAAGAAGTCAATCAACCACGAAAGAAAAAACATTTATTCGGTTAAAATATCAAACAAACTGCGTGTTTAAAAACAGTAGCGTCGATTGTTTCCGGGTCCTTTCACTCAACTACATCAACAAAATTCAAATCGTGCATTACACACAAAAAACTTCCTAATTCGGCGCCGGAAACAAAATTGCTTTTATAAACAAAATTAAGCTGATTGACGGCCGAAAAGATCTGCGCATCGGCATGGATCGATTTCGCATACTCAGTAAGTTTTCCGATGGTGGTCTTCTGCCCAAGTATGGATGCCATCATTACATTGGAGACCAGCAACTCATTTCGGAAATTTGCCAGTGGCGCAAAATCCTCACTCCGGTGCTTCTTTTTCGATTCTTTGTCAATGTACCGATCTATATCGAGCGCCGCATTGATGAACACCGAGTCCTGGTCAACAATCTGCTGCATGAATCCCCCGAAATCCCTCAGGTTTTTCTCAACATCCACCGATTGATCAGCATTTCCGGTCTCACTGTAAAACACCTCTAACATTTTCATGGTTGCAACGAGGTCAGAATCGTGGTTAACCAGGAAATTACCGTACTCCCGTAACGTGATCATAGGGCGGTTATAAACAGGATCCATTAAGAGCGGGTGGTTGCTGATGGAATTCATGCCCGATTGTATCTTGACTACGATCTTCTCATTCAATTGTTGAAAACAGGCCAGTCCCTTGATGGTTTTTCTAAGCTGCACGGTGTCCTTCACGAACTCACTGCGGAGTTGAATATCGCGTTCGGTCATGGTTTGCTTCCGGTATTTTTCAGCCTTGGCAATGGTTCCCCGCGCAAGAAAATCCGGTACATTGATGTAAAATAGTCCGGTCACGACAATCCCGATGACCACAACAATAATTACTGCAGCAATAAGTTTTGTTCTCTTTTTCATAGGTCAGGAAGTTAGATTTTAATACTATATCCGCTTTAAATAAGGATGGATCTATGTTAGTACGCCAAATGTGTAAAAAGTTGGTTAATGACCCCTATTTTTCAACATTTTTTACCAGATGTGCAGATGGATCAGAGTTTCAGGGAGATCATAAACTGGTCGGAAGGAGTCATCGGGCCATAGGCTCTTGAAAATCCGAACGACAACGTCGATTTCAGAAGGGAGAACAGAACGAGCTCTAAATCAAGCTGTACACCGGAGGCAAAGAACGTCCGTTGTGGCTGATCGTTGGCCACATTGGTCAAAAGTCCCATACCGAACAGTGAAAACCGTGCATAGGTTGAATAAAATCCCAGGAGTCCGAGCTTCCTGAACCGGATGGGCCGGAAATCGATCTCCGTGGTCAGTTTGCCATAATTGAGGGCGCTCAGTTCATCGATCTCAACGCCCGGAAAACTCGACATTTCACGATATTGCTGGGCAGAACGGTAGTCTAAGTAATTATTTCCGAATCCCCCGAAATAAAAATAAGAGTTCGTTTTATCCGATTCCCCGAAACTTTGTCCGACCGAGGTGCGAAACCACAAGGATGAATTTCTGATTGGCAGCAGAAACCCCACATCGAAGTTGTTGATCAGTTGCGGATAGAATGTTTGCCGTGCGAAACTGGAATAGGCATAAACGCTCCAGTCGTAACCCTGTTCAGGTTCGATGGCCCCCAGCGATTTCCGTAAATAACTCTTGTGGAAGTTAATCGTACCAACGTACAGATTGCGGTAATCGGATGCAATGTTCTGATAAAACGGCAACGTCTCAAGATCGCCGTACGCGGTCAGTTTGACATAAAAATCGGTCTTTTCCGGGCTCAACCGGTTAAAAAGCTTATAATACTTTGCCGAAACCGAATATCCGGCCCGGCTGAATTTCGTGGGTCCGAACAGGTCGTAGAAATCGGCATAGTTGTAATGCGCCGCAAACGACCAATTCCAGATATTATACTCAGCCGAAAGATGGATGGTCTGTTTCAGGGGAAGGTTGGGTTGAGGCGAAAAGGACCATTTTAGCGTCAACGAATTCAATCCCATCGGATCCATAAAATTCATACGGTACCCGGCCGTAAGGTACATCTTGTACCCCTGGATAATGGGATAGGCGCTGGCAAGTTTCAGCTCTTTGATTGGCACATAACGTTTTTCGGTCACCCCGATGGAGTCGAGGTTGATTTTTGAGGGCGGCTGAAGCATCCACGATTCTACATCGGGGTACTTTTGGAAGATTTTTTGTCCCAGAAATTCGATGGCATTTACATCACTCAGCGTGTCAATTTTCAGCATTCCGGGCACCATGCCGTCTTTGGTATATTCAAGCACGAGCATGGAATCAGGTGATACCGGTAACGGTCTGAAAAAACCGCTGGTGGCATTGGTCAGGATTTCGGGTTTCAGTGTCTCAAGCGATATCCTGAAAACGTTCGAAACTCCTGTATAATAAGAAGTTCCGTAAAGATACCTGCCATCCGGAGAGAAAACAAAGTTTGCAGCCGGGTTGTCCTCGAACTCATAGATCTCTTTATAATCGGTTTTACCCGCCAGCAGTTCAGCGATCCGGAAAATGACGATTTTTTGCCGTCCCTGTATGTCGGAGAGGGTTCCCGAAATGAACGCTCCGTCGGGTGAGACATCCAGGTCGGAGAAATCCTTTCCGAAGGGGAGTGTGTAAAGTTCCTTCCATTTTTTATAAGGCGGCAGAAACCGCACCAGCGTCGATCGCCCGCTCATATTCTGAACCCCGTAAAGCGCACGGTCCTTCAAGTTGAAGACGAGGTTGCCGGCCCGGGAATATTTAATAAGCTTCTGGGTTTTTCCGGTCCGGATGTCGACCATCTGAAGACCGCGCCAGTCATTGTTGTGGGTTGAAACAAAAAGCGTTTTAGTAGAATCATCATAGGCCAGACTGGTCACATAATACAAGGCAGGACTCGGCACCGGATCGATGCGTTTCATTTCACCTGTTTTAACGTCAATGGCCGCGATATGAGCCAGTTTTCCGGGGTAGTTCACCGCCATGTAAATTTTACCGGCGTCTTTGTCGTAATGTGGCCGGGATGCAGAGCCAACCGGCTTTGCCGTTATCCTACGATACCGGGTCTCAGGGAACTCCCGGATCCGGGCAATGTTATCCTGCTGAAACCGGTGTTCCCATTCAATCCACTTTGCCCACTCTTTCTGAATCGGAATACCGTACACCTTTTTGAATTGATTGGCATAAAAACGCCGGCTGGTGTCGGATCTCGAATAGAAATCCCTTAGTTTATCCATTCCGTAATGATAGGCAAGATAACTCACAAACCGCGTCCCGTATAAGTAAGAGTTCACTCCTACCTGGAAATCGATAGCCGTTCCCTCGGTCTCAAGCCCGATCACATTGTAAAAAAAACTGCTGTCGCGAACCATTGTCCGGAATACCATCTCATCATAACCACCCATGACCCTGCCCACGCCACCACTCATCCAGGTTTCCATGAATACCGCGATGCCTTCGTGGTACCACCGGGGCGAATACCACCGGGGTGTCGTGAAATAGCTGTAAATGAGCGATAATGGATCTTTATTATCAGGACTCACCTTCCCGCCGAAGATCTTCTGAAGGACCCGGTCGCCTTTTGAAGTCTTGTCGCACATGACCTGATGGGTCAGTTCATGGCTCATCAGCCACTGCATCCGCTCGTTCGACGGTACCACGGAATAAGTATAATCAAAGGGTGAGATGCCGATGTTCAAAAAATTCCAGGGAATGACCATGGTCCCTCCATTCCCGACATCCGAGAAGTCATTGAAAAGAATGTTGGTTTCACCGGTAGGTTCATAATCCCAGAAATCTTTATGAAAGATCAGCGCGTTTTCAAATGAACGTGCCGTATGAGGCACCAGATAGGAGGTATTCTTGTCCAGGAAGACCAGCCGGACATCCGGGGTCTCGAATTTCTGAATTTTGATTCTCTGGGCATCGAGCGTGAAGGGTATCAGGCTAAGTAAAAAGATTAAAGAACCTGATTTGATCAGGAGTGTACGATGGATTACATTTTTCATGGAACAGGAGATGAAAATAGTATTTCAAATGTAGTGAATTCATTTAATTTACATTTATTTCATTTTGAAAAATCAATTTCAGAACGGAATAAAAAAAAAGGCAGTGATTACGTTCCGGATAATCCGTAAATAATCACTGCCCCTGCCTGTTTTTAAATTCTCTTATTCTGATACAGGCTGCATGAATATGTTTCTATTGCTCCTGAAGATTGAGTCCCATGACATAACCAAACTGTTGGCTCATGGCCACAAAATTCGACCCGAAACAGATGGACGACAGCTCCTGCTGAGAGCTTAAAATATTGGAAAGCTGGGCTGAATTCAGCATGCTACCGAGGGTTTGTGACTGCAGAACAGAACTCAACGGGAAACTCGATAAGACCAGATTCAGTTCTTGAGCAGAACAGATGGCCACTCCGATGATATCCTGATTCCTTTGGATGATTGAGGCCGACAACGCTGAAGAGAGCTGGTTGTCGAGCGTTGAAGCACTTTTAACTATAAATTGCATCGTACTGCTGTTATAGAGCATCATGGCACTAACCTGTTGTGATCCCATCGAGGCGCTCTCTAACTGATGGCTTTCCACTTTCTGAGATGCGACTGCGTTTACCTGCTGAGCCTGGATGATCTCCTGCAATTGTTCGGCAGAACAAACCGTGATCTGCATATCAAATGTAACGGAGCGCAAATCTTGATTATTCATCAATGCCCCTAAGGATTGTTCTGATGATTTGATCATGTCCAAAGTGGCTGACGAGCCTGCTGATGCCTTACCCAATTGCACTGCATCAATTACGATTTTCAAATCCTGTTGCGATGACAGGGCATAATCGAGGAGGCTCATCGAAAGTTCCTTATCCTGCAGAACTCCTGATAACTGAATACCCTTGACGAGAAGCTGGTCGCGAATCGATTTTAATTGCGTCAATTCGGTCTTGCGGGCCCTCAGAGTCTTGTTGGTGATCATAAAATTATCCATGCTGTGGAGGGCTTCTTCAAGAACAGAATCTTTTTCATTCAGGTTGTTCACATAATTGCCGAATTCACGAAGGTTTTTTTCGATATCGGCCGACTGATCCGATTCATCCTTCAGATAAAATCCTGTCAGCATGGAGATGGTTGATCCCAGGGTCCGGTTATTATTTTTGATAAAGTCGGAGTAATCCATCAGGATGTTCATTTTATCGCATCCGCTTGGCTGGCTGCAAATCCCGTGCTCCTGGAAGACGCCCACACAGGAGTCGATCTTGTTACTCAGGTCCATCGTGAACAGTGAAAAATAGATCAAACCCTGGATCATACTCTTCAACTGTGCCGTATCACGCGTGAATTCACTCCGGAGCTGGACATCTTTTTCCGACATCTGTGCCCTGTGGTATTTATCAGCCTTGCCAAAAGTCCCGGAAGTAAGGCCCTTATAAACCGAAGGGAAGAACAGTGACACCGCGAGTAAAATCACCGCAACGGCCACAACCAGACTGATGATTACTTTACCTTGCTTTTTCATGGTATATTTTTTTTTATTTATTCCTTGTTAACCTGAACCGAATTCTGATAGATGGGCATATCATTCTGTAAAATCTTGAAATTCAGAAAATGGGGCAGGCTGTTTTTATTATAAAGCTGAAAAATGAACTTGTTATCCCCCGTGTTGTTGATCTGGATATAATTGGCTGCAGCGATCGCGGTGGTTTGATCATTAACGCTGACATTCTGAGCATTAAGAACTTCGAAATTGTTATAATCAAAATCAATAGTCGCTTTGACCGGGTACAGGGAGGATAAATCCAGCCGTATCTCTACAACTTTTGTCGAGTATCTTACGTTGCAAATTGCCTTTGCAAGCGGACTTTCATACTGGAGGACATCGGCGGGCTTCATATCGCTGAAGGACCTGGAATCGTAAAATGTACCCTTCACCTCTGATGTAGTGACCCTGGAGCCGGTCAGATCGGCTTTAAGGAGTGTCAGAAGCAACATACCCACAAAAATTCCGAATACGAAAACAAAACTGAATCTCACGGCAGGTCTTGTCCAGAAACTTCTGATGACTTTTATTTCCTGCTTTTTTTCCTTCGGGGTATATGCTTCCATGTTGATCCGTTTTAAGATTTCTTGTTTCAAGTCGATGTCGTGCATCCGGTCTGGTTCATTCTCGAGGTGCTGCCTCAGGGTCGCCAATTCTTTTAACAATCGCTCCGATTCGGGGTGGCGGGCGAGATTGCGTTCCAATTCTTCCAGTTCGGCCGGGGTCAGTTCCCCGTCAATCCCGCGGTGAATGTGCTCGATGATCTCTTTTTTATTCATGTTCGAAAAATCCTTTTTCAATCAAATCCTGTCGCAACTGTTCCCTGGCAATATAGAGCCTCGACCGGACCTTTTTCACAGGCAGCTCGGTAACTTCGGCAATCTCTTCGTACGACAGTCCGCAATAGTACTTTAACAGCACCGGGATCCGGTAATTGTCATCCAGACGACGGATAGAATTTTGAAGGTTCCGTCTAACAGATCCGGGATCGGTGGCATCGTCAGCCTTGTCGGGTCTTTCCTCAAGCCCTGTAAGAGGCACCGTTTTCAATCGTTTTCTGTTGAAATTGATGGCTTCATTCAGCGACATTCGGTAGATCCAACTGAAGAACCGGTACCTGAAATTAAATCCTCCCATTTTTTCAAATGCCTTGACGAAGACATCCTGGGTAAGATCCTTTGCGGTTTCCGAATCCCCGACCATTCTCAGCATGATGTTAAAGATCGTTTTCTGATACCTGTCAATCAATACTTCGAAAGAAGAAATGTTGCCATGTATTACCTCATAAACCAGTTCATTATCGTCCTTTCTGGTCATAAATACGGGAAAAAAGTGAAAAGTTGGCGAAAGGTACTAAAAAATAGTTTCAAATTTTAACCAAGGAGCGACAGCTTCCAGATATCTTTCCGCTTCATCCGCAGTACCGGGGCAATGGCCAGGTAGCCTGCCCTGCCGATACTTTTCCGGAGCGCCTTGAGCTCCGCAATCTTATCCGGGAGATCCGGATCGGGAGGTAATGTCAGATCATTCTCCTTGAGCATGATCAGGCTCTTTGCTTTCATCGACAATTCAAGATACAGGCTGATAAAACAATAGAGATCCATGACCACGTCGACGGGGAAATGGGTTTTAATGGAAATAAGATATCTACCGGTTTTCGTCTCCGAGAATTTCCCCTTCCGGATCATCCGCAACATGGTCACCTCTGAATCAAATTCCAGCTCGAGCCAGTCGCGGATGGATCGTTCATTGGCCATGAAAATCAATGTAATGGAGACCGGAACAAGCACCACCATGAGGAGGGTCGACAAAACGGGAGAAAGTAAAAATTGATTATAAATTCCATGGATCAGGATGGCTGCCAGAGCTCCGAGCAGGGTGCCCGTAGCCAGGCTTGTTTCCCTGTTCAACGCGCTCATACACAAAATGCCGAAAATAGCCGTTGTCCCACCATGCATGATTGCCGTTCCAAAACCACGGGTGATCCAGACCATGATATTGGCTTCATCGCCTGCATAGGTAAACAGGTAAAAAATATTCTCGCAGAAGGAGAAGGTGGCTCCAATCGAAAAACCATAAATGGCTCCATCAATCATAAATCCGATCCTGTTACGGGCGACAAGGAACCAGAGCAGTGAAAGCTTCAAAACTTCTTCAAAAACCGGTGCAAAAAACCCGGAGTAGGTCTCAAAACCTACTTTCAGATGCGCCATCATCCAGGTGTTGACCCAGAAACTCAGCCCGGAGCTTACAATCCCCCAGGCCAGGCATAACACCAGGTTTTGCTTGTTGACCAGCTTCAGGCTGTCGAGATACATCAGCATGAACAGGAAAAGAAAGACGGGGATCAGACTTACCAGGATCTTGATGATCATAATTTTGGATTTTTCAGGAGCATCGACAGCTCTGTTTATATTGTTGCGCGATTTTATCAACCTGCTTCATCACCCGAAGGAGGTTCCCGCCCCATATTTTGCGGATCTGAGGTTCGGTATATCCCCTTTTCACCAGTTCGAGGGTGATGTTACCCATTTCACTCACATCGAAACACCCGTTCACGCCCCCTCCGCCATCAAAGTCGGTCCCGATTCCAACGTGGTCGATTCCTGCGATTGTAACGATGTGGTCGATGTGGTCGACAACATCACTTACAGAGGCAAGTACCGGCGGGTACTTCCGGTTCATTTCATTCCATTCCCTACGGGCCTGCTTCATTTCATCAGTGGTCAGTCCGTCAAAGTTGTTGAACTTTTTGCGAATTACGGTCCGGGCAGAATCTCTTGCCGGATTGGGAAGCGGTGTCTTTACATAATCGCTCAGAATACACATTTGTATTACCCCTCCATTGCGCGCTATGGCACGCAAAAGCGTATCATTCAGGTTTCTGGGATTGTCGCACAACGCTTTGGCACAGGAGTGTGAAGCAATGACCGGTGCTTTAGTGATCGAAAGTACGCCCTTTACGGTCTGGTCTGATGCATGTGAAATATCGATCATCATTCCCACGTGGTTCATCTCCTTTACGACCTCGTAACCGAACGGACTCAGCCCCTGAAATTCAGCCGAATCGGTGGAAGAATCACAAATATCATTGTTTGAAGTATGGCACAAGGTAATATACCGCGCTCCGCGGAGATAAAAGGTACTGATCAGCGAAAGGTCTTTCCCTAACAGGTAGCCATTCTCTATTCCCAGGAATACCGCCCGTTTCCCTTCTTTTTTAATCCTTTTGACATCCTCGGGGGATACTGCTTTTACGGCAAGGTCGGGGAATCGGTTCAGAACCCGGTCGATGGTATCGAACAAGGCTACGCCCTTTTGGTACACTTTCAGGTATGCATCGGGATTTCTCTTCCCCTGTGAAACAAAAACGGCAAAGAAGGCTCCATCAAGTTCGCCCGCTTTCATTCGGGGGAAATCAACTTTCGAAAAATCCTTAACGGGATCATGAACTGCCGACATGTCAAAGCCTTCCTGTTGCATCCGCAGGGGGGTGTCGTTATGGGAATCGATGGTGATGATTTTTAGGTGAATGGCCGCTGCCTTTTTTCCGAGCTGGTCGTTCCCCCCGGGCGCTGTAAAAACCGGCAAAGAGAATGAAAAGATCAGAAAAAGCTTAACAAGGTGATTTAACATGGATCATCGGTTGGTCAGACAAGTTGTCGGCGGTACAATTGAATCGTGTTTTCCAGTCCAAAATAGAGGGCATCGCAAATCAGGGCATGCCCAATGGAGACCTCGAGCAGTCCGGGCACCGATTCCCTGAAGTATTTCAGGTTGTCGAGGTTGAGATCATGGCCGGCATTTAACCCGATAGCTGACTCTTTTGCGGCGAGAGCAGCACGTGTAAAAGGTCTTACGGCATCCTCCCTGCCTGTTGAATAAAGACGGGCATAGGATTCAGTGTATAGCTCAACCCGTTCCGTTCCGGTTTCCCCGGCCAGTCTGACCATTTCGGGATCCGGTTCAACGAACAGGGAGGTACGGATTCCCTTTTCATGGAACCGGCCGATGACATCCTGCAGAAAGATTCTGTTTTCCCGAATGTTCCAGCCTGCATTTGAAGTTAAAACCCCGGGAGGATCCGGTACAAGGGTCACCTGACCGGGAACCACCGCAAGAACCAGGGCAATAAATTCAGGCGACGGGTATCCCTCAATATTTAATTCAGTCGTGACAATGGGTTTCAGATCATAAACATCCTGATATCTTATGTGGCGTTGATCGGGGCGGGGATGAACCGTGATACCCTGTGCTCCGAAACGCTCACAGTCGAGCGCCATCTTTAACAGATCCGGAAGGTTGCCTCCCCGGGCATTTCTCAACGTGGCTATTTTATTAATGTTAACGCTCAGCCGGGTCATTTCGGTTTTTATTTTTTGCAAATCTACAATAAAATTGACCCTTGAAAAACATTTCGACCACAGATCACCCGGTGTAATTTTCTTAATTTTACCCCGTTAAGATTTAAAAAACAGTCAGGGCGTCATCCGGAATTACTATAAAACCACCTGAATGAAAGCTGTAATTCAAAGGGTCAGTAAGGCATCTGTAACTATTGACAGTCAAATTACCGGCAGGATTGCGAACGGGTTACTCATCCTGGTCGGAATTGAGGAGTCGGATGATCAGACCGACATTGACTGGCTTTGTAAGAAAATTGTGCAACTCCGGATCTTCAACGACGAACATGGAATCATGAACCTTTCAGTACTTGATACCCGGGGTGATTTTCTGGTAGTAAGCCAGTTCACCCTTCATGCCAGTACGAAAAAAGGAAGCCGTCCTTCCTATATTAAGGCTGCAAAACCTGAATCAGCCATTCCGCTCTACGAACAGTTTATCAGCCGGCTTGGATCCCTGGCCGGGAAAAAGATCGAAACAGGAACTTTCGGAGCCATGATGCAAATTGAATCGATCAATTACGGACCGGTGACCATCATCATTGATACCAAAAACAAGGTCTGATAAGGTTTCAGGTCGCATTGAGGAAAGGCATTAACAAAAAATTAACAAATTCTTTCTTGGCAGTACAGAAACTTCTTGTAATTTTGCATCATTCTAAATTATAAACTGAATTAAACTTAAACCTGATAACCATGAAAAAAATTGCAGTATTATTCTCAGCCACCCTCTTTTTTGCCAGCGTCAGCTTTGCACAGACTCCGCAAACTCAGGACAAACCTGCAAAACCTGCTGAAAAGAAGGAATGCACCAAAGAGGTGAAATCCGGATGCGATGCAAAAACCAAGGCAGCATGCAGCCACTCCAAGGATCCTAAGGGATGCTGTGCCAAGGATGCGAAAAAAACCAGCACCGATACCAAAGCTCCCGAAAAGAAGTAACATTTCGGATTTCTGATATTCAGAAGAGGGCGGTTCAATTCTTTGAATCGCCTTTTTTTATGAGGGTCTTCCGGGGATTTTAAATACGATCGGCATCCGCACGATGACCCGGACGGGGCGTCCGTTCCTTTTTCCGGGTTCCCACCGGGGCATTGCTTTGGTCACCCTGACGGCTTCTTCGTCGCAACCTCCGCCGATCTTCCGGGTTACCTCCACGTTTGAAAGGGAGCCGTCGGTTTCCACGATGAAGGTAACCATGACCACGCCCTGTATAAAACCTTTCAACGCGGCTTCGGGATAGCGGATATGCTGTCGCAGGTAATAGAGCCGCGATTCATCCCCTCCGGGGTAACGGGGACGGACATCCATGGTAGTCGCAAGCCCGGTATCGTCGCCGGTTCCGGTCCCCAGCCCCGAGCCCCCGGGTTGGGCCACCGAATCCTCGCGGGCCTTATCATCCTGTTTTTCGACCGGTTTTTCGACGGGTTTCTTTTCTTCAACAGGCACGGAATCGGAAACAACCGGCACCTGTTCCGGGGTGGCGGGTGGCCGGGTGAGCGCCTGCGCGAGTTTGCTCAGCTCATCATCCGGCGGCGGGTTCATGGAGTAATATTCCACCTCATACATCAGATCGCCTTCGATCAGCGGCACCGGTTCCATGAAGTAATACAACCACGATCCCGATAAAAGTGATGCAAGGATGATCAAACCCAGGATAACTGACCGCAATAATATGCGCGGGTAACGGCGACGCAGGTAGTAGGCCCCGTAATCTTTATTCCTGCCAATAAAAGCAAGGTCATCCAGTGTCGGTATCCGGGAAGGTCTCATCGATCCAGATATAATTTCAGATACTCGATCTCCCTGCGTTCCCGCTTTGTCGGGCGTCCCAACCCCCTCGGTCTGTGTTCGAATCCACCTTCATGCTTAGACCGGAGTTTTTCATATTCCGAATCGGGTGTCAGGTCTTCCAGGAAACCGGACACCAGTTTGGCCGAAATCCGGCCTGTGGTAAGCCCTGTAACCCTGACGGTTTTAATAATCGGGGGATGCGAAACAGCAATGATGTCGCCTTCATGGATGGAATGTGCAGGTTTAACAGGTATTTCCCTGATCCTGACCTTACCGGCCCTGCAAGCCTCCGTCGCAAGGCTCCGGGTTTTAAACAACCTGACCGCCCAGAGCCATTTATCGATCCGCAATCCCTGATCCATCACTATTTTTGTCTGAAATAGATCTCCATGGGAACCCCGGTAAAATCATATTTCTCACGGAGTTTATTTTCAAGAAAACGCTTATAAGGCTCCTTCAAGTATTGCGGATGGTTACAAAAAAATGCAAAGGAAGGAAAAACCGTCGGCAACTGCATGGCGTACTTGATGCGAATATATTTTCCTTTTGCAGCCGGCGGAGGAGTTTCCTGAATAATCGGAAGGATGTATTCGTTCAGTTCGGCGGTCTTAATCTTTTTTAACCGGTTCTTCCATACCTGGACCGCAGTTTCAACAGCCTTATAGATCCGCTGCTTGTTGAGCACCGAAGTAAAAATAACAGGAATGTCCCTGAAAGGCGCTACCTGGTCAAGAATATATTGTTCAAAAACCCTATGCGTATGGGTGTCCTTTTCAACCAGATCCCATTTGTTCACAAGAATTACGACCCCTTTGTGATTTTTTTCGATCAGTGAGAAAATATTGAGGTCCTGGGCTTCAAATCCCCGTTCCGCATCGATCATCAGAATACAGACGTCGCTGCTCTCAATGGAACGGATGGCGCGCATCACGGAATAAAATTCAACATTTTCAGATACCTTCGATTTCTTCCTGATCCCGGCGGTATCAATGAGGTTGAAATCCAATCCGAAATATTGATAATGCGAGTGAATTGAATCGCGGGTGGTTCCCGGAACGGGTGTCACGATGTTCCGTTCCTTTCCCAGCAACAGGTTAACAAGCGATGATTTACCGGCATTGGGCCTTCCTACTACCGCGATGTCGGGAATGGCCTGTGGTTCCTCCGCCTCCGGTCGATCCGGCTGATCCGGCTCTCCGGGTTGAATACGCTTACTTTTTCGTGCCTGCGCAGTTTCAGACGACTGCGGCGCAGCGAAATCTTGTACCACGGCATCCAGAAGGTCGCCGGTTCCGCTCCCGTTCACCGCGGCAATCGGAAAAATCTCACCCAGACCAAGCCGGTGAAACTCATGAACCTCGTTGACCAGTTTATAGCTGTCGACCTTGTTGACCACCAGAAACAACTTTTTCTTCGACCGGCGCAACAGTTTTGCCACATCCTCATCCATCGGCATAAGTCCCTCCTTCGCATCGACTATAAACAGGATAACATCCGATTCATCTATAGCCAGCCTGACCTGCTTTTTTATTTCCGTTTCAAAGATATCGCCCGATTGATCTACATATCCTCCGGTATCGATCACCGAATATTCCTTGCCATTCCAGTCTCCATGACCATAATGGCGGTCGCGTGTGACGCCGCTGGTCGGATCAACGATGGCCTCACGACCTCCGCATAACCTGTTAAAAAGGGTCGACTTCCCGACATTGGGCCTTCCGACGATTGCGATGATGTTGGTCATAGTGAAAGGGATTGACTGAAGACTGATTGGCTGAATGACTGAATGATTGATTTACTGATTTATTGAGTGAATGAGTTTTTCAATAATGTTTGCAGGATTTTTTTTAAGAAATATTTGGTTTATTCTGTCGGGTAGCCGAATCTTCTGAGGGCGCGTTCATCTTCCCGCCAGTTTTTTGCGACCTTGATCCTTAATTCCAGGTAAACATGTTGTTCCAGAAAGGTCTCAATATCTTTTCGCGCAAGGGTTCCCAGTTTTTTTATGGCAGATCCCTGGTGGCCAAGCAGGATCCCTTTCTGTGTTTCCCGGGCTACATAAATCGTGGCCTCTATCCGGGTAATAGTGTCCTCTTCTTTGAAGGATTCAACACTTACTTCAATGGAATAGGGAATCTCCTGGCCATAGTTCAGGAGTATTTTTTCGCGGATGATCTCACTGACAAAGAAGCGTTGGCTCCGATCGGTAAGTTCATCCTTGGGATAAAAGGGGGGAGCATCGGGCAATAGGCGATAAATGGCTTTAAACACCTGATCCAGGTTCGCCCGGTGCAGCGCTGATACCGGCAGAATGGCAGCCTGGTTCATCTTCTCTTTCCATTTTTCTACCTCCGCTTCGAGGGATTCCATATTGCCCAGGTCGATTTTATTGATCACCACGATCACCGGAGTTTTAGAATCCCGGAGTTTCCGGAGTATTGTCTCCTCATTGAATTCGTTCCCGGGTTCGGTGACCAGAAGCACCACATCGGCATCCTCCAGGGCCGCAAATACGGCCGACATCATAGCCTGGTGCAGGCGATAATGGGGTTTGATCACGCCCGGGGTATCGGAATAGACGATCTGATAGTCCTCCCCGCTCAGAATCCCCATGATCCGGTGGCGGGTGGTTTGTGCTTTCGGGGTGATGATTGACAATTGTTCACCCACGAATGCATTCATCAGGGTTGATTTTCCTACGTTTGGGTACCCGATGATCGAGACGAAGCCTGCCTTATGCGACATATTTTTTTCGACTTTGGATGAACAATAAAACAAATTCTTATCTTTGCACCGCGAAAGGGCTACAAAGGTAATCAAAAATATACTGCGGGGTGGAGCAGAGGTAGCTCGTTGGGCTCATAACCCAAAGGTCGAAGGTTCGAATCCTTCCCCCGCTACTAAGTGAGAATCCTCATCATTTTTGATGGGGATTCTTTTTTTTGCCTCTTCTGAAAGCCTTATGAATGCTTGTTTTTCTGAAAACAGGGCATTGATTTTTGAAGTTAGGTATTGCCTTTTTTGGGTGTCCAATACTAAACCCTCTGGAAACACTAATTTCTGTATCTTTCGCTTGATATCAAGATTGCCAGACAGCCAGTATTTACTGACATTTTGCGAGAAATCAATTGCTTTTTCGACCTTGATATCCAAGTTAGGTATCTCCAAACCAGTTCCTTCAAATTGTGCCTTCAAATCCGAGATTTGACCATCAAACTTAGCGAGGAACTTCTCATACAGATCTTTTGGAAGTCCTTCGATTGCATACCTTTCTTGTAATGTCTCCTTCTGATTTTCCAATTCGGCTAATTTCCTCTTATACACTGCTGTATCATTACTTGCCGCTTGTTTACCTTTATCAAGCATCTTCTTTATTTGTCTGGTAAATGCAGACAGATGTTTCGGATTCATTTCAAATGCTTCCAATTGACTGAGGAACAACTGATGAGCACCAGTTTTCTTATAGAACTTCTTTGAAGTGTTGGCATTGATGGAGACATTTTTACATTCCTGACATTTGTAATAGTGTAATCCTTTCTTGGCAACGTAATAACCACACAATGGTTTACCGCAGATATGGCAGAATATGTGTCCGTTAAGTGGTCTATCAGAGCAGTTCTTATGTGTTTCATATTCACGAAATCTGGACCCATCGACTGCATTCACCTTTGCAAACATTTCAGCAGTAATCATTGGCTCATGATTGCCTTGGACTACATCTCCATCAAGCATCCTGTGTGCAATAAGTCCACAATAGAATACATTGTGCCACATCTCCCCTATTCTTTTTCTGTCTGTCTTGACGCCCAATGCAGTCAACCGATGCACGATTTGATAATCTGGCTCACCTTTCAATTTCCATTCCCATGCTTGACGAAGAATTTTCCCAGTATCATTGAGAACAATTCGTTGCCGAGGTTCTAATTTTGCAAAATCTTTCACTCTTAGCCCATAATGGTCGTAACCAAGTGGTGCCTTGCCTAACCAATTGCCAGACCTTAATAGTGCTTTCATTCCTGGAATTGTCTGCTCCAATTTGTTAAGATTTTCTTCTTCCGCTCCTAAAAGTCGCTTAAAAAGTTCATTTCTTCCTTTTGGAGTCGTAGTATCAAGACCAGATACGATTTCTATCAAGTTTACGCCTTGATCCCTAAGTAATTCATTTGCAAGTGTTATACTATGACCACCCGACCTTGAGAAGCGGTTCATCTTGTATACGATGATTGCGAATGGCTTCTGCTTCGCATGTTTAACCTCGGTTAATAACCTTGTAAATTCCTTTCGAGTAAAGTCATCCTTACCACTTTCATATGTACCACCAAAAACTTTTACTAAACTGAATCCATTTTTCTCAGCAAATTTCTCGGCAGCCTTTTTCTGATTTTCGAGACTGAAATTGGTTTCTTGATCTTTAGTACTTACACGTGTATAACACCACACATTCTTTTCATTGTTAGCCGTTGCTTCCTCTTTCTTTTTCCCAAACCTTTGAAATTCGTTTAAATCAATCATTTTCTACTACCATAATTTTTTGTGCCACAATGGCTAAATCAAAGAGTTGATCTGACAACTCCTGAAGTTGGTCATCTGACCAGTCACTATAGACCTCAAATTCTCTGAGTTCTGCAATAGTAATTTTTGATGCCTTATACAAATCATAATAAACATCCTTTTCTTTTTCATCCTGCATTCCATAATCATTCTTTTTTATCTACTCTGCCGTGCAGAGAGTGTGTCTAACAAATCAAGTTAGATATTGTATCATAGTACAATTTTTCAAAAAGGTTGACGGAAAAGTGAAATGCAACTCATTATTAGTGAATTACTTTGAAAATATTTTTCATCGAATAATTGTAAAAGCGATGCCTACTTTCTGGCTTGGAAAGTACGGTTATCCATGATTTTGACCTCAAGAATTCTTTATCTGGCTATAAGGTGGAGAATCCGGTGATATTGACCACTTGATTCCGGATTAAATTGACCACCTATAGAAGGGTTGTTTTCGACCCTGTTTCCGGAGCAAACTGACCACCTGATTCCGGAGCAAGTTGACCACCCATTTT
>Ga0209749_1000039_pt1 | contig 250356 bp, 190 predicted proteins | sample EPASupsiteSAE347_FD_187267 | JGI IMG/M metagenome (GOLD analysis project Ga0209749, IMG submission 187267) | Bioremediated contaminated groundwater from EPA Superfund site, New Mexico - Sample SAE3-47 (SPAdes) (version 2) | ecosystem: Environmental > Aquatic > Deep subsurface > Groundwater >... | reverse complement strand
TGGATATGATACCGCATCTCCTCTTCCAGCTTCGATTGGTTTTTCTTTTTCATGGGTTATAAGTTTTGGATACAAATTTACAACCGCCAGAACTATCAAAGCAATATGCAGTTTACCAACCCTTTACATTCACCGATAATTATTTGCTCAGGAGTTTGCATATTCTATATTGCAAAACTAAGCCTGAAATTCAATATTTCAAAGAACGCAATCGATTGTTTATCAACTTATAAAATAATATTTGTTAGCATGTTCTGGATTTTGGAAAGCAAAAAATTATACCAACAAAACTTGTTGTTTAATGCCGCACAAAATTGTTAATAACGTTAAGATTTAACACTGATTAGTAACTGATTTTGTATGTTTCAGTACCCCGTTCTATCCTGTATAGTTATATGTTTTGACTTTTTGGTTCAAGATTCAGGTTAAAAAGTTTTAATTGTCAAGTGATTAAGTGTTAAGGAATTGATAGTCGCTTATAACCAGTGGCTTCTTCAGTTTTAGGATTTTAGGGTTTTTGTGAGTTTTTGCAGCGCGGGGATGCCAAAGACAATGCCGATGCCGGTTGCGATTCCGAGGAACAGCATAATCATTACCATTTTGTTTCCTTCACTGATCCTGACTGCTTTCGATGGCGGGTCGATCATTGTAAAGACAGGGGTGTTCTCCTGCACTTTGATCTTGGCCTGTTCTTTGAGCTGCAACAGGCTGTTATACACGTTAAAGGCGAGGGTGTATTCTGACTGCCTGCGGTTGGCGTCGGTGCGGGCGGTGGCCAGCAAGATGTTCTGATTCCGGTCTGTAGTAGCAGCCAGGGCCTGTTGTGTCCGCCGGTATTTAACCTCCGCCTCGGCCAGTTGGTCATCGATGAACTGCAGATCGCCCTTCACCTTGCGCGTACGGTACTCGCTGATATAGCGGGTAAGGCTTTCAACCACCAGCCCGGTTAACTCCTCGGCTACCGATTCATCATGCACCTCCGCGCTCACGGTCAGCATATTGGGGGCGGCGGTTTTAAGCTTCGATTTGCTGGTTGCCTCAGCAGTAATGCAGGCCTTCAGCCGCCCGATCGATCGCAACTGGCCAGGTGTCAGGGGCATCAGCATCGCTCCCTCCGACGGACTTTGAATGCGGGTTTCGGCGTTGTTTAATTCCGGATTCTCATGGTGTAACAGCGAATCCGGCAAGGGCGATTCCATAGCCTGCTGATTCTTCCCCAACAAATATTTTTTAGCGCCACGGCTGTTCAGAACGGCTTCCTGTTCTAAGCTATCCCGGTCATCCTTTCCAAAAAGTCCGATCACTTTCCCGGGCAAACCGATGGTGTATTCCATGATGATCCCGCTCAGGGTTTGTGGAGGATTTTGGTTAAGATAGTGCACCACCGAAACCGGTTTATTGGTTATGGGATCGGTCACCTCCGCTTGTGAAAGCTCCAATAAAAAAGGGGTACTTTGGGTAATCACGGGGTAGAGATCGGGGGTGAGGGCGTCGTTGATCTGCTTTTGCGAAATATTGATCCCCGAGGCGGCGGCGATCTGCTGGATCAGCATATTCATCCCGGTCTGGCTTCCGGCATCGGTCTCGATCAGCAACGTGGCCTCCGAGCGGTACTTCCTCGGCGCGATCACCGAAAGGAAGATCCCCACTGCCAGGAAGATCCCGGTGGTGATCAGGATCGTCTTACGGCCGGCCCAGAGCTTGCGCACGATCTCAACGAGGTCGATTTCGTCGGACTGCTTATCGATATCTGTCATGGTTTCAGGTTTCAGGTTTCAAGTTTCAGGGTTTCAGAGTTCAAAGATCAAAGCTCAAGGATCAAGGCTCAAATTCTCAAATTTTCATTCGTAAATCGTAAATCTTGTCAATCGTAAATTTTTTCCTTTTAACTTTCTCTGATCTCTTTTATGAATTCACGAAAAAGGAAAAGCTTGTTTTTCAGGATGCCATAGAGGATCTCCAGGTCAATTTTTTCGTACCGGTGCATGATGAAATTTCTGAACCTGACCATCTCTTCATATTCCTCAATGACCCCATTGTACCTCATAGTTCCGGTATTGAAGTTGTTTTTTCATCCATGCCAGTCGATCTTCATACTCCCGGCAGGTTCGCGAATAAAAGGTTGCATGCAACTCCTTTGCCTCTTCCCGGATAAACAACACCGTTCCCTGCAACGCCTCAAAGGAAAGCTGATCACCCGCGGAGTTCAAAAATACAAGATCGCAGGGAGCGCCCCCCGACCAGGATTCCACCAGTTCAGATAAAACCGGGATAAGGGAAAGCTTTGTTTGTTCATCCCTGATCCAGACCGCCACATCCACGTCGCCACCCGGACGGATCAAACCATCCCTGGCCGAGCCGAACACGTAGGCAAAGAGCACCTCAGGGAACCGGCGTTCCAGTTTGACAGAAAGGGTTTTTAGATTAAGGGGTTTCAGGGTTTCAGGGTTTCAGAGTTTCAGGGTTTCGGGGCGGGTTTATGACCCCTCCCCGCCCTCCCCTTCAAGGGGAGGGAGTCCCTTTGCCAGATATTGATACTTGCTTAAAGGAGGTAAGCAGAAAATTCAAATCATTCAGTCAATCAGTCAATCAGTCAATCAGTCATTCGCAAATCCATTGCCAGGCAGGGACGATTTTAATTTTTCTTCCGTTTTTTTCAATGGTTTCTTCATGGTCCCAGGTAATGAGCAGAAGATTGTTGCAATTGAGCTCGGCAGCCGTCTCGGTCAGGGCATCTGTTTCCCTCTTCAGGGTCCTGCTGCTGTCCACGATCTGGCACACCTGGATTAATTGTTCAACCCGGTGACCTTTCCGGAGCACGAAGTCAACCTCTTTATCGTTACGGGTGCGATGGTAAAAGAGATCCAGCCGTGGGCGATAGTTCCTACGCAGAAGTTCAACAAAGACAGCATTTTCGAGCAACCTGCCCGAATTGGGTGACAATTCAAAAGAGCGGGCTTTAATAAAACCATTGTCGATGATATAGGTTTTGACCGGCGATTTTTGCAGTGACTTTATCTTTGTTGCATATCTTGTCAGGTTTAAGAACAGGTATGGCTCCTCAAGGTACGAAACGAATTTTTGAACAGTCGCTACACTATTGAAATTCAAATCGTTTTTCAACTGATTGAAGGAATAAAGGTTGGTGTAATTGACCAGTAAATAGTTGGACAAATCATACAGTTGCCTCGTTTGCCTGATACGAAAACGTTTCAGAATATCTTTAAGTAAAACGGAGTCGAAAAGTGATGAAAGGTAATTTTTAAGGATGCCGGGATTCAATACTGTTTCAGGGAATCCGCCATTGCGCAAATAGAGGTCGAACAAATGAAGGATATTCCCACGATCACCCGGAGTAATCGCGGAGGCTGACCGGGGTATGGAAACCTTGTTATATTTCAGCGTTTCTCTGAAACTAAACGGCAAAACAGGTATCGACAGGTATCGCCCGGTCAACGATGTAGCCAACTCATGCGACAGGAGCCTGGCATTTGACCCGGTTATCACGAGATTTAACCCGCGCCGGGATAATTTGTTCACCCATAATTCCCAACCGGCGAGATTTTGAATTTCATCCAGCAACAGGTACTTAAAATTTCCATACACTTCACGCAACCCCTGAACAACTTCATCTTCATCGAAATCCTTCAATAAAAGATCATCATCAAAATTGAGATAGGCAAAAGGTTGTTCCTGCAATAACTGAAGCGCCATAACCGATTTGCCTGCTCTCCGTGGCCCGGTAATTAACTTGATCAGGGAGGAATTAAGCCAGTCTGCTTTGACATCATCCTCAAGCCTTTCAACATAGGGCATGTTGAGTAGGGTATCCCGCTCTTCTTTTTGTTGATGGATGATGTTTTTAATCATAAATGGCATTATATTGAACAAAAATAACCTTTTTTATTCAATATGAAAAATCTATTGGTCGGAAAAGATCAAATCAGGCAATAGGCAATTGACAATTGACAATGGAAAATTCAATCAATCAATCATTCAGTCAATCAGTCATTCAGTCATTCAGTCATTAATTCATTCAGTCATTCAGTCAATCCTTCATTCGTAAATCGTAAATCTTGGCAATCGTAAATAAATTTCGTTTTACTTTTTCAGCGTCTCCCTTTTCAGTCGGGCCAGGTGTCCGCGTCCAAGGGCTTTGACTTCGCAGCCGAGTTCGAAGTAGCGGCGGATCTGGTTATCGGTGAGGATTCCGAAGGCGTCGATGACGGCCAGCGGTCCGCCGGCCCAGTTCACGATGTCGTCGGGGTTCAGGTTCCGGTATTGTTTGTGCGGCACGGCGAGGATCACCGCTTCGGCGCCCTTCAGGGAGGCGGCCAGGTCTTTTTCAACCCGCACCTCTTTCAGTTGTTCCTGGTTGTGGAAGAAGCGTTTCCACGAGTGTCCGGGCGCGGGGTAGGTATCCTGTTCCTCGAGTTCATACCAGTGATCCACATAGGGGTCGTGAACGCGGAGTTCGGCGCTCATCTCGGTGAGTTTGCGCACCACCAGTTCGCTGCCGCTGTAGCGGGTGTCGCCCACGTCCTGGCGGTAGCTGGCGCCGCACAGCAGTACACTGGCCCCGGCGATGTAGCGGCCCATGTTGCGCAGGGCATCGCGCGTGAGTTCGGCCACGTGGAGTGCACGGGTATCGTTGATGTCGATGGCCGTGGGGGTGATGCGGAAGATCTTGTCGCCGTCCTCAAAGCCGAGGATCTTCTCGTAGGCCCAGTAGCCCAGTCCGCCGTCCTTGGGCAGGCAATAGCCGCCGATGCCCGGTCCGGGGAAGATTATGTTGGAGTGTGTCGGGCGCATTTTGATGGCGTCGATCACCTTGATGAGGTCCACGCCGTTGCGTTCGGCGAAGAGGCTCCACTCGTTGAGGTAGGCCAGGATGGTGGCGCGGTAGGAGTTCTCGACGATCTTGGTGGTCTCCGACTCGATGGGGCGGTCCATCACCGTGAGGGGGAAATCTTTGGTATTGAGCACCTCGTGGAGAAACTTCTCCACCCGGGCGCGGGCGATGGGTTCACAGCCCGAACAGACCCGCCAGAAGTCGCGGATTGAAGCCACGTAATGTTTTCCCGGCATGACCCGTTCGAAAGAGTGGGCCAGCAGCGGCAAGTCACCGATTTTCCGTTTTGAAAATTCCTTCTTCAATATCGGCCATGCCACGAATTCGGTAGTTCCCGGGGCCACGGTGGTCTCGATGAGGACGAGGCAGTGGGGTTTGATCTTTTTGCCGATGGTGCGCATGGTATCTTCGAGGGCGGCCATGTCGGCATCGCCGCTGCGCATGTTACCCAACTCTTTCTTGGCGAAGTCGCACTGCACGTCGACCACCACGCAGTCGGCAAACTGCAGGCAGTCGCTGTTGTAGGTGGCCACGAGGGTCTTATCCTTCAGCACGCACCGTTCGATGAGGAGTTCGACCTCCGGGTCTTCGGCTTTCACCGGCGAAAGCCCCTGGTTGATCAGGGGAATTTTCCAGTAACTGCGCGGACTGGGACGCTGGCAGCCGATGACGAACTTGCTGTTCTTACCGTTGGCGTCTTTGGTGTCGGCCACAATGGCGGCCATCACGGCGCCCACGAAGCCGAGGCCCATCACGACGACGATCTCTTTGCCGTTGGCCCGGGCGTCGGTCACCAGCGCTTCGATGCGCTTCAGTTCATTTTCATAGTCTGCCTTGGCAGGAAGGGCGAAAGATTCGCCGGAAGGAGAAAGCGATTGCATTGCGTTTTGCGTTTCGGGTTTTGAGTTCCGCGTTTTGGGTTTCGGGTTTCGGGGCGGGTTTATGACCTCACCCCGGCCCTCTCCTTCAAGGAGAGGGTGACCCTGGACCAAAACAAAGACATTTATATTCTTGATATTACAGCATTTCAAAGAATTCAGTATTCGGAATTTGATATGACGTTACCGGAAAACATGATAAGTTTTCAACATTCACGTGTTTTCCTGCCTTCTGATCTCTATTGTCATGAAGTAAGACTTGCAATTGAAGTTGATGGTCCGATACTTGCCAGACTTGCCCGGGAACAACATGAAGAACAACGAGATGGAGCGATGAAAGATTTTGGAATCATGATACTGAGGTTTTTGTAATGATCCCTTTTTTCTTTCCGGTAAAGGGTCTCCCTCTCCTTGAAGGAGAGGGCCGGGGTGAGGTCATTTAGACTTCGGGAAAGGGCGCATAAAAGCAGCTTCCTTGAAGGGGAGGGTGGGGAGGGGTCATTTTATAAGCCGCCGCCGGTTGCCGTTTTTGATACTTGCTCAAAGGAGATAAGCAGTTAAAGAAAATTCAGGAATTCATTTCTTCAATCCCGTTCAAATCCTTCAGCAATATTATCCATGATTGAACCAGATGAAGTCACTATCTGATCGCGGAATTTGAAGTCCTTCTTGAATTTTTCAGAGTAAGTCATCTGAAAAATCAACTTAGAAAATACCCTGGCCTCCTGCCAAACCTCCAGATCCTCAAATTGCCGGCCACTCATCCAATCAATTTTTCTTTATTTGAGCTTTGATCCTTGATCTTTGAACTCCATTTTACTAACCATAATCATCGCTCCCGTCGTGACTTTGGGGTATTTCCGGATTCCGAAGATTGTTCGGCCGGTTCCTTTCACCTGGCCATTTTTGAGCACAACCATAACGCTGTTTTTATCAGCCTTGGGGCCGAAGCCGCCGGCATAGTGCAGGATGTACCAGCGGGCCGATTTTTTGCCCTGATACACCAGTGTCACAGTGTTGTCGGGGCCGTTGGTCTGTTCGAGACCGGTAGCCTGATTGCGTATCGATACCGTGTTTTCCATCCGGTTGATGTTGATCACGTCCCCTTCAATAACGACGGGGTCGAACCGTATGTTGCCGCTTCTGCGCACCGCTTTCCGCACATCCATGGCAATGGAGCCAGTCGAATTTTTGGTGCGGAAGAGCCTGCTCCCGGTGGCATCGGCGCCATCCAGCAATCCGCCGGCCATCTTTATGATTTCGCTGAGGCGGACCTGCCGCGAACCCAACACATAAATTCCCGGGGAGGTCACTTCTCCTGATATCTCCACGGTTCTGCCGGTGGTGAATCCCGGTGTCTGCCGTACCATGATCTGGTCGTACGGTTGAATTTTGAATCCTGCAGGGTTTGTAACCCGGTATGCCGAGTCAATGGAAAGGGTGATCCTTTCGATGCGTGCGGGCTCGTCGGGTGAAAGAATGTTCCGGAAAACCTCAACCCGGTCTAACACGGCTCCGACGGTAACACCGCCTGCCGTGGTGATCAGGTCGGACACCTGGAGTAAAGGGTTATAGGTGAGTCCGCCTGCCTTTTTCACTGCTCCGTTAACGCGTACCTCTCCCACATTTGTAAACAGGGTGTTGTCATACACGTTGAGGCGGTCGCCGGGTTGGAGCAGGATCTCGTCGGCCTTGGGGAGGTCAACCCGGATGTATTTCATTTCGACCGGGTTTTCGAGGTTGCGACGGAAAATATAGGCCACCGGGTAGGCGGTGTTTTTCAGTCCGCCGGCCAGTTCAATGGCTTGTTTCACGGTGAGCCGGTCGCCGAGGGCGAGGGTCTTTTCGAAGGGGTCGCGCACGTCGCCGCTCACGGCGATGGTACCGAGGTCGCGAAAACGCGATTGTTCGGAGATAGTTACACGGTCGCGGGGTTTCAGATCGAAATCCTTCCCCTGGGCTTTAAGGGCATCCCATGCAAGGGTGATCACTTCAACCGTTTCATCGGGACGGTACCGTTCTACCACCACCAAATCGGTCCGGGCTTGTTTGGTAGGTTGGGCTGCAGTCAGGAGGGCGCTCAGGTTGGGGTTTCTGGTGAGGTCGTAACGGCCGCCGTAATACACGGCGCCGGATATTTCAGCAAATTTTTCGATGGGTTTGTTGAGTGAACGGATCCTGACCACATCGCCATTTTGCAAGGGCACCTTTGTTTTTCCTTCCATCACCTCTTTCAGGTTGTATTCGAGGAGGGAGATCTCTTCGATGGTATAGCGTTGGATCTGCACGAAATCGGGATACACATCCACATTCACCCCGCCGGCATACCGGATCAGGTCGGTGAGCGACTCCTCGTCCTTCATTTCATAGATCATCGGACGCTTGACGGCGCCGTCGACGGTGACCAGTTTCCGTGCAACGGGTAAGAAGATGATATCGTTCTGTAGCAGGTCGAACTGGAACTGGTAGGCCGGGTTGGTCATGAAGGCATAGAGGTCGATGCTTTTCTTTTGTTTACCCCGGATAAGCTGGATGTCGCGCACCGAACCGATGGCGGTGGGGCCGCCCGCTGCGGTAATGACATTCAGCGCCGAGTTCAGCGCCGAAATGGTGAATCCCCCGGTAAGTTTTGTCTCCCCGAAAACATTGACCAGGATGGTACGGGCTGTGGCAACGACGATGGAGATCTGTCCCGGGCCGAAAGCGAATGAATTTGATAACCGGTTTGCAAGCATCGTCCGGGCTTCGGCCAGCGTGAGACCTTGTAGGAAGAGTTTCGGAGTTCCGGCCGGTTGTATATATCCCTCATTGTTGATTTTGAGCTGCATGTCGGTCTGCGATGCCCCGAAAATGGTGATGCGCACCTCATCGCCTGCACCCAATACATAGGTGTCGGGGGCCTGTGAACCGTCGGTAGTCCGGAAAACCGCCAGCGACTGGTCGGTGAAAAGGGAGTGGCCATAGATACGCGGGCCGCCTGCCAGAGAGGCCGCTTTCTGAACCACCCGCTGGGCAGCCTCGGCAGCCGCCTCCTGCTTCGTGGTAGCGGGAAGCACCAGTTCGGGTACATATACCGTATCGACCTTTGGTTTTCCCTGTTCGGTCGATTGTGGAGCAATGCCCTGCTTATCGCCGGTTTGGGCGCCGGCTACCAGACAGAACAATGCAAACAGTGCAGTAAAAAGGGTGGAGGTGTATTTCATATTTATGGAATTATGAAAAGCGTTAATCAGGAATTAGGCATTGGGAATTAGGGGAAAAAGTTCAAAGTTCAAGGTTCAAAGCTCAAAGTTCAAAATTCAAAATCAGGAAGAGGGCTGCAAGGTTTCAGGGTTCAACGTTTAAAATCTTCCCCTGTTTTCAATCTACGTTTTCAATTTTCAATTTTTCTCCGTTTCTTTCCCAGATCAACAGGGACTTTGGATAGTCGCGGAGGTAACGTTTTTCTTCCTTTTCGTGGAGTACCTGGCAGTGGATGGTACGTTTTATCAGGGTTTCGGCTTTACGGATGCACGCGTCGAGGTATTCCGCGTCGATATCGCGGCCCACCAGGGTGAGGTCGATGGTCCGGTTGTCGATGCCGGCGGCCAGGTCGCCCGTCAGAAAGGCGCGGTTCACACTGCCCAGCTTTTCGACCACCTGTTCGACGATGCGGTCGAGTCCGAGATGCTTTCGCACGATGCGGTGGATGTCGTTGTACAGGGGGTGCCCGTGGTTGGCCAGGAATACCTTCTTGTTTCCAACCATGTTGCTTGAGAGCAGTCCGGCCTCCTCAAAGCGGTTCAGCTCGATCCGGATGGCGTTGGTCGATTCGTCAAACTCCTCCTCCAATCCGCGGAGGTGACACCGGCTGTCGGAATTGAGGAAAAACCGCACCAGCAGTTTTAAACGGGTTTTATTGGAAATAAGGGTTTCGAGCATGGGTTAACGAAGAGTTGGACGAAGAGTTGGACGAAGAGTTGGACGAAGAGCGGACTGGCAGACAAGAATTGACAATGGAAAATGGAAAATGGAAAACGGAAAACGATTTGAGAATTTGAGGATGTGAAAATATATTTACGATTTACGAATGAAGGATTGACTGATTGACTGATTGACTGATTTGCATTTTGAATTGAATTTTTTCCCCTAATTCCCAACGCCCATTGCCTAATGCCTTAATAACTCCCGCCGTACGTTAAATGGCAAAGATGGCTTCGCCCTTTCGGTCACAGGGTGTGATCGAATCCGAAACGATTTGTGGCATCAGCCCGGGCGAATTCCCGACTCCCGGTTTTGATCCTTGGGACAGGAGATTAACCGGGGGATTTTCAATCGAGTAACAAATGTACTCAAATGTTTTTCGAAAAAACAAGTTTTTTTGTGCCTTTTTTTCAACTTTTCGCTGTCAGGGCTAAAACATAACATCTTGAAAATCAGAAATAGGAAAATCTAAAATTCATAAAATCAAAAACATAGCACGGGCATAATAGGCAGTAGGCAATAGGCAATAGGGAAAAAAATACACTGCTTATCCCCTTTAAGCAAGTTGATGTTTTCGGGGAGGGGTCTTTTTATCAGCCGCCGCCGGTTGCCGTTTTTGATACTTGCTCAAAGGAGATAAGCAGTTTAAAAATGTTCACATTCTCAAATCCTCAAATCCTCTTTAGAACAGCTTCCATCAACTTTGTTGCGGCGGGGAGCCTGGATGGGGTATCGGAATTTTCGTCATCACCCGAAAGCTGCAGTCCCGATTGGAGGATCATTTGCCGGGCCTGGTCGAGTTTGCGGGTGGGTTCGCGGATGGAAGCGGTGAAAATGTCGCCGTTCGTGCCGGTGGAAAGGGCTTCGAGCACGAGGGTGCAGAAGGCGGGCAGCGAAACCGGGACGGTTGTGGTATCGGGACGGCGCAGGATCATCGCGGCCAATGGTGATGATGCAGCGGTAGCATTCGGCGGAAGTTCTGCCATCCATCCGGGGAGCTGATCCGCGCGTCCGCACACGGCCTCTTCGGCTTTTTGCATAGAGCGCTGTTTCACCCCGTCCCCGCCCGTTTCACGGTACGACGAAAGGAGAATGAAGCGATCTGCGCCATGGCGGGCGGCATACCGTGTCAGGATTCCGGTCCCTTCTTCATGGTTCCGGAATGCCTCGCCGGGATTCGATTCGAGCAGGGCGGCATCGTGATACAGGGCGGCATGGATGACCATTTCGGGGCGGTGGTGTTCGAAGAGTCCGGCCAATCCGGGTTCATCGGTAATATCGGTGAGGCTGAGAACCACCGGGACCTGTTCCGGGTTTTGAATGAAAGCACGGAGTTGCATTAGCGCCTTTTCGGAACGGTCGGCAAGGATCAGCGACGCGGGTCTTAAGGCAAGGATCTGGCGGGTCAGTTCAGCGCCTGTCGTACCTCCCGCACCGGCAATGAGCACCCGCTTACCCCGGATAGCGCGTTCCATTCCCTCTTTCCGTTCCGGCGAAAAGGAGTATTCAACGGTTCCCGGTTCCGCATTTTTGGTTGCAGATATGGATTCTTCAGCCACAGCTGCCGGTTTCACACTGCGGAGCAGGGTGTCGAAACCGCCATAGACCAGCGAGCGGAAGAGGAAGATCAGCGCTGTGGTGATCAGGAACTCAAGGATGATGATGGTAAGCGGGATGAAGAGGCGCAGGTTGATAAAATAGTAGGTGATAAAGTCGGTAAGGATAAAGAGAAAACTTCCGGAGATGAGGATGAAAACCAGCCGGAAACCGCCGGCAAGTCCGGGATGGCGACCGGTTTCGGCAAAGGTGCGGAATGTGAGGAATAACGCGACACGAACGACGACCATGATGGCGAGCACGATCGGAATTTCGACCATTTCACCGGCAGGAATGTCAAAGTTGAACCGCAACAGGTAGGCCAGGAATACCGAGGCCAGCACGATCAGGCCATCGACGAGGGGACGGGTACAAAAGCGGAAAAATTGATTTACGATTGACAAAATTTACGATTTACGAATGATTGATTGATTGACTGATTGACTGAATGATTGAATTATCCGTTTTCAATTTTCAATTTTCCATTGTCAATTGCCTACTGCCTATTGCCTAATGCCTGATTTTTAATTCGTCTTCTCCCCGAGTGTCATGGTTTTACAGATAACGGTCTTATAGCGTTTGCCGATGTCGCGGCATTGAACTTCGAATGAAAGTCCGTCGAGGTGGCGGAGAATTTCGCGTACCATCGCGGGGTCGATGCCCGTGTCGAAGCCCGTGAGGTCGAATTCAAAGATTTTAAGCGACTGTTCGGGCATCACCTTCAATCCCTCGCGGATGATGGTAACCGAGATGTAGCCGGTGTTTTCATCGATCAGCGGGAGGAAGTCGGAAATGGATCCGGAACTTTTATCATGCTTCGAAACCCTGAATCCCGAGATGAAAAACGGGCTGTTCCCGTTGTTGAAAAGTCGCAGGGAGATGTTGTTTTCGGTCACCGAGGGGATCAACGCGGGCAGGGGCTTGATGGTGTCGCGGTAGAACTTGTAGAACAGGAACACCGAGAAGGCGCTCATGACAAAGGCCGCCACCGAAAGAAAGAGGGTGATGATCACCAGGAAGCGGAGATCGACAGGGATGAGGGTGGAGGAGAGGAGCATGATTTATTGACTGAATGATTGATTGATTGAATGACTGAATGACTGATTGACTGAATTGGGGTGTAGGGTATGGGTGTGGGGTTTTGGCTTTTTTTGTGCTAAGATAGGAAGTTTTTTACAATAATCTTTCCGGCGGAGGTTTTATATATACAGCGTCTTTGAATTTTAACGTGGATAATTCATGAATATTCCCCCTGTGGCTCTCTGTGGATTTCTCAGTGGTTCTCTGTGTAATTTCTCTGTGGTTCTCCGTGGATTTCTCAGTGGCTCTCTGTGTAATTCTCAGTGGCTCTCCGTGGATTTCTCAGTGGTTCTCCGTGTAATTTCTCTGTGGTTCTCTGTGTAAAAATTTCATGGAGGTTCCACCGGGTAACAAGGAATATAATATTGTTGTGATTGAATCAGGCTATGGAGGTTTTTAAATTTCAGAAGAGTCGGCATTTGAAAGTAGAAAATCTCTCGTACCTTTGCAAAAATTTTTCAAAGATAACCTCAAAATAACAATACCATGTTTACCAGGATCATGTTGTATTTTTTATGTGCCGCCGGACTGCTGATGACGCCGTTTTGCTTACCGGCGCAGTGTTTCCGCGGGAATACGGCCGTCGGTCCGGGTGAATACCTCGCCTACGATGTTTCGTACCAGGTGGGGCCAGTGTGGTCGAACGTCGCGTCGCTTACCATGACCACTGCCCGGGAGACGGCCGGCGGCAAGGAGGTCCTCCACCTGAAGCTGAATGCCCGTACCTACCCGATGTACGACCACCTGTTCAAGGTGCGCGACTCCTACGAATCGTGGATAAACGCGGCAACCTGGGCGCCCGTAAAGTTCCAGCGTTATACCATGCACAACCAGAACACGGTGCTGATGACCCTGTTTATGTACCCGGCACAATCGTTTTTCACATACAACTACAAGCTGAACAACGAGCCGGTGTCGAACGGCAAGGGGAGCATCGGCAAGTGTATGAACGACATGGTGTCGTCGGTCTTCTTCCCGCGCACCCTCGAACTCGAGAACCAGCGCCCGGGAACGGTTTTCCCCCTGTCGATCCTGTACAACGATCAGCCCACCGCCCTTCGGATGGTGGCCGGCGGGAAGGGCATCATCAAGGACCGCGACGGGAAGATGTACCATTGCAGCAAGTTCATTGTGAAGATGAACGCCACGGTGAGCTATTTCAAAGAGGGGTCGGATGTGGTGGTATGGATGACCGCCGATAAAAACAAACTTCCGGTATACGTGGAGGCCGAACTCAAGGTGGGCACCGTGAAGATCTACCTCAAAGAAGCCCGGGGACTAAGAAACCCGATGACGGCCCTGTTATCAAAATAAATCGGATTGCCGCCCGCGGGGTCCACCCCGGCACATTGCTTCTGACCCGGGAAGCCGGGGAATTTAAGCGGTATCGTACAGAATCCCACGGCGAACGGACTTTCTCACCTCCATCTCATGCCAGGGAACCTGTACGGGAACCTTCCGGGGTACTGTATTAAAGTGAAAACCCGGCTTCCCTCCAACCGGTTGATGAATATTTTCCTGATTTCAAGACCCTTACAAATTATTAGATTTTTTTCCTAACAAGCATGACTTTTATTATTTTTACAGGGTTTTTGTTACACCGACAAACATCCTCATGAATAGATTGTTAGGGTTATCAGCCTTGTTGCTAATTGGGATCATGGGTTACGGACAAAAGGGTCTGCCGGTTCTCAACACCTCCATTGCCCATTATGGGGCGGATGATTATAAGCGCATCATCGCGGAACGCACGAAGGAATTGACGCTGAAGCCGGAATTTTTTTCGGCCTGGTACGACCGGGGCATTGCCCGGTATGTCGTGCAGGATTTCAAGGGCGCCGCGGAAGATTTCACGAAAGCTGCCACCCTGAACGCGACGGTTCCCAATGTTTATTACAACCGGGCGCTGGCCCGTTATGGCACGAAGGATTTTGCCGGTGCGGTGGCCGATTACCGGGAGGCGGTGCGGTTGAATCCGATGCTTGCCACTCCGGCCGACCATCCCTGGGAGGCCCTTTCCTGCTTCAACCGGGGCAATGCTAAATCGGATCTGCGCGATTTCGCCGGAGCCGTTATTGAATTCGACCAGGCCATCGCGATGAATCCCGTTTTCGGGGCCGCCTGGTTTTATCGCGGAAACGCCAAATACGAACTCGGTGATTTCATCGGAGCCCTGAGCGATTACAACATGGCAAAGGAATTCTGCCCGGAGTTATACACCCTGTATATGAACCGTGGATTAGCCCGGTACCGGATGAAAGATCTGACCGGAGCGCTTGAAGATCTCTCCAAAGCCTTGGAAATTAAACCCCTCGATGCCCGGCTGTGGTACCTCAAAGGCGGGATCGAAGTCGAAGCCGGAATGGCCGAGGCCGGCTGCAGGGATCTGCTGAAAGCTGTGAAATCAGGCAGCACTGAAGCCTCCGAACTTATGAAGGTCGTGTGCCGGTAACAAATCACCTAACCCGTTTCAAGAATATAATGACTGATTGACTGATTGACTGATTGATTGATTGAATGATTGAGTGAAAATGTAAATCAGGTATTTGGCAATAATTAAAAAACTGCTTATCTCTTTTAAGCAAGTTGATGTTTTCGGGAGCGGGTTTATGACCCCTCCCCGCCCTCCCCTTGAAGGGGAGGGCGGGGAGGGGTCATTTTATCAGCCGCCTCCGGTTGCCGTTTTTGATACTTGCTCAAAGGAGATAATTAGTATTTCAAATCCTCAAACCGTTTTCCGTTTTCCGTTTTCAATTGTCCATTGTCAATTGTCCATTCATTTCGTCCGCCTATCCGCTTTTCGTCCAACTCTTCGTCCACTTGTCCGCTTGTTCACTTTCTTCTCCTGAAAACAGGAAACGAAATGATCCGCGTTTTATGAATCATGTACATCAGGGTGGTGACCAGCACGCCCCGGCCATAGCGGAGGCTGCGGACGAAACTGATGGAGGAGGCTTCGGGGAAGTAGCGGGTCGGGCAGGAGATCTCGCCAATCTGAAAGCCATGACAAAGGATTTGGGCAAGCATCTGGTTATCGAAAACGAAATCGTCGGAGTTAGCCGGGTAGTTTATGGTTTCGAGCACCTCGCGCGAAAAGGCCCGGTAGCCGGTATGATACTCCGATAGCTTTTCGTTCATCAGCAGGTTCTGGATCAGGGTCAGGATACGGTTGAAGAAGTACTTGTAGTAGGGCATTCCGCCGCGGAGGGCGCCTTTCCCGAGGATGCGCGACCCGATCACCACGGGATAGACCCCGTCGGCGATGAGGTGCACCATCGCCGCGATCAGCTTCGGCGTGTACTGGTAATCGGGATGGAGCATGACCACGATATCGGCTCCCAGTTTCAACGCCGAATCATAACAGGTCTTCTGGTTGGCGCCATATCCCCTGTTTCGTTCATGCCGGATCACATGGTGGATGGGAAGGCGGTGCGCCGTATCGACCGTCGCATCCCGGCTGGCATCATCGACCAGGATGAGCTCATCGACCAGCCCCGCGGGTATCTCCCCGATGGTCTGTTCCAGCGTTTTCTCGGCATTGTAGGCCGGTAAGACGACGACGATCTTTTTTTGGTGGATCATGAGAGTTTCATTTGAAACTTATGTTATTCCTTATTTCTTTTGCGGCTATCTCTTCTTTCTTTTGCTGGTATTCCTTCTTTCTTTTGCTGCCATCAAAAGAAAGAAGCAAAGAAAACTCACCGCTTCCGGAAATTCACTAAAAATCATCGTCATTCGCTAAACTGCGGAAACTCGTCGCTTCGCTCCTCAAACACTCCGCAGTTTCTAACGCTCATTCCTCGATTTTCAAAACGTGAATTTCCTAATGCGGCACGCTATAATCTAATTCCTAATGCGGTAGTTTACAATTTTATTCCAAATGCGGCACTTTTAATCCTCTATTCATTTTTCTTTACGATCAGTTTATCGATCCGGTTGCCATCCAGATCGACCACCTCGAACTCATACTCTTTCCAGGTAAATTTTTCTCCGGGTTCCGGGATGTGACGCAGGATGCTCATGGCCAGTCCGGCGAGGGTGTCGAACTTGACCTTCGACTTATCAAATCCCTGGATGTTGAGTTCATAGGCGAATTCGTAGAACGACATTTGTCCGTCGGCCAGCCACGACCCGTCATCGCGGGGGGTGAGGCGCGGTTCGTCGGGGCTCGGTTCGTTGAAGTCGCCCACCAGCGCCTCGAGGATGTCGTTGAGGGTCACCATCCCCACGGTTGATCCGTACTCATCGACAACCAGTCCGTAGTGTATCTTCTGCAGCTTGAAATATTCGAGAGCTTCATAGGCAGAAATAGTCTCGAGGATGAACTGGGCCGGCCTAATCATCCCGGTCAGGCTGAGGGCTTCATCGTAAAGGTTTTTCAGGATCAGGTCTTTGATGAAGAGCACCCCCTTCACATTATCGAGGTCGTCTTCGCACACCGGGTAAACGGAGTGAAGCTGATCACCGATTTTCCGGCGGATCTCCTCCGGCGGGTCGTTGAGATCGAGCCAAACCAGGTCGCTGTGGTGGGTCATCAATGAAGATATCTTGCGGTCGCCCAGGTGGAACACCCGTTCCACGATATCCTGTTCGATCTCCTGCACTTCGCCGTCGTCGGTGCCTTCCTGCACCATCGCCTTGATCTCCTCTTCGGTGACCCGCGATTCGGACGATGGTTTTACGGGCAGGATGCGCAGAATGAGGTCGGTGGTATGGGTCAGGAGCCAGGTGAAGGGCCAGGTAACGGTCGACACGAAGATCATGGGGCGTACCATCATCCGGGCAATGCGTTCGGCATTCATGAGTCCGATGCGTTTGGGCACAAGTTCGCCGACCACCATCGAGACAAAGGTCACGATGAGGACGACGAGGGCAAGGGCGAGGTTTTCGCTCCAGGGTGTGGAGAGGCCTGCGTTAGCGAGCGCCGCCGACATCGATGCCGTGATCTCGTCGCTCGAGAAGACCCCGGTCAGGATCCCGATGAGGGTGATGGCGATCTGAATGGTCGAAAGGATTCGGGTGGGTGCGTTGGCGTTTTCGAGGGCCAGCCGCGAGGCGCGGTCGCCCTTCTGGGCATCAAGGTCAAGCTTCGACTTTCGTGCCGAAACCAGGCTGATCTCGGCCATGACAAAGAACCCGTTGATCAGGAAGAGAATGAGCAGAACGACAATGGCTGATATCATGATCGTTGTATTTCAGCAAATATACAAGGAAATAGTGACCGGTGATAAAGAAGTGTTGTTCAATTATTATACTGAATCGGAACAGGTTTGCAAAAATGGGATTTCTGTTCCTATCGGGATAACTACTGCATCTTACTAAAAATACTTCGCATTTTTAGTAAGATGCAGTATATCTTCAGTAACTTTGTGATGGGATGACCGGGATCAACGGATCATCCGTTAAATTCTGCCAAACCGGGCCGAACAGGTAAGCCGGCAACGAAATCCTGTTATATCCGGTAAAACCCGAAAACCTTTTATACGCATGCCATGAGCCAACGCGGAATCCAATTTACAGCCATCCTGTTATTCATTGGGATTTATCTTGTTCCGTCCCCATCGGCCGGTGCGATGGTTCCCGCGATAACCTTTCCAGCCGGTTTAGAATTCATTGGATTCCCTGTTTTCAGCCGGGTTGCCGGCTGGTTGCCGGTCACAGGTGAAACTTCCGATACGATAAAGGATCATGGCAAAAATACGGAACCGGACGCAGCAAAAGGTTTACTGTTAAAAAGGACAGGAAACGACACCATCCGTGCGGTTGTCGAAGTGACAATGGCCGGCAAAGGAAAAGTCGATACCCGGATCGACAACATGGGATACTGGCGGCGGATGATGAAGAAGGGGTATGTTTTGCCCAGCCCAAAAACGGAGGTAGCCCCCGGAACTTTTACCGGGACGAAGATCAGGGCTTATGAACCTGTTAAAATACAAAATGCAAAATGCAAAATGCAAAATCAGGCATCAGGCATTGGGAATTGGGAATTAGGAATTAGGGAAAAAGGGTCTCATTTTCCGTTTTCCATTGTCAATTGTCAATTGTCAATTGTCAATTATTTTTTCAATCTTTCTTCCCCCGACATTCCGGTGACCGGCGAAACAGAGGTGACCCAGAGCGAGAATTCGGTATTCATCGATCCGCAGGATGAGTCGGTAGCGCTCAGCAGCAACAACTCAAGCAGTTGGATCGTAGGCTTTGCCGAGGATCTATATGGTGCGGATGCCCTGCACACCTCCGATTGGGGGATGAGCTGGCAGGGGACCACGCGTGGCGCCGGGGGTACCAACCAAGGCGATCCGGCAACCGCCATCGGCAACAACGGTTGGTGGTATGTCGGTAAAATCGACGCGGGCTCGGGGCAATCGGTATCGTACAGCAAAAACAAGGGGCAAACGTGGACCCGGGTTGTGGTTGCCAACGGTCCGGTTGCAGGCGACGGGCTGCTCGACAAGAACCATTTGTGGATCGACAACACCCCGGGAAGTCCTTATGAAGGCTATCTCTATGATGCCTGGACCAACTTTATGCCCGGGTCGCCCGACAGTTTGCAGATCCAGGTTTCCCGGTCGGCCAACCACGGGCTCTCCTGGTCCTCGCCGGTGGGAATCAGCCAGGGGGCCGGCGCCCTGAACCTGAACCACGGGGTCAACCTACACACCGGCCCGTCGGGCGAGGTTTACGCAGTGTGGAGCATTTACGATGCCTGGCCTGCCGATGAAACAGCCATCGGTTTTTCCAAATCGCTCGATGGCGGCGGGATCTTTACCCCGGCCGTCAGGATCATCAACAATATCAAAGGAATCCGCGCCTCGCTCACTGCAAAGCAGATGCGCGTCAACGCCTTTCCGTCCATGGCGGTTGATAACAGTACCGGCCCGCACCGGGGAACCCTCTACGTGGTCTTTCCCAACGTGGGATTCCCGGGCATCAACACCGGTTCCGATATCGACATTTACCTGATCCGCAGCGCCGACGGGGGCGATACCTGGTCGGCGCCTGTCCGGGTAAACCAGGATCCTCCCGGGTTGGGCAAACAGCACTTTTTCCCCTGGATCACCTGCGATCCGGTTACCGGCGGACTGTGCGTGGTTTATTACGACGACCGCAACGCGGGCCCGGGCGAAGTCGCCGTTTTCGTCTCCTGTTCGTGGGATGGCGGCCTTTCCTGGACTGACTTTCAGGTAAGCGACTACCAGTTCACCCCGGCGCCGATTCCCGGACTGCCCTACAACTACTTTGGCGATTATATCGGCATTCAGTCGCGGAATATGAAGGTTTATCCCATCTTTACCAGCAACCACCAGGGAAGAGCCATGTCGTACGTCTCACCTTTCGACCTGGGCCCGAATCCCAACCAACCCTGGGTGGTCTATTATTCCGACTCGCTCGCGCCTGTGCCCCTCCTGAAGTCACCCGTCACAGGAACAGCGATAACCGGGCAACTTACAACATCCGCAGGGTTCCGGAACCGTGAATCCGGGGGGCTGACCTTTGGCGATTCCCTTTATCTGACGCTCGGTTTGAAGAACATCGGCGATCAACCGGCCCAGGAGGTTACGGCAACACTCTCCTCCCCTTCGCCCCTGGTAGAGATTACCGACAGCACAGCGTTCTATGGCGCCATCGCGGCCGGAGCAGTCGGAACGGCGCTGAACGGATTCACCCTGAAAGTCTCCGATACCATCCCCGACGGGGTACCGGTACGGTTCGACGTCAGGGCCTCGACGCCCGACTCGGCGTGGAACAGCCATTTCGCCGTGGAATCGGGGGCGCCGGCGCCCCGGATCACGGGATTATCGGTGAACGACAGCGCCGGCGGAAACTCAAATGGCCGGCTGGACCCGGGCGAGACCGTCGAACTCATCTTCACCAATAAAAACAGCGGTGATTTCTCCTGCCTGCTGACATCGGGACGACTAACCATCCTTTCTCCTTACCTGACGCTTCTTTCCGACAGTATCTTCCTCGGCACCCTCCTCCCCGGCGCAGTGAAACCGGCAGCATTCACGGCAGTGGTTGATGCAGATGCCCCCCTGGGCAGCGCCGTGGACCTGTATTACCGACTGATCTCGGGAGGGTATAACGCGCATGGTACATTCCGTGAAATCATCGGCGTGGTGGCCGAAGACTGGGAAAGCAATTCCTTTACCCGGTTCCCCTGGCAGCAGATGGGCACGCTTCCCTGGACCATCACCAATGTGAATCCCTGGGAAGGGGCGTATTGCGCGCAGTCGGGATCCATCTCCGACTACCAGAGCTCCCAGATGTTCGTCACCTATGAATCGGCTGCCGATGATTCGATCTCCTTCTTTTTGAGGACCTCGAGCGAACCGGGGTACGACTTCCTGTTCTTTCAGATCGATAACGTGACGCAGGGTCAATGGTCGGGAGAGACCCCCTGGACGCGGGTTGCCTTTCCTGTTGCGGCCGGGTCGCACCAGTACAAATGGATCTACCGGAAGGATCTGGCATTTACTTACGGGCTCGACAAAGCCTGGGTCGATTTCATCGCCTTCCCGCCACCGGTACTCCCGGCTGTCGATCCGGGGCCGGCCGACACGCTTTGTGCCGGTAAGCTGGTACCGCTTCAAGCCACGGCATCGCAGTACGATTCCATCCGGTGGACCACCCTCGGCGACGGATTGTTTGCCAATGATACCACGCTGAATACCGTTTACACGCCCGGCACCTTCGACATCATTGAAGGAACCGCCACACTCCGGCTTACAGGCTACGGGAAGTATGGCAGCATGGCGAAGAACAAGGTGATCACCATCCGCCCGTTGCCACACGCCTTCATCACGGTTTCGCCTTACGATACCGTATGTGCCGGCAACGCGATCTTCCTCTCGGCCGATACCGCCGGGATTGCAACCTACCGGTGGATCCCCGGGGGGATGACCATGCCGGAGATCATGGTCGATACGGCAGCGACCGGCGGGATGGGAAGTTACTGGTACCGCCTTACTGTCACGAACCGCTTCTCCTGTTCCGCAAAGGATTCCGTCGTGATCACCTTTAAAAACTGCACGGGTATTGAGGAGCCGCAACTGCAAACCATCCGGGTATGGCCCAACCCGGGAGATGGCCGGTTCCTGATCGGGATGCATACCCTGGCGGATGAACCCGTCACCCTGACCATCCACGATGCAAACGGGTCGGTCGTATTTCATGAAATCATCCACCGCCATCCGGCAACCTGGATCAAAAAAATCAATCTGAATGCTGCTCCCGATGGTGTATATTTGCTGACTGTAACGACATCGGGAACTCCGATCACCCGGAAGCTTATCATCCGAAAACAGGCACCCGGGGGTTTTTTGTAAGTCTGCGATTGCGGTTATAATCTGAGAAATTTATAAAACTGCTTATCTCCTTTATGCAAGTTGATGTTTTCGGGGCGGGTTTATGACCCCTCCCCGCCCTCCCCTTCAAGGTTACTCTTTATACACATTCTCCCAAAGCCCATATGACCTCATCCCGGCCCTCTCCTTCAAGGAGAGGGAGATCCTGGACCAATTATTGTACATAACTGCATTGAAAAATGACTACGTATGAAAAGGTTCCTTGGCAACATCTGCGATCTAATAAACTTGCAGGTTTTAAATTCAGGCATCAACATCCTATCAACTTATTATATTGCTGATTTCTATTCTCATCAAGCAAGACTGGCAATCGAAGTTGATGGTCCGGTACATACCAGACCTGACCGGTAACAAGATGAAGAACAACGAGATGGAGAGATGAAAGATTTTGGAATCATGATACTGAGGTTTTGGTAATGATCCCTTTTTTCTTACTGGTAGAGGGTCTCCCTCTCCTTGAAGGAGAGGGCCGGGGTGAGGTCATTTAGACTTCGAGAAAGGGCGCATAAAAACAGCTTCCTTGAAGGAGAGGGCCGGGATGAGGTCATGTTTGATTACGGAGTCATGTGATATGGATGTCACAGAGATGTGTATAAAGAGTAGCCCTTCAGGGGGAGGGAGAAGTTGAACGGGGATTTTATAAGCCGCCGCCGGTTGCCGTTTTTGATACTTGCTCAAAGGAAAAACAAAGCCACGCCGGTAACTGCAATAAATGCGCCGGCGGCTTCCTTGAAGGTCACTTTCTCTTTGTAAATGAGCATGGAGGGGGGAATGATCAGTACCGGTACCAGCGCCATTATGGTTGCGGCAATCCCGGTATCGGCATATTTTATGGAGATCAGCGAGAAGGATACCCCGAGGAAAGGACCAAAGAAAGCTCCCAGGGTCAGTTGCATCATGGCTTTCCGGTTGGTGATTGCGCGGAAGGTATCTTTCCAGTGCCGCATGATGAAGAACATCGCCGAAAATCCGGTAATTCCAGCGATGACGCGGATCTGAGTCGCGGCAAAGGTATCGTAACCCTGTATTCCCACCTTGCTCAGTACCAGTCCGCCCGCCTGACCCAAAGCGCCGCCCAGGCCCAGGAGGATCCCCCAGAGGGGATAGTTGAATTTCACCCTGCCAAACCCGTTCCCCTCGGTTCCCGGTTCCTGTCGTTTCAGGACCACGATGCCGATGCCGGTAATGGTCAGGATCATACCCAACCAGCTCATCGGGCTGAGCGTTTCACCCAATACGATCCAACTGAGAAAGGCAGTCATGGGAGGTGCCAGCGCCATCAGCAGCATCGACACCCTGGCGCCGATCACCACGAAAGCCTGAAAGAGGCACAGGTCGCCGAAAACAAACCCGATCAGCCCCGACAGGGTGAGGTAAAGCCATGCATGTGGGGAGGCGTCGACCGGGAGGAGTACCCCGCGGTACACCCAGGTAAACAGGGTCAGAAAAGCAAATCCGATAACCAGTCGCAACAGGTTGACGGCCATCGAACCGATACGCCGGCTGGCAGCTTCAAAGGCAAGGGCAGTTACCGTCCAGAACATGGCGGTGAGCAGTGCAGCAAATTCTCCGAGATGAGACATTAAAAATTTACGATTGACAAGATTTACGAATTATTGACTGATTGACAGATTGACTGAATGACTGATTGATTGATTGAAAATGTGCTGATGTGCTAATGTGCTAATTGATTTACAATTGACGAATGATTGATTGATTTATTGATTGACTGAAAATCCATAGTCTTCGTTGTCAATTGTCAATTGTCAATTGTCCATTGTCAATTGTCTATTGTCCATTTTTTTGTCCAACTAGTTCCCCCGCGTAGCCAGCCACGACTCCGGATTCTGGATGGTTTTTCCACGCCAGATCTCGAAATGGACCTCTGACTTTTGTTCATCGGGATCGACGAAAGCCCTGCCGATCTGCTGGCGGGCAGTAACCTGTTGACCTTCCCGGACCATCACATCCCCCAGGTTCGAGTAAACGGTAAGGTACTCGCCGTGGCGGATGATCACCACCTTGTTGATGCTGGCCAGTGAAAACACGCGGCTGACGCGGCCGTTGAATACCGCCCGGACCGCGGCTCCCCGTTCGGTCATGATATCGATGCCATTATTTTTCACCTTCACATGTTCGAGAACCGGATGGTCATGTTGGCCAAAACTCCCCGAGATAAAGCCCCGGTCGGTGGGCCAGGGCAGGTGGCCGCGGTTCGCCGAAAAGGAGGAGGAGAGTTGACGCTCCACAGGGGTGAGTTCCAGAACATTGCCACCGGCGGAAGTACCGGTTGCCTTGCGGTTCTTCCCTTCGGTTTTCGAAGCCCGGATCTCATCGGCAATCAGCTTCTGGATTGCATACTCCAGTCGCTGTGCTGCCTGTTGCTTGGTCTGCAAGGTTGAACGCAACTGTTTCTCCTTCGAAGAGAATTCCTTCACCGATTTAGCCTTCTCCGTCTTTTCCCGGTCGAGCTTTTGCTTCTCGGCTTTCTGCGATTGCATAAGGGTGAGTTTCTTCGTTTTGATCTCCTCCAGCTCTTTCCGCTGCCTGTTGATGGCCGTCTGGGTCGACTCGATGCGTTCGGCCTGCATCCGCCGGTACGAAGCATATTGCTGGTAATACTTCATCCGCCGGTAAGCCTGGTTGAAATCCTTTGCTGAAAAAATGAACATCAGCCTGTTCTGTCCATTCATATTCCGGTAGGCATAACTGATCATCCGGGCATATTCCTCTTTCAGTTGCCGCAATTGGCGCGACATCCGGTCGATCTCAACATTTTCAACGGCGATCCTGACTTCCACATCATTCAGCTCTTTGTCGATCGTGTTGATCAGCGCCTCCCGGCTCTTGATCTGACGGGTGAGGATCTGTAATTTGTTCAGCGAGGACTGCTTGCTCTGTTTGGTCTTTTCGAGAAGATCGGTGGTGTACCTGATCTCGTTCTCCAACTGCTGGCGGGTCCGTTCGAGCCGCTCTTTCTCTTTTGCCGCCTGTCCGCCGGCCTGACCGATCAGGATCAGGATCAAAAACAACGTCAAAATTATCCGGGGAATGAGGTACATCCCGGTAGTGAGCCGGTTCCGGGATTTTTTTACCGTAATGATGCCAGCTACCGGACCGGAGTAAGGACCCGGAACTACCGGCAGCAAATCCTGCCCGAAACCCGTAACATCACGCGTTGAACCCCTCTTTCCGTTGAAGGAAGTGGTTGTCGGCCGTTTGATCGGTTCCGGGTAATGGTCCATGCGATTCACTTGATTTGCCGGAAACTCGCCGGAATTTTAAAGGGAAATTGAAGGGGATTCCCGAGCACGATCTTCGAAAAGGAGGCCTGCACCCGGATGGTGTTGTCGGCCCAGATGATATAACGCATCTCGCGGGGTACCATCTGCCCATCAATGGATTCAAACGCGCTGTAAGACGATTCAAGTTTGATGTTATCGCGGCGAATCTCCTTGACGTCGGCATGGGTGATCTTGAAGGTCTCGGGATCAAGCCAGATATTCTGGATCAGGATCTTGAGATTCTCATGGCCCGATTTGACGAATTTCTTCAGCTTGTACCGTTCACCGGTTGAGAGTTTATAAAATCCCCGGTCGATGGAGGCCCTGAACTTCCCGTTTTCATAAAACTGAAGGTCGGTGCCCAGCAGAAATGCCTGCAGCAGGTCATAATCGAGGTTGGTGTTCAATACCTGGTTCAGATATTCATAATCGCCCATAAACCAGGTGTTGTTGAGCCGGTTGATCATCTTCACCGAATCAACGGAGATCATCAGCCTGATGGCTTCAATCCCCAACATCGGGGTGAGCGAAATCCAGATCAGGCTGTCCTTGCGGATGCGTAATTGTCCGCTGAAACTGGTCTCTTTTCCCTGGTTGGTGTATGTAGCCGAGAATTTGGCCGAAAGCCAGTCGTATTTCAGTTCTTTTTCCTTAAGCTTTTCAAAAAGATAATCAGCGCCCTCTTCCTTCAGCGGGGCTTTCATCACGCTGCGGGTCGGGCTGCAGGAAGAAAGCAGGAGGAGGAAAATAATGGACAAGGAATAATTGACAATGGATAATGGACAATGGACAATGGACAATGGACAATGGACAATGGACAATGGACAATGGACAATGGACAATTGCCAATGTGCTGATGTGCTGATGTGCTGATGTGCTAATTTGAGAATTTGAGAATTTGAAAATTTGAATTTTGAGCCTTGAGCCTTGAGCTTTGAGCCTTGATCTTTGAGCTTTGAACTTTTTTCCCTAAAGGCTGATCTTGATTTTTTCTGTCCGTTCATGGAAGATACTTTTTCTCCGCGATCTTTTTTTCCAGCATTTCGGATCCTTCTCCCTTTTGCTTTGCCTTTTGCCAGTATTCGAGCGCTTTCGATGAATTTCCAAGCTTGAATTGCACGTCGCCATAGTGTTCCAGCACTTCGGAGCTGGGTTCTTCTTTATTTTCGATCGCTTTACGGATCCATTCCTCGGCATCCTTGTATTTTCCCTGCATGAAGAATACCCACCCATAGGTGTCCTGAAACGAGGAATTTTCCGGATCGAGGATGACTGCTTTCTGGGCCATGTTCGCAGCTTTTTCGAGTTCAACGCCTTTTACCGAAAGGTAATAGGCGTAGTTGTTCAGCACATATGCGTTGTCGTTCTTGAGTTTGAGGGATTTTTCATAGGCTTTGAAGGCTTCATCTTCATTTTTCAGGGCGTGGCTGGCATCTCCTTCATACATGTAGAACTGGGCGAGCAGATCATCGTTGTCGGCAACCAGAGAAGCGCCGGAGCGGAATATTTTAAGGGATGCGTCATACTGTTTCAACTGAAGTGCGGCAAGTCCGGTGAAGAGAAAGGGCACCGGTTGGTCGGGGAAGAGTTCCATGGCCCTTTTGCCGTATGTAAGCAGGTGATCATACCGGCTTTCCTGAAGATCCAGGCGCAATACCTGTTCCCAGACCGCGTAGCGTGTGCTGTCGAGAGAGAGCACTTTAAGAAATGCCTCCCGGGCTTCCGCGTATTTTTTGTCCTGGGTAAGGAAATCTCCGTAGATCGACCAGGCCTTCGGATCCCCGGGATGGGTGTTGATAAGGATGGAGGCGAGGGTAAAAGCCTGATCTTTCAGGTTGTTGTAAATCTCGTTGACCGAATAGAACGAGAGCAGGATGGTCACTTTGGCATCGATGTCGAGGTTGGGATTTGAGAACCCAAGCTTCAACTCTTCGAAGGCTTTTTCCTTATTGCCGGTCTTACGATAATAATCAGCCAGCGACATGTGGATATAGGGATTCTCCGGGTCGGTTTCGGTAATTTTCCGGTAGGTGGCCAGGGCTTTTTCGGGCATGTTGTTTGCCAGGTAAAATTCGGCGAGGATCGCCTGATATTTGCTGTCGCCGGGAAATGCCGCGATCAGTTTCTGCACCTCATTTTCTGCATTTTCAAGATCATTCAGATGAAGATATATCTTCTGTTTCTGGAGGGAGATCTCTTCCGATACACCGGTCTCTTCCTCGATCCGGTTGTAGACGCCGATAGCCTCCCGAAATTTTTCATCCTGCAGGTAAAGTGCGGCAAGCTGGTACTGGTAGTCGGGGTTTTCAGGATTGTCGGTAACAACTTTTTCATAGATGGGGATGGCTTCGGCGGGCTTTCCCGACATCTGGTAAAGTTCCGCAAGGAAGAGCTGATACCAGATTCTGTCGGGGTTGAGTTGCACCGCTTTTTGGGCAAGGGTGACAGCGTCAGCGGGATTTTTCAGCATTACCTCTATGCGGGCCAATTCGTAATAGCCTACGGGATCGCCGGGGTAACTCTCCACGTACTTCCGGAAGAGCTCCCGGGCCCCTTTCAGGTTCCCGATAATCGCCTCCTTTTTGGCATCGATGAGCTGACTGGTATTCCCGGCAACGGCAGCAGTTCCCTCCTGGTTCTTTTTCTGCTTCTTTTTATCGGGGATGCTGATACGTTCCCCGGTATGGCAGGAACGCACGGCGGTATACCACCCCGATGCATTGCAGGAACCGGTAAGTAATCCGGCAAACAGAACGATAATTATGGCGGGTGTGACGGATCCTCTCTTCATATCTTGACCGGATATCTCTTTGATTAAACCTTCATTTATTCCCCGTGTGACCGAATCCACCGGCGCCACGCGCTGTTTCAGCGAGTTCAACAACCGGTTCCCACTCCACCTTTTCATGCGCGGCCACGATCATCTGGGCAATGCGTTCGCCGTCGGTGACGGTAAAATCCTCCTTCGACAGGTTCACGAGGATGATCCTGACTTCACCACGGTAATCTGCATCGATGGTCCCGGGCGTATTCAATACCGTGATCCCGTGCTTTATGGCAAGACCGCTGCGGGGACGGATCTGCGCCTCGAATCCTTCGGGGATCTCAACAAACAGACCGGTGGGGATCAAGGCACGTTCCATAGGTTTCAGGAGGACGGGAGCGTCGAGCGAAGCCCGTAAATCCATCCCTGCCGAAGCTCCGGTTTCGTATGAAGGAAGCGCATGCCGGGAGTGGCTTACTATTCTGATCTTCATTCAGTCAAATTTGTCGCAAAGGTATTAAAAATTGCGGACGAAGAGTTGGACAATGGACAATGGACAATTGACAATGGAAAATGGACAATTGACAATGGACAATGGACAATGGACAATGGACAATTGAAAATTGAAAATTGAAAATTGAAAACGAAGACTATGAATCTTCACTCAATCAATCAGTCATTCAATCATTCAATCAATCAGTCAGTCAATCATTTGCCAATCGTAAATCAATTGGCACATCAGCACATTTTAAAACCTTTTTTTACTTCAACAACCCAGACGACTACTCCGAAGATGGCAAACAGTAAAAGGTTGAAACCAACGGCGGGGATGAAGTGGTCGAAACGGATTTGTGTGCTGATGCCGTAGAGGAGCAGTGAAAGAGCGATATATCCGAAGGATTTTCCAAGGTTGTAGGGAATAGGGTAATATTTCCGGCCGGTGAGGTAGGCCAACACCATCATCGTAGCGTAACAGAAGAAGGTGGCCCATGCCGAGCCGTAATACCCGTGAAAAAAATGATCGGGCGATCGCGGGATCCAGATCAGGTTCAGCGCCAGGGTCACCGCCATCCCGGCAATGGTGATCGCGGCCCCCCAGAGGGTCTTTCCGGTCAGCTTAAACCAGATGGAGAGGTTGAAATAGACCCCGAGGAAGAGTTTAGCCAGCATCAGGACGGGAATCACGGCGCGGGCTTCGCGGAATTGTGGTCCTGTAAGATGGATGAATACCGTATCGAGAAACAGCATGGTCAACAGGAAGATGACCGACACCGCGATGATGAAATAATCCATGATGCGTGCGTACATCTGCCGGGCATCCTTGTTTTTCATCTGGGCAAAGAAGAAAGGTTCAGCCGCAAAGCGGTAAGCCTGGATAAACAGGACCATCAGCACGGCGATCTTGTAACAGGCGCTGTAGATTCCTACCTGGGCTTCCGCCTCGGCCGGTGTGCCGGGGAGCAGGTAACGGAGTAATATCCGGTCGATGGTTTCGTTCACGATTCCGGCCATTCCCGCTACCATCAGCGGCAGCGAATAGAGGATCATCCTCTTCCAGAGGGCGGTATCGAAATGCCACTTCAGCCCGAGAACCTGCGGCAACAGCAGGACCAGCGTCAGCAGGCTGGCAATGAGGTTGGCAATAAAGATATACTCTATACTCCAGTCGGGCCGGTATATGTATCCGACCAAACTGCCAATCCATGTATGTGAATAATTGTTAAAGAGATAGGGACAGAGCAACAGGAAAAAAAGGTTGAGCAACACCAGCGTAAAGATGTTGACCGATTTGATGACCGAGAACCATATAGGGCGGTTCAGCGCACGGAGGCGGGCAAAGGGGATGGCCGAAAGCACATCGAGTGCGATGATCCATGAAAACCAGATGATGACATTGCGGTACTGCGGATATTGCAGCCACCGGGAAACGGCGCCCGGGAAAAGGTTGACGGCCAACAGGAACACTGCCGTGGAAACCAGAATCGAGATCAATCCGGTGCTGTAAACCTTCTGTTTGTCGGTTTCGGTTTCACTGAACCTGAAAAACGCGGTCTCCATGCCATAGGTCAGGATGACCATTAGCAGCGCGGTATAGGAGTAGAAGATGTTGACAATCCCGAATTCCCCCCGGGTCAGGAGGCCATAAGTGTAAAGGGGAACCAGCAGGAAATTGAGGAACCGCCCCAGGATGCTGGGAATTCCATAAATCGCAGTTTGCCCCGCAAGCCGTTTGAAAGGATTCATCCCTGCAAAGGTATCGGATTTGCAGAAACTTTTAATGATTCAAATTGGGTTCTTCCCTCCTATCTTTGCATCCGATTTTGATTTATGCCAAAAAATAAATTTTATGTGGTCTGGCAGGGAAAACAGCCCGGGATCTTCGAAGGATGGGCCGATTGCCGCAAACAGGTCGAGGGGTTCAACGGTGCGTTGTTCAAGGGTTTCCCAACCCGGGAGCTGGCGCAGAGCGCGCTGAACGATGACCCTTCGAAATATTTGTCGAAAAAACTGAACAGCCCGAAAAGGATCGTCTGTAACAATCCGTTGATCGGGGAGCCCATTGCCGACAGCATTTGTGTTGATGCCGCCTGTTCGGGAAACCCGGGGGTCCTCGAATACCGCGGGGTCGATACCCGGTCGGGCGCGGAACTGTTCCGGATCGGCCCTTTCCCGCAAGGTACTGTTAATCTGGGAGAATTTCTGGCAATTGTCCACGCCCTGGCCTACCTGAAACAACGGGAAAGCAATTGGCCGGTTTATTCCGATTCACGAACCGCCATCGCCTGGGTCCGTAAAAAAGCCATCAATACCAACCTGGAACCTTCTCCGAAAAACCGGGAGCTTTTTGACCTGGTCGGTCGCGCCCTTAAATGGCTGAAGGAACATGAATACAAGAACCGGGTGTTCAAATGGGAAACAGAATACTGGGGTGAGATTCCCGCTGACTTCGGAAGAAAGTAAATCCCGATCACCCGTCATTACTTTCAATCAGCCGTTCAGAATGGATAAAATGCATCCCGGATATGATGGATCACGGGTTCCCCTTTGACCATGAGGATGGTCACCACATCGAAGCGTACCTCGCCCTCATAACTGTGAAACCGGGTCCATGCATTGGCGGCATAAACCAGGATCTTCTGTTTCAAAGGCCCGACTGCCTGTCCCGGGTCGCAAAAGCGATTGGAATTTCGGGTTTTCACCTCCACAATTACCACCGTTCCTCCATCCATGGCAACGAGGTCGATCTCGTGGTGCCCCAGGCGCCAGTTCCGGTCGATAACCTGGTACCCTTTCCGGCAGAGATACCCGACGGCCTGGTTTTCGCCGGTTTTTCCAAGTTCGATGTGTTCTTTCATATCGATGCAGTTTCCGGTTAATCGGCAAAATCCGGAAAAAGTCAACCCAAAACAGAAAAAATTTAGTTTTTCTTTCGGCAGCGGGTCATGTAAAGGTTAGTTCCGCCTCTTCAGTCACTTTAAGGGTGACGTTTCGGCCTAAAATCAGGGCCAGGTTGGGGATGGTATGGCCGGCAGGAAAATCGTAAACGACCGGATAGGAATGCTCTTTGACGGCATCCGCCACAATTTCGGCGGCTGTCATACCGAAGGGAATGGCGTTATCCCGCATCCCGGTCATCCCGCCGACAATCAGACCGGCCAGATTTGTCAGCTTCCCGCTTCGTTTCAGATTCAACATCATGCGGTCGATGTGATACAGGTACTCATCCAGATCTTCCAGGAAGAGGATTTTTCCGGTGGTATCGATGTCGGAGGCCGTTCCCGCCAGGTTGGCGAGGATCGAAAGGTTTCCGCCTGTCAGGATTCCCCGGGCGGTTCCGTTGCGCGAAAGGGTCGACCGGGGCCAGGTATAGGAAATCCGGTAGCCAAAGATCGCGTTCAGCATGGTCTGGACCGATTCATCGGGCTTGTCCGATTTGATGTTCACCGGCATGGCGGCGTGCAGGGTCTCGATTCCAAACCGCTGGTGAATATGGGAATGAAGAACGGTAATATCGCTGAATCCGATGATCCATTTGGGATTTTGACAGAAACGCGTAAAATCAAGCCGGTCGATGATGCGCACCATGCCATAACCTCCCCGGGAACAAAGGATTGCCCTGATCTGCGGATCGTCGAGCATCTGCTGGAGGTCGTGGATTCGTTGCAGGTCGGTTCCGGCAAGCTGGTGATCGCGGCTGAAAACGTGCGTTCCAAGTACTACTTCCAGGTTAAACCGCTGCAAAAGCCTGATTGCCGGATGAACCTCCTCGAAGGAGATACACCGCGCCGGCGACACAATACCTACTTTATCGCCTTTTTTCAGGTACGGGGGCTGAATCACGCGTCAAACTTACAGAAATATTCCGAATTCCGGCAGATCATCCCTGATCATAAAAAATGGGAAAAACAGCTTTTTCATGATCGATCCTGTTAAAACCCGTATTTGTGACTTCCGTTTTGTTAAATTCTGGTCGCCAATCTTAAATCCAGTATCAAGAATCCAGAATCATCGAAAAAAGATTATAAAGTAATAAAGTGTTGTGATGATGATGACTTTACGCCGAGAGAAGAATATTAATTAATTATTAAATCTTATAAAATGAATATCAATATATTATGATTTAAAATAAATTTGTATATATTAATTTTTATTTGGATCGCAAAATCCGGTTCAATTCATTTAAGGATGAATATTTGTGGATTTACAAAAGGATACTAAAACAATTTTATTAGTCGATGATGAAGCAGACATCCTGGAATTTCTGGAGTACAATCTTGAAAAGGAAGGATATCGGATCATCAAGGCAAGAAACGGGCACAAGTCCCTTAAACTTGCACGGGAATACAAACCCGATCTGATTCTGCTTGATGTAATAATGCCGGGAATGAATGGAATTGAAGTCTGCACCGAAATGATGAAGTTCCCTGAACTAAAAAACACAGTGATTGCCTTTTTGACTGCAAAGAGTGATGACTATTCTCAGATCAAGGGTCTGGAGGCGGGCGGAGATTTCTATATTTTTAAACCGATAAAACCGCGATTGTTAATCAGCCGAATCAAGGCCATGTTGCGTTCCATTAAACCCATAATTGATGTCAACAGCATCCAGTCGTTACATGGTATTATAATGGATCCCGCCCAGTTCCTTTTTATCAAGGATGGAAAGGAGATTCAACTCCATAAAAGAGAATTCGAGCTACTGAGCTACCTACTTTCAAGGGGTGATAAATTGGTTACCCGTGATGAGATCTTCGCCAATGTATGGGGCGACAACGTCATTGTTACCGAGCGTACCATCGATGTACATATTCACCGTATCAGGGAAAAACTGGGCATCGAACTGATCAGGACGCTCAAAGGAGTTGGCTTTAAACTCGAATTTCCGCAATAGTTTTATTTTTTTGGATGAAAAAAGCGGGGGCCTTCGTAATGAAGCCCCCTGCTTTTCTTTGGGATGAATGAGCTTACAACTTGATCAGTTTTTCAACCGATGTTGTTTCACCCGTCAGGATATGAACAAAGTACATTCCGGTCGGTAATCCTGTAACTTCAAATTTACACTGGTAAGTATTGTCGAATGTCCTTGAGAGGATCCGGATACCGTTCATCTGGTAAATATCGACCCTGTTAATTCCGGCAGCTTCCCTGTTCAGCTGGTCGATGGTAAAAGAACCACCGGTGGGGTTCGGATAAAGCCGGATGGTCTGTTTAACCAGGTTTTCGGTCATCCCGGTCGTTTCCCCAGTCTGAACCGGCGTGCTGACAATCGCAGGTGGTAAGGAGCCGCAGAACTGGCCAGTGGTTGTGATATAACCATGCATAAATCCACCGTTCATCACATGGGTGCCCGGCATGAAGTTGATCTTCTGACCGGCTACAAAGGTGGCAGAACCGCCATTCTGCACGGTAAAGGTCGTTCCTCCGCCGGCTACCGTTATCACCTGAAGGGCATTGAAACAGGTGTCGGTACCAGCCGGTACCTCTACGTTTGCAACCGTTGTGTTGGCAGGCACAAGCTGCGTGATGCTTCCGTCGGTATGGGCAGTCGGGATCAGGTCGTAGGTGGCATTGGTAAACTCATTGACCACGAATGGTAATGGGCTGTTCCCGCCGATGTAGGTAAATCTGATCTCGAAGAGGATGGCGCTGTCGGGAATGGCAACGGTGCCAAGGCTCGGCTCAAGCCAGTTAGCCGAAACCAGGTTGTTGTTTCCGGAGAAATACCACTGCGAAGCCGGAGTTCCGCTGTAGAAGTTGATCAGTGTATCGTAATCGAGGATGGCCGGATCATAGGACACCTGGATGTTGGCGCTGCTTATGGGGACACCGTTGACACCTGCACCAGCTAATTTTACCGGGAAAGTAAGGATATCACCCGGTATCGCTGCTTTTGCGGGCAATGTCACCAGCAATGAATTCGGTATGGTTACCGTCATTGTGATTACATTGGATGTTCCGATCGGGTTGTTGACACAGATCAGGCTTGAGGTAAGCAGGCAGAAGACCTGGTCTCCATTCGATGGAGTGTAGGTAAACACCGGGGCATTGGTACCCGTGTTGACACCGTTGACCTTCCACTGGTAAACCGGTGCCGGGCCAGCATTGACCGGGGTGGAGGTGAAAGTTACTGACGTACCTGCGGCAACAGGGTTGGCAGAAGCCGCTATGGTAACGCTGACATTGACCTTTGCGCTGACAACCATGGTGATGCTGTTTGAACTGACCGGGGTTGCCTGTGCACAGGGTAGGTTTGATACAACCGTGCAAAGGATCACATCATTGTTCGACGGAACATAGCTGTATGTGGATGAATTCGTACCCACATTCGAGCCGTTCTTTTTCCATTGGTACACCGGATTCGAACCTCCGTTCATCACGCTCGCTGTGAATTCAACCTGGGTGCCTGCACAAATCTGGTTAGCTGAGGCTGTGATGGAAATTCCCGGCTGGATAAGCGGATCCACAACCACTGTTCTGGTAACGGGGATGGCTGCAATGCCGCAGTCATCGGTTACATTGTAGGTGACGGTATACGTTCCGGGGATGGCGGTATTCACCGGATTGGTGGTGACAATACTCCCGGTGATGTTATTGCCATTCCGGTCGGCAGCCGTAGCGCCGGCATCGGTGTAGGTACCGTTCTGACAGATATGTACGGTTTGTTCGCCAAGTAAAGTGATGACCGGAGCTGCGCCGAACTCGTAAACGGTGATCGTTTTGCTGACTTCCGCACTGGTAATGAGCAGGGCTTTGCCTGTCGGGCTCTGTTCGGCGGGCACAAACTCAACCCCCTCTACACCGAGATCGGCAGGGGTATTGATATATTGCCTGAGAACAGGAGCAGTCGGGTTGCTTAGATCATAGATGAATATATCGCCTGTACGTTCGCTTCCGACGAATGCGTAGGGATTTCCATTGACCATACCAACCACAAGACCTTCGGGTTCAGGGCCTTTGTTATCACTACGGCCATCGAAAGTGGCTGAAGTTCCGTCGGAATTGAAACCTGCCGCAAATCTAGCGGCCGTAACCTGCTCGAGCTGATCATGACTGTCGTAGAGCGGACTGAAAGAGCTGTTCCAGATGGTGAATGAACGGGCGCCGAAGGCCTGGATCTCCTCAAACTGGGAGTCGCCGTCAGTATTTCCGGTTGCATTGGTAACTGTAAGACGGCCCAGGTTCTGGTTAAGTTTCAGGTTGGCGGCATCGGGGAAGAAAGCCGGATCGAGTACATAGGTACTTGCCCCGACACGGACCTCTTCGCTGAATCCGGTGTAATCGCGTGCATCACCTTCGTTGGCAGTAATGTAGTAAGTGTTTCCAACTGAAGTAAACTGTACTATTGCATCAGGCTGATACATTCCCTTCACCGGCCAGTTCTGGATATTGATCTTGCCTCCGCCGCCTGATGTTCCATTTACATCGCGGTCGCTGGCATCGATGCCGTTTCCGGCCAGGTTATGGTCTTTAAGCCCAAGGGGATAGATATCGGTAATGGTAGCGCTTGCGATATTCAGTTTGGCAACGGCGTTGTTTTCCTGAAGTGTTACAAAAGCGGTGGTTCCATCGGGTGAGAAAGTGAGGTATTCGGGTTCCAGGTCCATAGCCACTGTAGCTCCAGGTCCATAAATCCGGACTCCGGCAGCCCTCAGGGCATCTATCTGGGGGTTATAGCTGGTAAACCCTGCGTTTGTCACCGATGCGGAGGCCACACCTCCCGCGATATTGATGATGGAAACAGATCCTTCAGGGTCGAAAGAAGTAGGCTGTCCGTAGCTGTTAGGCTCTCCTTCATTGGCCGTGAGTATCTTCGTTCCATCAGAGGTAAAGGCAAGCATGTCAGGTAAATAACCAACGGTTACGTCTGAAATGTAAGAAGCTGTTGCCGAATTATAGAAGGCCACTTTCCCGGGCTGCTGTGCATTGTTTGCTCCGACGATGGCAAATGAAACGGCGACAATGCCATTTTTCACCGCCACCGAATTCGGTACCGCGATAGTTCCTGCTGCAGGGGTGAACCCGAACGGCATGTTGTTAGGACCTGCCAGGACACCTGCATTGCTTAAGGTGTAATACTCCAGGGCCGGACCGGCGATGGTAAACACTTTGTTTGTTGAAGGATCGAAGGCAGAGATTTCAGCGCCGTTCGTACTCGTCATTGTGGACTTCAGTGTAAACATCGACGGTTCTGCAATGGTAACAGAGGCTGATCCGGTACAACCGTTTACATCGGTCACGATGAAGGTATAGGTTCCGGCTGATTTTTCAAAGACACCTGTTCCGGAATAAGGGGCAGTTCCGCCGGTGGCCGAAACAGTCACTGAAGTCGTTCCCCCCGGGCATGGGATGGTACCTGCAAGGGCAGTTACGACAACCGGTGTCGATTGGGTAACAATGGCTGAAGTGCTTCCCGTACAGCCATTGGCAGCGGTTACCACTACCGAATAGGTTCCAGGAGCGGAAACCGCGATAGCCTGGGTGGTTGCCTGTGTCGACCATAGATAAGAAGCATATCCGGTTCCTGCATCGAGGGTTGTACTCCCGCCGGAACAGATCTGCAGATTGCCGCTTATGACCGGAGTTGGAACAGCATTCACGGTCACCGGCAGGGTTGTAACCGCACTTCCCGGGTATGAAACGCTGATACTGCCCGATCCGGCGGTGGTCCAAGTCACAGATACAAAACTCGATGTAGGTCCGCCCATGTCGATAACGCCTCCCTGGATCGTCCAGTTGTAGCTTGGCTGTCCTGATTCGGTGAAATAGATCTGGTTGGTGGCGCCCTGGCAAACGGTTTCGGGTCCCTCCAACGTTGGAGAAACCGGACCAATGGCAAAGATCGGGTTTGAATAGAACCAAAGGTCGGCATAGGCCTTCTCGGGACTGTTCGGCGACATCAGGCCATCCGACAACGGGTTACCGTTGGCGTCGGTCTCGTTCTGAACGCCCAGGCCGAGGTTGGTTCCCCTGATCCTGAAATAGGCTGTGTCGGTAAGTCCATTGTAAGCATAATTGATCTCTTTCCAGCCATTTCCAAGGTCGGTCCAGGCCTGGCTTACAATGCCATTAGGAGAGGAGACTCCCCCCACTGCATCGAAACGGGCAATGACACCGGTGGTAGTCACTGTGTCGACCGAATAGCTCGGACTTCCGGGAGCCACCGGACCATGAACCTTGCCCATGATGAGGTCGATATGGTTCAGCTCGGGATTGGTGTAGCTGCTAAAGGTATTGTTATTGGGTGTCTGCGGATCGCGTACCTTGACCTTGATCACAACCGATCCGTCGGTATTAACAAAGGTCTCGCCCATCGAAGCATAAACCGGCATGGCAGCGCTTTCGCCAATGCGGAACTGCAGGCTGTCGATCAGGTCGCCGTTCACGATATAGCTGTTGCCTGAACGTAAACCATTGATATAGCTCTGCGGGTTGTACCTGTTGTTTACGTATGTATAGGTCTTCTGGTATTCGCCGGGATAGAAGTCAGCCGAGAGGCTATGAAAATCGCTGCTGGCAAATAACCACCAGGCACGACCTTCTGAAAGCATCGCATCCCATAACCCTCCTACCTTTCCTGCATAAATTCCGCAGCCACCATAGGTAAAAGTACCCACGGTCCCATTGCTGGCTTTGTATTCTCCACGATCAGGACCCCGCTGGTGGCCCGGCATACTTTCAAAACCGAAACAAACATCCGGTCCGGCGTTGTTCATGTCGCGGAAGCCGGCAATGTTGTTCAGGTTCTTACGCTCCGGATGAGCTGCTATCACGTAACTCGTGTTGGGGTAGTTGGTCTGAAGCCAGGTGATGGCCTCCACTGCCTTGGCGTGACCGCTCAGCGTGCTCTTGGTCCAGCCCTGGGCTACACCACCGATCATATCCACATCGCTGTTGTCGAACTTGAACTCGAATTCAGCCAAAGGATTGCAATTTGGAGAGGCAAGAAACTGGTTATTGATCAATCCCATGCTTGCATGCTCGTGACCAGGCACGTTGAATTCATAGCCCTGGAAGATCATGCGGTTCGGATAGGTCGAACGGGCCGAAAGCACGTTCTCAAAGGAATAATCCCTGAGTGACTGCCACCTCCACATGTTCTGGTGCCCCGACGATGAGGCTACCGTACCCAGGATGGGGTTCGGAGAATAGCTGTCCCAGTAAACCGTCGTTCCAAGGTCGGTTCCCGACACTTCGCCGTCGCGGTTAAAGCCGCCGCCATGCTCGCTGTTGGCCCACCAATCCAGGTTATACTGGTTGTTCTTCGCCATCACGTGCGCAAAACTGTACGAACCATCGGTGTAGGTAGTATGCTGGTGGAAGTCGCCGGAAACGTAACCGGTTTGGGGAAACGCCGGGGTAATGCTTCCGTTGTATGGCGTAGTCGGTATGAAATCGAAGGCCACATTCGTGAATTCATAAGTCACAAACGGCAACTGGCCGGTACCGCCCAAGTATGTAAACCGAATTTCAAACAGGGTCGTGCTGTCCGGAATCGCCAGGGTCAGGAGTGATGGTTCCATCCAGTTGGCCGAAACCATGTTGTTGTTTCCCGAGAAAAACCACTGCGATGACGGCATCGAGCTGTAGAAACTGATCAGGGTGTCGTAATCCAAAACGGCCGGATCGTAAGTGATCTGGATGTTCGCGCTGCTGATCGGGGTGCCCGTTGCGCTTGCCCCTTTTAACTTAACCGGGAAGATCACCATGGTACCGGGAATGGCCGTCTTATTCGGAAGTGTAACAACCAGCGGATTCACCGGAGGCGTATTCACGGTCATGGTGATCACGTTGGAGGTGGCCACGGAATTATTCACGCAGGTCAGACTGGATGTGAGCAGGCAAAAGACCTGATCGCCATTTACCGGCGTAAAGGTCAGTGTGGATGTATTGGTTCCGGCTATCACGCCGTTTACTTTCCACTGAAATGTCGGCGATGTTCCGCCATTGGTCGGAGTAGCGGTGAAGGTGACCGCGGTTCCTGCAGTTACCGGATTGGCTGAGGCAGCGATGGCAACACCGACATTAACCCTCGGTGTCACGGTCATGGTGATGCTGTTGGAGGTGGCCGGATTACCGTCGGCGCACTGCTCACTTGAGGTCAGGATACAGGTTACTACATCGCCGTTGACCGGAATATGACTGTAGACCGGGCCATTGGTTCCTACATTCACTCCGTTTACTCTCCATTGGAAGGATGGATTCGCTCCCCCGTTGACCGGCGTAGCTGTCATCACGACCTGCGATCCTGCACACACCTGTTCAGTCGACGCCGTGATGCTGATCCCCGCCTGCGGCAACGGATTAACAGTCATGGTGATGCTGTTGGAGGTGGCCGGATTGCCGGCAGCGCATTGCTCACTGGAGCTCAGGATACAGGTCACTACATCGCCGTTAACCGGAACATAACTGTAGTCCGGGCCATTGGTTCCTACGTTCACCCCGTTTACCCTCCATTGGAAGGATGGATTCGATCCCCCGTTGACCGGCGTAGCCGTAAAACCCACCAAGGATCCCTGACAAACATTGTTGGCCGATGCAGCAATGGCAATGTTTATCGCACTATTGGCTGTAACAGTTACCGGAATTCCCACCGTTAACGTCGAATTGTAGGTAACGGTAACACTGTGACTTCCGGCAGTCGGCCAGGTAACCGTCACCGTGTTGGTGTTGGTACCTCCACCTGCCGTGATGACCCCGTCGCTGACCGACCAGATGTAGTTGGTCTGGTTTGCATCGGTCACATACACATTTCCGGTTGATCCTTCACACACACTAGCCGGACCTGTCAGTGAAGGAGCCATTACTCCTCCGTTGACAGGGGTAGTCGGAATCAGGTCGTAAGCCGCATTGGTGAACTCGCTGATGCAATAGGTCAGCATTCCGTTGCCGCCTTTGTAAATGAACTGAACTTCATAGAGGGTTGTACCGTCAGGTACGGCCAGCGTGCCTAACGAAGGCTCCATCCAGTTGGCGGAAGCGGTATAGGCGGCACAGGTCGGATTGTAATTGCCCGAGTAGTACCATTGGCTGGCCGGCATGGCTGTGTAAAAGTTTATGGTGTTGACGTAGATCAGATAATTTGTATCGTAAACGATACTGATGTTCGCGCTGCTGATCGGGGTTCCGATGGTTCCGGCTCCGTAAATCTTAACCGGAACGGTAACTGTTTGGCCCGGCATCGCGGGTATCGTGGGTACCGTCACGGTCAGCTGACCAAATGACAAGACCGTAAACAACATGAAAATCAAAAACAGGTTGATTTTTTTCATAATTTCATTTTTTATTTAAACAGATAGATGCAGTCTGAACTGTCCATATGCTGGTTTGGCATCGTAAAACAAGTCTTTTTGAATTCTTATCTTCCTTGCGGAATGATTAATTTCCTGAAAAAGGCGCCATCGCGGGTTTTCACTTTCAGAATATACAAACCGGACATATCACTGCCGGTCAAAAGGTTTAGCGGGGTAGCCTGAGCTCCGGTTCTGATAATGGTCTGGCCAAGCGAATTATATAATACCACCTCTGTAATCTCCTTTATCCCTCCGGTGGAGGTGATGTGAATATGTTGATCAGAATACCATGCGTTTATACCTCCCTGCGCCAGATCCTTTAATCCCACTTCGGAAAAATGAAGCAGGAACCTTCCGGGTTCGGTGGTTGCGGTTGCTGAGAATACAAATTCACCGACATTCCTGATATTGATGACACTGCCGGTTTGCTTATCCTCGAAAAACAAGGGTTGTAATGGGTTAAATGATTCAAATCCGCTAAAGGTCAATTTATAGGCTCCCGATTCTCCCACACGACATTCAACGGCTATCGGGTTCAGGTCGGGGGTGGAGTTGATCGAAAGTATACTCTGATCATTGGCCGAAGTATATATCTGGGGATAGGAATCGTTGCCGAAGAGCTTCCAGGCATCGTACATACCGTCGAATCCTGCCGTACTTCCGGGCCGTATTTGGATGAAGGTTTCATCCCAGAACCCGGTTCCTGCGGTGCTCTCAAGTCTGATATCCAGCAGGTTTTCAATAGCTTCAGCCTCTTTATAATATGGCTGTGTATGGTGCATCCTTGCATCGGCGGGTATGGTAAGCGAAGCTCCGGTGCCTGAGGCTTTAACAAAAAAACCCTGCATCGCCGGGATAATCCCGTCTTTCAGCGCCCCGGTCACGCCGTTCCAGGTAACATATTTATAACCTGCCCAAACATAGGCAGCATAATCAATATTCGTTCTGCCCCAGTCGCCCTTTTCCCATTGTATGGCCGAGGTATAAGGATTGCCGACAAGGTTCAGGCCCCGGGTTGAAGCCGCACCCTGTGAAGTATAGGATAATCCCTGCGTGGTGATATCGCCTGTTAGAACTGCTCCGGTAAATTCAACTCCCGCTGAAGCGGTTCCGGTTACCTTATAGCCCATTCCCCGCATCAGTTCATCGGTGCTTGCAAGTGTCTGCCATCCGGATGTGGGTTCCATGAATTTTTCTGCGACTCCCGTGCCGAATATGGATGCTTTTGCTCCGGAAACGGGGGCTGATACAAGGTGGCTGATTGCACCGGTAAAATCAAGGTAGCGTTGCAGGGTGTTCTGACCCGTTCCCGCGGCCTGTCCCGAAACGATCAGTGAGCCGGTACCGGTCTGATCTGACAGAAGACGGAAAGTCCCGTTGTTGTTGAAATCGTGATGCACGGTCAGGCTGAAGTTTGGGGCGATAACCACCGAGGTTCCAGGGTTGATGGTGAGGTTTTTACAACCTCCGTTCGATTGCAGGGTAACCTCTCCCGATTCAATGATCGCAACCGTGCTGTCGCCTGGTATACCATTGTTCCAGTTTGCCATGGTATTCCAGGGTCCGGTTCCGTTCCAGTGCGAATCGCCCGAGCCCTGCGAAGGGGTGACGATTCCGTTTACGTAATGAACCCCGGGAATGATTTCGAACGCTGAATCGAGCAGGATCGTCTTTGTGGTGTCGATAATCAGTTCAGTGGGACTGCCCGAGTAGTGAAAGACGATGTCGAAAAGTACCGTATTATCGGGGATACTCAATTTTTGCAGGGCCGGTTCCATCCAGTTCGCCGAATAATCGGTTGGGCTGACACCGAAGAACCACTCTGAAACAGGAACCAGCGAATTGAAATTTAACGTGGTGTCATAAACAAGGATCCCGTTGTTGTAACTGACATGAAGTTCTATCCCGGTTACCGGAATCCCACCGGATGAGGCATCCAACCCCTTGACTGAAACGGGAATATGAACATCGGTCCCCGGATCCTGCAGCAAAGCGCTGCCAACCGTTATGGTGACCTGGGCGTAAGTCGGGAATGTAATTATGATCAGTATTGCGGTAAGTACTTTTTTCATTGCTTTCATATTTCACTTGCTGTTATCGTTGTCAAACCTCAGGTAAAGAGGCATGGCCGGGAAAGGGGTCATGTCTCTTTACCATCAGGTTTTTCAGGGTTTTTTTAATTATTTTGCAGGAGGTGTCCAGCTCTTGTTGGCATCGCCGCCTGCCAGTGATTTGATGTTCTGAACCACACCCGAACCACTTACTGTTACAGTAGGGGTTTCGAAAACATAATTGGCAATTTTCCAGGTAGTCAGCGGGGTGATGCCGGCAATTTTCTGGCGCATCACGATAGGATCCTGAAGGTTGACGGTATTGGATACATTAACGTCGGCCGCCTTGTTCTGAATGGCATTGAAGGTAACGAGGTTGGCGATTTTCTGACGGGTAAGAATGACATCCTGAAGATTGAGTCCGCCCCATGTCTTGGTCGATGATGCATCAAGCACATACACGCCATCAACGGCATACAGGGTGAATGCTCCCGAAGCATTGGTGGTTGTGGTTTCAACGACCGAACCCGACTGGGTTTTCAGGTTAACGGTACAACCGTTCATAGCCGTTGAAGCCGTATTGTCATAGGTAATGGTTCCGGTGATGGCCCTCGACCAGCGCGAAGCGCCCCATACCGGCGAAGTGGTCTGCGGCAGGAAATTTGGGGAGGTCAGGTTAAATCCATCGATGATCTGGAGGTCGGAAGTGTTGACATAGGTGTTGTTATGACGGCTGGGATCCATAAACCATGCCTGTTCATCGGCGGGTGTCCATGTTTGTCCGGAAGGCACATCAAAATTGGTAGCCATCCCGGCCAGGAAATTGTTCTCTTCCTGAAGGATGTTGGCCACTGCATTGGCCTGGGTGGTATTTCCGTCGATATACAAACCGGTCGGCCAGCCGAGGAAGATGGAGTTGTGAACACGCAGGCCGGTATTGCGGCGCAGGTGCTGCGATCGTTTGTAATTGGAATTACAGGTAGCATTGACGGTTGGTTGCGGACCAAAAATGCTGAAATTGCTGAAGGTGGCGCTGGTCTGGGGCGTGTTGGCCGAACCGGTGGCATCGTTGTCTGATTCGAAACCATTCGACCCTGAAACATCCGCTGCATTGGGATCTCTTAAACTTACAGCAAACTGAACCTTACCACTGAATCCATTGTCGGTATCAAAATCATCATCCCACCCTTTGAAAGCAACCAGATATTTCGCGTTGACGTTTCCGCCGAACCATTCATAGGAGTCGTCTCCGCAATTGGAAACCTGGATGTGATCGAGGGTTGTACCTGATCCGACGCCTCCCATGGTCAAACCGTTGATCTCGTTGTTTGCTGCAAAAGCAACTCCGGGAAACTCAATACGGACATATTTCAATGATCCGGAATTATCGTTCGGGTTGGTCCCGCCGTATGTGGACCCTACTCCTCCTTCAATGATGGCTGTGCCGCCGGCCTGGTTGATGTTCGCCTGGCCGCAGATGATGATTCCGCCCCAGTCGCCGTAGTTACGTGAACCGGGAGCTTCGCCGGAGGTAAAGATAATAGGTTCGTTTTCGGTTCCATTGGCAACCAATTTTCCAGTCTGCTCGATGATGAGGGCTGATTTGGCGTTCTTGTCGCCGCGGATGATGGTACCCGGGTCAATCGTCAGGGTCGCATTATTCCTTACGAAGATCCATCCGTTGAGTTTATAAACGGTTTTCGTGGGAAGGAAATTCGGAGCGGTCAGGTTGAAAGGATCTGTGAGGCTGAGATCGCTGTTGTTTACATAGGTACCATTGTGACGGCTGGGGTCCATGAACCAGTTCTGTTCATCGGTTGCTGACCAGGTCTGACCTGAAGGAACTGCAAAATTGGTGGTCATCCCGGCCAGGTAGGTGTTTTCGATCTGAAGGTTGTTGGCCGCGGCGTTAGCCTGGGTATTGTTTCCATCGATGTAAAGTCCTACCGGATATCCGCAGAAGAGAGAGTTATAGATGCTGCACATGGTGTTCCTTCTCAAGTGCATTGCCCGTTTGTAATTTGTATTGAATACCGTTGATGGAGTGACCAGCGGTCCGAAAATGCTGACATTTGAAAAGATAGGGTGTGTGATCGGGGTGTTCGTCGAACCAGTCGCATCATTATCCGACTCAAAACCGTTTGAACCTGAAACGTCTGCCACATTCGGATCACGGAGTGAAACGGCAAACTGCACTTTCCCAACAAAACCATTGTCGGTGTCAAAATCGTCGTCCCATGCACGGAAGGCAATAAGGTGTTTGGCATTGACGGTACCGCCGAACCATTCAAATGCATCATCACCGCAGTAGGATACCTGGATATAATCAAGGGTTGTTCCGTTACCGACACCACCCATTGTAAGACCGTTGATCTCATTGTTTGCTGCGAATGCAATACCTGCAAATTCAACACGAACATAGGTCAGCGACCCGGAGTTGTCGGCATTGTTTGGCGAAGATCCACCACCATACACCGAACCTACACCGCCTTCGATGATTGCAGTGCCGCCCGGCTGATTGATGGTTGCATAACCGCAAAGAATGATCCCGCCCCAGTCGCCGTATCCACGGCTCCCGACGGCTTTATTGGATGTAAATACAATGGGCTGTGAAGCAGTTCCTTTGGCAATAAGTTTTCCTCCCCTTTCGATGATCAGCGCGCCTTTGTTGGCCGCATCGCCGCGGATAACGGTGCCGGGCTGGATGGTCAGTGTAACTCCTGCATCAACATAAACCCATCCATTGAGCAGGTATACATTTCCGGAAGTCCAGGTAGTATTGGAGATTATGTGGCCGGCATTGATGGTCACAGTCGTAGGTGGATATACCGTATTCTGCGGATCCCAGTTGGCCCAGCCTTGGGTCCAGTCGTGGGTACCGAAAGCACCAACATAATTTACCTGTTCAAAGAAGGAATTGTTCAGGTTTGTGTTGGTGAAGGAAGCTGCATTCATAACCGGCGAAAGACTCGATGACCAGTGGGTGTTGGCGCTGATCACATTTTCGACCGGTGCCCCGGATGAGCCGGTTGGCGATCCGTTACCGATTACAACAGTCGTGGCCGGATATACCGTGGTCTGCGGGTTATAGTTCGACCATTTCGCGGTCCAGTCGGTCTTTCCGAATGCTCCGATATACGTTACCTTTTCGAAAAAAGGATCGGTGATCTGCGCATAACCGGCTAAAAACACCCACATCAGGAGGGTCAGGGTAAGAATTGTTCTTTTCATAAATCTGATTTTTGGTTTTGATTGATTGAAATCTGTTTTGGATTGAAATACTATTCTGATCAATTTCGATTCGGTATGATGATCATTTTTCTTGTCAGAGTGGATTGCGCATCGCGGCCAACCGTCATCCGGTAGAAATAGATTCCGGAGCGAAGCAGCGCTGTAGGGAAAGTGGCCGAGTGACGGCCTGCTGCACAGAAACCATCGTGAACGACCCCAACCTCCTTTCCTGTGATATCATACAGCCTGATGGAAACAAAATCCGGACAGCCGACCCTGAACCCGATCTCAACCGACGAAGATGCCGGATTCGGAACATTCTGGTAAAGCTCATTCAGGCTGGGCACCGAAGGTTCCGGCCATCCGGTGATCGGTGTGCAGGTGTCGCATTCTGAGAAACATACAGCTATTAACAGCGTATCATGGTCAGGAACTGTAATGGCCCTGTTTCCGTTTACGGCGCAAGCTGCCGGTACCACCTCGTATCCGGAGGCACCCGATCCGTTTAGGAACTTGTACTCAACCTGGGTCCCGACAAGAAAACTCTCGGTATGTGTATAAACACTGTCGCTTTCCAGTGTCATCGCGGTGATCCCGGGAATCCAACCCTGGAAAGATCCCGCCATAAATACTCCTGAAACTGCAATCGAATCGGCATTGGCCAGGTTAACCCTGAAGGTAACGTTCCTGAACTGAGGTACGGTTCCGCAAGCCACACAACTATCGAAACAATAAGCGGTAAGTACGGTGTCATGACCGGGTACGGTAAAATACCTGTGACCGTTGGCAGTGCATGTTGCCGGAGGATTCTCCAACCCGGTGGCTGTATACCCGTTGACAAATAAAAATTCCTGATAACTCCCCTCTTCCAGTATCTGCGTATACTCATATATAAACGGACTGGTCTGGGTCATCAGCGACTGTGCATAGCTCCAGTTATTGAAGGTTCCGGCCACATGAACCCCTTCGGGCGAAATGGTCATATGCTGCATGTCGACCCTGTAGGTGACATTGACATTAGCCGGACACACACTGCACATTGAAAAACAAACAACAGGCAGGATAGTGTCGGCAGCCTGTACCGATACCGACCGGTCGTAGGTTCCACCGGTGTTTGGAACTCCGCAGACAGCCGGAACCGTCTCCATTCCTGAAACATTATTACCGTTCACAAAACGGTAAGTAGCATCCTGACCTTCGGGTAAACTCATGGTAATGGAATAGAGGCTGTTTCCCATCCACGTCATCGGAGTCTGGGTAGTGCTCCAGCTATTGAAACTCCCGGCAAGAAAGACGCCATTGGTTGAGATGGTCTCCCTGGCCATATCCACCCTGAAAGTCACCTGCCTGGTCTGGGCATTGACTGCCCCGTTTACCGGTGTTGTGGGTATCAGGTTGTACAAGGCATCGGTGAATTCATATACCACGAAAGTCAATGGCGTACTGCCTGGTTTTTTCTGGAATTTGATCTCATACAGGGTCGTATTATTGGGAATGGCCACAGTAAGCAGGCTCGGTTCAAGCCAGTTGGCCGACATCAGCCCGTTGTTGCAGGCGAAAAACCATTGATTCTGGGGTGTTCCGGAGTAAAAGTTCTGCAAGGTATCGTAAGTAAGAACGGCCGTATCAAAAGTGATCTGAATATTGGCGCTGCTGATCGGAATGCCAGTGCTGCCCGCACCGTTGAGCTTCACCGGAATGATGACATCCTGCCCTACATTGGCTGTGACAACCGGAACCGAAACCGTGAGGTTTTGTCCCATTCCGGTGTTAAAGAGTAAGAGAATGAAGAGTGTGATAATTGATCTGCTCATAGGTTAACTGGGTTTTTATTAATGATCTTAAAATGTGTATGAAATTCCAATCTGGATGCCTCTTCCGGGCTTATAGGCCTTCACCTTCACTATGGCATCGGGCAGGTTATCGGAGGTCATCACCTGTTGTACAAGTACCTCTTCGTTGAGGATATCCTTAAGTCCGAATTTCAAGGCAAGACCCGATTTAAACTTCTTCAGGAAGGTGAAATCAAGCACGTTCCTCGGCATTTCATAGGAGTTGGGGATATCGGGAGTGCCGATCCCCACGATCCGTTTTCCGAATACATTGTAAAGCAGACTCATCGAAATTCCCGATTTCTCCGTTTGATAATAAAGTCCGGCATTTACTATAAAGGGCGATTGTCCGTACATCGGACGGTTATTGTCGCGCACGAAACCGAGATCCGTTTCAACCCGGCTGCGGATGATGGCAGCGTTTAAAACAACGGTGAAATTCTTAAAGTACCTGAGGAAGTTGGTCCGTTTGCCCAGATTTTGAAAACTTTTCCGGATGTCGATCTCTGCCCCAACGCTGTAAGCGCTGATGGCATTGAGATAAGTAAGGTCCCATTCTCCGCTCGAACTCGGGACCCAGGTTGCCTCAATCGGATGAACGAAGGATTTGTAGAAAGCCCCGATGGTTACAATCTCCGAAGGCGTAGGATACCATTCGTACCTGAGGTCGAAATTGTCGACATAACACGACTGTAGTGAGTCGTTGCCATAAATCACCACATTCTCCTGAAAGTTGTAAAACGCAAAGGGCGCTATTTCCCTGAATTCCGGACGGTTTACGGTATGTCCGTAAGCAACCCTGATCATGTTCTTTTCATTCAGGTTAAAAGTGAGGTTGGCCGAAGGAAAAAGATTCAGGGTATCGCGGTTCACCTTGGTAATAAACTCACCTGTTGAGTTGGGACCGGAAAGGTCCATGTCGTTCTGTTCAATGCGCAATCCACCGTAAATGTTCAGCCATTTTGCAACCGGCAGTTTAACGGCAGCATAACCGGCAAGCAGGGTATTTTTCACATCATACCGGTAACTTTCATCGAACACCTCTTTAAAGATCACCCCGTTGGTAAAATTGAAGTTCGAAGGATCATACACGCTGTCGATAGGTTGATAAAGGATTCTGGTGTTGGTTGCCAAAGAGTTGGCCCATACGATACCGAAAGGGCGGATGTAGAAGCTTCGTTCTTTTCGCTCGGCCAGCCCTCCAACCTTTAATTCAGGCTGAAAGCTTCCCCATTCGAATACATTGGAAAAGTTGAGATTCAGGTTGTAATTATGCTCCCTGACATCGGAAAAAAGCCGGGCATTGGCATCGGTATTCACCGTGGCCGAGTATTCGAGCTGATACGGGTAATAGGTATTGTCGGGTTTCTTTACAGCATAATAGGTGATGAGCCGGTTGTCGGGTTCATTCATATTGGCGTAAGAATAACCAAGGGTCCAGTTCAGGCTGGTCAGGTTTTCTCTGAAAGTATGCCGGGCACCCAGGCTGCCTGAATAAATGGTGCGGCTGTAGTAGGCAAGCTGGGTCTTATAAACCTTGTTATCGTCGCGGTAATGATCAATACCGTTTCGCACGGTGTAAACGGATGCCCCGGTTTGATTGAGCATATTGCAGAATTCGAATACATTGCGGCCGATAGCCAGCGACCAGTTATGCAACAGGCCGATCTCCACCGATTTTGCATACTGCATATCATTGTATAGTTTCGAATAGGTGATGCCGGTGTTGGTGGTTCCGTACGATTCGACCGAGTTTCGTTCAATATCCTTCGTGTTGAACCCGAGTTTGTAATTGATGGCGGTAATATTCCCGATACGCGCTTTGCCGGCGTTGAACAGGCGGCTGAAATCGACGGTAAACCGGTTGTCCAGCGGGGCGGTGATCCTTGTGCCTGTAGAGATCGTGCTGAACGACCGTGAGATGTCGACCAGTTGCTGTTTATAGGCATCCGCGTTGGGTGGAGGTGGATCGGAATTATAACTCTGTATGGTTTTCATCTCAGAGGATGAAGGAATGATGGAAGGAAGATCGCGGGTTCCGTCGTCAAATCCCAGCCAGTCGGATTTTCCACCCTGATATTGATAGAAATCGGCAAGGGAGGAACCCTGGTTAAAGGTGGTTGAGTACCCCACACCAAAAAAATTCTTTTCCGGCAGATTCCTGGTTTGAATCTGAATGAATGCACCGGCAAAATCGGCCGGGATTTCCGGCGCCGGCGTTTTGTAGATCATCATGTTGTTGATCATCGAACTGGGGATCACGTCGAAGGAGAATGCCCGCTGGTCGGTTTCGCTGCTGGGGGTGGGTGTGTTGTTCAGCCAGACGGAATTATATCGCTCAATGAGCCCGCGGACCACCACAAACCGACCCCCGATGATGGTTACACCCGGCATTCGCCTGATCACCTCCGAAGCGTCCTTGTCTTGCGATTTAGCGATCTGTTGCGAGGATATACCCACCACGATCAGGTTGCTTTGACGGCTGGTATTCAATATTGAAATTTCTGTATCGGTCTTTTTACGGGCAGTAACTGATACCTCCGACAACTGGGTAGTGGTCTCGGTCAACGCATGATCAAGCAGGGTTGATTTATCTTTATGAATGCGGATTCCCCGGAGCGTATCAACCTTGTATGAAATAAAAGATATGATAATGGTATAGGAGCCTGACTTCAGATTTTTTATCTGGTACTTTCCCTCAATATCAGTCGATGAACCGGTGGTTGTACCCAACAGGTAAACACTGGCTCCGACAATACTCTCACCGGTTTTTTTATCGGTAATTGTTCCCTGCAGGACTCCTTGTCCTGTTACGATAAATGGCAGAATTACAACAAATAATGTAATAAAATAAGGTATGGGTAATTTCATTGGAAAGATTTGCTGCAAATTTATCCTGCCACCATACTACACGTGTTAAATCAATTTTAACTGATTGTTAAGTAATCTTCAAATATTTCAATTCTCCGGACTGTAATGATTCAATCGAAATATCAGTGTTAACAGATGTTTTATATCTATTCCCGAAATAATTCCAATGATTATTTAAAACTGCGTTAACATATAATTAAAGTATGCTTATGCAGATTTATTCTACACTTAACCTGCAGAGGGCCGAGACCCCCCGGCATTTGTGCACTCCAGATTAACCACCCATGTTTAAAATGCAGTGAAAAATTGATTTATTGTCACTTCCATGCACCCGGAAATTTCATAATTTTTTAAAGATTCGTTAATATTCAATGAATTCCAATGGGTTATTTTTGTTTAAAATTCTATTTATGAAAAAAACAATCGTTTTCTTAAGCGCATTATTATTGTGTCTTGCAACAGAAAATCTGTTTGCATCGGAGAAGGGATTAAAGTCGAATTCCCATTCAACACAGGTCAGTTTTACAGGCGTAGTGGTCGATAAAGTTTCAAATGAAAAATTAGCCGGAGTAACAGTTCAGTTTCCTGATGCAGAGAAGAAGATCTATACTGATGCAAAGGGTGAATTCAACATCAGCGGGATTTCCCCGGGAACCTATACAGTGAAGATAAATTGTATTTCTTACAAGGACAGGGAGGTATTAATTAAGGTTACCAAATCGCAGAATGAAAAAATCAAGGTTCAACTCAGCCCGATAGAACCCTAACGAACAGACCTTCGTAACGTGAATGGTTGTCAGAAACCTATTTTAATCGACAACCAAACCAAATGAGTCGTTATCTGAATAATTCCTTCCCGGCAAGATGCGTCAGGAACAACTAAACCAATATCATGAAAAATACTATTTTGTTTCTGTTCATTTCATTAATCTTAGGATATCCGGCACACGCACAGGATGTTATATTAAAAAAAGATCGTTACTACAACCGGCAGACCGGTAAGGCATACACCGGAGTATTCAAAGAATACGACCGTGAAACATCAGTCCTGATTTCCGAAACCACCATTAAAGATGGCTATCTTGACGGTAATACGACCATTTTTTACCCATCGGGAAAGGTTAAGGAGGTTCGTTCCTATCTGAAAGGCCAGAAACATGGCCAATGGATGACTTTTAACGAAACCGGAATAAAAACTGCCGAAGCCTCATTCCGTGAAGGGAAAAAAGATGGGCATTGGTACGTATGGGATGACAATGGAATATTGCGTTATGATATGATGTATGTAAATGGTGAAAAGAAAGGAACCTGGCTGATCATGGACGAAAACGGAAAGGAAGTTAACAGGGAAGAATTTAACTTTAATAAATAAGACCGTTCTCTTTCTTAAATCTTCATTTCCTCCACAGTGTGATGATTTTACTGTTCTTTAATGTGCGATTCAACTGCTTTTATCACCATCTGAATTTCTGGCAATAGATGTTGCAAATAGTTCAACTTCTGTTTCACAACCTGTTCCTTAAGCAATCCTATTGATGCAGCCGACTCGCTGGATTCCTGATCATTCTTTGTAGCAATGTAAAAGTCTATCGACGTTTCCAAAACAACTCTGTCGTGCCACTCGCCAATGAGAATCTCAGTTTTGTTAATCGCTGATATGATTTTGTCGAGATTTGAATTGGGTTTCAGGGAATAAGCCATTGAAGCAATAGTTGACATGGCCTTCAACAGTTTCCGGGTCTTATGAACTGATTGATCATGGAGTTCTGAAGAGAGTATCCGGACCATTATATTTTTATTCTTTTCGAGAAACTTCCTGCTTTTTGACCGGTATTTGCGTAATGCGTTCCCTTCACAGATTTTTTTAATATCTTTTTCGAGGTCCTCAAACTCTTCTTTTTTGAACTTTTTAATGGTTTTCAGGAATTTGGTTGTGGCCATCTGTTCTTCATGCTGCAACCAACCGATGAATTCAACCGGCACATGTACTTTGAATTCAGGATATTCAAGAAGCAGGAAATTCACATGTATTTCCCTGATCTGACCAGCGCTCCGGAACAGAGGCCTGAAGATCTTTCCCCGTTTTCGATACCTGTTATCATTGGGCTCGAGCATATCGAAGAAATCGTGTATGGCCATAATTTTTTTCGCATCCAACCTTGCCCGATGAATATCTTTTAGATTACCTGTTATACTGGCCTTATAAATGTTGGCAAGAAAGGAAGCGGTTCGTTTTCGGTAAAAAAGAAAAAGGATAGCGCCGGCTTCCGTACTTTTCATGGGGTATCTGATTTAATGTTCAACAATATTCAATACAGAACTACAGGGGTTTAAAGAAAATTAATTACGGATTTCCAATTTATTTCATATCCGGTATCTCCTAATAATCTGTAAAACTGCTCTTAATTCCTTCCTTTTTTCATTGTGCTCATTTTCTTTGAATGGGGGTAATGAATATAATGTGGTTTCGACATAATTGTGTCAGGTCAGTAATTTCCAAACTGTAGCCTCAAAAGGGAATAGATCAGCATTTTGAAAATAGTTAAACTCGTCGGGTTCCCGATGGGTTGAAACACAGACGACACCACTGATATATTCAGTGAGACTGATAGTTTGGCGTTTGGCCTTAAAATTTAAAACCACCAGCATTTTTTCATTTGTATGGATACGCAGGTATGCCAGAATACCATTACGGCCATTTATGACCGGAGTCCAGGCACCTTGCTGTAAAGCCGGGGTCGATCGCCTGAGTGTGATCAGATTGCGGTAAAAAGTAAGCAGCGATCGCATCTGTCCCTCATGGCTCCTAACATTCCTTTTTACCTGATCAGGGTTTAAAGGAAGCCATGGTCTGGAATTACTGAACCCCCCGAATTGCTCTTCAGTCCATTGCATCGGCGTCCTGGCCCGGTCTCTTCCTGTAAAAATGGGCCAGAATTTTTTCCCAAGCGGATCAAGAATTTGATCCCGCTTCAGTTGACCATTATGCATCCCGATCTCCTCGCCGTAATAAATGAATGGAGTTCCTTTCAGGGTCAACAGCAGCATAGCGGTAACCCTTGCCTTCTCTTCACGGTTGAAGGTCCATGGATATCGGTCAATACTGCGCATCAGATCATGGTTTGAGAGTACATGGCATGGCCAACCGTTTTCCGGTATGCAATCGTGCCAACGTCTGATACAGCGATAGTAGGAATATGCGTTCCATCGGCTGTAAATGAGTGAAAAATCAAAGGCCAGATGAATTCCCGGCGTTTTCCCGATCGCCAAGTACTTTGCTGCAATTCCAGCATCACCCGGAGGTGGCGAATAGATTTCGCCAATACTTACTCTGTCTTCATAATGATCAAGAAGTGAACGTATTCTGGAAGCAATTACAAACGATCTGTTTCTGTTCCGGGTATAACGGTGCTTCTGAAGTAACCGAATTCCGGCAAATACAGGGTTATTCCTGAACCTTTTATCCTTAGCAACCATATTGATCACGTCGAACCTGAATCCATCAACCCCAATATCAAGCCAGTATTTTAACATTTCAAAAATGGCATCTGTTACTGCGGGTTCTCTCCAGTTCAAATCGGGTTGCTGTTCGAAAAAAGAATGAAGATAATACTGGCTCGAAGCTTCATCGAAGGTCCAGGCACTTCCGCCGACGGCCGACTGCCAGTTGTTCGGAGGTCCGCCATTTTTACCATTGCGCCAGATATACCAGTTTCGCTTCGGATTGGAAAGTGAAGAACGCGATTCAGAAAACCATGGATGTTGGTCAGAGGTATGGTTTATGATCATGTCAAGAATCAAACGAATTTCTTTGTTATGCGCTTTATCAAGCAACTCAAGGAAATCATTCATGGTGCCATAAGCAGGTTCTATCCTGTAATAATCTGACACGTCATAACCGAAGTCAACCATTGGGGATTTGAAAATTGGAGATAGCCAGATACCGTCGATCCCAAGTTCACGAAGATATCCCAGACGCCTGATAATTCCCTGTAGGTCTCCAATACCGTCGTCGTTCGAATCCTGAAAACTCCGGGGGTAGATGTGATAGATCACGCCATGTTTCCACCAGAGCCATGGATCTCCTGATTGTTTCATGGAATTAGTCATATTGTCGGGTGCCTTCATCAAATGGAATTTCAGTTTAAGCCAGTCTTGACTGTGAAATAATCCCAATGTCCATGAGCAGCCGGTCCATTATCTCGGCAGATCGGTAGTCGCCCGCCCTTTCGATGGCTGCCTGCTTCATTTTCTCACGCAATCTAGGATCCAGAAAATAACCGATAACTTTCCCGGCGATCTCTTCGGCACTTTCGGCTAAAAATCCATTGGTGCCATCGTTGATGATATCACCGGGTCCCTTGGTTCGGTATGCGACCACAGGCAGGCCACAACTCATCGCCTCAAGCACTACGCAACTGAAAGTATCGAACCGGGATGGCATGATCAAAATGTCGGCCTTTCGGTATAATTCCGGCAGGTCGGTGTGTTCCACCCATCCTGTGTAAAAGGCTTCGGGCAAAGCGTTTTTCATTTCGGTCTCCGCCGGACCGGTTCCGGCTATCACCATCTGAACTTCCGGCAATACGGTTCTTACCATCCGGTATATGGCAGGCAATTCCAACACTCCCTTTTCCCGGCTCAGTCGGCCGGTGAATAACATTATCGGCAAGGCCGGTTCAAAATTCCACCGTTTCCCTTCCGTGGATATGTCCATTATAATCTGTGGTTCTGTATGTATTTCATTTATGCCGTTATCTTCTCTCGCGATGGTTTTCGCGCCATCCTGGAACAATCCGTCGGCCCAATGAGCCGTAAGGAAAACGCGGGAGGGGTCCATACCGGTCTGGTGGCCAGTAAGCCAGCCCTGCTGTTCGGTATTCAGCACAAAGATGTTGCTGTAACTTTTATAATACCATTGAAGCAGGTGCCTCAGCAGTGCGGTTGAGGCTTTCCCGAACGAAAGAACATTGGCAGCAAAGGTGATCCAGTCGGTATGCAGGAAGAAGGACACCGGCACCCCATACCATTTTTTAAGCCACAGGGCTGTAAACCCCATCGGCCCTTCGGTTGAACAGATGATCCGGGTGTAATCACCCTTTTTGAAAATCCGCATGATCTCAAGCGGTCCGGGAATCCTGAATGGTTGGTTGCGATAATAGGGGATGGGAAACTCAACGACCGGTCTGATTATGATGAGGTGATCCGCCGATTCAAGTGTACTACTGCTTACCAGGATATCGACAGGCAGATTGCGCAGTTGTATTTCGTTCAGAATGGCATGAAGTACGGTTGAAATACCGTTGCGATCACTAAAAGTATCGCTAAGCCATAGAAGCCTGCCTTCATAGCGAAAGGGAGCCATGTCAGAACAATATTGGATTATTGTTCAGGTCAGGTAATCCATGCCAGATCCTTTTCAGGTGAAATATTTTATAAATGCTGCCATTTGAAGTAGCGGTCGCAGGTTTACCAAAGAAATCGTCTAAGCAAAGTTCCTGGAAGGTGTTGCCACTGTTTTTAAGAATCTCCGGGAAAATGAACATACCACCCAGCTGGGGGAGCATGGTTCCGGGTATATTTACTACTGCATCGTTGAATGATTTTAATGCTGACATAGAAGAAGATTTGGTAATACAAAATTCAACAATCCTTGCATAGCTTTTCCCTTTTAATAATTTGTTAACGATCATTTAATGAATGTTTAACAATGATGTAACATTGAATTAACCTTGTCTGTATTAACACCAGATAATTTTGCAATTCAAATGAAAAAGACCAAACTGAAAAAACGGGAAGTCGATCTTGTCATTATTTCCGATATTCATCTTGGGGCTTTTGGTTGTCATGCCAAGGAGCTGCTTCAATATCTTAGAAGTACAAAACCGAAGATGCTTGTTTTAAACGGCGACATTATCGATATATGGCAATTTCGGAAAAGTTTCTTTCCAAAATCACATCTCATGGTTATCCGCCATTTGACCGGAATGATTGCGAAGAATACGCAGGTGGTATATATAACCGGGAATCATGACGAACTTCTCCGCAAATTTGTGAAATTCGGACTAGGCTCATTTAAACTCGTCAATAAACTGTTACTAAAAATTGACGGCCAGAAAATATGGATTTTTCACGGAGATGTATTTGATGTTACGATGCAATACAGCAAATGGTTGGCTAAGCTGGGTTCGGTAGGATACGACCTGCTTATTCTTATAAACAGTAGCATCAATTTCATCCTTAACAAGTTCGGATATGAAAAGATCAGCTTTTCCCGAAGGGTTAAAAACAGCGTAAAATCAGCTGTGACCTATATCAATAAATTTGAGGACATTGCAGCAGGAATTGCAATTTCCAAAAAGTATAGCCATGTGGTTTGCGGTCATATACACCAACCGGAGATCCGCGTAATCTCCAATCAGCAGGGAGCGGTAACTTATCTGAACTCGGGTGATTGGATTGAAAATTTATCGGCCCTGGAATACCATGAAGGCCAGTGGCGTATCTATAAATACCGAGAAGATCTCTTTGCACAAGCCTTTGCAATGGCATCAGAATCTTTCGAAACGCCGACAAATAAGGAAACTTTCGAAGATTTGTTAAAAGAGCTAAGTCTCCGTTAATCCGGAGAGTCATTAAGAGTTAAGGAGGACAAAATACCACTACTCGTAAAGGAACCAATCAGGTCAACATAACGGTTATAAACCATATCGACAATCTCTTCCCAGGGGTGGTAGATGGTTTTTCGAGCCCCCTCTCCGGCCATCTTGACCCTATCAGGTTGGTCGATTAATTCTCCAAGCTTTTTCGCCAGGTCAGATGCCTCATTCTCGATCAGGAAACCGTTAATCCCATCCAGGATGTCTTCGGCTGATGAACTGCCTCTGACAACAATCGACGGAATATTGAATGCCGCCGCCTCTTGCATGACCAGGGGGCTGTTATCGTAAATTGAAGGAAAGACAAAAAGGTCGGCAACCGCATACATTGCCTGAATGGCCTTCCGGTCGGAAATAACCCCCTGAAATGTGACGTTGTCAGCAATTCCGAATTGTCTGGAGATATTCTTCATCTCCTTCGAGGCATATCCTTCACCAACAAAAACCATTTTAAATGACCGGTTCCTTTCTTTCAGAATATTTAAAGCCTGAAGGATGAGACGAACATTCTTCTCCCACCGATGTTGTCCGACAAAAAGCATGATGAATTCGTTCCCGCTTGCACCAATTACTTCTAAACCCATTCTCCGTAACTTCAGATGCTTCTGTTTCTCAGGGGTCATCATGTCGCATCCATTAGGCATCACTTCGTAAACGCCTGTAAATCCATATTCCTTAAGTGTTTTCCCTGTACTCACATTGGGTACCCACACCATATCAGCATTGTTATAAAAATCGAGTGTTATATTCATCAGGAAATCGATAAAAAGATCATTGTTCATCACTTTTTTAAAGTCCTCTTTGTATTTGGTATGGAATGTTGCTACCAAAGGGATTCCCAGTTTCCGGGATAACCGAAAAGCAAGTTGGCCGCTAATGAAAGGGCAATGAGCATGCAGAATATCAAACTTAACCTTATTTAGCTTTTTCCGGAATTTCACATCTATTAAAGGAAGTCCCACGCGGTATGGATTCATTCCAGGGAGAAGAACCGATTTGAACCGGTAAACCTTATATGGTACCTGGTCTTCATAATCCTTTACCTTGGGTGCCACCAGAATGCTTTTACCATATTTCTCATTAAGCCATAAAGTGTAGTTATGAGCGGTTATGCCAACTCCGTCCATGATCGGGAAATAGGAGTCATTAAACTGACAAGTAGTGATCTTCATAATTAGTATTTTTTACAAATATCTGAATGAAGTGTTCAAATAACTATGAATTAGATTATTATTAATGATTATTTAACGTTGAGTGTCAAAGGCTCCCGTTTGAGACGGGAGCCGGAGCATCGGTCAAACCTACAGAATTACTCCTAAGCTGACGGACAAAACCCCTTCAATACAACCCGAAAATGTAAATTCACTTACCGGCTGGTGAAGTTGGAAAAAAGAATGCAAAATTCAAATCAGATATTAGGCATTGGCCATTAGCCATCAGGGAAGAAAGATAACCATTTTAGCTAACTCAATAGTTAATTCACTCAATCAGTCAATCAATCAATCGTAAATCTTGGCAATCCTAAATCAATTTGTCCGCTATTTCATGGTAAGGCTCATCTGGTAATACTGTGCCGATGAATAGGCCTTTTTCACCGTGACCACCGAGGAGGTATCGACGACAAACTCGCTCAGCCCGACGGGATACGACGGGTTGGCCCAGTCGTAGGTATATCCCAGCCGGGTCCACGGAAAGGCGCTGGTGGTATTGGTATCATACTTTACGGTCATCTCATTCAAGAACCATTTGCGGTGCTTCTCGCTCGCGGTTGCCGGGAAATAGAGCTCCGCTTCCTGGTCGGTGATTTCGGGATCGGGAGTCGGACGGAACAGATTTTCCGGGTAAACCCAGAATTCGACAAAATAGTCGTTCTTTGTATCTGGCGGCATGCCCAGTACCTGGGAGATCCGCAAGTGCAGGGCAGCGCTGTCGGCCAGGTTCTGTTTTTTCAGAAAGTCGAGCATCTCCGGCGAAGTGGTGACCCAGCTCATATAGGCTTGTACGTTGCTGGTTTTAAACGTCTTTCCCTCCGGCCAGTATTGCAGGTTGCCTTGTTTCATCCAGGAGATCACCAGTACCCGCTGCCGGCCCGCCGAATCGGCCGACCAGACCAGGTTACCCTGTCCGGCCATGCTGTCGCCGTAGTTGACTACAGGGACCAGACTGTGAAAAATCTCATAAGGTTGTACGGTCTTTGCATCAATGACTGCCAGGTTATACCTGTGTTTCAATGATGCCATATTGTTTCCGGCAGGTTCGTAAACAGTTTCATCCTTTTTACAGCCTTGAAGGAAAACAACTGCCAACATGAGCAGGATGGCTGATCTCTGTAATGTTTTCATGTGTTAATAATTTTATATTTCATTGGTCACATGGAATATCCATTGTTGTCATTCGCGATTTGCACGAACCAGGTTCCTATGGATATTTCATAGGATTAATGTTGGTTATTGATTTGCTTTGGGTTCGTATATTGAGTCGTATCATGCACAGAGAGTATTTTTCAAAATTACACATTTTTCTCACCCTGGCTTTGTTATCCGAAACAGACTTAAAGTCATTCATCAATTATGAACGCGCTTCACGGTGTGCCCCGGATTTTCCCTGGCTTTAATGATTCATTATCCTGTGCTCTTCCACGAATTTCATGCAACGGTAAGATTGTTTCCTTGTATCTTTGCACCTCTTAAAAAATCATTACCCTTTGTACCATGAGCAATACCACCCATTACAAACGTTACACGGTAACTTCGGCCCTGCCTTACGCGAATGGCCCCATCCATATCGGACATCTTGCCGGCGTTTATGTTCCGGCAGATATTTATGTGAGATACCTCCGGATGCGCGGGGCTGATGTGGTCTTTATCGGCGGTTCCGACGAACACGGGGTTCCCATTACCATCAAGGCTTTGCAACAAGGAGTCACGCCGCAGGATATTGTCGACCGCTACCACGGGATCATTAAAAAATCATTTGAGGAATTCGGGATCTCGTTCGACATTTACTCCCGGACTTCCAACCAGATCCATCACGAAACAGCCTCCGCCTTTTTCCGGAAGATGTACGATGCCGGACAGTTCGTCGAGAAGGTATCGGAGCAGTACTATGATGAAGCGACGGGTCATTTTCTGGCCGACCGGTACATAACCGGAACCTGTCCGCACTGCGGTTACGACAAGGCTTACGGCGATCAGTGCGAAAAATGCGGCACCTCGCTCAACGCAACCGATCTCATCGAACCCAAATCGGTGCTGAGCGGCAACAAGCCGGTGCTTCGTGAAACCCGGCACTGGTTCCTGCCACTCGACCACTACGAACCCTGGTTGCGTGAATGGATCCTCGAAGGGCATAAAAATGACTGGAAAACCAATGTTTACGGGCAGTGTAAATCGTGGATCGAACAGGGACTGCAACCCCGGGCCGTTACCCGCGATCTCGACTGGGGCGTGAAGGTCCCGGTGGAGGGAACGGAGGGAAAGGTGTTGTATGTATGGTTCGATGCGCCCATCGGGTACATTTCAGCAACCCGGGAGTTGACCCCCGAATGGGAAAAATACTGGAAAGACCCGGAAACCAAGCTGGTTCACTTCATCGGGAAAGACAACATCGTGTTTCATTGCATCATCTTCCCGGCGATGTTGAAGGCCGAGGGGACCTTTATCCTTCCCGACAACGTTCCTGCCAATGAATTTCTGAATCTGGAGGGCGACAAGATCTCCACCTCCCGCAACTGGGCTGTTTGGCTCCATGAATATCTGGAAGCATTTCCCGGGAAACAGGATGTGCTGCGTTATGTGCTCACCTCCAATGCTCCTGAAACGAAGGACAACGACTTTACCTGGAAGGATTTCCAGTCGAAGAATAACAGCGAACTGGTGGCCATTCTTGGCAATTTCGTGAACCGTACCCTGGTGCTGACCCACAAGTATTTCGGCGGCAAGGTGCCGGCACAACAAGAAGGGACCCCGACGGGGTCCCCCCACCCGGTCGGGGTGGCAGTTGAAGAAGCGGATTTCAGCGACACCGGTACCCTTTCGAAAATGGCCGGGTTCCCGGCAAGAATAGCGGCAAGCCTGGAGGCTTACCGGTTCCGTGAAGCCCTTACGGAGATGATGAGCCTGGCCCGGCTCGGCAACAAATACCTGACCGATAATGAGCCCTGGAAAGTATTTTCAACGGATCCGGAGCGGGTGGGAACCGTGCTGAATATCTCCCTGCAGATCTGTGCCCAGCTTGCCATCGTCATGGAACCTTTTCTGCCCTTCACCGCAGCCAGGATCAGGACCATGCTGAACCTGCCCCGGTACACCTGGAAGGATGCCGGACGGCTCAATTGGCTTACTCCGGGACACGATCTCCGGACGCCGGAACTGTTATTTGAGAAAATCGAGGACGGGCCGATCGAAGCGCAGGTTCAGAAACTGCTTGCAACCAAAAAGGCCAATGAGGCACTGCAGGCAAAGGCGCCTGTGAAACCGGCCCTCGGCGAAATCGTTTACGAAGATTTCATGAAGATGGATATCCGCGCGGGGACCATCCTCACGGCAGAGAAGGTGGCTAAAACCGACAAATTGCTGAAGCTGACCATCGATACCGGATTGGATACCCGGACGGTGGTAAGCGGCATTGCAGGTTATTTCACCCCGGAGGAGGTGATCGGTAAGCGGGTGTCGGTACTGGTTAACCTGGCGCCCCGGAAACTCAGGGGCATCGATTCGCAGGGGATGATCCTGATGGCAGAAAATCCCGACGGAACGCTCTTTTTCGTCTCCCCCGCCGAAGGAGCCGTAAATGGCGCCGATATTAAATAATTCTTTACCTTTGCATCCCGAACCAAAAGAATGGACACCAGTAAGATTTCATCGTTTTCAATTGTCCATTGTCAATTGTTCATTGTCAATTGTCCATTGTTTCGGCCCTGTAGTTCAATGGATAGAACGGAAGTTTCCTAAACTTTAAATATAGGTTCGATTCCTATCGGGGCTACACCAAAAGCCTGTAAACATCAGTGTTTATAGGCTTTTCCTTTTTACCGGGTAACATAATGGTAACAAAAAAGGCCAGAATGTTGATTTCTGACCTGCTTTTTTGGATGAAAAGGTTAAGTTTTATTAAGTTTTGAAGGTAAGGTTTTGTAAGGTTTTGCTGATTGAAAACAACAACGCTGAACCATAAGTTTTAATAAGTTTTCCCGCTGATAAATCGCTGTAAAATCGCTGTTAGCTCCATTCATCATTGTTTGCTGTCCAGGGTTCACCCTCTCCAATATTCACCGCCTCCACTTTTGGCATTGCATAGGGCAGTAACTTTGTAAGTAATTCCAGCCGGTCTTTTGGTTCCAACTTTTCCAGCCTGGCCTCAATTCCCTGAAACTCTTTGTAAATTATCTCTTTTAATGCTGCCCTTAACTCCTTTGTTAACCGGTTTGGTGTTCCCTCCTCCCGGCCTCCCGTCTTTTGTCCTTTCATGATTTCCTGATTTGATTTTTCTATAATGATCTACTTTAGAGGCTCATAAATAGAACCTGGCCGCCTCTTTTACCTTTTTATCCAGCTCCAGGATCACATCACTGGAGGAGGTGAATGATTTACATTTGCAGGCCTCCTCCACTTGCTGCCTGAGATCATGAGCCTGGCTCTTTTTCAGTTCACCCCGCTTGTATGCCTCTTTTATCTCATTGATAACTGCCTGCTCTCCTCCTCTCTGGCTCACATACCAAAGTATAGCCTGGTTTGCCTGGTCTTTTTTGGTCTTTATCATGGAGTAATTTATTTGAATGTCATTGAGCTTTTTGATTTTCTGATATTCACCCTTCCATCGGTTCACCAGCTCACAATATAAACCTGGTTCATATAGATCGGCTGCCCTCAATTCTGGTCGGTTGAATGTTTGTAGCAACCGCCTCTTATATCTTTGCTCATATCTCAGGCAGGTTTTTGCCCGGTACATCTCAGGAATTGCCTGCCCTTTTATGGTTTGCTCATGCACCTTTTCATAAAATACCAAGGTGTTATTTCCATTTGTGTAATACAGTCCATTGTTTTGCTGGAGCCGGTTAAAGTATTGCAAACTGCCTAAGTGGTCAAAGTAAACTGTTTTCTCATGCCTCATGATGAAGTTTTGAGCCACATCAACCCTGGTAACCGCTGCCCTGTCCATCGGCAGCCTCAACTCATCACTGAGCCTCTGTATGGCCTTTTTTGTATCACCCCGGCTCAATGCCTGGAAATTGTCACCCAGATACCATTTGCAAATAGAGCTATCATGAATTTTAACCGCCTGGCCGGTCACCCTGACTTTAATACTGCTCAGGTAACCGGATATTAAAACGGTTCCATCTGAGAAGGTTGTCTCACTTTGCCGGGTCAACCTGGCCGGTACACTGTGGAGGAGGTCAACCCCTGGAGCCTCCTCATAACTCAAATTTAAATCTACATTATCAAACATAAATAGTTTGCTATTTGGTTACCAGAAACATATTAACATAGAGATTGAGTAAAAAAGGGTGCAAACCGGCAAGCCTGCACCCCTCCTCTGGCCGGTTTGCAAATAGCAAACTTTCATTTTTTTGCATTGTTTCTCAGGATTTCAATTTCAGAATCCAGCTCACCATCACAAAGCAAATGGTATAGGTTTCTCTTATTGTTTCTCTGGCCTCTGGCAATGAAAATTTCAATGACCTGCCAATCATTTGAGAAAATTAAAATGATTGCATCGGTGGTATGGTGTATATCTCCAAAGGCAAAAGGGAGGGTAATATCTGGCACAAATACACTGGAAATATTATCACCCTTTGTAATCGCTTTGTCTGGCCGGTCTTTTCCTGAAAACCTGAACCTTTCAGGAACATCACCAAAATAGAATGATAACCCGCCCTGTCTGGTTCTTAGCTTTGTTTCAAAGGGTTCATAACTGCCTGTGGAGGCTGTCACATCAAAACGGGTTTTTGCTGCATCGGGTAAATGTTCACCCCGGTAATAATCGGTTAAGATCATGGCCTGCCTCCTCTCTTTAAAGTTACATATGTTGAGGCTTTGTTTTCAATTTCCTCATGAGCTACCTGGTTAGTGAGGAGCCAATGTTCCAGCTCTGCCCGGTCAAAAAACAGCATTTTTCCAGCCGGTTTGCTACATGGAATTTTCTGTAAATGGGTCAGTTTGTAAAGATATGACCGGGAAAACCCGGTGTACCTGGCTGCCTCCTCAAAGGTCAGCACATTTTTTTGGCTCAGGATATTGCTCTGCAAATCAGTAATTTGCTTCTCCAATCGCTGGAGGATTTCATTTTCACTCATTGTGTTTATTTTTTGAGGTTAAACAAAATGAGAAGGCCTGCTCAGTCAAACATTAGCTAAATGTGAAACAAAGATATAACCATGTGAAATACAGTGCAATAACTCATAGGTCAGGCCTGAGCTATGAGCTTAATCAAATGAAAATGAAGAGATATTAAAGGGATGAGATTATTTGCTGGAGGAGGTCAGCATTTTCTTTTGAATGACTTGTATGTTTGTGTTCAAACTTTAACGGGTTCCCGGCCTCATCACAAAAACAGGTTTCCAATTTTCTGAATAACTCAGCCCGGTTTCTTGTTTCAACCATTGGAATTTTATCAGCATTTGCCAAAAGGTCAAACAAGGCAATAACTGCACTTTTTGCAATGGCTTTACTCTTTTGGGCTTTCTTAATCCATGTAACTCTATTGAGGCTGTTATCTATTGGCTGCCCTGTAAAGATCACTGTAAAGGCCTCATTTGTTGTATCAGGATGAATGTAACCGGCTTTAATGAGAGCCTGGCACAATGCCTCTAACTGAGCCTTGCTGCCAGTCCAGGAAAAGGATTTTACACCGGCTTTTTGCTTTCCATCGGCCTGGCGTTCAATTTCCTTTTTGAGATCAATCAAATGTTTCTGAATTTCTATTTTATCATGTACTGCCTTGCTCTCAGCTAAAAATCCAGTGAACAGATTAAACTCACTTTTCAAATATTCCAATCTGACCATTGGTATATCTGCCTCCTCCACATGGTTACCATGTTTTTCAGATTGATCTTTGTAATGCTGCAAATATTCATTCCAGAGGGTTTCATGCTGCCTTTTCATTTCCTCCAGTGAATGAGTGTACCTAATTGTTATTCCACTGGCTTTTAAATGGTCAAAGATTCCTGAATTAATGTAATACTCAGGGTTAACCGCTGGAGGGTAAAGACTGCAATACTCACCAGTCGGTTTATCATTTTGATTGTTCATTTTACAACTTTTAAAAATGAGGAAAAAGAATGAGAATGAGGAGGAGTTCTAAAAATACCTGCCTCAGTTTCTAACTGCATTATCCTATCGGTTTTGTCTTTTATCGACTCTTTATTTAAATCTTTCAACAATAGCAGGTCAGCAATTCTTTCAGTCTGCATCTGGCAACGCTTTTGCAAATCAGCTCTTTCATGATTTAGTACATTCATTTCTGTTTCCAATTCAGAAACCCTGAGAGTTAAATATTTAACCCTGGCCGTTAATCTATCTACCTGTGTCATATTTCAAATATTTATTTCTGGCAGCCGGTTTACTGCCTGCTTTTTTCTCTCATCAATTACCCTGAGATATTTATCTACATGAGCAAGGCCAGAGTGACCTAATACAGAGGCAACCGTTTTAACATCGGTTCCATTGTCCAAAAGGTTTACCGCTATGCTATGCCTTGCACAATGCCAGGTAATGTGTTTCTCAATCTTTGCAGCCTCAACCCAATTTTTAAGGTCTTTAAGGCAGGCTGTATGGCTTGGTAATGTAAACACCGGCTCATCTGGTTTGCCCCGGCTCCCAATCATTTTAATTGCATTTTGATTGAGGTCAATAGTAAGGTTTGCAGCTGATGAGGTGTTTTTGGTCTTTGCCTGAGTGAACCGGATTTTATCATTGTCAATATTTTGCCATGTCAGGGCTTTCACATCACAAAACCTCAGCCCGGTATTGAGTGAAAAGAAAAAAGCCTTTTTCACTTGCTCATTACCACACCTGGCCTTTGATAATTTAGTAATCTCATCCAGGTTCAAAATATCCTTTTTCAGTCCATCTGACCTGACAACCTTAACACCCGCTGTAACATCGGTTGAGATCAATTTGTCTTTTACCGCTGCCTGAATTGCTGCCCTGAATTTTTTGAAATAATTAGCAACCGTTTCACCATGTACTTTGCTTTCCAGATAGTTTTTATAATTCCTACAAAGCTGCTCATCAATGTTTTTAATTGGCAGGTATTTTATTTTCTCCTCAAACATGAAAAGGGTAAAATATGTCAATGCACCCTTTACCAGCCTCACATCTTTGTTTTTGTATGCATCATTAAAGGCTTGAAAATAGGCCAGAAAATCAGTATCTCTTTTGAATTTTGGAATGTAATCATGATCTGAGGCTGCTAAATCCAGTTCTCTTTTTGCTCTTATATTCTCTGCCAGTTCTTTTATGGCCTCATTGCTTTTTTTCTCAATCGGGTTCCTGGTCTTTACAGTATAGAGCTTTAAAAACTCATAATGCCTCTTATCACCATGCCATATGTCCAGGTAAAAACTTTGCCTGCCTCCAGATAGCTTTTTTTTTCTGAGATAGACTGCCATATTATTGCTTTTTTAGTACTATTCTTTTCCTTTGTTATCACAAAGATAATGCAAATTTGCTACCGGGTAACATAATGGTAACAAATAGTAACAAAATATTGGAGTTATAAGAGAAAATGACCTGCCTGTAAAAAGCTTATCTGATTGATTTATATTTACTTTACCGGGTCAATATTTAATGGTTTTGTAGTTATCGGGGCTACTTTTTATAATTCAAACGGCTGATAGTCTATAGATTGTCAGCCGTTTTTTATTTTTGGTGCAGCAATGGTGAAACATTTCAATAACAATAAGCCGCTTTTTTGATTTTTACAAAGACAACTAAGCATTAAATATCAATTTTACTCGTTTCTCATTTTCTTCCCCCGAATTCCGGATATCAGCCGGATTCCTGCTTTTCAATTACCTTTGACGCCCTAATTGATTCACCATGGAAAAAAGAAAATGGCTTTTCCTGATGGGATTGGTATTGCTGACTTTCAGCAACACACGGTTGATGGGAGCCACCGTCGCACTGGCTCCGGTTCCTGATTCTGCTGTTCAGGCAAAGGATTCGACCGACATCCGGGTCCAAAGGAAAAAACCTGTTCTCATGGAACCATGGCACTGGAATGTGATCAGGTTCAATCCAACGCCCATGTTGCTTTTTTCCGAGGTCCGGAATATCACCCTGAGTTATGAACGGCTGATCACCCGGAATCAATCCGCGGGGATCCAGGTTGGCTATCTCCTGTTGCCCAGGTTGAAGTTTCTGGATAAACTGAATCAAATTGTCGTCTTTTCTCCCAAAGAAAAATACGGGGTCAACCTTGCACTCGATTACCGGTATTATATTTTTCCAAGGAATAATCGCCCGGCACCGGATGGACTCTATGCCGGCGCATTCGTGTCCTACTATGGCTTTAAATTCGAAAATCACCTGGATCTGAATAAAACAGCGCTTCTGAATGACGGTACCATTTTCGGGAAGCTGAATGTGGTAAACCTGGGCTTAAACCTGGGGTACCAGTTCATTTTCTGGAAACGTTTCTCGGTCGATTTGCTGCTGCTGGGTCCTGCTTACAGTTTTTATTCCGGACAACTTGGCATTTCAGGTGGACTGGATCCTGAGCTGGTTGAACAGATTGACAAAGACCTGGTTGAAGCCGTGGAAGAACAGTTTCCATTGCTTGGCGCCTTGTTGGGCGGTGAGAATCTGCAGTTTATCGGGTACAAATCAAAATGGAAGTTCGGATTCCGTTATAGCGTTCAGCTGGGAATTCATTTTTAACACCATCCTTATTTTCCATATTTGACGCAATACCCCAAACAATAATGATTATAACGATTCTGATTACCGCTGCCGCGTCCGGTAGCTTTTTAAAGTTATCCTGGCGGCCGATCTCTTTCAGTACCATTATTGATTCTGAATTAACAAGGTGCCCTTTAATGATCACCGCCTCCCCCTTTCCAGGGTAAGTTTTCGAAGCTCCTTTAACTCTTTCATATCTTAAATTTTCCTGATCCTATTAATTACATAGTTTGTGAAATATCAACATGAAACTTTTTGCCAATGTAGGCCCCCAGTAAATAGCCTTTTTTTGAGGCTTTTAAAAGCCTGTTGGGAACAAGAAAGTTATTACTTCATGTTTGATCGGCTACAGGATATTGTCAATAAACATAAGATTAAAAAAGTAATCTACTGCTAATCAGTCAGTTTGGGAAATTTTATAATATTTCCGATTGTTAACCTTTTTCTAACCAATTATTTGAATCTTGTTTTTAACTTTGGGATATTGGTAATCCAAATCAATCATAATACTTGTAAGTATTTAAATTTTACCAAAAACCACACCCATGAAAACAGGATCTACCAGTTTCATGCGCCGTATTTGCGGCGTGATTTTACTGGCTGTAATAAGTGTTACGGCCTTTGCGCAGAATGTCCCAGAGTACATGTACTACAAATTTGATGTTCCGGGCGATCAACAGAACTATGCCAGCGCTCCCGTGGGGACAAATCCCGCGGTACTTACCGGGATCCCGGTAAGCGGCGCCGGGCAGTTCGGAACAGCCCTGCTGGGTAACGGTCTTACCTCCACCTCCAACCGACTGAGTACAGGCTGGGCTACAGCCTTACCATCGACCGGTTGGACCATCTCCTTCTGGCTCAACAACTTTCCGGCAACCTCTTCCACTACCTATTACTATTTTGGTGACAACACAGCCGGCAGTTTTCGTTGTTTTACGGGCGGTGTCGCCGGAAATGGCAACCTTCTCCTGCGGGGCACCGGTTTCATGGATGTTCCCATCAACACGATCTCACCGGGCCCGGTCGTAATTCATCTTGTGTACACGGGATCCGAGGTCAAGGTATTTAAAAACGGAGTTTTCAGCAATTCCGTTCCGCAAAATGCCGTCACTTTTACCGGTACCGGCACTTTCCTCGTCGGGGGATACAGCTCAAGCAACAGCATTAACTCGGGAACCCAGATGGATGAATTCAGGCTGTACAACAGGGCACTGTCGGATGCCGAAGTCGCCCAGACCTGGAACCAGCCACTGCCGGTTGCAACCGGCCCCATTGTTGTGGCAACCGCTGCCACTTCTATTACCCAAACGAGTTTTTATACCAACTGGAACGCATCTGTTGCTACTCCAACAGTAACTACATATTATCTTGACGTTTCTACATCGAACACGTTTACAACGTTCGTGACGGGTTACAATAATCTCAATGTAGGGAACGTAGTCACTTATCCTGTAACAGGATTAACACCCGGTACGCAATATTATTACAGGCTGCGGGCTGAAAATTCCAATGGCATCGGCGAGAGTTCCAATACCATTCCACTCACCACCACTGCCGCAGCAATCCCGACCCTCTCGGAATGGGGATTGATCATCCTTGCTTTTCTTTTGCTCTCGATCAGTACGTTCTATATCATGAGGGGTACGAGAACTTCAAAGATCCGGATTAAATGATTCAGGTAACTCTTACTCTTTTCCTTGTTGATGGTATAACGAGATGATTCAGGTATGGACGGTTGATCCGCTGCCTCCTCAGTTGACGTCACAGGAAAGAAACTTGCCGGAAACTATTTTAAAGCAGTCCTGCAAAGCCGGAATCCAATGTAACCATACCTGTAATCCGGATTTGCACACTCCCTGTCGGAATTACGCAGACCTGCTGAATCATAGAACCAACTGCCCCCTCTGATGACCTTGCAGGTACCAGTGGCAGGACCGGTGGGATTTGATTTTCCCGATACTCCATACCAGCCCGGAGCGTACCAGTCGGAGCACCACTCAAAGATGTTGCCGGTCATGTCGTAAATCCCAAGTTCATTGGGCGCTTTCTGCCCTACCGGATGGGTACGGAGGTCGGAACGGCCCACTTTCCATGCTACGGCAATATCATTGTTACTCCCACTGTATTTGAACTTCTTCGAACTGACGCCACCTCTGGCGGCATATTCCCATTCAGCCTCGGTTGGAAGCCTGTAATTCAGATTCGTCAATTCATTCAGTCTGCTGATGAAATCCTGCACATTGTACCATGACACCCTTTCAACCGGGCAATCATCGCAGCCCTGAAAATAACATTTGTTGGTATCCCCGCTCATCACCATATACCATTGCGCCTGGGTAACTTCAAACCGGCCGATATAATAATCATCCAACAGAACCTCATGAACCGGTTGTTCATCGCGAGCCCATTGTGTGGAACCCATCCTGAACGTTCCTCCCTTGACAAACACCATGTCGACCTCGGGAACCTGCGCTGAATGAATGAACGGAATCAGAAAAAATGCAAGAGTTAACATTATTTTCAGAGAAACCGATCTGATCAAACTGAAATTGCAATGAAAGAAAATGTAGTCGGTATGCTTTATCGATGCCATGTCAGCCGTTATCAATGGGTTAAATGTAACATTTTATCAGTTATTAACCCGTTCCTGTTCGGCAAGGAACGCAATTTATCGGCCAAACCGGCTTTGTTGGCCGATTTTCGTGTAAGGCTTCCGAATGGTGACAGTTCAGGCAGGAAACAAGAAAATCACAATTTGCAGGCTGGTTTCATTTTTTAGCGGAACGGATCGTCTCATTCACCGATCTGAGATCCTCCATCCTGAAGGTGACCAGAAGCCAGATAGCCACGGTAAAGTACATCACGGGGCTGACGGATTTATATAAAATGTTGCTCGTGATCCGCAGCAGCTTCAGCTGAAAGGAATTAAAGGTCATCAGTCCCAGTTCGGCTCCTCCCTGATCACACAGGGTCAGCAGGATGATCCATTGCTTGAAGAGGATCAGGGCATAGAGCAGGATGAGTCCGACCAACAGGGCGATCAGTTTTCTTTTCCGGGGTACGGGTGAGGCAACGATCAGCGATATCAGCAGTATTGTTGGAATGTAACCATAATACCGCGGATTGATGTCGCATGAGCCGCCATACAGGGCGCCGTCGGCACGGGCTTTTTTGGTGTTCAGGATCACGACCCGGGTGGTATAGACTCCCTGTTGCTTCTCAAATTTTACGAGGCCGCCATCTCCGAACTTTTTAAAACAGCATGTGGCCATCGACCGGTAGAATGCTCCGTACATTTCGTTGTAAAACGGCAGCGGAAGCGCCAGCAATCCATACAGAATGACAGCCTTCAGCAAGAACATCCAGAGGGTTTTCGTCTTAAACATGGGGAACGCGCTTTTTACACCATTTTATCCAGAAGATCCAAATACCAACCGCCACAAGAATGAATACAAACTGCCAGACTTCAACGTGCATCGTCTCGAAAATCGATGGGACATATACCCCTGTGATGAACAGTGAAATGATCCGCACCAGGTTGAGGGCAAACAGAATGGCGGCCCCGGTTAAAAAACCGACCAACTTGTGTTTCCATTTGGCGGGAAACGACAAAAGTGCGGCCGAAAGAAGGGCAATGGCCTCAACCGCGTCACATCCCTTTAAAATATTGACCGAAAAGAGGCTTGATTCAACGGTGCTGCCCCTGACCACCGTGTTAAAACCGAATACACGAAGTACGGCATTTGAAATCACCGCATTCACATGCACGATATGTGGTTGGATTTGTTGGGTGTAAAAATCGGAAAACCACAATAAATAAAACAGGATCATAAAAACGGCAAAACCAAGAATGAAAAAAATAACCGGTTTTTTCTGTATCCATTGCTTTTTCAACCGATCACCGGTCCCGGAGCGGACTACTTTGTGTTTTGCTGTTGTTTTCTTTTTCGGAGTCCCTTTCACGAAGTTGAAATTTATATGTAAAAGTAATCTTTTATCAGGTTCGTCAATCCCGGATCAGGATTAGTTTGCAGTAACAGAGATCCTGTTCCTTCCGGCATAACTGCAACTAAAAGGAAAATTCCATGCAATTTCATTATGCTGCAGTATAAAATGCAAACATGCAACTGAAAAAATCCGGTTGCATGTTTGCAGTCAGTTGGCAGGGTCAGTTACCCCGGGCAGGTTATGAATGCCAACGCATAATGTAGAGCGTTCCGGCTCCCAAAAGTACCAATCCGAGAATGATCAGTCCCCACTCGGAAAGCGTCGGAATGTTCGAAGGAACGGTGATCACGGTAATGACGTTGGAGTCGGTGCTCAAACCCCAGGTGTTGTGGGCGCGAACACGGTAATAGTAGGTGGTGCCGGGGGTAGTGCCGGTTATCAGGCACATGGTGTTGAGCCCAACGTTCAGGTTGTTGTAGATGCCTACAAAGGTTCCCGGATCGAAGGTCGGGGTGGTGGCAACGTCGAGATAGTAGCAATCGACCGCTTCCGACGGGGTGGGTGTGCCGGCATTCCAGTGGGCCCAGAACTTGATCTGGATCACCGCGGTGGCGGGGGTGGCAACCGGCGCCGGGGGCAGCCCGTCGGTGGTATTCACGGTAATGACATTGGAGCTCGCACCGGTTCCGTAAATGTTCACGCCCCTGACGCGGTAATAATAGGTCGAGGAAATGTTCAAACCGGTTACCGGCCAGGTAACGGCCGAACCGACATTCAGGTCGTTATATCCTGTGACAAAAGTTCCCGCATTGAAGGTCGATGTGGTGGCAACATCGAGGCGGTACGAGGTGGGCGGGTAGGGATCGGTGGGATCGGGATGCCAGTTGGCATCGAAGGTGGTTCCCAAAACATTGGTGGCGGGGTCGGCAATGATGGCCCGCGGCACGTTGTCGAGCGTGGTTACCGTGATCACGTTGGAACTCGGTCCGACACCGCTTGCATTCACGCCACGAACCCTGTAATAGTAGGTCGTCGCTGCGCTGAGACCGGTAACCGGCAAGGTGACGACCGAACCGACATTGAGGTTGTTATATCCTGTTACAAAAGAACCGAAGCCGGGATCTGTGGAAACATCAAGGCGGTAAGAAGTGGGCGGGTTAGGATCGGCAGGAGCGGGATGCCAGTTGGCGTCGAAGTTAAAGGTGCCGATGTTGGTGGCCGCGTCGGCAATCACTGCCAGGGGGCCGCCGGTAGCGGTGACACCGCAAATTGCAAAGATTCCACACTTCTGCGTGGTTACATCGGTTTTTGTGCAGGTGATGCTGTTGATCACTTTCAGCTTATCGGTCGAAGAAAGGGTAATAATGCAATCGAACAACCTTGCGTAAGAACAACACGGGGGAGCGGACACCGTACAAATATAACTGCCGGAACTCGAACAACCGTCAAATGTACCAGCAGAACAGAACGTGCTTCCCGAGCGATAGGTTCTCCCGACCCCCTGAATACAATAGGTGCCTGAGGCGAACCAGTCGGGGACACTGAAGGTGTACGTTGTGTTGCTCCCGTCGCTGAAATTAATTCGTGCATCGAAAAGTACGGTTCCGGCAGTGGAAACAGCGCTCGCGGCGCAGATTGAAATCCGCTCGTAGCATCCCGGCGTCGCGAATGCCAACGTTCCGTTGTTGCCGGGACTGACTAACAAAAGAGCGTTGTTGCCCGAATAATTGGCCAACTGGTAATTAACGCCGGAGGTGGATGCGCTGTTGATGACCCCGCTGTTCGGAAGCCCCCCGCAAGGAACGGCATGGCCGGGATAGAAATCCTGCGAATAATAAACACCGCTGCTGGAAGGATGATCGAAATAGGTTGAGGTGGAGGCATCGGCGGAGGAATTGCCATTTGCAATCAGATCCTGGTTGAATCCCGACGAAATGGTTATCGGAACATAGGTCTGCGCCATGACCTGGAATGCGAGGAGGCTCATGCAGAGCACTGCCAAAACCGGTAGAATCTTTTTCATGTTGACTGATTTAAATTAATGTTAATGAACAATTTATATTTGTTATTGTCTTATCCGGTTGAGATTTTCAAATATAGAAATGTAATCCTTAACTCTTGGTTAGCAAAAGGTTAACAACCGGGCGCCGGATTGGATCGGTATCAGGTCGGGTGTTTACGGGTAAAGGAAAAATAAGGATTACCTTGGATCAGGTAAAATCAACTGCGCTGTTACGATTGGAAGGAATTGAGCCGGGCGGAATCAGAATGCCGCGAGATAACTTTGAAATCCGGTCTCCTCACTCATGGAGAGCTTGCTTCGGAGTCTGCTCCGGGCTACTTTCAGACTTTCGGGGGTAAGATAAAGCATGGCGGAGATATCTTTGGTGGTCATCCCCAGTTTCAGCAGCATGCAAAGCCGCAGTTCTCCCGGAGTCAGGCTCGGATGGGCCCGAAGTAGGTTCGTGATGAATCCGGCATGAATATTCTGGAAAGAAAGTTCAAAACTTTTCCAGCCGTCTTCTTTGATCTTCTGTTCGAGCGATCCGATTCTCTCAAGGAGAAAATTCCGGGCTGGTTCATTGCCGTCGACCAGGTCAAGCAATGTTTGCAAATCTTTCGCAAGGGCAATATCAAATTCGTTGTGTCTTACCTGGATCAGGGCCTTTTCGGTGAGTTCGAGGTCTTTTTTCCGGATCTGGTTGATATGACACCGCGACAGCGTCAGGGCGGCGTTAACCCTCGAGGTAAGCTCCAGGGGATCATAAGGAATGCGAATGTAATCATGGGCGCCCGAATTCAACGTGACCTCGAGATCCCCGGGAGTGATCATTACGGCCGTGACAATAATTATGGGAATGTGTGCTGTCCGTTGATCGGATTTAACCGATTTGATCAGGTCAATCCCGGTTTTTTCGGGCATGCTGTAATCGGAAATGATGAGGTCGAAGAGCATCTGACTGCACAGGTCCAGTGCGGCGCCCGCGCTCGTCGCCTGGTAAAGCCTGCATTTCAGGAACGAAGACTCGAGTGTCCGGGTAATCAGGTGAATGTTCTCCACGTGATCGTCGACAATAAGGATCTTATCCATTCTTTATTCAGTTATATTCATGAGTTTGTTGTAGCGGATCTGGTTGCAGTCATTCAGTGCACCGAGCACTGATTTTTTCCAGGCGGCGATACCGGGTGAATGATCCTGGTCGATCTCATTCAAAATATCTTTAATGTCGGTGATTTGATGCACCCCCTGCGATTTCAACCGTTCGCAGTAAGGTTTTAACTGTAGCGCCTCTTCCGGGGTCAGTATTACACCGGGGTCACCCGAATCGGGTTTAACAGAAAGGTTATCCGGCGCAACTACCGGTTCCTGGTTTATCGCGAGGTGAATAAAAATCGTGACGGTGGTTCCCTTTCCCTCCTCCGAAGCGATCGAAATATCACCTTGTTGCGCTTCCATGGCCCATTTGCAAAAGGCCAACCCCAGTCCGAATGAACGTGAGGCTCCGACCTGGTTCATCTCACCCGTGGTATATTTGGCAAACAACCGTGAAAGCAGATCCGCGGGGATTCCCCGTCCGTGATCTTTTACCGCGATACAAAGCCGGGCGGAAGAAACAACCTCTTTAGTAATTTCGATGGTCGTACCCATTTCAGAATACCGGATCGCGTTGTCCAGCAGGTTGATCAGGACCCGCTCCAGGATCCCGGGATCCGAAACGATCCGGTAATCTGTCGGGTTATCGACACTGAACCGTACACTCCGCATTCCGGCCTGATATTGCATCTGGAGACAGGCATTGCTGATCAGGGTGTTGACCGAATTGGCTTTCAGGTCCAGATCCATCCGGTTGCTTTCGAACTTCCCGATGTCGAGCAGGTTCAGTACCAGGTTCAGCATCCGTCGCCCTGAATTTTTGATCATTACGATACCGCCCGGCTCAATTGAGCCGGGTTCGATGTTAACAATGGTGTTCAATGCATTCGTAAGATCATGGACAAGATAGTGAGTCATGGTATCCTTAAACTTCAGCAACTCGAGATACTCCCCGTTCAGTTTTTTAATTCTTTGCCGGCTCCGTATGATATAAACGATGAAGGCAACCAGCAACAGGAAAAAGAGCAGGGAGGAAAAGATGATGGTCCGCTGGTGCCGGATGGTTTTAGCTTTAAGTTCCGTTTCCTGTTTTAACAATATGTTTTCACGATCGGTTTCTGCGGTATGAAATTTTACCTTCAGCGAATCGAGGGCGCTGTTCAACTCTTCCCTGTTCAGGGAATCTTTAAGTTGGGTCAGTAGTTCATAATAACTGACCGATTGTTTAAAATCGCCCAGCGCCTTGTTTACATCAATCAGGGAGGTATAGGTTTGCAGTAAATCGGAATTTGATTTCATGCTTTTAAATACCGGCAAGGCTTTTTCATAATAGGATCGCGCGACGGAGTAATTTTTCAGGTTAAAATGATCCAATCCCAGGCTGAATTGCTGAACGGCAATCGGTCCGGGTGATTTAAATTTTTGGGCAAGGTCGAGCGATTTAGTATGATAGGAAATCGCCTCCAATGGTTTCTTTAAGGAGAGGTAAACATTCCCCATATTGGCATAGATCGAAAGCAACAGCCGGTAGTTTGTCATATTCTGTATCTTCACGAGGGCAGCCTGAAACTTTTCCAGCGCGGCATCGTACCGGCCCTGTTTCTTATACACAATCCCCAGGCTGTTCAAACCAAAACCTGCCGCGAGGGGGTCATCCATTTCAAGCGCTCCGTCGACTGCTTTCTGAAACCACTTTTCAGCATCCTGAAAATCACGGGTTTCCGAAAATACCTGCCCCAGTTTCATATAAATATAAAGCAGTTTGCTTTTCTCTCCTGTTTTCTCAAAAATAGATTTTGCCTCTAAAAGATAGGAAGTCGCTGATTTGAATTCACCCCGGTTCAGAGAGATGGTTCCGAGGTTTTCGAGCGTGGTAGCGGTTCTCGCTTCATTTTTCAGGGTCCTGTAGATTTCCAGTTCTTTCCTGAAAACATAGATGGATGAGTCATATTTCCCTTCGAATTCATAAAGAAGCCCCATGCGGTTGTTATACAAGGCGATAGCCAGCGAATCATTGAACAGGAGGGCATTTTGCAAAGCGGTGTTGAACAGGGTCCTGGCTGTATCCTGCCTGGAAAGCCTCAGGTAATTGATCCCGATGTTCAGATAAACTTCACTTTTCAGTGCAGGCAGCTTCAGGGCTTCGGCGAGTTGAAGTGCCTCGTTTCCATATTTAATTCCAAGCCGGGGATCGATGGAAGAAAAGTTTTTCGCGATTTCGTTCAAAACATTTATTTTCTCCTGCCCGGTTGTGGTTTTGGCCTTCTGGAATAAACTTTCCATCTCTTTGGTCTGCGACAGCGCCTGAAACGTGAAAAGGCAGATCAGAAGAAGTAATTGTAACCGCATAAAATTCAATATTTAGGGTCAAAAGTAATACTCTTTTTCAGGTCCATCACATGTAAAAAAGGAAAATTCTTGAATTTTCTCTCTGCGGTCCTCTGTGAATTTCTCTGTGGCCCTCTGTGTAACAAATATCAAGGAGGCGCACAGAGAAGCCACCGCGTTTCACGGAGATAGCGGTCACCCCGGAACCTGTATGGTTTTTCCGGAAATAGGTTAAGAAAATTGTTGTTCATTCTTGACTTTTTCGCAGAACCTGCTTATATTTGTTAATGGAGGAATCAACCCTTTTCCTGATAAAAACTTCCTTACATCCAACCTGATAATAACTCCTCCGGGTACTGCGAACCATAGAAATGTATTCAATCAAACAATCCGGTCATGAAAAAATTTACTTTTCCCATCGCCCTGATGATCCTGCTGGTTCTGTCGGGGGTTGCCATGTCGCAAAAAAAACCGTTGAATCTGAAAAATGTCGTCCGGACCTTTATCGATCAAACGGGTCAAGAGGTAGCCGAAATTATAGTTCCCGGCAAACCTCCGGCCTCGTTCCGCATGCCGGCCGCGCCGGTTTCTCCCACGGCGGTGACTCTCGGGAATGTTCCCGCCTTCGACTGGTCGTTCGGTTGTTCAGCCACTTCGGCTGCCATGCAAGCCGCCTATTACGATCGGACCGGGTACTATAACGTCTACACCGGTCCCACACAGGGTGGGTTGATGCCGATGGACAACAGTTCCTGGGGATCGGTGGTCATCAACGGCGAGACCCGGAAACAATGCCCGCTGAGCGCCACCCGCAACGGGGTTGACGGCAGGTCGGGCCGAGGAAATGTGGATGACTATTGGGTTCTATACGGCAGTGCTGCCAACGACCCGTATATTACCAACGGATGGGCCCAGCATACCTGGAATGACTGTACCGGCGATTACATGGGGACCAACCAGTCGGCGCTTGGTAATAAAGATGGCAGCACCACCTTCTACTTTTATACCAACGGAGCCATTACCTGTAATTATTCGGCACCGGCAGGACATAAAGACGGGTGCAGGGGAATGCGCGAATTTTACGAATCGCGGGGGTATACCGTAACTTCCAACTGCACACAGCTAATTTATGGCTACGACGGGAACACCCAGGGATTTACCTTCAACCAGTACAAACAGGAGATCGATGCCGGACGACCGGTACTGATCCAGGTGGAGGATCACACCATGCTGGGATACGGGTACGACAACACAGGAAGCAAAATCTACCTTCACGACACCTGGGATTACCTCAACCATACGATGACCTGGGGCGGTTCATACAGCGGACTGGCCCACTGGGGCGTCACCACCATCACGCTTGCACCGGTGACCCCGAATCCCTGCAGCAACATTATTTCATTAGGCACCGGCGGCGCAGTCAACGCTAAAACATACTGGGGCGGCGGCGAAGGTGAGTGGTTTACCTCTACTGCCAATCCCTGTGGCTATTTGACGCCGGGTATCGAGCAGGTTTACAGTTTTGTGGCGCCGTTCACCGGCGTTTACAGTATACAGGTCACTGCCGCCAGCGGGTATGTAGACTACCTTTGGAAATCATCTGCTTGCAATTCATCCGGATGGTCCTGTATCGACGACATTTACACTACCGGAACTTATGGCTCGCTGTCGATGACGGCAGGCACCACCTACTATTTCCTCCTCGATGATGAAGACCATACCGAAGGAGCCCATACCTTCTATGTATTCCTGAATCCCTGCCTGAACATCACCCCGATCGGGGGTACCGGATCCGGGAATTCGCAGAGCTATTCGGGTGGCGGAAACGGAGGATGGTTCACCAGCTCCAACAGTCCGTGTGGTTATATCTGCTCCGGACTGGAACATATCTACAGCTTTGTTCCTGCCGTCAGCGGCCAGTACCGCATCGTGGTGACCACCGCAACCGGTTATGTCGACTACATGTGGAAATCCGCATCCTGCTCCTCAACGGGCTGGAGCTGCATCGACGACATCTTCACCTCAGGTACTTACGGTTCCCTGATCCTCGAGCAAGGTGTGACCTACTACCTGCTGCTCGACAAGGAAACCACCACGGCCGGTACTCATAACTTTTATCTCACGTTGGCTGAAGCGGCAGGCAACTGGGAGGGCACTGTAAGTAACGACTGGTACAACAGCGCCAACTGGAGCGCTTCTTTCGTTCCGGTCTCCACTACCAATGTCACCATCAACACGGGTTACACCTATTATCCGATTATCGGCTCCGGCGATGCATACTGCAACAACATCACCGTTGGAGCAGGGGCAAAACTGAGCATGGGCGACGCCGACCTGAACATCACGGCCGATATGACCATTTCGGGGCAGGTGGAACAAACCAATATCAACGCCGACTTTATCGTGGGTGATGATGTGTTCTGGCTCTCCGGTTCCACGGCAAATATTACGCAGAATGGCGAGTTTCATGTAACGGGCGACTGGGAATTCCGCGACGGTTCGGCCGCTGTTCTGGCGCACGGATACGTCTATTTCGAAGGAACCTCCATATCTTATATCCGCAGTTATGAAACCAATTGCGCCTTCTATAACCTGCTGAATTCCAAAGATAACACCTCTCTGTATTTCAGTTCTTCATCCACCGACACCCTGAAGATCAACGGATACCTCGACAATGTGAATTCAACCAGTACCTTCTATTTCAACACCACATATCCCCTGGTACTCAAAGGACAGTTATACAACTACGGTCATATCGTTTGCCCTTACGGGACCTTCATTTTCGACGGAGCCACCCATTCGGTGAACCTGAACACGGGCGACTATTTCAACAACCTCATCATCAGCTCAACCGGGAATGTGACCCAGTCGGACTCCCTCCGGATCAAGGGTGATCTGACCATCTACAGCGGGGCGCTGGTTACCGCTGACTTTCCAATCCTGATTGAAGGCGACTGGAATAACCTGGTTGGAACGGTAGGTTTCAGCGAAGGAACCGGAACCGTAGTCTTTAACGGTGGAAACTACCATCAATACTGCTCCGGTGAGACTTTTAACATTCTTGAGGTTGACAAGCCGCTGGGGGGCGCCTTCAGGATCAATGGTTCGACCGTGGTCTGCGCCGCATATAACTGGACAGCCGGCGCCGTGGATGTGCTCTCCGGTTCGTTCACGGCCAACGATCTGGTCGACGGCGGAATTTACGGCAGTTATTATGTCAATCCCGGGGGTACCATCAATTTGACTAACAACAACGGATGGGTCGACCTGGATGGATATTTGTACATTTACGGAGGGAACTTCAACATTTACGGAGGTCTGGGACTCGACAGTTACTGGCCCTGGGCTGCCGATGGCGGCATCATCATGTCGGGAGGGGTCCTTGACATCAAAGAGGTGGGCGTACAAGTCTATAATACGCGTAACTTCACCGAAAACATCACGGGGGGAACCATCCGGACCTCCCGCGGGTTCACGGTCGACCGTTCCGATTTTACCCCATCGGGCGGAACCGTCGAATTTTACGGGCCGGTCGACGGCAACTTCTGTACAACCAACAGTGGATATGTTGCAAATATCCTGATCAACAAATCGGCGACAGATCAATTGAGAACAACGGGTGAACATCCGGTAATCCGCAGCCGGGATGGGCTTACGGTGACTGATGCGCCTATGGCTGCAACCGTCAACATGTCGAACATTGCCGATATCAATGGCGATTTCACCCTGGCATCAGGCATCCTGAATGCAAACAGTTACCAAATCAACATCTCCGGAAACTGGGACAACCAGGTAGGAACGGCAGGATTCCTGCAGGGAACCGGAACTGTGGTATTTGATGGGTCGACGGGGGCAAATATTGTTTCAACCGAAATGTTCTACAACCTGGAACTAAATAAAACCTATGCCTCCTACAACGGTTTGAACCTGCTGAACGATGTTTCCATTGGCAATAATCTGACCATTACCGACGGCACGATGGAATTGGATTCACCCGCCGATCTCACCATATCGGGCAATGTGAATATTGCCCTGAATGCCGGGTTGAATGCCAACGACTCCTACGGCCCGAACATTCATGTGGGAAAGAACTGGGTTAATACGAACACCACCTATTCCTCCACTGTTGGTTTCGATCCCGGATATTATTCGACCGTGACCTTTAATGGTACTACCGACCAGGAGGTTGAGACCAACTGCCCGCAGGAGGAGTTCAGCACCCTGGTAATCGATAAGTCAGCCGGTCAGTTCCGCCCCAACAACAACATTTTTGCCAACCGGGATATTACCCTCAGCAACGGTATCTGGGAAGATTACATCGGAGGACTGACCCATACGTTAAACCGGCATTTCACCGTCAATTCCTCCGGGAGTTTCCACAATGCCTCTCATCAGAACACGGTGGTATTCACAGGCAGCATGAATTCTACCCTGACCTATTCATCCGGTTCGGGATATTTCCACAACCTGACCATCGACAAGGCTACGGGATATAGCGTCACCCAGGTTGGAAGTACCAGTTGCCAGTTCGCGGGGAATTTAACGATCGATGAAGGAACCTACCAGTTGAATGGCAATTATCTTTTTGTGACGGGCGACTTGAACATCAACCCCGGAGGGATTCTGCAGGTCCCGGGCGGTTCCGACCTGGTTATCGGGAATCAGCATACGTTGAGCGTGAACAATAGCGGAATCCTAAATATTCAGGGAGAACCCGGAAACTATGCAACCGTTCGCGGCATCAATTCCAGCGAGTATTACAACCTGAGTGTTTTAGCCGGAGGCACCATTGCCGCCGATTACTGCACGTTCCGGTACCTTACTTCACCGGGGGTACTGGTAAACTCGGGCGCGACCGTCGATCCCGCGCATGCCTTCAGGGATTGCATGTTTTATGACGGTTACGCAGGCGGAACCCTCCTCAGAATAGAAAACAACCAATCGCTGACCATCCGCGATGCATATTTCCCGCCCAACACCTGGGGAGGGGCAAGTAATGTGACCAAGACGGTCAACCAGGGACAGGTTTATTTTGTCGATTACACGGGGGACTTTTCCGGAGAAAATTATGATAACGATGTTTTCGGAAGGATCAACTGGGTTCCCACCCTTTCAGTCGATGCAACCGCAACTCCGGCGAGTATCTGCACCGGCGGCACCTCACAGTTGAATGCCAACGTAACCGGCGGATTAGGGCCTTTTACCTACCTCTGGTCTCCTTCGGGTTCGCTTTCGGATCCTGCCAGCAGCCAGCCTGTTGCAAGTCCTTCGGCAACCACAACCTATTCGGTAGTCGTTACCGATGCCCTGGGGAGTTCATACACCGATCAGGTCACCGTGACGGTCAATCCGTTACTGCCGGTCAGCGTATCCATTGTAGCTTCGGCCAACCCGGTACCAACGGGAACTTTCGTGATCTTTACCGCGACGCCCGTCAATGGCGGAGCCATGCCGGCCTACCAGTGGCGCGTTAACGGAATTCCTGTAGGATCAGGTCTGCCGACCTACACCTATACGCCCGCCAACAACGACCAGGTATGGTGCATCCTGACATCTTCAGAACCTTGCGTTTCAGGGAATCCTGCCACTTCCAACATCATCGATATGACAGTCATTCAGGCGAACACTACAGTAAACGGTACCGTGCCGGCGCCTCTGGCCGTTTGCTTTGATGCGTTGAACACCATCACTGTCGCGGGAAGCGGTACACCTTTCATCGTTCAGAACGGCGCTTCGGCGACCCTGATTGCCGGCCAGAAAATTCTTTTTCTCGAAGGCACCCTGGTCGAGCCGGGTGGCTATCTGCACGGCTTTATCACGACAACCAACACCTATTGCGGAATGTTGCCGCCGGCGATGGTGGCGGTGGTAACCGGCGTTGAACCACCTACCGTTTCCGATCAGGGTAATTCCCGGTTTACGATATTCCCCAATCCGACTACCGGCCGGTTCACATTGATGGCAAAAGGTTCAATTACTCCGGGCCCGGTGCAGGTCGAAATTTTCGGGATGCGGGGTGAACGGATCCGGGCTGAAGAATTTTACCTGAACCAAAAACATGACCTGGAGCTGTCGGGAGCCCCGTCCGGGATCTATCTCGTAAGGGTACGGACCGAAGCATACCAGGAGATTCTGAAACTGGCCATCACCCGGTAATCCTTTTTGTTAATCCCAATTCAGGGACGTTTCCGTTCCATCCGGGGTGCTTCAGGTTAGCTTCCGGCGCCCCGGGAAAAACAGGCTTTTCGTTTCTTTTCTGTACTCTTTTTCAGAGATCATATTAAGTTATTTAACCTGATTTATTCGCAAAAAATAGCATATTCCTTGTTACTCTGTGGGTTCTCTGTGAACCTCCGTGTAATTTTTTTTACACTGAGAACCACGGAGAAATACACAGAGCGTAAATTCATGAATTATCCACGTTAAAATATTTAATGATAAACTTCTGTGAGATTTATTGATTTCCCCTGCAAAATGTTATATATTTGTTTTGCATCTATTTTTGAAAAGCGTTTTCGACTGTAATATTTCCCCGACAGCGACCGCTCGAACCAACTCACCCCACTGTTTTTACCGGTTTTAATTCATTCATTCACCAACATTTAGGACTATGAAAAACAGGATTTTTTTCATTGCATTGCTCGCAACGATTGTGTACTCAGGAAACTTATTATCGATGATCATTCCAGACGGAATCAGAAACCTTAACGACCGGCATGCTGACGGATGGTTGCAGCGCCAAAGTGACCCGAAAGCGCCCGTTAAGCAGGTCACGGTCGATCCCTGTAGCAACATCATATCGCTGGGAACCGGTGGGTCGCAGAATTCACAGACCTACCTGGGCGAAGGTACCGGGGTATGGTTCAACACGGTACTGAACGCCTGCAATTATTACTCTCCCGGGATTGAGCAGGTTTACAGCTTCACTCCCGCGGTAACCGGGAATTACAGCATAGCGGTGACCTCGGCCACCGGGAGTTTTGTTAATTACATGTGGCAGGCCGGCTCCTGTTCGCCAACGGGATGGAGTTGCATCGCCAATGTGAACACTCCCGGCACTTACGGATCGTTGGCCTGGACCGCCGGGACAGCCTATTATATTCTGCTTGACGACATCACCACCAACGCCAGCGAACATACCTTTTTCATCTTTTTAAATCCCTGCGACGCGGTTACCTCAATCGGCGGTACCGGTTCCGGATATCAACAAACATACAATGGTGGCGGTACCGGAGTCTGGTTCACCAATACGGATACCCCCTGTGGATTCACCTGCCCCGGCAAAGAAAAACTATTCAGCTTTGTACCATCTATAACTGGAAGGTATAGTGTTACTGTCACAGCGGCCAGCGGCGGGGTCGATTACATGTGGAATACCATCTGTTCGGCCATTGGTTGGAATTGTATCAGTCATATCAATTCTACCGGAACTTACGGTTCTGTTCTGATGAATGCCGGTGAAACCTATTACATCCTTCTGGATGATAACAACACTGCCGTCGGAACCCATGTTTTTTATATCAACCTGGCCGAAGCCGCCGGGAATTGGGAAGGGAATGTCGACCACAACTGGAACAACGCCTACAACTGGAGTGCGACCTGCATCCCGACTCCTGATGTGGATGTGACCATCTACAGCGGATACACCAATGCCCCGATCCTGCCACTCGGAACAGGTACCTGCAACAACCTGACTATTGGTGCAGGCGCTACCCTTCAAATCGTGGCCGGAACTCTTACGGTGAACGGGACCATCGATGTTTCAGGTCAACTTGGCATGAGTCATAATGCCGGGAGCCTGATTGTGACGGGTGATTTTTTATGGGAGGGGGGATCCACCGCATCCATAACTGCCGCGGCTGAGATCAAGGTCTATGGCAACTGGAAATTCATGGGCATGGCCAACATCTTCATGACAGACGGGACCGTGAATTTTGAAGGGAATACGGATGCCTCTATCCAGTCAAATTCAAACTTTTGTGCGTTCAATAACGTGAAAATTTCCAAGACGGCAGGAAGTAAACTCACACTGAACAACAGTACCAGTGTTGACGTTCCGGTCAACGGTTATTTTTCGATCCAACCCGGGGCAACGTTCGAGTGTTTATCCGACGATGCATTGATCCTCCGGGGTGGATTTTTCAACGAGAACCATTTCTATTTTCACAACGGGACCCTGGTTCTCGATGGCATTGCCCAATATATCAAACCCAACGTGGGCGATTTTATCAACAACCTCACACTCACGCCGTCGACCGGGGTCAGTTTCAACAGTACCTATACGGATGTTCTGACAATAAAAGGCGACCTGACGATCCTCACGGGAACTTTTAATCCGCAGGATAAGACCATCGCGGTGGGAGGCGACTGGGACAACCAGGCAGGGATTCCGGGATTCAACCAGGGTAACAGTACCGTCATTTTCAATGGCGGAAACTATCCGCAAAACTGTTCCGCCGAACAGTTCAACATCCTTGAAGTTGACAAGCCCCTTGGAGGGAATCTGAGAATTGACGGCCCCAACGTGACCTGTGCCAGTTATGAATGGACTGCCGGGGGGATCGAGATAATTTCAGGCGCCTTCACGGCCAACAATCTTTCAGATCCCGGAATCTTCGGATCGTATACCTTATCACCGGGTGCAACGATTAACCTGCACAATGACGACGGCCCGGTCCACCTGAACGGATTTCTCAACATCTCTGGCGGTTTATTCAATGTTTACGGAGGAAGCGTATCTGGTGTCAGCCAATGGCCCTACTTGTCCGACGGTGGTATCACCATGTCGGGGGGAGTCCTCGACTTTAAGGATGTTGGCATTTATGTTGCCAATATCACCTCAGGGAATACGTTTACCGAAAACATCACCGGTGGAATTATCAGGACCACCGGTGGATTTGAGGTATTCAGTACTGCTTTTAATCCCGATGGCGGAACGATCGAGTTTTATGGTCCCGGCAATGTTCAGTTTTACACGAAAAATAACTTTTCAGGGGTGAACGGCTCGGTTTACAACATTCTGATCAATAAGGAAGTAACTACCCCGGCTATCCCCGCCGGAACCGGCTTTAATGATCGGCATGATGCCTCTTCATCCGGTTCGGTATGGGTGAATATGACTGCCGATGTTAACGGAAATGTAACGATTCTGTCGGGTACCCTGTCAGCCGGCATCAGCGTCATCCATGTGGCCGGCAACTGGAATAACCAGGTTGGGACGGCCGGCTTCGAGGAAGGAACCAGCGTGGTGACCTTCGACGGGGATCAGGATGCCGATATTCTCACCCCCGAAACATTTTACGGGTTGACTATTGAAAAAACCTTCAACTTTTATGACGCGCTGGAAATAAACCATAATGTGACCTGTTTGGACTATTTCTGGATTAAGGATGGTTGTGTGGAGCTTAACGAACCCGCCAATCTTTACCTGATGGGGAATATTTTTATTGCCCCGGGCGCCGGATTGAATGCAAATGACACGTACGGTCCGGAAATTTATGTGGCAAAAGACTGGGTCAATCCCAATTCCGGCTATTCCACCAGTACCGGATTTGATCCGGGGTACTATTCTACCCTTATCTTCAACGGGACCGGGGATCAGTACGCCTCCGGGGGATCTGAATTGGAAGTCAGCAGTCTTAAAATAGATAAATCCTCAGGGCAGTTCACCCCCGGGGATCCCGTTTTTGCAAACCGCGACATCATCATCAACAGCGGTGAATGGAATGATAACGATCCCGGTTTCACGCACCGGGTAGGTCGTCACTTCCTCGTAAATACTTCGGGTAATCTGGTTAATGATGTTGCGCAAAACACTTTCAGGTTTGAGGGAAATCTGAATTCTGTATTGCGGTACCAAAGCAATTCCGGCAGTTTTCACCATGTAATCATCGACAAGACAGCTACGGGGTTGGTATCGCAGGTCGGAAATGTCAACCTGCAATACAACGGCGATTTTATCGTCGAAACAGGGACCTATGATCTGAACGGGCAACAATTATTCGTTAGCGGCGATGTCAATGTTAATTCGACGGGGAAACTGGCTGTTCCGAATGGATCAACCCTGATTATGACTGACCTGAACAACTTGAATGTCAACAGTGGGGGAACACTGGAAATCACAGGAATCCCGGGCGATCTGGCAACCATCAGGGCAAACAACAGTACGGAGCGGTTTAACCTCAACATTAATTCAGGGGGTACCCTTGCCGCCGACTATTGTAATTTCAGCCAGACCTCATCCAATGGCGTTTTCGTCAGAGCCGGCGCCACTGTAAATAGCGACCATGCCTTTAAGGGATGTAGCTTTTCGGAGGGCGCCGCGGGAGGCACCCTCCTTACCCTCGAAAACGACCAGATTCTCACGGTTCGCAACGCCATCTTCCCGGCCAACACCTGGGGCGGGAACAGCAATGTACGGAAAAACCTCAATACGGGAAGAGCTTATTTTGCAGAGGCTTCCGGCGACTTTTCCGGTGAGGTTTACGACGATGATCCCTTTTCACTGATCCTTTGGATTACAGCGTTGCAGGTAAATCCTACCGCCGTGCCTCCGGCTATTTGCCAAGGCGTTACTTCACAACTGAATGCGAACGCTTCCGGCGCAACGACTCCCTACACCTACCTTTGGAGCCCGGCTACGGGATTGTCAAATCCGGCCATTGCCAACCCCGTTGCAAATCCTGCTGTAACAACGGTTTACACGGTAACCGTTACCGACGGACTCGGAACGACAGCAACGGGCACTGTTACCGTCTCAGTCGGTACCTCCTTCCCGGTCGGTGTAACCATCGTGGCATCCGGGAACCCGGTACCACCGGGAACGACCGTCACCTTCACGGCGACTCCGGTAAATGGCGGTACAAATCCCGTTTATCAATGGAAGGTCAATGCAGCCAATGTCGGCACAAACCAACCGACCTATTCCTATGTTCCGAACGACGGAGACCAGATCTGGTGTGTGCTGACTTCAAATGCCCCTTGTATTTCTGGTAATCCTGCCATATCCGATATGATTACCATGTACGTGGTAGAACTGAATACCACGGTGTCGGGGGTGGTTACGCCCATCCAGACATTCTGTTATGATGCCTTCAACACCATCACCGTTGCCGGTGGAGGAACGACCTTTATTGTGCAAAACGGGGGAAGCGCCACCATGATCGCGGGGATGAACATCCTCTACCGTTACGGTACGCTGGTAGTACACGGGGGCTATATGCACGGCTACATAACCACCACCAACACTTTCTGCGGGATGTTGCCTCCCGCCATTGTGGCTGTGGTAACAGGAGTTGAACCACCACCCGTTTCGGATCAGGTTAATTCACGCTTTATTATCTTCCCTAACCCGACTGCCGGCCGGTTCACGCTGATGGCAAAAGGTTCAATTACACCAGGCCCGGTGCAGATCGAAATTTTCGGCATGCGCGGTGAACGGATACGGTCAGAGTGCATCTACCTGGAAAATAAACCGGAAAGGGATCTATCGGGCGTTCCTTGCGGTATTTATTTCGTGCGGATCGGAACCGGCGATTCTCAGGAGGTTCATAAACTGGTACTTACCCGGTAAACGGGTTAATTACGGGTATGAATCCGGGGATAGGTCCCGGACCCCGATTGTGATTTAAGGCAGCAGGGTATCGTACCTTCCGTAAGCGTCGGGATTTGTATGCCCCGGGTGTTTATTCCAGACATAACTCGTAAACCTGCAGGTAGGCGGGCAGGCTGCCCAACCCGGCGGCAATCCTGAAATCGCTGCAGGCGCCGGTTTTATCGTTCAGCTTCAGTCTCGCCGTTCCGCGTTCGAGATAGTAGCCATAATAGTGCGGGTCGACCTGGATGAGAAAGTCGTAATCGCGTATGGCCTCTTCATACTTCTTCAGCTTCATCAGGGCTGCTGCCCTTCCCACGAAGGCGGCAATGTTGCTGGGATCCAACTGTATGACCTTGGTATAATCGGCAGCCTCGCCGCGTGTCATCCCCGTGTTGCCACGCGACAGGGCCCTGAGCTGGTACAATTCAAAATCCATCGGGTCGAGTCGTATGGCTTTGGTGAGGTAATGGGCCGAAGCAGCATAATCACCCACCATGTCATAATAGGCCTCAGCAACGAAAGTATAGTATTTCAGGGAATCGGTTTTCGCGATTCTTTGACCGGTGACCCACAGGGGAAAAGCCAAAAGGATCAGAAAAGCGCCTCTTTTTGTCATAATCAATGGTTTTATCTGAAACATTATACAGATTTCACATTATTTACCAAGAAGATCCAGAATTCCATGGATGAATGTCAGGGGATGCGGGGGATTCCCGGGAACATAAAGATCGACCGGATTTTTATCGGTGAAATCGCGTCGCAATGCCGCGCTGCTCTTGAACACACCCCCGCTGATGGCGTCAGCGCCGGCTAAAACAAGGATCCGGGGCTCGGGCACTGCATCATAACTGATCTGTAAAGCCTCTTCCATGTTTTCGGAAATGGGACCGGTTACGACGATCCCGTCGGCATGACGGGGAGAGGCGACGAATTCGATCCCGAATCGACCCATGTCGAAATTAACATTTCCCGCGGCATTCAGCTCCATCTCGGCTGAATTGTCGCCAGCCGCCGAAACCTGCCGGAGTTTCAGTGCACCACGGAACAGGGTACGGATCTCCTTCCTGATCCTGCTTTCATCGAGGTTGATGCAGTGGTCCTCACCCTGCCTTACGATCAACCCTTCCCGTGTATTCGCGGCCAGGCGGTAATCGTTGGTAAAGCGGATTTTTTCGGGAAGTGCAAACGCACATTCCCGGCAAAAAACACAGCTCCCTAAGTCGATGAAACAAGCCGCATTTCCCTCAACTCCATGAAGGTCAGTTGTTCCGAAGGCCCCCGTCGGGCAAAGTTCTTTCACCTTGGCGGCCTCCGCGGGAAGAATTGCGGCATCGAGGACCGGACGACCCCTGAAAACCGGCGGCAGAACCACTTTTCTGAGATCGGGAATGAATTGCCTGCCATGACGGCGAAATATGTTCAACTCTTTGATCGGCACCGTGAGAAAGTTTTAAAACATAGAAGTCAAAATGAAAAATCAGGCATTAGATATTGGGCTTTGGTCAATTTTTGGAAAAAAGTTCAAAGTTCAAAATTCTCAAATTAGCACATTCTCAAATCCTCAAATTTCCAAATCATTTTCCGTTTTCCATTGTCAATTTTCCATTTTCCATTATCCATTGTCCATTGTCACTCATTCACTCAATAACCAGGTCTCCTTGTTCATAATCACAGGTCATTCCCACAGTACGACAGGTTAAAGCTCTTATTGCACAACGGAAAGTCGGATATTTCCTGACTCCTGACTGCCAGGGCCAGGGCCATCCAGTTATGCATTGATGGATCCTTCACTTTGTAGTGACAAATTTCACCGTTGGCACCGGTCAGGGCGATGTGACAGATCTCACCCCTCCAGCCTTCGACCAGCGATATCGCCAGGGCTTCCTTCCTGAACTCCATGTGATAATCGGGTCTTAAAAAACCATTCCGGGTCGAATCGTGTTCTTCCTTCGTTGCTATTTGCTGCAATAATTCCCTGATCAGACTGACCGACTGTTCCACTTCAAGTTTACGGAGCATTGCCCGCGACCACACGTCGCCTTTTTGCAACATCACAGGTTCGACCGATAAGCCGGAATAGGCTGCAAAGGGGTGTGACCAACGGATATCACGGTACACGCCGCTGCTTCGGGCCGCCATTCCAACTGCGCCGATCAGGGTGGCTTGCTTTGGCGTCACGGTTCCTGTTCCTTCGAAACGTCCCAGCACACTGGGCAGGGTGAAGATGCGTTTTGTGATCGCGTTGTAACGTTCTTCGACCTCCTTCAGATTAGTCAGGATGGTCTCCGCTATTTGCGGAGTCAATGGGTAATTCGTTCCGCCCGGACGTACCAATCCTTTTCCGAAACGGTTCCCGCACCACAACTGCGTCGTGTTGATGACCAGGGTTCTGAGCGCTTCGCAAACCACCTGGCCGAACTGATAGGCGATATCGGTACAGAGTGCCGCGGTGTCGCTGATATGCACGGCAATGCGTTCGAGTTCCAGTGCGACAGAGCGCTCCCTGTGCAGCCCTGCCGGTACCGATTTGCCCGCCAGCGCCTCGGTTACCCCTGCAAATGCCTGCGAATGTCCGATTGCGGTATCGCCGGCAATGCTTTCGGCAAGGATTGACTTACCGATCATCCCGTTACCTTTTGTGAACAGCCTTTCGACACCCCGGTGCTGGTAACCGAGATGTATTTCAAGGTGCAATACCTCCTCACCTTTGCAGATAAAACGAAAATGGCCGGGTTCGATGATACCGGCATGTACGGGACCTACTCCTACTTCATGAAGGGATTCCCCCTCGATGTTGAAAAACGGATAGTTGTCCATTACCTGCGACCGGTCGTAACGGTCGTAGGGATACCTTACGGGTTTTAACCAGGGATGTCCCTCAAACCGGATCCCGGTTAGTTCATGGATTTCCCGTTCAAAAATATGAAATTGAAAATGCTTTGCAGTTATCGATGGAATGGAAGGAAGCGGATCACGCGGCTGTTCATGAGAAAACAAGACCAGGGCATGATTTTCGTCGGCAGCCATGCAACAGATTAACCGAAAAGTATGTTCCCCGGGTACAACAAAATAGGAAACACAATGGGTCCCCTCCTCGCCCATCAGGATCTCCAGAAAGTCGAGAAACCGGTCGTAATCCAACACCGGGATTTCATCCATCCTGACTGAAGCCGGATTGGTAAAAAGTTCGATGTACCTCCGCTGTTCCATTATTTTGGCAAGGTGTTAACGATCGATTCAATCAGTTCCCTGAAAGGCGCCGGTTGGGCAAAACAGATAAACACTACCAATCCGAACAGGAAATACTGCGTTAATGTTTGCAGGGGATTAACCTGCATGGGTTCATGGATCGGTTTTTCGCGCGGTGGTGAATACACGATGTGCAGAACCCGGGTAAGCAAGGCATAGATGACAAAACACAAAAGCAGGGAGGTTACAGTCAGTAATGTCCAGTTCCCCGAAACTACCATCGATTTCATAAGGTAGAGTTCCGAAATGAACATGCCGGAAGGGGGAATGGCGGTAATGCAGAGAAATCCGAGCAAAAGGGCTGTCGCCCCGGCCGGGTAAAGGTTCATGTAGTTTCCCGACTGTTCAAGTTCATAGGTTCCCATTACTTTATGAGACTGCCCGATCTGGTAAAAAAGTCCGGCTTTGGTGAGCGAATGAAGCACCACATGAAGTATCGCGGCATAGTACCCGATCCCTCCTATCCCCAGTCCGATGGCAACGATACCCATGTTCTCGAGACTCGAATATGCAAGCATTCGTTTATTATGCCTGGCTTTCAGCATATATCCTGCTGCTACCAGCAACGACAGGGTTCCGGAAAAGATCAGGACATGGTTCATAAAAGGCAGAATGGAAGTTGCCGAGAAAAGGGCATAGATCCGGAATATTGCCAGAAATCCGACATTCATCAGTGTGGTGGAGATAAATGCGCTGATGGGGGGAGGTGCCACGGTATGGGCGTCGACGGTGACGGTATGCATCGGGAAGAGCCCCATTTTAGTACTGTATCCCACCACTACGAATACGAATGCGATCTTCAGATAGAGGGGATTTGCCATCCGGGCAATTTCGGCGATCGAGTCAAAGGAAAGATGGAGCAGCCGGGCATCGTGAATGGTAAATCCCAGGAAGAGGATTCCGAGGTAAGCCAGCGCGATGCCCAGAGAACAAACGAAAACGTACTTCCAGGTTGCCTCGAGGGCAAGCTTGGTCCGGTCGTGGTAGATCAGCGCCGCAACCGCCAGCGTTGTGGCTTCCACGAAGATCCATACGGTGGTCATTCCATTCGCCAGGTAAGCTCCCGACATGGAGGCAACCAATCCGATCAGGGCGGCGTGATAGATGGAATAGACCTTCGGTTCCGCATCCCTGACATAGATGAAACCATGATAAACCGTCGTGATCGTGAGCAACGAAAGTACCGAAAGCAACAGTACTCCCAGCGGATCGAACGTGAAATAACCGAAAACCGTTTCGCCCCGGTGAACCCAGCAGCACAAGGTGAAACCCACATGTACCAATACGTAAAACAGAGTCAGCGCCCGGGTCAGCATTCTGGAATGTACGAGGCCAACGGTAACTCCTGTGATCAGCGAGATGACAAAAAAACCCAATAAGACCAATTCACACTGCGACATATATTCCTACATTCTGTTTCCTTTGTTCATTTCAGAGAACAATTTTTTCCATTTTCAATTCCTTTTTTCGTCCAACTCTTCGTCCGCCTGTTCATTCATCCTTCAATAAAGTCAGTTCATCGGTATGCTGTTTAAGCCGCATCATGAAGATTCCCAGGATCAGCACGCTGACAAAAATATCGAGCAGGATTCCGATGTTGATCAGCATGGGTATCTCGCTTCCGATGGCCAGTGAAAGCAACAGTACTGCATTTTCGATGACCAGGAACCCGACCAGGTGCGAGAATATCTTACGGTGCGAAATGATCAGGAAAAGTCCGGTATACACGGCAAAAAAAGCCACGATAAAGTAGATCATATTCTCCGGGGTTGTTTTCATGGAGAAAGAAACAACGATACTGAGAAGCAATCCCGCAGAAACAAAAAGGAGCGAGTAAAATCCCGGCAGGGCTTTTTCATGAACTTTCGTTTCCCCGGTTCTGTTGATGATTCTGAACAACATAAAGGGGACGATGATCACTTTAAAAATCAGGGTTTCGATAGCCACGAACAACAAGGTTGCCAGGGTAATGGTATCCAGTTCCAGAAAGGAAAGGGCGAACAGCAGGATTCCCTGAGACCCGATGAGGCCGGCATAAATGGGGAACCGCTCGGTCATACTCAGGTAGATCAGCGTAATTGCAAAAACGATGACGATCAGCACATTCATCGGTCAGATCATTTTAAATTGGATCAGCAATACCAGGACAAATGCCACCAGTGCAATGGAACTAAGCGTAACAATGAACTGTGGATTGCGTGCCAGTTTTTTCCGGGCCCTGAACGATTCCATCAATCCGATCATAGAGGCAAAGATCACCTGGATCGCCAGGAACAAAGGCAGACCAGCCGCGAAAATCATATCGGAGGGTATCAGAAAATTGGCCACCAGTAAGCCGTATATCGCAAATTTCAGTGAGGTGCCAATGTGCATCAGCGCCAGATCGAATCCGCTGTAATCCAGGATCATCACTTCATGGATCATGGTCAGTTCGAGATGTGTCTTGGGATCGTCGACCGGCATCCGGCTGTTCTCGATCATCGCGATCTGAACGAGCAGGTAAACACCGATGAATCCGATGATAAATGAATTATGACCGGAAAACCGGAATGCATCGAAAATTCCCTCCATGGAGGTATGGCCGGTAAGCAGGGCCAGGGTTCCGAAAAGGATGAAAAAGGCCGGCTCAACCAGCATGGAATAGAGCGCTTCACGGCTGGCGCCCATGCCTTCAAAACTGCTGCCCGTATCAAGGGCTGCCAGGATGAAGAAAAACTTACCCAACGCCAGCAGGTAAGCAAAAAGTACGAAATCGCCTTCAAACCCAAGCAGGGAGGGAAATCCCGGAAATGGTAACATCAGGATCGCGCAAAGGATCGTTGACAGGTAGATTACCGGCGCCAGACTAAAAATGAAACTGGTTGTCGTGCTTATTACAAGGTTCTTCCTGAGTAAAACGGCAATATTTTTCCAGGGTTGCAGGATTCCCGGACCTTTCCGGCCGCTCAACACACTTTTTACCCGCAGGATAACCCCGGGGAAAAAGAACGCTGTGACGATGGCCAATAAAAATCCCATTATAGAATATTCAGATACAACAACAGAAATATAATCAGGATAAACATAAAAGCATACAAAATATAATGCTGGATATTTCCGGTCTGCAGACGGGCGATCTTCTTCAGGACCAGCATGGAGAAACCAGTGATTTTCAGCAGCAGGACCTTGACAAAATCCTCTGCGTGGACTGCAAAGGTCCGGGGCTTCGGGAATATCTCTGATTCGCCGATCTTTTTGAAGTCGGTTTTTTCATTGAGAACCGGGTGTGCCAATTCCGTAAAACCGGATGCGAAAGAGGTGGCGGTATATTGCTGGCGGGCTGTCGGAGCCGTGTAGCCGCATCCCCAGGTCGGGCCTCGGGTTACATTTCGCCGCTTCAGGATCCAAATGCGTAACAATATTAATCCTGCCAGGATCAGTACGAAGATATAGCTTAGCCGCGTGATCCGTGTCAGGGTCGGCAGAATGGATTGCGAGATCAGTTCGGTCCCTGTGTTGAATTGAACCCGGATAACATCGCTCAGAGGCGCCACGAAGGCTACCGGAACAAAACCGATTAAAATGATCAGCGCAACGATCAGGTACTGTGGCACCAGCATCGGGCTGCTGCATTCGGTAACCGCATGTTCCGGCACGGTACGCGGGCTTCCCAGAAAAGTGATCCCGAAGGCCTTGGTAAAGCAAAGAATGGCCAGTCCCCCTATCAGGACGAGGACGATCAACGCCAGCATCAGCGCTATCGACTGCATTACCGTGTCGGCGGGTAACCCTTTCAGCAACCCGATATAGATCAGGATCTCCGAAATAAAACCATTGAGGGGGGGCAGTCCGCATATGGCAAGGGCTCCCGTAAGAAACAGGGTTGCCGTTTGCGGCATGCGGTGGATCACCCCGCCCAGTTTTTCGATATCCCGGGTGTGGTATGCCTGATAGACCGATCCGGCAGAAAAGAAGAGCAATGATTTAAACAGCGAATGGTTCAGGACATGTAAAATCCCGCCCGTGAACCCGGCCATGACCATCCAGGGATTCTTTAACGCGATGCCCAAAGCGCCAATTCCCAATCCCAACCCGATGATCCCGATGTTCTCGATGCTGTGGTATGCCAATAGCTTCTTCAGATCATGCTGGGTAATGGCCATGATTACACCGAGTATTCCCGAAATGGCCGAAATGACCAACAAAAAGATACCGATCGCGAACCAGTCGGCCCTGACATAAACCAGCACCCGGACGATTCCGTAAATTCCCATCTTGATCATCACCCCCGACATGACACCCGATACATGCGAAGGAGCGGCAGGGTGCGCTTCGGGAAGCCAGGTATGAAGCGGCATAAAGCCTGCCTTGATCCCGAATCCCCCGAAGAACAATACAAACAGGAGGAGATTCGAATGATCCGAAAAGTACCGTGTAAGTCCGTCGAAACCAAACAGTCCTGTTTCAGATTCCACAATCAAAAATGCAATGACCAGGAGAACCAACCCGATATGCATCTGGATGAGGTAATTGACGGCCGTTTTCAGGGTGTTGCGGTTTTCGGCTTCAAACAAAATGAGCATGAACGACGATACCGCCATCAACTCCCAAACGATGAGAAACGCAAGTCCGTCGCGAAGCATAAGCACGCCGAGCATGGAAAAATGAAGCCATACATAGCTGAAATAATGAAGTGCAAAGCGCGCGGGTTTTTTTTCACCGATATACGATTTCAGATATCCGTTCGCGTAAAGCAATCCCGTGAATACGGTAAAATTGGTGACCAGGATGAAGAATGCGCTCAGGCTGTCGATGGTGAAGGTGAGCGTTCCGAGAAAGTTCACAGGGGTAAAGGTGAGGGGCTGCGCCGTAGGTTGCATCAGCGCGCTTACTGCGGGAACCGAGGTGGCCAGGATGGCCAGGCAGGTGACCGCCAGGGTATAGGGATACCGTAATCCCCGGGGCATGACCAGGATTAGAAAGCTGAGAACTACCGGTGCAAGGATGGCAATTGTTTCCATCAGAGGGTGCAAATTAACGTCATTCAGCGTTAAAAATGACCCAACGGAAAAGAAGTTTTAAACAGGAAGGTGTTGGTTGATAACCCACCTATCTGTCAGAATTCGGGATTTATTCGTAGCGCAAAGCTTCGATCGGGTTCAGCCGTGCAGCCTTTCGGGCTGGATACCATCCGAAAAAGATACCGATCGCCGAAGAGAAAAAGAACGACATCAGGATCGATTCTGCAGAGATGGTGACAGGCCATTTCAGGATGCTGGCAATTAGCTGTGAGGCGATGACGCCCAGTGATATCCCGATAAACCCGCCGATGAGGCTGATCAGCAATGCCTCAATGAGGAACTGAAACAACACATCACGGCCGCGGGCGCCCACGCTCATCCGGATTCCGATTTCCCGGGTACGTTCGGTAACCGAAACCAGCATGATGTTCATGATCCCGATCCCCCCTACCAGCAGCGAAATGCTTGCGATGGTAGCAAGGAGAATGGTAAGGATCTTCGACGTTGCCGTTGCCATGTTGGCAATATCGGTTTGGGTACGGATGGTGAAATCGGGGTCCTCGGAGGGTCCGAGATTGTGCTTTGCCTTTAAAACATCGGTGATCTCCTGGGATGCCGTCGGGATTTTAGGTTCTGAGACCGCCGATGCAAGCATACTCTGAATATAGGTCACCGCCATCATTCTTTTCTGGACGGTGGAAAAAGGGGCAACGACAATATCATCCTGGTCCTGACCGAAGGCATTCTGCCCTTTTTTCTCGGTAATCCCGACAATCTCAAAAGGAATTTTATTGATCCTGATGAAACTGCCAATCGGGTCGGCTCCCTCGCCGAACAGGTTGGTCACTACGGTTTGACCGACGATGCAAACTTTAGCTGCACTGCGGTCGTCGTTCATCGTGAATACCACGCCACTGGTAAGTTTCAAATCGCGGATATTGAAATAGTCGGGATAGACCCCGTACACCGAGGTTCTCCAGTTGGAATTGCCGTTGACAAGCTGACCGCTCGTCCGCACCTGCGGGGTAATGTAGGCAACCGAAGGACAACGTTCCTTGATGGCATTCAAATCCTCAATCGTCATCCGTTGCGACGATCCGGCCTCCATCCTGACCCCACCGGTGCTGCTTGCCTGTGGAAAGATCATCAGGACATTGGTCCCGAGTGAGGAGATCTGCTCCTGGATGCTCTGGCGGGAGCCCTGACCGATAGCGAGCATGGCAATTACGGACCCCACGCCGATAATGATCCCAAGCATGGTGAGGAAGGTACGCATCTTGTTTTTTGCCAGCGAGCGCAAGGCCGCTTTCAACAGATTTTTCACTTTCATAGTTCATCCTCCTCTGCCATTACCGGAATCAGTGCCAATTCCTCACGGGCATTTCTTTGTCCGTTCACTTCTACCTCCCGGATTATTTTACCATCGCGGAAGGTGATGTTCCTTTTGGTAAATGTCGCGATATCTGCTTCATGCGTTACGATGACGATGGTAATCCCCTGATTGTTCAGCGACTGAAAGATCGCCATTACCTCGAGGCTGGTGCGCGTGTCGAGGTTCCCGGTGGGTTCGTCGGCCAGGATAACAACCGGGTCGTTGACCAGCGACCGCGCGATGGCCACACGCTGCTGCTCCCCGCCCGAAAGCTGGTTGGGAAAATGGTGGGCACGATCGGCAAGTCCAACGGATTCAAGAGCCTTCAGCGACCGGTCGCGCATCTCCTTCGAAGAGATCTTTTTGTTGTACATCAACGGAAGTTCGACATTTTCCAACGCTGAAGTGCGTGACAACAGGTTGAAAGATTGGAACACAAAACCAATCTTCCGGTTTCTGAGATTGGCCAGTTGATCATTCGACATACTGCCGACATCCACCTGGTCGAGAAAATAATTTCCCCGTGTGGGGACATCCAGGCAGCCCAGGATATTCATGAAGGTTGATTTTCCGGAACCGCTTTTCCCCATGATGGCCACGAAATCATTGGGTCTGATATCCAGGTTCACCCCGCGGAGCGCGTGTACTTCCACGTCACCCATCCGGTAAATCTTGACCAGGTTTTTAACCGAAATAATAGAATCGTTCATGTTACCGGCCTCCCCTGGCGCCACCCCGCGGCGGCTGTGGAACAAATGGATTCTGGGTCTGCTGCTGTGTGCTTGATTGGGCGGTCTGGCCGTTTGTCATGCTTACCACTACCTCTTCGCCCTCCTTGATCCTGCCCATGATCTCGGTATTCAGCCCGTCGGAAATCCCGGTCCTGACACGCCGGGGCTTCAATGAATCGCCCGTTTTGATCCAGATGGTCCCGAAATTCTTGCGCCGTACCCTTTCCGACCCCGAGGATCCTTGTTGCATCCCGCTTTGCCCGGAAGCATTCATACTTCCACCCGGTTGCTGTTCCATTTGGGATCCGCCCGCTCTGCTCCCGGAGTCACTTCCACGGCCTTCACCGGGGCCTGCCCCGAAACGGTGGCGTGCAGAATCAGGCATATCTTTCAAGGCGGCATCAATATATTCCTGTGGCGGCGTAAAACGCAGGGCCGTGGCAGGAACCTTCAATACATCATTGACCTCCTGTACCAGCACCGTGATGTTGGCAGTCATGCCGGGCAACAACTTCAGATCGGGATTCGGTACATCAATAATGACCGTGTAGTTGACGACATTTTGCGTAGTGACAGGTTGCAGACGAACCTGCCGGACAGTGCCACTGAAAGTCATCTCCGGGTATGCATCTACGGTAAAGGTCACCTCCTGCCCCACTTCAATCTTTCCGATATCCCCTTCGTCAATATTTGCCTGAACCTGCATCTTGGTGAGGTCATTGGCAATGGTGAACATCGTCGGGGTACTGAAACTGGCCGCAACGGTTTGCCCCACATCAACAGCCCGCGACACCACCACCCCTGAAATCGGCGCGATGATGGTCGCGTACTTCAGGTTGATCAGGGCACGGTTCAGGGCCGCCTTAGCCGAAATGGCAGTGGTTTGTGCGGTCTCATAAGTACTCAGGGCAAGATCGTAATCGGCCTGCGCCACTACCTTTTGCTCAAAAAGCACCCGGGTCCGGTCCCATTCCCGTTTCGACTGGTTGGCCTGAATTTCGTTCCGGCGCAATGTTGCCCGGGCATCTTCCACGGTTTGGGCCAGCAGGGTGGTATCCAGCAAGGCAATGACCTGACCCTCGCGGACCTCCGAATTAAAATCCACGTATATTTTTTTGATGATCCCGGATACCTGGGTACCGACCTGCACCGTCGTAACCGCGTTCAGCGTGCCGCTTGCTCTTACCGTGACCCTGATATCGCCCTTTTCAATTTTAGCAGTCCGCCACTCGACCGCGGCAGCTTTCTTCCTGCCAAGCAACATCCATAAGGCAATGGCAGCAACTACTACAACCACTACTCCGATAATCCAATAACTCTTTTTCATAATTAACCCTGTTTAATAAATTCTTATCTCGTCGTTCATCATTCAAATCTGATCTCCTTGCCCTGGTAAAAATCGAGGATCTTACTCTTGAAAATAAGGTCGTACTTTGCCTGGATCATGGTCGATTGCGATTGTGTATAACTGTTCTTCTGGATCAGGAAATCGGTGGCGTTCATGACTCCTACCGTGAATTTTGTTTCGGCGTTTTTGTACACCGCCTCAACGGCCGCCAACTGTACATTGGTGGCCTCATATTTCTTCGCCGCGGCCTTCAGGTCGGCATAGGTCTGCTCAACACTTTTCCGCAACACATTTTTGGTGTTCTGTTCGTTGAGTTGCGCGTTGATCACATTGATCTTTGCCCTTTCGATATTACTTTTAATCTGCCGGTTGCTGTAAATGGGAATGGAGAGTCCCAGATTGAACGACTGGCCGATGTTGTCCCAGATCTGTTCGAAAAATGGATACCCCTCCGGATTAACAGTTCCTTTGGTCCGGCTTGAAGCGTAATTGGTATTCAGGTTGGCGCCCATGGAGAGACGGGGCCAGTGTGCCCCTTCCGAAACCTTCAGCGCCATACGGGAAGCAGAAAGCTTCAGGGCAATGCCCGCGATCTGTGGCTGAACGGCCAGCGACTGCTGATAAATCTCCTCATTGGTGCGGGTGAGCACCGGAACCTGATCATTCATGGGAGGAACGGCCACATCAAACTGATCGGTCACCGGGATCTCCATCAGTTGCATCAGGGTGACCCTGGCCAGGTCGAGCTGATTGGTGGCGGTGATCACCGAAAGATTATCGGTTGCAAGCTGCGAACGGATCTGAAGGAGGTCGCTCTCAGGTGATTTGCCGGCGGAGACCAGCTTTTCGGTACGCTCCACCTGTGCCCGGGTCGCCTCCTCCTGACTCATCGCGGCAGCCAAAATCTCCCGGTAAAACAGTACCTGCAGATAACCGGTCGTAATGTTCAGGGTCACGTCATTCCGCGCTTTCTCAATATCGTACCGCCCTGCTTCGACATTTAGCCTGTTTTGCCGGATGGTGTTGGCGGTCTGAAGCCCGTTGAAAAGGTTGAAGGTGCCTGTAACCCCCAGATTGGTAGAATGGTACGCCTCTGTAACGAAGGTGTTCGTGGTGGGATCGATATTTTTTCCGAAATTTAACGCTTCCGACGCGCTCGCGCTGAATCCCGGTATCCGTGCAGCTTTCGATTGTTCAAGCGTAACTTTATTGAGTTCATTGGTCATCCGTGTCTGATTCACGGTGATGTTGCGCGCCAGAGCGGTATCAAGACACTGCTGAAAGGTCCAGACCCGGTTCTGGGCGCCTGCGATAAATGGCATAATCATCCAGAATAACATTGCAATCGTTCTCATTCTCATGGCTGTTCATTTAATAATTATCCCCTGTACCCTCCCGTAGAATCATCCCGGTCAACGCTGCTGCAGGGTCTGTTATGAAGATTCAGAAGGCTTCTCAATATTGACGAGCCTGAAAAGCTGTTCCCGGTAATTTTCACTGACCGGGATCTCTTTTCTGCCCACGGTCAGCATCTGTTTTTGTATGTAATCGATTTTGGGAAATGAAACAATGTAAGAACGGTGAACGCGGATGAACTGATTCGGGGGCAGCTTTTCCTCAATTGCTTTCATGCTCATCTGGGTGATCACCGGGCGGTCTTTGACATATATTTTGATGTAATCTTTTAGTCCTTCGATGTACTGAATATCTGAAAAGTTGATCTTAACGAGTTTGTAATCAGCTTTTACAAACAGGAATTCCTGGGTATTATCCGTTGATTTTGACGCATGCTGACCGGTTGTGTACGCTCTCAGTTCAAGATATTCGCGGACTTTATTCACGGCCTTCAGGAACCGTTCGAACGAATAAGGTTTCATCAGATAATCGATGACGTCGAGATCGAATCCCTCCTTCGCATAGGTGGTGTAAGCGGTCGTAAAAATCACCAGCGGTTTTTGGCGGAGGCTTTTCAACAGTTGAATTCCGGTAATATCGGGCATCTGGATGTCGAGAAACAACAGATCGACCTGATGCTGACGCAGCATTTCAATGGCTTCGATCGCGCTTTTACAGCGGCCGACAAGCTCCAGAAAAGGAACTTTCAGGATATTATCCTCCAGAAGGTCGAGCGCGGGTATCTCATCATCGATGGCTAAACAACGGATCATGTTCCCTGTTGCAGTTTTAATTCAACGAGATAGCGGTTGCCCGACTCCTGGATTTTGAGGCTGTGTGTCGCGGGATACAATAGTTCAAGACGTCGCATCACTTTTTTGAGGCTGGTTCCGGAACCTTTTTTTGAAGGAAGTTCGTGGAATTTCACAATAGTATTTTCGATTCGGAAGATCAGTTCATGATCCCGAACAACAAGGGAGATTATAATGTCGACGGGCTCCTGGTAACTTATGCCGTGTTTGAAAGCATTTTCAATAAAAGGGATAAGCAGTAACGGCTCAATGGTGTGCAGGTCGGGTTTCCCTTCAATGGTAAAGCTGATCTTCACCTGGTCGGGCAGCCGAAGTCGCTGCAGTTCGATATAACCCTTAAGATACTCCAGCTCTTTTTCCAAACTGACCCGTTCGTGCTCTGAATCCTCTAACATGTACCGCATGATGTCGGCCAGTTTTATGATGGCATCTTCGGTGTGGTCTGATTTCTTGCGGGCCAGCGAACAGATGTTGTTCAGGGTGTTGAATAAGAAATGCGGGTTGACCTGCGATTTCAAAAAGGCAAGCTCCGAAGCTAGTTTTTCGGCCTGCATCTCTTTTCGCTGTCGTTCGTTACGTAACCATTCCAGTGTGATCCTGATGGCGCTGCTCAACGCGAAAGCCAGAAAACAGGTGTACATCGGAAAGAAAAAGGAGGACCAGAATTTAAAAGGGAATTTCCACACAACCAAATCAATGTGGCGACTGATATAAACTCCAACCACATTTACCAGACAAATCACGATCAATCCGGCCAACAGGAGCAGGAAGTAAACAATCATTTTCTTTTTCAGAAAATACCTCGGGATCAGGAAAAGGTAGTTGTAATAGAAAAAAATGGCGACGATAGACGTAAGGAAAGAACCCATGATCAGGTAATTCCGTCGCATTACTTCCTTCTCAATAAATAATAAAGGCAATACGAAATAGGCCAGCCAGAGGAATATATGAATCCATACACTGTGTGACCTGAAATACCGTTGATCTGCCTTTTTCATGCTTCAGATTTCGGCGAAATTATTTATTTTTCAGGTATTGCATCCAACTTTATAGATATTTTTATATTATTTAACGATCATCGGGATTTTTTCACCGATGATCCGATTCCGGAAGTTCAAATTCTTTGTTATATTTGTCGCCTATGTTGAATCAGAAACTTCAGCAGCGGTTAATCCAGAAACTCTCACCCCAGCAGGTGCTTGTAATGCGTTTGTTGCAGGAGCCTGTTATGTCGCTTGAACAACGGATCAAGCAGGAACTTGAGGAGAACCCCGCGCTCGAGGAGGCCGCCCGGGAAGAGGAGGAGACGGAGGATATCGCCGAAGACCAGGCGCTTGAATCGATCGATTCGGAAGAGGACGAATTCCAGGAAAACGATCAGACCGTATCGGCCGAAGATGAATTCACCTTTGAAGATTACGTGGATGAGGATGAAATCCCGGAGTACAGGCTGGTGGCGGATAACCGAAGTCCGGATGAGCCAACCCGTGAATACCCTGTAGTTTCCGGCATCAGTTTTCAGGATTACCTGATTACCCAGATCGGGATGCACTCCTTTACCGATAAACAATATATCATCGCGACCACCATCATCGGAAATCTCGACGAATCGGGATACCTGCGGAGGGAGATCCCGGCATTATCCGACGACCTGGCCTTCAACCAGAATATTGAGGCCGGTGAACCGGAGATCCTCGAGGTTCTGAAAGTTGTTCAGACCTTCGATCCACCCGGCATCGCTGCCCGGAACCTTCAGGAATGTCTGCTCATTCAGCTGGAAAACAAAACCGAACGCTCCTATTCCATCGACCTGGCTACCATCATCATCAAATATTATTTTGATGAGTTCAGCAAAAAACATTACGAAAAGATCCAGCAAAAGGCCAATAGTTCTGCCGAAGAACTTCGCGAAGCCATGGAGGAGATTCAGAAACTGAATCCAAAACCCGGCGGAACCATTGCTGAAGTGTCGCGCGACAGTCATTACATTATTCCCGACTTCTTTATTACCAACCTCAACGGGGAACTTGAACTCACCCTGAATACCCGCAACACACCGGAACTTTCGCTGAACCGCGATTATATCAGCATGCTTCATGAATACGGATCTGCAAAAAGGAAATTTCCGGAAAAAGATGCCCTTGCCTTCATCAGGCAAAAGTTGGACTCGGCCCGCAGTTTCATCGAAGCCATCAAACAACGGCAGGAAACCCTTTACATCACCATGAAAGCCATCATGGAATACCAGCGCGAATATTTCCTTACCGGCGACGAAACCCGGCTGCGCCCCATGATCCTGAAAGATATCGCCTCGGTGGTCGGACTTGACGTTTCTACCATTTCAAGGGTGGCCAACAGCAAATATGTTCAGACCTCCTTCGGAACGTTGTTGCTAAAAACCTTCTTCAGCGAGACCATGTTCAATACCGACGGCGAGGAGATCTCCACCCGGGAGATCAAAAAAATTCTGGCCGACACCGTCACAGCCGAAGACAAAAACCGGCCGCTCACCGACGACGAAATCGTGGATTTATTGAAGGAAAAGGGTTATAACATTGCCCGGCGTACCGTGTCCAAGTACCGCAAACAACTCAAGATCCCCGTTGCCCGCCTCCGCAAAGAACTATAACCTACAACCCTCTATGGAATATAAAATTGCCAGAGGATTCTCCGTATTGCTGCATCCTTTGCTGATCCCCGTTTACCTGCTGACCTACCTGCTTTTTTTCCGTTTTTACCTGATCCTCTCCTTACCCGCGGGCTTTAAATGGACCCTGCTGGCGCTGGTCGGTTTCACCACCCTTTTGATGCCCCTCCTTTTTACCTGGATCTTTCAACGCCTCCGACTGATATCCTCCGTTTCCCGCCTGGGAAGAGAGGAACGGGTATTCCCGCTCCTTGCCGTGGCCGTTTTTTATTACATCACCTTTTACCTGCTGAAGGGAATCCATTTCTCTGCTATTTTCAGCTTCTACATGCTCGATCTGACCATCCTGGCCATTCTTACCCTGATCATATCTTTTTACCGGAAGATCAGTATCTATCTGATCGCAATAGGAAGTATTACCGGGCTTTTTGCAGGCTTTTCGGTGAAATACGGCGTCAACCTGAACCCGGAGATCCTGGTTTCGGTATTCGCCGCGGGACTGGCCGGTTTTGCACGACTGGCCGCCACCGACCACAAACCCTCCGAAATCTACTGGGGTTATGCCCTGGGCGCCACCGTCACCGCTTTGCTGGCAAACCTGGTGTAAACCGACAAATCAATTTCAATTTACGATTGGCTCCGCCGAACTCCGCTTCGCTCCGGTTGCCAGGATTTACGATTTACGAATTATTTGTTTCGCTATTTCGCTTTTTATAATGCGTGACCTCGATGGTGGACTAAAAGGGCATCAGGATAAATCCGACAGAAATCGGGTACATATCGGGCCCTTTCCCGTTGGTGAACACCCGTGAAAGGGAGTACCACGCATTCAGGCTGAACCATTTGTACCCGACCCGCAGGGTGGGCCCATAGGAGAATCGCTCAATATTTTTGATATTCTGAACGCTGTATTTCAGGGTGGTATTGGTCTTGAAAAGATAATCATCCCCTACATATTTTGAATGGGCGTAGATCATGTATCCCACTTTGAAGCCGACGGCTACCGATACTTTGCTGCGGGTCTTCACCCTGAACTCAATGGGAAGTTCCAGGTACGGAAGGGTGAGTTTGCTCCGTTTGTACCCCAGCGAATCGGGTATGGGCTTGAACTGCAGGGAGTCGTCGCTGCCCTGAAACATGTAATTCCAGTAAAGATTGTGAACGTTGATCCCCAGCCCGACGGCAAAACTGAAGTTGCTTTTCCCGAATGGCAGATTATAGGTGGCGAAAACATTAAACCCCTGATTAATGGTACGGGTCTTCATTCCTTCGGGCACCTGCAACCAGATGTCGCTGAACATACCTACACCGATGCTGATCTTTTTCTTGGTGGTTTCATTGACCACCTGCGTGGCGCCCCTGAAGGGCACAAGAACCGACATCATCAACATGAGCGCCGCAACCGGAAGACCTTTTTGAATTATCTTTTTCATCTGTAAACTATTTGTTTTTTCTTGCCAGATAAAACACCCGTGAACCTTATTTTTCCTGCAGTCAGTGCCCGGATTGTCACGGGTATTTCGTCATGATTTTTATATTGATGTTGATTTCTTTTTACCGGGTCTGAAAAATTTCCTCCCTGTAAAGGTATTATCCTTCTGTTAACGAAACGAAAAACCGTAAAAAAAATTGGGTCAACCCCATAACTTTTCAGGGTACACGCCCCGACTGACCAGTTCCCGGATGCTCCGGACCACCCGGGGCCGGTCATCCCGGTAGGTCATACCAAACCATTTATCATCGGAACCCAGTACTTTAACCGTTGCTTTCCCCCCTTGGATCAGTTGATTGACCACCCCGGGAATATAAAACTCGGCCTTGATATCCTGTGAATTGCGCTGGATAAAGGTTTCAAATTCCGCCTTCAGAAATCCGAAGAAAGAGGGCGTGAAACCCCAGAAATTCATCGAAACCAAACTGTTTTCCGGTATGTCGTTCCACTGCCCCTTGTCGTCCTTCCAGGCAATCCGGTCGGGTAAACGCTCAATATGCGTGCGTTCCACCACTTCCCGTAAAAACGAATCCCGGCTGGTCTGACAAACGCCGCGCGACACGGCGCCGAATTCCGAGAGGGTGTTCGCTACGGGATAACCGACCATGCAATAGTCGTTGGCCCGGGCCGGTGTCCAGTCGCGGTAATAATCTGCCAAGACCCGAAACGCGCCGTGTCCGTAAAAATCATCGGCATTGATGACCGCAAAAGGGCCGTCGATCTTTCCATCGGCCATCATGACGGCATGGCCGGTACCCCAGGGTTTGTTCCGGTTATCCGGGATTCTGACCCCTTCGGGCACCATCCAGGTCTCCTGAAAAACATAATCAACCTGGACCTGTTCCTTGAGCCGTTCCACAAAGAACTCCTTGAATTCCGATTCAATCTGCTCCTTGATGATGAAGATGACACGTCCGAACCCGGCGCGAAGGGCATCATAAATGGAGTAATCGATGATGGTTTCGCCGGATGGTCCGATGGGATCGAGCTGTTTCAGTCCGCCGTAACGGCTTCCGATGCCGGCTGCAAGGATCAGTAAGGTTGGTTTCATGTGTGGTTATTTATTCCATGACCGGATTTTGTGCCCTGCAAATGCAAAATAAAAGATGAAAAGATAACAGGGAATGGTGATCCAATAAGAAAGATGCGGCGTAGAAATATCGACAAGATATCCATAGAGCAACGGGATCAGGGCGCCGCCGGCAATTCCCATGATCAGCAGGGAGGATCCGATCTTGGTGAACCGGCCCAACCCGTCGATGGCCAGCGGCCAGATAGCCGGCCACATCACCGCGTTTGACAATCCCAGCAACGCGATGAAAAAGACCGAAAGATCAAAGGGAAGCGAGAGGGCGCCGATCATCAGGGTTCCGCCGACCTGCATGCCGGCAGTCACAATGGCCAGGAGGCTGAACACGATACCTGAAACTGCTGAAATCATCAGCGATTGCTCCTGTTTCAGGTACTTCGGAATGGTAATGATCCCGATGATATATCCGATGACCATGGCTGCCAGGGTATAGGAGGCAAAATATTTGGCCGATTCGAAGGGAAATCCCTGTGATTTTCCGTAATTGATGATGGTGTCGACGGCAACCACTTCGACTCCCACATAAACAAAGATCGCAACAACTCCCAACACCAGTTGTGGGAAATCAAAAATGCTCTTTTTCCCGGTGTTCGCGGCCGACGTGGAGGCATCCTCCGTATCGGTGTCGAGATCGGGCAGCGGGGAGTAACGGAGCAGAATGGCCAGTACCACCAAAACCACGGCCATGACGACATAGGGCACGATGATCCTTCCGGCCAGCGCATTCAACGCGGTGGTCCGGACTACCGCATCCATCGATTCAAGTATTGTTTTGTCAAACTGATCCATCCCTTTCAAAACGATGGTCCCCAGGATGATCGGACTGATAACCCCCGCGATCTTGTTGCAGATTCCCATGATGCTGATCCTTTTCGCGGCGCTTTCGATCGGACCGAGGATGGTGACATAGGGGTTGGAAGCAGTTTGCAGCACAGCCAGTCCGGTGCCCTGGATGAATAACCCTGTCAGAAACAATCCGAACATCCTCGAATAGGCCGCGGGAATGAAGATCAACGCACCCAGGGCCATCAGGATCAGTCCCAGCGACATGCCGTTTTTAAAGCCCAGTTTGTGAAGCACCCACGAAGAGGGGATCGCCATGACAAAATAGGAGATGTAAAACGCGAAGGCTACAAAATAGGATTCAAAATTGTTCTTTTCGCAGGCGATCTTCAGAAACGGGATCAGCACCGAATTGAGCCAGGTGACAAATCCGAAGATGAAGAAAAAAATACCGATGATGGAGATCGAAATGAAATAACTGCTGTTCTTCTGCCGGTTTTCCCGGGCGATTAGCGGATTCGTCATGGCCTGATTTTCAGAAAAAGGATGAAAGCAGCGGCAAAAATAACGGATTTTTTCTGTGATATGTTATTTTATAATACATTTGTCATGAATACTTTGAAGCCGTCAGCCGGTCATCTTCAAACAGCCCCAGGGCGAAAAGTCATGCATCATGGATAGTCATCAGGAAAAATTCAACATTTTAATTGTCGACGACAGGAAAGAGAATCTGATCACCCTCGAGAGCATCATTCAGAATGAAGAATTGAACATTATCAAGGCTTTATCAGGAAATGAAGCCCTGGCGCTGATGCTCGAGTACGAAATTTCACTGGTTCTCCTTGATGTGAACATGCCGGGTATGGATGGTTTTGAAACGGCCGAATTGATGCGGGGAAGCGAACGTACCAAAAGCATTCCCATCATCTTCATCACGGCCACCTACCGGCAACCCAAGCAGATCTTCAGGGGTTATGAAACAGGGGCTGTCGACTATCTGTACAAACCGCTCGACCGCAAGATCCTGCAGAATAAGATCAAAGCCTATATCGAGTTTTTCAAGCAGAAGCACGCCCTTCAGGTAACCACCAAGCAGTTGCAGCGGACCATCGATGAGCTCGACCAGGCCAAACGGATTGCTGAGGAGGCGACCATCGCGAAAAGTTCTTTCCTGGCCAGCATGAGCCACGAGATCCGCACGCCGCTCAACGGCATCATCGGAATGACCGATCTGATCCTGATGGATGAAGATATTCCCCAGACCTATTATGAACATCTCATCGATATAAAACAAAGCAGCGAATCGCTGCTCGAAATCATCAACGAAATACTTGACATCTCCAAGATCGAAGCCGATAAGCTGGAAATCGAACAGATCCGGTTCTCCCTTCGCGAAATGCTTGAAAAGGTGATCCGGCTACTCGCTGTGAAGACATTTCAGAAGAAACTTGAATTTCTTTGCATTCATGAGCCCGACCTGCCCGATACCTATCTTGGCGACCCGACCCGAATCCGTCAGGTGCTGGTAAACCTGATCGGAAATGCCATTAAATTCACCGATGATGGGACTATTTCCCTTTCGATCGAATTGGTAAAAAAAGATGCGGACCGAATCTGGCTGAAATTTCAGGTTTCGGATACCGGTATCGGGATTCCTGAAAGCAAGATCAGCAGGCTTTTTGAATCGTACCGTCAGGCCGATAATTCGACCACCCGGACTTACGGCGGTACCGGTCTCGGCCTCACTATTTCGCGCCGGTTGGTCGAGATGATGGGTGGTGAACTTGGAGTGCAGAGCGAGTTGGGAAAGGGCAGCACCTTCTACTTCACCATCCCGCTTGAACCCGTTATTTCCGACAACCAGTCCTGGAACCTGAAGCTTCCCCCTGCCCTGAAATCTCTTGAGGTACTGGTTATTGAGGGGCACCAGCAACACGCTTTACTTTTGGGACGTTTTTTAAAATCCTGGAACATTCCGACCACCATCGTCTCTTCTACCGAAGATGCACTGGAGGCGATCAGCGGACCGGCGTCGAAAAAATTCGGGATCATATTCATCGACCAGCTCCTGCAGTCGCAACAGGGACAATCACTGATCAGCCGGATCAACCAGAACCTTTTACCGAATGATTCGACCCGGCTGGTCGTCCTTACCGAAGATAAATCCATTCATTCCATGCGCATGATCCGGGATGCCGGCATCCGGTTCCACCTGTTCAAACCCGTCCTTCAGACAGAACTTTTAGAGGTGATCCATCAGATCTACAGCAACGAATTTAACCTGCCACTCCCCGACCAGACAAAAATAAGGGAAAGTCATCATCCGGCCTCCGACCATAAACCAAACATTCTGCTGGCTGAAGATCAGTTGATTAACCAGAAGATCGTGGTTCAGCTCCTGGCTAAAAAAGGATGCATGGTTACCACAGCGGTCAATGGCCTGGAGGCATTTCAAAGGGCACATGAAAATAAATATGACCTGATCTTTATGGATGTCATGATGCCCGAAATGGACGGCTTCGAAGCCACACGGAAAATCCGTAATGATGACTCGGGAAAGAACCCCGCCACCCCCATCATTGCACTGACCGCAAACGCGATGAAAGGGGACCGTGAAAAATGCCTTGATTCGGGGATGGATGATTATATTTCGAAACCCCTTCACCCGGAAGATATTTTTAAGACCATCGAGAAATATTGTTTCTGAAAATTCGTCGTCCCTAATATGTCCATCGTGAACGCCTGGAAAAAGTTAATCCGATCGGTATCGGAATTCGATTACCGCACCTTGAAAAACATGGGAATCGGTAAGGCAATGCTCCTCTGGTTCCTGGTCATTTCATTGGTTCCGCTGGCCACGCTGAGCTTTATCAATTTTCTTTACTATTATCAGGGGTTAAATGTAATGGCAAAGAAATCGCTCTTCACTACTTCACAGCTCCGGATGAACTATCTGAACAACTATTTTCAGGATATCGCCGATTTCGTCAACGATGTGGCAGACGACAACCGGACCCTTTCACAATTTGAAGGATTGCAGCGGGATTATGCCAAATCGGGTAAAACCAGCAAACTCCCCGATACGCGCAATTGGGAAACCTTGTCGGAAGAACTCCGGCAGACCTTCCTTAAAACGTATCGTCCCGAAGGCATCCGGAATATCTATTTCATCAACATCAAGGGCCGGATCCTGTTCGAGCTTTATGAGGATTCCGATCTGGGAGCAGACCTCTTTACCGGAGAACTGGGATCCACCGCATTCGGGAAGACCTGTTCCCGCATCCTGGTCACAGAAAAACCGATGTTCTCCGACCTGGAATACTATCCCCCCGTCAACAACGAACTATGCGGATTCCTGGGACAGCCGGTTTACGACAGCAAGCGGGAAAAACTGGGTGTGATCGCCATCAGTATGACCCCCGAAAAAATCAACAAAATCCTCCAATTCGGAATAGGATTCGGCAGTACCGGCCACGTGTACCTGATCGGGGTCGACCTGAAACTAAGGTCTGCAAGCAAAGTGAGCGAACGATCGAAAATTCTGACTTCCAGTGAAGAAAATGAGAAGACCCGGACCTGGCAGAGTGTTAAAGTAAACAACATCACCCTTGCTCCCGACGGTAAGACCATCACCGAAGAAGTCAGCATTTACAAGAACTCAAAGGGAACGGTTGTGATGGGTCTATACCGGAATATCGACATCCTTGAAAAGTACGGGGTTAACTGGGCATTGGTGGAAGAGATCGATCAGGATGAAGCCCACATGGTTGCCAGGGAACTCTCTTCGTTTGCAAAAATCTCACTCATTATCACCACCATCATGGTGCTGATCATCTCAACCTTTGTTACAAGGCGTTTCGTGGGTCCCATCAAGAAGATTTCGGAATGGGCCAAACAGGTTGCCCATGGAGAGCTGATCCTTCGCGACATCCGCGTGGCAAACAATGAAGTAGGAGAGATGAAGGACACCTTCAACTGGCTGGTGCACTCCCTCCGCTCATTTTCCGACGTAAGTCAATCGGTCGCTCTGGGTGATTACAGTAAAACCGTCACGGTGCGCAGCGATAAGGATGTCATGGCCATCTCGATGAATCAGATGGTCGACAGCTTCAAAAATGTCGTCAAACAGGCACGTTCCATCGCCAGTGGCGATTACTCCACCAACGTCATGCCCCGCAGCGAACACGACACCCTGGGCATTGCCCTTTATGAAATGACCATGAAGCTTCGCGAAGCTTCCATTGAGATCATGAACCAGGACTGGCTCAAAACGGGGATCAACGAACTTGGACTAAAAATCCGCGGTGAAAAAAGCATCACCGATCTTTCCGAAGAGATCATCACCTTCCTGTCCCATTACCTGAATGCCCAGATCGGGTTCGTTTACCTTCTTAACGACAGCAGGATGCTGGCAGTTGCATCCACGTTTGCCTATTCCCTCGAGAAAGCCCGGGAAAAAAACCTCGCGATCGGTGAAGGATTGATCGGACAATCGGCCAGGGAACATAAAACGATCACCTTTTTTGCAACGGAACACCCTGCGCCGGAGGTGAACATTGGCCCCGAAAAGGTCCGACCCCAACATTTTATCATCAGTCCGGTTTTGTTTGAAGGACAATTGATCGGAGTGATCGAACTGGGTTCCTTTGAACCGTTCGACACCCAAAAACAAATCTTCCTTGAGGTGTCGATCGACAACATCGCGGTCGCCATCAACACGGCCCGGTCGCGTGAAAGGGTTCAGGAACTGTTGTCAAAAACACAGGAGCAGGCCAAAGAGCTCGTCATGCAAAAGGAGGAACTCCGGCAAATAAACCAGGAACTGGAAGAACAGACCAAAGCGCTGAGGCTCTCTGAAGAAAACCTGCAGCATCAGCAGGAAGAACTCCGGGTTATTAACGAAGAACTCGAAGAGCGGTCGAAAGTACTGGAGCTGCAGCGCGATGACATCCGGAAGAAGAATGAGGCGCTCCTCGATGCTCAGCAGGAGATCAGGCAAAAAGCCGAAGCGCTGGAGATTGCCAGCCGGTACAAATCCGAATTTCTGGCCAATATGTCGCATGAACTGCGGACTCCGCTGAACAGCATTCTGGTTCTTTCAGAACTGTTGGCCTCAAACAAGAATCAGGTCATGACTGCTGATGAAGTTGAATATGCCAATGTTATCAATGCCTCGGGTAAGGATCTGCTGGAGCTGATCAATGATATTCTCGATCTTTCAAAGGTGGAAGCAGGCAAGACTGAGATTGAAGTTGAAGAGATGAATCTGGAAGAACTTCAGGAACATGTTCAACGCACCTTCTCGCACATAACAAATAAAAAGGGCATCTCACTCAAAACGGTTATCGATCCCGGCCTTCCCGATTATATCATGACCGACACGCAAAAGGTCATGCAGATCATCAAGAACCTGATGTCGAATGCTATTAAATTCACCGAAAAAGGGGGTGTGGTTCTCAGGATCGGCATGCCCGACCCCAAGACCAGCTTTTCCAATGCAGCCCTGAATCCCACGAATACCATTGCCATCCGGGTTTCTGATACCGGGATCGGAATCTCGGAAGAGAAGTCAAAAGTAATCTTTGAAGCATTCCAGCAGGCCGATGGCACGATCAGCCGAAAATTCGGGGGCACCGGGCTGGGCCTTACTATCTCCCGAAGCCTTGCACGGTTACTGGGCGGAGAGATACACCTCGAAAGCAGGGAACATAAAGGATCTACCTTCACCCTCCTGCTGCCGGTAAATATTATAGATTTCCGATCTCCCTCCGACCAGGTTTACCCCGTAGTCAGAAAAGAGAGCCCCGACAAAAAGATTGAAGCAGAACCCGAAGAACCCCTTATGGTTACCCGGCAGCCTGAGGCCGGTGAAGAACATACCTCCTCCAGTTTTCTGCCCGATATGGTATTTGAGAACAAAAAGATCCTTATTTGCGACGACGATATGCGCAATGTTTTTGTCTTATCCAAGATCCTGGAAGAAAAAAAGGTACAAATCCTTATCGGTAAAAACGGCCGCGAAGGGATTGAGAAACTGATGGCCCATCCCGACACCAACCTTGTACTGATGGACATCATGATGCCTGAGGTCGACGGGTACACCGCCATGCGAGAGATCAGAAAAGACCAACGTTTCCAGAATCTGCCTATTATTGCGGTAACCGCCAAAGCGATGAAAGGCGACCGCGAAAAATGCATTGAGGCGGGAGCCAGCGACTACCTGTCAAAACCGGTGCAAACCGAAAAATTACTAACCCTCCTGAGGGTCTGGCTGCATAAATAAGGATGATCTAAGATTGTTCAGCGGTGTTTTCGTCCGACAGGTGCACATTGGAATCCATATCTGCTCCGGGAAGCGTATCAACCCCGCTGCGGAATGTTTTTTTATGTTTGATCATTTTCCCTTCCGCAATAAAATAAACCGATTCGGCGATGTTTGTCGAATACCCGGCAATCCGCTCAATCTGGGTCAGAACGATCAGCAAATGGGTCGCGACCATGATCACCTCACTCTTGTGCATCATTTCGTCAAAAATCCGGGTTGAGATCGCCTGTGCCTTGTCTTCGATCAGATTGGCCATTTGAAAAATGTCCCTGACAAAAACCGGGTTCCGGTTACCGATCAGCGTATTGACATCCCGGACGATCATGTCGGCCATTCCTGCCAGTTCATCCATATGCAAAGTGCCGGTGATTTCGCGGTACTCGCTGATCCCTTCTACCTTTGAAGCAATGTTCACTGCCTGGTCTCCCATGCGTTCCAGGTCGTTGTTCATTTTCAGCGCAGCCATGATCAATCGCAGATCCGTGGCAACCGGTTGCGTCAGTGCAAAGATCCGTTGACAAAGTTTATCGATTTTCACATCAAGCCGGTCGACCTTGTTGTCATTTTCGATCACGGTGCGGGCCAGGTCCAGATCACAGTTCAACAATGCCTCCAGCGCGTTGTGAACCTGTAAGGAGACCAGGTTTCCCATTTTTATCAACCGCTTGTTCAGCTTATCCAGTTCCTGTTCAAAATGCCGTTCCATGTGTAAGACGTGTTAAATTTATAATTCAGGTATTATGCAATAGCGAATAGGATTTATCCAAATCTTCCCGTTATGTAATCCTCGGTCTGTTTCTTATCGGGCGTGGTGAAAATTTTCCTGGTTTTCCCGTGTTCGATCAGTTCTCCGAGATAAAAAAAGGCGGTATAGTCGCTTACCCGGGCAGCCTGTTGCATGTTATGGGTCACGATAACGATGGTATAATTCCGTTTCAGCTCGAAAATCAGCTCCTCAATTTTGGCAGTTGAAATGGGATCAAGGGCGCTTGCCGGTTCATCCATCAGGATGATTTCAGGCTCTACGGCAAGGGTACGTGCAATGCACATTCGTTGTTGTTGTCCCCCGGAAAGCCCGAGCGCTGAATCGTGAAGCCGGTCTTTAACCTCTTCCCAGATAAATGCTTTTTTCAGGGATGTTTCAACAATATCCTGAAGCTCCGACCGGTTGTTGATCCCGTTGATCCGGGGTCCGTAAGCGACATTTTCGAAGATCGATTTCGCAAAGGGGTTGGACTTTTGGAATACCATCCCGATCTTTTTCCTGAGGTTGACCACATCGATCTGTTTATCATAGATATTCACCCCGTCGATCATCACTTCGCCCGTGATACTTACATTGGGGATCAGATCATTCATCCGGTTCAGGGTTCGTAAAAAGGTCGACTTTCCGCAACCCGACGGACCGATAAATGCAGTTACCTCTTTTTCAGGAATATCCATGGAAATGGAGTTCAACGCCATTTTTTCACCGTAAAAAAGCGTCAGATCCTGGGTCCTGATTTTAAATTCTTTCATTTACACATTTGGGATTTGATTATTTTGCCCTCCTTTTTCTGATTCCTGAACGGATAATGACGGCTGTAAAGTTAAGTACAAAGGTCAGTAACAACAGTACCATGGTGGTCGCAAACTGAATGGGCAGGGTTTGATCGACGTTTGATGACTGGGTCGACAGGATATAAATATGATACCCCAGATTCATGAACTGATCGCTGAGCGAAGCAGGTAGTGTAGCAAGATAGTAAGCGGCTCCCGTGAACAGGATCGGCGCAACTTCACCGGCACCGCGGCTGACAGCCAGGATGGTACCCGTCAGGATCCCGGAAAAAGAACCCGGGATCACGATGTTCCTGATGGTTTGCCATTTGGTGGCTCCCAGGGCAAGGCTGGCTTCACGCAACTCCCGGGGAACGGCACGGATGGCCTCTTCGACAGAAACAATAACCACGGGCAGCGTCAACAGGGCCATGGTCAGGCTTGCCCAGAGTATATTGGGTTGCCCCCATTTCAGCTCCCCACCCAAAAAAACGGTGTCCATCCCTGTACCTACGAACCTGATGAAAAATCCCAGGCCGAACAGGCCGAAAATAATGGAAGGTACGGTCGCAAGCGTCCTTACGGCGAACCGGATGGTCTGCGCCAGCACCGATTTTTCACCCGCGTACTCTGTCAGATAGATGGCCGTAAGCGTTCCAAAAGGCACTGCGGCAACCGACATGATGAGAACCAACATGGCGGTGCCGTAAATCGCGGGGAATATTCCCCCCTTTAACATTCCGTCCTCAGGAAATGCAGTCAGGAATTCCCAGGAAAAAGTCTCTTTTCCTCCCAGTATGATCACAACAAGAATAAGGATGATAATTGCGATGATCAGGAATGCCGATACGCCTGTAGCCCCTGTAAAAATCCCTCCGATTATACGTTTTCTGTTCCCCTTTTTCATTACGATTTTCCCTGAAAACGTTTGACTAATTTTCCTTTGATATAAAATTCGGCCAATGCATTAAGTCCGAACGTAAAAATGAAGAGTAATGAGCCGATCAGAAAAAGTACACTGTAATGGGTGTCGCCAAAAACCACCTCAGCCATTTCAGCGCCAATGGTCGCCGCGAGGGTCCTGACCGATTCAAAGGGATTGGCTGAGGTCATTGCGGCATTTCCGGTTGCCATCAAAGCGATCATGGTTTCACCGAACACGCGGCCGATCCCGAGAAGAATCGCGGCAAAGATTCCGGGCGTTGCTGCCGGCAAGGTGACAAACAGGGCCGTTTGCCATTTCGTGGCGCCCAGCGCCAGGCTCGCCTCCTTGTACGATGCCGGTATCGCGGTCAATGCATCTTCGGTGATCGTGTAAATGATCGGAATGGCAGCAAGCGCCATCGCAATACCACCCACAAATGCATTTAACCTGCTTTCATATCCAAAGATTCCCTGGAAAAAACTGGCCATTACCATCAGTGCAAAAAAACCTATGACCACCGATGGAAAACCAGCCAACAGCTCAATGGCAGGCTTTATAATCTCTCTGAGCCAGTTTGGTGCAAAGGCAGCTGTGAATAATGCAGCCAGAATTGCTATGGGCGCTGCAAAAAGTATCGCGAGAAGGGTAATCTTCAGCGTTCCGACAAATAACGGTATCAGCCCGTACCGCGGATGATCCGATACCGGAAGCCAATCTTTTCCCACAAGACTTTTCAATACAGCGACTTCATGTTCGCTGCCTGCCGCGTTTTCGGTACTGCTGACTTCTCCGGTATCCTGCAATCCGGATTCCGTAACTCCGTATTGTTCCTGCCCGTTGGCATTTACAATAACCGTTGAATCCACACCATACTGCTCCTGTCCCTGATCATTCAGGATCACGGAGGAATCAACCCCATATTGTTCCTGGACCATTGTCGTGGCCGGTTGTGATTCGCCAGCAGTCTGCGATTTAAAAATCGGCATGGTCTCACGAAAAACAAAGAAAAAGATCAGAATAATAATAGCAATCGAAAGAAATGCGACCGAAGTAATGATCTTTTCCGAAAGAAATTCAGAGATGCGGAATTTCTTTTTCAGGGATTCTTTGGTGAAAACAAACTTTTTCTTTTCTGTGTTCTGATTCATTCCGGTTTATTAACGGTGGCTGGCGACACTGAACAGGACCTTGTCACCAGCCACCGGATTCACATTTACTAACAATCTATCTGACGGGAAAATAACCTACCGATGAAACTATTTTTTGTCCTTCGGGACTCAGAATCCAGTCAATATAGGCCTTGATATCGCCAGTCGGGCGATTTTTAAGATACATATACAAATAACGGGTTATCGGGTACTGATTGGCTTTCACGGTTTCGGGAGTCGCCACATAGGCAGGACTTTTTTCGTCCTTCTTCACCGCGCAGTGTTTCACGCCGGAAGCATATGCGGCACCACCATAACCAATTCCCGACTTGTCCTTCGATACAGCATTTACCACCGCTGCGGTTCCCGGAAGGGTTTGACAACTTGCCGCATAATCTCCTTTCACCACATTGTCCTTAAAAAAAACATAGGTTCCTGAGCTGTTTTCACGACCATACAGTTTAATGGTCATATCCGGTCCGCCAACCTCTTTCCAGTTGGTTATCTTTCCGGAATAGATGCCACTCAATTGCTTGATCGACAACTCATTTACAGGATTGGATTCGTGCAGAAAGATGGTTATGCCATCCTTAGCACACGGGATCTCGACACCCAGGCTGGCATAACGGTCTTTCAACTTATCCATTTCCGATCGTTTCATCGGCCTGCTGGAGTTGCAGATATCTGTCGATCCGTTGATCAGGGCTGCAATCCCGGTTCCCGATCCGCCTCCGGTTACCTGTATTACGGCTTCGGGATGTGCCTTCATGTACAGCTCCGCCCATTTCTGGGCAAGAATGACCATGGTATCGGAACCTTTAACGGTAATTTTCTTCGGTACCGGCATGAACGCGGCTCCTATCATAACGATCAGCGCCAGCGCTGCAATCGTCCAAACTTTGTTAATTCTTTTCATATGTTAATAATTTTATATTTAATGTGCTCATATTTCTTCTTTTCGGGCCACATTGAATATCCATTGTTATCATTCGCGATTTGCATGAACCTGGTTCCTATGGATATTTCATTTGAAATTTATTGATTGATTGAATTTAAAACTTCACCTGCATTCTTACCGTAAGTACATTCTGTTTGATCCAATTGCTGTAATCGTAGATACCCGTAACATCGTTTACCTTGTAGCTCGAGGTTACATTGCCGTTACCATTGGCATCCCGGGTTCCGCTCTTGCGGTTAACCGGGATCTCATAGGCGATCATAAATTTTATATAATCGTCGAAGAAATAGGTGTAACCAAAGGTCCAGGTACTGTATGTAATATCAGCAGTGCCGCTTTTGAGCAGGTTGTTTACCACAGTCTTTGTCTGGGCATTGGTGGCTATCACGGGATCGCTTCCGGCATAGTTATATTTGTTTTCCGTTTTGGAGCTGCTTTCATCCCATTTCGCGGTTCCGATCTGGTCGGCAGCCAGTTTTGTGTTGGGATTATATTGGTCGAAACGCACTGCAATCTGATGGCGTTTCCCGATATTTTTAATCAGATAGATGTAATAGCCGCTGAAATTTCTCGTGATGGCCGGACGTGCAGTGTTTGTCTTGGTTGTAAGGGTAGTCAGGGTCAGGGTATCGTTTTTCAGTGCAGAGGTCATCGGGCTGACCACCGTGGAGGTGGCATAGTATCCCGGGGTGGAATTGACACCGAATATATACTCGCCCTTGAGTGCAAGTCCGCCCAGAACATCCAGATACAACTGTCCTTCAAAACCAAGCCAGTTTCTTTTCAGGGTTTCACCGATATTATCAATTTTTTTATTGTAGGTATAATCTGAATTGATGGCATCATAAGCGTTGGCCTTTATTTTGCCATAGTACCCATGTGCGCCGATCGTTAATCCGCCGATATTTCCCAATTTGAATGCGTAGGTAACGCGGCCCATGAAATCCTTTGCATTATCGAAATCATTGTTCGTAGGATTGATGCTGTTTCCCGAAGCATCAGTAATGGTCAGACCATCATTGCCATTGAATAAAGCTAATTGTACCTTCAGGGGTAACTTCGGGGGAGCGATCTCAAGTTTAGCCCCGATCGCGCGTTCTCCAGGGTAAAGAGCCCGGATCACCCGTGAGCGTTCCGGAACTTCACGACTGCTTGAAGAGTACTCGACCTCATAATTGGGTCGGTTAAACTGGCCAACCCACAATGAAAAAGTTTTCAGCCAGGGGTCATTGGCCTGTGCATAGGCATCCTTTAAAGTGACGCTGCCGGGCAGAAAATCGGGCTGCACAACAAAAACCACCCCATTTACGGGTTCATAGGTGAATTTTACACGGGCCCTCCGTACCTGGAACAGATTTCCCGGATAGGAGCTGGCTGCTTCATTATGCAGCCATTGGGCCTGTATATATCCCGAAACTTTAATCCTCGTAAGTTTTGTGAGATCGGCTTCTGCCGTTGCCAGTCGTTCTTCAACTCCGCTGATAACATCCCGGATGGTGGTTACCTTCTCTTTCAGGGTGTCCTGCTCTTTTTTAAGATCTTCGACTTTTGTCTGTGCAAACAGGGAGTTGGCTTGAAAGAATGACATCATCATACCAATGAAAACAATCAGAATAGAAATTTGTCTCATAATGTTCCGTTTTTATTTGCAGCAAAAGTATTTCGTATGGGAGGGTCCCGTGTTAACGATTTATTACCAAATGATTAAATAATTGTTAACGGATCCCGCCACAGGGATCTTTTCCGGAATCGTACGGGAGGTTATCGTGTATGCGAACCATCGGACAACCTGGTCAGTGCCGGATGAAAATTATCGAACAGGGAACCTATCGGGAATCAGACTGGAATTCAATGTTAAAAGAAGCGCCGGAATTATTGGATATCTGTAGCCTGGCTTCAATCTGTCGGCATAGAAGGTGAATGATCTGCAATCCCATGGTGCCAATCTGTTCGCCCAGGAAAGCTTCCGGAATACCCGGGCCATTGTCATGAATATTGAGATGGCATCGGGAAGCGGCTGTATCATTTTTAAACAAGATCCATAGGGCTCCCTGGGAACCCTCAGGAAATGCGTGCTTGAAAACATTACTGACAATCTCATTGACGATCAAACCGATCGGAATCATGATCTCAATATTCATGGTGGCATCATCAGCTTCGAAATGAATTTCCACGTCCCTGTTTCTGTAAGCGCCGGTAATCACCGAAACCACCGACCGTAAATATTCAGGAACGGAAATATTTTCAAAATCCTTCGACCGGTAGAGCATTTCATGCACCAGCGCCATGGTCCTGATCCGTAACTGAAGATTTACCAATGAACGCTTCAACTCCTCATTCTGTGTCTGGCTCATCTGCATGCTGATCAGGCTGACCAGGATGGCAAAATTATTCTTCACCCGATGGTGTATCTCCTTGAGGAGGTTTTCAGTCTGTTTGGTGTTTTCTATAAATTCCATTTCCTTGATTTTTCGTTCCTCGATATCGCGTGTAACAGCCACCATTCCCCTGTACTTCCCTTCATCGGTTTCATAAAGCGGATTTAAAACCGACTCCACCCATGCAATTGAACCATCCTTCCTGATCACCCGGAAGGTAAATTGCATGGGTTGCCGGGTTGCAACCATCTCTTCAAACATCGCCTCTGCATCCTTATAGTGATCCGGATGGATCAGGTCATAGGGAGATTTATTCAATATCTCATCCGGGTTGTATCCACAAACCGATTTGGATGAAGGAGAGGCGAAAATCCGCTTTTTACCGGCATCCAGATGGGTTATAAAATCGAACGTGTGCTCGGCAAGAAACCGGTATTGCCGCTCTTTTTCCGTCAGACTTCTTTCGGTGTTCTTACGATCATATATTTCAACCGATAGTATCCTGTTCAGGGAGAGAAGCTTATTGCCGACATGCCGGTTGTACAGGAACATTACCAGGAAGAAAAGTAAGACCAACGCGGTAAGCGAGGTGATTACCTGAACGAAAATGAATTGAATTTGCTGGTTCATAATGTTCAGCTTCTGAATTTCATGTTGCTTCACCAACATCTTTCCTGTTTCCTGTGTCTGTTGAATCGCCTGATTTGCCTCTAAAAAAGATATGTTTCCGTTACTTTTCTCACGTTCGAGAATCTCAGTGGTTTCGATGTATTTTTTATAATAGGGAAAGGCAACTTCATAATTTCCCTTGCTTTTGTAATAAGAAAAGAGATGCCCATATCCGTTTTTCAGGATAGTATTCAGATTGTACCTCTGTGCAAGCCTCAAGCCTTCATTCAGATAATACCTGCCTGAGTCGGGCTTCTCCAGTAAAAAATAATCTCCGCCAATATTGACCAGAGAACTGATATAGTTATCGTAAGGGATCAATCCCCGTCTCACCTGCAAGGCTTTTTTATTGAAATCCAAAGAGTGCAGGTAGTTTTTTCGCTGTTGATGAATATGCCCGACACAAGTATAAACGATCCCTAAAAGAATTTTGTTGGAGGTGTCAATTTCAGAAAGCAGGTGATCGTAAAAGATCAATGCCTCATCAAACCTTTTTTGATCAAGAAGCAACGTGCCGATATTATGCAATACTTCATGCTCATTGTTCTTGTCTCCGGTTTTCCTGTAAATATCCAAGGCTACCCTGAAATACTCCAGGGCTTTTGATGTATCACCGGCCTGTTTGTAAACGATACCGGTATATTTCTGAAATAAGGCCTGGGACGCCTGCCGATGTACACCAGGGGTAAGCTCTATCCCTTTATTGTAGTACTCCAACGCCTTGGGATTGTTGCCCAGGGTAAGATTAATATCGGCAATGAATCCGAGGACCTTCAGCTGCCCGGTGGTATCTTTAATTTTACTGAAGATATTTACCGAGGTCAGAAAATGTTCAAGGGCAAGGGAAAAATCACGTTTCCGTGCGAAATAATTGCCGAAAACCCAGTGTACTTCTCCCTTTTGCGTTGGATCCCCATTGGCAATTGAAAGTCTTAGGGCGCTCATCATGCAATCAAAAGCCCGGTCAGGCAAAGTATCCCAGATGACCTGAGCCATATTCAGCAATGCTTCCGGATCTTGCATCCGCTTTTGATTCGGAATGGCGTTAAGAATGCTGTCGGGTATGCACCGGTTCAACGGATTATGCTGGGCATATGATATCCCTGTTCCGGTAATCCAGATTAATAAGATCCATGACACGTACCTGTACATTGATCACAAAGGCTGGGATTCAAAGATAGAAAAATACCCGGTGTTCCTGATATTTTATTTAAAGGATCGGTTTCTTAACCGCAGACTATTCGTAACCACCGAAACCGAACTGAATGCCATGGCGGCCCCCGCGAACATTGGATTCAACAGAAATCCGGTGAAAGGATAAAGAATCCCTGCTGCAATGGGTATAGATATAACATTATAAATAAATGCCCAGAAGAGGTTCTGCCGAATGGTTCTGAGGGTCGCTTCCGACAACCGGAACATGGTGACTAATTTTAAAAGATCCCCTTTAATGAGTGTGATCCGGGCCGTCTCCATGGCAATATCCGTCCCGGTCCCCATTGCTATTCCAATGTGTGCCACAGCCAATGCGGGAGCATCATTGATCCCGTCACCCACCATGGCCACAAAGGATCCCCGGGTCTTTAGTTTTTCAATAAATTCAGCCTTCTCAACCGGCGTCATGCCACCCCTGAAGCGGGTAATCGCCGTTGCATGTGCCACTGCCTCCGTAATGGCAGGATTATCGCCTGACAACAGGTATACATCTATACCCAGTTCGCCAACCATTTTGATGGCCTTGGCAGCGGTGGGTCTGACCGGATCGGATAACGCTACAACTGCCTTGGACACCAGGTCCTGTGCAAAATATACTACCGATTGATGCCTGGTCTGCCATTGTTCCCCCGGTTCCCGCAGCTCCCGTCTCACAGCAATCCGGTTCTCTTCCATAAATGCCCGGTTCCCGATATGGAAAGTCAGGCCTTTATAAACCGCGGTCACACCCCTGCCTGGGATATTTTTAAAACCCGACACCCCTTGGAAAAATTCCGGAACCGGTTCCTCTGTATCCTGACCTGTCGCCGCACTGAAATACCGGTAAATGGCATCGGCATAAACATGCTCCGATTTTCGTTCAAGAGCGCAAATGGCTTCCATCAGAAGGCTCCGTTCAGATTCCGTCGAAATATCCGGGCTCCAGAACACACCCGCTACTGCAGGTTTACCGAGCGTTATTGTACCCGTCTTATCCAAGACCAGGGCCGTGGTTTTACATACCGTCTCCAGGCTCTCCGCATCCCGGATCAGGATCCCGAGATGCGCAGCCTTACCCATTCCCACCATGAGTGCTGTGGGCGTTGCAAGGCCCAGGGCGCATGGACACGCGATTACCAAAACCGTCACAGCAGTAATAAAATTAACGGGGAGCCCGTTCCCTGGTTGGAACACTGTCCAGACCACAAAGGTCAAAACCGCCAAGATCAAGACTACCGGAACGAAAACGGATGCTACCTTATCGGCAAGCTTCTGAACAGGCGCCTTGCTCCCCTGGGCCTCCTGTACCAATTTGATGATCCGGGCCAACATGGTCTCATCCCCTACCTTTTCGGCTACCATTGTGAGAGAACCCTCGATGTTGACCGTTCCCCCGATTACTTTGTCTCCCGGGGCCTTTGCGACCGGAACGGACTCCCCGGTAAACATACTTTCATCGACCAGCGAACTTCCTTCCATAACCCGACCGTCGGTTGGTATCTTCTCTCCCGGCCGGATAATTAAAATATCGCCCAGTATAATCTTCGTGATCAGCATCTCTTTTTCAACTCCGTTGCGGACTACCCTGGCAGTCTTCACTCCGAGACGCATCAGTGACTTAATTGATTCGGCCGTCTTTTTTTTCGCCTTTTCCTCGAAATAACGACCCAGTAAAATAAAGGAAATGATTACGGCGGCAGATTCAAAATAAACCTGTGGTTCCAGACCATACCGGATCATGATTCCGGGGAAAAGTGTATTGAAAGTGCTGTAAAGAAAAGCGCTGCCGGTTCCCAGGGCAACCAGGGTGTCCATGTTGGCCGATCCATGAAGCATCCTTTTCCAGGCAACGATGAAAAACTCCCGCCCCGACCAGACCAAAACCGGCAAGGTCAGAAACAGCATAACCCAATTGACTTGGAGTTGATGATGGAACAACATGGAGAGGATCACTAACGGAGTGGAAAAGATAAAAGAAACCAGGGTTCTGCGCTTTATAGCCGATAAACGGGCCGATTCAAGGTCAGTTACTTCAAGGTCCGATAGTTTACGGGTGAGTAGTTGAAATCCCAGATCTGATACATCCTTTTCTATTTGTGCAAGCGTTATGATGGCAGGATCATACGCAACTGAAACCTGTTCAGCTGCCAGGTTAACAGCAGCGCTCAGGATTCCGTCACGTGAGCCCAGCATCGATTCAATGCCGGAGGCACAGGAAGCGCAAGACATTCCGTCGACCCGGTAGATCTCCTTAACGATTTTCATTCAGAAACAGTGCTAATCACAGGGACAAAGATATGTCAATTTTTTCATATTTCCCCGGATTGCTTTAGCACAGGAACTTTTCCCGTACGGTTGTTCCTGCTTTTTTTATAGGATTTAAGCGCCTTGTTCCATATCTGTGATAAACGGAATCCATCCCGGGCCAACCGTTCCATGCGTGCCTGGGATACGTGAACAGCGAGCATATCCTTCAGGATGAGATTCCGCTGGTTTTTCCACTGACGCAACCGGTCGATCAGCTCAATACTAAACGTTTCTGAAAAATCATGATGATTCCCCGAAAGATGTAAGTGTTTTATCCTTTTAATTGACTGCTCGAATGTGATGCCGATCGTTTTTTGATTCCCTTCAAGTTTCCTGATCAATCGCTTAACCCTTCTTTCAAACAGAACCGACAGGATCCAGGAGGCTTCCAGATAATATTTATTCTTCAGGGCCATACCAGCCCGTTTCTGTAATTCCTTCGCACTCGATTTTTCAAGCTTCCGAAGCAAGGTTTTCTTCTTCATTTTCTGATATTTTGATACAGTCGGATAAAGATAGAAAAAGTCCTGGAATTAAAGTGAAAAAACATCATTTACCAGGACGGTTGTACAACCTTTTTCCGATCCCGTTAAAGATTGAAATAGATCGCATTTAACCCTTACAAGATCCTACACAGGTTGCATTGACATTTGACAGTCTTGTTATTAATTGATTTACTTTTCGTTAGAATTTCCCATGGGGTGATTTAACAATTATTTCACATGAGCGTCGGTGAATAATCGTAATTTTGCATTCAAATATTTAATAAATTATAACAAAGATGAGTATCGATAAGAAATTCCTTAAATCAAAACCTGTTTGCAAAGTAAAGTTTACGCTCTCCGGAGAACCTTATAATTCAGCCTCCTCTGTAATTCTGGTCGGTGATTTTAACAACTGGCAGATCGGTGAAACTCCCCTGAAAAAATCAAAGACCGGGGTCTGGTCAGCTACTTTAGACCTTGAAACATCAAAAAAACATCAATTCCGTTATTTGATTGACGGTACCAAATGGGAAAATGATCCGGAAGCAGATCAATTCATCCCCGGTGGTCTCGGTTCCGAGAATTCGGTGATTGAGCTGTAATCAATATTTTCTATCCCTGAGAAGAAAGTGTCATCCTATTTTGCCTCGAGATATTTCTTGGCACCCTGCATCACCTTGTAAGGCGTATCGGTGATGACCATGTTGTAGATCCAGTCGGGTACACTTCCCGCGGGGTCAACATATCCTTCCAGGATAGCATGCACGTATCCTTTACCGGTCGGCTGCAGGGTCCAGCTTTGCCAGTAATGCTCTATTCTTACACAATCGGGGCGTTTGGGTATTACATTGGGTAAGGGTGTAGCCACGATGGTCCGTGTACCGGTCACGGGATCATCTTTGATTATTGCCTCCACACAGAGATCGCGGTCGGTGATAGGCCAGGGCGCATTGTAAATCAGATAGTACTGTGCGCGTTTATTTTTTTCATACTGTAAAACCCTGATTTCCTTAAGATTTTTATCCCACCAGTCGAGGTTTTTCACATTCCCGATCAGGTTGCACACCTTTTCCATGGGCGCATAAATATCGGTCACCCCTTTGAAAGACTTGATTGAATTTCCCGGTTCTTTCCTTGTATAAATCTTGATCCCGTCCTTGTCTTTCACAAAATTCCATGCCTGGGCTTCAACAAAACCGGGAATCAGGCATATTACCAAAAGAAACAGACAAATCAGGCTTTCCCCCCGGGTCATAGATTTCAATTTTTCGGCAAAGTAAAGGGTTTCCTTTGATAAATCGAAGAACATAAAAATATTTTACACGTGTCCGCCAACTAAAAATAAAAAATTTGTAATGCTATTGCACTTTATATTATTTTTACCCTATTCAAACCGTTGAAAAGTAATTCCCATGAAGAAGACCTTTTACATAGTATTGTTGATGGTTGTCACAATCATCGCTGCTAGAGCCGAACGGGTTGACGAGAAAAAGGCCAAACAGGCGGGGAGTCAGTTCCTCACCCATCGCTCCGTCACATCCGACAGGGTAATGCCGTCCGACCTCACTTTGGTTTATACTGCCGGACTAAATTCACCGGATCAATCAGGTTCCACCATCCAGGTTCCCGCTTTTTATGTATTTAACATTTCCGGATCTAAAGGTTTTGTAATTGTTGCCGGCGATGACGCCGTTACACCCATTTTAGGTTATTCTGATGAGTCCTCATTTACTGCCGAAAACCAGTCGCCCAATCTTGCTGTATGGCTTAAAAATTATGAAGATCAAATACGGTTTGCTGTGTCAACACATCTCCAGCCGACAACGGAAATCGTTTCCGGTTGGAATTCCTGTCTTTCGGGTACTTTCCCGGAAAATTTTACCGATGTACCCTCCCGGGGCGTTAATCCGCTTATTTCATTGAAATGGGACCAGTCGCCTTTTTACAACGACCTTTGCCCCTACGATAATCAATACCAGGATTGGGCATTGACCGGCTGCGTGGCAACAGCCATGGCGATGGTCATGAAGTATTATAATTATCCGCCATCGGGATCAGGGTTTCACTCCTATAACCATCAGAAATACGGAACGCTGTCAGCCAACTTCGGAAGCACCCAGTATAACTGGAGCACCATGCCCAATACGGTCACATCGGCCAATCCAGCTGTAGCTACGTTGATGTACCATTGCGGAGTGTCGGTTGATATGGGTTACAATGTAGAGTCGCAGGGCGGAAGCGGGGCCTACGTGGTTTCGGGTGGAACCCCCAATGTTCCCTGCGTGGAAAATGCGTTGAAGACCTACTTTGGTTATGCTCCCACCCTGCAGGGACTTACCCGGTCGAATTACACCGAATCCCAATGGACCGCCTTGCTGAAGGCCGATCTGAATGCCGGAAGGCCCATTATTTATGCCGGGGATGGTTCTGGCGGGGGGCATTGTTTTATATGCGACGGATACAATGACGCTGATTATTTTCATTTCAACTGGGGATGGAGCGGTATGAACGATGGCTATTACCAGATCAATGCACTGAATCCCGGCAGTGTCGGCGCAGGCGGCGGTACAGGGGGATACAACAACGGCCAGGAAGCAGTGACCGGGATACGGACCCCCTTGGCTTCAGGAGGGGGGAGTAAGTTTTTCAGGCTCAATATGAATGCTCCTTTTATTTCGTTGATCGATACGATCTTTTATGAGGATTCTTTATCTTTCCACACCGACGTGTACAATCAGGGCAATGTGACATTCAATGGGGATTTGTGTGCGGCTATTTTTGATACGAATGATGTATTTATCGACTATGTGGAAATTAAAAAAGGGATCACCCTCGAACCCGGAACAAGCCTCCCGGGAGGAATTACGTTTAAAAATGGCGGGATATCAGCTTTGCTGCCCGGTTATTATTATGCCGGCATCATGTACAGCGCCGGCGATACCAACTGGATTGACGTTGGCGATACGCTTTCTTATGTGAATTATCCGGAAATCGAAGTTGTCAATCCCAACGACATTGAAATGCTTAGTGAAATGGTCATTGATCCCGGGCCATTGCTGATCCAGGGACAGCCCGTTTCGGTTCAGATCGATATCAAGAATTACGGTGGCACTGATTTCCACGGGACCATGGATCTTTCGCTGTACGATATTGACGGCGATTATATGAATTCCATTGAAGAAAAAACCAATTTCAGCCTGGCTTCCGGAGCATCCGCCACGGGTCTGAATTTCAGTACCGGCAGCATCAACGTGCAACCGGGCGATTATCTCTTAGCACTATGGTACCTGCCTTCTGGTAGTGAAGACTGGCAACTGGTCGGATCCACCGACTTTCAGAACCCGGTACGGGTACAGGTGAATGCTACACCGGTACTGGCCGACCAGTATGAAGTAAATAATACGGCGGTTACAGCCTCGGCCTTGCCGGTCATTTTCTCAGGAAATGTGGCAGCGGTTCAAACTGTAAATGCCAACTGCCACAACGGGCTGGATTATGATTTTTATTCCGTGATCCTCCCCCCGGGATATTCTTACATGATTACGGGAGAATTGATCGATTCAGAAAGTGATACAACACAAACCTATACCCTCGACGGAATCTGGTCATATACAACCGACGGAACCAACTGGTCGGGCACCTTTGACGACGTCATGCCAACCACCATCATCATTCATGACGGGGGAACCATCACCCTGTTTATTTCACCAAATTTCACGGGTGAAACAGGAACGTACGAGCTACAATTAAAAATCAACAGAAATCCGCTCGGGATCGGTGAAACACAAACCCGCCCGATCACGGTATATCCGAATCCTGTTTCGGATATATTGACTATCCAGGATCCGACAGGCCTCGGGGAGATCACCGAATGCATCATCTCCGGTGCCGATGGAAGGGAGTTGACGCGGATCCCGCAAGGAGCCGGAGAACCGATTCTTCGCATTCCGGTTAACAGCCTTGCGCCAGGTATCTACCTGATCAGGATTATCACCCAGTCCGGAGTCGTGACCAGGTCTTTTATCAAAATATAATTGTTACCTGAATATCAACCAGATCACCGCAAACAAGGAAAACCATCTGATATATGACTAAATCACTCCATAATGCTTTTTCTCTCTTGCTCATGATCCTGGTTATCGGTACAGGGTGCTCAAAAACAGAGGAGACCAAAGATCCCTTTTACTCCCCGCCTCCCCAGGCTGATCCATTCATCACAGCATTTGTAAGCGATCTGAATGCCGACAGCATCAGCGCGTATACCACCCTGTTACAAAACATGCAGCCAAGGTTCATGCTGAGTGAAAACCGGAGGGCGATTGCCATGTTCATCAGGAACAAGTTCATTCAGCTTGGATACCCTACGGTACAGGTCGATTCCTTCTACCTCACCTCTTATTACAACGACACCACCTACCATACCTGGCAATATAACATCATCGCATCGGTCACCGGAACCACTTCCCCCGATTCGATCTATGTTATCGGGGCCCATTATGACGCCACCCTGAACAGTGGAAATCCCTGGATCTACACCCCGGGAGCTGATGATGATGCCGGCGGGGTCGCCTCGCTTTTTGAACTTGCAAGGGTTATGAAGACGAGAAATTTTCAATCCAAATCCACCATCCAGTTCATCGCATTTGGGGCTGAGGAACTTAATATGGACGGCAGTAATAACTACACCCAGAAAGCCGCGATTACCGGTAAGAAGATCAAATGGATGCTGAATCACGACATGATCTCCTACGAACCTTCATCGGTACAGACCGACTGGAAAGTGAACATCATGGATTATGCAAATTCAACGGCCCTGCGGATGAATGCTCAACGCGTTGCTGGATTATACACATGCCTGGGAACAGCAAACGATACCACCCACAATAAAGAAGGCGACAGCTATAACTTCTTTCTCAGGGGTTATCCGGCCCTTTTCCTGATCAGTTTTTCAAGCACCCCACACTACCATACCCTGCAGGATGTCATCGGCAATTGCAACTTTAATTACTGCAGAGAAGTGACCAAACTTAGTTGTGCCATGCTGGTAGAGCAGAATAAATGATACACGGGAGTAAACACATGGTACGACTTGTAAGATTCCTTTATCTGCCGGTGAAAATGGCAGTTGGCCTTGCCTGTTTTATGCTCTTACTGTCATCATCAATGCAACTATTTGGTCAGTCAGGGGATGTGGTGGTGACCATTCACCTCAGGGGAGTTTTCCAAAGCAAAATCAGCATGCTCACCCTGTCACCTTCCGGGTTATTCAAACCAGGACCTGAGATCAAAGAGGTAAAAAACGGAGAAAAAACCCAGCTTAAGATTGCTGCAAATTACCTTCCCGGAGAGTTTGTACTTCGATTCGACTATTCGGAAAAAGAGAACAGTTCGCCCTATCCGTGCGAAAAAAGGATCTTTATCTCAGACCAGGATCTCGAACTCCGGGTTAACCCGATGTTTTGCAACGCACCCGACAGTACCTGGTTTGAGAAAGGTGAACTGGAAAATACATCGTTTGACCGGTTCTCCTCTGAGTCGGTCATGAAAAAAGAACAGTTGGGGCTTCTGCAGAATTTTCTGTTGAATTATGATCAGCCCGGGTCAAAATTCTATCAGCAGGGAATCCGGGAGTATGAACAACGAAGACAATCTTACAACAAATGGCTGTCAGAAAAAACGTATAAAGACCGGGGACTATTTATCAGCACATTGTATGGATTTCAATACATTCCTGAAATATCCTGGGAAGGTTCAGAAACCGATCGCACCCGAAGTCTGATCGCCCATTATTTCGACGGCATCGATTTTAACAATCCCAACCTGATCAAAACTTCCGGGATGAACAAGTTTCTGGATGGGTATGTTAACCTCTACGGACAGATGACCACGACGATCGCCCTGCGGGATTCTCTGTTTCCTTTAGCCGGTAAGACAGCTATTGAGAAAGCTAAAAAAGGTCATCCCCTGGTTTATGGCTGGATGGTCGATTATTTCTACCGGGGTTATGAGTCCAACAACATCCCCGCGGGAATGAAAGTCCTGGAATCGTATCTGAACGATCCCGCCTGTCCGACATCCAAACGACAGGAAATTACCCGAAGGTTAAAGGGAATGGAATCGCTGATTGCCGGGTCCAAAGCGCCGGATATAGAGATGAACGACCTCAGCGATCATCCTTTTGACCTGTATCGGTTTCAGACTGCTTCCCGGTATATTCTGATCCTGTTCTGGTCGACCGGTTGCAGTCACTGTATGGAAACCGTAAAGGCACTCTATCCCTGGTCGCAAAAACCCGAAATACGGGATCTGATTTCGGTGATCGCCATAGGTTTGGATGAAACCGCGGAAGACCAGGTCAGGTACCTTGAAGAAATTAAACAACTGGCCGGATGGCAGCACTTTCATGCTCCCGAAGGGGTGCGCAGTAAAGTAGCCAGTGATTATTATATCCTGGCCACCCCGGTTATGGTATTATTGAACGCTGCCGGCAAGGAAATCCTGGCGATTCCCAATTCACCGGCAGAACTCTATGAATCAGTACATTGAGAATATGAGAAAGCTACTTTTGACACTTTTATTCATGGCTCTTATCGGCCTGAGTCCGGCACAACAACGACCCTGGAAAATCGGGATAAAGGGCGGCATTAGTTACATTCACCTCGAAAACTATGGTACCGGATTTTATTCCGACTTTGATCCCAAGCCCGGGTGGACGGCGGGAATTCTTTTTCAGTACAGCAAAGGAGGCTTCCTGAATTACGCAATCGCACCGGAAATTGTATATACCCAATCAATAACCGACGTGGATCTTCTGTACCTGACCGATTGCCTTTCAACGATTCAGACAATCGACATCCCGGTCAATTTCAAGTTGGGCCTGCAACTGAGCAAAATCTTCAAACCTTATGTACTGGTGAACATTTATGGATCGTACATGGTCGAATACGAAGGAGATTTTTTTGATGCGCTCGACATGGACAAGTCACAGCCCGACTTTACCATGAACAGGTTTTACTGGGGCTTGAGCGCCGGGATGGGATTTGATATCTGGAAGTTTCAGGTGGAAGGCAGGTATCGCTGGAATATGAACAGGATTCGGACGGATGATTTTTCGTCACTTAAACAAATGGGGCTGGAACTCACCTGTGCCTTTCTTTTTTGATCGTACTATAAACATGTGACCTGATAATGAAAAAGTTAATACTGTATTGTCTTGCAATCTTCATCCTCTTTTCGTGCAAGAAGGAACCCCTGACCGACTTTATTTTCCTTGTCAAAGTCGAAAAAACAGAGACCCTCGACAAGTACACACTCGCGGGAAGGCTTAAGCAAAATCCGAACTCAACCCTTTACAAGGCTTTGCCCAATAAAAAGATAAAGGCTGTTTCAATAGTCTATAATACCCTCGATCCAAAGGGAAACCCCATATTGGCTTCGGGGGCAATTTTTTATCCGGTAGCCGACATTTCTCACGAACGATTGGGAACCATCCTGGGAGTCCATTATACGCTCGGGGCAAATTATGAAGTTCCGTCGCAGAAAATGGCAGTGACTGAAGGTCTGTTTTCCCTCTTTGGATATGTGGTTGTCGCACCTGATTACATCGGGTACGGGGCATCGAAAGACCAGGTTCATCCCTATTATGATGTCATAACCACCGGACAAGCCAGTGCCGACATGCTCCTTGCCGCCAAAGAGTACTTTGCCTCTATCAGCAGGAGGATGTCGCATAATGTTACGGTGATGGGGTATTCACAGGGAGGGCAGGCCTCGCTTTCGTTTCTGAAATTTGCTGAGACCAATCCGCTGTACCAGGATGCTTTCGTGATTGACCAGGTATTTGCCGGTGGTGGGGCTTATGACCTGATCAAATCGTACGACACATTTGTGGCTAAGGATTACAGCAGTCAGCCCGTCACCATTCCGTTGCTGGTGCTGGGGCTCAATTATGGCGACAGTCTCAACCTCGATCTTACTCAGATGTTCGCTGAACCACTCCTTTCCAACTACGACGAATGGATCATCTCAAAGAAATATACCACCGATGAAGTTACGGCAAAGATGAATGAAACGAAACTCACAAAAATAATGGCGCCCCAAGCCTTCGATACCACAAATCCGAATACCAAAAAGTTCAGGGAGGCATTGCGGAACAACAGTCTGATCGTTTACGGTAAAATCAAGAACTGGGTTCCCAGGGCGAAGATAACATTACTGCATGCCACCAAGGACACCATTGTCCCTTACGAGAACACTGAAAGTGCTTACCAGGCATTTCTTGCAGCCGGTTGTAATGTGAAAAAACACGATATTCCTGATAAGGATCACAAGGAGGCCGGTCAGGATTTTTATACGTATTGTATGCTTCAATTACTTGTTTAGTTTTTACAGAATGAAAAGTAAAATCGCCTTTTTGATCCTTTTTCTGAGCCCTGCTCTTCTGTGGGCTCAACACAAGTCCTATGCTGTTCACAACATAGGCTATTTCTTTGATGCCGGAATTTCTTTCGGTGCAACATTCCCAAAAAACAATGAACCCAAAGCTGTCGTCGAAGTTTTTACAACGCACGGGTATCAGTTTTCCAAAACGTTCTCGCTGGGCGCCGGAATTGCAACTTACAATACCGAAACGATTAACATCTACATGCAAGTCCGGTTCAATCTGAGGGACATCAATGACACGCGCAGCCATTACACTTATATAGCGCTGAGAGGCGGCTATTCGTGGAGTACCTGGACCGGCGATAATTGGGGTGATGATAAAGGACCCTTACTCGATCCCCGTTTTGGCTGGTCGTTTTATACCAAAGAAGTCAATTTAAGATGGAGTGTTTTTGCCGCGCCTTCCATTTACCAGTTCCACTTCATTCCCAAGGTCGGGCTGGCATTTGAATTTTAAACGAGCCCTCCATTCCGGAGGCCCATCAGAATTTTACACTTTTTGAACCGGAAACCGGCGGACCGGATACCTTTGCCATCCTGAAACTGGTAGTCGCCCCGTTTTCCCGGAGTCCTGTCCAGAACATCGAATCGCCCTGGATTTCGATATTCCAGCATTCAAAGGCTTTACCTGAAACACCTGTGTTAAGGTCGTTGGTGTAATTGGATGCCAGAAAACTACCGTACAGAAAATAGCCTCCTTCATTGTCGTGCTTGTTGATCCATGTTCCGGTACTGTCCTGAAAATAGTAGTTGAAATGCCCGTTATCCAGATAATCCCAATAATGAAAGGATGGATCTGTACCCCCGGGAGTTGAAGATTTGCCATACCAGGTGCCTTTAAACCGGCTTGTCAGATCGGCGGATACTTTGATGTTCGTGTAACTTTTCTCATCGGGATATTCCTGGTCGTCGATCATGAATTTGCGCACGGAATAGGTCATACAGGATGGATCGATCGACAGGATCTCAAACACCATATGGAATTTGTTCCCAAAGTCATTATATCCGTCAATGATGATGCAGTTTCCGTCGAGGTAGTATTTATAGTTGTCGTTTTCGATCCAGGAGCGGTTGTTTTCGTCCAGCTGAAATCCCTTTGCATAGGTTTCTACCCCGTCGCTCCTGAATTCGATAACAAAGGATTCATCGGTCAGCACCGGATTATGGTCCACCTGAATGTTTATCCACCTTCCCAGAACCAATGAAGCATAATCGGTTCCCTTTTCTTTTTTGCAACCCGTGCCAGCCAGCAACACGATCAGGCACGAAAAAAACAGTTTTTTCACGAGTATTTACACGTTGATTCTTAAAAATAATGCCGATCGGGCCTTCCGGTAAGCGACTGGATGGCAGGCCCAACAGGACCAAAATGTTATCTGTTTAATTGATTTCCAATTCTATAAATTCGAAACCGGAATCAAAGGCCAAATTTAAACATAAAATGTCTTCCAGCAAAAATTTCAACCCCGGTAACATGGAAAAGCTCTCTGGATAAGGAATCCAAAGAGGAGTAAAAATCTCACGGATACGGAAAATTCTTACCCTGACATTGGATTCTGAAAGGCCTGTTATTTCGGCCATCTCACGGGTCGACAGTTCCTCGAGATACAATGAAACCAGTGTGCGATCCGCTGTGTCAAGCACACTCATGAAATCCCTGAAAAACAACAGCTTCTGTTCGTGTTCCGGATCGTTTTCCTCATGAAACTCCATGATTTCCAAATCATCGAGACTGCCCCCGTCTTCAACAAGATGTCGGCGTCTTCTTTTGTCACTTCTGATACCTGAAAGACATGCGTTCACTTTGACTCTGTAAATCCATGTACTGATTTCAGACCCACCTTTGAATGTGTCTGCATGCTCCCAAACCCTTATCAATGCCTCCTGATATGCATCATCGCGTTCATCAGGGTCGTTAAAATACCAGCAACAAATCCTGAATATCTTTCCCCCACATTCATCGACCAGGGTTCTGAAAAGCTGTTCTTTTTGCATAGGTATCCAATCGGGAATTTTGATACCGGGGGTGATGTTTTGTTACAAACTATCGTTTATAAAAAATTTTATACACATATTATGTACATAAACATAAACACTCTTATCGATTGAAAAACATTTAGATAAGAGTTTTGTGATGTAGACCTAAAAGATCACAATCAAATCATATCTAATTGAATCACTATTATTTATAATTATTGAAACAAAATTATAGGCTAATATAACTATAAATCGATTACGCCTGATTACCAACCGGAATCGGAACTTGTGACTGGTAATGTGTTTGCCCAAAATGTTCAGGAAAATCCCTGCCTGGGTATTTGATCAGGTTTATCTGAAAAGAAACCGGGCTCGACCCAGAAGTCACTATTCAGGGAAACCCCGGCAATTACTTGGTAAGAGAGAATGAAAAACCGTTCTCAGTTAAATAAACCGATAAACATTGAATTTATGGAAATATGGCTTATCTTTGTCTGAGTGGCCGCTGGCTTGTCGAAACAATAATAGAGGCATCCTGATTCTAAGGGCCTAAGCGCACCTGGTCACATATAACTGACAGTCATGAAAACGATACAATTTTTATTTATCATTGGCTTGTTTTTATGTAATACCGGCATGTACAGCCAGGGCATCATTGCAGGTCAGGTTTCCGTCAACGACCTTTATAAGGATGTAATACCCGACTGCACCATGTGTGCTTCGCCATATAATCCAAACTGGCCGAATTATCACATGGACCTCGATCTTGACCAGGACGGCAACAGCGATTTGGCCATCCATGTGTGGGGTGGGGGCATCCTGAGCGGCGGTTCAAGCATGTGTGCCGTTGATAACCTCGCTGCGTACACCTCGGTGATCGCCCATTTTATCACCTCCTTTGGATACACTGTTGCCGTAGCAGATACAATCAGCCCCGGGGACTCAATATCCCCGGCGAATACCTTTGTTCATGCTACCAGTTACATCTGGTCTACCAATTGGGGCGGGGCATTCGGTACCGGTCCGGAGATCATGAAATGGAGCGAGGAGCATATGATCGGCGTAAGGCTGGTTCTGCCGCGGGAGACCCTCTACAGCTGGATCAGGTTGTCTGTAACGGGTGATTGTATTTCCGTCAAGGATTATGCGTGTAACAAAGGGATATATACCGGGGTTTCTCCCGTTTCTGGTTCAGGGTCTGCTGTTGTTTTTCCCAATCCTGCTACCTCTCTTGTTTCTGTAAACTGGAACGGCGAACCCCGGCAGACCGGAATGTTGTCAGTGTATTCAGCCACCGGGATGCTGCTTCACAGGTCCTACCCACCTCCCGGGCATGCCACTACCCTGGAGGTGGCCTCCTGGCCGGCAGGGTTGTACCTTGTAAAAACGGTTTTCGGTGACCAGGTGTCAACCCGTCGGTTGGTGATCATTCATTAGCTACCTGCGCAATTTCGCGTCTGGCAACTGGTAGTTCAATCCCCTTCAATAATTATAAATCCTCCTCTTCAGGGTTCCGTGAATTCATGGTAGTCTGTTTAATGATTTGGGAACAGGAAGTATTTCATCAAACCTGGTTTAAGCTGGTTAAAAACAAAAAGCCACTTACATCAGGAAGTGTAAGTGGCTGATTTTGAAGTGGGCCCAACAGGACTTGAACCTGTGGCCAGCTGATTATGAGTCAGCTGCTCTAACCGTCTGAGCTATGGGCCCGTTCAGCCGGCAGAACTTCTGCTGGCTGAATCTGAAAAAGGTGTGCAAAATTAGTAAATTCTTATGATTTTTGCAAATTGAATCCGACCCCGTCGGGGTGGTACCACCCCGACGGGGTCCATTAATCGTCTTCCCGTGAAACTGCGTCCCGACCTGTTCCCTTTTTCCTCTTCCATCGAGAACATCATTTTCGATTTTGGAGGGGTGATTTGTGATCTTAATCCTGAAATCACTGAAAAAAAATGCCTTGAACTTGGTTTCAGGGTCGGTGATCCCGCGGCACCCGGGGAATCCCAAAAATTGGTCGAAGATCTGGAACGCGGTTCCATTACCGATAGTGCGTTCCGGAAAAGCATGCGAAAGCTGTTTGATCAGCCGGTCACCGATCAGCAGATCGATGATGCCTGGAATGCACTTCTGGTCGATATCCCGGAATCCCGCATACAATGCCTCGAACAGGTGAAAAAGCATTACCGGCTCTTTCTGCTGAGCAATACCAACGAAATCCATTACAGGTATTACCTGCAAATGTTCCGTGAAAAGACAGGGTATCACGACTTTTCCCCGATCTTTGAAAAAACCTATTTTTCCTGCCGATTGAAAATGATCAAACCCGATCCCGGGATTTTCAGGTTTGTGGTTAACGACAGCAAGCTCGATCCCGCGAAAACCCTGTTTATCGACGACACGTTGAAGCATGTGGAGGGCTCCCGTGTGGCGGGCCTTCACGGGTATCGGTTACGGATCGATCAGGGTGAACAAATTATGGATCTCTTTGGAGGATAATGGATTGGGGCTGCAAAAACCCTTATCATCCCTTCATTTCAGATTATCTTACGGGATTTGTCTTGTTGCGGATTTGAATTTGTCGCTACTTTCAGGGATGCTTCCTTCGCATCGGAGGGTTGAACCCAATCTGAATTCGTAACAGGAAAAAACTTGACATGTGCCTAAAAAAGCATTAACTTTGCGCCCCCTTTTAACCGGCAAAAGAATATGAAATTATCTCAATTTCGCTTCCACCTTCCCCCCGAACTCATTGCCAATCACCCCCCAAAACAGCGTGATGAAGTTCCCATGATCATCCTGGATCGTACGAAACAAACCATCGAACATGGGCAGTTCAAAGACATTCTCACCTACTTCGGCGATGGCGATGTCTTTATCATCAACAACACCAAAGTTTTCCCCGCCCGGTTATATGGAGAGAAAGAAAAAACAGGAGCTAAAATCGAGGTCTTCCTGTTACGGGAATTGAACAGGGATTCGCGTCTTTGGGATGTACTGGTTGATCCTGCCCGGAAAATCAGGATCGGAAACAAACTCTATTTTGGTGATGATGATTCGCTGGTTGCTGAAGTCATTGACAATACAACCTCCAGGGGCAGGACCATTCGTTTTCTGTTCGACGGACCTTATGAGGAGTTTAAAAAAACCATACAACGTCTGGGTGAAACCCCGTTACCCAAGATTCATAACCGTCAGGCCACCCCGGAAGATGAAGAGCGGTACCAGACCATCTTCGCCAAACATGAAGGAGCCGTAGCCGCTCCAACGGCCGGACTTCATTTCAGCCGTGAAATCATAAAACGTCTTGAACTGCAGGGTGTTTCTTTCGCTGAGATCACCCTCCACCTGGGATTGGGAAATTTCAGGACCATCGATGTAGAGGATTTAACCAAACATAAGATGGATTCGGAGGAGATGATCATTGAACCTGAAACCGCTGAGATTGTTAACCGGTCGATGGCCCGCAAAGGCCGTATCGTTGCAGTTGGCACTACCTGTATGAAAGCCATCGAATCGTCGGTCACCATCTCAGGCAACCTGAAACCGTACCGGGGCTGGACTAATAAATTCATTTTCCCGCCTTATGAATTCAGCATTGCCAACGCCATGATCACCAACCTGCACCTCCCCCAGTCGCCCATGATGATGATGGTTGCCGCATTCGCGGGTTATGATCTTCTGATGAAGGCTTATGAAACCGCCGTTGAAAAGAAATACAAATTCTTTACTTACGGCCACCCGATGCTCATTTTCTAAGCCTCTTTCTTTTGAAAAAATCGGTGATCATCGTAGCAGGTGGATCCGGATCCAGGATGCACGCGACGATGCCTAAACAATTCCTGTTGTTGCAGGATAAACCCATGCTGCTGCACAGCATGGAACGGTTCTCTTTTACCTGCCGGGGAATCGATCTTATAGTTGTCCTTCCGGAACAACATTTCAAAACCTGGGAGTCCCTTTGTGAGCAGTATCATGTTAATCTGCCCCATCGCGTTGCCCCGGGGGGAGTGACCCGGTTCGACTCTGTAAAAAACGGCCTGGATCTTATTGTGGATGAAGGATTGGTGGCGGTCCATGATGCCGCCCGTCCCTTGGTTTCTGAAAGCCTGATCCGCGCGGCTTTTGATTGTGCCATTAAGCTGGGCAACGGGGTTCCTGCCATCCCTGTTCAAGAATCCATGAGAAAGATGGAACATGACTGTAGTTCACCGGTCGACCGGAATCTTTACCGCTTGATTCAGACCCCGCAGATTTTCACGTCAGGTTCGCTGAAATCTGCCTACCGGCAACCTTACCGGGAACAATTTACCGATGATGCCACCGTGGTGGAATGCCTGGGTGAAAAAATCAATCTGATCCCCGGAGATCGTGATAATATAAAGATCACAAACCGTGAGGATCTGGAAATTGCCGGATTCCTCATGGGAGGATCCAAATGAACTTCTTTATTTGTAAACCTGTTCCGATCCGGCCTATCAGAATAAATCGGGATTTTGATACCTTTGGACTCCCAACTTGAAACTATGACAGTTGACCGGATTATCCTGGGAATTGATCCCGGAACGACCATTATGGGCTATGGACTGATCCGTGTTACGGACCGGAAAATCAAGCTGATCACGATGGGTGTGCTCAAGCTGGGCAAATATGGCGATCACGCTGTTCGGTTGAAAATGATTTTTGAACGGATGATCGCGATCATCTCGATGTATCATCCCGATGAAATGGCGATTGAAGCTCCCTTTTTCGGAAAAAATGTCCAATCGATGTTGAAACTCGGCAGGGCCCAGGGTGTCGCTATTGCTGCCGCCCTCTCGCGATCCATACCGGTATCGGAGTATTCACCCCGAAAAATCAAACAATCCATTACCGGAAAGGGATCCGCCTCCAAGGAACAGGTCGCCGCCATGCTCACCACCTTGCTGAAAATTGACGAGAATCCCGAAACCCTTGATGCAACCGACGGTCTTGCAGCCGCGGTGTGTCATTATTTTCAAAAAGGAAGTCCCGATGCAGAGAAGAAATTCTCAGGATGGAAAGCTTTTATTAACGCGAATCCACAGCGGGTATGAAACAGGCAATAGGAGAGGAAGTAGTTTAACGTTTAAAATTCAAATCAGTCATAAGGCATTGACCATTAGGGAAAATTATAGTTGGCAAATCTTCAGTATTTTCAAATCGTTTTCAATTGTCCGTTGTCAATTGTATTACATCAGCTTTTGATAAACCATCCACCACCGGTCGGGGATATCGTTTTCGCAAGCGGTCTGATAATCTTTATAGGAACAGGGTACCAGGTAATGGCGCTCGTATTTGATCCGTTGTTCAGCGGGTAATGGGATCTCCATCCACCACCGGTCGGTTTTTTTGCTTTTGTAAAAAACGATCTCTTCTTTATGATCGCTGATGCTGACCCGGTACTTAAGGTAATCTTCCTCATTCCTGAATGGAAAATCGTGGGCCCGGTTGTAAAATCCGTCAAGGAAATACCAGATCATCTGTGCCACCAGGTGTGATGTCTGACCCGATACATCGAAGGAGGGATTTACTTCATAAAAACCAATGGAAGTAAGCTTGTCGCTCAGACCGGCATACCTGACAACCTGACAGGCCTCTTCACCGTAAAATCCGTTGGGCGTGGCATTGGCGTTTCCCGGGGCGTCAGATGCCCGGATGGCCGAGATGTCAAAGGAAAGCATATCGGCATTTCGCACAATGGGCTCAACATCTTCGAGACGCTCCCTGACGATTCCGAGCCGGTACGTATCGAAAAAGAGATTCTTCATAAGTTTCAGTGCATCCTGATCAACAAAATAGGTCTGAAATCCGATGTTCGCGTAGTTAAACAAATAATTCGGCTGATGCAGGATGATGCTGCTCAGGTAAGAACGGGCATCGAGTTCCTGTTCCGACCGCCCCAGGTCAAACATGGGATCAACGGCAACAATGTTGATGATCTGACCGAGACTCTGGTAAGCCTGGTAATTGGCATAGGTCAGGTCCTGGCTGCCTCCCAGAATGACCGGCAACACGTTGCAGGAAACCAGTTCGGCTACAACGCTGCTTAAGGCAAAATAGGTGTCGGAAACTGCAAATCCGTTCCTTATATTCCCCAAGTCAACCAATTTGAGTGGATAAGGGCCCGGATGCAACTGATACAGAAATTTCCTAATCTGATCTGGAGCCATACCGCATCCCGGGTTATCAACCGATTTCCGGTCATCTTTCACGCCGATAATCGCCAGGTGATACGAGGAATAATCGGGAAAATTCCCGGCATCCGCATTAATTCGGATCAGGTTTCCTAACCTGGGTTGACCGGTTGCCTCCCCTGTGTGAGGGAATTCAGCCAGATCAAGGGGTTCAAAAAAAACAGAAATATCCATGGGACATTACTTTTTCTTTTTGGATTTTGATTTGGTGGGTTCCGTTTCCTGAATAATCTTTTGACATGCTTCAAACGTCAGGCTCCCGGGATCCGTTCCTTTTGGAATTTTATAGTTTTCCTTATTGCTGGTGATATAAGCCCCATACCTCCCGTTCAGGACCCGGATTATCTGTTTTCCGGATGTAAATTCTTTCAGAATCTTTTGCTGATCCAGTTGTCGCTTGGCCAATATCACCTCTATGGCCCGGCCGAGGGTCACCGACAGAGGATCATCGCTTTTGGGCAGGGAATAAAAGGCCGCGTTGTGCTTAATATAAGGACCGAAGCGGCCTGTAGAAACCGATACCTCATGTGATTCAAATTCGCCGAGCATTCTCGGAAGTTTGAACAGGTCCAGCGCCTCTTCAAGGGTAATGGTATCAATGCTCTGACCCTTCTGGAGCGAAGCAAACCGGGGTTTAGATTCGGCATCGGCATCACCCACCTGCACCATTGGTCCATAACGTCCGATTTTGACAAAAACAGGCGCCCCGCTCTGGGGATCCTGTCCTAATAACTTTTCACCGCTGACTTTTCCCGAGGTTTCAAGTGTTCCTTCGATCTGCCGGTGAAAAGGATGATAGAACTCACGGATCATCTCATTCCATACCATTTTTCCTTCGGCAATCTCATCGAAATCCTCCTCCACATTGGCAGTGAAATTGTAATCAAGAATGTTGTCAAAATGCTGCAATAAAAAGGAGTTGACCACCGTACCGATATCCGTTGGAAAGAGTTTTGCCTTTTCATAGCCGACATTCTCCTTCTTTATTTCTTCACTCAGGGCGCCTTTCCGCAGGGAAATTACCTGATATGATCTGGTAATCCCCGGACGATCTTCTTTAACGACATATCCACGTTTCTGGATGGTGGAAATGATGGGGGCATAGGTCGAAGGTCTGCCAATTCCCAATTCCTCGAGTTTCTTGACGAGCATGGCCTCCGTATAACGGAAAGGTTGCTGGGTGAATTTTTCCAGGGCCTCCATGGCCGATAACTCTAAGTATTGGCCAACAGTTAAAGGAGGGAGCATGCCCTCCTCGCCATTTTGTTCTTCTTCATCCACCGATTCCATGTATACTTTCAGAAATCCGTCGAACCTGATGACCTCCCCTTTCGCGATGAATTTCAAGTTCGAATTTGAAATACCAATAGTTACGTTGGTTTTTTCGAGTTCGGCATCTGCCATCTGGGAGGCGATGGTTCGCTTCCAGATGAGTTCATAAAGCTTTTTATGGGATTTATCCCCTTCGATGGTTTTATTGTTCAGATAGGTCGGACGGATTGCCTCATGCGCTTCCTGTGCTCCTTTGGTCCGTGTGGTGAACTTTCTCGTCTTCACATAGGCTGCTCCGAATGATGCAGTGATTTCATTCCGCGACATGGCCAGCGCCATGTCGGAAATGTTCACCGAATCGGTCCTCATGTAAGTGATCAATCCTGATTCGTAAAGTTCCTGGGCAACCCGCATGGTATTTGCCACCGAAAAGCCAAGTTTCCGGGATGCTTCCTGCTGAAGGGTAGAGGTGGTAAAGGGAGGGGCGGGTGATTTTTTCGCGGGCCGTGTATCAACATCTTCGACCACGTAAGAAACATCCACGCATTTTTTCAGGAAGGCAAGCGCTTCCTCCCGGGTCGGAAATCTTTTATTAAGCTCCGCTTTCACCGGTGATATTTTAGAACCGTTCCTGATCAGGAAATCTCCAGCCACTCGGAAGGATGATGTGCTGCGGAAATTTCTGATCTCCTCCTCCCGTTCCACGATCAACCTGACGGCTACCGACTGAACACGACCTGCCGACAGGGAGGGTTTGATCTTTTTCCACAAGAGCGGCGATAATTCAAAACCGACCAGTCGGTCAAGCACCCTGCGGGCCTGCTGGGCATCCACCAGGTTCTGATCAATAGCCCGGGGGTGTTCAATAGCCTCCTGAATAGCTGATTTGGTGATCTCATGAAAAGCAATTCTCCTGATCTTCGACTCTTCAAGATTCAAGGCTTCCCGCAGGTGCCAGGAAATTGCCTCTCCTTCCCTGTCCTCATCAGATGCCAACCAAACCCATTCAGAATTTTGTGCAAGTTTTTTCAACTCTGCCACGATCTTCTTTTTATCCGGGGAGATCACATATTGGGGAATAAATCCATTCTCAATATCCACGCCGAGATCCTTTTTTGAAAGATCGGCAACATGTCCCATGCATGACTTAACGGTAAAATCACTTCCTAAAAATCCTCCAATCGTTTTTGCCTTCGCCGGGGACTCAACAATCACTAAATTCTTTGTCATCGGGATACCGTGTTAATATTTCGAAATCCGGTGCAAAAGTAAGACAATTAACTTAATCCTTACCTTTGCACCGTTTTTTTATGGTTAATCGTTTGAAACCGGAAAAGTGATGACAGATACCAGGATGAACCGAAATATTTTTATTGAAACCTACGGTTGTCAAATGAATTTTTCTGACAGTGAGATCGTCGCATCAATTTTAAAGGAATGCGGGTATTCTTTTACCGGAAATCTGGATTCGGCCGATATCATACTGATCAACACCTGTTCCATCCGTGAACATGCAGAAGACCGTGTCAGGAAAAGGTTACACTATTTCAGATCGCTCCGGAAAAAGAATCCCGGGTTGTTGATCGGACTCCTGGGTTGCATGGCCGACCGTGTAAAAACCGCCCTGACGGAGGAGGAACAATTGCTCGATCTGGTGGCAGGCCCTGATTCCTACCGTCATCTTCCGCAACTTCTTGAACAGGTGGAATCCGGCCGCCATGCTATCGATACCATCCTCTCGGCAGATGAAACGTATGCCGATATCGCCCCTGTCAGAATCGGATCAAGCGGCGTTTCTGCATTTATCTCTATCATGAGGGGTTGTGAAAATTACTGTTCCTACTGCGTTGTTCCGTCCACCCGCGGGGTGGAACGAAGCCGGGATGCAGGTTCGATTGTTAAAGAAGCTGCCGACCTGTTCAACAGGGGCTTCAGGGAAGTGACCCTGCTGGGACAGAATGTAAATTCTTACTGCTGGAACAAGGATTTCAACCCCATCAACTTTGCCGGTTTGCTTGAAAAAGTCGCGTCGATTAACCCGATGTTGCGGATCCGCTTTGCTACTTCTCATCCCAAAGATATGTCCGATGAGCTGTTACAGGTTATCAGCCGCTTCCCAAATATTTGTAAATCAATTCATCTCCCGGTCCAATCGGGCAGCGATGCCATACTCGACCTGATGAACCGAAAATATACCCGTAGGGAGTACATGGACCGGATTGAAGCCATCCGGAGTATCCTTCCTGAAGCCACCATCACCACGGATATCATCACCGGATTCTGTAACGAATCGGAAGAAGACCATCAGATGACCTGTTCCCTTATGGAATGGGCCGGGTTTGCATCGGCCTTTATGTTCAAATATTCAGAACGTCCGCAAACTCTCGCGGCTGAAGCCCTGAAGGACAATGTACCTGAAGAAGTCAAGGAACGGAGGTTGAAGGAGATCATCCAGCTCCAACATAAATTGTCGGAAAAAAGTAATAAAGCCGACATCGGGAAAACCTTCGAAGTTCTCATCGAAGGAATATCCAAACGATCGGCCGATCATTATTTCGGCAGAAATTCGCAGAATAAAGTGGTTGTTTTCCCAAAGACCGGTCCCGGTCCCGGATCGTATGTTTCGGTCAGGGTCAAACGGGTTACTTCAGCAACCCTGCTCGGAGAGGCAGTATAAGTAGTTATCCCGTATCATTATTCCGCTCGGCCTATTCCTGAATTACCAGAAAAAAAGTACTTTTGCCATTTATTTCATTCTTGCCGATCGAACAATGGCTGACCATCAATTGACACACCTCAAAGAACTCGAATCTGAAGCCATTTACATCTTACGAGAAGTTGCCGCCCAATTTGAACGCCCGGTTCTACTCTTTTCCGGGGGGAAAGATTCCATTGTCCTGGTCCATCTGTCCCGCAAGGCTTTTTTCCCGGCGCTCATTCCTTTCCCGCTCCTTCATATTGATACAGGACATAATTTTATCGAAACCCTTGATTTCAGGGATTGGCTGGTAAAGGAAATACGGGGCCGGCTGATCGTAGGCTCGGTCCAGGAATCGATCGATACCGGCCGGGTAGTCGAAGAAAAGGGAATAAATGCCAGCCGGAATGTGTTGCAGACCGTTACCTTGCTTGACACCATTGAAAAATTCAAATTCGACGCTGCTATCGGAGGCGCCCGGCGTGATGAAGAAAAAGCCCGGGCCAAAGAACGGATTTTCTCGCACCGGGATGAGTTTGGCCAATGGGATCCAAAGAACCAGCGTCCCGAACTCTGGAACCTGTTTAACGGAAGGAAACACCTCGGAGAACATTTCAGGGTTTTTCCAATCAGCAACTGGACTGAAATGGATGTATGGCAGTACATCCTGGCCGAAAATATTGACCTCCCAAATATTTACTTTACCCACGAAAGGGATGTCTTCTATCGCGATGGCATCTGGCTTGCAGCAGCCCCTTTCATGCAAATGAAACCTTCGGAGGCTGTTGAGCGAAGAAGCGTCAGATGCCGGACTGTCGGCGACATTACCTGTACCGGCCTTACCCTTTCCACTGCCGACACAGTCGAAGACATTATTCAGGAAATTGCTGCCACCCGTGTAACGGAACGGGGTGGACGTTACGATGATAAGCGGTCCGAAGCAGCAATGGAAGACCGGAAAAAGGAGGGATATTTCTGATGGAAGCAAGTTTTTCAAGTAAGGCCTATCTCGACATGGAGCTGCTGCGGTTTACCACTGCCGGCAGTGTTGATGACGGCAAGAGCACCCTGATCGGCCGGCTTCTATACGACAGTAAATCCATTTTTGAGGACCAGCTTGACGCGGTGAAACGGGCAAGCCTTCAAAAAGGTGGCGATTTTCTCAACCTTGCGCTTTTTACCGATGGTTTACGCGCTGAAAGAGAACAGGGAATCACCATCGATGTGGCTTACCGTTATTTTGCAACGCCGAAAAGAAAATTCATCATTGCCGATACTCCCGGACATATTCAGTACACCCGGAATATGGTGACCGGCGCCTCAACTGCCAGTGCCGCCATTGTACTTATCGACGCCCGAAACGGCGTGATCGAGCAAACGCACCGTCATGCCTTTATTGCCTCCCTTCTGGGCATCCCCCATATCATCGTTTGCATCAATAAAATGGATCTCGTTGGTTACCGTCAGGATGTTTTTGATCAGATCCGTCTTGATTTCAAGATGTTTTCCGATCGTGTTTTTCCTTTGCACGATATCCGGTTTATTCCCATCAGCGCCCTTAATGGCGATAATGTTGTAAAACCCTCCATCCGGATGCCCTGGTATAATGCATGCACCCTCTTAAATACCCTTGAAACCATTCCTATTGATCAGGATCATAATTTCGTCAACCAACGTTTTCCGGTTCAATATGTAATCCGTCCTGAATCCGACGAACACCACGATTACCGGGGTTATGCAGGTTGCATCGCAGGCGGGATTTTTCATCCGGGGGATCCGGTCGTTGTCCTGCCATCAGGGATTAAAAGTAAAATTGTCTCGATCGACACCCTGAACAACACCCTGACCGAGGCATTTCCACCCATGTCGGTAACCCTAACACTTGAAGATGATCTGGATATCAGCCGGGGTGGAATGATAACCGGCGCTTACGATTTGCCTACAGAATCCAGTGAAGTGGAGCTTATGATCTGCTGGATGAATCCGAAACCGTTGCAGATGAAAGGTCGTTATACCGTAAAACACACTACCAATGAGGTCCGGTGTAAGGTCGAAGAAATCATTTATCTTCTGAATATCAGTACGCTTGACACGATCGCACCGGTGGATGAGATACGGATGAATGACATTGCCCGAATCCGTATACGGACCACGAAACCGCTGTATTATGACCCCTATTCCCTGAACAGGATCACCGGAAGCCTCATCCTGATTGATGAAGCAACCAATGAAACCTTGGCGGCCGGAATGATCGTGTAATGGGTTTATACCACAATATTTTTCCAAAAAAACAGTTCATTACAAAGAATTTACATCACCTGTACACGAAAACTGACTTTCATGAAGATTTTTAGATACTTTTTCGCCTGCTGCCTCATCATAAACGGTATTCAACCGGTAATTGCACAGCAGGTACCTATTGGTCAATGGCGCGATGAGCTTCCCTATACTTTGTGTAATTCGGTCACCGATGCCGGAACCCGAATTTATGCTTCAACACCCTATGCGGTTTTTTATTACGACCGGGAAGATAACAGCGTGGTGCGTATTACCAAAATCACGGGGCTTTCTGACATCGGGATCAGTTGCATCAACTATAACAAAGAATATAAAACACTGGTCATCGCATACACCAACGCCAATATTGATCTGATCAGGGATAATACCATTGTCAACATCTCCGATATCAAGCGAAAATCGATCCTGGGAAATAAAACCATCAATAACATTTATTTCAAAGGTAAGTACGCATACCTCTCCTGTGGCTTTGGAATTGTGGTTCTGGATATCAGCAAGTATGAGATCAGTGAGACCTATTATATTGGAAATCAGGGCGGGCAGGTCAATGTACTTGCCCTTACGATCGATGACCAAGATAGCCTTTATGCTGCCAGTGAAAAAGGCATTTACAAAGCCTGGTCGAAAGATCCGAACCTGGCCAATTATCAGGTCTGGAAAAAAGATACCGGTATCGATACCACCGCCAAATATAATTCGATTGTTAGTTTTGCCGGGGGTGTATTTGTGAATAAAAGGACTGCCTCTGCGGGATCTGATACGTTATACCGTCATACCGGCGGCCGATGGACCCCTCATCCGATGTCCTATTATAATCCGGTAATGAATCTTCAGGCAGGTGAAAAGTATCTGACAGTCGCGTACAACTATTTTGTGACGGTTCTCGACCTTAATCTGGATGTGTACACGTATGTTTGGGGTTATGAACCCGGCGCCCCCTTTCCTCAGGATGCCCTGACCGACGACCAGGGCCATGTTTGGATTGTGGATACCTATCGGGGAATGATCCATTATGACAAACCCCACAACTATTTCAACCACATAAGCCTGAGTGGGCCGCTCACCGCGCTGGCTTTCAGTATGAGCAGCGCAGGCAACAATCTTTACATCGCACCCGGTGGCAGAAGTACTTCATATTCACCCATTTACACCTCTCCTCAGGTTTACCATTTTGATAATTCCAACTGGTTTAACATTGCAGGATATAACAGTCCCCTGATGGATTCGACCTATGATATCGATGTCATTGCCATTGATCCATTCGATCACCGCCATGTCTTCGCCGGATCCTATGGCAAAGGCTTGGTGGAATTAACAAACGATTCGGCAGTCAAGATCTACAATGCCTCAAACAGCACGCTGGGGCATCATACCAGCAGCGACATTAAAGACGTCAGGGTGGGCGGAGCTGCTTTCGACGCAACCGGGAACCTGTGGGTGGTCACCTCTCACAACAACAGTTGTCTCTCCATGAAAAAAGGCGACCAATGGACCGGATTTACCATCCCGATCGTAAATGAAAGCGACCTGGGTCAGATTCTGGTGGACCGCCATGGCCAAAAATGGATTCAAATGCGTTATGGTAATACCAATCCAAATTCCATCATGGTCTTTACAGAAAACGGAACACCCGATAATCCTGCCGATGATCAGGCCAAACTCCTGAATTCATCCGCCGGAAGCGGCAAAATTCCGGGGAACTACGTCTCTGCCATGGTCGAAGACCTTAACGGCGAAATATGGATTGGGACCGAAGAAGGCATTGCGGTTTTTTATACCCCTGAAAACGTATTCTCCGGTCAGAATTTCGATGCACAGCGTATCCTGATAACCCAGGGCGGATATGTGCAGTATCTTCTTGAAAATGAAACTGTAAACGCCATTGCTGTTGACGGCGCAAACCGTAAATGGATCGGAACCGACCGGGGCGGTGTCTATCTTTTTTCTGCCGATGGGACTTCCCAAATCTACCATTTTACAGCCGAAAACAGCCCTCTGCTTTCCGACCGAATCGTTTGTCTGGCCATCAACCAGGATGGGGACGTCTTTTTCGGAACGGATAAAGGGGTCATCTCCTTCCGGTCATCAGCCACCCCCGGAGGCGATACCAATGAAAATGTTTTTGCATTCCCGAACCCGGTAAAGGAGGATTACGAGGGATATATTGCCATCAAGGGATTGGTCTCAAACGCCCAGGTCAAAATAACCGATGTGAACGGGGTTCTTGTATATTCAACCAGGGCTGAAGGCGGACAGGCCATTTGGGATGGAAAAAATTTTGACGGACGCAGGGCCCGGTCGGGTGTTTACCTGGTTTTTGCTTCCAATGACAACGGTACTGAAAAGGTGGTCACCAAGATTTTGATCATCGACTGATGCTTTATGCAACCCGGGGCATTGTTTTTCATACGGTCAGATATGCCGAAACCAGTCTGATCGCCAAACTTTACACATCACAATTCGGACTCCGCTCTTACCTTATAAAAGGGGTTCATACCCCACGTTCCCGGTTCAAACCTGCACTGTTCCAACCGTTCTCATTGCTCGAACTTGTTGTTTACAATAAAGAACGAAATTCGTTGCAAACCATCAAAGAAGTGCAACTCAACCACCCTTATCAGTCTGTTCACTTGGACATCCGTAAAAGCGCGATTGCGCTTTTCATTTGTGAACTGGCTTACAAAGCCATCCGCGAAGAAGAACCCAACCGGGAATTATTTGATTTTCTGTGGAACTCCTGCATCGAACTCGATCAGGCTGAAGGACCGGTTTCCCATTATCACCTGGTCTTTGCGCTTCGTCTGATGCACCATCTGGGTATTTACCCACAACGAAACCTGACCCCGCAAACCACGATTTTCAACTTACGGGAAGGGGTTTTTCAGGCCAATATTCCCGGTCACACAAACTACCTGGATGAAGCGGACAGTGTCCTGTTTCATCAACTTCTTTCCGTTCCTGACGACGCAGGTGTGGCTTTTCTAAAAGTAATCCTGTCGCCTCGAAAACGGGATCAGATCCTTGAAACCATATTGCTCTATTATAAATTGCACCTTCCCGGATTCAGGGATCTCCAATCCCACCATATCCTCCATACTGTTTTGTCCTAATTCCCTATCTTTGCCGAAATTTGGCACTATGACAACAGGATTAAGCGAACAGGAAACCATCCGCAGAAATTCATTGAATGAGCTTATCAAATTGGGAATCAATCCCTATCCTCCTCACACCTTTCCGGTAAATGTCAGGGCTTCAGAAATTAAGAAAAACTTTTCCACGGATCCTTCTTTGTATCAGAATGTCAGTATTGCCGGGCGGCTCATGAGCCGCCGGATCATGGGAGCAGCATCATTTGTTGAGTTGCAGGATGAAAGCGGACGAATTCAGCTGTATATAAAACGAGATGAAATCTGCTCCGGCGAAGACAAAACCCTGTATAATGTGGTCTTTAAAAAATTACTCGATATCGGTGATTTGATCGGTATTTCCGGGTACGTTTTTATTACCCAGATGGGAGAGATTACGATTCATGTCAGGGCCCTGGAATTACTCAGTAAATCACTGCGTCCACTGCCGATTGTCAAGGAAAAAGATGATGCGGTGTTTGATGCTTTTTCCGATCCCGAACTCCGTTACCGCCAACGGTATGTCGACCTGATCGTGAACCCTGAAATCCGGGATGTTTTTGTAAAACGCACCCGGCTGATCAATTCGATGCGGCAATATCTGAATTCCCGATCATACCTTGAAGTGGAAACCCCGATCCTGCAACCCCTGTATGGCGGAGCAGCTGCACGCCCTTTCAAGACACAGCATAACGCGCTCGACATGACACTTTATCTGAGAATCGCCAACGAATTATACCTCAAACGCCTTATTGTCGGAGGATATGAAGGGGTTTACGAGTTCTCTAAGGATTTCAGAAACGAAGGCATGGATCGCTTCCACAATCCCGAATTCACCCAGATGGAGTTGTATGTGGCCTATAAAGACTACGAATGGATGATGGACCTGGTTGAAGAAATGGTTGAAAAAATTTCCCTTGATCTCCATGGGACCACACAGGTACAGGTGGGTGAAAACCTGATCGACTTCCGGCGTCCCTGGAAGCGGTTCACCATGTACGAGGTGATCCACCATTTCACCGGTACCGACATCGCCGATTTAACCGAGGAAGAACTCGTGCAACGCGCGCAACAACTCGGCGTTCCCATTGATAAGACCATGGGTAAAGGAAAGATCATCGACCAGATCTTCGGGGAGAAATGTGAGCCTTTCCTCATCCAGCCAACCTTTATCACCGACTATCCCGTGGAAATGTCACCCCTGGCCAAGAAGCACCGTTGTAAACCCGGGCTGGTCGAACGATTTGAAGCCATTTGCAACGGGAAGGAATTATGTAACGCCTTTTCAGAACTGAACGACCCAATCGATCAGCGTGAACGATTCGAAGCACAGCTTGAACTCGGCCGTCGCGGTGATACGGAATCGATGGTTCTGGATGAAGACTTCCTCCGTGCTTTGGAGTTCGGGATGCCTCCTACAGCAGGGCTTGGCATCGGGATCGACCGCCTTACCATGATCATGACCAACTCCCCTTCTATCCAGGATGTTCTGTTCTTTCCGCAAATGCGGCCCGAAAAGCGGGGTTAGAGAATGTATTAATTATCCTCCCCGCATGGGAATTATAAAAGCTGAAAAACTAGAATTTCCCTGGCTGATCTAATTACCGGAGCAGTAATATTTTCTGGAATTCAGATCTCCCACGGTTGGTGAATTTCAGCAGATAAATGCCACTTCCGGCCGGATTCCCTGTGTCATCCATGCCATCCCATGTGAAGAATCTGTTACCGGCATCAGCTATTCCATCCCATAAAACCGTGATCGACCTGCCCCGTAAATCAACAATTTCGATCCGGATCTGTTCCTGTTGTCGCAACGAAAGGGGTATTAAGATTCGATCACGGAAAGGATTTGGGTAAGGTCTTCCGATCTCCGTAAGGGCTTGCTCTTCATTGATTTTCGATAGCAGATCGGAATTGATCATGATGATAACATAATTACTGCCTGCTGATGTCGTGAATTCAAGGCTGTCCTTATAAAAAGTCATACCCGGAATCAAAGCAACTACAACAGGGACACGGACTCTCACCGCGACGCTGTCGCCGGGGTCAATCAGAGAGGGATAACCTGTAACCGAAACGGAATCGACCATCCAGGGCACTGAATTTCCGTATTGCTGAATGGTATCGAGGGTGATCCGCGTGGTAAGGTAATTGTGTAACTGCGTAATCTTACCATCGAGACAATCGTCGGGGGTGATGAACCAAAGGGTATCAGGAACCGGTGTCAGGTTGGTGTAGGTTGTCGTGAATTGAAACGGATCGGCAGCCCCGATCAGTGGCATAGTTTCTGACCGTCCCGATTCATCGGCTGCAGAAAGATAGTATTCAACAAGGCTTCCGGCCGGTTGTTTGGGAATGAACCCGGAGTAATCTGAACCGCCCTGGTTAGTCATCTGGACAACCTGGTAAAGCCCTCCGTTAACCCGGAAATGTATGCGCACCGAATCCTCAATGACCGGCATTTGACTGGAAGCAAGTACGGTTGCTGATACCTGATAATCCGACTCGCAGGGCTTCACTCCCGAAATCGGAATATGGCGAATGTAAAGGAGTTCGACATCTGTAACACCCATAACCCGGCAATGGAGGGCGTCGGTCGAAAGCCAAGCAGCAGATCCGTTTGCAATGAAGCCCTTAATGGTATAACCGGGCATAGCTGCTTCATAAGCAGCTTTGGCACTATCGTCCCAGGCACTGTTCATGAATGGAACAAGCACCTTGTCGTTCAGGATCACGGAATTGGTATAAGGCTGGTCCTGTGGTGTTTTAACCCTGAACACCCGGTAATTATAACCATATGAACAGATTTGAGAGGACCAGTATGTTGCCATGTTTTCCAGGGCATTGTACTCGGGATCCGTGGGTAAAACCTGACGAATTAAAATTTTGTCAGGGCTCAGGAACTTCCCCCAACAGTCAATGTGGTCGATGGTTGAGGATATATTCGGATCAGGAACTACCCTGAAATTTTCGATCCCTAAATAATCATACATCTTTTCATCAACCTGCTGGGATGTCTGTGTGGGATTTTCAACATAGACGAGGTCGGTCGAAGAACTTGTACTCAGCCCGTCTGTCATATAATTGCCACCGGTTGAGATGACATTCATGCCGTACCAGGGGATTCCCAGCATTGCAGCAAAGAGCTTGGGAATTTCATCGTCGTTGGGGCGCGGTCTGTTATAAGGAAAATCGACAATCCCGATCTGCTTAGAACTGTCGGTGGCAAACCAGGGACCATAATCGCGCGTCCAGTAGCTGTCGGTAAGAGCGATCAGAAAATTACAGTGGCTGGTATCTACACCATTTGAAATATATTGGTTCAGGACCGTGGTTTTTTCTGTCTGGTTCTTCACGATAGTCGTCACCATTACGCCGGAAGCCATCTCTTTGATCAGGGAAATCGGGATCCCGAAAGGATAGCGGATCAGGGCTCCCTGCATGCGATCGTACTCTGCCACATTCCTGACCGGACCGTCCGGGGGAGGTGTCTCAATGAAATTTCTTCCGATTTCATGTCTCCGGGCAAATTCCTCAGGGGTCATGGTATGCCGGAGAACAGGGTTTTTGTCTGTTAGGTTGTCCTGAGCTTTTACCTGGTACAACAAGGCCAGGATTAATAAAATAATGGAGATCGATCGGTACATAACATTCGGTTTGAACTGCAAAATTAATATTTTCGCAATTCCTTCAAAATGACTAAATTTGCTGAAATTTGAACTTGGTGAACAAAAAAATCAGTGTAGCAAGATTGTCCATCCTTTCGAATACCAGTCTGATTATATTAAAGTTAGCAGCAGGTATCATCTCCGGTTCCGTGAGCATTATCTCCGAGGCAATTCATTCGCTCATGGACTTGATCGCTTCGGTCGTAGCTTTTATTTCCGTCAGGATTTCAGACACCCCTGCTGATGAAAAACATCCGTACGGGCATGGTAAATTTGAAAACGTTTCAGGAGTCATTGAAGCCCTGCTCATTTTTATTGCCGCTTTCTGGATTATTTACGAAGCCGTAAAAAAGATTATAACACCACAGGAGGTCGAACGGCTTGAAATCGGTTTTGTGGTCATGATCATTGCTGCTATAGTCAATATTATCGTTTCTCGGAAACTGTATGCCGTATCGAGGGAAACCGGTTCTGTTGCCCTTGAAGCGGATGCCCTTCACCTAAAGACCGATGTTTACACGTCGGTGGGAGTCGCAACCGGTCTTGCATTGATGTACGTCAGCGGAATTCATCTGATCGACCCGATCATTGCGATCTTTGTTGCCCTCCTGATCCTGAAGGAATCCTTTGAATTGTTTTCCAGAGCCTATGCTCCCCTGCTTGACCGGGCGCTTCCGGCATCAGAAGTCGAACAGATAAATGCCATCATTACCAAACACTGTAAATCCAACATGACTTTCCATAATCTGCGCAGCCGGAAAGCGGGAAACTATAATTATATCGATTTTCACCTGAACCTGGACCCTAACCTGACAGTTGGCGAAGCACATTCAATCTGTGACCAGATTGAGGAAGATATCAAAAGCCGATTCGAACACACGGAGGTGACCATTCATGTAGAAGAATTCTAAAATAAATGAAAAAGATTGCAGTTATATTAAAAATGTCGAATTGCATAATTGTTGATTCATGGGTATAAACAGACCTCTCCGCTTACTCACGCTGCTGATTTTTATTCCTTTCTTTTGTATTGCTCAGGATTCCGTTCGAATTGATACACTCATTAAAAGGGCACACCTGATTGAAGATGACCCGGTTGTTAACATGCTCGACAGTCTGGCCAGCCTCCGGGTGTTTGAAGATGCCGAATTCCCGAATTCCAATCAATATCAGAACTGGGCAACCTATACCGATTCAGACGTTCCAAGATTTCCCGATTCAGTCTATTTTGAACGGATTGCCCAGATGAATGAACAGTCACCATTCGAATACGTTTACAACAATGAGGTAAAACAATTCATTGACCTGTATGCAGTAAAAAAAAGGAAACTGACTGCAAGGATATTGGGTCTGTCACAGATATATTTTCCCCTGTTTGAAGAACAGCTGGATAAATACAACATGCCCCTGGAGTTGAAATATCTTGCAGTTATTGAGTCTGCACTCAACCCCGTGGCCACTTCCCGGGCAGGTGCAAAAGGACTCTGGCAATTCATGTACGGAACCGGAAAAGTCTATGGCTTAAAAGTCAGCTCCTACGTCGATGACCGCTATGATCCCTACAAAGCCACCATTGCGGCTTGTGAGCACCTGAACGACCTTTACGATATTTACGGGAACTGGTCGCTGGCGCTTGCCGCATATAACTCGGGCGCGGGAAATGTAAATAAGGCCATCCGCCGCGCGGGCGGAGTTAAGAATTTCTGGCTCCTCCAACGGTACCTTCCCCGGGAGACCCGGTCGTACGTTCCGGCTTTCATTGCCGCCAGTTACGTGTTGACCCATGCCAATGAACATAAGATTTATCCGGTAGACCCGGGAATACTCTATTATGAAGTCGATACGGTGACCGTCTGTCGCCCCCTCTCCTTTGATCAGATCTCAGAAATGCTGAATATCCCCCTGGATGAAATCAAATTTTTAAATCCTTCGTTCAAACAGGATTTTATTCCTGCAACCGTTGAAAATCCATATAAGGTCCGTCTGAGGAAAAAGTTCGTCGGCAATTTTATCAACAATGAAGAAGCCCTGTATGCATATAAAACCAGGAGTTGGTCGGCTCAGGATTCACTTATGAAACTCATCTACAATAACTACAGGGAAACAGAACTCTATACGGTTAAAAGCGGGGAGACCATGACCTCGGTCGCTAAAAAATTCAAAATGACTGTTTCTGAATTAAAAACACTGAATGGATTGCGTTCCAATACCCTGAAACCCAAAAAAAAGATCCTGGTCTATTCGAAACCCAGGAAAGAACCCGCCGGTGAAAAAGAACTGGCTTCCACATACATTCCTGTTCCGGCCCGGAAAGACACCACTGTCAGACAAGGTCCTGTTGACTCATCAGCAGTGATTGAAAATCCAAAACAAACAGGATCTGCGGCAAACAATACCACGGTTCATTATGTCAAAAGCGGAGAGTCACTGGGAGTTATTGCTTCACGGTACCATTGTGCAGTCAATGACCTGATGCAGTGGAACCAACTTTCGACCACCAATATTAAACCAGGCCAGAAGCTTTCTGTAAGAGACGTCCCGGCATCAGCAGCCGCATCAACAAAACCCGCAACCGTTGTTGAAAAGAAAACCAAACCTGCGCCCCAATCCTCCGGCGCGAAATATACCATCTATACCATACAGTCAGGCGATAACCTCTGGGATATTGCAGTAAAATTTGATGTTACCGTTTCCCAGATCAAAACGCTTAATAGCCTGAAAAACGCTCACCGGCTGAAACCCGGACAGAAAATTAAAATTCCAAAATAATTTTTCCCGTTTGTTAAACCAAAAAAATAGAACATGAAAAAATCAGCAACATCACTTATTTTTCTGTTTCTGTTTACGGCCTTTACCGGGACTGCCCAGACCCATAAGGCTGACGACATCCTCGGCGTCTGGTTGAACCAGGAAGCGACAGGAAAGATCCAGATTTTCAAGGAAGGTGACCGTTATTTCGGGAAACTGGTATGGCTGCGTACTCCGCTGGATTCACTAACCGGAAAACCAAGAACCGATAACGAAAATCCTGACCCTAAATTAAAAGCCACCCCGTTGATCGGATTGACCAACCTGAAAAACTTCACATTCAACGGGAAGGATGAATGGTCGGGGGGGACGATCTATGACCCTAAAAATGGAAAAACCTACAAGTGCTACATTCAGTTTGAGTCGGCAAACAAACTGAAAATCAGAGGCTTTATTGGCATATCGCTGCTTGGAAGGAATACTTTCTGGACCCGATCTTTTCATCAATAACAACTGTTAATTCTTTCATTTGCCATCAGAAGATATCGGAATGTAGCATAATATTTAGCTTTGAACAGACCGACGCATCGTTTTAATATTTTCAGAGCGATACTCCTTGGATTGGTGCTTGCCGCCATCGCCTTCGGAATATCCTGGAAGTTTTTCAATCGTGAAGAACAAAAAACCGATTCTCTCCGTCGGATTCAGGAAAGGGGATATTTGATTGCCCTGACCGACCGAAATACCCTGAATTATTTTGTCTACCGGGGTGAACCGATGGGATATCAGCTTGAATTGCTGGAATCTTTTGCCAGATATCTGAAAGTCCCCCTGAGGATTATCTCAGCAGATGACATAAACCGGCTGGAATATTATTTATTTTACAATGCCGCGGATCTCATTGCGTTGAATATTCCTTTGTCACGCCAGGGGAAAAAAAATATTCAGTACTCCCTTCCTTTTGGAGAAACCCGTTTGGTACTGGTTCAGAAAAAACCCTCCGGAAATGGAACAGATCCTCCGCTAGTAAAGTCATTAAAGGATTTTCCGACGGATACCGTTTATGTGCGAAGCAATCCTTTTCTGAGCCCGATGTACCACCATTTTTATAAAGAGACCCGGGGGAGGGCTGTTCTGAAAGAAGTCCGTGATAAAAGTCAGGAAGATCTGATCCGTCAGGTCTCAAAAGGATTGATCCGGTTTGCTATATGCCAGGAAAATGTTGCCATGGCCTTTAAAAGATATTATTACAATACAGATATTTCGGTGCTGGCGTTCCCGCTTTTCTTTTATGGCTGGGGCGTTAACCATGAATCTGATTCCCTCAGAATGATGCTTGATTCGTGGTTAACAACAATTAAAAGGACGGGAGAATACAAGCAGATCTATCTTGATTATTTCGATAATCAGCGACTTGCACGCTTCATGCAGTCGGGATTTTGCTCTATGAACACGAACAGGCTCTCGCCATTTGATGAATCCATTCAAAAGTACAGCATAGCATTGAGTTGGGATTGGAGGTTGGTAGCCTCATTGATTTATGAAGAATCCAATTTCAGGCAGGGTCAGGTCTCCAAATACAATGCCAGCGGGTTGATGCAGTTAATGCCTGAAACTGCAGCCAGATTTGGTATCGACAGCGCTTCCACGCCGGCCCGGCAGATCGAAGGCGGTGTAAAGTATCTGCGTTACCTTGATACCCAAATCCCCGATGAAATTACCAATCCCCTCGAACGGATCAATTTTGTACTGGCAGCATACAATGTAGGAATCGGACGGGTTTTGGCCGCCCGTGAAAAGGCCGGTCAATACGGCAGGGATAAGAACCGCTGGAACCGGCATGTCGATTACTATCTTCTTCGCCGGTCAAAAAAGAATCCTCATGGGCTCACCGATACCATGAATACCTTTACGGGAGATTATAAGACCGAAGGATTTGTTGATGATATCATCACACGTTATTACCATTACAGGAATCTGATCAGCGAACGTCTGAACTGATGTTGGGAAATGAATATCCTGACTTCTGATTTTCGAAATATCCGCTGCTGTATTAATTCTTCGACAGCCCGTGACCCTGATCATTAAGGAAAATATGACAGATTTCCCGGATGGTGTCTTCCAGGGGGCGGAATTTGAAATTCAGCGCATTACAAAGCTTTTCACTGGAGAAACGATAATTTTGTGTCGTTGCGATTGCCATCTCTTTTGTGATTTCAGGTATGGACCCGGTTATCCATGACCTCACCGCTTCGATCCGCCAGGCTGCCGAAGTCATCCAGAGCGATACTTTGATTGATGGGGCAGGTTTTCCCAAATACTTTGCAATCAGGCTGAAGAAATCAAGATACGACAAACCGGCTGCCGAACAGATGAACCGCTGGCCGAAATGATTTCCATCCATCAGGCCGGTCATGGCTTTCGAGACATCGCGAACATCCACATATACATTGGTTGCCGCAGTATAATACTTCAATCCCTCCCATACCAACCTGAACAACCCCGAATTATCCTGCCAGAAGCCGGGACCCAGGATAAAAGAAGGATTTACGATAACAGCGTTCAACCCCTCTTCCATGCCCCTCCATACCTCTCTTTCCGCTCCATATTTACTGATACTATAGACTGAATTGTCACGTGAAGGTACCCAATAGGTTTCTTCATTCGAAACGCCTCCGTTTTCGGCCACCCCCATGGTTGCAATGGAGCTTACATAACAGAATTTTCCGACATTGCGATTTAACGCAAGGTTCACCAGGTTTGCCGTTCCGTCAATATTCACCTTGAGCATCGCCTTATGATCGCTCGGATAGAAGGATACTACAGCGCCTGCATGATAGATTTCATCCACGCCCTGAACGGCATCCTCCATGGCGCCGAAATCCATCAGATCGGCACAGGCCCATTCAATCCGGTTAAACAATTCCTCCGGCTGATCAATATAGTAGGAGAATACTTTCTTTACCATTCCGGTTTCGCTGGTTTCACGCCGGATGGCACGGACCTTTTTACCGGATTTCAGCAGGTCGAGCAGTAAATGGGAACCGAGCAACCCGGTCCCTCCCGTAACGAGTATCATGAGAAATAAATATGCTGCAAAAGTAATAAATGAGATTCATTTTTCTTTGGAAAGAGGAACCATCAAGTCCAATTGCATCCTATCAGGTCAGGGATACTGCCTGGTTTTGAATAAGCGGTAACTTGCTATAAATGAAATTCTTGAATACTTTGATACCAAATAATCACTTCCACCCAAAACATTTTTCCCCGAGTACCACCTGAATTCAAGACCCAGTTGCTTCCAGGAAATTCCGATACCGGCAGCCATGTTATGTTTGAAACTCAGGGGATATTCAGTACCGTCAAACATGAATTCCGAATTAAGGTTCACGCAGACAGCCGGTACATAAAGCGCATTGATAAATCCTTTCAGGGATTTGTTGAAATGAACATAGTACCTCACCCCCACCGGAAATTCAATAAAATGCATGCGAACAAAAAATTCCTGGTCGTTGCTTGTTTCTGAGCCGGTGAAATACTGGTAGGAAGGCTCAAACAGAAGGCTCACTTTCTGATAGGTGTAAGGAAATATCAACTCTGATTCAAGCCCGCATCGAAATCCAAACTGACCGTCAAATAAAAAATCCTGACCGGTATTGTAAGTATTCGATACACGGAACTTCGAGAAGTTTAGCCCCGGGGTGATCTTCATGTTAAAAACCGGATATTCTTTTCTCTTTTTGTTGACGTAATAAGGATTCCCTTTGATTTTATTGTATCCAGTAAAATACTCGGTAAGTTCTTTCTTCGTATATCCAAGATTTTCCACCTCTTTTTGGGAATAGTTTTCGTTTTTCAGTTCCGACCATAATTGCTGACGAAATATGGCATTGGTTTGAATTTCGTCGGGATGATTTCCGGATAACTTATATTTTTTGAAAACCAGTTGCTTCACTTTCGTTTCGTTCACCCGGTAAAAAAACCGTCTTATTGAAGGTTGATCATAGTAATACAAGGAGGCATCTCCCTCAACCAGGATGAGCAGGAAAAGGCTCTGTTCACTCCAGTCAGGCTCCTTCATATCACTCGGATTGCTCTCATCTTCACTCGAAATGTCGATATTTACTTTAACACTCAGGAATCTGTTGCTGCCTGCCAATCCGAACTCCCTGACATTTCCGGGAATTCCATGATGGATTTCGGATGAATCGTATATTTTATAGTAAAACTCAACCGGCGTTCCGTTCCATTTGGGTATCTGTACCAGGCATTCGATCCGCCGGCCGGTTGTATCTGTGACATAACCGTTTTCAAAAGTCGCCTGTGCCCGGCACAGTCCGTTAATAAAACAAAACAGTAAAGTGACAGGGACCAAAAGGATATGGTTTCTGCAGAGAAGACTTGAAATTGTAATCAAAGTGACTGGGTTTTTAAATTTACGACCAACAAATATATAAAGATTTTATATCAAACTTTCCTTTATATGATTCGATCTATAATTTTCGCTGATCTCTTTGGTCTTCCTTTTTTTGAATCACAAAAAATTTTATGGAAATGACCTCTCCGTTTTGCCCGGTCAGGGTAAGCCTGTGCCATCCCGGCGCCGGGGCCAGCGTCATTTGATGGGGTGCGGAGGTGCTTCCCGAAAAACGGCCATCCACATCCCAGAAAACCCGTGAAGAAAGATCCCTATGGGCCACTTTAACCACGATACTTCCGGGCTTTCCGTCGAGATCAACCGGAATGTATACTTTGCTGTTATTCCTGGGATAGATGAAAGCCATGTTTTTTCTTGAATCGGTTGCTGCGCAATCACTTCTGAAGGGTGGCAGCATTTTGTAAAACGGATTCCTGCTTTTAAAGTACCATTCCTCGACAGGCGGTAAAATGAACCATGGCATATGCTGCATTTCATCTGGTAACTCGCACCGGGAATTGACCTGCCAGGTTCCTGTTTTATCAAGATGTACCATTTGATGATAGGGGCATGGCGGTGTCTTTAACCCGGCCTTTGGAACCCAGATGGTATCGATAACATCGCAAACCGTCGAAGGTCTGTGACCACTGTTATGGCAAACCGGAATATGTTCGAGGGTGCTGTCGGGTCTCGAAAACCAGGTGGTGGGCGCCAGAATTTTAAAGATATCGAACAATACCGGCGCAGCAGTACCGACTCCGGTCAGCCCGGGCCTTCCTTCTCCCGAAGCATTTCCGGCCCAAACTGCAACAACGTACTCCGGGGTCACGCCGATGGACCAGGCATCCCGGTTCCCAAAACTGGTCCCGGTTTTCCAGGCGACTTTTCCCGATGATGAAAAGTGTTTCCATTGCTCCTCCTCATCAGGCCGTGACACTTCGACCATGGCTTCGAATGTCAGCCAGATTGAACCGGGATCCAGCCAGGAATCCAAATCCCTGCCGGTCACCCAGGTGCCTGAGGCAGAATTGATGTACTTTGGCGCAAAAAAATCAGACTTTGAACAGGTCATGTCATTGTTGAAACGGTTCAGGGTCCGGGCCATGGAAGCATAAATCCCGGCCAAATCCCATAAGGTCGCTTCGGCGCCGCCAAGTATCAGCGCCAATCCGTAATGACCGGCCGGCCGGGTCAACGTTCTCATTCCTAAATTACGCAAGAGGGCATAGAATTGCTCATAGCCATATGTTTGCAACATTTTCACTGCCGGAATATTAAGCGACCGGGATAAAGCCATTTTTGCGGCTACAGCGCCATCGTAAGTGAGGTTATAATTTTCAGGGACAAACCCTCCGATCTGTGTCGGAATATCGGGAACAAGCGTATTGGGCAGAAGCAGCCCGTCGTTCAGCATGGCAGCATACAAAAAGGGTTTTAAAATACTGCCGGTGCTTCGGGGCGCCACAACCAGATCGACCTGATGACCATGTTCTTCTCCCGATCCGTGCTGAAGATTTCCGCAATACGCGAGAACATTTCCGGTCCTTACCTCCACTATCAACGCCGCAGCATTGTAAATAAAATTTGATTTCATGCGCTGACTGTTGATCTCCAGAATATTGACAACGCGTTCCTGAAGGGCACGATCGATGGTGGTGACTGATTTTTCACCTTTGTACCCCTCTTTTACAGCCCTGCCAAGTAAATGAGGCGCCCATTGCGGGATCGGATATGGCTTCACCGGCAACGACTCACTTTTCGCCAGAGTACAGGTCGATACATCAATGATTCCCTGCTGGTATAATTTGTCGAGTAACCCGTTTCTTTTTTTGAGTAACTGACCGGGATTCCGGCCCGGGTAAATGAGCCCCGGACTGTTGGGCAAAACGGCCAATGTGGCAGCTTCGGCCCAGGATAGATTCCCCGGATCCACTCCGAAATACCTCCAGGATGCCGCTTCAAGACCCACGATATTTCCTCCGAAAGGCGCATGAGAACAATAGAGACTGAGGATCTCCTGTTTATTGTAAGTGAATTCCAGTCTGAAGGCCAATAATGTCTCCAGCGCTTTTTGAAACAGGGTGCGATTCTTCTTTTTTCTTGCAAGTCTGATGACCTGCATAGACAACGTACTTCCCCCACTGACAATCTTATGATACTTAACATTCAGATAGACCGCTCTGATAATCGCCAAGGGATTTATTCCCGGATGATAGTAGAAATAACGATCCTCATAATGAAGAATAGCCTGTTTGAATTTTTCAGGTATTGAATCCCGATCCGGAAATCGCCATTGCTGGTCTCCGGAAATTTTTGCACCTAACAGTAATCCTTGTCTGTCAAGGAGAACCGTTGATGTATCATCCCGGAATAATGGCCGGGGAAGGATCAGGAAGAAGAGGAGGAAAAGCAGGGCAAGGCCCAAAATGATCAACATCCTGAAAATCTTCCGACGCCTTTCCCGTGTCGGTTGACGCAGGCTGAGCCTCGAAGGCATAAACGGATTTGGAGGAACATCCATGAAGCAGCGGGTTCGGTCACTTTTGAGCTGCAACCACCTCAATCCACCTTCCGGGAACCCGTGCATTGATACTTTGGTCGTACATTGCTTCACAGGTTGTAGCAGGAAGGTAAAACCTTCCGCAATAAGCTGTTATGACCAGAATTCTAAAGGTTTTCGTCTGCATTGGTTCCAGATCAAAAAACAGGTTCACGCGGTCGTCGCGGAAGTCCTGATACGTAAAAGTACCGGAATTGGTCAGTGTCTCGGCAAATTCACTGTTGCGCGAATTGATAACTTCCCATCCCGAGGGCATCCTGAACGAAAGCGCCAGTTGCTGGTACGCGCTTCTCATACCCGGATGTGTCACCTTTATTTCAACAACGAAATTCGTACCCTGAGGCAGGGCGTCAACGCGAATTCGATCTCCTTTGAGATTCTTGGTATCAATCTGCAACTTCAGATCATTGGCTGCCGCCGACTGACCCCCGAATGGTTGTATTCCCGATAAAATCAATCTGGAATAAAGCGTGTTTTTCCCTGAATTGGTGACTTTAATCTTGTCGTTCATGTTTATCGTGGAACTCATTTTTCTGGAAATGAGTTCCTTTTTTGAAGTCACTTTTTCTTCCGGATTATTGTTTTGTTTGATGGAGGCGCTGATTCCACTGCCCGATAATCCTACAGAATATTTCATTATCGCGACCAGTGCAAAAGAGGTAGTCTGGGTCGAGTACCAGTTAGTTCCTGCAAGAGCGGCAGAAAGCTCCCGGATCAGAAGAGCTGCGCGGGTTTTCATTTTCAATCCCGACAATGTCTCGGCCATAATGGCTTTGTCACGAAGATCGGAACCATAGGTGTTCGACATCTCCTGATAAGGCCGGATTGCAGGAGTAACTGTTCCTATCAACTGACGGGCCACTTCATCCCGGCCGGCGAGGTGATAGGCAGCGGCAAGCTGCCATCGGGCGGCCACCGAGATGTTTTTTCGCTCCATTAAACGGTTCATCGCCCCAAGCTCCGGCACTCTCGCAAGAGCCAGGGTAAATAACCGGTACGCCTGTGCCAGGTCATTGTTGAAGAATCCTTCATTAAAACTCCACGAAATCGCCTTTTGACGCTGAAACTCCTTCCAGGAACTTACCAGGTTCACCGGCACCGAATACCCTTTTTGTTCAGCCTCCAGGATGAAATGTCCCGCGTAACTGGTGGCCCAATCATCGGCGTAGGCCGCACCCGGCCAAAGACCCATTCCGCCTGAACCAACCTGAAAAGATTTCATCCTATGAATGGTTCGGGTTATATTTTGTGTTATTTCTGCTTTCGAATGATCGGAAATTTCGACGACATCCTGCAGGTATAATTGCGGAAATGCCATTGAAGTGATTTGTTCCAGGCATCCAAAGGGGTACACAATCAGACTGTTTAACCTGCTTTCTATATTCAGTGATGGTATGGATGCAAGCTCAAGGGTCCCACGGTTGGTTCCGGCCATTCCGACAGGCATGACGGTATAGACCCAGGACGCTCCGGGTTGAAGCGCTTTTTCATCGACGTTGGTGACAAGTGGATTGGGATTTCGTACATCAATTTCGATGGTGTGTTCTGCTTTTTCACCACCACTGTAAGCAATGATCTGTATTTTTCCGGTTCCTATACGTTGTTTGACATTCAGATCAAATGTAACAATTTGATCTCCTGTATTTTGAAACACCAGTTGTTTTGCAGTACTACCAGCGATAGTGAAATAATCGTTAACGGAGACCTCAATCCTGACATTCTTCACAGATCGTTCCATAGCAAACACGGTTACTGGAAGTCGGACTTTCTCCCCGGGGCCAAGAACTCTGGGAAGGGTTCCCAAAACCATGAGCGGTTTTTTTACAGTCGCTGTTTTCTCCTCTTTTCCATAATTGCCATTCTGGGCTCCGACCACCATAACCCTTACAGAGCCTATGTACTCCGGCATCCGGAAAGTGGTTGATCGCTGTTGTCCTTTTTTTAATTCGAACGGGCCGAAAAATCGCACCATGGGTTTAAACCGGTTGGCCTTTAAACTGCCTCTGATCTCATTCTCCTGATCCCCGCCAATACTGAGAATCCGCTGTAATTCTCCTGTAAAGGCGCCCATAACCTGGTCATACAGATCCCACGTTTTCACGCCCAGCGCTTCGCGTGCATAAAAAACGCTCCAAGGATCGGGTGTTTTAAAACGTGTCAGATCCAGTAGCCCTTCGTCCACGATGGCCATTGTGTATGTCATCGCCTTTCCCGACGATTCCCTGACGCCAATGGTGATCTCCTTGCCGGGGGCCCATCCCGTTGGCATCGTGATTACCGGTTTGATATGTGTTCCAGGATTTTCGACAAATACCGGTACGACGCCGTAAAGCCTGACCGGTAAATCATTTTTTGTCTGGGCATGCGGCTGAATGAGGGTGACGCTGGCATAACAGTTGGGAACCATATCTTCGGCCGCCTGAAAATCAACAGAAGTCGATCCCCGGTGGGTGGTAGTCCAGAATGACTGCAGTATCTTTGAACCCGTCTCAATCGTTATCAGCGCTTTCCCTTCAGGTGTCGAAGGAATGATAAGTTTTACTTTCTCACCGGGCCTGTATTTGCTTTTTTCCGTTGTCAGGGTGATCATTGAAGCAGCCTGTTTTTCACCACCCGGCATTCTGAAATAGCCGGGCCAGTCAATGTAAACGACTTTCCCCGCTGAATGTCCCGACTTCATATCCGTGACTTTTATCAGGTACCGTCCCCAATCATCGTACCCGATCCTTAAGGTATATGCCGCCTTACCCTGAACCACGGGAATCAGTTCCACATTCGATGGCTTAAGATAATCGGTCGATATGAAATTGGCTGCTCCCTCTTCGGTATTATCCCACCACCAACGCCATTCCAATTTGTAAAGTTCAAGTTTCAATTGACCTGCAGGAACCGCTTCACCCCGCGCGGTGACATTGATCAGTTGAATTGTGTACTCTTTATCTGTCAGCAGGTTGTGGTCAGTATTGTTAGCGGGAACCCGGAGTCCGGCATAAGTCTGATAGGGATAAAAGGGAATGGTAAAACGATCGACACTGAAATCGCCTCCCTCTTCGAAGACCATGGTTTCAAAAGAAGCGCGCAGGGCTCCGGGTGCGATACCTTTTAACTGGATCTTCGGTGTAATAAGGGCCTTCCCATCTTGATCCAGATTCCCATCAAAAACGGTGACATTTTCGGCAGCAAATCCTGAAGCAGGATTGTCGAACATATAATCCGGATATTTTTTAAAGAAAGTAACCGATTTGGTCAGGGTGAGCATCACCTTTGCCTTTAAATTGCCTGCGTTCATCCCTGTCAGCCATTCTGATTTCAGGATTGCCGGCCTGATCTGATCTTTAATAAGATAATCCGTTGAAAAATCAAAATGGATCTTCAACCGGTTGGGCTTTATGGTTTCGATCTTTAAAGTTTTCTGAAACTCCAGCCCTCCTGCGTTAACCCGGGCAAGCCAGTTTCCAGTCGGTGCATCGGGTGAAGTCGCAACACTGAAGTTGTAAAAACCATTCAACGACCGGGTTTTCACTATTCGGTTCATCAATTGTCCTGAAGGATTTATCAGGGAGAACCCGATTGGATGGTCGGCCGGTAAATTGTGATTTTTATCTTCCAGAATGAAAGTAAGGTATATGGAATCGCCCGGCCTCCATACCCCGCGTTCACCATAAATAAATCCTTTGATCCCTTTTTGAACGGGCTCCCCCTGCACATCGAACATGCTCAACGACAATGTATTCCCATCAGTCAGTTTTAAATAACCGGTTTGCCTGCCCAGCTTTGCGACTAAAACGAATGGTTTCTGTTTCAGGGTAATGACTGCCATCCCTTTACCGTCAGTTTTGATCTTTCCAAGCGATTGAAGCTGAAAATTAAAGAAATCAGTTTCGACAGCCGACAAGGGTTTGGTACTGAGGAGATCTGTAATGAAAATATGATACCTGCCATCATCGGTTGCTTTTACAATAATTCCGATATCCGAAGCTATTACATTCCTGCTGATGGTACGGTTAAAATAATAGGAAGGCCTGCAGGGGTTTTCCCGTTCTTCCCATCGGTAATTTCTCCATCCGCCATCGGCATAGTCATCGTCATAATAATTGCTGTAATACCCCCAGTCCTTTTCATTTTCCTTCCTGGTATCGGCAATCGTAACAAGGTTTTCAGGATAGCGGTCCGATACCGTGGAATCGCTGCATGGATAGGTCGAATATCCTTCCCTGAAACCCAGAATAACCGAGTAGATCGCTCCAGGTGTAGTCTTCAGGAAATTACTCAGATCTATCGAGAATCTGTTCCATTTACTGTAATCAGTGACCCCGTTCAGGGGCATTGTCTTCTTCAGTACAATTCTGCCCACCCGGGCCAGTTCACTGTTTGTACCAGGCTCATTAATCTGTAGGAACTGAAGGATATTTTTTTCAAATATTTCGATTATCTTAATATCAACAGCCTTTAGATTGACTGCCTCGAAGGGAAGCAACATTCCGTTGGAACTGGGCATAATGGTTCCATCACCGATGAATCGTATACCCGGTTTCACGCTTTCCAGGACAACTTCTGATACGATTTCCTTTCCTAATAGTTTTTGATCAAAGTTTTTAATTGTTGGTTCCAGAATAAGGCGGACTTTCGTATCATTTGTTTCGGGAAGATAAATCCATAAAATATTGTCCTCCACTGAATAACGCAAATCCGAATATTTTCCGACACGGAACAACCCCTCGAGGTTCTGTTCCCGGTTCAACGGATCGGAAAACCTGATCTTAAGTGTTTGCTGCGTGTTCTCCACACTCTGGATTCCCAACATTTTAAAATCACCCAGAGCCGGAATTTCCACTTCAACAGATCCTTCCGATTCAGAACCGATTGATGATCCGTTCCAAGACACTTTTAACGATCCGGTTTTATTTTCTCTGATTAAGGAATCGACCTTAAAATGATGAATTTTATTGCTTTCGTTATGTGTCCATGTGACCGGCAATTTCTTCCCTCCCTGTTTTACTTCAAGCACAGTTTCGATAAGATGGTTTTCGGCGAGATCGCTTGTCATTAGGATCCCGGTAAGAAATTCACGACTCCGGTCAGCGTTGTGATAGGGTTTATGATTGTCGATCCCAACAGAAATTACCTGATCCATGACCCGAAAGTCAAAAATCATGGTTTGCAGAGAATCAGGAACCGGTAGAATTTTAGAAAGATAAAATTCAGCACGGTAGGTACTCCCCTGGGGCAGTGGCTCATCGGGCAGAAATTCCAGGGTACGGCTGTCGCTCCAGTAAATTTTCCCCGAAATGGAGGGCTTGAAGGCCATTAACTTCTCTTTAACTGGTATGTGAAAAGTGGCTGTATCCGCAAAATCATCGGTTAGTCGGACTTTTATAACTGCCCTGCCGGATATTATTCCTGATGTGTATGCCTGAACATATTGACCAAACGCCGGATTAACCCTGACAAAGGTACCGGCGACAGGTTTCAGCAAGGCCAGCGTCACTGAAAGTGAAATAACCAATACTGACGCTATGATTAAAAGGATTAGATGTAACTTTTTCATTTGTACCTGTTTTGATTACAATAGTCATATGGATCCGATATTCAGGAAAAATTATTGATACTCCCATTTAAACCTTCCAATTGCCGCATTCCGGTCATCTTTCGGAGTTGCGAGATATTCGCGCAGAAAGACCTGTTGTTCATCAATTCTTTTCAGGAGGATGTCAACCGTTTGGTTCATTGATTTTAGCCCACGCTTCATCGATTCATCTTCAAAATCGAGCTGACTGATTATGAGTTTACTATGCCTGACTATTGTTTCACAGGTATCGAGCATCCGGCGAATTTCGTGGTCGGAGTGAAGGGGCCTGAATTGTTTGTTGAGATACGAAACATATTCGTTGAAAAGGGTGGCCCCGGCGTTGTAATTATAAACAGCCGTATTATATTGATAAATCATCTCATTTTTATCGCTGATACCCCTGTTGATTCGCTCAATTTCGATATTTTGTTTCAGATACCGGATGTATTCAGAGATACATTCGTTGATACTCCCATTCAGCTCTATTCTTCTGAGGGTTGCAGCATATTGTTCGGGTTTTGTCAGACTGTTATAGACCTTTATACTGTCATTATAATTAAAATAGGGATGTTCCCGTTTGCCTGATGTTGTTTGATTTTGGAACTGTTCCGGCGTGACCGGGGAATGTAAACATTGCCAGATGGGGTCAAAAGGCATATGGCTTTTAATCATTTGTTCTGGTTTCACCATGAAATATTCATTGGTGAATCTTTTTACGAACGTTTGCTCCTGAAGAAATCCTGCGCCCCAGGTAGGATCGTAAAAAGTCCAGGAGGAATCTGTTTTTGCCAGGATCCAGGTGTGATTCATGTTCCTTACAACGCCGTTTTGACGGGTATAACCTAATATGATATAACAGGTTATCCCGGCATTACGGCACAACTCCCCGAACAGTGCAGAATAACCCTGACAAACCGCAGCGCGGCTTTCCAGTGTCTGGACAATCAGCGTGGCAGGGTTTTCAACCGGCTTGTACAGGTACATGTTGGCAACATCATACCGGATATTGTTGGAGATCCAGAAATAAAAAGCTCTGATCAGTTCAGCTTTATTCTGAAGCCGGTCCGAAAAAAATTCTGAGAGCCGACCGATAGTCAGGGTAACCGAATCGGGAACCGATTTCGCTACCTTGTCGGCCCGATTAAAATCGGGAATTTTTTGTGCGTTGATGACGGGTGTCAGAAAGGAAAAAAAAATGACGAGCAGCGTCATCGAGGTTTCGATTTTCACCATCTTCATATGAACAATATTAAGCAAATAAACCTTGCGGACAACGGTTTCGGGCAAAAGTTTATTATTGCGCGGCACAGATCCGGTGACCCGGCGAAGTTTTACTTTATGGAAAAAAGTCCGATCTTTGTCAAAAAAACAATATGACAAACAAAGTTCTTCCCTTTATCATCCTCATGATGATCATCCTTGCTTCCTGTAACAATGGAACAAAGGAAGAGGTTGCAGTAAAAGCCGACACGACCCTTATCACGGTTCTTAATTTCGAAAAACAGGCTGATTCGTTGATTGATAAGCCGGTATTTATCGAGGGAACTGTTTTGCACACCTGTAAACACGGCGGAAAAAGAATGTTCCTGGTCGACGGTACCGACAGTATCAGGGTAGAAATTACCGCGGGGCCGACAATTGCAAAATTTGATGAAAGTCTGATCGGAAGCAGGGTTCGTGTTCTCGGAACCCTGAAGGAGGAGCGTATCGATACCAAATACCTGAATGAGTGGGAGGCTGAGGTGAAGAAACCTGAGGAAAATCATCAGGTTGGAATTCATTCCGGAGCGAAAGGTCATGAAGACCAGGGTATGCAGGAAAAGCTAGACCAGATCAAGGCGCTTCGCGAAGAACTTAAAAACAGCGGTAAGGATCACCTTTCTTTCTTCTCGGTCGAAGGAATCTCTTTTACCATACTGAAATAATGATCCGGCGAAAAACTCTGAGGCGGTGGAATAACGCGTTACACCGTGATATCGGTTATTTATGCGTTGGAATGACGCTGATTTATGCTATTTCCGGAATCGTTCTTAATCACTTTAAGGCGGGTGATTTCCAACATCCCGATTACAGTAAATCGTTTACCAACCTCACGGTGCCTTTACCAAAGAACGGAAACGTTGATCAACAGTATGTTTTTTCCGTTCTTGACCGGGTGGATTCCCGCGGCAATTATAAAAGCCATGTGCCGGGCGAAGGTTATGTACAGATATTTCTTAAAAACGGATCCCTCTATATCGACACCCGGTCGGGTGAAGCGCAATTAGAAAAAAAGACTACCCGTTACATCATTAAGGAATTCAACCTCCTGCATTATAACAACCTGAAAAAGTTTTATACTTGGTTTTCAGATATTTATGCAGCGGGGTTGATAATTTTAGCCATCACGGGGTTATTCGTGATCCGCGGGAAAAACGGAATCATAGGCAGGGGCGCCTGGCTGACTGCAATTGGCATCTTGCTCCCTGCATTGTTCCTGATACTGATGTAACCGGGAGCTCTGCTAATCGTTCCGGAAACGACATATGTATTCTATGAAAAGATTCTTATTGTTCTTGATCCCGGCCCTCATGAACTATGCGATTCCGGCCCAGAATATTCAACAGGCCGAATCCCTTATACAGTATGTTAACCCTTTTATTGGCACCCGGGAGATGGGACATACTTTTCCGGGGGTGAGTGTTCCATTCGGATTTGTACAATTAAGTCCCGATACCGACACCATCCCTTATGAAAAAGATGGGAAGTACAATCCGGAGGTTTATCGCTACTGCGCCGGTTACCAGTATCTTGATAAAACAATTGTCGGATTTTCACATACCCATTTCAATGGTACCGGTCATTCTGATCTTGGTGATTTTCTGATCATGCCTTCAACCGGCCCGCTGCAATTGAATCCCGGAACTGCCGATCATCCCGAATCGGGCTACCGTTCATCTTTTCGAAAAGAGACCGAAATCGCCTTCCCGGGGTACTATAAAGTATTCCTGGATGATCCCCGGGTGCAGGCCGAATTCACCGCAACGACACGTACCGGATTCCATCAATACACCTTTCCGGAAAGCGACAGCGCCCATATCATTCTTGACCTGGTTCATGGCATTTATAACTATGAAGGGAAGACTTTGTGGTCGTCAGTACGGATTGTTAACGATACCCTGATCCAGGGATTCCGGTTAACCAGTGGCTGGGCCCGGACCAGGTATCTCTATTTCGCGATGGTTCTTTCCAAACCTATCGAAAGCTATGGATATGTCAACGCAGATAAACCTCCCTATCGAGGCTTCTGGCGCCGGTTCAACCTTTACCAGAATTTTCCGGAGATTGCGGGAAAAACAATTAAACTTTACTTCAATTTCAGAACCGAAGCCGGAGAGAAAATCCTGATCAAAGTCGGACTGTCATCAGTGAGCATGGAAGGGGCGCTGAATAACCTCAGGGCAGAAATTCCCGGCTGGAATTTTGAGCAATCCCGTAATAATGCCGTTGCAGCATGGGAGAAAGAACTTGACAAGATCAGGATTAAAGGAACTGACGATCAGAAAGTCAATTTCTACACCGCATTTTATCATGTGTTGCTCTCTCCGGTTGTCTATGAGGATGTGGATCACCGTTACCGCGGAATTGACCAGGAAATTCATCGGTCGGAAGGGTTCACCAATTATTCGGTATTTTCGCTGTGGGACACCTACCGGGCACTTCATCCGTTTCTCACCCTGCTTTACCCGGCTGAAACTTCCGATATGGTTAACTCCATGCTTGCCCATTTTGAGCAAAGTCCTGAAAAAATGCTGCCGGTTTGGTCGCATCATGGTAATGAAAACTGGTGTATGATCGGATATCATTCCGTCCCGGTCATTGCCGACGCTTACCTTAAAGGGATCCGGAGTTTCGATGCGGGAAAAGCATTGCATGCCTGTGTTCAGACTGCCGAAAACACGCTGTATGACGGGATTTCTGATTATATCAGGTACGGGTATCTGCCTGAAGACAAAGGAAACAATTCGGCCTCTGTGACCCTCGAATATGCCTATGATGATTACACGATTGCCCGGTTTGCAAAGGCGGTGAAGGCTGATCCAAGCCTCGACCCGGCACTAAGAAAAAGCGCGGCTGAAAAGGTTGTTACATTCACCCGGCGATCGGAGAATTATCGGAATATTTTCGATCGGAGCACCGGATTTATCCGGGCCAGGTTTTCCGACGGATCCTGGAAAAAGCCATTCGATCCGCTCAGCACCCACGGTCAGGGTTTTATCGAAGGCAATTCATGGAACTATTCGTTTTATGTTCCACACGATATTCGAAATTATATCGGGATGCTGGGCGGCGAAGAGGTGTTCATCCGCCGTTTGGATTCTCTTTTTACCATGCATCTGGATGATAAATTTTTTGCCGAAACCGAGGATGTGACCCGATCGGGACTGATCGGAAATTACGTTCATGGCAATGAACCCAGTCATCATATTGCATATCTTTACGACTGGACATCAAAACCCTGGAAAACACAGGAGCGTATCCATCAAATTGTCAACACCATGTATCGGAATAAACCGGATGGGTTATGCGGCAATGATGACTGTGGGCAGATGAGCGCCTGGTACCTTTTCAGCGTCCTGGGTTTCTATCCGGTATGCCCGGGAAGTACCAGCTATGCCATCGGAAGTCCATGCCTACAGGCTGCTACTATCATGCTTCCCAACGGTAAAAAATTAGAAATTGAGGCAACCAATTTAAGTGAAATGAATCTTTACATTGAAAAGGCGACCTTTAACGGGAAAAAGCTGGACCGGCCATTCCTCGATCACCGGGAATTATCGGATGGCGGAACGTTGAAGTTTCTCATGGGCCCCAAACCGGCAGGTTGGAACCCGTAACCGATAGTAATATTTTAATCCGATTCATTGAAAATCATCAGAAAATATAAATTGTCATGAAAAGTCTATTAACCCTGATTCTGTTGATTGCCAACATCGTTTGTGGGATTGCGCAAACCCCTGACCAGAAGCATGTTGTTTTTCTAAAAAATAAAGACAATAATCCCTATTCGTTGTCCAATCCCGGTGAATTCCTTACCCAACGATCCCTGGATCGACGGGCTCGGTACGGCATCATCCTGGATGAAAAAGATCTTCCGGTCACTCCTTCCTATGTTGCACAAATTGCCGCCACGGGAGCATCGGTCATCTACCCTTTAAAATGGTTCAACGCGGTGGTGATAATGACCGCCAATCCTTCGGTTCTGGCTGCCATAGCTGCGTTGCCTTTTGTAGATCATATCGATCAGGTTGTTCCTAAAAATCCGGGAGGCATTTTTGGTAAAGCCGGAATCAACCGGTTGGATCGTGTACCACCTTATACCCTGTACCCCGCGATCCCATCTGCCAGGATTAAATCGACCGGGAGTTATGATTATGGAATGGCTTACAATCAGGCCCACATGATCAAAGCTGATGGTCTTCATAATCTTGGTTTTTCGGGCGAAGGAATGATCATTGCCGTTTTAGATGCCGGATTCTTTCATGTGGATCAGATTGCCGCATTTGACAGTTTATGGTTAAACAATCGTATCCTTGGCACGCGTGATTTCCATCTTCCGTGTAATAATGTTTTTGGCGATGATATGCATACGCATGGAACGAGTGTACTCTCAACGATGGGAGCAAATTTACCCGGACAAATGGTCGGAACCGCACCACATGCGTCTTACTGGCTTATCCGGACTGAAGTGGGAGATTACGAAGCGTTGATTGAGGAGTACAATTGGGCCGGAGGCGCGGAATTTGCCGATAGCCTGGGGGTAGATGTAATCAACTCCTCATTGGGCTATACCACATTTGATAACCCGGTTTATGATCACACTTATGCGGATATGGATGGCAATACCACGCCGGTGACCCGTGCTGCCGATCTTGCAGCAGGCAGGGGCTTACTGGTAGTGAACAGCGCGGGAAATGAAGGATCATCTTCCTGGCATTTTATTGGCGCTCCAGCCGACGGGGACAGTGTATTTGCGCTCGGAGCCGTGAACAGTCAGGGAATCTATGCATCCTTCAGTTCGACCGGGCCGACTTACGACGGAAGGATTAAGCCCGATGTTGTGGCACAGGGCGAAAATACCACGGTAGTTTCAGGGTGGGGAGCCGTGCAAACTGGGAGCGGAACCTCTTTTTCATCGCCCGTTATGGCAGGAGGACTAACCTGCTTATGGCAATCCATGAAACTGCATTCAGCTCAGGAAATAAGAAATGCAGTAAGGAACACTGCATCCAGGGCTGCTGATCCTGATTCTCTTTATGGTTTTGGAATCCCCGATCTGGTCAACGCACGTGTCTATCTTTCGACCCTTGATTTCACAACACAAACTGGCGGCCCCTTTAATCTTTATCCAAATCCATTTCGTGTAAATCCAATTATTCTGAATAAGGTATCAACGACCGGGGTCTGTAAAATTGAAATTATCAATTTAACCGGTCAGATCATTCAGATTCAGGAGGGTGTTTTTCATCCCGGGGAGCCCTTTGTGCTTAAAGGATTTGAACCTCTCCCGGCAGGCATTTACTTCATCCGGATAAGTACCTCAACAGACCAGGGTGTGCTCCGCGCAGTAAAATTGTAACCTTCTGACTTTCTGCAATTGCCTTTGGATACTTTTCTTTCCGGTCACTGAATTTTTTCCTGATTCGCCAATTATTTATCTTCCAAAGGCTTTCCTTCTTTTTCTTATGACTGGCGTTGATCCAATTGCCCGAATATTCTGATCATAGTATGGTACAGACCTCCCATTGTGAAAATTTTTCTTGAAAACGAAGAAAAAATGTAGTATTATTGCAGAATTATTTTAATATTATTTTAATATCATTTGTCATGGAAAAAGAAAAAATTGCTTCCGCATCATCAGGATATTCAGGTATTATCCTGTTTTTCATTACTGTAGGATTGGGAATCGGGGGGATTATCCTGTTCAATCAGGTAGTTCCGCTGTTAATTCTGTCGCTGGTTTTGATCTTGGTTGCCCTCTTCTCGATGCTTGGTCTTGTAGTCGTAAATCCAAACGAATCGGTTGTCATGACTCTTTTCGGAGCTTATAAGGGAACGTTGAAAGAGAATGGATTTTTTTGGATAAATCCTTTTTACTACCGGAAGAAAATTTCTTTGCGTGCCCGGAATCTGAATCGCGATCCGATCAAGGTCAATGATAAACTGGGAAACCCGATTATGATCGGCATTGTACTGGTTTGGAAAGTAGAGGAGACCTTCAGGGCGGCCTTTGAGGTGGATGATTACGCGCATTTCGTAGATATTCAGAGTGAGTCGGCCACCCGGAAGCTTGCAGGTCACTATGCCTATGATAATTTTGATGATGAGCAGAAGGAGATCACACTCAGGGCCGGCGGAGAAGAGGTCAATCAGGCGCTGGAGAATGAATTGTCGGAGCGCCTGGCGATGGCAGGGATCAAAGTATTGGAGGCCCGGATCAGTTACCTGGCCTATGCCAGCGAAATCGCAGGGGCTATGCTTCGCCGGCAGCAGGCAACGGCTGTTGTTGCGGCCCGCACCAAGATTGTTGAGGGGGCTGTAAGCATGGTCGAACTCGCTTTGGATCAACTGAGTAAAAAACACGTTGTGGATCTTGATGAAGACAAGAAGGCCACAATGATAAGCAACCTGATGGTTGTTCTGTGTTCCGATAAAGATACCACCCCGGTTGTGAACACAGGAACCCTGCATCAGTAGAACCATGTCAAAGAAAAAAGTGTTTATGCTCCGGTTGGATCCGGCAGTTTATGAGGCGCTGGAAAAATGGGCTGCTGATGAATTCCGTTCCGTAAACGGACAATTGGAATGGATCATTGATGCCAAACTAAAAGAGCATCGACGAACGCCGGGTAAGTCATCCCGGTCAGGGTCGGAACCAGCCAAAAATAAGGAAATCATATGATCATTGATAAATTTGGTATATCGATATTTTCGAAAGGGCGATCCATCGAACCTGACCGTCCTCTGACACGTCCCGAATATGAGCCGGTTGACTGGCTTTTAGAGGTATTGGCCCTGTTAACACTCTTTAGCTTCCTGGGCTATGTGATTTACATTTATCAACGGCTTCCTGATATCATCCCGACTCATTTTAACGCAGCCGGGCTCGCTGATGACTATGGCAAAAAAAACAATATCTGGATGTTACCTGGAATCGCGGTTTTGCTCTATTTCATGTTGACTCTGGTCAATTTTATTCCGCACAAGTTCAACTATCCGACAAAAATAACACCTCAAAACGCTATGCGTCAGTACACTTTAGCAACCCGGTTAATAAGGATCCTGAAGATAATCCTGCTGGTTATGTTCTTTTATATCGGTTATGCTACAGTTTCGGTTTCACACAGGAATTCCTCAGGCATAGGAGTTTGGTTTATACCGGTGTTTTTGGGATTCGTTTTTATTCCCATGATCATTTATTTCATCAGGTCGGGAAAGAAATGATCCGAACGGGTTTATGAAGAGCTTACATCAATCCCTGTAAGGATTTTCTTACCTTTGCGCCAATTAATAATCCATACATTTATCATGACGGTCTTTGCATGAGGAACATGTGAATATAATCTTCATGGATATATTATGGACCGTTGAAATACAAATCATTTATAAATGAATTTTATTGAAGAATTGAAATGGAGGGGGATGATTCACGACATGACTCCCGGAACGGAAGAGGAGCTGTCGAAAGGAATCATATCGGCCTATATTGGTTATGATCCCACGTCCGATTCCCTTCATATCGGGAACCTTGCTTCCATCATGATGCTCGTGCACCTGCAACGTTCCGGGCATAAGCCCTTTGCACTTGTCGGAGGAGCTACCGGAATGATTGGCGATCCTTCGGGCAAATCAGAGGAGCGTAATCTACTGAATGAAGAAATTCTGCGGTATAACCAAGGGTGTATCAAGAAGCAGCTTGAAAAGTTTCTCGATTTCGATTGCGGAGCGAATTCGGCTGAAATGGTAAATAATTATGACTGGACCAAAGAATTCACCTTCCTTCAGTTTTTAAGGGATGTGGGCAAGCATATAACCGTCAATTACATGGTTGCCAAGGACTCGGTTAAAAAGAGAATGGAATCGGGAAGTGGAATTTCATTTACGGAATTCACCTATCAGCTTGTTCAGGGATATGATTTTTGCTGGTTGTACGAACATAAAGGAGTAAAATTGCAGATGGGTGGTTCTGATCAGTGGGGCAATATTGTTACGGGAACCGAGCTGATCAGAAGAAAACTGGGTGGTGAAGCCTATGCCTTGACCTGTCCCTTAATAACCAAGGCAGATGGCGGGAAGTTCGGAAAATCGGAAGCGGGGAATATCTGGCTTGATCCCGCCAAGACCTCACCTTATCAATTTTACCAATTCTGGTTGAATACCAGTGATGTTGATGCGGCAGAATATATCAAAAAGTTCACCTTATTTTCAAAGGAAGAAATCGATGAGATAATGGTTCAGCACAACGAGGCCCCCCATTTACGGATTCTGCAAAAGGCTCTGGCTGCCGATATTACTGCCCGGGTTCACTCAAAGGAAGATTTGGAACAAGTGGTTGAAGCCTCAGAAATATTGTTTGGAAAGGGAACGACCAGTATGCTGGAAAAATTACCTGAAGATATCCTGTTGTCGGTGTTCGAGGGCGTCCCGCAATGTACGATCTCTTCGACCGATGTATTCTCCACGACGTGTCTGGTAGATTTATTAACGGAAAAAGCGGGGATTTTCCAGTCAAAAAGCGAAGCGCGGCGTATGATCCGGGAGGGTTGTGTCCAGATCAACAAAACCAAAGTCACGGAAGAATTCACCCTAACTCCCGAAAATCTGTTAAATGGGAAATATCTTCTTGTGCAGAAAGGCAAAAAGAATTATTACCTTATCAAAATTGCAAACTGACCTGAATTGCCATCATCCGTGGATTAAGGTCACAGGAATTCCATGCGGCCGGAGATCCGGTGCATTTGATTACATGTGTATCAACAAGCGCAGGGATTATTTGCTAAAATCATTGGCATCGTTATAGATCAGATTAACGACAAACTTTCCTTCATCATTAATAAATCCATAACGGACTCCTTTACGGACGAGCGCTAATCCGCCGATAAAATCATTGGCCTGATCAAATTGCGGTGTAATGGTATAGAGCCCTTTTTTATTGATAAATCCCCACTGTGTTCCTTTCCTTACGCGGGCCACATCCCGGTTAAAATCCTCTGCATCGCTGAATTGTGGATTTACCGTATAGGTGCCCGAACTCCCGATATAACCCCAGTCTTTCCCTTTTCTCACGCGGGCAAATCCATCCGAGAAATCGCCTGCATTGTCAAATTGCGGATTGATCATCCAGGAACCTTTTTCATTAATATATCCCCATTGACGCATTTTCATCGCCCTGGCAAGTCCTTCTTGAAAATTTCCAACCGCTTCGAACTGCGGATTAATAATGTAATTTCCCAGTTTGTCGATGAACCCCCATTGTGTCCCCTTTTTTACCCTGGCAAGTCCTGAATTGAAGTCTTCGGCATCATCGAATTGCGGATTTATCATCCAGCTTCCCGATTTATCGATATAACCCCAATCCTTACCAATTCGGGCACGGGCAAGCCCGTCAGAAAAAGGCCCAAGAGCATGAAACTGCGGATTAACCACATAAGATCCGTTTTTTTCAATAATTCCCCACTGGGTTCCCATTCTCACCCGCGCAACACCTTCCTGAAAATCCTCTGCATCATGAAACTGTGGATTGATCACGATCACGCCTGTTTTGTTGATATAGCCCCATTTCTTAAACTTCGCAATTCGTGCCAGTCCTTCGCTGAAATCCTCTGCATTTTCAAACTGCGGATTGATGACATAATTTCCCTCGCTGTCAATAAATCCCCAATCGCCGGTCATCCGCACCCGGGCCAGTCCGTTTACAAAAGGCCGTGCATTTTCAAATTGCCGGTCAAAGGCGTAATGACCCTCCTGATCAATGTATCCCCAATCTTTCCCGCTTCGCACCAGCGCGACATAATTGCCGCCCGGGGATGAATTCTTTGAGGTTTCTGCCGGTGTAACCTTTTTTTCGGGGGCCGGGGGAAAAGGTTTTTTAGGGGGTTTTGGTTTCTGACCCGATGCATAAACCGAAAATAATGCACAAATGAATAAGAGATAAACAGTTTTTTTCATGACTCTGACTTTAACGGTTAACAAAAAAACTTGATCTTTCTTCGATTTGAAACTGGTATTATGGGTTTAAAGTTAAAATAATTTTCCCCAGGAATAAGATTATCTGAAAATTTTTCCCTTCAAAAATAATGCGGTTTAAAATTATGGGGTGATCATTCCGAACCTGTTTCATCTGTTCACTTTGATGGAATCCGGATCAAAATGACGAATAGGATATGGGGTTCGGGTATTGGGATATGGTTGAATTTAGTTAGCTTTACCATTTAAAACCATTGCTATGATCTTATCCGTATGTGGACTTATTTGTTCCGAGTGTGAATTCTTTGGCGACCGTTGCGCCGGTTGTAAAAGTGTCAAAGGTCAGACCTTCTGGGCTGTTGAACATGTGCCCGATAAAGTATGCCCATTGTACCACTGTGCTGTCAATAAAAGGAATTACAGGGATTGCGGCGATTGCGCAGAGGTCCCTTGTACCATGTTCCGTGAAATGAAGGATCCGAATTCCACCGATGAACAACACAGGCAGAGTCTGATCGACCGGGTTACAAGACTCAGACAAAGAAGTTAATTCTTTCTTCTCAATGCGTATTCTGGTTACTTACTGGACCCGGACAGGCAATACGCGACGTGTTGCCGAGAACATATTTGGAGCGCTTTCGGGTGAGAAGGAACTGCTATCTCTTGACCAGGTTGTATCCCTTGAAAATTATCAGATGATCTTCCTCGGATTTCCGGTCATGCAATTCGGTTTGCCGGCTCCGGTAAAAGAATTTATTTTACGAAATACCGGGTGGGGTCATTTCGCTTTGTTTATCACCCATGCCCTATCCGCAACTGCAAGTGATCCGGAGCTACAGGTAATCCTTGACAAGGAAATACAGAGATGCACCCGGGTTTTCACGAAGGTGAAACCTGTCGGGCTTTTTCATTGCCAGGGAGAACTATCCGAATCGGCTGCATCTGAACTGCTGGCAACCGGGAATCCCATGCTAAAACAGTTTGCTGACATGAGAGCGGCAACAATTGGCCATCCGGATCGGGAAGAACTCGATCAGGCATATCATTTTGCTGTTACAACCTTCAAAGAGGTTGAAGAGAAAATAAAACAGCTTTGATATTATTAATTGAGATCTATCAGTTTACAAACTGTTTCGCGTAATATTTCGCCGTAAGCTTTTCGCCGGTAGCCTTTTCGATCATTTCATTCCAGTACCATTTGCTGCCGGGCATAAATATCTTATCCTTCAGATAGGCTCCGATCTCAGGCTTTCCCGCAAAACTTTGGAATTTGTAATCATCTGATTTGATGATGTTTTCAACAATATAGAAATAAAGTTGTGAAGCGAGCAATTCGCCCAACAGGTAGTTGTGATAATAACACGGGTAGGTTGCAATATGGATTTTGGTCGCCCAATCGGGTTCATTACGACCCTCGGGACGTTTCATCATCTGGTATTTTTCAACCAAATCCCACCAAAGTTTGTTCAAATCCTGATCCGGGTTTTTGTACATCTCTTTTTCAAAGCGATACATTACCTGGGCCCAACGGCTGAAGACCAGTTGTTCCAGCCGCAGGGTCTTAAAGCAGGTCTCTGCAATCTTCATCTTTTCCGCTTCGTTGATTCCTACTACATCCTTTAACCATTGCGGGTTGGATGAAAACCGGCCGAAAATCTGTGCAATTGCCTCAGTAGTAAATGTGTGGGCGGGATCACGGAGTATAAAGGGCAGGTTGGTATCGATGTTCTTGTCGTAGGCTGCATGACCGAATTCATGGAGCATGGTGTTCATCCACATGGCATTCGGTTTAATATTGCATAAAACCCTCACATCACCGGCATTATCAATGTCGGTACAGAAAGCATGCTGGTTTTTACCGGGTTTTTCATACAGATCACTGTTTTTCATGATATCATCGATTGGCAATCCAATGCCGGCATAGAATGATGCGGTAAGTGATTCCAGGTTTTTGTCTTTATAGTATTTGTCAAGATCCACATCATAAATTTTCGGAGCTTCCTGGAAAAACCGGTTTTGATAGTTCCAGGGCATCAGTTCGTCCTTACTTTTCAGATTGTAATAGTTCACGAAGTAATCATCAATATCATTTTTAACCTGAGAAAAGGACTTTTTGGTCAGGCTGTCGAGTTCGTCAAACAAATCACTGACCTCTCTGGGATTCTGATCGCTCAGCGTCAGACTCATTTCATGATAGTTTTTAAATCCCAGGTCTTTCGCTACCTCATTGCGTAATTTTACCAGCGCTTTAATATCATCGGCTACAACGGTGCCAATTTTTTTCTGAGCCTCCCAAACCTCTTTCTGGTACTTCACATCCTTTGAAGTTCGTAAAATCTCTTCCACATCGTTGTCCGACATCTTCTTCCCCCTCACCTCTGTTCTGAAATTACCGTACTTCTGTTCAATGACAGTTCCCATCCGAACCATGGCATTCAATTTCGCAGTATCTGCCTTTGCCATCAGAAAGGAGCGATAGAGCACATCGAGCTGGCGGTTCAGAAGCGAGTCGGTGATCATCCCTGATACTTTGATCTCCTCAAGTTTCTTCAGTTTATCTTTATCGGCATAAAGAGCCATCATTTTCAGGCTGAATTCCTCTGATTTTTTAAAATCTTCGGGTTTACCACTGATAGCAGCTTCCCAGGCTGCAAGGGTAGTCTGCTTATACAAAGGAATTAACACCGAATCATGCTTTCGGATGAAGTCGGTCAGTTCTTTTTTCATAGCTTCCTGTTTTGAAGTGCAGCCTGTAATGAACAAGGCTGCGATAACCGTGAAAGAAAGGATTGTACGATTTTTCATAAAAAGGTTTTATTGGTGATCAATTAGATATTCCGTCAATTCCCGGGGCTCCAGGTCGATCCTTCTTTGCCATCTTTTACGGCAATATGAAGTTTTTGTAAGGCATCGCGAATCTGATCAGAGGTTCCCCAGTCTTTGTTTATTCTTGATTTCTGCCTGATCGACAGGATCAGATCCATTAATCCGTTGACGATTAACTGTTGCCCGTCTTCTGTTTCCTTTGTAATTCCAAGAATTTCGAAAAGAAATACATCAAAGACATTTTTCAGTGTCGGCAGTTCCTGTAAGGAGCCGGTATCATTGTTATCGTTAACGGCATTGATAAAACGAACCGCTTCAAAAAGATTGGCGATGACGATCGGACTGTTGAAATCGTCGTTCATGGCGGCATAGCAGGATTCGTTCAGTTTTGACGCCATGGATCCGTTTTCAGGATCCGCAGGTTGGGTGGGCTGTTCGATGCCGGGATTGGCTTCAATCAGCCGGGTCAGGGTTTCATAGCCTGTCAACAACTTTTTTAATCCTTTTTCAGCAGCCTGTAAAGCCTCGTTTGAGAAATCAAGCGTGCTCCTGTAATGGGCCTGGAGGATAAAAAAGCGGATAGTCATGGGGCTGTAGGCCTGTGATAATTCCTTGTGACTTCCCGTGAAAAATTCTTCAAGGGTAATGAAATTCCCCAACGACTTCCCCATCTTCTGTCCATTGATGGTAATCATGTTGTTGTGAAGCCAGTATTTCACCGATTCATGGCCCAGGGCAGCCTGACATTGTGCGATTTCGGATTCGTGGTGGGGGAAAAGCAGGTCCATCCCGCCACCATGGATATCGAATGTTTCGCCCAGATATTTAACTCCCATGACCGAACATTCGAGATGCCAACCCGGGAAACCATCGCTCCAGGGTGAAGGCCAGCGCATGATATGTTCGGGTTGTGCCCTTTTCCAAAGTGCAAAGTCGGCCTGATTATGCTTTTCCTCCTGTCCTTCGAGTGTCCGGGTATTGGTCATCAGGTCCTCAAGGATCCTGCCTGATAACTTGCCATAATCAAAAAATTCACTGTACTTCTTCACATCGAAATAAACCGAACCATTTTCGATATAGGCAAATCCCTTATCCATGATTTGTTGAATCATCCGGATTTGTTCAATAATATGTCCCGATGCGCGGGGTTCAATGGAAGGGCGTTTTACATTTAATGCCCCCATAAAAGTAAAATAGCGATCGGCATAATATTGGGCGATTTCCATTGGCTCGACCTGGTCGATTCTTGCTTTTTTAGCAATTTTATCCTCCCCTTCATCAAGGTCGGCTTCGAGATGTCCTACATCGGTAATATTCCTTACATAGCGCACCTTATAGCCCAGATGCAACAAGTAACGGAAAACCAGATCGAAGGTTATTGCCGGCCGGGCGTGACCCAGATGGGGATCTCCGTAAACGGTGGGACCGCAAACATAGAGCCCCGCAAACGGGGGATTCAATGGCTCAAAAAGTTCTTTTTTTCGTGAAAGGGTATTGTACAGACGGAGTCGGGCATCCATGCTTTTAAAAATCAAATCACAAAATTAGAAAATTTATACGATGGGCCAGGGTTAAAGAAGTACATTGATCAAACAGCAGGCTTGGGCAATAAAACGTAAAATGTACTTCCCTTCCCCTCGGTGCTTTCAGCCCAAATCCGCCCATTGTTTTTCTCGACAAACTCCTTACAGATGGTTAGTCCCAACCCGGTCCCTTTTTCCATTTCTGTTCCCGGAGTTTTAAGTTTACTGTCAATGCGAAACAGTTTCTTGAGGTCTTGCGGTGGAATTCCGACTCCATTATCTGTGATACTAAGCAGAACGCCTTCAGATGTCAGATTTGTACGGATCAATATTCGGCCTCCGCGGTGTACATATTTTACCGCGTTCGATAAAAGGTTTCGAAACACAAAATCCACCATGCCCGGGTCAGCAAATGCCTGGCAATTGTTACCTGGTTCATGATTAATGTGAATTTCCTTTTTCCCGGCAAGGGGAGCAAGCAATTCAATATTCTTATCAATTACATGCTCCATCGGAAACAATTCGGGTTTCACCTCAACCCGGTTAGTCTGCGTTCGGGTCCATTCGAGTAGGTTTTCAAGCAGTTTATAAAGATTTCCGGCTGAATCTTTAATAACATTTATCATCTCTTCTCTTTCTTCATCGGGAATTCGTTTATGCGATTGTTGCAGGATCTCTGAAAACGCCAGAAGGGCATGAAACGGGCTGCGCAGATCATGGGCAATAATTGAGAAAAAGGTATCTTTTGCCGAATTTGCTTCTGCAAGTTGTTTTTCCTTTTTGCGAAGCACTTCAAAAGCCAGTTCAAGGTTATCCTTCCCGCGGCTGATAGTTTCGTTTCGTTTTTCAAGCTCCCGGTTGATCAGCCGGCGACGGTTCCGGTCATGCAACAGGAGTACCAGGATGAAGAGAAACAGTAAGACGGTAATCAGTCCGATAATTACCGTTATGCGGTACTGACGCTTGAGCAATTCCGTTTCCTGGTCTTTCCGGTTCAGTTCGTACTGCCGGGTAAGTTCAGAAATCTGACGTTCCTTTTGTAAATTGAAAATGCTATCGTTTAACTGATGAAATCTTATCAAATAGGAATATGCTTTATCAAAACCTCCTTTTCGGGCATAGTAATCGCTGAGTTTTTGATAAACAATAATTCTTTCATGGTTCAGCCGGTTACGTCGCACTACCGAATCAGCCCTGTTCAGAAAAACAAACGCGCTGTCAAGTTCCCCCAAATTCAGGTATGCATCGGCAATATTGATCGCGGAAATTGCGCGTTGACGGGGATTCATTTCCGGACTGCAACTTCTATAATTGATCAGAAAAAAAGTCAGCGCTCTCCGGTACTCTTTATGGTGCAAATACATAAAAGCCAGGTCATGGCTGACATAATTCTGTGCATGTTGATTTCCGGTCCTGACTGCCAAAGCCAACGCCTGAAGGTGGAGTACGCGTGATTGAACCGTATCACCGGTAAAAAAATATACGTTGGCACGTTCGTTCATAGCTGAGACCAGGCGGTTGGTATCGCCGGCTGTACGGGTAACCCGGATGGCTTCATCAAGAAATCTGGCCGCGGTAATATATTTGCCAAGAAACCGGTAGTTGAATCCCAGGTAAGTGCATATCTGGCCCCGCGATTTTGTGTCATTCATACGGGTTGCAAAAGCAAGGGCTTCAAGCAGTAGCGGGGTCGATTCGTTGTAAGAGGCCTTTTCAAATAACATCAGGTCCGATAGCTTTATCATGATATTCATACGCCGGCGAAGTACTGCAGTATCCTGATCCCCTTCATCAGAAATGTAGGCAAGTGCCTTACGGTACAAATCCTCTGTCTGCATGCTTTCGTTGCGGGCTTTATATATTTCAGCGAGTGCTGTCATGGCATCAATTCTCCTGGTCCCCGACGATCCATTGATAATCTGCGTCAGACTGTCAGATTTATTCGCCGCTGTGGAATTAAAACAAAACAGGAGGAAAAGCAGTGGAACGAACCGGTGCATGAACTTGATGAAATAAGTTCCAAATGTAAGAAAAGTTCACCATCATACCGCTCAGACCGGGCTCTTTAAATCATCAGGAGACCGAAGCGGAAGTCATCTGATCCCGGTGTTCTTACACGGTCAAGGAAATCTGAAAACGAAACAAATAATTTCACCAGTTCCGTGATGGATCATGGTAACAGAATATTTAATTTTGTAAAAAAGGAAGATGCTATGAAATGGATCTCCATTCTTCGAAAAATCTTTTACACTTCATTGCTGACCTGTCTTATCCTGCTCCCCGAAACCGGGAACAGTCAATTCGTCAAAGGCGCTGATATCGGATGGCTTCAACAAATGGAAGCGACCGGTTTTAAATTCTATGACACAACCGGTGTGCAGATGGATTGCCTTGAAATCCTGAAAAGCAGGGCGATCAATACAATCAGACTGAGGGTTTTTGTCAATCCATCAGATGACAAGATCAATGGCCATTGTTCCAAAAAGGAGGTTACGATGATGGCATTGCGAGCCCGGGACCTGGGTATGCGGGTGATGATCGATTTTCACTACAGTGATTCCTGGGCAGATCCAGGAAAACAAAATAAGCCGGCTGCCTGGGTTACGCACTCCTTCAGCCAGTTGCTGACCGATCTGTACGACCATACTTATGAAGTTCTGGATACCCTTAAATCTGTGAGTGTCAGGCCCGAATGGGTTCAGATCGGAAATGAGATCACCTGGGGTATGTTATGGCCCGACGGGAGCACCGACAACTGGACACAGCTTGCTCAGTTGCTGAACCGGGGCTACGATGCCGTGAAAGCCGTTGATAGTAACATAAAAGTCATTCTGCATCTGGATCAGGGTAACGACAATTTCAGGTTCAGGACTTTTTTCGACAATGCCAAAGCAAAGGGAGTCCGCTACGACATTATTGGTGCATCATATTATCCATATTGGCTTGGGACCGATTATACGGTTACCATTAACAATCTTGGCAGTAATTTAGCCGATCTGGTAACGAGATACAATAAAGACGTTATGGTTGTTGAAGTCGGGGGCGATTATACAAAGGTGAAGAACACTTACGATATGCTGGTGGCCGTAATCAACAAAGTTAGCGCCATTGATAATTCGAGGGGTTTGGGAGTCATCTATTGGGAGCCGGAGGGCGCCAAGTCGTGGAGCGGGTATCAATTGAGTTGCTGGAATAATAACGGGCAACCCACCAGGGCGCTGAATGCCTTTCTTACTCCACCTTTGGGAATGGAAGGTAAAAGTTCCGAACCATCATTTAACATCTATCCCAATCCGAATTTCGGAGGATTGATAAACATTGAGATGACAGGGTTGACCGGTACGACTACCCTGCGGATTTACAATGAAAAAGGCGCCCTGATCCGGGAGCAGGAACTGAGAAACCAGACAAAAGCTGCCCTCGATATCCCATTAAACCAAGGTCTTTACATCGTAAAGTTGGAAAATCAGAAGGGAAGCTTCAACCAGAAGCTTTTGATTAATTAGGCGATGATGCCTATTTTTTCTGCTGGGCGCTCCGGAATGTATTCCCAAGTCGTTCCAGTCCATAAGAAGCATCGCGGTTCACAATGCACGCTTCGATAAATACAAGTTTGTCCTGTGTTTTCAGGGCAGTTTTCATGGCTTTTTCAAGTTCTTCTTCTGTACTGACTTTTATCCCGATGACGGAATCATTATTACCCAGAACACCGGGGAGGGCGGCATAGTTCCACATCTGGATATCGTTGTATCTTCCATCCTGGTGAAGGTAACGTTCGATTAAATAACCATCATTGTTAACAAGAATGACGATCGCCGGGCATTTTTCACGGATCAGGGTGGAAATTTCCTGAGCTGTCATCTGAAATGCTCCGTCACCGGTCAGGATGACCGGCCGTTTCGACGGACGTGCCAGGGAGACGCCCAGTGCGGCAGGGGTACAAAATCCGATGGAACAGTAATAGGACTGGACAATATAATTTTCCGCTTCATCAATATGGAATTCCGGAGAGGCACAAAATGAGTCGCCCGGTTCCGATAGCAGGATTAATTGGTCGTTGAGGTTAAAGTTCAGGCATTCGTAAAGTCTTTTTGCTGTGAGCGTTCGGGAGGATTCCGGAACGAATGGTTGTTTAGGCCGATAGGACTCAGCAGGATGGGAGGCAAGGTATGAACGGGGTTGTATTTTTAAACTCAGTTCCCGGATGAAATCCCCAAGCTGTACCTGGTGGTAAAAATGGCTTCCGATGCGAACCTGACCACCGCCAACGGTGATCATTCGGCGGCTGTCGAGATTTATACTGAACAATCCGGTATCCAGGTCCGTCATCCAGGCGCCAAGTGAGATCAGGCAGTCGGAATCTTCCACCTGGTGTCGCGTTGACGGTTTACTCCATCCTCCCTGGTAGATCCCGGTAAACTGCGGATGTAATTCCGGTAACACCGACTTGCTTGAAAGCATGGTAGAAAAAGGTACTTCAGATGTTTCTATCAACCGGAGCGTCTTTTTACCCAATCCAAATCTGAGAACCTCCAGACCGGCAAGAAATATTGGACTTTCTGCCTTATTGATCATTTCAACAGCTTCCTTTACGCACTCTGCCAGGCTGTCAGGGTCAGAGGTCGGGTGAAGCATGGTGAGAGGTTTTTCCGGAGCACGACAAGGAACATTATTCATATCAGCCGGAAGTTCAATATAACCGGGCAGTTTTTGTAACACGGCATTTTTCAATACCCGGTCTATTTCATCCGGAGCTGTGTTGGGATCAGTCAGGAGTGCCGCATCGGCGGTGATTTTTTTGAAGATATCCAATTGGAGGTAATAATTGGAGACCAGGTGGTGGACCATGGCGCCTGCCTCCCTGCGTCGTGCCGGTGGCGCTCCGTTGATGACGATAATGGGGACAAGTTCAGCAAAAGCACCTGCCACGGCATTGATAATACTTAGTCCGCCCACACCGTAGGTAACCACAGCAGCTCCGATACCATTGAGTCGGGCGTACCCATCAGCTGCATACCCGGCATTTAATTCGTTGCAGTTTCCAATCCATTTGATGGGACTTAACATAACTTCATCCAGAAAATCCAGGTTATAATCACCCGGAACCCCGAAAAGATGATTAACACCAACTTCTTTCAGTCGGTGCAAAAGATAGCGGGATACAGTGTATGGTCTATCCATGGTCATTGATTTAGAAATTGTAAACGGATTGATTCTTACAGGCAAAGATAATAATTAAAATACCTGATAAAATATCCTGAAATTTCCTTCTGCCCGACAACTGCCGGATTCAGGATAATCTGTATATTTATCGCTTGATCAGAATCATATGAAATTTCTTTCAGGCCACAAATTGTGGCTTTTAATGATGGCCCTGACCAACAGTTCCATTCATCTTTTATTTTATAACATGCTCGGGTTTCACCGTTCCACTCGTTCCCATGGGCATACCCGTTTTCAGGCAGGAAAACCTGAAGGCCTGCTTTGCCCGGATAAGGCAGGCTACCCAACTCGACATGATGCTTCGTTGGGAGTCAGGAACATGTGTATGGTTATATTCTCAACCACGGAAAAGTTTCAACGCCTTCCTGCAAGAGCGGATTCCGAACGTCCGGACTTCCTTTGAATAAATGGTAATATTGTTTGTATTTAAGTAATCCCCTCTTATGATGAAAGAAAAATTATACTGCTTAAGCCTGGTCCTTTTCCTGGCTTTTATAAATTCTGTCTTTGCCCAATCGTGGGAACCGGCTGGCAACCATATTAAAACAAGGTGGGCCGACCAAATCAATCCCGCCTGCCCACTACCCGAATACCCGCGTCCCCAGCTGCAACGGGAAGGTTGGCTGAATTTGAACGGTCTCTGGGATTATGCGATCCTTCCCAAAGGAAGTGCGATACCGGGGCAGTTCGACGGGAAGATCCTCGTACCTTTTGCGATTGAGTCGAGCCTGTCGGGAGTTCAAAAAAAAGTCGGAGTTGAAAATGAGTTATGGTACCACCGCTACTTTACCCTCCCTGAGTCATGGCGGAAGAATCGTGTGATCCTGAATTTCGGGGCGGTCGACTGGAAAGCCGATGTGTGGATCAACGATCTTAAAATCGGATCCCACCAGGGCGGTTACACATCGTTTTCCTTCGATATTACTCCCTATCTGATTAAAGGTACGGAACAAAAACTGGTCGTCAGGGTCTGGGATCCGACCGATAAAAGCTTTCAACCCAAGGGGAAACAGGTCTCCGACCCGCGTGGTATCTGGTATACCGCGGTGACCGGAATTTGGCAGACTGTCTGGCTGGAACCCGTAGGTTTAAATCATATCACCGGATTACGAACTATTCCAAATATCGACCGGAGCACTGTTTCAATCATTGCCACTACCGGAACATTTGACTTGTCATCGCTGGTCGAGATCCGGGTCCTTGACCAGGGAAAGGTGATCGCCTCCGGCAGATCGGTGGCCGGACAGGAGGTTATGCTGGGGTTAACAGATGCGAAACTTTGGAGCCCTGAATCACCGAAATTATATGATCTTGAAGCCATTTTGATAGTCAATGGCCAACCGGTCGACCGGGTGAAAAGTTATTTCGGAATGCGGAAGATTTCCACGAAAAAGGACGCCGACGGGATTTACCGGCTTCAGTTGAACAACAAGGATTATTTCCAGTTTGGTCCGCTCGACCAGGGCTGGTGGCCCGACGGGTTGTACACCGCCCCCACCGATGAGGCGTTAAGATACGACATTGTCACCACAAAATCTTTGGGATTCAATTTGATCCGTAAACATGTCAAGGTAGAGCCGGCGCGCTGGTACTATCATTGCGACCGCGAAGGGATCCTGGTATGGCAGGATATGCCCTCCGGCGACCGTGGCCCCCAATGGCAGACCCGGCAGTTCTTCAATGGCCAGGAAGCTGTCAGGTCGAAAGAATCGGAGGATAACTACAGGAACGAATGGAAAGCGATTATCGACATGTTGATCTCCAACCCTAGTGTGGTTTCATGGGTGCCTTTCAACGAGTCATGGGGACAGTTCAAAACGTTGGAAATCACCGAGTGGACCAAAAGTCATGACCCTTCCCGTCTGGTCAATCCTGCCAGTGGCGGAAACTTTTATCCTGTCGGTGACATACTCGATATCCACCACTATCCCGACCCTGAAATGACACTCTATGATGGCAGCAGGGCTTGTGTTCTGGGAGAATATGGTGGGCTCGGACTGGCCTTGCCGGGACACCTGTGGGTCGAGGACCGCAACTGGGGTTATGTGGAGTACAAAAATTCCGAAGAACTGACCAATGCCTATATCGAAATGGCTGAAAAACTAAAAAAACTCATCCCGGCAGGGTTTTCGGCAGCAATTTACACCCAAACCACCGATGTCGAAATCGAGGTGAATGGGTTGATGACCTACGACCGGAAGGTGATAAAGCCCGATGTTGAAAAGATCCGCAGGATCAACCTGGAAGTCTGTAATTCCTTGTCGCGAAACACTGATTAAGATTAACGCCTGAATATCATTGATCGTTTAAGCGAAGTCGCAAAGGCAATCTCATTTGACCGTTTTAGTTATTATCTTTAGAATATAGTCCACCGACGGCCTGTCTTCGGTCATCTGACCGATGTATTTCCATTGAAGAATTCCCTGTTTATCAACCAGGTAAATCGCAGAGATATTCTGCTCCGACTGAACCCCATCCCAAAATTCCGTGAAGAGTTTGAGCTTTTTTGACACCGCTCTTTTTTCATCGATTAAAACAGGAATTGATTTGGGAACGCCGGCTGAAAGATCGAAAGTTTTCGGGTAATGTATCCGGGCCCAATCCGCAAATTCCTTTTGAAGGCCTGCTGCCTGTCCGCCTGCCGGATTCCGGATCCCATCCAGCGTTTTCATCGACGCCGGAATGGCAGTAAACCATTTTTCAATGTCATCCTTTCCATAGGGAAGAACGAAAACGATCTCCAGATCATATTTCTTCCGTAGTTGCTCTTTTTTCTCCAGGTCAACCAGATCAAGATACTGATACTGACAGAAAAGGCACCAGCCATTGCCCACTCTCCCCCTCGGGAACATGAGCAGGATGTTGTGCCCCTGATGATCGGATAAGGAAAAATTACCACCCTGATAAATCGGAAGCGAAAACGATGGCATCGGTTCACCGGCTATGGCCGGTAAAAGGTTGTTGAGATGCAGGTCGGTCCTGGGTGTCGAAAAGGAATTGAACACGCTCCAACCTTCAGGATCCTTATACATCTGAATAAATTCCAGGTTGCTTGCCGTCTGCAACCTCACCATCGCCAACCCGTCCATCACGTCGAGAATTTCGATGGTATTGTCGCGTAAGGCCTCATCCTGCCTGCCAATCCCTGCTCTTGCGTTTTCCATTAAACCTTCCCATCCCGATCGCTGAACAGCCGAACGACCATCCCGTCCGATCGGAATGATGGTAGCCCGGCTGAAATCGGGCGAAACTGCCTCGCTCAGCATTCCTGCATCACCCCGTTGCTGGCCCCTGAGATACCTGTTCGCAACGATCTCAATCTCCTTCTTTTCCTTTTCGGGATTAAAATCCTTCAGCCAGCCAATATTCTGCGGACCGTTCCAGAGCACATTGATGATCTTCCACTCACCATTGATCTTTATTTCCTGGAGATAATCATTGAATTGGGCCGAATTGACCCTCACCATGGCAACGGTTGGTTCCATGTGCAGGATTGTTACGCTTAAATGCCTTGCCGTATCAGCCAGAACACCTACTTTAGCTGTGGATGCTTCCACCAGTGAACTGTATGTTGAATAGCTGAGCGCCACTTCCCCGGTTCTTTGTATGTACCTGGGATATGCCTTGTTAAGGTCCTGATGAATGGCCCTGCTCATCCGGATGCCGTCACCCGAATAATATCCTTCAGCGTAGTCCAATGCTGTTTTCCGGATAGAATCTTCCGTTGCCGAAGGTTTAAAAATGCCGGGAGAAACCATCCCCTGCTGCTGACCAATGGCTGTAATGGCAAGAACATGCCATATGATAATTGACAAACAAATGATTTTCATCTTGATGGATTTAGGTCTGCGATTTTAATCCTGACAGGATGGAAGTACCACGACAGGGTCAATGCCGGCAATTTAATTCAGGAAACCGAATCCCGGAAATCAAATCGGTATAACAGGAGACCCGGTGGGTGTATTCTGGATTTTCCGGGTTATTTATTTCATAATGACGTTGATAATGTCAGTTTGTCAATAAAAAAGACTGATCACGATTGATTGGCAGTTTGATGGCATGGTTTCATCTAATCCATTTTGTTTATACTGGCTATAAATCCGCCCTTTGCATTGGTGTAACCATCCCGGTCATTCCGGAACTGTTCCGCCAACCTGATCTTTAGCTTCTCATATTCCGCCGCTACTTCAGAATGCTGTAACAAGTAATCACGGAACCGTATTTCATCCCAGTTGCCCGGATACCTGAGATGCAAATGAAACGCCTGCCCGGAAAAACCGGCTAACGTATATCCCTTGACGAACATCATGTGGGGTGGAGGATTCTCCGGTTTCTGAAGACAATGGTATCCCTCAGCCTCAAGCCCCCCTTTGATCAATGACAACTGGTTATCCTTTGCCATGGCTTCCGTCATCATCATCGCTTTGGAAAAGTTGATCTCAAGCAAAATGTCAATGGTGGGTTTCGCCATGATGCCGGGAATCGCGGTGCTTCCGATGTGACTGATGCGTGTTGTGGTAATCCCGGCCAGTCTTAGTTCAATCTTCTCTTTCTCGTCCTCATATACTTTCTTCCATTCAGGATTGTATCCAACCAGCTCAATCGGGAAAAGTCTTCCCAATTCTGCAGGCGACATTTCATGAAGTTCCCGTTTCTGGTTTTCCTGTGAATCCATGAAAATAATTAAAGCACAAATGTACTGTTAACATTCGTTCCTGCTCACGTATACTTCGGCTTTTGAGATTTCAAATCAAAAACAACCCTGAAAGCTCCTAATAAGCACTTCTAAACGAATAGGGTGGGTGCACCCCGTCGAGGTGGGGGTACCCCGTCGGGGTCTCAAACCAGGTTTCGTCATAAAATGATACCTTTGAGATGAATTATTTTCACCCGGCAAAAAATCTTTATTCATTTGTTAAATCGCTGTTATTCAATCCATGCCATGAAATTAAAAACATTCCTGCCCCTTTCTCTGCTTTTGTTCATGATCCCGGTCACGCTTACCGCCCAGGATCAAATCAACCTGAACACCCCGTGGAAATTCATTCAGGGTGACAATCCCGACTATGCAAAATCAGGTTATGACGATTCGGGTTGGCAAACCATCCATGTCGACAAGATCTGGGAATCACAGGGATATGATCCCTACGATGGTTACGCCTGGTTCAGGGTCCACATAGTCATTCCTTCTTCCCTGAAAAACAATTCTTTCCTGAAAGACAGCCTGCTCATTTACCTTGGGAAGATCAACAACTTTGACCATGCGTTCCTGAATGGGAAACTTTTCGGGATCAACGGGGTGAATGCATCGTCGGATCTGGCCTCCGACACGAATTTTATTTATGCGCCGATCAATTTCTGGGATAAGAAAAGGTCATATACACTGGCAGTAAATGACCCGAGAATTCGCTGGGATCAGGAAAATGTGATCGCCGTGCGGGTTTATGACCAGGGCGGCCAGGGTGGGATGTACACCGGCGATCAGATGATCCGTATGACCAAACTCACCGACTATCTGGTGGTCGAAAACAATAAAACTCCTTATACTTTTAATGGCACATCCATCAGCAAGGTTATCACGGTAAAAAATACCTCATCCTCTTACCGGATCGATGGGAAATTCACAATCGAAGCAGTGAACAAACTGACTGGTTCACGAACCTTGGAGTTTGTGGAAAAACTCTTGCTGAATGCCGGTGAAATGAGGGATTTCCCTGTGAATCTTAAAAGAGAAGATCAATCGCAACTGGTATCCAGTACTTTTGAACTTGCCGCGGGACCCGATGTGCTCCGGCTTTCCGACGAAACGCCCTATATCACGACTCCTGCCATATCACCCCAACCCAAAATCAATTATCCCACCATTACGGCTGCAAGACCGGGTAAGCCATTCCTGTTCACCATCCCGGCAAGCGGCAACCGGCCTATGACCTTCGAAGCCCTTAACCTGCCTCCCGGTTTGTCGCTCGATCCGAAAACCGGGATCATCACCGGGAAAGTCGATCAGCCGGGCAAATACATTGTTACCTTAAAGGCAAAAAACAGCAGGGGTCAGGCTTCCGCCGACCTGACCATCTCGATTGGCGATCGCATATGTTTGACACCTCCGATGGGCTGGAACAGTTGGAATTGCTGGGGACTGGCCGTTGATGAGCAAAAAGTGCTGGGAAGTGCCCGTACTTATCGCAACAAGGGACTCATCAATCATGGGTGGACTTACGTTAACATTGATGACGGTTGGGAGATCCCGAAAGACCGGGAGCCCAAGCGCGATTCATCCGGAAACATCCTGACCAACGAGAAATTCCCCGACATGAAACGGTTGGGCGATAGCATTCACGCCCTGGGTTTGAAATACGGCATCTATAGTTCACCCGGCCCGCTGACCTGTGGCGGATATACAGCAAGTTACCAGCATGAAATTCAGGATGCGCGTTCTTTCGCTTTATGGGGCATCGATTACCTGAAATACGACTGGTGCAGTTATGATGGAATTGCCAAAGATACCTCCCTGGCCGAACGTAAGAAACCTTATTTCGTGATGCGGGACGCATTGGCGTCTGTCGACCGGGATATTGTTTACAGCCTGTGCCAGTATGGTATGAGCAAAGTCTGGGAATGGGGTGATGAGGTGGGAGGTAACCTCTGGCGGACAACCGAAGATATCACCGACACATGGGAAAGTCTTAAAGAGATCGGGTTCAGTCAGATTGAGTATACTAAGTACGCGAAACCCGGCAACTGGAATGATCCCGACATGCTGATCGTCGGCTGGGTCGGTTGGGGTCCCAACCTGCACCCAACCCGTCTTACCCCTGATGAACAATACACCCATATCTCTTTATGGTGCCTCCTTTCGGCACCGTTACTGATCGGTTGCGATCTGGAGCGGCTCGATGAATTCACCCTGAACCTGCTGACAAACGACCAAGTGATCGCAATCAACCAGGATCCGCTAGGCAAACAGGCTACGCCTGTTATTAAAGAGGGTGATATCCAGGTATGGGTCAAAGAATTGTCGGATGGCAGTAAAGCGGTCGGCATCTTCAACCTGGGGGCTAACACAGTATCCCATTCCCTGATTATGGAAAAAGCAGGACTGAAAACAGGCTTACCCGTTCGTGATCTTTGGCGCCAGAAATCACTGGGTAATTCCGGAAATATGATGGATTTCAAGATTCCTTCACACGGTGTACTTTTGCTAAAGATCGGGTAATTTCAATATGTTCCCGATACCTGATTTTGGATGAAACGGGTTGGAAGGTTAACAATATAAAGCATGTTCATGCATTGTCCAAGTAACCGGATTTTAATTTTGCATTTTGGTTTTTGCCTTTTTCATGGTATTTCTTTCTACTTTTGCACGAAATTTTAACAGTAATTGGATGGACAAAATATTGGTAATCGGATGTTCCGGGCAGATCGGCTCGGAACTCACACTCGAACTGCGAAAGATCTATGGAGATTCAAAAGTAATTGCAACAGATATCCGTCCGGCTCCTCCCGACGTTTCTGGTTCGGGCCCGTTTGAAATCCTTGATGTTCTGGATGCTTCAAAACTCCAGCTTATTCTTGAACACGAAAAGGTTACTCAGATATACCATCTTGCAGCAATCCTTTCCGGAAACGCCGAAAAGAGGCCCCTCCCCTCCTGGGATATCAATATGCGAAGCCTGATGAACGTCTTGGAGCTGGCCCGGGAACTGAAGATTCGTAAAATTTTCTGGCCTTCTTCCATCGCGGTTTTTGGTCCGACCACTCCCCGCTTTGACACACCGCAATTTACGATAATGGAACCCAATACGGTTTATGGGATCAGCAAACTGGCCGGTGAACGCTGGATTGAGTACTATTTCAATAAATACGGCGTCGATACCCGCAGCCTGCGTTACCCCGGACTGATCAGTTACAAGACCGAAGCTGGTGGTGGAACCACTGACTATGCCGTTGAAATTTTTTATGAGGCCATCCGGCACAAAAAATATGATTGTTTCCTGGGTCCCGACTCAGCGCTTCCCATGATGTTTATGCCCGATGCCATCAAAGCGACCATTGATGTAATGGAGGCTGATTCATCAAAATTGTCGTTACGTTCGAGTTATAACGTGGCGGGTATCAGCTTTACTCCTGCCGTTTTAGCCGGTGAGATCAAAAAACACATCCCTGAATTTGAGATCACCTATACCCCCGATTTCCGTCAGGCTATTGCGGATTCCTGGCCTGCGCGGATCGACGACTCCGTGGCAAAAAAAGACTGGGGCCTGAACTATCAGTTTGACCTGTCAAAAATGACGACTGTTATGCTGAACGAAATATCCAATAAACTGAGAAGCTTATAACAGAATCAGTTTATGGTTACTCCCTTACGGGTATAAGCCGATTCGATTACAAAGTAATATTTCTTGTCGGAGTAATCTTCTGTCTTATAATTCCAGGGTACTACCTGGATCATTCCCTGGCCTGCCGAAAGAGCAGATAAATCAGACCCTGAAAAGACGCATTGATTGGCATTCCCTCCCATTCTCCTTAAAACTGTTTTACCATTGTAATCGGACACCAGGACATAAACGGAGTCAGCATTGGTAATCGTGCTTCCCAGTACAATCGACAATCCGGCATTTCGTGTCAACGTCGAAGGAAGTGCGGAAAAATCAGTGTATTGGGGAATTGGTTTGTGGTTGTTCGGGAATGTCATCTTCCACCCTTGAACATCCGGATAAAATGATAGCCATAAAAAGGATCAGGGTCATGCCTGATTTCAGAAAATAAGTCTTTATATTCATCGCTTCTGATTTATAATTGTTCATAAAAAAAGCAAATTTTTATTAATTTAGATTATTTCCATATTAAATTTAGAATGAATCAAAGCAACTATATGAAAAAAGCTGTTTCGATTCAGTTACAGGAATATTTGAGTTTGCAAGCATTAGCAAACTCAAACAGTCCAAGGATAATAAAAACGAATTGACTGATAGGGCCAGGATACATCTCTGGCCTTATGGGGATAATCGAGAGAACAAACCCGGATTTGCCTGAAATAGCAGGAAATTCTCCCGGAGGGACAAAAGGGATTACTGGGGCGAAGGGGTATAGTCCAATCTCACGTAGGTGATTTTGGCATCGCCGATGGGAAGGTGTTCAAGTAAAACAACCTGTTCTTTGGAGACTTCCAGAAGTTCGATGGTATATTTCCTCTTATTATCAATATTTTTTACATTCATCCGGGTACCATTGCCTTTCATTTTCCAGGTAGCCTTAACTTCTTTTTGGGGATATTTTTTTATGACCGTTTTATCGGCAAAAACTTCCATTTCGGCTCTGGATTCAGCCTGTATGAGGCGGTCTAGAGCTGCATCAAGTCTGTCAGGGGAGGTGCCCCGTACCATTTGATTGCCTTTTTCCGTCTTCTCGCCTGTAGTTGCCTGGGATGCCATGACGGCTTTATAAGCGGCTGAGTCGATGAATTTTTCGACTTTGAGTGGTTTCCATTTCCCCAGGATCATGGTTTCATAGGGGTGAGAAGTAACGGAACAGGAGGTGATAACGAATAATAATCCTGTAAAAAGAAGGAGGTTTGTAATTGAAGGTTTATTCATGGTTAACAGTTTAAAATTTAACGGTCAGAGATACTATTTATTTTAAATTTTTAGTGACATCCACGGTTGAATCCACATTATTAATCCTGATTTCAAATCCTCTTTTCTGGAAGACTGAAATCATCCTTTTGTTGTCTGTAGTAGTTTGAGCCACAATCTTTTTGAATGGTCCTGCACCAGCGACTTCCATACAGAAATCGGTTAGTATATTTCCCAGGTCTTTTTGTTGCCATGCATCGGGTATTAAAATAGCATATTCGACCGATTCATGATCGGGATCGGCGATCAGGCGTCCGATTCCAACCAGTTTTTTCTGCCCCTCTTCGACGATTTCAGCCACAATGGCTATTTCACGGTCATAATCAATATAACAGTAACGGGTAGCAACCTCATGTGATTGCCAATGAAAGAAGTACCGGAATCGGGAATAGAGGGATTCTTTGGAGCAACTGCCCAGCATTTCGAGCCAGAGTGGTTCATCTTCGGGTTTTATCGGACGGAGTGCTATTTCGGTTCCATCCTGCAGGGTTGTGTTTTTTACATATTTCTCAGGATATGGATGAAGTGCAAGATGGAAATAGGGATCATTACCGGGAGAAATGGTCATGGCAGAATCATATACAACCCTGGCGTCGAGTGCGATGACATCATCGGGAGTGACCAGCAGTGGATTGATGTCAAGTTCTGTGATTTCAGGATAATCAGCAGCCAGATAGGAGAGCCTGATGAGAACCTGGATGAGTTTTTCAGTGTTTTTTGGTTGGCTTCCCCGGTAGCCCTTCAATAACGGATAGATCCTGAGTGACTCGATCATCCGGCGGGCCAGGCGTTCATTCAGCGGTGGAAATCCCAAGGCCTTGTCGCTGAACAATTCCGCCGTGATACCACCCATGCCGATCATCAGAACGGTTCCAAAAACTTTATCTTTTTTAATGCCCAGGATCAATTCAACAGCATCTTTATGAGATACCATTTTCTGGACGGTGACTCCTTCTACTTGAGCATCGGGGCGCCGGATACCGGCTGTCTCAATAATCCTCTCGTAAGCGGCCCGGACCTGTTTTTCGGTTCCAAGATTCAACTGTACGCCGCCCACATCTGATTTATGGGTGATATCGGGTGAATGTATTTTAAGAACTACCGGGAATCCTATCCTGCATGCAATCTCAACAGCTGCATCGGCAGTGGCAGCAAAAAGCGGGATGGTAGTTGAAATTCCGTATTTCTCCAGGATGGATTTTGAAATATTCTCCGGCAAAACCGGTTCATGTCCGGTTATCAGTTGTTTAAATTCAATCCTGGTTTGTTTCCGGTCGATGCTGAATTCAACCGGAATGTCCTTTGGAGTCTCGTAAAGTGTCGCGAGGTTCCTGGTGTAAGCCACCATGGTCATAAAAGCACGGATTGCCTGTTCAGGAGTCTTATAGGAAGGAATCCCGTTTTCGACCAGGATGTCATCGGCCTCGTGCATGCTCTGACCGCCTAACCAGGCGGCAAGTATGGGTTTCCGGGTTGTACCAGCCAGTAAACTGATCTCTTTGGCCGTTGCATTCGGGCTGGTCATCGCCTGGGGTGTTAAAATCACCAGTACCGCATCAACATTGCTGTCCTCCAGTACAATCTGTGTGGCTTTTGCGATTCTTTTTGCCCGTGCATCTCCGAGTACATCTACAGGATTTCCATGCGACCAGAATTCAGGCAGGTTTTCATTCAACCGTGCCATCGTTTCTTCCGATAGTTCCGCAAGTACACCATTGGAGGCAATAAGGGCATCGGTAGCCATAACCCCGGGGCCGCCGGCATTGGTGATGATCCCCAGTCTGGGTCCCTGCGGAAAGCGGTTGCGCCCGATCAATTCAGCCACACTGAAAATATCGCCGATTTCATAGACCCTTGCCAATCCGGCCCTTTGAAATGCTGCATCGTAAACAGCGTCCTCTGAGGCCATGGCGCCGGTATGGGACGCGGCAACCTGCGCCGATTCCGGGAAACGTCCTGCCTTATATACAATGATCGGCTTTTTACGTGCAAAAGCCCGGGCAGCCGTCATGAATTTTCGGGGATTTTGGATTGATTCAATGTAAAGAATGATGCATTTTGTGTTCTCATCCTCACCGAAATAATCGATCAGATCACCGAATTCAACGTCAATGCTGTTTCCGATCGATACAAACTGAGAAAATCCGATCTTACCTTCGATAGCCCAGTCGAGAACAGAGGTACACAGTGCGCCGGACTGAGAGATGAAGGCGATATTTCCGGATTTGGGCATATCGGCAGCAAAAGAGGCATTCAATTTCAACCCCGGGACAATTATACCCAGGCAATTCGGTCCGATAATCCGCATTTCAGGAATTTCCCGGAGCACGGCCCTGATTTCGTCTTCAAGTTTCTTTCCTTCTTCACCGATTTCCTTGAATCCGGCTGAAATGATTATTATGCCCCGGATCCCGAACATTCCGCAAGCTCTCACAATTTCAGGAACCTTTACAGCGGGTGTACAGATGATAGCAAGATCAGGAACCTTTGGCAGGACGCTGACGTCAGGATAACAGGGGATTCCCATGACAGCCTCGAGATCGGGATTGACAGGGTAAACCACTCCGCGGAAACCTCCGCTGACCAGATTGATTAAAACTTTACCGCTGACACTGTTAGGGTTGGTAGTGACCCCAATCAGTGCAATACGCTGCGGGTTAAAAATGTTGTTGAGTTTATGAATATTCATATGAATCAGGGCATGAATAGGTCGACAGCGGTTCAACTTCACGGACCGGGCTGCGAAGTTAAGGATTTTATACCGAATCAGTGTTGTTTTAGCCCCTTTTGAACCTTATACCCCCCCGCACTTTCAGGTATTCTTGTTTTCTTTGTACCAGTTTTATAAGGAATCAAAATTCACAAAACCATTTCAACAATGAAAAAAATGCATCCTGTACTCCTGGCACTGCTGATCTTCACTGCGACTATGCAGGCACAGACGACTGATACAATAACCGGCAAGACCGACGCAAAAGCAACGAAAGACAAGAAATCTCCCCTTTTTGGTATTGTGTTCTCGGGCTATGTCAAGACAGATTTTATTTTCGATTCCAGGCAGACGGTCAATTCCCGTGAGGGCCATTTTCTGCTTTTTCCTGAAAATGAAAAACCCGATGAAGACGGGACTGACATCAATGCGAAAGCCAATTTCAATATTCTCTCGATACAAACCCGGTTAGCCGGGAGCATCACCGGTCCGGATGCCCTGGGTGCAAAGACCTCCGCCTATTTTGAAGCTGAATTTTTTGGAAACATCAACCCAAATATCAATACCTTCAGGCTCCGTCATGCCTGGATCAAACTTAACTGGGCAAAAACGGAACTCATGATGGGTCAATCCTGGCATCCGATGTTTGTACCGGAATGTTCGCCGGGTACGGTTTCGTTCAACACGGGAGCGCCTTTCGTGGTGTTTTCACGCAATCCACAGCTCAGGATCACTCAAAAGTTCGGAAAGTTCAGTCTCCAGTTTTCGGCCCTGGAACAGATCGATTTTATGAGCACCGGCCCCGACGGGATCAGTTCCAAATATCTTCGAAATTCTGTACTTCCCGAATTAAATCTGTTGTTGCAATATGGCTTTAATAATCCGGTGAGGAAAACCGAATTTCTGATAGGCGGCAGTGTAAATTATTTTATGCTCACCCCGCGGTTGCAAACCGAGGTCACCTTGTCGCCTGCTCGTGATACGGTCATTAACAACATCGTCTACCACACCGATGCCCAAACTTCAATTTACAAGACCTCCGAGAAGTCCCGGTCAATGGGAGGGAGCCTCTTCGTAAAAGTGCGGATTCCAAACTTCACTTTCAAAGTTGGAGCCGTGTACGGCGACGATAATTATGCGTACACCATGCTGGGCGGTTACGCGGTTAAAAGCATTAAAGATGCTGCTAAAGGATTTGTCGATTACGCCAACGTACGGTCCTGGGCGGCATGGGGTGAAATCCACACCAATGGCAGCCGCTGGCAGCCGGGATTGTTTGGCGCCTTTGGCCAGAACCTCGGGGCAACGAGCGACATAACCGGCCCCTATTATGCCCGCGGGAACAATATTGCCTATGCCTACCGGATTTCGCCCCGGTTGATTTTTAATGTTCAGAAACTTCGTTTTGCAGGTGAAATAGAATACACCGTGGCAGCCTATGGTACAGTAAATAATAATGCAACAGTCAGCGATGCCAAAGAAGTAGGCAATTTCAGAATACTGCTGGGGGCCTACTATTTCTTCTGAATCTCAGGGTTTTCCGAATCTATGTTTTCCACCTGTTGCATAAGTACCCCAAAATTTATTCCGTTAAATTATTGGCCAGAAAATGTTTGCTGGTATATCTTGCATAATTGCTTGCCTGTAGCTGCTTTTTTAGATCGGATTACTTTGGGGAATTTCTCTGATTAACCATAAAAACCCTATGGAAAGCAATGTTGTAATACATCCGGATGAAATGGTGCATAAGATCTACTCTCTAAGGGGGAAAAAGGTTATGTTTGATTTTGATTTGGCTGACCTTTATGGACTGGAGACCAGGATTTTAAAACAGCAGGTTAAAAGAAATTTCGAAAGGTTCCCGGGTGACTTTATGTTTCAGTTAACTAAAAATGAGTGGAATGAACTTATCACAAATTGTGATAAGTTCCCCGCAAATCTCCGGCATTTTCCAGTCACCCCCCTGGTATTCACCGAACAAGGAGTCGCCATGTTATCAAGTGTCCTTCGTTCAAAACAAGCCATCATGGTTAACATTGCCATCATGCGGGCCTTTGTCACTTTGCGCCAAATGATTGAATCAAACAAAGAACTTGTTCAAAGAATCGATGAACTGGAACGAAAATACGATTCACAGTTCCAGGTTGTGTTTGAAGCAATCCGGAAAATGATTACCCGAAAAAATGAACCCAGGGAACGAATCGGTTATAAGATCCCAGGTTCAAAATAAGTTCATATGGGAATTTATATTATATTTGATTGTCTGTTTTAACTGACTTTCATTCAACCTGTATGAAGTATACGGTCCTGATCATTCTGGTCATTTTTATGAGTATACCATTGTACAATCATGCGCAGATGTCGGGGGTCTATACCATCGGCGCCTCCGGGTGTAACTTTACCACCTTCCAGGAAGCAATCAATGTATTAATCACTCAGGGCACATCCGGTGATGTTGATTTTCAAATCATGCCGGGAAATTACGCTGACTTTTACCTTGAGAATTTTGAACCAGCGAGTGCAGATGATTCCGTGACTTTTCAAGCATTTTCAACCATTACCGGGATGCCTGTAATTCGGGGTGAGATTATGATAAATAATTCAAAAAGATTATTTTTTAATAATTTGCTATTCGAACCCTTTGCCGGTCAGCAGAATTCCTGTGTGGAGATCTCCGGTTCGTGCACAGTGACATTTGACTCCTGTAAATTTGTCAATCCTTATTCCAATTGCTTTACTACACAGGAGGCACTTCTTTCCATGCATTTACCCTTCACCAGGGTTTATGGATCCGTCCTTGTAAAGAACACTCTTTTATCATCTTCCGAGTATACTATTTATGCTTCAGGGGCAAAAGGAGTGATCTCTTTCGAAAATGATACGATCGATGGCACCATCGACATTTTCAACTCCGGTTTTATCTTAAAATACACGGGCAATGAATTTAATCTCACCAACACTGATTTCCTGTTCACCGGACAGACTTTCCGGGGAAATACCTTTAACGCAGGCTTCCTGTGCCTTCAGGGGGACTTTTATGACAATCAGTTTTATTGTGGTGTGGATATAAAGGCCGGGAAAATCTACAACAACCATTTCTACAGTACATTCACAATACAACATTGCCAAACCAGGGTATACTACAATATATTCGAAAATGATTTTTCCTTGATGTTCGCATCTGGTTCTACCATCAATTGTAATCGCTTTTTCGGCAAAGCCTATTTCATGGCGGGACAAATCAATGTGATCGGAAATTTGTTCTTTGACTATACTGAATTCTCAACCGGCCCATCTTTCAACATCAAACACAACAATTTTCACCCTGACGCATTGCTGTTTTTCTATGAGAACCTCAACGCTGTGGTGGAGAACAATAATATCGGGAACCTGGATGTGCGAAATGTACAGGCAGTTGCTTTGTCAAACAACAACTACATCCCACATGAGAATGCTTTTGTAAATGCAACCGGATCTAACCCGTTTTTTTATGATCCCGGATACATATCCCTGCAGGATTTGCATGCGACAAACCCGGCGCTGATCCGAAAATCTACCCGGCTCAACACTGGCATTCCCGGAATCGCATACGACATCGACAGCAACATTCGCAAAGCAATCCCGACCATCGGAGCCCATGAAATCTGTTTTGATTTTCAAACCGATACAACGAATTTGCTGTGCGATAGTCTTTGCCTGGACCTCTGTACGGGAATTGACACCGGGTTTTATTGGTCCCCGGGTGTTCTGTTCAGTGATTCGACGAGCAGGGCACCGGTCATCCGTCCTGAAGTACCTGTCATGGTTTACTTGAACCAACCGGCTATTGGGAAAACTGATTCTCTCTTTTTAGACCCGGCTTTCAACATGCCTGTGGCTGATGGAACAACATCCATTGCCAACCTGACGGTTCATGTTATCAATACCTCCACCTGTTTTGACAGTATTCGGTGGGCTTTTGGTGATGGGTTCACTTCCTCAAAAGGTACCGACTATCATGTCTACCCGGATTATGGTTTCTATCGTTGTACCTTGTTTGCATGCAATCATCTGGGAATTGATAGCATGTCGTTCCCAATTTTACTCAGTTGCCTGCCAATCGAATCGATGCTGGTCTGTGGCGACAGTCTTCGACTTGAAACCTGTATTGACGATTTTTCCGACTTCTACTGGTCTCCGGGATACCTGTTCAAAGACTCATCTGTTGCCAATCCTGTGATCTTTCCCGAACATGATGATTATGTAATCCTCAACCACATTGGCACACCGGGTTTTGATTATATGCATCTCCGTGTTTATCCGGTAATTCCGAAAACATCTCTGGAATTTACCGTCGATTCTCTGACGGTTCACTTCACAAATACCACCGAGTGCGCCGACAGTGTGAGGTGGGATTTTGGGGATGGTGCCTCCTCTACAGAAGGGAATCCGGTTCATCAGTATCCCTCCTGGGGCACTTACAACGGTTTTCTTTATGGCTTTAGCCTGGTGGGCAGAGACACTTCTCATTTCAGTGTAACAATGACTGGAATGAAATCGCCTGACAAAACGCGATTCAGGATCTGGCCCAACCCGGTTCTGGATATTCTGAATGTTGCATCCTTGGAAAAAGATCATGAATGTGCAGTCCTGATACTGGATATTATGGGCCGGCAATTGTATGAATGTCCCCTGACTGATACGCCGCAGCAGATAAACCTGTCAGCCCTGGAGCCCGGTGTTTATTTCATACAGCTAAAAAACAAACGGGGTTCCGTTCAAAGAAAATTCACAAAACAATGAGTTTAGTCAGAGGGAATCGCTCCTCAGGATCATTTTGTAATATATGTTTTGGGATCCAACGCCTTTTGCGTCCACATCGTAAGAAACCGTAACACTTTCGTGGTATCATATCCTTTGACCTTCGGATCGGGGTATTCGAAAGAATCTGAATCCTGGGTATTTAATCGTTTTCCCGATTTGTCCAGGATCATGAAGACGGGATAACCAAACCGGTTGGGGTAGTCAAACTCCCTGAACAACTCATAATCACGTTTGTCTTTCTCCTTCGGAACATTCAACAGCAGGTATACATAATTCGCTTTCATCAGGGAATCAAGTCGGGGTGTTCCATTGACCAGCGCATGAAACCGCAGACACCAGGGGCACCAATTTCCTCCAAACTGAACCAGGATATTTTTGTTTTCCTTTTTTGCTGTCTCAAGCGCCACCTTCAAGTCTTTCCGGACTTGCTGTTTTTCATTGTACGGGCCGGGTTTTGATTGGGCAAAGGAATTGACAATTGATAATTGACAATTGACAATAAAGGCGATACAAAAGGCTATCCAATAGTTTTTCATAGTTAAGTGTTAAAATCAGAAGGGAAGAATTTTTTTGCCGCGGGTCTCTTCCAGAACTTCAGCCATGGCCAGGTAAATAGCGGAAAGTCCGCAAATAATGCCTTCATAGCCGGCAATGGTACCAATAAGACCTGATCCCGTCCAGTCGCGCAGGGCGAGGAGAAAGAAGAGGATCCACAAGGAGAGAAAGACAAACTGAAGGCAAAAGGTCTTACCGAAAGTTCCGATCCACATGAAGAATGTGAAAATGCCCCACATCAGAAGATACCAGCCCATGAAAGCTTCTTCGGTCCCGGCTCCTTTCCCGGCGCCAAGGTCGGGGAAAATCCAGAGTGCAACAAGGGTAATCCAGAACAATCCATAGGAGGTGAAGGCAGTTGTTCCAAATGTGTTGCCTTTTTTGAATTCCATGATACCTGCAATGACCTGTGCGATACCGCCATAGAAGATTCCCATCGCCAGGATCATGGCACTGACCGGAAAAAATCCGGCATTGTGGATGTTCAGTAAAACGGTGGTCATACCGAATCCCATCAGCCCCAGTGGAGCAGGATTGGCCAGTTTTTGTTCCATAACCTATTATTTAAATGTCAGAAGCGAGGTGGCAAAAATTTCATCATTTTGCCACCTCGCTATCGGTTTACATTCCGTAGCGTTCGATGATCTCCTGTTTGGTTTTACCCAGGATCTCATATTTTTTACCAACTTTCCTGAATGCGTCTAAAGCCTTCTCCAAGTGGTGAACCTCGTGCCCTGCCGAAATCTGGGTGCGGATACGGGCTTGTCCCTGAGGAACGACCGGGAAGAAAAATCCGATGGCATAAACACCCTCTTCATACAGATCGCGCGAAATATCCTGTGATAGTTTGGCGTTGAACAGCATAACCGGCACAATGGGGGTATCACCGTCTTTAAGGATAAATCCCGCATCAGTCAACCCCTTACGCCAAAAGATGGTGTTATTCTCCAGTTTGTCGCGCCGGTCGGTCGATGCTGACAGAATTTCAAGAACTTTTATGACACCGGCGACAACCGGGGGAGCGATGGTATTGGAGAACAGGTATGGACGAGCCTTTTGGCGGCACATCTCCACCAACTCCCTGCGACCTGAAACACATCCGCCTGAAGCGCCTCCAAGTCCTTTACCAAAGGTGGTGGTTATGATATCCATTTTCCCCATAACCCCGCATTTTTCATGGGTTCCGCGACCTGTTTTCCCGATAAAACCACTGGCATGGGAGTCATCACAGAAAAGAAGGGCATCATATTTCTCGCACAATTCGGCCATTTTATCCAGCTTGGCCGTGTCGCCATCCATGGAAAAGACGCCATCGGTAATTACCATCTTCAGCCTTTTATCATTATGGAGCTGCAACTTCTCCTCCAAATGCTCCATATCGGAATGCTTGAAGGTGTCGTGCATGGCGCTGCAAAGTCTTATTCCGTCGATGATGGATGCATGTACAAGGCGGTCCGAGATCATCACGTCATCTTTGGTAAGAACCGCTTCAAAGACGCCTCCGTTGGCATCCATGCAGGAAGGGAACAGGATGGTGTCTTCGGTTCCGAGAAATTCGGTGACCATCGATTCCAGTTTTTTATGAATGTCCTGGGTACCGCAGATAAACCGCACCGACGACATACCATATCCATGGGAATTGAGTCCTGCATGGGCTGCTTGAACTACTTCGGGATGGCTTGACAATCCAAGATAGTTGTTGGCACAAATATTAATGACCTTTTTGAGGGAGGATCCGGTCGGGAACTCAACCTCAATATCGGCAGCCTGTGCAGAATGAATGAACCGTTCCTGTTTGAAAATACCTGCCTGCTGCAATCCACCGAGGATCTCCTTGTAAATCCCGCGGGTTTTTTCTGTATAAGCCATAATTCCTCCTATTTTACATATTCATTAACCAGCAAACAGATTTTATTTACTGAATCGAATGCTTCGGGTGTTGCTTTATCATCGGGAATAGCGATCTGGTACTTATTTTCCAGAAAGCGTTTTAACGATACCATTGAAAAGCTGTCAACGATGCCGCCGGAGATCAGTGGGGTATCGTAAGTGACATCCGTATCATCTTCGACGTATTCTCTGATCACATAATTCTTGATGATTTCTTTCATTTCGTCCATGGTTTGGTCTCCTTTTTAAGTTTTCTGATTGATTGTTGGATTAACTTGACAATATCTCTTTATTACGCATTTAGGCGACATGATTTCGCCATTTATTATTTCACTATTAATCATTCTCCAGGGTACTGGTATCGCCTATTTCTTCGCCCCATTCTTTCGCATGGAGGATTCTGCGCATGATTTTTCCGCTCCGGGTTTTGGGAAGGGTGTCGATAAATTCAATCTCCTGCGGCATGGCGAGCGGAGACAGCTTTTTACGGACAAAGTTCATGATGTCGAGGTCCAGGTCTTTGCTGGCGACAAATCCGGGTTTCAGGGTGACAAAGGCTTTGACAACTTCCATGTTGACAAAATCGGGTTTGGCCACCACGGCTGATTCCGCCACGGCAGGATGTTCCAGAAGTGCCGATTCCACTTCGAACGGGCTCACAAGGTGCCCTCCGGTATTGATCACATCGTCATCCCGACCCACGAACCAGAAATAGCCTTCGTTATCGATGCTGGAACGGTCGCCGGGCAGGTACCATCCGTTTTGAAACTTCTTTTTATAGGTCTCTTCATTCCGCCAGTACATACGCATCATTGAAGGCCAGCCGGGTTTCAGTGCAATGAGCCCTATTTTACCGGTTTCATTGAAAGGTTCATAGGTTTCAGGATGGATGACCGTGGCGGTAATTCCCGGGAAGGGTTTTCCCATGGAGCCCGGTTTGATTTTCATACCGGGATAGTTCGAGATCATGATAGAACCGGTTTCTGTTTGCCAATAGGTGTCGAGAAAGGGTTTACCGAATACCCGTTCACTCCAGATCACTGCTTCGCTGTTCAACGGTTCGCCGACCGAAGCGAGGTGGCGTAGCGAAGAGAGGTCGAATTTTTTGATGACCTCCTCTCCGGCTTTCATCAGCGAGCGAATAGCGGTAGGAGCCGAATACCACATGGTAATTTTGTACTTCTCGATAAAACGGTACCAGTTTTCGGCGGAAAAACCGGCATCGAGCACGCATTGGGTAACCCCATTACTGAAGGAACCGATGATTCCATACGATGTTCCGGTAACCCAGCCCGGGTCGGCAGTGCACCAGTAAATATCCGAATCCCGGAGGTCAAGAACCCATTTTGAGGTCAGGTACTGTGATATCAGCGAATAATGTACATGCTTCACCCCTTTAGGTTGTCCCGTGGTCCCGGAAGTATAATGGAGCACTGAAGGAGATTCGGCAGTGGTGGGATGAATTTCGAATTGGTCTACTTTCGGTGCGGCCTCCAGGTCAAAGGCAACTTCACGTTCTCCAAGTGGTTTTGAGGGATCTGCATCAACGATAATGATGTGTTTCAGATATGGCATCTTGTCAAGGATCTTGCGAATTTTTGGGGCATGCTTGCGTTGCGTGATAATGGCCGTAGTTTCAGCATTATCCAGCCTTATGAACAAGGATTCATCACCAAATGCCGAAAACAAGGGCTGAACAATGGCGCCAATCTTTAACACCCCAAGAAATCCCAGATATAATTCCGGGATTTTATCCATAAACAGGCAAACACGGTCTTCGGGCCGGACTCCGAGGTCTCTTAAAAACTGTCCGATAGTATTGGTTGCCAGGCGGATGTCGTTATAGGTATATTTTTTCGTAATACCGGTTGAGCCTTCCCAGATCAATCCGGGTTTATCAGCTTTGCCCATTTGGCAAATGCGGTCGGAACAATACCATCCGATATTGAGAATGTTGCCGGGTTTGTAATCAAGTTCCTTTTCGGCGATATTCCAATCAAAATTCTTTATTCGTGCTTCATACGATCCAATGTTCGACATAGGCTTTATCTTTTAAGGTGAAACGGTGAATTGGCTGCAGAAGGATAGGTGCGGATGCCGGAGTGTGGTTCCGCGGATGTGGGAAGATCTGAAAGATTGAAATTATGCAATGGAAGAATCGGGTTCACTTTCCAGAATTACGATGGCAATGGCCGTCTCTTTTAGATGCGATAAAGATACATGGATTTTCGAAACTGACAAACTGTCGATCAATTCTTTTGCTTTTCCATTAACTTCAAGATATGGCTTTCCCAGTTCGTCATTTCCTGTCCCGATCTCGCCGAATCTGATCCCATACCTCCAACCCGTACCGACAGCCTTAAGAAAGGCTTCTTTGGCCGAAAAACGTGCTGCATAATGCTGGTACTTATTCTTTTTCGATTCGCAATAGGCGATCTCGACAGGCGTAAAGATCTTATCCCGAAAACCGATGTCGCGGTTCAGCGCTTTTTCAATCCGGGCAACTTCGATGATATCGGTACCAATTCCAATGATCATAACGGTGTTCAAATTACATATTCTTTTAAACCGAATCAGAACAGGGTCGGAAATATAGCCGGGACCTGTCACTGCATTTGCTCATACCGGGAAAAGCTGTTTGGCTCCTGTTCAGGCGGCTTTTCGCGTTAATCGGTGATCACGAATGATCTTTTATTTTCTCTGGTCCCGACAAACCAGACATACCGGCCCGGAATGAATGTCCTTGCCGGTAGCAGGAATTCATGAATCCCGGGTTTGATGCCTTTCCAGTAATAGATTTTTTTTCCGGAGGTGGATACAATATAAAAGTTAGTGGAACTGTCGGTCGCCTGCTCCCATTGAAACAAAATGGCTTCATTCCGGTTAAAGGTTTGTTCATGTTCCGGAACCACCAGTTCAATGGCATTTGTATTTTTAAGGGTGTCCGAATCGCCGGTTTCCGGTCTTCTGTCTTCTGATCCTGCAGGCATTTCAACCGCTGCGGCACCAGGAACAGGGTTTGATCCCGGGGATGACAGGTAAACTTCTTTATCTGAACGGGGTCCGGCATCGTCGGTTTTTTTATCTACCAACCTGGACGAAAACAGAAAAACAAAAACAATCAAACAGATTACCAATAAGGTCAGGGAAACCAATAGGGTTGCCTTCTTCCATTTATAGGATCCGGGGGTGGGTGGCCGGAGGGACGGAATCGGTTCATTCTTTTGGAATCCGGGTTCAACGGAATCGGATAACAGTGTCGGGAATGTTTGCCTGATCCTTACTTTTCGGGCAAATTCACGGTCTTCATCCAACCTTCGATTAAAATTCCGGAGTTCCTGATGGGTTAACTTCCCTTCAAGAAATTTTTCAATCAGTTCAATGTCTTCTGCTTCAGACCCCATCCGGAGAATTTCTATAAATAACCTCTTTTTCGCAAAGATATTGAATCTGTCGGAAGAAATTCTTTATCGGGTCCGGCTGTTCTTTCTTCCAGAAAAATAATAACGCCAGTCGAATGACATCCGCAATCCGGCAAACCAGGTTGTCTTCACATCAGGCAATGGATAATCGGAAGGATAAACCGAGGTTCTTTTCCCCGGAATATCGAAACCCCCATAGAATTGAAAAACGAGGCTCGCGCTTTGCCCGGATGAAAAGTTCCGCATGGGACGATACTCCAGGATCGGAAAATCGAACTGTGTTGTGTAGAGTGAAAAAACTGCCTGATCTTTAGTGTCCTGATCTATGGTCATCAAAAATGCATCCGGTCCATTCCCGGTTCCGTACATGCAAATACCCACTTCGCGGCCGATGACGAACTGAAATCTGCCAATAGGAGTTCTGATCCCAGATTGCCAGGGTATCAGGCCGCCGTTTCCTGCAGCGACAACCATTTTATTAAAAGTTTTCGGGGAGGTCAGGTACAGGATTGGTCCGGCAATAAGGATATCGCCCGGGATAAGGAAAAACGGCATTCTCAACCTGAGAAAATAGGCGTCACGACTCGGAATGGCTGCCGAAAACGTACCGAAATTCTTGATGGCCGGCTCATCATCAAATCGCATCGAGGAGGCGCCATCGATACGCCATCCCAGGTCAAGAAATACCAGGCCGTCGCCCGATTCATTAAGAACGCCTTCCATTCCGAGACCGAGACGTAAGGCAAGTTCCAACCCCGCTACCACTCCCGAAGTTGTTTGGTAATCGGCAAATCCACCATTATACCATCCACCCCTGACCGCGGAAGCGATGCCGATAAAGGGACCCAGTTCGCTCCGGAACCTGGGAAGTTCACCCCATCCCGTTGCAAGTCCGGGAATGGGTGTCAACAGGAGTATTTCCCGGCATAACTGCAGTTCACCTTCCTGAACCTCCCGGAGGGGCATATACTTCGGCTTGCTTACATTAAAAGTATCAGGCGCCGCGAAAGAACATGGCGCCGGAAACATCGTTTCATCCATTCTTCCCGCTGCGGCATCAAGGAATTGTGTCAGACTTTTCAACACTGCCTCTGCGGCATAGTCTGCATCTTCCGGACGCATGTAGGCATCACCCATCAGAACCATACGTACACCCTGCCATGTTGTAATTTCAAGACCTTTTTCATTGTAATAGTCATGGGTTCCCTTGCGTTGAGAGGCATCGCCCCAAATTCCCGCAATGTGCCCCGACGTAAAACTGTCTTCCAGAAAATGAAGGGCAAAAGCTTCATCGGCCAGCGCGGAAAGCGCGTAAGCCGAACGTTGTTCTGAAGTCAGGCGCTGTGAATGCAAACAGGCTGCTTTACGAATGGCGCTGATATGAAACCAGGTATAGGTTCCGATGGTATTGAGTTCGCAACCCTTTTCAAAACACTTTGCAAAATATTCCGGTGCAGTAATGTTCACATCCGGCAATGCCATTAAGAAATGACCGTTGTTCCCTCCGGCCCTTGCGACATACTCCGGATCAGCACGCAAAAGTTTAATATCCGAATCCCGCATCCGGTTCACCCGTTCACTCTGGTTTCGCGCTTCATCCAGGCCATTTTGTAACCGGGCGGCAATGTCGGCTACTTTTAAAATCCACTCTGTTTGAAGGATGTTGTACATCATGTTTTCGGACGATGTGGAATGATCTCCGGCAATGGCAGGCCAGGCCGCATAGTCAAGCAGGGTTGGTGACCCCATCTGACCGGGATCGATGGCACCGACGGTAAGCCTTCCTTCCTTTCCTTTACGTGTCGAATTCCAAAGTTGTTCAAAGAGGAAACGCCGTCCGGAATCCAATTTTACGATCGCTTTCAGGGTAATTTCCCGGTGTTCGGGGTAGAGCCAGGCAAAGGCCGTCGCCGCCCGTACAGTCAGGATCAGAAGGAGGATAATTACTTTTCCATTCATATTTGTTTCAAATTGCGCCGAGTTTCTTACCAACTTTCCTGAATTTATCAAGGGCAAACCCGATCTGTGCCATCGAGTGGGCGGCACTGATCTGAACCCGGATCCGGGATTTTCCTTTGGGAACGACCGGATAATAGAACCCGATCACATAAACGCCTTCTTCAAGCAGGGCATCGGCGAATTCCCGTGATAATTTGGCATCATTGGGAAGGTGGCCGAAACATACCGGAACGATTGGATGAATGCCGGGGACGATCTTAAATCCAGCATCTTCCATACCCTTTCTGAACAACTGGGTGTTTTCAAAAAGTTTATCCCGTAATTCGGTGGTTTCCGAAAGCATATGCAGCACTTCAAGCGTGGCACCGGTAATGGCGGGCGACAGCGTATTGGAAAACAGGTATGGCCGGGAGCGTTGGCGAAGGATCTCGACGATCTCTTTCCGTGCCGATATGCATCCTCCCGAAGCGCCACCAAGGGCTTTTCCGAAGGTAGTCGTGATGATATCGACACGGCCCTGTACATTACAGTGCTCTATGGTACCCCTTCCGGTTTCCCCTACAAATCCGGTGGCATGAGAATCATCCACCATCACCAGCGCGTTGTACTTATCCGCCAGATCACAGATCTGATCAACCTTCGCGATGATCCCGTCCATGGAAAAGACGCCGTCGGTAACAATCAGCTTGAACCGGGCTTCACCTGCGTCCTGCAACACCTCTTCCAGATCCTCCATGTTGTTGTTTTTATACCGGAACCGCTGCGCTTTGCATAACCGGATCCCGTCAATGATGGAAGCATGGTTCAGCTCATCCGATATAATGGCATCCTGCTCCCCGAGTAAGGGCTCAAAAACCCCGCCGTTGGCATCAAAAGCCGAGGAATAGAGAATGGTGTCATCCATCCCCAGAAATTCACTGATTTTGGCTTCCAGATCTTTGTGAATCTTCTGGGTTCCACAGATAAACCTGACCGATGACAACCCGAATCCATATTTGAAAAAGGTATAATTGGCGCCCGACATCACCCGGGGATCGTTCGACAGTCCTAAATAATTGTTGGCACACATATTCAGAACTTTCTTCCCGTTGGTCATGATCTCGACACCCTGGGGTGTTGTGATGATCCTTTCATTTTTATAAAGTCCGTCGTGTATGATACCATCAATCTGATGCTGTAAATGTTGCTGAAAAGAACCGTACATGTTTTGAATCGTTAAGTTTAAAATATCAGATAAAAATAAGAAAAAGAATGGACAACCTCATTCAAACCGGGAGATCAGATTTTCTTCAGATTCAAATTCCTCAATTTGGGAGCGAATCTTGCAGTGAGACCCACCGTGAACAGTGTCATGCATCCGCCGAAAATCACCGATGGGATCAACCCCAGTAGCTTCGCTGCGACTCCCGATTCAAAGGAGCCTATTTCGTTGGACGACCCGATAAAAATTGCATTTACTGAAGCCACACGTCCCCGCATTTCATCCGGTGTGATCAGTTGCATTGCGGTAGATCTGATAATCACGCTGATGTTGTCGAACATCCCGCTGAGCATGAGAAGAGCGAGTGACAGGTAAAAATTCTTTGACAGTGCAAATCCAATGATACTGATCCCGAACCCGGCCACACCGATCATGAGATAGCGCCCCGCACGTGCCATTGGAGGACGGTGAGCAATAAACAGCGACATGATGACTGCGCCTGCCATGGGAGCGGCACGCAGAAATCCCAGACCCTGAGGTCCCACCATCAGCACCTCTGCCGCAAAAACGGGTAACATGGCGACGGCACCTCCGAATAAAACCGCGAACATGTCGAGCGACATAGCCCCTGATAAAACCTGGTTTCTGAATACGAATTTCAGTCCGGATGACAATCGTTGCAACAACTTCTCCTCTTCGTTGACAGGCGGGGCAGGCCTATTTTTTACAAAACTCAGCAAGAGTAAGGCGAGAAACAAGAAAAAAAGGACAGTGAGATAGGCATTTCTGACCCCGAAAAAACCATACACCAGTCCGCCAATTGCAGGACCGGTAATTGCAGCTACATGCCAGGCCGTACTGTTCCAGGTTGAGGCGTTGGTATACAAATACCTCGGAATCAGTTGCGACATCAAGGCAATAATAGATGGATATAAAAAGGCCCTGGAAATTCCTGATATCATTACAACCCCGTAAATGGGAAGGACGCCCAAAGCTGCAATAATCCCCAGACTTCTAACGGTAAAAAGAAACAACAATGAAGTTCCGGTCAGGAAAAGCAGCGTGAACCAAATAATGATTCGTTTACGGTTGTACCGGTCAGCTGCATGTCCGGCATACAGAACAACCGAAATATTCGGAAGCGCCTCGGCAAGACCGATCAATCCCAATGCAAGTGGATCGCGGGTCAGTTCGTACATCTGCCAACCCACAATGATACTCTGCATCTGAAATGCAATGGTGGTAAAAAAACGAAAGGTCAGAAAAAGCCTGAAGTCGGGGACTTTCAGCACAGCATATGCATCGTGTTTCCCGTTCAATTCGTCATCCATAATCAGGAATTCTCAGGCTTACAGAAATGTTCAATCCTAAAAAAACCCGGCCATGGCCGGGTTTGATGAATAAGGGTTAAATATTCTATTCTTCCTCTTTCTCTTGTTCCTCGTATGCTTTGAGAAGTTTATCCTGAATATCACCAGGAACCTGTGAATATTCGGCAAATTTCATGTTGTAAGTGGCCCGACCGCTGGTAATGGAGCTGAGCGCGGTGGAATACCGGTTCAGCTCAGCCAATGGAACCTTTGCAATGATCTTCTGGTAATTACCTTCACTGTCCATGCCCATAATCACTGCGCGTCGGCCCTGAAGGTCGGTCATTACTTCACCCATTTTCTCTTCCGGAACGATCACCTCCACATCATAAATTGGTTCAAGGATCTTGGGGCCTGCATTTTTAAAAGCCTCTTTAAATGCATTTCGACCAGCCAGCTTGAACGAGATTTCATTGGAGTCGACTGGGTGCATTTTGCCATCATAAACATTGAAAATAATATCACGGGCATAGGAACCGGTGAGCGGCCCTTCCTCCATTTTTTCCATGACTCCCTTGAGAATAGCCGGCATAAAACGTGCGTCGATGGCACCCCCGACGATACAGTTATTCATCTGCAGTTTGCCTCCCCATTCAAGGTCGATCACATCGCGGCCACGGATGGGAAATTCCGATTGCTCAACCATGCCTTCCTTAAAGGGCTGAATCATCATGTGAACCTCGCCGAACTGACCCGATCCACCCGATTGTTTCTTATGCCGGTACATCGCTTTTGCCGGTTTGGTGATGGTTTCACGGTAAGGAATGCGGGGGGCATAAAATTCAATGGGGATTTTCTCAAGGGTCTCCACATGCCATTTTGCGAGATTCAAATGAAGTTCACCCTGGCCTTGAAGGATCATCTGCTTCAACTCCCGGGAGTACCCCATGATCAACGTGGGATCCATTTTTGCCAGTTCATTCAGGATACTGCTGATCTTTTCGTCATCAGCGGTGCTTTTCGCCTTAACCGCGGTCCTGAATTTCGGATCGGGATAGGTGATTGGTTCAATGATATCATCAGCGTTTTTAACAGTGTTCAGGGTATTGTTGGTGTAACAGTTCTTCAGTTTGATCGTGGCGCCTATATCGCCGGCAACCATTTTTTCCACTTTCTCCCGGTTTTTCCCGTTGATGACAAATAATTGGGATAGCCGTTCCTTGGACTGACGAACCGGATTGATCATATCCATGGCTTCGGTAATCTCTCCTGCCATGACTTTAAAATAAGAGATCTCACCCAGATGTTGTTCAATAGCGGTCTTAAAGATAAATGCGGAAGCCGGGTCCGTACTGTTACATTTCAATACTTTGTCCTCTTTGGTCTTTATCCCCGGCATTTCATTAGGAGCAGGAACGCTGTCGGCAATGAATTCCAGCAGGCGGGCCACACCCATATCCTGACGGGCACAGACGCACATGACCGGGAAAATGGTCCGGTTGATCAGACCCGTCTTCAAAGCTTGAAGCATCTGCTCTTCCGAGAGTTCGCCTTTATCAAAGAAAATTTCCATCATTGCTTCATCTTTGGAGGCAAGCTCTTCCATCAGCGACATATACATCTCTTCTGCTTTCCCTTTTTCACCGGCCGGAATATCACTGTACTCAGGCTTCCCTCCACCGGATGAAAATTTTATCTGTTTCATTTTCAGAAGATCGATGATCGTATTGAATCCCGATCCGGCATTGACGGGATATTGCAGAAGTGTCACATTCTTTCCGAATTGTGCTTTCATCTGCCGAAGGGTCTCTTCAAAATTGGCGTGCTCCTGATCGAGATGGTTTATGGCAAAGATCACCGGTTTTTGGGCCCGGGTCGAATACCGCCATGTGATCTCCGTTCCGACTTCCACACCATTTTGTCCGTTAACCAGCATCACGGCAGTGTCGGCCACCCGTAAGGCGGATATCACCTCGCCACAGAAATCATCAAAACCGGGCGTATCAATGATGTTGATCTTGGTGTTGTCATAAAGTGTATACAGAATAGAGGCAGATACTGAGTTCTGTCGTTCCAGCTCAATCGGCCGATAATCTGAAACAGTATTTTTGTCTTCCACCGTACCGCGGCGGTTGATCACCCCGCCCTCAAATAACATGGCTTCAGCCAGCGTCGTTTTCCCTGTTTTTGCACCCCCGATGAGGGTGATGTTGCGGATTTCCTTGGTTTGATATACCTTCATGACACAGATTAAATGATAGTAAGTTCTTGAAAATTATTATTTTCCCGAAAGGGATGCAAAATTAGAAAAAAATATGAAATAAACCAAAGGGGTCGAACAAATAGAATATAGGAATTAAATATTCATAATCAACTTCTTAGGGGGATTTCAGAAAGTTCCGGTTATCAGCCTGCCTGTTGCCCGTACCGGATCAGTCAATGCTATTCCTTACTAAATCCCAGGTGGAAACAGGCATTTTCGCTCCCAAATGTTCAATGATCTTCCCAGCCAGCAAGGCACCCAGTTCACCACATTGCCGAAGCGAATAACTTCTTGAATGGCCAAAAAGAAATCCGGCTGCATATAAATCACCTGCACCGGTAGTATCAATAGGGTTAACAGGGATGACACCGATTTCACATGAATCTGTCCGGGTCTTTAATAAGGAGCCTTTACTTCCGGTTTTGACAACCGCTATCTTGACCATTTCCGACATCCTGTCAAGTGCATTCACCGGATCAAGACCTGTAAAGGCCCGTGCCTCTTCTTCATTGGCAAATAAAATATCCACGAATTCTTTTACTACCTCCCGTAGAAATTCGAGGTTGGCTTCTACAACATTATAGCTGGCCAGGTCGAGCGAGATAATCAACCCGTTTTCTTTGGCAAGCTCCAATGCCCTGCGGATCAGTTCATGGTTCTGTACCAGATACCCTTCAATATGAAAGTAGTCGTACCCCCGGAACATTCCAGTATGCAGATGGGATGCCGATAACTCAATGGCAGCACCCAGATAGGTTGCAAATGTTCGTTCCGAATCGGATGAAACAAGGGCTACCGCCCTGCCCGTTTCATTCTCGCTATGAATCATCCTCGGATCCACCCCGGCATTGATGAGATCTCTGACAAAAAAACCACCCAGCTCATCCGCCCCCACAACACCGATGTATCCGGCTGAAGCTCCCAACATGGCAAGTCCGTGAATGGTATTGGCCGCAGACCCTCCGGCAGCATGACTGGTTTTATAATCCTTCAGAACTGAGAGGACCTTTGCGCTCCGGTCACGGTCGACCAGTTGCATGCTCCCCTTAGGGATCCCCAGGGTTTCCAAAACATGGTCACTTTCCAGCATGATCATAATATCAACAAGGGCATTGCCCATCCCTAAAAATTTCTTCATGGTTAAAGAATTCTTTTTGCAAAAGTACAAATTTCGTTTGAAGTATACGAGGTTGCCTCCCGGCAAGGTCTGTCAAAGGCCCGGTTTCTCTTCTAAGAATCTTGCTTGTTCATAAAAAACTACTTATTGCGTAGTGTTCTATCCTAAATACCCTTAATAATTACTTCTTTCCGGAAACATAACTTATGAATTCTGCCATCTCATTACACTTTTCAGCAGTTTTTCACACAAAGTGCCTGAAAATAACCACATCTACGAAATAACCATGACAAAACCGAAACCCAAGGCCGGGTTGCTCCGTAGAAATCAGAAAACGAAGAAATGAAAACACGTGTTCTGTTATCACTGGCCCTCATGTTTCTTTTCTCTCTTCCCTTGCAGGCTGTCGACGACGATTGTCCCTGCAGGAAGAAACGGATTGTGATCAAGGTTGAAAAACCAAAACCCGTCGTCAAACCCGCTCCCAAACCCAAACCCCGAAATGTCCTGTTTGAAGATTATCCGGTCCCTTATGAGAATTTATGTAAGGGTAATACCCGGGAGTACCGGAATCTGAAAGTAAAAATCATGCCCAACCCGGTGCTGAAATTTATAAACATTATTTATGACACCGAAAATGGCCAGAATGTGAAAATCGAACTGCTTTCCTGCCAGGGCAAACTGATCAAAACGCTGCTGAATGAGGTGGTGTATGGTGAGGGATTGAAAGAAAGCACTTTCGATATCAACGGAACTGTTGGTCGTGGCGATGCCTATATACGACTCACTTCAGGCGTAATTACCAAACTCGAAAAGATTTTTATCCTGTAAAGAATTTGCATACTGTGGGTTTAATAAGGGCCGCCGTACACATGGTGGCCTTTTTTTTGATGCCCCGGAGGATGTTGTGAACTTTTCACCTGAATGTAAAAAAATCTCATCTTTGTCGAATGTACCATCCAGATCATATTTTGTTGTTTGATCAAAACCAAAAAACAGATCCCTTGACCGTGAAAGGCAAAAAAATCGGAACTCTTTTTTCACGAAGTATGTTCTTTTGCACCATTACGACCCTGGGGATATTTGTTGGATGTTTGCAACCACAACCGCCATTGAATCTTAAAAATGAACATGCCATGATTTACAGAACCCTGACACCTGATGAAGAACGTATCCTGATCCAAAAAGGCACCGAAGCTCCTTTTTCAGGAAAATATGAAAACTTCAGTGAACCGGGAATTTATGTCTGCAAGCGATGCGGAGCCCCGTTGTACCGGTCCGGCGACAAGTTTGATGCGCACTGCGGATGGCCTGCATTTGATGATGAAATCGGAAATGCTGTGAAACGGGTTCCCGATGCCGACGGAGTCCGGACCGAAATTCAATGTGCCTCCTGTGGCATTCATTTAGGACATCTCTTTGAAGGTGAGGGCTTTACTCCAAAAAACATCCGGCACTGTGTAAATTCCATCTCTCTCGATTTTATACCCGCAGGAAAGACAACACAAACAGACACAGCTATTTTTGCCGGAGGATGCTTCTGGGGTGTGGAATATTACATGAAAAAAAATATGGGTGTGATCTCCACCGAAGTCGGCTATACAGGTGGCCATAAAGATCATCCGACTTACAAAGAAGTGTGTGCCGGCAATACCGGGCACTATGAAGCGATCCGGGTTGTATTTGATACGCAACAGACATCCTTTGAAACGGTGGCAAAAATGTTCTTCGAAACCCATGATCCTTCCCAATGGAACCACCAGGGACCCGATTGGGGTGAACAGTACCGGTCGGCGGTGTTTTACCGCAATGAGGAACAAAAGGAGATCACCCTGAAATTAATCGGCCTTTTAAAGCAAAAAGGAATTGCAGTGGTCACTGAATTGAAACCGGCAGCCGAGTTCTGGATTGCCGAAGATTATCACCAGGACTATTATGAACATAAAGGGCAAAAACCCTATTGCCACGGATATGTCAAACGGTTTTAATCCATGAATTGTCGCCTGATCTCTGGTTCCATTGTATCGATCCGTTCAAAATTTCCCCACCGGAAGTTTTTACGCCTCCCGTTGGGATCCCAGGAATAAACATTATAAAAGGTTTTCCCAAAGCAAAAATGGGTTGAGTTATAATACTTTGCAAAAGCGACCTGTTCTCCGGTTTTTATGTCATTCCCGATAAATGAGAATTTCATGTGCAACAGGATTGATTCCTTGAGGGCCGCACGAATCGCCAGAAGAAGCGGCCGGCATTCCGGGTCCCCCAGGTTAATATCGTAATAAAGGATCTTCTCAAGATCAGGGAGTTCTTCTTCCCTCCTGAAAACCCTGATCCGTGTGTTATTTTCAATGGTCCAGGCTTCAAATTTACTTTTGAGATCAATGAGGTCCCGACCTTTGTTGCCAATCCTCAGTGATAACTGAAAATGTTCCTTCCGGAACCTGATGTAAACCTTTTCAGTCGTAAACACATCCTGGGGACGTTTAATCACGAAATACACGAGAAAACCTGAGAAAATGGATGTAAAAAAAAGGGAGATGGTCGATTGTGCCATCACTATCTGCCTGCCGATCTGAGTGATCGGGTGAATATCTCCAAATCCAATGGTATGAAAGGAAACTATGCTAAAATATACCGCTTTTTCAAAAGAGAGTTTTTCAGAATAGGGTTTTGCAGCGGGCATCATTTCGATGCTGTCGGTTTGATAATAAATAAATGCAAAACCGAAAATCAGGATCATGTAGACAATCAGGGCGACCAGTATGAAAGTCAATACCTCCCGGGTTTTAAATTTAAATTTCATAAGCAAAGAATTATTGGATGGACCGTCAGAATCGCAACCTCTCTTTTTTGTAAAAATATAACATTAATACTTAAATTTGACCGATATTTGTGAATTTTAAACCTGATCCCATGAGAAGAAAGCTCCGTTTTCTGATCCTGACCATCAGCATGGTTTCAACAGGATTTCCGCTGTGGTCGCAAATCTTGGAACTCCGTGAGATCTGTCATTACGATTATAAAACCGACTATACATCCATTGCTGACCGTAAAAAAGATGATCTTTTCCCCAAAGGAAACACCCGGGGATTCGTACATTTTTACCGCGGGATCAGTTTGCTACGTCAGCGATCGTACCGTGAATCAATCCAGGATTTCAAGAATTCATTGACCGATACAACGGTCAACCGTTCACTTTGTAATCTATACCTGGGTATTGCTTTTATGCAACTTAAGATGCCTGATAGCATTCTCGCCATGTACAGCAAGGTTTTTAAAGTTCCCGTCGCGGAGTTGAAAAAACCCGAATTCTGGGACAACATGCCTTATGAGAAAGATAATACATTCGGTGCCTACCTTATGGGAACCAACAATGCCATCAACAGTCCCACTGATACCCTTTTGATCGAGGCTTTGTTTAATTATGCGACAAAGGATCCCACCTTCTACGATGCTTTTGTTAATTACGGATATTACTGTTTTTCGACCCAGCGTTTTGGTAAATCCATCGGCCTTTTGTTAAAAGCCCGTGAACAGGATAAAAAAGACGACAGCACCATGTTGCTTTGTATGGGATACCTTTACCGGCTGGTAGGCGACAATCAGCAATCGATTAAATCCTATGATCTGTTGATCAACCAGTTCCCCGATCATGCTGCGGCCTTTAACAACAGGGGTTGTGTTTATGCCTATCTCGAAAAATACAACCGTGCCATCAGTGATATCGGGCGGGCTGTGACCAAAGAACCCAGGTTGGTTGAATCCTATTGGAACAGGGGACTAGTCTACCTGAAGACTGAAAAGTTTGATCGCGCAGTGGAAGATTTTTCAGCGGTGATAAGAATTCAGCCAAATTCGGGGGATGCCTATTATTACCGTGGATTCTCCAAAAAAGCCAATGGTGATCTTTCGGGTTCCGTATCCGATTTTACCAGGGCTCTTGAGTTAAAGAAAAAGTAATCCCTGATCCAGTGCAATTTTAGTGGTAGGCGGAAGGGTTTTCCCTCCGTATTATATTTTTTTACGATGATCGTCTTAGAGAATACCCTCATTTCCGACGAAATAAAAACTGTCCGGTTTTCATGCGACCTTTCCCGGTGTAAAGGAGCCTGTTGTATTGAGGGCGATGCCGGAGCTCCTCTGGAGGAAGAAGAGATCTCGTTATTGGAGGATCATCTCGACGCCATAAAACCGTTCATGATGGAAGAGGGAGTACTTGAAGTTGAGCAAACCGGGGTGTTTGATTATGATTCCGAAGGAAGATATGTCACTCCATTGATTCAGGGAGGGGCATGCATTTTCGTATATTTTGACCACGAAATTGCCCGGTGTGCCATTGAAAAAGCTTTTTTAGAGAACCGTATCCCGTTTGCAAAACCCATTTCCTGCCACCTGTATCCGATCCGGATAAAAAACACCGGGTTCAACGAGTTGTTAAACTACCACAAATGGACGATCTGCCGAAAGGCGCTTGAAAAGGGATACCATGAAAAAATGCCTCTTTACCGGTTTCTGGAAGAGGCGTTAATCCGTAAATACGGAAGAAGTTGGTACAACAAACTGGTTAAGTTACTGCATTAGCTCCCCCGGATTGGGCAAGTGAAGTCCTTTTTGCCACTGCCAGAGCTGAAAATTCCTTGTCCATCAGGAACAATCCCCCCTTTTCCGGTCCGGCCAGTTTGATCTGGTCAAGAATACTGCGCACCGTGCTCTCTTCTTCAATTTGCTCATTGATATACCATTGGAGGTAATTGCCAGTGGTATAATCCTTTTCTTTCACGCAAATGGCATACAGGTCGTTGATTGAGGACGAAATGTACTCTTCGTGCTTCAATACCTGCTGAAACAGATCCACCAGGGTTTTGAATTTGGATTCAGGCGCCTCCAGGGCAGGAATGACCGCTGTGCCACCGCGATCATTGAGATAGTGCACCAACTTGAGCATATGAATACGCTCCTCTTCCGTCTGGGCATAAAGCCAGTCAGCGGCCCCCGGAAACCCGTTTCTTTCGGCCCAGGAGGCCATTGCCAGATAAATCCGTGACGAATGTTCTTCGCGTTTGATTTGCTCGTTGATCGCTTTTTCAACATTCTTTGTTATCATGATCGTTGTGTTTTACTGGTTACCAATTGGAATTTTTCGTAAAAAAGATTTTGCGTTAACCTTTTAATGCTTCCGCTCCCGATACGATTTCCAGGATATCGTTGGTGATTGCATTTTGCCGTGCCTTGTTGTATGAGATATTCAGTTCCCGGAGCAGTTCTGTTGCATTGTCGGTCGCCTTTTGCATGGCAGTCATCCGGGCTCCCTGCTCAGAAGCAAAAGAATCCAGAATTGCTTTAAATAACTGAATCCGCAGGGTTTTAGGGATGAGCTCACGGACAATGGTTTCACGGTCAGGTTCAAAAATATAATCTGCGGCGTTTTTCTGTGTTGCTTTTATTGCCTGCTCTGCAACAATGGGCAAATATTGTTCAACCACCAACCGTTGAACCGCAGCGTTTTTAAATTGATTGTAAACCAGTTCAATCCGGTCGAACTCTTTTGCCACGAATCCTTTCATGATTTTTTCGGCCAATGTGGAGACCTGATCAAATGTCAGATGATCAAACAGTTCATCATGAGCTTCGAGGACCTTGAATTTTCTTTTCCTGAAATATTCTGTTGCTTTTTTCCCGATGGTAATAAAACTGACATTCCCTTTGCTGTAAGGGTCTTTATAAATATCGGAGCACAGGGCCAGCGCCGCTTTGATGATGTTTGAATTGAATGCACCACACAGCCCGCGGTTGGAAGCGATAACGATAAGAAGAATTTTTTCGGGTTTGCGTTCCTGTGAAAAAACACTTTCCTCGGTGACTTCGATGCTGGAGCACAGGTTTTGCAGTATTTCACGAAGTTTGGCTGCAAAAGGCCGCAATTTTATGATTGCGGTCTGCGATTTCCGCAATTTGGAAGCCGCCACCATTTTCATGGCGTTGGTGATCTGCTGGGTGGATTTTACCGAGGCGATCCGCAGTCGTACTTCCTTTAATCCGGCCATTTCAGAGGGCTATTTCTTTTCTTCGTATTTCTTTGATATTTCCCGTGCAACTTGTTCCAGGGTTTTCATATCTTCATCCAGGATCTTGCCGGCTTTGAGGTTATTGAGAACCGCCTGATGAGTCACTTCCATAAAGTGCAAGTATTCCGTTTCGAAATTGTTGATATTTTTCACGGGTACATTGCGAAGCAGGCCGCGGGTCCCACAAAAAATTATGGCAATTTGCTTTTCAACGGGCATGGGTGTATACTGCGGTTGCTTGAGGATCTCGACATTCCGTGCTCCCTTATCAAGAACCGCCTTTGTTGCGGCATCCAGATCGGATCCGAATTTTGAGAACGCCTCCAGTTCGCGGTACTCAGCCTGGTCGAGCTTCAGGGTGCCCGCCACCTTTTTCATCGATTTGATCTGGGCATTTCCCCCAACGCGCGAAACGGAGATCCCAACGTTGATAGCCGGCCGTATTCCTGCGTTGAAGAGACCTGTTTCCAGGAATATCTGGCCGTCGGTGATGGAGATAACGTTCGTGGGGATATAAGCTGAAACGTCGCCGGCCTGGGTTTCGATGATGGGCAATGCCGTCAGTGATCCTCCGCCTTTGACTTTATCTTTCAGGTTTTCGGGAAGGTCGTTCATCTGGCGGGCAATATCATCGGAGGAGATGATGCGGGCAGCCCTTTCAAGCAACCGCGAATGCAGGTAGAAAACATCGCCGGGATATGCTTCACGGCCGGGCGGGCGGCGCAGCAAAAGGGAAACTTCGCGGTAGGCAACCGCCTGTTTTGAAAGGTCATCATAAATCACCAGAGCCGGACGTCCCGTATCACGGAAATACTCCCCGATAGCAGCCCCGGCAAAAGGTGCATAGAATTGCATGGCAGCAGGATCCGACGCCGTAGCGGCAACCACGATGGTATATGCCATGGCTCCTTTTTCTTCAAGCGTCTTTACAATATTGGCGACGGTAGAACCCTTCTGCCCGATTGCCACATAGATACAGTAAACCGGTTCACCACGATGGTAAAATTCTTTCTGATTGATGATTGTATCAATGGCAATGGCGGTTTTCCCGGTCTGCCGGTCGCCAATGATCAGTTCGCGCTGTCCCCGGCCGATCGGAATCATCGCATCGATGGGTTTAATTCCTGTTTGCAAAGGCTGGTTGACAGGCTGGCGGAAGATTACCCCGGGAGCTTTACGTTCCAGCGGCATTTCAAGTCGCTCCCCTTCAATCCTGCCTTTCCCGTCAATCGGTTCACCCAAGGTGTTGACAACGCGCCCGAGCAAACCCTCACCCACTTCGATCGATGCAATTCGGCGGGTACGTTTTACCACATCCCCTTCTTTAATCTCATAGGACTCTCCCAGCATGACCGCTCCCACATTGTCAGCCTCAAGATTCAGAACGATCGCTTTCAATCCGTTTTTTTCAAATTCGATCAATTCACCACTTTCGGCATTGTCCAAACCATAAATACGGGCAATGCCATCACCCACGGTAAGGACAGTTCCGACCTCTTCCAATTCGTGTTCGCTGTGATATCCGGCCAGTTCTTTGCGTAATATCGCCGTAACTTCAGCAGGCTTAATTTCAGCCATAATATCTCTCGTTTATTGTGTGTATCAGTCAATCCGGACGATTGATGAATTCATCAATCGTCCCGTTTTTAAAATCCTTTTTTGTACAAATTCACTTTTGCGACGGCTCTTCGCAGGTTTTCAATTTCCCTTCTGATGCTTGCATCAAATTGTTTATCCTTCCACGAAAGAACAAATCCGCCGATCAGGGAGTCATCAATAGCGACCTTCAAGTCGATATCCGACCGGGTATACCGGCTCATGATGGCCATGACGTTCCTTCTGATCTCATCATCGGGATGAACCGGCGATGAGAAATATACTTTCAAAATGTTTTTATAGGCAAGATACAATTCCACAATCTCAAGGGAGATTTCATGCAGAAATGATTCACGCCGTTTTCTGACCATGATCAGCATATAGTTCAGGGTCAGCGGCTGAACTTTACCGGAAAAAATATGCCGGATCACGGATGATTTTTTATCTGTATGAATAACCGGACTTTTCATTAACAATCTTAACTCGCGATTTTGATCACAGGTCTCCGACACCAGCAAATTATCCCTGTAGACCTCTTCCACAAGGTTTGTCTCGACCGAAAGGTCGAAAAGGGCTTTTGCATAACGTTTGGCTACCAGCGAAATTTTCATGGGATCACTGGTTAGTTGAATTTATAATCTTTGAGCAACCCTTTAATGTATGCTTCCTGTTCCCTGGGTTCCGAAAGCTCTCTTTTCAGGATCAATCTGGCCAGGTCAAGGGAACTCTGAGCGATTTGATTTTTCAGTTCGGTCATGGCAGCCATTTTTTCGTTGTGGATGCTCTCTTTTGCACTTTCAATTATTCTTGAAGCCTCTTCTCCTGCCTTCAACCGGGCATCTTCAATGATTTTCTCTTTAATTTTCCGGGCTTCATTCATTATGGCATCCCGCTCGTTTTTGGCTTCCTGCATCAGTTGTTCATTGCTGAATTTGAGCTTTTTCATCTCTTCCTTCGCCTGATTAGCTGCATTCAGCGCTTCGTGTATCGAAGTTTCACGCTCATGGAGCATTTTTAAAATTGGTTTCCAGGCAAATTTTCCGAGGATGAACAGCAACAACAAAAAAGCCAGTGTCATCCAAAAAAGCAATCCCAGTCCCGGCGTTATTAATTCCATGTCGTTATGTTTTGAAGGTTCATAATTTCAGGATCATTCACGGAACAACCGATCGTTGTTCCGTGAACAACCTGATTCCGCTAGATGAAAAGTATCAGCAGACAGACAACGATGGCGAAAAATGCTACGCCTTCGACAAGGGCGGCTGCGATGATCATGTTCGACCGGATGTCACCTACAGCTTCGGGCTGACGGGCGATGGCTTCCAGGGCGCTTTTACCGATGTTACCGATGCCAATACCGGCACCGATTACCGCGATCCCTGCACCAAGGCCTGCTCCCATTTTGGCAATTGCGGCGAAATCACCGGCCAATTGCAGTAAGATGGCTAATAAATGCATAATCAATTTGTTATTTAATGTTACTACTAAATTTCATTCTTCATTTGAAATCGTCCATCGTAAGTTGTCCATTTCAATGGTGTTCCGGCTCAATAGTCGCCAAACCGAAATAGAGCGCCGAAAGAAGGGTGAAAACATACGCCTGGATAAAGGCTACCAGCAGCTCCAGAAGATCCATGAAAACCATGAAAGCTACCGATACTACGGAAACGCCCAGTCCCAATGCTGCGCTGATCGCTCCGAAAATAAAGATAAGGCTCACGAACCCGAGTACGATGATGTGCCCGGCGGTTATATTCGCGAAGAGTCGGACCATCAGTACGAAGGGTTTGGTGATGATCCCGATAATCTCGACAACCGGCATAAGCGGCAACGGAATTTTCAGCCACCAGGGTACACCGGGCGTGTTGATGATATCGATCCAATAGTGTTTATTCCCGTTGAGGGTCGTGATGATGAAAGTGAAAACCGCCATGACCAGTGTTACGGCAATGTTCCCGGTTACGTTTGCGCCTCCCGGGAAGAAGGGTATCAATCCGAAAAGATTGTTGAAGAAGATAAAAAAGAATACAGTCAGAAGAAAGGGCATGAACTTCTCATACCGCTTCTCCCCGATCGAACTTTTGGCAATATCATCCCTGATAAACAAAATGAGGGGTTCTAACAGGGATTGTAACCCTTTCGGGGCTTTATTGGGATTGTGTTTATACCGGCGAGCCACAGAAACAAAAATCCATATCAAGAGTAAAGAGCTTATAAAGATCGCCAGAACCGTTTTGGTGATTGAAAAATCATACACCCTGGTGGCAATTGATCCGGAAGCCCCTGTATCAGCAACCCTCATAATTTTTCCCTTGTCAGGTCCGTCCTGTTCCAACCTGAATCCCTGGTAACTGTGTGTCTCATTATGAAACCGGTTCGAGGAAAAAACATGTACCTTACCATCATACAACAATATCACGGGTAACGGAACAGTAATATGAAGGCTTCCGATTTCAGCAATATGCCATTCGTGATTGTCGACAACGTGTTCAATAATCATCCGGCCGGCATTGAAAGATTCCTGTTCTCCGGAAGCGGGATGATCCGCTGTACCGGCCCTGACGGTACAGGTAAACAGAATCACGAAGAGCATTATCGCTGTCTTCCCGAAAAACAATCCTTTCTTGAGCATGGCAGGCATCATGAAGTAAAGGGAATCAATATTGAAGTGCAAAATTAGAAATTAAACTTTAATTACAAACCCAATCACAAATATAAGCGTTTTGAGGGTTGTAACCAAATTACAAATTCATCGTCTTACGTCCCTGATGAATGTAAAATCACTACTTTTGAAGCCTTTTAAATTCCGCACCATGCATATGCATCGTTTTTCAACCCTGTTCCTTTCTTTGTGCTTCCTTTTCACTATCTGGTCGGGGGAAAGGGTAACAGCTCAAAAAATCTGGACCCTTGAGGATTGTATCAATTTTGCCCTTGAAAACAACCTTGATATCAACAAGCAAATGCTTACGGTTGAAAGCAATAAAAAGGCCCTGCTCCAAAGCGGCCTGAATATGCTACCCAACCTGAACGCGAATGGAACCAATTTCTGGAATTTTGGTCAGACCATCGACCAGTATACCAATACCTTTGCCACTACGACCGTCCGATCGAATAACTTTTATATTTCCAGCAATGTCACGCTGTTCGGGGGGCTACAGAAACTGAACACATTTAAGGCCAACAAGATCAATTTATTGGCCAGTCAATATGACCTGGATGTGATCAAGAACAACATCTCGCTTTCAGTTGCCGGTTATTATCTTGACATTCTGTTTAATCTTGAGCTCCTCGGTGTAGCGAAGGAACAACTCAGGATAACGACCACACAATCGGAACGTATCCAGAAAATGGTCGATGCCGGTTCCTCGGCCCGGGGAGATCTGCTCAACATCAACGCACAGAAAGCCACAGAGGAACTGAACGTGGTCGATGCTACGAACCGCCTGTCAATCTCCAACCTTTCCCTGCAGCAACTCATCGATCTGACAGTGACCCGTGATTTCACCATTGAAAAACCTGCATTGAAGGATATAAAAGCCCCGCTGGATCAAATTACGACCGAAGTAATCTTTGAAAAAGCCATGAAGACCAGGCCCGAGATTCGCGCGGCTGAACTCCGCGTTGAAGCTGCCCATAAGCGCCTCGCCATTGCACGCGGTTATGTCCAGCCCGTGTTAAGTCTTAGCGGGAGCTGGGGTACGGGGTATTCGGGCGCTGCCATGGAGGTCGATCCCGGTTCGATGGGCGACACCACCTGGAAGGCGATCGGAATTACCCAACAGTCGAAAGATATCGTTCTCATGCCCCAGGTTGATTATAGATACCGGGTGAAGGATTTTTCAGAGCAACTGAAAGATAACAGCAATCAGTCCGTGGGATTTTCATTGAGTGTTCCAATCTTTAACGGGTGGCAGGGACGCAATGCCATCAGTCAGGCAAAAATCCAAAAAACCCAGGCAGAGATCGATCTGGATATTAAAACACGGGATCTCAGGAAGTTGATAGAACAGGCGTTTGCCGATGCCGTTTCAGCCCTTCAAAAATACAACGCCTCCGGCGAAAAAGTAGCGGCCCAGAATGAAGCATTTAAATATGCCCAGCAAAAATTCGATGTCGGAATGATGACTTCATTCGATTACAACAATACCAAGAAGGACCTTACCAAGGCTGAATCAGATCTGCTTCAGGCCAAGTATGATTTTATTTTCAAGACCACCATTCTCGATTTTTACATGGGTAATCCCATCCGTATTAATCGTGAATAATCCTTAAAACTGCTTTTCAACCATGAAGATTTCCAGAAAAAAAACGTGGATCATCATCGCATCCGCAGCGGTGATAGCGCTGATCATTATTGCTGTTGTGGTAAAAAACAACCGTGAGGTAAGCATCCGGGTCACCACCGAAAAAGTAGCGAAACGATCCATCATCCAGACGGTTTCATCCAACGGAAAAATCCAGCCGGAAAAAGATATCAAAATAAGCCCTTACATCTCAGGTGAGGTCGTTGAACTTTACGTGAAAGAAGGAAATCAGGTTAAGAAGGGGGATCTGCTGGCAAAAATCGATCCTGAAATCTACATCTCCCAATTCGATCAAAGCGAAGCTTCCCTGAACTCCCAGAAAGCGAACCTTGCCAATTCGAAAGCCCGGCTTGTCCAGTTAAAGGCCCAGTTCGAAAATGCCCGTCTCACGTATGAAAGGCAGGATAAGCTGTTTCAGCAGAATGTGATCTCGAAAGCCGATTTTGACCAGGCAAAAGCGACTTACCAGGTCACCCTGGCTCAGGTCACGGCTGGTGAGCAGGACATCAGCGCCTCCGAATTCATGGTCAAGAGTGCTGAGGCGGTCCTGAAAAAATCGAGAGAGGATCTGAACCGAACCGCAATCTTTGCGCCCAGCGATGGAACCGTTTCAAAGCTGAGTGTTCTGAAAGGAGAACGGGTTACCGGCGCATCACAGTTTTCCAGTGGTACTGAGATCATGCGAATCGCCAATCTCAATGAAATGGAAGCCCAGGTCCAGGTCAATGAAAATGATATTGTAAGGGTGAGCATGAATGATACAGCACTCATTGAAGTAGACGCATACCTGAACCGTAAATTCAAAGGAATTGTCACCGAGATCGCCACCTCAGCCAACACTACCGGGGTCAGTGTCGACCAGGTTACTAATTTCAATGTGAAAATTCACCTCATCAAGGAATTCTATCAGGATCTTCTGAAAGGAATGCCCCCCAATTATTCGCCGTTCCGGCCGGGGATGTCCTGCACCGTTGAAATCCAGACCGAAACAGCCAAAAACACACTGACCATCCCGATCCAGGCCGTTACAACCCGTGTCGATAAAGACACCCTCGACAAGATCAATGAAAAGAATAAAACCCGGACGGATGATAATTATGACCAGGTGGAAACCGTATCGGTCAAGAAAAAGACGGGTGAAATCCAGGAATGTGTATTCCTGCTTAAAAACGGAACTGCAAAAAAAGTGGATGTGAAAACAGGTATCCAGGATAATACCTACATTCAGATCCTGAGCGGTTTGAAAGAGGGCGACGAGATTATTACGGCACCCTACTCCGCGGTTTCCAAGCTACTGAAAGACGGCGACAAGGTTAAGAAAGTCGATAAAAAAGAGCTGTTCACCAAAGAAAAAGAGAATTAGTTCATGGGGTTGATCCTCAGTCTTGAAACCACTTCGGCGGCTTGTTCTGTTGCACTTGCCGCCGACGGTGTTTTGTTGAAGGAACAATCAAACCACGCCGCAAATGTTCACGCTTCATATTTGACGCTATTTTTGGAATCGGTCATCCGGGATTCCGGCCATTCATTTGGCGATCTCGATGCCGTTGCGGTGAGCATGGGTCCGGGTTCCTACACCGGTCTCCGTATCGGTACTGCCGCTGCAAAAGGGTTATGTTATGCCATCGGGAAACCGCTTATTGCAGTTCCTACCCTTCAGGCTCTTGCTTGGGGAATGAAACAGCAAATGACAGTAGATCCGCAGTACGTCTCTCCGGTCAACGATATTTTTTGCCCGATGCTCGATGCCCGGCGTATGGAGGTTTACTGCGGCCTTTACAATTCAACCATTGACGAAATCAGGGAGGTCCGCGCCGAAATCATCCACGAAAATTCATTCGGGGAGTATCTTGATCAAAACCGGATTATTTTCGGGGGTCCGGGGGCCGATAAATGCAAATCACTTCTTGCAGGAACCCGGAATACTTTTTTCATCGATCAGATAAGGCTTTCGGCCACGTACATGATTCCCTTTGCCGAAGATAAATACCTTACTGCAAAATTTGAAAACCTGGCCTATTTTGAACCCTTTTACCTGAAAGATTTCGTTGCTGCAAAACCCAGGGTAAAAGGATTGAACTGAAGGTCGATATTTTCCTATTAAGTCAGGAATACATTTACGATTGCTTATTTTTGTACACCGAAACATCCGGAGTGAAACGCTCAGCGGGCCATGCCGGAACAGGATTCTTAATCATGATATCCAACAAAGGATTTAAGCGGTTTAAAACCCGTGTTGTTTCTGTCGGAGATGTACCTATGGGCGGGGATTATCCGGTACGAGTACAATCCATGACCAGTACCCCGACTTTGGACACCCGTGCGACTGTTCAACAGGCTGTCAGAATGATCGAAGCCGGTTGCGAATATGTACGGATCGCGGTGCCCGGAATGAAGGAGGTCGAAAATCTGGCTGAGATCAAAAAAGATCTCCGGCGGAAAGGAATTAAAACCCCTTTGATTGCTGATGTTCATTTCAGACCGGAAATTGCAGAGGTTGCTGCCACCCTCGTGGAGAAGGTCCGGATTAATCCGGGAAATTACGTCGACAGAAACTCAAAGGGAAGCACTAAAAAATCAAAAGAGAACCGGCCTGACGGAGAAACAGAACGGATTGGTAAACGACTCAGACCCTTGCTCGAAATCTGCAGACAAAATGGAACGGCCATTAGAATTGGTGTGAACCATGGTTCACTGTCGGAACGCATCCTCGAGGAATATGGCGACACTCCGAAAGGCATGGTGGAATCGGCACTCGAATTTGCAAGGATTTGCGAAGGCTTCTCATTTTATGATCTTGTTTTTTCAATGAAAGCAAGCAATGTCAGGGTTATGATCGCGGCAAACAGGTTGCTGGTTAAGGAGATGACCCGGGCCGGGATGAATTATCCCCTGCACCTGGGGGTCACCGAGGCTGGTGCCGGTGAGGACAGCCGGATCAAGTCGGCAATCGGGATCGGCAGTCTCCTTGCCGACGGAATCGGAGATACCATCCGGGTTTCCCTGACCGAAGATCCCGAATTTGAGATTCCGGTAGCCTACAACATCCTTCAGGCCGCCGGTTCCCGGATCACAAAAACAGAGTATATAGCCTGTCCTTCCTGCAGCCGGACCCTGTTCAATATTCAGGATGCCTTGAAACGTATCGAAAACGGCACCTCGCATCTTACCGGGTTGAAAATAGCCGTAATGGGTTGTATCGTGAACGGCCCCGGTGAAATGGCCGATGCCGACTACGGATATGTGGGTTCAGGCAAGGGAAAAATCGCCCTGTATAAAGGGAAAAAAATCATCCGGAACAATATTGATGAAAAGGAAGCGGTAGATGCCCTGATTGGGTTGATCCGCGAATCGGGCGACTGGAAAGATAAGACCGGGTGAACCGGCGCTCCGGTCTGCTATCTGTAATGCATGGATCCCGTCATTCTCCCGTCACAATATTCAGGCACCGGGGTAGGATTTCAAAGGTGAAAGGAGAATTTCCGAGTGACTCACCATCCGTTTCCAGATAAATTTTACCCGTCGACCGAATTCTGATGTTCTCACCCCGGAAGGTTTCCACAATGGGCAGATCGACCAGCGAACCGTCGAAAAGTTTCCGGGCATATTTGACCACCAGCCATTTTGAAGCCTTTTTGATAAGGGTGACATCCAGCAGCCCGTCATCGGGAATCGCGTATGGCACTTGTTTCATCCCGCCACCGTTATATTTGCAGATTCCGACATTCATCGAAAAGATCTCCCCTTTAAATGCCGTCTTCCCGTCCACTTCGATCACAGCCTCCATGAACTGATATTGAAACAGACCGGCAAAGACAAAATAGAGGTAGGTCAGCGGTCCGCCCTTTCCCTTTTCTTTGAGCAAGTTAGTCTTTTTGGCTACCAGTGCATCATACCCCATACCCGCTATGTTCATGAAAAAACGGTTTTCCAGAGTTTCATGATGGTAATAGCGCACGGTACCCACATCCTGAAGCCGGGTCTTCTTTCGTTTTAAGATTTGAATTGCATGAACGTAATCAAAAGGAATTTGGAACATGCGGCACCAGTCGTTGCCGGTACCCACGGGGATCATGGCCAGGGTGATTTCGCTCACCGGAGTGGTTTTCTGGAGAAAGAGTCCGTTCAACACCTCATTGAGGGTGCCGTCTCCCCCGATGACTGCAATATTCCGGTATCCGTTTTCAACGGCCCGTGCAGCAAATTCAATGGCATCGCCCCGCTTCGTGGTAAGGATATGATCAAATCCGACTTGTTCTTCCTGTAAATTTCGAATGATCCGGGGCCAGTCTCTCAGGCCTCTTTTCACACCGGCATTTGGATTGACGATCATCATCCATTCGGCGTTGACGGCCGGGGTACTTTCATCCATAAAGTTTCTTTCCAAGGGTGAGGTTTTAAATTGCATTCATATAAAAAGTCGATCTTCCCTACTGCGGGCAAAGAGAAACAAGGTATAGAAGAATGCGAAGAAGGTCAGACCCGTCTGCGATTCAATCGTATCCTCAGTTAACATCGAAAGAAGGGCAATCAGCAAAAAGAGATTCATAAAGAAATCGTGACGGTAACCCTGAAGGTAACAGGGATAGAAGATGGCAAAGAGAAACCAGGCCAGCCCCGGGATTCCAAAACCGACTATAATCGATAAAAACTGGTTGTGTGATCGCCAGCGTTGATCGGGTGCAAGTTTTGTCTGCATCCTTTCATACTGCCGGTCGAAGGCAATATTCATATCGCCTGTCCCCACTCCCGTGAGCCAGTGCTCCCGGATGATCCCCAGAGAAGCCTTCCAGAATTCGACCCGTTGCATCACCGTCGATCCGGTAGGATTACCGGTCTCCCGGTATGTGTCGAACCCCGATAAAAATTCATAGATCCTCGCACGCAGGCTCAGATTACCTATAAATAAATAATTTGGTACCCCTTTTTCTATCGCGCCGATCTCCGCTTCAGTCAATCTTTCGACTGCATCGCCATCCTTACGCCATCCTTTCGACGACAAGAACCGGATCAATGTGAAAGCACATACCTCTTTTTTCTTGTTGAGACTGTCGAAAGGAATAGTGCTGCGTTTATTCCATACCTCTCGCATCTCCTCCATCTGAACATAAATCCAAAGATAATTCCCGTTCTCGGTCAGCCGGGAAAGCGAATCGTTCAGGTACGGATTTCCCTTGGATGAGACCTTATCAAGCCTTTTAAAATCAACCGGATTAACCCGGTAATAATCATGAACAACGGACCTTAGTGATAGAACCAGGGTGGTCGAAGAAGCGAGGATCGCCAGGATCAGGCCGGCACGCAACCAATTGTTCCGGGTATGGATGATCTGTAACAGCAGAAACAAAAGAAACAGGATTACCAAAATGGAGATACCTGTAAATGATTGTGAATAAAACAAATAAAACAGAAACCATCCCGCGGCCAACCGGAAGATCCACTGCAACCATAAAGGGAAACAGGAATCTCGGAACGACAGATAAATCAGGGAACAAATCGAGAGTACGATCAACAGGCTCAGAATTATATGCGAAACGTTCCTTGAGACTTCTCGTATGTCGATAAATTGGTCATGGAGGATAAGAAAACCGTTATAAAGGGTCCTGCACAAAACAGTAGCTGCGAAAAGCACCAGGAGATAATAAAATCCTTTTCTGTCGAAAGGCTCAGAAGTCGCTATCAGCAAGGGAAGCAGCAACAGGGGTAATTTGGTACGAAGATCTTTTAAGGCATAATCAAAGTCGGTAGTGAAGATCAGACCTGCCAGATGCAGGATAAAGATCGAGCTGAAGATCATGGCTGCTTTCCGACTGAAAAACTGCCTGAAGCCCTGAAGGATGGCAACCAGCATCAGAAAGATCGCTAAAGGAATAAAAGTTAAAAATGCCAGGAATCCTGACTTTAAATTCAGGTAATCAAAGAATCGCCGGTAAGAAAATCGCTCCATGACCCACCCCCCTGCGATCATCATCTGTCCGATGCTGATCCCTACCTTTGAAAATGGCAGGGAGACAATGATCACCGACAACGAGAATATGTACCAGGTTCTGAAGAACCGGCTTCCCAAAAGAAGTTGACCGGTGTTATGCAAAAAAGCGGGCACGACCTTTGCGTAACTTGATTTTAAAAACAAAGAAACGATCTGAACCTTTAATGTCAATCCTTTGAATCTCATACGGATACTTCAGTGGCCACGGATTGATCCTGTTCCCGATACGAAGGGCAAAATCAAGTTTAAGCTCCGTGAAGCGTTCAAACAACCGCATTTTTTTTTCGGGATCCTTTCTGGGATAACCTCCATAGGGATATGCCAGAACCGCGGTATGAGGAATGGCATGATACGCCAATGTCTCCCTGCAATTCCGGATGTCCTCAGCAGCTTCATCCGGGGTCAGACCCCGGTAATTGTGGTGCATAAAGGAGTGTAATCCGATTTCGATGTTCTCCTGCATCGCGATTCGGTGCAGTTCCTCCCCAGTCAGTAAAGGGTCGTTCCCCTGATCCCAGATATTGGTTTTCCCGATAAATGCCGCTGGAACCATGACGGTAGCCGTGTATCCGAATTCTGTCAGTAGCGGAAGGGCCCGGGTCAGAAAATTACGGTAGGCATCATCAAAAGTAAGTACCACTGCTTTTGATGGAAGCAGATCACGGTGATCCATCATTCGTTTCAGGTCGGTGAAGGAATAGGTTTTATAACCTTTATCCTTGAGGTATGTAAGCTGTTGCCGGAATTGATCAACAGTCACGGTCAGTCCGTCGGGTTTCCCCAACTCAATTTTATGATACATCAATACAGGAAGTCCTTTCCGGGGAGGTATTAAGAAGTTATATTGCAATTGAAGGAAAACCGCAATAACTGCAATCAGGATCGAAACAAGGATCACAATATTCATCGGTTCGGGGTAATTTCAATGGTTTTGGCGATTTTCAGTGTGGCATAAACGGCCGCAAGGAAGGACCACATGAATCCCGGGTATCCATCCAGGAATCCGCCTTTGATCACATAAAAAGTAAAAAAGCTGATTGGAAACTTCAGCGGAACCCAACAGCGTGAAAAGTGTTTTCCCCGGCTCACATATCCTTCTGCTGCCCGAGTCGTGTAAAAATTGATTTTTTCAAGATGGTGGCTGATATCCCGGTAAGAATAATGCACTATCCTGCCCCGCATGGTTCCGACAGTTCCGTTAACCCTGATACCTTCATGAACAGGGACCTTTGTAAATCCTCCGTGATCCCGGTTGAACAGCCTCAGATGCAGCTCCTTCCCCACTCCACCATGCTGCAGTATCTTTCCCATGAAATAAAGCGAAAACGGGATTCTGAATCCATGAAAGGATTGGGCTCCGCCGGTTTTCTTCCATTCAAGAATTTCATTTTTCAATTCCTCCGTAATCACCTCATCGGCATCGATGGAGAGGACCCAGGAATTGGAGGAACATTCGACCGCGAATTGTTTCTGGGTCCCGTACCCGTCGAACTCCCTCGCAAAGACCCGGCAACCAAGACTGCGGCAAATTTCCGCTGTCCTATCGGTCGAAATGGAATCGACAACCACAATCTCATCTGCGACGGTTCTCACCGATTCAATGCAACGGACGATGTTTTTCTCTTCGTTGTGAACAATGAGCGTTACCGATAGTCTGATCATGATCTATTTTTTGAGGTGGAGCGTAAAATGATCCCAGTCAAGCCCGACCGTCATCGACTCCCTGAATATTTTCAACTCCTGGGCAGGTAACGTTACGGAAATCACGCATTCTTTTTCGGCTTCGGCCTGCGACAAAGCCTTCCCTTTGGCATCGATCACCATGGAGTCGCCCGTATGCGCTGTACCATGGCCGTCGATACCAATCCTGTTCACCCCGGCTACGTAAACCTGATTCTCGATCGCCCTGGCCATCAGCAGGGTTTTCCAGATGTGGGCGCGGCTTGAGGGCCAGTTGGCAAGACACACCATCAGGTCATACCTGTAACCACCTGCTTCATAGGTGTTTTTTATCCAGACAGGAAATCGAAGGTCGTAACAGATTACTGGTTGTATGTTCCATCCTTTGACAGTGAAAATAGGCTTTCGTTTTCCGGCTGAAAAGATCCGGTATTCTTCACTTAAACGAAAAAGATGCCTTTTATCGTATGTCTGGAAATTGCCGTCAGGAGCTGCACAAACCATCCGGTTGAAATGGTCCTTCGCTTCCCGGATGATCAGGGTTGTCATGATCGTGGCACGAAGCCGGGCAGCCATTTCCTTTATGAATCCGACCGATGGCCCATCCATCTCTTCGGCACACAGTCCCGGATTGATCGAAAAACCGGTATTAAAGGTCTCGGGAAGCAGGATCAGATCAGTGGGTTCCTCAATCGTCAGCAAAACCCTCCTGAAATGTTCCCGGTTCCTGACGGGATCCTCCCAGTAAAGATTCGATTGCACCAGCGTAAGCCGCAGATCTTCCATAAACATTTATTTAGTTTTGTTTTCAACCCGTTTCCCCGGGATCTGGCAGGATCATCACCTTCGGCCTGAAAAACAGATTGACAACAAAATGCAAATTCCTTCGTTCAGATTACCTGAACCACAGCATCCATGCCCCTGCGGGAAAGACCTGAACAGTTCAAAGCCAGGGTAAAATTAAAAATATATGTGTTGTGGCGCTGAAAAATTTTAATTTTGTTCCCTAATCAAAATGAAGTATTTATGTGTACGATTGATCAATATTCCTTTAAGGATAAAAAAGCGCTGATCAGGGTCGACTACAACGTTCCCCTCGACAGCCAGTTTCATATTACCGATACTACCCGTATTGATGCCACCATACCGACTCTCACCAAGATATTGAACGACGGCGGATCTGCTATTTTGATGTCGCACCTAGGTCGGCCGAAGGGTGGTCCCGAGGAGAAGTATTCGCTCCGGCACCTCGTTCCTTATCTTTCTGAAAAGATCGGTCGGCCTGTTCTTTTTGCCGACGATTGCATCGGCTCCCAGGCAATTGACCTGGCCGGATCGCTGAAACCCGGCAATGTACTTTTGCTCGAAAACCTCAGGTTTTACAAAGAGGAAGAGAAGGGTGATTTGGAATTTGCAGGAAAACTGGCCCGGTTGGGCGATGTATATGTTAACGATGCCTTTGGAACCGCACACCGTGCCCATGCCTCCACTGCCGTTATCGCGCAGTATTTCCCCGGAGCAAAGATGTTCGGTTATGTGATGTCGAATGAGATCCTCAACATCGACCGTTGCCTGAAGGACAGCAAACGCCCGTTCACTGCCATTCTGGGAGGGGCCAAAGTATCGACCAAGATCGAGATCATCAACCACCTGATGGATAAAGTGGATAACCTGATCATTGGCGGGGGCATGATGTTCACTTTCATCCGGGCCCTTGGTGGCGAAACCGGAGCCTCCATGGTGGAAGAGGATTATGTGGAATTGGCCAAGAATATCATCGAGGGCGCCAAATCGATGGGAGTTAACCTGTACATTCCGCCCGATGCGGTACTGGCCGATGCCTTCTCAAATGATGCCAATAAAAAAACAAGCAGCGCCTACGACATTCAGATTCCATGGATGGGACTGGATATCGGACCCGCAACCTGTCAGAAATTCAGGCATGTTATTGAACAATCAGGAACCATTTTATGGAACGGTCCGATGGGAGTGTTCGAGATGAACAATTTCGAAACCGGCACCAGGTTTATCGCGGAAGCGCTGGCCGAAGTCACCGGTAAAGGGACTTTTACCCTCGTCGGGGGCGGTGATTCCGTTGCAGCAATCAACAAATACGGATTGGGCGACAAAGTCAGTTACGTCTCCACCGGTGGAGGCGCCATGCTTGAATACATCGAAGGAAAACTACTCCCGGGAATCAAGGCAATTCTCGATTGATGCGGATCATCCTCAGCAGGACCGACAGCATCGGCGACGTCGTACTGACCTTGCCTGTGGCCGGGGTTCTGAAAGAGCGCTTTCCCGGAAGCACCATTATTTTCATCGGGAGGTTTTACACCCGACCGGTAATTGAACAATGCCGGTATGTTGATCAGTTTGTCGACTGGGACGAGATCAGGATCGGGAGTTCACGCACGAAATTCGCACTGCTTCGTATCTTCACGAAATTTCCCGCTGAAGGCCCTGCTGCATTTTTAGCCTCCCTCCGGGCGGATGTGATCGTTCATGTTTTTCCGGTCCGGGAACTATGCAAGGCTGCTAAAATGGCGGGTATCCCGCGGCGCATTGGCACCTCGCATCGCTTCTTTACCTGGTTTACCTGTAACCGGCTGGTACATCTTTCACGCAGGAAGTCGGCACTGCACGAAGCCCAGTTGAACCTGAAACTTCTTGAGCCGCTGGGGATCCGCCGGGATTTTTCTTTACAAGAAATTCCCGGGTATTACGGACTGACAGGCAGAACTGCCCGGAGTGAAAATTATCCCGGAGCTGATGGACCGAAAAAGGGTCTGTTTAATTTGATAATCCATCCGAAATCAAAAGGAAGCGCACGGGAGTGGGGGCTTGAAAACTTCGCAAAACTTATTGATTTGCTGCCGGCCGACCGGTTTAATATTCTGGTCACAGGAACGGCTGCCGAGGGCGAACGGATGAAGGATTTTTTACACCGGTATCGCGACCGGATCACCGACCTTACCGGCCGGTTGTCGCTCGGCGAACTAATTGCCCTGATTTCCAGGAGCGACGGGTTTGTTTCGGCCAGCACAGGGCCGTTGCACCTTGCCGCGGCTTTAGGAATCCGCGCTGTAGGCCTCTATGCTCCCATGCGACCGATCTTCCCGCAACGATGGGCCCCCCTGGGTGAACGGGCCTCCTTCCTGGTTCTGAATAAAAAATGTGATGCTTGCCGCCATTCCGGCGATTGTACCTGCATCCGAAGCATCACTCCGGCAGAAGTCCTCAACCGGCTCATAAAATGAAGTGTCTTATTTTTGAATCTCTTTCCCTGCCGGCCAACTTGGAAATTTGATCTCTCCTCCGAACTCTTTCATCAGATAGGGAAATATCAGTGAAACCGGTCCGTAAAACTGAGATCCTTTCTTGTCGGAGGCAGTAACGGTATTTTCCATGCGATCGATGCTGTTGGTAATGAAAATCAGAATGGAGACCATTATCATTCCCTTTACAACCCCGAGTATGGCGCCACCCAGTTTGTTCAGAAAACCCATACCCACCACATCCACCAGTTTTTCAACAAGCTTAGCCACGATGAATACGATGAAAACAACCAGTAAAAAAGTGAGTGTGAAGGAAAGGACCGGAAGCCATTTACGCGAAGGTCGCAAATGTTCCATCAGCGTGGCATCGAGATAATTCGAGAAAAAAACAGCACAGTAAATGCCCAGGACCAGTGCCGCTATGGAGGCCAAACTGATGATGATCCCTTTCCGGTAGCCGTTTATGGCAAATAGAAGCACCAAGATCAGGATGATGAAATCGAGGTAATTCATCTTTTTGAATCGTGTTTACTTTTTCAATCTGGATGTCAGCTCGGTCCCGAAAACAAAATCATTGAGTTTCTGATTATCCGTATGAAGAATGGTCGATTTATCGCCCTGCCACCAGAACTCCCCCTGATAAATAAATACTACGCTGTCGCCGATACTGAGAACCGAATTCATGTCGTGGGTGTTGACGATGGTGGTAATATTGTACTCCTGGGTGATCTCCTGGATCAGGTGGTCGATGACTCCGGATGTCTGAGGGTCCAGTCCGGAATTGGGCTCGTCACAAAAAAGGTACTGGGGATTCATTGCAATGGCTCTGGCAATCGCAACCCTTTTGCGCATTCCGCCGCTAAGTTCCGAAGGCATTAGTTTGTTGACATTTTCAAGGTTCACCCGGTTCAGTACAAAATTAACCCGGTCAAGTTTTTCATCTTCCGGTCTCGAAGTGAACATGTTCAGAGGGAACATTACATTTTGCTCCACATTCATTGAATCGAAGAGGGCTCCGCCCTGGAACAACATGCCAATCTCCTGTCGGAGTTTCTTGCGTGCCTCAAAATTCATCTGTGTGAAATTCCGGTCGTCATACACAACCATCCCTTCATCTACTTCAAACAAGCCTACCAGACATTTCATAAGTACGGTTTTCCCAGAACCGCTCTGCCCGATGATCAGGTTGGTCTTCCCTTTCTCAAACGAACAACTCACCCGCTTCAGAACCTGATGATCGCCGAATTTCTTACTGATATTTCGTCCTTCGATCATGTCAGTAAAAGTTGCGTAAGCACCAGGTTGAACAGGATGATGGTGATGCTGCTGAAAACGACTGCCTTGGTACTTGCCTGTCCCACTTCAAGCGCCCCTCCGTTGGTCATATATCCGAAGAAACCCGAAATGGAGGAGATAATAAATGCGAAAAAAACCGTCTTGGTAAGGGCATAAAAAATGGTATAGCCTTCAAAATCGATCCGGATGCCTTCAATGAAATCGTTGGTCGAAACAAGTCCCGAAGCCGACATGGCAAACCAACCGCCCAGGATACCAAGCCACATGCTGAAAACGATAAGAACCGGGTTGATCAGAACAGAGGCCGTTATCTTTGGAAAAATCAGGTAATTCGCCGAATTGACACCCATGATCTCGAGGGCGTCAATCTGCTCGGTCACCCGCATGGTACCAATTTCAGATGCAATCCGCGATCCGACTTTCCCGGCCAATATCAGACTGATCACGGTGGGAGAAAATTCGAGGATAACCGACTGGCGGGTCGTGAACCCTACCATCGACATGGGAATCAGCGGGCTGTCGATGTTATAGGCTGTCTGAATGGCCACCACCGCGCCCATGAAAACCGATATGAATGCAACAATGCCGAGGGATTCCAGCCCTAAGCTGTTGATCTCATGGATGAGTTGTTTCCAGAAGATCTGCCTTTTCTGCGGGCGGCTGAAGACCTTCTGCATCAACATGACATAATTCCCGATATTGGAAAAAACCTTCAGCATATAATGTTTTTTGCTAAAATACCAAATTCCGGAGAATTGACGTTTTAAAATCATAAGATTTCTGATCCGGGTCTGGCAGGCAAGCCAATCATCGGGTAAACTGTTCAATTTTATCGTACTTTTGCCTGATCCGTAGCTGTTGATCAACGTGTTTGGTGCGAACATGCGCAGTTTTGGTGCGGAAATCAATGCATTTAAAGCCCGGCGTCTGTATCCTAAATCGGTGAATATGTCAAAACGAAGATGGTTTCGTGATTTTTTTTCGGTTTCATTGGTGTTGTTATACCTTGCCCTTATCGCCGCTTCCTGCAGTTCAACGAATCAGGCTTACCGGGGAAGCCGGCACCCGAAAAATTGTGATTGCCCAAAATTCAAATAAATTCTGTCACCCCCCGTGCAACTGTCTCTGTTTTCAGGTATTTTCACCGATCACCTTCCGGGTTCCCGGGTCCCAAACGAAGATTGGTCTTTCCTCAAGGAATATCTTCCACCACTTGCTTTTGAACGGGTGGAATACCTGTTGAACACAGACCCGGTACAGATCCTCATTGCCCGAAACCGGATTTCGAAATCAGGCGATTTCAGGGCATCCCATCGGGGTAATCCGGCTCGTATCACGGTGAACGGAAATCTGAACCCCTATGCCTTCCTGATTACCCTCATCCATGAACTGGCCCATCATGCAATATGGAGTGACCACATGAGCAATTCCCGGCGCTTTAGCCTTCGTCGACGGTCGCGGCCCTTGCCGCACGGCAAAGAGTGGAAAGCCCGCTTCCGAAATATGATGCGTCCCTTTCTTGCTGCCGGAGTCTTTCCGGTGGACCTCTTTCAGGTCCTCTCCTCCTTTCTTGATAATCCCAGGGCATCTTCCGCTGTCGATCACAGGCTTTCAGTGGCGCTCAGAAACTATGATCCGCCCGATCATACCATACGGCTCGATGACCTGCCCTACGACAGTTTGTTCACTCTCCATGGAAAAAGGACGTTCCGGAAAAAAGAGAAACTACGGACCCGCTATCGCTGTGTTTGCCTGTCGACCGACCGGGTATACCTGGTCAATGCCGGCGCCCGGGTCACCGCACTTTAATCACCTTCGCCGAACGACTGCTTTTACCTTCGGAAGCAACAAGGTAGTAAGTTCCCGGTAAAAGGGATACCAGGGATAACCGGATGGTGCAGCGACCCGGTTGAAAGGCGGTTTCAGACCAGCTTCTTACCTTTTCACCAGCCTGGTTATAAAGGATCAGATTCATAACGCCCGACCCGTGATGCATAACCTCTACCATAACCTGATCTGTTACGGGATTTGGATTCATTCCTTCAGTATGGTGTGAAATTAAGGGGTTTTTGATCTCCGGAAAACTGAAGCCACAATTTCAATAAAGGTCTTATCAAAATCTTTTCGCAACAAATAAAACTGTATGGCAGCAATTCCCAGCCAGGGTAATTGAATATACCCAAATGGAGTTATGAGAATTAAAAAGATTGATGTTCCAATGAGCCCGATTTTTACTTTTTTATGGTTAGTAAGAATCAATAATCCCATGATCAGCTCGAATAACGCTATTGTCAAAATAAAAAATGCGGGAGCCTTTGATACAATTTCCGAAAACAGGATCCTGTATAATTCCAAGAGCGAGGCTTCTCCCATTTGAACCGTAGATTGCGGATTGGTAACGGCGTTAACCATGTTAATCGCTATTGCCATTATCAGGTTCTTTGTAAAAGTAAGTGGGTAAATTTACAGAAACAATCATAAGAGTTCGATGTTGACCCAAAAGGATTTATTTGCAAAGGCTTTATTGATCGAGAAACCATGGTATATCCATGAGATTCAATT